>Ga0066256_1000073_pt1 | contig 475747 bp, 450 predicted proteins | sample ThiBio_1000_biof_FD_87107 | JGI IMG/M metagenome (GOLD analysis project Ga0066256, IMG submission 87107) | Wastewater bioreactor microbial communities from Cape Town, South Africa - Thiocy_expt_1000_biof (version 2) | ecosystem: Engineered > Bioreactor > Thiocyanate-remediating >...
TACTTGGGCTCGCCTCTGTCCTTGAAGAGCGAGGCGAGAACTTGACGGACCTTGGGGGCCTTGATGCTGGTCGCCGCCTCCAAAGCCAGACATTCCCGGGTGTATTCGTCGATGACTGCCAGAATCTTGAGGCGGCTGCCATTCAAACAAGTATCGTGGACGAAGTCCAGGCTCCAGACCTCACCCGGAGCGTTTGGGCTATCTGGCATCGGCATGCCCTTGCGGCGTTTGCGGGTTTTCGGCTTCACATTGAGCCGTAGCTCCTTCCAGAGCCGGTGGACCCGCTTGGGGTTCAAAGGTGCGAACTCCTGTCTCAGATGCGCCCAGGCACCTCTGTAGCCCATGCCAGGGCGCAGGATCTGATGGATGCGAGCCTTGAGCGCTCCGTCCCTGTCGGGCATGGCGATATAGCGCACGCTGGAACCGGAGATCCCCATCGCCCGGCAAGCATGGCGAAGGCTCAAACCCTCGCGCTTCAAGAACTCGGCCCCCGACCGGCGCTCGGAGGCCGAAACCCATTTTTTCTTAGCAGCTTCCCCGTGGCGTCCAGCTCTAATGCCTGGTTGGCCACAATCCGCTTCAAAGCTGCGTTCTCGGCCTCTAGCTCCTTCAGACGGCGCACGTCGTCCGTCTCCATTCCAGAATACTTGCGCTTCCACAAGTAGAACGTATTCTGGCTGATACCGTGCTTGCGGCAAAGCTCGGCCTGGCTGATCTGGCCAGAAGATGCTTCTTGGAGGATGCGAACAATCTGCTCCTCGCTGAACCTGGATTTCTTCATAAGTCTCCTTAACTGGAGACTCTACTATTTCAAACGATCCTCATAATGGGGGGCAGCTCAAAAGAACTCCAAGAGAAGGCAACGGCGATCACCGTCAATATCGGCAAGCTCGCCGCCTCTGGGAAACTCCCGCAGGATGAAGAAGCGATCAAGCTCATGAAGAGCATGGTCGACGAGCTCCAGGAGATCAAGGATCACCTGAAGAAGATCGACGAGGATATCGAGGGCATCAAGGGCTGGATCGAGGGCCAAAACGAAGCGCTGCCCGTCCTGACGCAAGACGTTTCGGATCTGAAGAAGAACAAGTTTGGGGGCTATCTTCAATTTCAGTACCGAGACACCGATCAGCGCGGCGGACAAGTGGACTCGTTCCGAATGCGACGTACCGAAATCGGTCTGACCCACAGCATCGATTCACGAACCGCCATCAAGGTCAGCTTCGATCTCAGCACCAGCAACTACGGCACTGCCAACTCGCCAACCGATACGTCCACCACGCTGAAGGACGCCAACCTGATCTATGACATCCAACCTTCGGACGTCATGATCGGCACTCAGCTCACCATGGGACAGGTCAAGATGCCGGTCGGATATGAACTGGGTCGCTCGTCCAGCGAGCGAGAGTTTCCTGAGTACGCCATCTACAACCAGACGGTCATGTCGGGTGAGCGGGGTCGAGGCATGAATCTGGTTCACGGACTGACAAAGAACTCGCTGGTTCAAGCCGGTATCTGGAACGCCTTGACTTACAATGACGCGGAGCAGCGCAGCTTCCAAGGTTCGCAAGGCAACAAGCTCGGCGTTTCCGCCGGTCTTCGCTACTTTGGCAAGAACTACAGCTTCGGCATCTCTGGCTTCGCCGCCGAGCGACCGAAGATGCAGGCTGGCTACATCGGCGGCACTCAAACCAAGGTTTACGCGCCGACCGTCGATCGACAGTTCCTCTACTTGGATGGAACCTATATCGGTCTCTTCGCTCCGGGCCTCTTCATTCGTGGCGAGGCGATGATTGGTAAGGACCGCATCCCGGTTTCTCCCAACTCCACCAGCAGCGGATCCTCTAACTCGGGCATCAGCGATCCCGACTCATTCAAGCTTCGCGCTTCGGACATGGCCGGTTTCCACGCCATCGTTGGTTACAACATCAACAACCGAAACACCTTCTCGCTGAAGTACGAACAATTCGATCCGAACCTGGATCGAGGCGGCGACTTCGTCCGAGGTTACGGCGCGGCTTACTCGTACTACATCAACCCTGGAGCCAAGGTCACGCTCTCACACGAGATCTTCCAGGACGATAGCCGGATTGCCGTTGGCAGCCCTGCTCGAACTCAGACTCGCTACGGCGTCACCACGCTTCGCGTCCAGTTCAAGTTCTAGTAGCTCACCAAACAAGACAAACTCATGAACTATAAGAAGATCATCATGCTGGGGATGGGTGCGGCGGTTGCCGTATCCGCCCTCGGATTCAAGTATTTCGGATCGGTCAGCATCAAGGGCTCCGACACTCTGCTCATCCTGAATCAGCGATGGGCCGAGGTCTACGGCAAGAAGACCGGCACGAGCATCGACGTTTCCGGCGGTGGTTCCAGCATCGGCATCAACGCCTTTATTAACGGCGTGACCGACATCTGTGCGGCTTCCCGACCGATGCGACAAAGCGAGATCGAGAAAGCCCAGAGCCGAGGCGCGGTGGCCAACGAGATCCCCGTCGCTCTCGACGGTCTAGCGATCGCGGTGAATGACGACAACCCCGTCACCAGCCTGACGCTGGATGAACTGCGCCGCATTTACATCGGCCAGATCACCAACTGGAAGGATGTCGGCGGAAAGAACGAGCCGATCACGGCGTTCAGCCGAGATGAGAACTCCGGCACCTATGGCTTCATTCAAGCCAACGTGTTGAAGAACCAGAACTGGGGCCGAGGAGTACGAAAGCTCGCCAGCACCAGCGAGGAAGTTCGTGAGGTTGCTCGCACGGAGGGCGGAATCGCCTACGGCGGTGTCGCTTACTTCAATGGCAAGAAGGGCATCAAGATCCTTGGCATCGCCAAGACGAAGGGTGGCCAAGCGGTCATGCCGAACGAGGCCAACGTGCGAAGCAAGAAGTATCCCATCTGGCGATACCTCTACTACTACACCAATGGCGCTCCTAAGGGCGATGCCGCCAAGTTCATCAAGTGGGTTCTCTCGGCCGAAGGTCAGAAGCTCGTTGAGGAAGTCGGCTACTACAGCCTGAAATAGTCTCAACCGGTCATCCCGCCTAAGCGGGATGACCTCAACCACCCTCCATGAAACGTTCCTCTACTCCGCGAAGCCGAAGACTCGGCGATCGCATCATGGAGGCCCTGATATATGCCTCCGGCGGTGTGGTGATCGTGACGATCCTCGCCGTGGTCTACTACCTGACCCACGAATCCAAGTACGCCTACGAACGCAAGTTCGACTACGGCTACCGAGTGGCCCTTCAACCGGTCTCGGGTCAATACGAAAAAGACCTCTCGCTCGACCCCTACGCCACTCTGGTCACCGCCAATAAAGAAGGCTTGGATGGACTGGATGAAAAGGAAGAGACCGTGCCCATGCCGACGTTGGAAGAACTGAGCGGCGGGGCCACGTTTGGTACCGGAACCCCCCTCTCCGGGGACCTCGCGAAAGTCGATCCTTCGAAACTCTATCGAGACGACTGGCGAGCGCAAAAGCCCGCCAACGTCGGTCAGCGGTTCCTCGTCTTTGGATTTGCGACACCCGAATACAAGTCGGACAAAATGGCCATCGCCTGGGCGCCGGACGCATCCTTTAACTCGGAACTTGCGCCATTTGACCTCCACTTGAGGCTGGTTCGCGCGCCAAGTAGCGTCACCGTCCAACCGATCGACATTGACCTCAAGCGTCAGCCGGAAGGACGGATGGAACTGCCATCCTACGTTGCCACTTCTGATGAAGCGAGAACCGAAGGGTACGTTTTCGCGTTAGAAGCGACACCGACCTCATCCACCGCGGCGGCGGTAAGCGGTGGCATCTTCCGCTCGGAATGGGACCCCACCGGCAGCTATCCCAAGTTCGGTTTTGTGCCGCTGCTGATGGGCACGTTCCTCATCACCCTGCTCGCCATCCTCTTCGCGTCCCCGTTCGCCATCGCCACGGCGGTCTACCTCAGTGAATCCGCCCCGAGCCGTGTTCGCGAGTGGGTAAAGCCGGTGATCGAACTGTTGGCAAGCGTCCCCACGGTGGTGCTGGGTTATTTCGGGCTCATGCTCGTCGCTCCGTTTCTTCAGAACACCTTGGCCAAGGCGGTCGGGATGGACTCGGGGCGGGCTTTGTTGACCACATCACTGATCATGGCCGTGCTGTTGATTCCCACCATCACCAGCGTTGCCGAGGATGCCCTGCGAGCGGTTCCGCAGTCGATGCGCGATGGCGGGGAAGCGTTGGGGCTAACGCTCAAGGAACGCCTCAGAAAGATCGTTTTGCCCGCGGCCAAGGGCGGCCTCACCGCCGCCATCCTTCTTGGCATGGCGAGAGCGATCGGCGAGACGATGATCGTTTGGATCCTCGGCGGCGGAGCGCCTTTGCTCCCCACCTTCCACGGCGTGAAGGACACGGTGGGGAATCTCATGAAGCCGGTCACCGCCGCTCCGGATACCGTCGCGCGTGAGATGGGCAACGTCGATTTTCAGGGCGTTCACTACGGACACCTCTTCTTGCTCGGCCTTACGCTCTTCGTTTTGACCTTGGTGATCAACATTGTGGGTTACCGTCTCGGCCGGAGGAACGCATGGCAATCGTAGGCAAATTTGGCTTGTCGGAAGCGGATCTCCGCAAGCGAGATCAGGCTCGGCAGCAGGGAAGTACGCTCTATCGAGGCTGGCTGTTGGGAGCCACTGCCATCGCGCTGGGCATCATCGTCCTCATTCTCGGCACCATCCTGGTTCGCGGCATTCCCGCGCTCAGCTGGCAGTTTCTGAGCCAACCTCCCACCGACGGGATGACCGGCGGCGGCATCTGGCCTCAGATCCGGGGCTCGCTCGTTTTGATGGGCGGCACGTTTGCCGTGGTCCTTCCGGTGGGCGTCCTCGGTGGGGTCTATCTGGCCGAATATGCGGGCAACGGTCGGTGGGTGAGGTTGGTGCGCGGAGCAGTGACAAGCCTCGCCGGGACGCCCGCCATCATTTACGGTCTGTTCGGATTCGCCGTCTTCGTCATTTCGATGAAGCTCGGCATTAGCGTCTTGGCCGGGTGGCTGACCCTGGCGACCTTTGCCTTGCCCGTCATCGTCCTCAATACCGAAAACGCGATCAAGCTCGTGCCCGAATCGCTCACCGAAGCCGCCTACGCCTTGGGACTCTCGCGCTGCCAAACACTCTACCGCGTGGTCCTTCCGCACGCCCTGCCAGGGATCGTCACCGGGGTGGTGCTTTCCTCTGGTCGAGCCGCGGGCGAGGCAACGCCCATCCTGCTCACCGCCGGTATCTACTACCGTAGCGGCGCCGCTCCTACCGGAATGGAGATGCTCCGTAAAGGCACGGAGAACCTGCCCTATCACCTCGCTGAAGGCTACCGTCAAGGGGGCAAGATTCCTGAGAAAACCATTTGGGGAACCTGTTTGGTCCTGATGTTGCTCGTTCTCGTCATCAATTTCGCCGCCATCCTCATCCGGGCCAGGGCCCGACAGAAACAAATCGCATGATCGAAACCGCTACTTCTACTCCCGTCGTTATCGGCGTCCGTGGCCTCAACGTCTTCTATGGCGAAAAACAAGCGCTGAAGAACATCAGCGCCGAGATCCACGAGAAGAAAGTCACCACCCTGATCGGCCCGAGCGGTTGCGGCAAGTCGACCTTCTTGCGAACCCTTAACCGCATGAACGATCGAATCGAAGGCATTCGGATCGAAGGCGATATCCAGATTGCGGGCGAGGACCCCTACGCCAAGGGCGCGGATCTTCTGGCGCTCCGACGGCGTGTGGGCATGGTCTTCCAGAAGCCCAACCCGTTCCCCATGACAATCTATGAAAACGTGGCCATGGGGCCGAAGATGCACTACGGCCTCCGGGGCAAGCAACTGGACGAAGTGGTGGAAGAAGCCCTAAGAGAAGCCGCCCTTTGGGATGAGGTCAAGGACGATTTCCGCAAGAAGAACGGTCTGAACCTCTCGGGTGGTCAGCAGCAAAGACTTTGTATTGCCCGAATGCTGGCGGTGCGCCCAGAGATCATCCTCATGGATGAGCCTTGCTCCGCGCTTGACCCCATTTCCACCGCGAAAGTAGAAGAGTTGATCGGCCAACTCAGCGGCGCCCACACCCTACTAGTGGTTACCCACAACCTTCAGCAAGCCGAGCGAATCAGCGACTACACAGCCTTCTTCATGTTCGGCGAATTGGTCGAGCACGGGCACAGTAAAGCTATCTTCACCGACCCCGTTCACCGGTCTACTCAGGACTATGTGAGCGGACGATTTGGTTGATTTCCCTGAATAGACTGAACCTCGAAAGTGCTCAGAGAGTGATTATTAAGAGACTAATAAGGCTGTGTTAATAACAAGTTAATCGAGGGGGTGTGCGGCAAAACTTGCATAGAGAATTCACGCCCGAGCCCTTCCAAAGCGCGGGGGATTTGACCCATGAAGAAAGCATTCACCCTTATTGAACTCTTGGTGGTCATCGCGATTATCGCGATCCTGGCCGCTATCCTCTTCCCGGTCTTCGCTAAAGCCAAGGCTGCGGCCAAGAAGACCTCCGACCTGAACAACTTGAAGCAAATTGGTACCGCAACCATGATGTACCTTCAAGATTACGACGACACCCTTTACGGTCACCGCTGGAACTGTAACTACAGCGGCGGCGGTGGTGCTACCGACGTCTGCAAAGAGTATCTTGAGGCTGATGGTGTGACTCTAAAGCCAGAGGCTCGCGGCTTTGATGCCGATTCTTCCAAGCGCTACTACTGGATGTACATGCTATATCCGTACACCAAAAACTTCGGCATTTTTAAGGACCCGGCCGCTACGAACACCACATTCACTGGTGGCGACAAGGCGACGGTTGCTTTCAACTTCTCCGGAGTTGCCGTTGGTTCTAACTATGGCGGTCAAAACAGCTATGGTCACAATGACGCGTACCTCAGCCCGGGCCAACCATTTGGCGGCGGAACTGCGGCGGCGATCAACTATGGCCAAATCAGCCGAGTTGCAAGCACCATCATGGTTGTCGATGCCACCTACTACGGCGCAGGTCCTGACATTCTCAACAACACCGGCTTCACCGATGTTTCCAAGCTGAATGGCAACGAACTGGCCTACATGACCACCAATGGCGGCCAGTACCCGTATTACTGGGGCAACATCGGCGGCGGCACCTGGGTTCAGGATCGAAACAACGGCAGCGGCTCCATCCCCGGCGCGGGAACGCTTCTACCGGCTGCTTATGCTAAGAAACTGGCCGACCAAGGGATGGCCCTTCACGGCGGCCAGATCAACGCTCAGTTCTCGGACGGTCACGCCAAGAGCTATGCCTACCAAAAGATCGTTGGCGACATTTGTCTCTGGACGACCGATGCGGACGGCGCTCATCCCGCTTGCGGCGGCTAGGCGACTAGCTCCCCATGCTGAATCAAACCCCGGAGCGTTTACGCTCCGGGGTTTTCTTGCTTCTCGGGCTTTGGCAACAGATACCGGAGCGCGACCCCAGCGAAGATCGCGAACGACACATAGGTCGAAACAAACGCAAGAGGGATGGAAGCCAGATACAGAATGGACGAGGATATGTCTTTGAAAGTCAGAGGCTGAGACGTCTTTGACCGTGGATAACGTTTCCCCGCCGCCAGCCTAAAGCAAGTGAACGACAGCCCACAGAGCGTCATGTCGATGCCATATACGGCGACAGGCTCGGGCGACAAATAATGTTCACTCATGTATCCAGTTGCGAAAGGGATGAGCGACATCCAGAACAACATAACGTTGTTTGCCCACAGCAGTCGGTTATCCACAGACTCCACCGGATGCATGACATGGTGGTGGTTCACCCACATAATGGCAACGATGACGAAGCTAAGGAGGTAGCCCAAGAGCTTGGGGATCAGCGGAGCAAGAGCGAGCCAACTTGATTCGTGTGGAATCTTAAGTTCCAAGACCATGATCGTAACGATAATGGCGATGACGCCATCCGAGAATGCTTCCAGGCGATTCTTGCTCATCCCCATCGCCGCCATTATGGCGATTGAAAGGTGAAGGATCAACGACTTTCATCGGAAACCGGGCGACCGGTACGAGCAAACATAATTTTCGTCCGCCTCGTATGTTTGACGGCCAGATGTGGAACAAGCCAATTGGTATATGTGCGAATTCAGCGGCGCCTCGCAGAAGAAGGCACCCGCAAGATCGTCTCATCGGGTTGGTTGTGGTGAAAAGCAGCTAGAGAACGCTCTCTTCCTGCTGAAGAGCATTGGGGAAACGCAGGCAAAATTCATTGCCTCTGGCGACCCGCGCGAAGCATTTGTCGACCTCCTAGATATCTTGCTTAAGGTGACGGACAGCAACTATGGCTTCATTGGTGAAGTTCATAGAACCCCTGAGGGTGCTCCCTATCTGAAGTCGCTCGCTATTACCAATATCGCGTGGAATGAGGAGACGCAGTCATTCTACGAACAAAATTATCGCGCCGGGTTGGAATTCCACAACCTTGAGACGCTCTTCGGCGATACGCTGCGAACGGGCAAGGTCGTCATTTCAAACGACCCTGCGAATGACTCCAGAAGGGGTGGTCTCCCATCTGGCCACCCGCCGCTGAATGCTTACTTGGGTATTCCTATCTTTGCTGGAGAGCAACTGATCGGCATGGCCGGGATCGCGAACCGGCCCGAAGGTTACGACGAAGAACTGGTCAAGTTTCTTGAGCCGCTGCTCATGACGTGCAGCAACTTCGTGATAGCTCATCGCACAGAGAGATCGTATCGTCGTTCCGAATCGGCGAGACGGGCCAGTGAAGATCGACTTCGGTTGGCCATCGAAGCCGCCGAATTAGGAACTTGGGATTACGATCCTGTTTCCGGTCTCACTATCTGCAATGAGCGATGGTACGAGATGCTCGGATACGAAGTGAACGAATTTGCTCTGACTCAAGACGTATGGGAGAAGCTGATTCACCCCGACGACCTCGAGTCCGTCATGCAGATATGGGAGACTCAGTTCCAGCGCGGCTCCGATGTTTTCCGAATGGAATATCGTGCCCGAACGAAGGGAAATACCTGGATTTGGGTCCTGGTAACCGGTCAGGTAATGGGGAGAGACGCCGATGGAAAGCCCACCCGACTGGCGGGAATCCAGATGGACAATACTGACCGGCATCTGGCTGAAGATCAGTTTCGACTGGTGGTTGAATCAGCCCCCAACGGAATGCTGATCCTCAGCGCGGACGGAATCATTCGCCTGGTAAACACTCGAGTCGAGGAGCTGTTTGGCTATTCACGAAACGAACTACTGGGGCAGTCCGTTGAAATCCTCATTCCGGAGAGGTATCGGAGCCACCACGTAGACTTTCGTGAACATTTCTTCCAGCACGTGACAGACGGCGTAATGGGAGAGGGAAGAGACCTTCCCGGATTGCGCAAAGACGGGAGCGAATTTTCCGTCGAAGTGGGCTTAAATCGCCTCGATACGCCCGAGGGGGTGCAGGTCTTGGCCTCCGTGGTAGATATTTCACACCGAAAGAATCTTGAACTCCAGATTAAGCATCAGGCATTTCACGATGCGCTCACGGGATTACCGAATCGCTCTTTGTTCCTCGACCGACTAGAAATTGCCCAAGCCAGAGCCCGGCGACACCAAGAAGGCGTTGCCGTCATCTTCCTCGACCTCGACAACTTTAAGGTCATTAACGACAGTCTCGGGCACCAGGCAGGAGACCGATTCCTGATCGCTATCGCGGAACGATTGAAGAGCTGCGTTAGGCCCGAAGACACCGTTGCCCGGTTGGGTGGCGATGAATTCACCATTCTGTTGGAGGAACTTGTCTGTCCAGAAAACGCGATCAACGCCGCTGAGCGAATCGTCGACGCGTTACGTCAGCCTTTGGCGTTGGACTACGGCGAAGTCGTTGCCAGTTCAAGTATTGGAATCGCTTACTCCACCAACGGTGAAGCTACGGCCGATAGCCTCCTAAGGGATGCGGATACCGCCATGTATCACGCAAAGGAAAATGGCAAGGCGCACTACGTTCTCTTCGATAGCCAGATGAACGCTCAAGCCGTCCAGCGGATGGAACTGGAAATGGGCTTGAGACAGGCTCTCGATCGAAACGAATTTCGTCTTCTCTATCAGCCGATTGTGGACCTGAATTCGTGGCTCGTATGCGGGGCGGAAGCCTTGGTCCGGTGGGAGCATCCCGTAAAGGGACTTGTTTCACCCGACCAATTTGTCCCCATTGCAGAAGAGACGGGGCTCATTGTTCCCATCGGCGAATGGGTGCTCCGCCAAGCGTGTTTACAGATGAAGCAGTGGCAAGCCGTGCTAAGAAACGATGCCCCGAAGTCGATTAGTGTAAATCTCTCGGGTAAGCAGTTGCAGCGTCAAGACGTGGTCAAGAAGATTGCGGGCATCCTCGAAGAAGTCGACCTAGATCCAAGCGCCTTGAAACTTGAGATCACTGAGAGCATTCTCATGAATGACGTTGAGGATGTATCGGCCAAACTTCACAAACTGCGTGATCTCGGGATCAAACTTGCGGTTGACGACTTTGGAACGGGTTATTCTTCCATGTCGAGCTTGAGCTCCTTCCCCGTCGATACCGTCAAACTGGACCGAGCATTTATCAGTCGTCTGGGCAAGGAAGAAGAAGCGGAGGCTATCGTGGCTGCCGTCATCATGCTTTCAAAATCGATGAAGCTCGACACGACGGCCGAAGGCCTTGAGGAGGAAGATCAAGTGGTCTTCTTGCGAGCCCTTGGCTGCAATATGGCCCAAGGCTACTACTTTGAAAAGCCACTTCCTCCCGGGGAATTCGTTCAATGGGTTCGGGATGTAACCGAAAGCGCTCACGAAGAGAAGTCACGACGCTTTGCTTAATGACATATGGCCCCCGCCTCAATGTTGAGGCGGGGGTTCCTCCTACGAGAGAACGAACTCGCGCAGGGCTTGCGGCACGGACGCGTCGAATCCCACGACGTCCAACATTCCGGGGTCGGCCGGATTCGCGATGCTGAATCCGTTTGAGCACATTCCCATGACCACCAGCTTCGCCGGAATTCCCGTCGCTTGACGGTATTCCATCAATGCCTGAGCCGGGTGGATGCGTCCCGACCACGTCTCGTTGTCCGTGTAGACCACGAACGTATCGATCTCCAGCTTATGCTTCCTGGCGTACTCCATGGGGAGTGCGCAGTCCGTTCCGCCGAAGTTGACCGCCTGCGTATGCAACATCGCGTCCGAGAGTCTCATGCGCTTCGTCAAGGGAATCGCACGGAACTGGTCGGCAAACGCCATTGGCATACAGTACGGCTCGGTCTGCATCGTCACCATCGCCATCGCCGTCGAAGCCGCGCAAGCGGACAGCGGAGTTCCGGCGACCGTGCACATCGACATCGATCCCGATACGTCGAGGCCCAGCAAGTAACGATTCTCCGTTGGCTCCACGAACTCGAACGCCTTGTAGAACGCTTCCTCCAACGCATCGACGATGCTTGGAATCGGCGCCCAAGTGTTCTGTCCGCGCATTCCGCGACCTACCGAGTAGGTCGCGTGAGCCAACAGCAACGCGATGGGATGAATACGCGAGCGCTTCAAACGGTCGGGGTTGCTCAATTGCTCCACCACCTTCTTCGTCGCCGCTGACTTCATCTGGAGCAATCCAACGCGGGTCATGTTCGCCAAGTTGCGAACCATCGCCGTCATCGGCATGCTCTCCATCAACGCTTCCCAGATCTTCGCTTCCGTCAAAAGCTCCGTCGGCACGACTTCGCGCGGCATCCGATGATCGGTGATCAAACGAACCGCCTGCTTGACGTTACGAGTGGTCTTCAACTGTTCGAAGGCCTGCAAACGCGCGTTCTCCGCCGTGACCTCGCCATCCACAATCCACTTATAAAGCGCCTTGTGCTCTACCGTCAGCGGCTTGGGGTGAGCCAAGCGGAGTAAGTCGCGGTGCGACCACCCTCCACGCTGCTGGTACTTGATGGCTTGATAGGTCAAGTCGTCGATTGGCGTCTGGTTGTACCAACGCTGAATTGCCTTGCGCATTCCGCGTCCCCAGCCTCTTACGCCCTCCGCTTCGGCGACGAATTGGAAGAGGTGAGTACCGGTTCGACAGACTTTCGGAACCGCCGCAAAGGCTGCTTGTCGCGTGGGAACATCGCCATAAGCGGCGGCCAGCGCGAGAGCAAAAATTGCGGGGTCGTTCTTCGGTGCGCGTCCCGAATCACTGATTTCGACAATACGAGCCACTACCTTTTCGCCGTCGGATTTGATCAGCGAAACGAGCGTTATTGCATTGGCTTCGGTCAGCTTTTGTTCGGAAATGTAATAGCTTCCGCCCTCGGTTCCCAGAACCAGGAACCGATCCAACCTTTGCCAAGGAGTGATTTCCCAAGCAAAGCCGCCGGCGGAGTTTGCCACCTGTCCCGAACCCGGGATGGCCATGTTTTGCGCAGTCTTCTTTACGTTCCAGTGCTTTGTGAACTTCATGTTCATCACCTCTTTCCAGTCCTGCTCCTCACGGAGCGGGGCGGGGAAGGAATGCCTTCCCTCATGTCGAATGGATCGCCTGGGATGCCCCAGGCGATCTGTAGTTGTAGATTCCGGGCAAGTTGTGTTCTGGTCTTGAAGGACCTTGCGGTCCTCCGCAGGGTTCGAACCTGCTGGCCCTAAATGGGCTTAACCGGATGAACCAAAACTTCGGCCCGAAAACCTTGATCTCTGGGCGAGGCGTGCGCTGGCGATACGGTGACTTTGGCCACTCGTCCAAACTCCCCGAAGGGAGTTGCGGGATTCGAACCCGCGAACCTTGAGGTAGGTAAGCCAACGCTTCGGCCCAGAAAAATCGAATCGTTAGGGCAAGGGATGAGCCTGGGGGTAGGTTTGGATTTGAGCCAAGGGTTAACCCAGCCTCTCCGGCCCTAACGGATTTCGGAGCGTTCGGGCAAGGAACTAGCGCAGGGGGTAGCCATTAAAAGTGGAGAACCCTACGCCTTCGGCCCGAACAAAAACGATATGAAATTTTGCTTCCGTGGCGAAAAATCTTGGTGGAGCTGACGGGATTCGAACCCGCATAACCCCGACGACGACTTATCGGATAACCCGCTTCCCTACCGAATTTCACGGACGGGAACCTCCCCCGTCTCGGGCTTTACCGCCCTTTCGGTGCCTCTGCAACCTGCCGTCCGCACCGACATCAAGGTGAACAACGCAACGCGTCTCTGGGTCCCTGACCGGCGCCCGGGGCTCCCACGTGGGAACCGCAATCCGTTTTTCGGCGCCTGTCCTTTCGGCCACAGCCCCAAAAGCTCTTTCGCCTGAATCGAGATTTCGGGCAAGGGGCGCAGTGGATGTTTTAAGGCGCTCTAACCACTGAGCTATCCGGCGCTTTGGGCAAAGTGCCGGCGTAGGATTTGAACCTACGGCCTCCTCCGTGATAGGGTAACCCACATACATCGGCCCGAAATCTCGAGTCATTTCGCGCATTTACCTCTCGGACAAGGGATGAGACTGGGTGTATTGAGGCGCCTTTACCAATTTGGCCACTGCTCCGTCTTTCGACGAATTCAGGTGGGACTCGAACCCACAAACTCCCGCATCTTAAGCGATAACCCAGGCTCGACGGCCCGAAAGCAAATGCGTTTTGGACGGTCGTTTGCCGCTCTATCGACAAATAGCCATCCGGTCAATCCTTCGTTTTTCGGGCAAGTGACGCCCATCGGTAAGCTGCTCTACCATTGAGCTACCGATCCTTTGGGCAAAGGACCGGGCGGGACTTGAACCCGCAACCTGCCGGTTATGAGCCGGTAACCAAAAGGCTTCGGCCCGAAAAACGTAATAAGGTCTTAGCCTTTGGGCAAGGGAAGCCCTGCGTAGCGCTCCGCAGAGGGACGAATCCCAAAGGCCCAAACACATGGGCGCTGGCGTTTCCGGTCGTGACCCGGAGTCAGAGTCGCTTAATGAGCCGATAACGCAAAACCGTCGGCCCAAAGGCAAAATTTGTAAAAGGGGAAATCTCTTTCCGCCCAGGTTGTCGTCGTCACCTGGGCGTCCGTTCAAGGGAACGGGCTCAGGCTATGCTACTTCGAATATTTTTATGCCGCCGGCAACGAAGGCCGGTGGTATCTCCAAGTTCTTGCATGAGTCTTGTTTCTGCCGTGGTGGCAGGGAGGGAAGTATTCCACGAGGCTTTGCACCAAATGCAAGAGGTTGAGGAAAAATTCTCAAAATTTCTTTCTTCTTTACCAAACGCTAACATTGGCAGCCCACACCATCAGGATGCCTGCTCCTCACAGTGGAACTAATGGTGATTTAGTTTCATCACAAAGTTAAAGAATACGAATCGCTAGTCACCCATCACGAGTCGCTCTTCCTAACTGCCAAATATCGACTCCTAATCCGATTCCTTCTTTCCCAAACCCCTTTTAAGGTGGTGTCTTCGTCAAACTTCGATGCATACGACTTGGGCTGATCGATCCGTTGCGACGAATAAATCCCACGATGTCCGCTGAGGATATAGGCGACCACACACGCCATGGCAATCGGTACCGCCAAATGAGATCCAAAGAGTTCAATTCCCATAATCGTGCAAGCTAACGGCGTATTCGCCGCCCCGGCAAAGACCGCGACAAAACCCAGCGCAGCATAAAGGGCGGGATCTTGATTAGTAAACCCGGCAAAGGCGCTACCAAGTGTGGCACCTATACAGAATAGGGGGGTGACCTCTCCACCTTTAAAACCGAATCCGAGTGTGATCGCGGTAAAGATAATCTTAATCAAGAAGACGGAGGGGGATTGAGCCGGAAGACTAAACGATTTTTCGATCAGTTCCAACCCTAGTCCATTGTAGATCTGACTCCCCGCAATGAGAGTGAGAGCAATGACAATAGCTCCCCCGATCATGGGGCGTAGGTAAGTTGAGTACCTCAGGCTTTTGCCCACGTGCTGGAGGGCGTGCGTCATCTCGGCAAAGAGGGCGCTCGCCCCCGCAAACAGGGCCCCGACCAGCAGAACGGAGAAGAAAATCGTCGGCGTCAATGTAAAACTAACCGCCGCGTCGTAGTGGTGGTGCGTGATGCCCACGCCTCGGCAAACGATGTCTCCCACGATGCTTCCAACCAGGCAGGGGATGAGGGCGTCGTACCGGATGCGCCCAATGGACAAGACCTCGAGCCCGAAGATGGCCCCGGCCAACGGCGTCCCAAACACCGACCCAAACCCCGCCGCAATTCCCGTCATCAGCAAGATGCGGTGGTCCTCCTTGGACATCTTGAGCGGCCCAACCGTCATATTGGCCAAGGTTCCAGCCATCTGAACCGCTGATCCCTCACGGCCCGCCGATCCGCCGAAGAGGTGGGTCACGACGGTGGTGATCAGGATCATCGGGGCCATGCGGAACGGAATCACCGCGCTCGGGTCATGAATCCGGTCGAGGATCAAGTTATTCCCGCCCGCCACCTCTTTGCCGTACCGGGTGTAGAGAAACGCAATTGCAACGCCAGCAAGGGGAAGGAGATACAAAAGCCACGGGTGAGTCCCACGGTAAGCCGTTGCTGAGTTAAACGCCCACAGGAAGAGCGCGGACGCCAACCCCGCCAGTACCCCGACCCAAGCGCCTAAGATGGTCCATTTGCCAAAGGTGAGGGCAAGGCCAAATTGCTGCCGCAGTCGATTCCGTTTCTTGAGATCCTGATTAGTCCTACTATTCATCTGCCACCATCGCGGCGGCCAGGACCTTCAGGCATGAAAACCTACGGCAAAGCCACCGTAGGAGTCATCAGCCCGTCTTTGGGCGGTTCTTGTGTAGGGCGAACTCCATGCCCTATTAATAGAGGTTACCTAAAATGGGATCGCCTCGCCTTAAGTATTGGCGAGGCGACTCTCAGAATTTACGCTTCTTGCTTCTCTAACATTCCCGAATAGAGAAGGCCGGCCAAGCCAGCGCCCAGTAACGGGCCAACGCTCCACGATAAGGCGGTTGCCCAGTGGTTGCTGCCCACGGTCATACCTAGTCCCACCGCCGGGTTGATTGCTCCCCCGGAAATGGGGCCAATGGCAAGAATTCCAATCGTAAGGGTCAGCCCCAAATACAGCCCTCCAACTTTTGGGGCGCGCGAATCAACGGCCGTCATAAAGATTGCGATCAGGAAGAAGAAGGTCGCCACCGCCTCGGCCAAAATGGCGCGAGTCGCATCGACGCCTGAACCCCAATTGATGGAAACGGCCGTACGCGCAGCTTCACTGTTTGGCCCCAACAGGTACGAGGCGATGAAAACCGCAACAATGCCTCCAAGGCACTGCGAAATGATGTAGGCGATGCCCGTCGCCAGATCGACTTTGCGTGCCACCAGCATGCCGAACGTAACCGAGGGGTTGAGATGGCCGCCGCTTATGGGACCGAAAGCGGTTCCCATAATCATGATTTCGAGGCCAACCACCAGCGCAACCGCCAGCAGTTGGACGGGGTTTCCGGTGAAGTTCGTCACCGTCAGAAACACGACAAACACCAAGGCGAAGGTTCCGATAAACTCGGCCACCAAAGCGCGGGCTTTCATAGTCAAGCAGTTGGACGACGTCATCCCCGCATTTGCTCCGATTAAGAAGTCGCCTGCCATCGTCCACAGGGTTGACTTAATGATTAACGAGGTCGCGCATTCGGGCCAAATTTGGCCGAATAGTAGTCCACATAGTGAGATCCCGGCTCGATGATCGCGTCGATCTGCTTGAGGATCTTCTCGGAAAGCTCAATTTGGCAGGCCGCAGCTGATTCCTCAAGCTGCTTCTCGCTTCTTGCCCCGATGATCGGACTGGTGACACCGGGTTGGGAGGCCACCCACGCCAGACTCATCGTGGCTAACGTCATGTCGTTTCGCTCTGCGAGTACCTTCAATCGTTGCAAACGAGCCTTGGGGATCTGCTTGAGTCGTCCCGCCGGATCGCTTTTGCTATACCGACCATTCTTCGTCTTATCGTCTAGATATTTCCCACTGAGCATGCCGCCGGCCAACGGAGACCAGGGGATGACGGCGTAATCGTAGGTGCGGCAAAAAGGAAGTAGCTCCCTTTCCACTCGTCGGTCCATCAGGTTGTAGGGTGGCTGCTCGCTCACAAAACCCCGGCAGCCTAATTCCTTGGCCACGTAATGAGCCTCGCAAACTTGCCAAGCGGCAAAGGTGGAGCAACCGGCGTAGCGTATTTTTCCCGCCCGACTCAAGTCTTCCATCGCTCGCAAGGTCTCATCGATGGGAATTGAAGGCTGTGGACGATGGATTTGATAGAGGTCGATGTAGTCCGTTCCCAGTCTCTTCAGCGAAGCCTCGCAAGCCTCGATCACGTGGCGATAGCTGTTACCCCATGCATTCGGGTCCTGATCGTCCATCTTTCCGTGACACTTGGTCGCCAAAACGATCTTGTCACGCTTGCCTTGAAGCGACTTGCCAACGATGGTTTCGCTGAGGCCGCGAGCATAAACGTCGGCGGTATCGAAAAAGTTGATTCCAAGGTCGATAGCCTTGTGGGCGATTCGAATCGAGTCTTCTTCTCGGGAGCCCCAGTCGTCGGGGTCCCACCCAAAGGTCATCGTTCCGAGACACGCGACGGAAACCTGAACGCCAGTTCGGCCAAGGGAGCGATATTGCATGGCAAGTTGTTACCTCAACCCGTTAGAGGATGTCGCACCTGACGGGGTTCCCAGGATTGTTTAAGACCCTGGCAAAGGTGAATATCCGACTTCGATCGTTCCTTCGCCCTGGAGCGAGGGATCGTGGTAAGTCAGGCGGACCTTAGTCGAGAACTGAGCTGTCATGGTTACCTCCAGTCCTTGCTGCGCTTGGAAGATACCAAAGAGATCAAGGTTTCCGCGGGGAGAATTTACCGTCCGTCCATCGTCTTGCAGTTGCCGACCTAGCGAGGTCGAGAAAGCATCTTGAATCGCCTTATTTTTGTTGACACGAAACGTTGTCTTGGAATCCGGTTTTCGAAAAGTCTCGATGAGGTCTTCACTGCGCATCTGATTAACAATTGCTCCAATCATTGCGAAGGCTTGGCGAGGGTGATAATCCTCGCTGTCCCCTTCTGGGATCCATATGTCCGGCCAATTGAGAATGCGGTTCGTCGCCCGTTTTTTGAATTCGAGGGGGTCGAAATCAAGACGATATTCTTTCGGACTATCAATAAGCCGGGCGCCCAGGGCCTTGGCAAGGTGAGAAAGGAAATCTCGCTCAGGCATCTCGTTTGCCTGAATTGCAACGGGCGACCGATCATAGATCCAGTGCACGGTGAGCGGTTTGCCAAAAGGCGCTCTAGCGAGGGCGCCAATGTTTAGCCGCTCACTTTTTTCGGTACGAAAAGTGATCTTGTGGTCAACAAAGGCGGTTCGGGGTAGCTCCACATATTCGACTGGAAATCTCGACGTGATCGGCCGAACTCTTTCCGGCGTAATGTAGCCATCACTCAGAGCCAACTCCACCCCCGGTGCGATGGAGAGTCCCGTCTTAGCGCGGATGGCTCTTGCCATGGATGTGAGGTCCCCAGGATCAAAGGTTACGGCTTTCACTTGGTCCGTGAAACTTTGAAAAATGACCACGTTCTGACCGGTCGCTTCGGCCATCGTCTTCGCAAGATCGTTGATGTTGCCCCCCGAAAAGGTGACGGTTCCAATCAGCGCCAAGAGTGAAAGCAACATCAAATTCCTTCTGAGAACCTAAGGGCGACCCGCTTGAACCGGTTCGATGATAACGGCGGTGCCGTAGGCCAAAACTTCGGTCACTCCTTGGGCTATCTCGTTGGCATCGTAGCGCATGGCGATAATCGCATTCGCGCCCATCTGCCCCGCATGCTGGATCATCAGCTCATAGGCTTCTCGGCGAGCGGTCTCAGCCAGTTCCGTGTAGAGCGTGATGTTGCCGCCGACGAGCGTTTGCAAACTGGCTCCCAGGTTGCCTATTGCGGAACGCGAGCGAACCGTGATGCCCCGAACAACTCCCAATCCGCGAACAACGCGGAATCCGTCGAACCCATTGGCCGTGGTAACCCAGGCGTGAATGTCAGCCATGGCCAACTGTACCTATCCCATTCCACCTATGCAACCTAAAATCGAATCGTTCCGGCGGGCCGTCCTCGATTGTCGACAATAGGGATCTCCAGTGACACCTGGAATTGGGCATCCATCGTTAAATAGACGGGCCGAGAACTGTCCAGTCGCCGCATCACGCTAACGACGTTTCGTTGCCCTCGCCCTTGCTGCACGCCCTGCATTTGAAGCTTTTCTAGATCTTGAACATAGGTCACCGCTGTTCGGGTCAATGGACTTCTTTGGTTGAGTTCAATCCTCACTTGACCTCCGGGGGTAGCCAGGGCGGTGGCCAATTGGCCGGAGGAAATGCCATTTAGACAGGCGATTTGGAAGAGTCGCTTCCGAGCGGTAACCGCGTCAGCGACTTTCGCATCCTCACTATCCTTCTGAGCGTTCAAGGTGGCCAGGGCTCGCTTTTTGATCTCCTCGGCGTTTAATGCAAAGGAGAATCCCTTCGATCCTTGTACAAATCGCGCTCCGATGCCTTTTGCCATCCACTTGAGGAAAGTCTCTTCCGGCATGTCGGTTACGTTCAAGCAGACCGTGGCATCCTTGTATATCCAATGAATATCAAGCGGTTGGCTGAGCAGCTTTTGCAGCGAACTAAGGTCTAATCGTTCCTGCTTTTTGGTCGCAAAAGTGATCTTGCCGTCCTTGATCGCCGTGGGTTGAAGTTCCACCGCAGAGAGGGATAGCGGCTTAACGGCCTCCTTATCTCCACTATTTGATCCCAGAACCTGCTGATTACCTCGGGAGCGACGGCGGATAATTCGTGTGGGTTGGGTCGCCGTGACCAACTTTTGCGAAAGCATGCCATCGCTCAGCACCATGTCCAACCCAGGCAAGATCATCAAGTCCGTTTGGTTGCGGATCAACCGAGCCATCTCGTTAAAGTCGGCGGGCTCGTATTCACAGTCGTCCACCATCGCGGCATCGCCTTGAACAATGATCGCGTTCTGCTTCGTGGAATCGACGATCGAGTCGGCAAACTCGTTGGGCGTTCCCCCTGGAAATTTAACCAAGGCGAGCGCTGTGACGGCAAGTAAGCTAAGCATAAGCGTAAAAACCTCTATATATTGGGACGACCTGTCGCGTGAGTAGTTTCAAGGGAGGAAGGTCGTTCGGCGGTGCGGAATCGGCCTTTTGATGAGGACGGGGCCGGCCAGAGTTCTGCAAAAAGCAACTATTCCAGCCAGGCGCGCTGAGGGGGCGTTCGCTTCATCTCAATGGGATTTGCATCGAATTCCGTCTTGAGGTAGAGCGTTTGTCCATCGTTAGACAGACTGAATTGAAATTCCGGCGCCCGCCACCCGTTGGAGTGCTCGTAGCGCATACGCAAGGTTCCGCTGTCCGTACCCCAACGTAAGTCTCGGGGGTCACGCCCCGTTGTCCAAAGCTTGCCTTTTCCGTCGTCGTCGAGTCGATAGTGATTGTAGTATCCGTGGCGTTGACCGTACCAGTCGCCTTCCAGGCGTGAATCTCGTGTGGAAGGAACCACGACGAAGGCTTGGGGGTTCAACTGCGAGTAGGCGCCGATGAGGCCTGCTCCTATCGCTACATAAACCAAGAACTTAAACATCCCACCTTTCAATACGCCTACCACTAAGAGGCTTAAACGAAAAGATCGGCCCCATGGATCACCGTATTCTTTGGCTAGGTCCCATGTCCCCTCGATTCCGACCCTTGCCGTAAGCCATAATCAATTGAAAAGTAAGGAGCCCGCATGCCAGCTTTTCGCGAAGGACTTAGCTTCGACGACGTACTACTGATCCCTAAAAAAACCCAAGTCCTGCCTAGTGAGGCAGACACCTCGACCCCGTTCCTCCCCGGCATAAAGCTGAAAATTCCCATCGTGTCCGCTCCCATGGACACCGTAACCGATGCAAGACTAGCCATCGCAATGGCGCGAGAGGGAGGCGTTGGCGTTCTTCATCGAAATATGACCATCGAGCAACAAGCCGAGCAGGTCGACCGAGTCAAGAGATCTGAGAGCGGTGTTATCACCAATCCGTTCAAACTTGGACCCAACGAAACCATCCAAGACGCCGTAAACCTGATGGCGCACTTCCATATTTCCGGCGTCCCAATCGTGGACGAGGAAGGGAGGCTAGTCGGCATTCTCACGAACCGCGATATTCGCTTCGAGTCCGACTATTCCAAGCCGATCCACAGCCGAATGACCAGTCGAGATATGGTCACGGGCGCCGTGGGAACTACCCTTGAACAAGCTCAGGAGAAATTAGCCGAGCACCGCATCGAGAAACTTCCCATCGTCGACGAAAAGGGCATCTTGAAGGGCTTGATCACTATCAAGGACATCTTAAAGGTGCAGCGTCATCCAAACGCTACCAAAGACAGCCAGGGGCGACTCGTCGTTGGCGCTGCCATTGGCGCCCTCCGACAACCGTATGAACGAGCGAAAGCCCTGTTCGACGCGGGGGTCGACTTCATCGTGATCGATGCCGCTCACGGACATTCCAAAGGCGTCATGGACTGCGTGAAGATGCTCAAAGAGAAGTTGCCGGACCTCAAAGTGATCGCAGGAAACGTCGCGACCAAAGAAGGTGTCCGTGAACTCTACGACCTTGGCGCAGACGGCCTTCGTCTAGGGATCGGCGCTGGATCGATCTGTACCACTCGAGTGGTTGCTGGAGTCGGCGTTCCCCAACTTACCGCAGTTATGGATTGCTGTGAGGAAGCGCTCAAACTTGGAATACCCACGATCGCCGACGGCGGAATACGAAGTTCTGGCGACATCGTAAAGTGTCTCGCCGCTGGAGCGAGCAGTGTGATGATGGGCAATATGTTTGCCGGTTGCGAAGAGTCGCCCGGTGAACTGGAGATCTATCGGAATCGCGCCTACAAGGTCTACCGAGGAATGGGTTCTATCTCTGCGATGAAACAAGGCTCTTCTGACCGCTACATGCAGGTGAAGGAAGCCGGGGGCGTCATCGTTCCGGAGGGCGTGGAAGGACGTGTTCCGTTCAAGGGCCCGATTGCCGACACAATGGCCCAATTGGTCGGTGGCCTTAAGTCTGGTATGGGATATGTCGGCGCTGGATCTCTTGCCGATCTTCGCGAGAACGCGGAATTTATGAAAATCACCAGCGCCAGCCTGCGAGAAAGTCATCCTCACGATGTCTGGATTACCAAGGAACCACCGAACTACTCGTCGCCGTTCGGCGGCGGGGAAGGCGAGTAGACTTCCGTCAACAAAGGCTCTCTGGGCAAACGTCCAGAGAGCCTTTTCTAATGGTTATTGTCCTTCGCGGTGGAGTAGTAAGGGAAACGACACATCCTGTTCATTTGTCGTTTATCTGTGCATTGGTAATTAATCGTTAAATCACTGAAATATACAAATTGATGCGACATTTGCCGTAGAGTTTTTCGAAAAGCAAACGTAGTATTTCTTTATGGAATACGCGGAAAAGCAGGCAGACGCGAGCGTCTCGGTGCTCGACGCGTCGCCGAACGAAGATGTGAGGTTCTTAGCGGCGATCGCGGATATCGTGCGCGATCTTATTGAAGAAGAGAACCGGCCATTCCCGTTCGACCGGATGGGAAGGGATGCGCCCCCGGTTTGGGCCGCTTACCGTTTGATCCCCCTTCCTCCAACGGATCTGAACTGAGTCTCCTCACCCGACCCGTTAACAGTGCCATAATCCCGGCGGATGAAGGACTTGCAGCAGCGCGCGGCGATGTGTGAGATTGGACGTCGCCTATGGCAAAGAAACTTGGTAGGCGCAACGGAAGGAAATCTTTCGCTTCGGCTCAATACTCGACAAATCCTTTGCACCCCCGCAGGAACGAGCCTGGGGCACCTCAAGCCAGACGAATTGGTTGTGATCGATAACCACGGCAATCCTGTGGGCGAAGGGAAGCCATCAACCGAAATCAAGCTGCATCTGAGAATGTATGCCAAGCGAGCAGATTGCATGGCGGTCGTCCATGCTCACCCTCCCACGGCAACCGGGTTCGCGCTAGCCGGAGAAGAAATTCCAGATAATCTTTTGCCCGAGTCTGCCTACGTACTTGGTAGCGTTGCCATTGTGCCTTTTGCGATGCCAGGTACGGAAGAAGTCCCCGACGCGATTGAATCATTGCTAGAGGATCATAAGACCTTCCTGATCAGTCATCACGGAGCCGCTGTGATGGGAAAAGACATCGTCGATGCCTACAACAGGATGGAGACTCTGGAGCGAATTGCGAAGGTCATTTTGGTTGCCAAACTCCTCGATGGCCCTCGTCCGATGCCGGATCGCGCCTTTGATCACATGCTCAAAGTCGCCCTTAATGGCAGCCTCGATTAAAGAAATTGCAATAATTTCACGGTTTGGGCTTTCATTTAGTCGCCTCAACCTCATATAATTGCCGGAGGAAAGATCGCAAGAGGCGAACCTGAGAGCGTTGAGGCCAGACAAGGGCAGCAAAGACTCATAGGAAACATAGGAAATGTTATGGGTTGGAGCTGGCTTCATGGTCGCTCCCGTTCTCTGCGTCTCATGTGATTGATCCTTTGATACGAAGGAGTAACGCATGAAGCGAACTGCTAAATACGCACTTACACTCGTTCTTGGCGCTGCCGTGGTTATGCCGGCCGTCGCTCAAGACAACTTCCCGGACGTTCCCGAGAACCACTGGGCTTACAAAGAACTCGCTCGCCTGAAGGCGGAGGGTCTGCTCGTTGGCTACCCCGACGGTCTTTTCCGCGGTGGCCGCCCGGCTTCCCGATACGAGATGGCGGTTGCCATCCACGCCGCTTGGGCCAACCTCAAGGGCATCACCGACGGTCTTAAGGGCCAGATCGATGACATCATGAAGCGAATCGACGGTGTTCCTTCCAAGGAAGACCTCGACAACCTCAAGGCTGCCATCGACGCTCTTCAGAACCAGGTCAAGGTTAACACCGACGACATCGCCGCTCTGCGACGACTGATCGACGAGTTCCGCGGCGAGCTCACGAAGCTCGGCGCCGACGTTGACCAGATGAAGAAGGACATCGCCGGCCTGGACGCTCGCGTCACGGCTCTTGAGAAGTCCAAGCTTCCGTTCGACGTTCACGGTGACCTCAACCTCTTCGCCGTTGGCGGCTACAGCGGCCACGACGACGAGTTCGGCGTTTCCGTCGACGGTCGACCTCTCGGCTACGGCCGAGGCGACTACAGCGGTCAGCCGGTTGGCATCACTCGAGACCTGACGGTTCTCCACGAGGGCGCCCTCAAGCTCGACAGCAACAACGAGTCCGGACCGAAGTTCCACGCGACCTTCGTCTTCGGCAACATGCTCGGCGCGCTTGACGAGAACGGTTCCGGCTTCGGCAACCAGTCCACCGTCAATTCCTTCGAGCCCTTCATGGAAGCCGGTTCTTCTTGGTATGCCCAAGAGTTCTATGTAGACTTCGACACCTCGGTTGCTAGTCTCGGCTTCAATGCGAAGGTCGGTCGAGTTGGCTACAAGATCAACCCGATGCTCTTCCAGCGACCGGACAACACGCCGTACTTCAACAACGAGCGATGGGACAACGGCGAGTGGATGTTCGACGGCGCGATCCTTGGCTTCCGCTTCGGCAGCGCCAAGCTGAACGTCTTCGGCGGCCGCAACAGCGCCCGAACCGGTACCAACGGCGTCGAGATTCAGCCGATGTTCGCTGGTCGCGAGGGTCTGTTCTTCCAGCCCTACGGGTTGACCAGCACCGATCTCCGAATCGACCAGAGCCTGGGCGCTCACCTGCAACTGCCTCTGGGCGACAAGGGTCAGATCAACCTGGCTTACCTGTTCCTCGATAGCAACGACGTCGTGAACAACGGCAGCTCCGTTGCCGAGCCGTTCAACCGCGTTGCCGTCTACGGTGGCGACATTAGCTACAAGCTCGGCAGCATCAAGCTGATGGGCGGCTACGGTAAGAGCGACCTTATGTACAACACTGACTCCGTCTATGACGAGGATAACTCGGCATGGTGGGTCAATGCGAAGTACGGCGGCAAGAACGACAAGTGGGGCATCGGCGCGGGCTATAAGAGCATCGATCCTCTCTATGCCGCTCCTGGCGCATGGGGCCGAATCGGTACCCTTTGGAACCCGACCGACATCGAAGGCTTCCACGTAGGTGGCTGGCTCAAGCTCAGCGACAACCTGGAAATCTCCGCTAAGGGCGAGTTCTATCGCGGTCGAGACACCGACAACTCGGTTCTCACCCACGACGACAAGGTCACTCGATTCAACGTTGGCCTGAACTACATGCTGTCGTCTTCCTCCAGCATCGATCTCGGTTTCGAGAACGCTGAGTGGGACTTCGACGGAGATGCCAAGCCTCGACAGACTTGGTACACCCTCGGCTTCAACTTCGGCCTTGGCAGCAACACCAATCTTCGGTTGTTCTGGCAAGTCTCCGACACGAAGGCCGATGGCGCAAGTCCGTTCACGTTCAACAACCAAGAGCGAGCTCGCGGTGGCCTCATCGGTACCCAGCTCAGCGTCAAGTTCTAAGTTAGGACAAGACGCAAGGGGTCAGAGCTTCGGCTCTGGCCCCTTTTTTGTTGTATCAAGAAAATAGCCGCGGAAACGCTTCAAGCAATCGCCCGTCAGTATTTCCACCCCCCAGGTCTAGATTCCAATCGGCATCTAGCCAACTTTAAGGGGTAGCCGTTCCGTCCAACGATTACGACCTCATCATGGCAAACCCATTTCGAACCAACAAATCCGTCCTTGCGATTGCGCTGGGCGTGTTGTTGGCTGTGCCTGCCATCGGGCAAGAGGTTTCTTCTTCTGGCCCCAAAAATCGGTGGGTTGGAGAGATGTATTCCCTTCTGGAAGGAAGGGGCTACTTAGGAACGCGGCTCACGATCGACCGCCTTTACGCTGCCCCTACCTTTGCTTGGGGGAAAACCAGAACCTACTGGATTCCCATGGAGACAGAGGGTTTCTTTGCAGACGGTCGGTTGAGCCTAACGGATGATCTCACCCTTTTCGCTAAGGGAGAGTATCTTCTCGGAATACAAAGAGATTTCTCGTCCGCCCAAGACAAGCTGACCCGACTATCCGTGGGTCTCAACTACATGTTCGCCCCCTCAGCCAGTCTCGACCTGGGATTCGAGAACGTTGGTTGGGACTTTAACGGCGCGGCGAAGCCCCGCCAAACTTGGTACACCTTCGGCTTCAACTTTGGACTGGGCTCCAGCACAAATCTGCGCCTCTTTTGGCAGGTCTCCGACATGAACGCAGACGGCGCTCCGGAATTCAAAATCAACGATAAAGAGCGTGCTCGCGGCGGCCTCATCGGTACGCAACTGAGCGTCCGGTTCTAGCTCAGGCCAAACACGGGCCATTTCTATAGCCCATGGCCCCCCGTCTCCGCTTGGGACCTGTCAAAATAGGCCCCATGCGAATCCAAGCGCCACGCGGCACAGACGACCTTCTCCCATCCCAGTCGCACCGCTGGATTCATCTCGAAAACGAGTTTCGCGCCCTAACCAGCCTCTACGGATACCGAGAGGTGCGTACCCCTACCTTTGAAGAGATCGAACTGTTCATCCGCACCAGCGGAGAAACCAGCGATATCGTCTCTAAGGAGATGTACGACTTCTATGACAAGGGCGAGCGCCACGTGTGCCTCAAACCCGAGGGCACGGCGGGCGTGGCCCGCGCGGTGGTCGAACACAGCCTTTGCCCCCAGGGTCAAGTCGCGCGCCTTAGCTATATCACCCCCATCTTCCGCTACGGACGCCCCCAAAAGGGCCGCCTTCGAGAAGCGCACCAGGTAGGACTGGAACTGATGGGCAGCGCCTCCCCGACTGCCGACGCTGAGGTGATCGAGATCACCGCGAAGTTCTATGAGCGCATCGGCATACAAGACGTGGAAGTTCAGCTCAACTCGATCGGTCGGGCGGAATGCCGCGCCCGCTATCGAGAGGTCGTCCTTAACCACTTCGCCCCGTACCTGGCGGATTGTGCGGAAGAGGAGCGGGCGAAAGCGGAGAAGAACCCGCTACGCCTGCTGGACAGCAAGGACCCCAAGGCCGCCGAACTCGCCAAGACGGTCCCGCCGATCTTGAACTACCTGGAAGACGAGTCCAAGGCGAACTTCGAGACCCTTCAGCAACTGCTGAACGAGGCAAAGGTGCCTTACAAGGTCATGCCGGATATCGTTCGCGGACTGGACTACTACACGGACACGGTTTTCGAAGTCCTTTCGACCAAGCTCGGCGCTCAAAGCTCACTTTGTGGCGGCGGTCGGTACGATAACCTCGTCAAGGAACTTGGCGGACCCGCCACCCCCAGCGTGGGAGTCGCGATGGGTATCGAACGCGCGATGATCGTGTTGGAAGAGTCCGGCATCGAATGGCCCGCCCCCCGCCCCGCCGTCTTCGTGGTTCAAGCGACCGAAGACGCCGCGCAAGCCTGCCGCGCCATTACTCGCGATCTTCGCGCCGCTGGTCTGGAGACTCAGATCGACTTGGACGGGAAGAAGATGGGCAACCAGATGAAGCAGGCCGACCGAGCGGGAGCCAAGTTCGTGGCGATGATCGGCACGGACGAACTCGCCGCTGATGCGGTTCTGCTAAGAAACCTGGAATCGGGAGACCAAGTCTCGGTCCCCCGGGCCAACCTGGTAAAAGAGGTTCAGGGGCGGCTATGAAGTGGCTGGTGTCGGGAATGCTGTTGGCAATGGCGGGAGCGGCTATCGCCCAAGCTCCCGATGTCGTCATCAAACTCGACGCCCGCCTCAATTACCGGACCGCGCCCGAATCTCCCAACACGCAACGACTCTACGACGAACTCGGCAACTACAGCATTGTCTCGCTCGGCTTTAAGCTTGAGCCCGGATTCAAAGTCTACGTCGGACAGAAACTCCAACGCTTCAGCGGCGGCCATGACGATGACCTGCTGGACGAATATTACGTGGAAGACGAGGGAATCTGGCGAGTGGGGAAGCAGTACGTCCCCTTCGGTGCGAATCGTCTCGTACGGGAAAGCGTCTTGGCGGCCCGTGGTGACACCAACCTCCTCATTGAAGGCATCCCCGTCCGCTTTGCCTACTGCCAAGGCGGGGGAGGGAAGCAAGAGGGTTTCGTGGGCCGAGTCGGGGGCCGAATCGGCTTTAGCGCCTTTATCGGCGATCACTTCGGGATCGATGGCACCTCCTTCGGGCTCATCCGCCGCCCCGAATCTGCCAGCGGCAGAGGGAGGGGCTATGGGCAGGCCTATGGCGTGGACATGTCCAAAGGCAACGGTCCCCTCATGTTCACTTTCGAGGGAGTGGCTTTTCGACAGCCGAGCAAAGACGAACTCGACCACGCCTTTGAGGCGTACGATTTAAGTTGCACCTATACGCCCTCCAAGTATCAAACCTACATCTTGGGTTGGACCCGCAAGACCAATCCCAATGACGACATCATCCGGCTCCAGGCCAGCATCTTTGCCACCCGAAACGTGTTTATCGAGCCGATGCTTCGCTACCGCGATGGAAAGACGTACGATCTGAATATCGCAATTCGGGTCCGTCTGTAGGCTAGGACATTTTCTAAGCCCAATTTCTGACCCAAGTCGGGTGAACCCGGGGTACCCTCATTGCTTAGAATGATCGAGCGCAAACAATTTCGGCGCATCCTCCTCAAACTCAGCGGAGAGGCCCTTGCTGGAGGCGAAGGATTTGGCCTCAATCCTCAAATTCTCAAGTACATTGCCCAAGAAATCGCCGAAGTCCACGCACTTGGCGTTCAGGTCGCCGTCGTTGTTGGCGGTGGGAACTTTGTTCGAGGCGAAACTTTCTCTGTTGCCGGCGGGATCGATCGAACGGTCGCCGACCAGATGGGAATGTTAGGAACCCTTATGAATGCCCTCGGTCTTCAGTCGGCGATTGAAAAGGCCGGCGTACAGACTCGAGTCCAGAGCGCCATCGCCATCTCCCAGGTGGCGGAGTCGTTCATCCGGCGCCGAGCCATTCGGCACCTGGAAAAGAATCGTGTCGTCGTTTTTGCCGCGGGAACCGGCAACCCGTACTTCACCACGGATACCGCCGCCGTCCTCCGCGCATTGGAAATCGATGCCGAGGCGCTCATTAAGGCGACCAAGGTGGATGGAATCTACGATAAAGATCCCAAAAAGCACGAGGACGCCGTTCGATATGACACTTTGGAATACAGCGAAGCCATCTCCAAGCGCCTCGCCGTCATGGATCAAACCGCTTTCACCATGTGCCGGGAACATCATCTCCCGGTCATCGTGTTAGACTTCAACAAACCAGGAGCGCTTGTCAAGGCCGTGCAAGGCCAGGACGAGGGCACTCTCGTGGGAGGGGAGTAAATGTCAGTTACTCAAATTTTGCAGGACGCAGAACATAGAATGAAAGCCGCCATCGAAGCGATGGTGCATGACTTCGGCACGTACCGAACCGGTCGCGCCTCTGCCGCCGTTTTAGAGCGCGTGCATGTGGACTACTACGGAACCGAAACCCCGGTCAACCAGGTCGCCAACGTCAGCGTTCCGGAACCGCGCCAACTCTACATCCAGCCGTACGATAAGTCGATGATCCCAACCATCGAGCGAGCGATTCTCAAGAGCGATCTTGGGCTCAGCCCGGTTAACGACGGCAATGGACTTCGCCTCAACTTCCCCCAGATGACCGAGGAACGACGAAAAGACATGGTCAAGCAGGTCAACGCTCGAACCGAGCAATGCCGCGTCGCCATCCGAAACGTTCGCCGAGATGCCATTGAGCACCTCAAGGGCCTCGAAAAGAAGAAAGAGATCACGGAAGACGAAGTGAAGGGCAACGAAACCAAGGTTCAGAAGTTGACCGACACTTACGTTCACCAAGCCGATGAACTGTCCAAGAAGAAAGACGCCGAATTGATGGAAGTCTGATCTTCGCCAACCTCGCTCTGCCGAGACCCCGAGCGGCTTTCGGCAGAGCCAGACCCCATTTAGCTCCAGTGACCAATCCAAGTAGGGAAGATTCAACCGAGAGGAAGCGACGATGAATCGCACCCCCGCTGCCGCCCACACTTTGAATCGCATCCAGAAAGCGGCCGTCGATTTGGGTATCGACCTGGAAAACCTTCCCGCCCACGTCGCCGTCATCATGGATGGCAATGGCCGTTGGGCCAGAAAGAAGGGTCTTCAACGCCTGCTGGGCCACCGCGAAGGCTACAAAACGCTGCGCGGTGTTCTGTTGGACGCCAGCGAACTCGGTATCCGCTATCTCACCGTCTACGCCTTCTCCGCCGAGAATTGGCGACGACCGAAGGAAGAGGTCGATGGCCTGATGGTGCTCATCGAGCGGGCCGCAAAAGACGAACTGCGCACCATGCACCAAAACAATGTGCGCGTCCAAGTCGCCGGAAGAATTGATGAGGTTCCCGAAGGTTTGAGAAAGGCGCTCGAACACGGTATCGAGACGACCAAGGATAACACTGGCATCACCTTCACCCTCGCCATCAACTACGGCGGAAGGGCGGAGATCGTCGATGCGATCAAGGAGATCGTCGCCCAGGGCGTCCCCGCCGGCCAGATCACCGAAGAAACGGTGGCCGCCCATCTCTACAATCCGGAAACCCCCGAACCCGATCTCATGATTCGAACCGCCGGGGAGATGCGGTGGAGCAATTTCCTTATCTGGCAATCCGCCTATTGCGAACTCTTCGTGACGGACACGACTTGGCCCGAGTTCGGAAGCAAGGATCTCCTAAGCGCGGTTCACACCTATCAATCCCGTACGCGCAAGTTCGGCGCCGTGGTGGAGTAACCCTCCAACTAAGGCATTCCGAAGAGCGTTTGTCCCTTTTCCCAAACGGTTCGCTGGCTTCCCTCGGGGGCTCACCGGCGTCCCAGCGGGCACGGGTATCATTTTAGGTTCAAATGGGCTTTCTCCAGCGTACACATGCATGCGGTTCCTTGAGGGCCGAACATGCGGGTCAACAAGTAGCACTCAACGGTTGGGCGCACAAGGTTCGTGACCTTGGCGGCCTCTGCTTTATCGACTTTCGAGACCGCACCGGCCTCGTTCAGCTCGTACTTGATCCGAATTCGCTGCCCAATTTGTCGGAGATCCGCCACGAGACCTGTCTGAGCGTATCCGGGGAGGTTCGAGTTCGAGACGAACAGACCAAGAACCCCAAGATGCCGACCGGCGAGATCGAGATCATCGTCACCGGCTACACCGTCCTCGGTCCCGCCAAGCCGCTGCCGTTCCCGCTGAGCGATGAAGAGCAGATGCAGAGCGTGAACGAAGAACTCCGCATCAAGCACCGATACATCGACCTTCGACGACCTTCGATGTACCGAAAGCTGGCGATCCGCGCGGGTGTGATTCGGCGAATGCGAGCCTATCTGGACAATCAGGGCTTCATCGAGACCGAGACTCCCATCATTACGAAGTCCACTCCGGAAGGCGCCAGAGACTATTTGGTTGCCTATCGACTTGAACCTGGACAGTGGTACGCCCTGCCCCAGAGCCCCCAGCAGTACAAGCAGTTGCTGATGGTCGCGGGCATCGAGCGGTACTACCAGATCGCGAAGTGCTTCCGAGACGAGAGCCAACGCGCGGACCGACAGCCTGAGTTCACCCAACTCGACCTTGAGATGTCCTTCGTGACTCAAGAGGACGTTTTGAACCTGGCCGAGGGCCTTTTGCGAGACGTTCTTAACGGCGTGGTGGAAGAATTCGGTCTGGATAAGGCTCCGATTGAACCGTTCGAACGCCTAACGTTCGACGAAGCGATGCTTCTGTACGGATGCGATAAACCCGACCTTCGATTTGGACTCAAACTGTTCGATATCACGCCCCTCGTCGCCAATTCGGGCTTCGGCGTGTTTAAGTCCATCGCCGAATCCGGCGGCATGATTCGTGGCGTCCGCTACCCTGGCGGCGCGCAGCTTTCCCGAAAGGAAGTCGGCCAACTGGAGGAATTCTGTAAGGAGTTCGGCGCAAAGGGAATGGCTTCCCTCGGCGTCGTCGCCGCGTCCGAAGCGGGAGAAGAAGCGCGAGTGGTGGGAGATCTGGCCGTCAAGTCCAGCATCGCCAAGTTCTTTAGCGATGAAGAGCTCGCCCAGATTCTTAAGACCGCCCAGGCCGAAGCAGGCGACCTGCTCTGCTTCATCGCCGACGAATACGCGTCCGGCAACAACGTTCTCTACCGACTCCGCAACGAGATCGGCGACCGATGTGGTCTGCGCGACCCGCGCGTCCTGAAGTTCTGCTGGGTCATCGACTTCCCGCTCGTCGAGTGGAACGCCGAAGACGGCCGATGGGACGCCGTCCACCACCCATTCACCGGGCCGAAGGACGAGGACCTGATCTACATCGACTCCGATCCCGGCAAGATCCGGGCAGACTGCTACGACGTGGTCTGCAACGGCGTCGAAATGGCCTCCGGCTCAATCCGAATCCACCGACCGGATATCCAATCGAAGGTCTTCAAGCTGCTCGGAATCGACGAGGAGACCCAAAAGGAGCGCTTCGGCCACATGCTGGAAGCGTTCTCCTACGGCGCGCCTCCTCACGGCGGAATCGCTCCCGGTGTCGACCGCTTGGTCATGCTGCTGAACGACACGGAGAACATCCGAGAAGTCATTGCTTTCCCCAAGATTGGCGGCGGTTATGACCCGATGATGGAAGCTCCTAGCACCATCGATCCTCAGCAGTGGGCCGAACTCGGCCTGCGCATGAGCAAGTAGTCTTACTGGCCTCCTCGCAAATGGGCGAGGGGGCTCGAATCCTGTTCAAGGGGTGAGTGTTTGAAATTCACTTCCGATAATCCCGGTAACCATGCTGGGATTATCACGAACATTGAAAGGGGCATCAAAGCTAAAGCGGCCCGGTTTGCCACAGGCGTTATTCATCGCCGCGGCGGTCCTGATCGGATGCGGCGGCGGTGGTGGGGGCGGTGGCTCTTCTTCCTCTGGTGTTACGGGCGGCGCCACCGGTAGCGCTACAGGTTCCACCACTGGACTGACAAGCGGATCGACCACCGGAACCACGACGAGCTCGACAGGATCGACCACCGGATCTACAACGGGTTCGACTACAGGCTCGACGACGGGCTCAACTACAGGATCGACCACCGGATCGACCACCGGTTCAACCACAGGTTCGACCACAGGTTCAACAACTGGATCCACTACCGGTTCTACAACCGGTTCCACAACCGGTTCTACTACAGGCTCAACGACGGGTTCCACAACCGGTTCGACCACTGGAAGCACCGGCTCCACCTTCGACTTTGTTTATGCCTCTGACGGAGAGGGATCTGAAAAGGGCTACCGCATCGGTTCCGATGGTAACGGCAGAACGACCCTCAGCACCGGCGGACATGCCGTGACCAAGATCGCCTATAACGCGCAGGGAACGAAGGTCGCTTTTGTTGAGTGGGGACTCTATAAGCAGATTTTTGTGATGAATGCCAACGGTTCGGGATTGGTTCAACTGACCAATGATGCTTGGGACTCCGATCATCCTTGCTTCAGCCCAGACGGAAGCAAAATTCTGTACACTTCCAGCCAAGACGGCACCCCGCAGCTTTACACGATGAATGTGGATGGTACGAGTAAGACTCAGCTCACCAATTTCATCGATGGCGCCTGGCACGGTCGTTACAGTCCGAACGGTCAGAAGGTTGTCTTTACCACCGGCTCGTTTCAAGACGATGTGGGCATCATGAACGCCAACGGATCGGGCGCCACCCTTCTCGCCGCCTCCGGAACCGATGACGAAAACGAACCGACATTCTCTGCCGATAGTTCGAAGGTCATCTTTGTGAAGACGTTCGACAGCGGCGGAGATATGGTGGGGCAAATCATGATTGTCAGCGCCACGGGTGGAACGGCCACTCGATTGACCACATCGCTCCTTGACGACCGAGAGCCGGTCGCCAGTTTGGATGGTCTCTACATCCTCTTTACGCGCGCCGATGGCGTCGGAAGAGAAGTCTTCCGAATGACCATGGCCGGCGCTAGCCAAACCAAAATCACCAATGAGGGCGGATATACCGTCAGCCCCTCCACGGGCGGCTAATCGCCCTACCGACTCGGCCCCCTCGTGGGCCGGGTCACCTTACCAAGTCGCTGCCACTTTGTCGCCAAAGAACTCGGTCAAATGATCGATGTGATAGAGGTCGTGTCCCAAAAGCTGATTTGCCTGATCGTCAACCGTTTGCTCTCCCTTCTCGTTGTGGACGATCGCTTTTTTCCAGTCCTCCAACGCCAAGCCCTTGAGATAGGCGATCGTCTTCATTCGTTCCTCGGTGAATCGCTTCAATTCCTCAGAAACGCTCGTGGCGCCGTACTCTTGATCGATTGCACGTTGGCTCTCGTCCATCCCTTGCACCTCTGAACCCGGTGAAGAAATGGCCTGCTCGATTCGCCCACGCAAGATCGGCTCCCAATCTGCCATGTGAGCAACCGCCTCTCGGAGGGTAAATCTTTCCGGATCGGTTTTCTCATCGTGTCGCGCCGCCGGGATCAGGGTTACCATTCGTTCGATGATCCGAGGGCCGAAAGAAAGTCCGTTGAAGAGATAGGCGTGCATCTTGTGGTGACGTTACCCCTCCCCACCAAAGTCCATGGGAACACAGTTGCGATATTTCTGAGTCAAGACAAACGTCAACACCCTCGCGTAGAAATCACAGGTAGGCTTGAACTTATGCCGAAGCAGCCCAATGAAATTTCGAGAAGGCAAGTCTTGATCGCAGGCGCCGTCCTGACAGCTGCGCCCGGCTTCGCCCTTTCCCAAACCAAGGAGAATACAAAAAGAATGGAACCCAAATTGGTCCGCGTGCCGGACGCCAACGATATCGCGAAAGCCATCGCCGGAACCGAAAAGGTCGGCATCCATGCCAAAACTCACGAGGAGCACCTGAAGCTTTGGCAGGGCTATGCAAACAAGACCAACGAGATCCGAAAGGCTCTCGCCGAAATGGACACCGATCCCGCCAAAGCAAACCAGATTTACAGCCAAATGCGCGCCCTGAAGGCCAACTATGCCTTTGCCTACGGCGGATACCTGAACCACAACGTCTACTTCGAGACGCTGGGTGGCGCTGGCGGACCCGCCACCGGCGAAGTCGCGACCCTGATCAATGAAGCCTACGGCTCGTTTGAGAAGTGGGCGGCGGACTGGAAGGCCACTGGCATCGCCGGTCGAGGTTGGGCATTCCTTGCTTACGACCATGAAGAGGGTCGAGTTCACAACTATATCGGCGATGCCCAAGACACCTTCCCGGCGTGGAACAACACCCTGATCCTGGCCATGGATGTCTATGAGCACGCCTACTATCTGGACTTCACCACCGCGCGTGCCAAATACATTGATGCCTACATGCAGGTCATCGACTGGAACGCGGTGAACGCTCGACTTAAGAAAGCTCGAGGTTAAGTTCCGACATCCAGTAAAACGCCCCACGAACTAATCGTGGGGCGTTTTGCTTTAGGTGAGGCTAGTTCTTGACGACAAGGTCGTCAGCGGAGACTCGCAGCTTCAAATAGGGCAGCGAAGGATTTTTCTCTTTTCCGATCGGAACCTCTCTCACTATCTTCTCATTCAGGCCATCCAGGGCAATTTCGGTTTCTTGGCCCTGCTTCAGTCGCACGACCATGGAATAGCTTTCGCCATCGCCGTCGGCTTTAATAAAGACGGTGATGGTGCCATCCTCATTGAGCCTGGGTGTGACAGCAACCTTTATTCTTGCGGTGGAGTCGTCAAGCTTCCAGGTGGAGTTGTTGCGAAGCACGGCGGAGGACTTGGAATCGTATTTCTCCAACGGAACAACCAGTTGAAACTCGGCCTTGATTGTTCGAGGCTGTACGTCGAATAACGCGACGACGTCTCTAAGCGCCTTAATGCTCTCTGGAATCCCTTCCACGATCAGAGTGCTGTGGATATCGTCCGCCTTCACACTTTTGAGCGGAATATCGAAGATCGTAACCGGTCCATGGGTCTCCGTCAGCTTATTTCCGCTGCTCATGGGCTTTCCGTCAACAAGCATCGAAAGCAAGCGAGACGGGCGAAGATTTTGAATCTTGATTTCGTCGGCTTGGGCAGAACCCAAAACAAAGACGCATGCGACCAGGAAAAGCCCTCTCATACAGAGACGGACGTACTGTCCCATGCGCCAGGTTCTTGCTAACGCTACGAATCTAAAGATTCTTCGAAGAGGCTGGATTCCGTAGGTAACGGAACGCGCTCGATGAACATCTTCTTGATGCGTCGGCCATCGCTCTCCGCAACCGTGAATTTCAGACCCTCTGCTTCTATCGACTCGTCTCGCTTGGGCTGTCGACCGAAGAGGCCAAAGACGTAGCCGCCAATGGTGTCGAACTCTTCGCTCTCCAACTCTGCGCCGAGAACGGCGTTCACATCGTCCACGTCGGTCTTGCCGTGGACCAAGTAGCGACCATCCTCTAATTTCACGACCTCCGCCTCGGCGGTGTCGTACTCGTCGATGATGTCGCCAACCAGTTCTTCCACGATGTCTTCGGTGGTCACGACTCCGGCGGTGCCGCCGAACTCGTCCTGCACAATCGCCATTTCGCTGCGTACCGTTCGCATCTCTTGGAGCAGTTCGTGCAGGCTCTTACCTTCCGGCACAAAGATCGCGGGGCGCATCAGCTTGCGCAGATTGACCGTCTGGTTCCGAAGAACCGCCATCAGCAAATCCTTCGCGTGGACGATGCCCACAATTTGGTCGTCGGTGTCTTCGTAAAGCGGGATGCGGGACTTACCGGACTTCTTGATGACCTCCACCACTTCCATGGGGTCGCTGGTCACCGGCATCGCCTCCATGTCCACACGGGGCGTCATGACCTCGCGAGCCACGGTATCGGAGAATTCAAAGACGGAGTGAAGCAGTTCTTTCTCGTCCACTTCGATTTCGCCGGTCTCCTGGGCGGTTTCCACCAGGTTCTTGATCTCTTCTTCCGCCTGGTTCGCCATGGTAAAGCTCGCTCGTCCGCCGAATCGAGCGGTCAGCAGACCGGCGATGGAGGAGAGCAGAGAAGCGGGCGGAGAGAGAATTGCCGAGACGCCGCGAACCACGCCATACAGGCGCAGGGCGACGCGGTGGGGGGCCAGAGCCGCATAGCTCTTTGGCACCAGCTCGAACATCAGGTTCAAGAGCGCAATCGGAAGGGAAACCACCACGGCCGCCACCGCCAACAGCCATGGCGAACCCTCTTGCCCAAACTTCACTCCCAGCCATTGAGCCACCCCCGGAGCAAGGAGCAAGCCGATGAGGAGCATGGCCACGCGGCAGAAATGACTGGCCAGAGTACAGGCGGCCACGTACTTGGCCTTGCGATCCAGAATCGCTTGGAGTCGATCCGCCTGCTCCGGCATATTGTCCTTTGCGAACTTCACATGGACCGAGCGCAGAAGCTCGATCGCCGTCTCTGCCGCCACAAAAAGGCCGTTTAGGAAAATGACGCCGAGTACGCCAAGGACCGGGTAAAAGCCCACGGAGGGCACACTGGCCGTCGGCGTAGCCGCCATGTATCGGCTGAACTCGGAACTCTTTTGCCCAAGCACAATCAGCGACACCATGGCGAAGCCAAGGATCAAGACGATATTCGTTTCAAGACGGCGGAGCGGTAGTTCGCTCTGCCGGTTACGTTCTGGAGGTTTATCCTTCATTCTTGCGTACGTATGCTCTCCTATTTCGGTAAAAGGCCAAAAATCAACAGGCCTGTAATGACGCCAACTGCCGCGCCGAGGGCAAGTTCCACCACGGAGTGGATCTTGGCTTCCCAGCGACTCTGAGCGACCAATGCCGCCAACATAAAGGCAATTGCCGTTGCTAAAGCGTTCTCAGTGAGGAACATGCAGGACGTGGCCAACAGGAAGGCGAACCCGGCATGGCCACTGACCAAGCCTCCGCGCAGAACCTGTCCGCGCTTGCCTAAACCTTTGCCGATAACCACGGCCGTAAACACCACGATGAATCCCAATACGAGCCGACCGGCAAAAGGGATTCCCGGAGTGTCGGAAGTCAAGTTGATCTTGAGCTGTTCCCACCGACTATCGCCCAAGATCAGCAGTCCGCCCACCGCAAGGGCGATGATGGTGGTAATGAGGACGGCGCCCGCCGCAATGTCCTTGGCGAACTTGGCCATGGGGCTGTAATTCGGGGAAACCAAGTCCACCGTCGCCTCGATCGCGCTGTTAAACATCTCCGCGACCAGGACCAACGAGATCGTGAACAAGAGCACCAGCATCTCGCGGAGTTGAAGGCCAATCAAGATACCAAGCATCACCACGATGAGCACCACATACAGGTGGAAGCGCATGTGGCGCTGGGTCTTGAAGGTGTAAACCAACCCGCCAAGGGCGACGCGGAAGGGGCCAATGATATCTCGCCGAGATCCGCTCAACGATTGTCTCCGTGCAAGAGGGAAGCCCATTCGTGGTCTTGTTTGAGCCCGGCAGCCGCCGCCGCTCGGTTCATTTCATCGACCATCACCCTTTTATCATCCTCTGTTTCGTCGTCGAATCCAAGCAAATGTAATCCGCCGTGAATGACTAGGAAGCCAATTTCCTGCTGAAGGCTCACGTTACGAGCCCGCGCTTGCCGTTCAGCATAAGGAATGGAAATCGCGATATCGCCCAGCATCTCGCCCTCCGGCGCAGGGAAGGTCAGCACGTCCGTTGGCTCGTCCAAATTACGGAACCGAGCGTTGAGGTCCTGAATCTCGGCGTCGTCCGTGAGCAAGACGCACACGTCGCCGGATCGTGTCGGGTGCTGAGAAAAAACCGCCTCCAAAGCTCGATGAATCAATTGCCGGGGCGCGCGGCGACCCGACTGATTCACGATGGAGATGGTGCGCGTACTACTGGGATCCATAGGGGTGTCGATCGGTGCACTCATCATTGAGTCGCGGTGACCGGCAGGAACTCCATAAAGCACGAGAAACCCCGAAGGCATCGGTCAGATATTGCCTTCAGGGTCTGTTGGACCGAAGTCTCGTTCTTGCGGAAGAACAAACTCATCACAAAGAAGAGACGGAAATCGGTATCAAAAAGTCGAAGTTAGCTTCGGGAAGCGCGTCGTCGCTTCATGCGGCGTCGCCTCTCGCTCGGCTTTTCGTAGTGGGCATGCTCCTTCAGTTCGCGAAGCAGGCCGCTCTGCTGCAACTTCATGTTGAAGCGCTTAAGGGCCGAGTCAATCGACTCATTGGGCTGGACATTTACGTAAATCAAGCTGGTTCGTAGCCTCCGAAGCGAAGATTATGGCACAAGGATTTCGATCTTCGCTAGGCCCACCCGCTCTGCGAGGTACCTTACACCGCATGAGCACGGGGCGACGAGCCTATGACATCTTGCGCGGATACGTCAACCGCGAATGGGACCGCATCAAAGGGGTCGAGTTCTCGACCGCCGAGCAGGAGCTTCAGGAAGCCCTCGAACGCCCGACCCAACGTGTCTCTGGAGACTCCACTGTCCCCGCCGCTTCCGAAGAACAAACCTTGGACCGTCAGCTCCTGGCGAGCAAAATCCTCGGCGTGGCCATCAACGCCCCCTTCGATGAGATCAAGAAGTCGTTTGATCGACTGAACAAGCGAAGCGATGCCAGCAATTTCCCCAGCGGTTCGCCCGAAGCCGCCCAGGCCATTGAGATTCAGCGCCGCGTCCAGTGGGCCTACGGCGTGTTGACCGAAGGCATGGACGTTACTGAGAAGCGCTTCCGCTCTCTCGAGATCTAAACCAGTCCTCGCGATTGAGCAGAAAGTGCTCGGCGGTCACGCCGTAGTAATCGCTGGTCGGTCCGAGATAAGTCATGCCCAGCCGCTTCATCACCTCGAGCGACCGCAGGTTTTCCGCATAGGCGATGGCGTGAATCTCCGTCAAACCTCGCTCTTCAAATCCCACCCGCAGGGCGCCCTTCGCCGCCTCGGTGGCGTAGCCAGACCCCCAGTGAGCCTTTGCCAAGTGCCACCCAATCTCGATATCCGAGGTGTAGACATCGTTTTCATCGGGCAAAGGCTTGAGCAGGATGACGCCCACCACCTCTTGCGTGGCCTTGAGTTCTAAGGGGTTGACGAACCAGCCCTGAAGCTCAGGTAGTGTGCGATAACGTTCCTCGAACTTCTCTAGCCGCTCTCGCTGCTCCTCCAGACTGGTCACCACATCAGAGGCTCCATTTCGCCCTAAGAAGCGCATGACCTCGGGATCGGAGTACATGCGGTATGCCGCGGATACGTCGGCATCGTCCAGCCGCCAGGGGCGGGCAATTAGTCGTTCTGTTTCAAAGGTCATGGGTTGGGTACCGTCACTCCATCATGTTGGCAGCTATCGTCTCTTTCGCGGTCCTTGCTTCGGGTGGGCAAGATCAAAAGGCAGAATCGTTTACCGGCCGAGTCACCCACAATGTTACGACCCGGTACCTGGCCTATGTTCCAGAAGGCTACGACCAAGACAAGAAGAAAGAATGGCCCTTGGTCCTCTTCCTCCACGGCGCGGGCGAGCGAGGCGCCGACATTCAGAAGGTCAAAGTCCACGGAATCCCTAAAGAGATCGCCGAGGGACGCCAGTTCCCGTTTATCGCTATTTCTCCGCAGTGCCCCACCGACGGGTGGTGGGACACGGATGTCTTGATCGGCCTGCTCAACCATATCGAATCGAAGTATCGGGTGGATAAGAGCCGGGAATACCTGACCGGCATTAGCATGGGCGGTTACGGAACCTGGGCCCTGGCCGCTGCCCAGCCCAACCGCTTTGCCGCCATCGCCCCTATCTGCGGCGGCGGAAACCCCGTCACCGCCAAAGCGCTCGCCAAGATCCCCATCTGGTGCTTCCACGGCGACAAAGATCCGGTCGTCCCCATCCAGAACAGCCAGATCATGGTGGACTGGGTTACCGCGAGCAAGGGAAACATTCGATTCACCGTCATCAAGGACGGCCAACACGATGTCTGGACAGACATCTACAAGGGACAAGAAATCTACGATTGGCTTCTGGCGCACAGAAGGGACTAAATCTTCACTTGTTCAGAGTCCCGGTCGTGCTAATCTAGCCCATTCGCTCCGAATGTGAGGATTTGATATGGTTACTCGAATTGTTTCGATGATGTTGTTGTGTGGTTCTGTGCTCCTAGTCGGGTGCGGAAAGTCTGACCCCATGGTCGGCACCTGGAAACTGGAGTTGTCCGAGGCAGCCAAAAAGCAAATGCCTGCATCCGTGGCCCCACCCGATATTACGGTTGAATTTAAGCAGGGGGGAACCTTCGCGGCTAACGTGAAGATGTTCGGAAAGGAGAATAAGGCCGAAGGAACTTATACCCTGACCGATAAGTCCCTCACCATGATCACCAAGACCGAAGACGGCAAGCCCTCCACCGAGAAGCCGGAAACGGTAACTTTGTCCGACGATATGAAGTCGTTCGAGGTGCCCAACAGCGCGGGAATGGGCAAGATGGTCAAGCAGTAAATCTATGAAACAAAAAAGGGCGCTCTCATTGCCGAGAGCGCCCCTTTCTTAATTGTCTTTACTTAGCGGGAGCCGATTGGGAGGGCTTGGCATCCTTTTTGTCGCCGCCGGTAATCCGGCCCACGTCCACCAGAATCACGCTGACCACCAGCATCATCACCAGGGCCAGTCCCACCGCGGTGAACGCCTGTTGAACCTTCATGCTCAGTCGCTTGCCGCGTCGGAGCATCTCTGCGACCGCCACCAGCATTTGTCCTCCGTCTAGCGGGGGCATGGGCAGAAGGTTGAAGATGCCCACCGAGATGCTCAGGATCGCGGCCAGTTCGATCACGTCCACCACGCCTCGCTTGGCAGCCTCGTTCGTCGCCATGGCGATCGTTCCGGGTCCGCCGACGTTTTCCTTGAACTGCGAGGGCGTCCTGAGCATCGAAACAAGGCCGCCGATCACCTTGACCGGAATAATCGCCGACTCCTCAAGAGCTTTGCCTGCCGCGACCGGAACGCGAACGGTTCCTCGGCCAATGCCGATTTTGCCCCCGGGCACGACTTTAACGGCTGCATTGGGATCGTCGGTGTAAACGGGGACCTTCTCAGCTTTCTCAGGCGTGACCGTCGTCGTCTTGGTGACACCTTCTCGCTCGAACGTGACCTTGATGTTTTGCTCGGGATGCTCTCGAATGTAAGCGGCGAGAGCCACGAATGACTCAATCTTCTGTCCGTCAAGTTCGACAATCTTGTCGCCTTCCGCTAACCCGGCTTTGGCGGCCGGCATCCCCGACTGGACCATGCCAAGGATAGGTCGCTTTTCGTCTTCCTTCGCTCCCACCAGGACAGCGGTAGAGAAGAGGATGATGCACCCTGCCAAAACGCTAAAGAGAGGACCGGCGAGAAGAACCAGGAACCGCTTCCAAGGCGCTTTGCTGTAGAAACCGCCCGGAATCTTGGTCTCGCTGCCATCGTCCTCCGGCATCATGCCCTTGATTCGAACAAACCCACCCAGGGGCCAGGGGCGAACGGTGAAATCGGTAGTTTCCGTCACCGTCAGCTTGGTAGCGGACGGAGTTGGCGCAGGCTCCGGGGCGAGTGCGCCGGAGCCGTCGGTTGGATAGCTCATGGCTTGAGCCCCGGCGCCCGCCGGTCCAGGAATCCCTTCGACCTCGTAGGTTTTGCGCATCCAGGTCCAAATCGGCTTCTTACCGAACCCGATCGCAAATTCCTCAACGCCCATCTTAAAGATTCGCGCGAAGAGATAGTGCCCGTATTCATGGGCGGCGACCAGGATGGAGATCATGACGATCATTACCAGGGCGACTTTGACGACGTTAAAGAGGCTTCCGAAATCCATAGGGTGTGTAAACCTAAACGGTCTGCATTAGGTTACGCGCAATTTCCCGCGCGTGTGCGTCTGTAGCGAGCAGATTGTCTAGCGAAGGGTCTTTTCGCTCATGACGGGCAAGAGTCTCGCCAACGATATCCGAAATCGACAAGAAGGGAATTTCGCCCCGCAAAAACGCGTTGGCAGCTTCCTCATTGGCCGCATTCATCGCACAGGGCGCGGTGCCGCCTATCTTGACACTTTTCTTAGCGATCCCAATCGACGGAAAAGTCTGATGGTCCACGGGTTCGAAAGTGAGGTTGGGCGTCTCCAGCGGATTCCAAGGCTTCATTTCATTGGGCTTTCGTTCTGGGTACAGAAGCGCGTATTGTATGGGTAGCCGCATATCCGGCCAGCCGAGCTGCCCCAAGACGGAGCCATCCTTATACTTAACCATCGAGTGGATCACACTCTGGGGGTGGATTACCGTGTCAACCTTGTCGATATCTACATCGAACAACCATCGCGCCTCAATGGTTTCCAGTCCCTTGTTCATGAGGGTCGCGGAATCGATCGTGATCTTTCCCCCCATGCGCCAAGTGGGATGATTGAGGGCTTGCTCGACGGTGATTTGTCCAAGTTCATCACGCGTTTTGCCCCTAAATGGACCACCACTGGCCGTTAACATCAACATATCGATCTGTTCAGGTTTGTATCCCTGTACGCACTGGAAGATGGCCGAGTGCTCGCTGTCGATGGGCGTCATCGTCACGCCGTACTTCTGAACCATCGGCATGACCAATTCGCCCGCCGCAACTAAGACCTCTTTGCTGGCTAAAGCGATGTTTTTGCCCGCCTGAATGGCCGCAATGGTCGGAAGAAGGCCGATCACTCCCGCCACGCTGACGACCACGATATCCGCTTCGTAGTGGATCGCCAGGTCAATCAAGCCATTTACACCCGTACGTTCGCCCGGTTGAGGATCGACCGGCGCGAATAATGCCGTCTCTTTCACGCCAAATCGAGCCGCCTGCTTCGCCAGGAGGTCGCGATTAGAGTGAGCGGCCAGACCCACTACCTGCAATCGGTCGGGGTGCTGCGCGATGATGTCGAGGGTTTGGGTGCCGATACTCCCGGTGGAGCCAAGCACCACGACGCGCTTCATGCTCAAGATTGTAGCCGCCGAGGTTGGGACGGGTGGATTGGGGCCGCGATTCGCGATTCGAGGTTGGCGATTCGGATGCCGACTGGGCCTGGGGTGGATTAAAGCGCTCGGCGGCTCGATGGTCACCGAATCTCAATCTGTGCGAATCGCGAGTCGCCAATCACCCGTTCCGATCCCCAATTCCCGGTAAGCCGAGTCCCATCCTGAACCGGGCTCCGTGCCATAATCGCCCAATGACCGCAGCCCCCCTGCAAGACACTCGCTTTAGGCTGAGTGAAGAGCAAGCTCGTGAACTTGCGCAGGCCTATGGAACGCCACTGTATGTCGTAGACGAAGGCCATTTTCGACAGCGTATCCAGCAGTATTACGAAGGATTCCGCGCCGCCTCGCCCAAGGGCGAATTGAGCTTCGCATCCAAAGCGAACTCCACCGTCGCGCTCCTCAAAATCGCCTACCAAGAAGGGTGCTCCATCGACGTCGCCTCCGAAGGCGAGCTGAGAGCCGCCCTCATGGCCGGAGTCCCCGCCAGCGCCTGCCACCTGCACGGAAACAACAAACAGGAATCCGAGATCCAGTTCGCGGTCGAGCAGGGAATCGGCATGATCGTCCTCGACAACTTCGAGGAGATCGAACTCTTTGGCCGCATGAAGGCTTTGGTCGAAGAGAAGGGCGTCAAGCTCGTCATCCGACTCGCTCCCGGCGTCGACCCTGTCACCCACGCCAAGATTTCCACCGGCCAGGCCGATACCAAATTCGGCTTCAATATCGTGGATGGATCCGGCGAGAAGGCGCTGAAGCGGACCATGGAACTGGGGCTTCCCACCATTGGTTTCCACTGCCATGTCGGTTCGCAACTACTCGATCCCGAGGCGCAGATCTCCGGTGGAGAACTGATCGCCAAGTTCGCCGCCGACATGAAGGCGAACCATGGCTTCGAGACCACCTACCTCAACGTAGGCGGCGGTCTGGGCGTCATGTACACCGAGAAGGATGTGCCGATGAGCCACGCCGAGTACTGCAAGGCCATCGTCGCCGCCGTCACCAAGGCGCTGGAAGGTACGGGGCTCGATCCCAAGCTTGCCCAGGAGCCCGGCCGATCCCTGATCGCGGAGAGCGGCGTAACCCTCTACCGAGTCGGTGTCGTGAAGACCGTCCCCGCCAAGGAGCGCGGGACCAGAACCTATGTATGCGTCGATGGCGGCCTGAGCGACAACCCTCGCCCTGCGCTTTACGGCTCCAAGTACACCGTCGAACTGGTGTCACCTTCCCGAAGCGCCGACGCCAGCCCGGTCACCGTCTCTGGCAAGCACTGCGAGACCGACAAGTTGTTCGAGGACATCCAGTTGCCGAGCGACGTTCAAGCGGGAGACCTGATCCAGGTTCTCTGCACCGGCGCTTACAACAGCTCCATGGCCAGCAACTACAACCGCTACCAGCGACCGGCTACCGCGCTGATCCGAAAGGACGGCTCGTTCTCGCTGGTCCAACGGCGCGATACCTGGGAAGAGATGCTCGCTCGAGAGATCGTTCCGGAGGGATTGGTCTAAGATGTTCTCCCACTTTGATCTGACTTACTTCCTCATCTCGATGGTCGTCATCGTGTTTGCCATTGGCTTTCACGAGTTCGCCCACGCGAAGTTTGCGGACTTAGCGGGAGATCCAACTCCCCGAATGATGGGGCGCGTCACCCTTAATCCTCTCGCTCACCTAGATCCGATCGGCACCATCATGTTGGTGATCACTTCGATCGCCGGAATCGGCATCGGGTGGGGCAAGCCCGTGTTGGTGAGGCCGGATAAAATGAGGAATCCACGTTGGGATCACTTCCTCAGCGTCGCCGCCGGGCCCCTTTCAAACCTGCTTCAAGCCGCGGTGTATGCCTTGATCTTAAGGTTGATGATGGTGGCAAATGGTGCCGCCGCCGCTTCCGTAGGCGCGTTTCTGGGCCACGACCTCAATAACATCTTTGTCATTTTCTTGTTTACGGGCGTCCTGATCAATCTCAGCCTCTTCGCCTTCAACCTGATCCCGCTTGGCCCCCTGGACGGGCATTGGCTGGTCGGCGCATTCCTGCCGGAACCGGCCCGAATCAGATGGTATCAGTTCAACCGAGGCATCGGAGGAATTCTCTTCCTGATCCTCGTCTTCATCCCTGCCGACTCTGGCTTCGACCTACTGGGCATGTTTGTTGGGCGCATTGTGTTGCCGCTCTTCAGGCTACTGACCGGAATCCATCTCTAAGCAAATGAGTGATAACAAACGCATATTAAGTGGGATGCGCTCGACGAATCCCCAACTCCACATCGGCAATTACGAAGGCGCGCTTCGTAACTGGGTAGATCTGCAGAACCAAGGTTACGACATGTTCTGTATGGTTGCCGATTGGCATGCGTTGACCACCATGTACGAGAACCCGCACGAAGTGAGCGTGAACGCCCGCGAGGTTGCCAAGGATTACATCGCTGCCGGAATCGACCCGGCAAAGTCGCCCGTCTTTATCCAGAGCCACATCAAAGAGCACGCCGAGTTCCACCTCCTGCTCAGCATGATCACCCCCCTGGGATGGTTGGAGCGAACGCCGACCTACAAAGAGAAGCAGCAAGACTTGGGCAGCGCCGAGCGAGAGCCGTATGGCCTGCTGGGCTATCCCGTGCTTCAAACGGTGGACATCCTGCTCTACAAGCCGTTCGGCGTCCCCGTCGGCCGAGACCAAGCGCCTCACCTGGAAATCGGAAACGACATCGCCCAGAGATTCAACCGCTTGTACAACAAGGACGTGTTCCAGCCGTACAAGTACATGATCCCCGAGGACGAGAATCGCGCCAAGCTCCCCGGCCTGGACATGCGCAAGATGAGCAAGTCTTACGACAACGGCATCAACATCAGCGATACCGAAGACGAGACCGCCGCCAAGATCAAGAGCGCCTTCACCACCCCCACCAAGATGCGAAAGACCGATCCCGGAATCCCCGAAGGATGCGCGGTCTGCCAGTATCTCAAAATCTATTCACCCAACTGGGAACAGCAGTGGGAAGAGGATCGGAACGGTGAGCGCGGCTGCATGCAGAACAAGAAGGAGCTCACCGAGATCATCAACGAATACTTCCGACCGATGCGCGAGCGACGCGCCCAACTGGACGATGCCACCATCGAAGATATTCTTCGCGATGGCGCCAAGCGGGCCAGGGAAGTCGCCTCCGCCACCATGGACGAGGTTCGCTCCGCCATGGGCATCTACTAAGCCGCAGGTTAAGAGTTAAGTCGGGCATAATAAACCAGTTGTGAGCGATCCCGACCGTAAAACCCCCGACTTTTCTCTTATCAAAGCCGTTTACTTCGATCTTGACGACACCCTCTGTGCCTATTGGGATGCGTCCAAGGTCGGCCTTAAAGGGGCCTTTGAAGCTCACCCCATTGCAAACATTCCCGCTTCTGAGATGGTCCGGCATTGGGCGGCGGCATTTCGGGAGTATTCACCCACGCTCAAAGACAAGGGATGGTACGACCGCTACCTCAAGAGCGGAGCCCCCACTCGGTTGGAGCAAATGCGTTTGACTCTGCTGCGAGCGGGAGTCGATGACCTTTCCCACGCGGAGCGGTTGAGCGATGAGTACATGCGCCTTCGGGATCAAGCTCTCGCTCTTTTCCCCGATGCATGGATGGTTTTGGAGCAACTGAGTCCGAAGTATCCCCTGGGTCTGATCACGAACGGGCCAGCCGATATCCAACGCCAAGAGATCGCCACTCTCAATATCGGCGAGTTCTTTCAGAACGTTTTTATTGAAGGGGAGATGGGTGAGGGAAAACCGCACCTCACGGTCTTTCGTCGTGCGGAGAAAGCTGTCGGGCTTCAACCCCATGAGATTCTCTTTGTAGGCAACAGCTACGACCATGACATTGCGCCGGCGATCAACGCTGGATGGCGCACCGCATGGGTTCGTCGCCCCAGTGACGTACCGCCCAGTGCCGATCCCGCTCTACCGGCAAAGCCCAAAGAAATCCAGACGGGTCAGCCACTGCCGGATTTGATTGTCGGCGAATTGTCGGCGCTCTTACCTCTGCTCTTACCCGGTTAATCTGCCGGTTTTTAGAGCAAATGTGTCTCAATTGCCTGTGTTATTGCTTAGACTTGTTCAGTCTTAGGTGGTGTCGCCTAGACATAAATCCTGATTTTTGGAGAGTGAAGGATGTCTACAACCTTCCGTCGCATCGTCGCGGCAAGTACCGTGGTCGCGTTTGGTGCCTTAGCTTCGGCGCAAACGGTATATAGCAACAATCCCACTGGGGATAATTTCACCAACCCTGGCGGTTCTGGGATCACCCAGGCGGTCGGAGCCAGCGGCTGGTATTACACCAACGTTCGAACCGATGGCGTCGCCGGGATCAACACCGACTACGCTCGATCCGGCAACGGTTCCGCGCACCTCTCAACGAGTGGCGCTGGCAACTCCAAAGCCGACGTTGAGTATTACCAGTTCAATACTCCCGGCGCGCCCACTTCGGGTTTTGCCGCCATGGGCACGCTCGGTTCGCTAAGCGGACTCAGCTACGATTGGTATCGAAACAGCAGCAGCGGCGCCGCCGCCCACCTGCACCCGGCACTCCGCGTGTACTTCGATGCGGATGGCAACTTCGCGACAACTACGGACCAGGGCTACCTCGTCTTCGAGCGCGCCTACAACCCGAACACCGCCGCCGTCCCCACCGACGCTTGGATCTCGGACGACGTCTTCAACTGGAATGGCGCTGGCCTGAGCGCCAACGTCTGGATGGTCAACTTCGGCAATAGCAATGGCTCCGTCGAGGAAGTCTATAACCGGACGATTCAGGACTGGATCAACTCGGCCAATCCCAATGGCAACTACCCCTCCCTGAGCGCTCAAACGGCGATCTTCGGAGTGAGTTCCGGCGTGGGATCTGGTTGGGGCAGCTTCGATGGCGCGGTGGACAATATCTCCATCAGCTTCACCGGCGGCATGAGCCACACCTGGAACTTCGAGACTCAGCCCGTTCCCGAGCCCGCCTCTATGGCCGCACTCGGTCTCGGCGCTCTCGCCCTCATCCGCAAGCGACGAAATCGCAAGTCCTAACTTTCGGTTGAGTTAACAAAAAGGCCGCTCCGATCCTTCGAGGCGGCCTTTTGTGATGTTAAGCCAAAGACTTAAGCGAAGGGAAACTGAGGAAGAGGGAAGTTCATGACGTGCACCGCTTCCGACTCATTTGAAACGCTCACTTCCGAAGGGTTGTGCCGAAGAAATCCGAATAACGCGGCCCAACCTAACAGGGTCACCACGATGAACATGCCGAAGGAAAACTTCTGAATGCGCTCCTGCGCCTTATCGGAGATCGTGATTCCCCAGCGAATGCAGAAGTTCCAAATGCCGTAACACAGATGGTAGCTGGCGGTCAACACGCCCAAGGCGTATATGACTAAGAAGATATAGCCGTACTGTGTCAACTTCTCGTGCCAAGCCGCGAACTCAATGACTTTGATGTTGCCGGTCATGTATTTGGCAATCGTCGTTGTCGCGATATGGTAAGCCAGGAACAAGAACAAGAAGATGCCGCTCCAACGTTGGAAGGTGTACATGCGGTTCTGTGACCAACCGTATTTCTTGTTGAAGTAGTTCACTTCGCCTCGATTGGCGATGAAGAGGCCATATACCGCGTGAAAAAGCAGCGGTAACCAGATCGCCACAATCTCCAGGACCAGCAAAAAGTGTTTGGGCAGGGTCTCGAAGAATCCCACGACTCCGTTGAATTTCTCTGGACTATCGAACGCGAAAGAGTTCAGCGTTAGGTGCTGCAGCATATAAAAACCGACCGGAATAATGCCCGTCAGCGAGTGCAGTTTGTGCCAGAAGTAGTTTTCTCGATTGATCGCGAGCGACATAGCTTCTCCAGATGTTACCTAGAGGCGGCGTTTCTTGAGGGGTATTCTCGCTTTTGGAGTTCGCCCCTAGGCTAACGTCGACCATCAGTTGAGGTGAATTCCCACTACCTCAAAGAAGATTTAACAACAAAAAACCATGCCGTACATCGAAGATATCTCCGCCCGCGAAATTCTAGACAGCCGAGGAAATCCCACCCTGGAAGTCGACGTCGTTCTGCAGAGCGGTGCATTTGGCCGCGCCGCCGTTCCGAGCGGCGCCAGCACCGGCCAGTTCGAAGCGGTTGAGCTTCGAGACGGCGACAAGTCCCGCTACCTGGGCAAAGGCGTCTTGAACGCGCTTGAGAATGTCAACGACATCATCGCCCCTGCGCTGCTCGACCACGACTCGAACGACCAGGTCGGAATCGATCGCCTGCTCATCGAACTCGACGGCACCCCGAACAAGGCTAAGCTCGGCGCGAACGCCATCCTCGGCGTCTCGCTCGCCGTCGCTAAAGCCGCCGCGAACAACGCCAAGCTCCCGCTTTTCCGCTACGTTGGTGGCGTCACCGCCAACACCCTGCCGGTTCCGATGATGAACATCTTGAACGGCGGTCAACATGCCGACTCCAACGTGGACTTCCAAGAGTTCATGATTCTGCCCGTTGGCGCGGAATCGTTTTCGGAAGCGCTTCAGATGGGCGCCGAGGTCTTCCACACGCTGAAGGGCGTTCTGAAGGGCAAGGGCCTGAACACTGGCGTGGGTGACGAGGGCGGATTCGCTCCCAACCTGGAATCCCAGGAACTCGCGTTCGACTACATCATCGAAGCCATCCAAAAGGCCGGTTACGAACCGGGTAAGCAGATTTTCCTTGGCATCGATGCCGCCGCAACCGAGTTCTATGAGGGTGGAGTGTACAAGTACAAGGCAGGCGCGGTTCGAGAGCGAACCGGAGCCCAGCAGGTGGACTACCTGGTCAGCCTCGTCGACAAGTATCCGATCATCAGCATTGAAGACGGATGCGACGAAGAGGACTGGGACACCTGGAAGGGCGTCACCGATGCGATCGGCGACCGATGCCAGCTCGTGGGCGACGACCTGTTCGTCACCAACGTGGAGCGACTGTCCCGAGGCATCGCCACCGGCACCGCCAACTCCATCCTCGTCAAGGTCAACCAGATCGGCTCCCTGACCGAGACCCTCGCTGCCGTCGATATGGCCAAGCGCGCGGGCTACACCGCCGTCATGAGCCACCGATCCGGTGAGACCGAAGACACCACCATCGCCGACCTCGCCGTCGCCACCAACTGCGGCCAAATCAAGACAGGCGCCCCCAACCGAACCGACCGCGTTGCCAAGTACAACCAGCTTCTCCGAATTGAAGAGATGCTCGGTTCCAACGCCGTCTACGCCGGCGCCGCCGGTTTCGGCAAACTCGCCTCTCGGTTGAGCTAAACGCTCAGAAACGAAACGCCCTCGGTCTCGGGACCGGGGGCGATTTTTGTTTGGCGACTCGGGATTTGCGATTTGCGATTCGTATTGGGGAAAACAGGACGAGGAGGCCGCCTGTCCGGCCACCGGCCGTGTAATCGGCCATTCATCCAAAGGTGAGCGCGATCTGAACCAGAGCGCCTTGTAAAAAACCAGAGCGCCTACAACGGAAGACCCATCACCCAATCCGCCCTCTGAACCAACAAAGCAACCAATCACCGAGCGCAATGTAGGCGTCAGTCCCCCTGACGTGAGCGTGTTCTGAACCAGAGCGCCCTGTAAAAAAACCAGAGCGCTCACGACGGTAGGACCGTCGCCCACATCACGCTCTGAACAACAAAGCAACCAATCACCGAGCGCAATGTAGGCGTCAGTCCCCCTGATGTGAGCGCGATCTGAACCAGAGCGCCTTGTAAAAAACCAGAGCGCTCACGACGGTAGGACCGTCGCCCACATCACGCTCTGAACAACAAAGCAACCAATCACCGAGCGCAATGTAGGCGTCAGTCCCCCTGACGCGAGCGCGATCTGAACCAGAGCGCCCTGTCAAAATCAGAGCGCGTACGACGGTAGGACCGTCGCCTACATCACGCTCTGTGTTTACAACAAGCCATCAATCTCCGAGCGCAATGTAGGCGTCAGTCCCCCTGACGTGAGCGCGATCTGAACCAGAGCGCCTTATAAAAAACCAGAGCGCTCACGACGGTCGGACCGTCGCCCACATCACGCTCTGTGTTTACAACAAGCCATCAATCACCGAGCGCAATGTAGGCGTCAGTCCTTCTGACGTGAGCGTGTTCTGAAACAGATCGCCCTGCAAAAACCAGAGCACGTACGACGGTAGGACCGTCGCCTGCATAAAGCTCTGTGTTTCCAACAAGCAATCAATCGCCGAGCGCAATGTAGGCGTCAGTCCTTCTGACGTGAGCGTGTTCTGAAACAGAGCGATCTGTCAAAACCAGAGCGCTCACGACGGTAGAACCGTCGTCTACATCACGCTCACAAACCTAAAGGCCCCTGACCACGGTGTCAGGGGCCCTTGCGTTTAGACGCGGACGCCAGAGGCAATCTCGCGCCGCGTATGCCGTCCCTCGGCAATTTCTTCAATGAGCTTGTTGGCAAAAGCCGGAATGTCGTCCGGTTTTCGGCTGGTGACCATGCCTTGATCGGTAACCACCGCCTGATCGGTCCATTCCGCACCCGCGTTGGTCAGATCTGTTTTCAAAGACGGCCAACTGGTGAGACGCTTACCACGGATCGTGTCCGCTTCCGCCAAGAGCCACGGTCCATGGCAGATCGCCCCCACCACTTTGCCCGAGCTCATAAACTCCCGGACAAACTTCACCGCTTTGGGGTCCATGCGCAACGCATCCGGGTTCATGGTTCCGCCCGGGATCACCAGAGCATCAAACTCTTCTGGCTTGGCTTGATCTAATGTCTGATCGACATGAATGCTTCCCGCCCAATTCTTGTCCTTCCAGCCTTGAATGTCTCCATCTTTCTGAGAGATGACGGTCGTCTCCGCTCCCGCTTCTTCCAAGAGTTTCTTAGGCTCCATCAACTCCGATTCTTCGAATCCATTTGTGGCAAGAAACGCCACCTTTTTTCCTGTAATTTGCGTTCCCATGTCTCCCGTTGACTCCATCCTTGCGAATAGGGTTCACCGCCCTTCAAAGGGATCAAGCGTCCGAAAATGATCTCAAAAGTTGTCTAGGCAGCCACAAAGCGCCCGGTCCCCAAAAAACAAATCCGAATCACCAATCGCCAATCCCAAGTCGCCAAAACAAGCACAGATTGGACCCAAACTGTTATGGACCGGTACCGAAGTTCGGGCCATCCCGGTCGGTATACTGGCCCTAAGGGCCGCCAGTATCGGGCGAGCCGGTTTCAACGATGAAACGAGGTCCAACGATTCCAATGTCCGTAATTCCCGCAAGCAAGTCCTACAGCAAGCTCGACTACCTTCGCCTCATGCTCCTGAGCCGCGAGGGGGATCGCCGAGAGGGCATCCTACTTCGCCAGAGCAAGGGCTGGTTCCAAGTGAGCGGTATGGGACACGAGGCGCTGGGCGCCTTTACTTTTGCGCTCACCGAAGACGACTACGTCTTTCCCTACTACCGCGACCGAGCCATCATGCTCGCCCGTGGCCTCACCAACTACGAACTCGCCCTGGCCTACTTCGCCAAGCGAGAGAGCAGTTCGGGCGGACGCCAAATGCCCGGCCACTACAGTAGCCGCGAGCACAACGTTTTCAGTGTCTGTACCCCCACCGGAGGTTCGCTCATTCCCGCCTGTGGCGCGGCATGGAGCATGAAGCTCACCGGAAAGGACTCCGTCGCATTTGCCAGCGTGGGCGATGCGGCCAGCCGACAGGGTGAATTCTACGAAGCCCTCGCCTTTGCCGTCCAAGAGAAGCTCCCGCTGATCATCGCCGTCGAAGATAACAAGTACGGCATCTCCACCCCTACCGAGAAGTTTCTTCCGTTCAATCTCGGCATCATCAACCCGGATCACATCGTCAAGATCGATGGCCGCCAGTCAGACACCGTTTTTGAGGCCGGTCAGACCGCCGTCGCCCGCGCCAAGAGTGGGGAAGGCCCCACGCTCCTCTGGTGCGATATCGACCGCCTCTCCTCCCACACCTCCTCGGACGACCACCGCGTCTACCGAAAGCTGGAGGACATCGAGGAGATGGCCCACCGCGACCCGATCCGATTGCTGAGCGAAGAACTCATCAAGAGCGGAGAACTGACCGAAGCCGACTTCGCCAAGATGCAGGAAGACGTGGTGAAGCAGGTGGACGAGGACTACCTGAAGGCGGAGAAGCAGCAAGACCCCCTCGCCTCCGAGACCCTCTATTTCAACTTCGGTGAAGACGCCCCCGCCGAAGCCCCACCGATCCAAACCGGTCGCCAAACCATGGTCGCCACCATCAACCAGGTCTTCCGAAAGGCGCTGGAAAGCGATCCCAAGATCGTCTTCTTTGGCGAGGATATCGAGGACCCCAAGGGCGGCGTGTTCGGCTTGACCAAGGGCCTGAGCGAGTCGTTCCCGAAGCAAGTCTTCAACTCGCCTCTCGCCGAAGCGACCATCATGGGCGCGGCGGTCGGCATGGCGTCTTACGGCATGAAGCCCGTCTTCGAGCTTCAGTTCATCGACTTCATCGCTCCCGGCTGGAACCAAATCACCGCCAACATGAGCACCCTGCGCTGGCGAACCTTCGACCAGTGGAAGTGTCCGTGCGTGATCTACGCTCCCTACGGCGCTTACCTGCCCGGAGGCTCCCTCTGGCACAGCCAGGCGAACGAGGCGTACCTCGCACACACCCCCGGCCTCAAGGTGGCGATTCCCTCGACTCCCGAAGACGCGGCGGGCCTCTTCTGGACCGCCATCCACGGCGACGATCCTCACTTCATCCTCATTCCGAAGCACATCTTCCGCAAGCAGATGGACGTCTCCTCGGTCGAGCCGGTGCCGTTTGGCAAGGCCAAAGTGGTGAAGGAAGGCTCCGACGTCACCCTGGTCACTTGGGGCAACTGTCTCGAACTTGCCGACGAAGCGGCGACCAAGCTTGCCAGTGAGTGCTCGGTTGAGATCATCGACCTCCGCTCCATTGTCCCCTGCGACTACGAGACCATCACCAAGTCGGTCGAGAAGACCGGTCGCCTGGTGGTCGTTCACGAGGACAACCGCACCGGCGGCTTCGGCCAGACTGTCATCGCCGAGATGACCCGCATCCCCGACCGCTGGAACCTCTTCCTCTCGCCGCCCCAGTTGGTGGCCCGAGAAGACGTTCACATCGGTTACAACCCCATCTACGAATACGCCGCCCTGCCCGATGTGGGCCAGGTGGTAGACGCCATCCGCGTCACCATGGAGTAGGCGTTCTGAAGGAGGGCGTTCCCGAACCCAAACTCCCCCTCACCTTTTGGGAGTTGAATCGGTTCGAGAGCGTCTTCTCCTCTCAGGTCTATGAGGACATCGAAGAGCTAGAAGAAGAGCTCGGCTTTGATGACACAAGGGGCGATGCTTTCCGATGGATTGAGGATGCCGATGGAATCCTGTGGGATATTCGGTGCGACTACTTCTGCTGCCGCTTCCCAACGGTCTTCTTCCTTCGTCAATAGAATGGCTCTTGAACTAAGGACCTTTGATCTTGGTCGTCAGGCCATCGCGGACTAAAATGGGAGTCCCCTGAGGGGACCTACACCTATGAAGCTCGCTCAATTGAAGAAAGGAAAAAGCTTGACGAGCTTCTGGCCAAGCTCGATTCTCGGTCCGCAAGGGACCGAGAAAATACCGCTGATCACATCTGGGACCTTGCCGCCAATGACAAGATGCCCAAATCACTGGCGTTGGTCGCCCTACGTTCCTGCCTTTCGGACAGTAACGAATTCGTTAGGATGGTGGGGGTCGATGCCCTCGCGGAGATTGGAGATTCGACCGATTTCTACCGCGTCCTTCGCCTTTTGGAAGACTCTTCGTGGTTCGTCAGATCGTCCGTGGTTGACGTCCTCCCTCAGCTAAGTCTCAAGAGAGCCATGCGATATCTAAAGACGGCTGCGGTCAAAGATTCTCATTGGGTGGTTCGTCGAAACGCAACGGTAGAAATGGATCGCTACCATCCGACGGAGGTCCAAGACTTCTTGATCGAACGACTGGACAAAGAGAAGGATGAGGACGTGATCATGGGGATCAGCCACACGCTCACCCTCTTCGGCTATGAACCCGCGATTCCGATTTGGATCAAGTTCATCGCCGATCCATTCTTCGTGGAAGTGCGGGATCGTCAAAGGCCTGTTATTGAACGATTTCAAAGAAGGGAGACCGTATCTCCAAACCTACCGGCAAGAAGTCGCCGACGCGGTGGATGAACTGCTCCAGTAAGAGAATCCGGAGTACATCGACGAGATATTCAGCGCCCTCCTGGCCGAGCTTGAGGGACTTACGATTTCCGAGAAAGACGCTGAACGTAATTCGTGATCTCGTCGGGGGCCGCGAAGTGGTCGTTCAATGCGAACCGGATAAAGCCGAATCCGAAGAAGACAAGCGCTCCCACCATCATCCCAACGCTCCAAGCGCGTCCGCCCGTATCGATGCGAAGCTTCTTGGTGTACGCCCACAGGCCCACGAGGGCAACATACGTGAAGCCTAAGTACAGTAACGGCCCCAAGGGATGCGCGTGGAATGCCTCGATGAACCGACCGTGAATCGTGGCCGTCCAACTGGTGGTCAGACCACAGCCGGGGCAAGGGCGATTGAAGAACAAAACGCTAGGACAGGGAGGAAGTCCAAGCTGTTCGTGCGTCCCGTGACCGTGAGGGCTCGGTGAAAGGTAGATTCCGAATGCCGTAATCGCCAGCCAGATTGCAAAGGTGACCAGTTGGCCATTTAGAATTTTCTTATCATCGCAGGGCTCAAGAAACGCCATGCGTCGCCTCCGCCGGAATCACGCATTCGGGTTGCACCATGTGGTCCAGGACTCTTGCCACGCTAAATACGTTACCTCCCGGTTCAAGCAAAGCCACTAGCCGACTTCCGGTTGGGGACTCAAGACCGATCTGCCTTCCTTCCCGAATTTGGTGAACCTGGGTCTCGTCGAGTTGGATCAACGGCATGGGGGGAAGCGCCTCTCGTAGGGAGATCAGCATGTCGGGCGTCGCGTCGGTAAGCGCCGTTGCTTGCCCGTCCGTAAATCGCCCGACACGCGATCGATGAAGTCCCGTCAGGTGCGCGCCCGCCCCTATCGCCTCGCCTAAGTCGTGAGCCAATGATCGGATATACGTCCCGCCGGAACAAAGGATGCGTGCCTCCACAGAATCCTGGGACATTTGGGTGATCTCAAACTGCTCGATGTGAACCCGCCGGGGCTCCCGCTCCAGCGTCTTGCCCTGGCGGGCATAGTGATACAGCGGCTTACCGTCGATCTTCACCGCGCTGTACATGGGCGGTAGCTGCGAGATCAGACCCAAGAACTGCGGCATGACCTCTTGGATCGCCCCGCTCAAATCGTCTGGGACAGGCCCCTCACTGGTGACTTCTCCCTCCTCGTCAAAGGTGGACGTTGCCTTGCCAAACTTGATTTGGGCCACGTATTCCTTGGGTTCAAGGGGAAGATATTGCAGGAACCGGGTGGCCGGACCCACCGCCACTACCAAAAGGCCGGTCGCCAAGGGGTCGAGGGTTCCGGCATGGCCAACACGCCGCGTGCTAAATTTGCGACGAACGGCGTTGACTACGTCGTGAGAAGTACAACCCTTCTCCTTGTTGATTAGGATGATTCCAAGCAACGTCGTAACTCATCGACAAGCTTTTCGACCGCCTCTTCCACTGGTCCTTCAAAAGTACAGCCTGCCGCATTGCGGTGTCCTCCACCGCCAAAGATTCTTGCCACCGCCGCCACGTCGTAATCCCCTCGCGACCGCACGGAACAACGAATCTTGCCCCGCTTCGGTTCTCGGAAAATCGCCGCGATCTGAACGGTCTCGATGAAGAGCAGTTCGTTGACAAACCCTTCCGTGTCCTCGTCCACCGCGTGGTTGGTTTCAAAGTCTTCGTTTGTCAGCACCGACCAGCAGAGTTGATCGTTGCAGTCCAACTGCATCCGCTCCAGCGTGTAGCCCAGCAGTCGGGCGCTGGAAATCGGCTTGCTCTGGAACACCTGCTCGCTGACGAGGTTGATGTTTCCACCCTGCTCCAAGAGCCACGCCGCCAAACTTAGCGACTCCGGCGTGGTGTTTCGGAACCGGAAGCTGCCGGTGTCCGTCACGATTCCCGTGATGAGACAAGTGGCAATGTCTGACGTCACCTCGGCGCCCAAGAAGTTGAACAGTCGGGCCAAGATGACCGCGGTTGCCGGGGCGGTGGTGTCGACGATCCGAATATCGCCCGGAGCGTCATGCGGAACGTGGTGATCGATGAAAATCGTCTTCTCGCAGTTCGCAAAGAACGACTCGGTGTTGCCCAATCGATCCGGCGAATCCAGATCGACCACGATGCCTAAGTCGTACTTTTCTTCCTTGGGCGTCTGCCGAATGCGGGAAACGCCGGGCAGGAACCGAAGGTTGCGAGGGGGCATGTGGTGGCACAGCACCTCGTTCGGAATTCCCAGGCCATCCAGGTAATGAGAAACCGCGAGCGCGCTCCCAAGAGCGTCTCCGTCAGGATTTAAATGGGTCCCGATGAGCACGGAAGACGCCGACTTCACGGCGCTTACGAACTCGGGGGCGAGCGTTTCGACTATCCCCACACACGGCTCCCTGGTCGTTTGAGCGTCGTCAAAGCGAGGTTAGTTTACTCCCAGATTGCTGGGTTTCAATCGCCAAAGCCTTCCAAGTGGGCCAGCCGCCACTTCCAAGCGTGGTCGATGATCTGTTCAAGGTCGGGATAAGCAGGCTGCCAACCCCAGTCCTGGCGGATGCGCGAACTGTCGGCAATAAGCTTCGGACTATCGCCTGGTCGCCGGGGGCCGTACTCCTTGGGAACCTCTCGCCCGATCACCTTTTCCGTGGTTTCTAAGACCTGTTTCACCGAGAACCCCTCGCCGTTACCCAGGTTGTACTTGCGAGAATCGCCGCCCGCTCGCAGGTGTCGTACCGCCAAAAGGTGAGCCTGCGCCAAGTCCAAGACGTGGATGTAGTCTCGAACGCAGGTGCCATCGGGGGTGTCGTAGTCGGTGCCGAACACCTTCATCGTCGGCCTTCGGCCCAGCGCCGCCAAGAGCGCCACCGGGATCAGGTGCTCTTCCGGCTCGTGGTCCTCGCCTAAAACTCCGTCGGGATCGGCCCCTGCCGCGTTGAAGTAGCGCAGGCACACGCTCTTGAAGCTGTGGGCTACATCGTAGTCGTCCAGCATCTGCTCCACCATCAGCTTGCTGTGGCCGTACGGATTCAGCGGACCCTTCGGGTGCACTTCATCCAGCGGCACGTACTGAGGATTCCCAAAAACCGCCGCCGTGGAGCTGAAGACGAACTTGCCGATGCCCCGCGACTTCATCTCTTCCAGCAGGTTCAAAACGCCCGCCGTGTTGTTGTTGTAATACTTGCCCGGCTCTCGCACGCTCTCGCCCACCGAGATGTAGGCGGCGAAGTGCATGACGAGGTCGATTTCGGGATAGGCGTCGAAGGCGCGCTTCAGATCGTCCGGGTTGCGCAGGTCCCCCTGAACGAAGAGGCTGCTCTGTAGGGCCGTGCGGTGGCCGTTCTCCAAACTATCGAATACAACGTGGGGCTCTTGCTGATCCCGAAGCAGCTTGAGCATGTGTGAGCCGATGTAGCCGGCTCCGCCTACGACCAAAATCATTGCCTCAAAGCCTACCTGCGAACTAGGCGGACTCGAACAGCTTCAGTCTTCGGGCCTGTCCGGACGTTAACAATCCCTCGGGGTCCAACTCCTTCTTCAGAAGCTGGAGAGTCGTCAAATTCTCGCCCAGATAGGCCTGAGCGTGTTCCGGCGTCAGGGTGCCGTCCTTGGCCAAATAGAACCGCCCGCCCGACTCAATCACCATCTCGTTCATCCGCTGGCAGAGCCGCTGCAACCGGGGCCAGGTTTCCTCGGAAACCTTAAAGTCCAGGGCAAAGGAGTAGCCGTCCAGGGAGTGGCTCAGCAAGAACCGGTCCGGCTTGTGCTTCTTCAAGACCCCCAAGAACGGCTCCATCTTCGCCTCCTGCGTCATCTCGATCTGCTTGGCGAACACCCGCTTGGCGGCTTCCTTCGGCACGAAGGTTTGGTACTGAATGAATCCGTCCGGCAGGTAGGCGTTCCGCCAGTTCGGCACGTAGTCCAGCAAGAAGGAGAACGCCACCAGACTCTGGGTGTGCATCTTCCTGTTGCCCACGAACTTGCCGGAGAGGTGCTTGGCCGCGTTCAGCCACTTCATCCCGAATCGGTTGTTCAGCGGCTTCAAGATCCGCCAAACCTGACTCTTCGGCACAACCTTGGCGATCTTCTCCGGTAGGTCCTGGTGGAAGGGAAGCAGGCTCTCTGAATCTTCATCGGGCAAGTGCCACGCCGCGTGGAAAAGCCCCCGCCCCGCGCCCGCCCCACTGCCGAAGCAGTCCACCCAGCTCACCATGTAATCCGCGTTCTCCGCCCGCTTCTCAAACGCCTCGATCTGCGCGTCCCAATTCGGTAGAGATTCCGCGTAAACCTTGAGGTCGCCCGAGTGAACTTTCTTCATCCCCAGCTTGACCCGCGTGATCACGCCAAGCAGGCCCGCGCTGGAGATGGCCGCGTAAAACAACTCCTGATCGGGGGTGAGCGTGCGGACCTTGCCATCGACCGTCATCAGGTCGATCTCCAGCACGTTATCGCCCAGCGTGCCCATCCGGAAGTTGTTCTTCCCATGGATGTTCATCGCCAGCGCACCACCCAAGGTCGGAAACATCGTTCCGCTCACCACCTTCGGCCACCAGCCATGCGGGAGGCCGGTTCGCCAAAGGTCTTCGATGGTGACCCCCGGCTCACACTCCGCGATTCCCGTTTCGGGGTCCCAGGAGAGGAATCGCTTCATCTGGGTGAAGTCCAGGGCGATAGATTCGGCGTCGATCGCCGCATCCCCATAACTCCGCCCCGCGCCCCGCAACACTATGTTCCGCCCCACCTGTCGGGCCAGCGCAAACACCTCGCGCACCTCGTCAAGGGTAGTGGGCTGAAACACGTAGCTGTCGGCACGAAAGCTCATGCCGAATCCCGTGATCTCGCGAATCTTGTCGCCGGGGAGCGCTAGATGTTGAGGCGTCGGAAGATCCATGAGGGAATGTTTCGAATAATGGCGAAGATCACGGCATGCTTCGGAGAGACGTAGTGTTCGCCCGTCTTGGAAGCCTTCTTAATGACAAACGCGGCCACTTGTTCCGGCTCCATCATGCCGGGCATGTCCAACCCGGCGGTCATTTCCGTCTTCACCGGTCCCGGCTTGATCGTCACCACCTTAACCCCCTTACGGTCCAACCGGTTCCGTAAGGCTTCCAGATAGGTATGAAGGGCCGCCTTGCTGGCGTTGTAGACCGGCTGCTTCATGCGCCCGCGGTCCCCCGCCACGCTGCCAATTCCCACCAGCGACCCATGGCCGGTATGCGAGAACCGCTCCGCCGCCTGGTTCAGCCACGCGATCGCCCCCAGCACGTTGGTATCGATCATCGCCTTGTCCTTTTCAAAGGAGTACTCGTCCACTTCCACAATCGGCATCACGCCGCTGGCGTAGACGATCAGATCCAGCCCGCCCACTTGGCCGGTCAAGTCTTGAAACACCTTGGGCACGGAGTCGTAGTCGGTCGCGTCATGCACGCACGGCACGATGAGTTGCGGAAACTCCTTCTCAAGCTCGGCCAAACGCTCACCCCGCCTCGCCACCGCTCCTACGCGGCAACCGGACGCCGCCAACTGGCGAGCGATCTCTCGCCCGATTCCCGAGGAGGCTCCAACGACGATTGCGTGCTTAAACTTGGCCATGAGCAAGAAAGGTTAGCCGGTAACCAGCGGAATACGGAACCCGCTGAGGGCAAGAATCGAAGTGAGAATGAACAAGATTACGCTCATCAGGATGTGAGGGTCCTTATAAAGCAACGTCTCCGGCTCCCCGCCCTCGTTCTTGCTGAACACGATCAGCACGTACCGGGCGATGCCGTAAAACACGAAAAGGGAAGTGAGAATCAGCCCCGGATACTTCCGCGCGGTCGGGCTCTCCAAACTGTAAATCCCGTAACAAATCGCCGCGCCACAGGCAAAGATGCTGACTAGCGCGTCCAGAGCGGGCCGAGTGTAGTCGCTCAGACTCTCCCGCGTCTCGCCGCCATCGCCCATCGTGATGAACTCATTGCGACGCTTCGAGAATCCCAGCATCAACGCAAGCGCGCCCGTGCAGAACAGCAGCCAACCGGAAATCTCGACTCTCAACGCCGCCGCTCCCAACACCGCGCGAAGCACGAATCCCAGCCCAATGCAGAACACGTCCGCTACCGCCACGTTCTTCAGCCAATTGTTGTAAAGCCCCTGGATCACCAGATAAATCGCGATGATCCCCAGCGCCGCTCGCCCAACGTACCAAGCCAAGAGCAGGGAAGAAACGAGGCAAACGATGCCAATGACGACCGCCACCGAAGGCTTGACCAACCCGGCGGCTAACGGCCGTTTGCACTTACGAGGGTGTTTGCGGTCGCGTTCGATGTCCCGCAGGTCGTTGAACACATAGACCGTGGAGCTGGCCAGACACATGGCAATGAACGCCAAGACCGACAGCTGAACCATCGCCACATCTCGGAATGCCCCTACAAACAGCAATGCGGCGAAGACCAAAAGGTTCTTCGTCCACTGTTTGGGTCGGAGGAGCAGAATGTGTGCGATCACTGGATTTTGAAACAAAGACGTTGGCAGGTTAGTTCTAGACTCACGGGAATCTGACGCAATTAGCGGGCCAAGCCCATCCTAAGCGCTCAATCGGACCCAATCCTTTCAGGAAGCGTTAAGAATCGCTTTAGAAACCGATAAACTAGCCGGGTGTGTGGAATTGCAGGCTACGTAGGGCCTAAGCCGGCCGTCGGCATCGTCTTCGACCAACTCAAGCGCCTTGAATATCGTGGTTACGATAGCGCGGGAATCGCAGTGATGGAGAAGGACCAGATCAAGGTCCTGAAGCGAGCCGGAAAACTCAAAGAACTGGGCAGCCTGCTGGAAGAGCACCCGTCAGACGCGCATCTCGCCATCGCCCACTCTCGTTGGGCAACCCACGGCGGACCCACCGACGAGAACGCCCACCCCCACTACGACGCCTACGAACAAATTGCCATCATCCACAACGGCATCATCGAGAACTACCTTGAACTCAAGGAAGAACTTCTTGCCAACGGCCACAAATTCCGCAGCCAAACCGATACCGAAGTCGCCGCCCACATCATCGGCGAGGAATACCAGCGCGCCGATTCTCTGGAAGAAGCGGTCAAGCGCGGCGTGAAGCGACTGCGCGGCGCCTATGCCCTCGTTGTGGTTTCCAAGAAAGAACCCGGCAAGATCGTCGCCGTTCGCAACGCCTCCCCCCTCGTCATCGGCCTGGGCAAGGGCGAGAACATGCTGGCCAGCGATATTCCGGCTCTGCTGCCTTACACCCGAGAAATCATCATCCTGGAAGAGGACACCATCGCGGTCCTGGAAGACGACAAGGTCCGCCTGATGGACGGCGACGGTCGAGAGCTGCCGATCAAGGTCCAGCACGTCGAGTGGGACGTGGCCGCCGCTGAGCGCGGAGGCTACGAGCACTTCATGCTCAAAGAGATCCACGAACAGCCGGAAGTCATCCGCCAGTGCATGGCCGGACGGATCGACGAAGCCGAAGGCATTCGCTTCGAGAGCATCTTTAGCGAGCACGTCTGGAACGAAATCGACCGGGTCAACATCATCGCCTGCGGTACTGCCTACCACGCCGGTCTGATGGGCAAGCACCTGTTCGAGAAAGTTCTCCGCCTCCCCACCGACGTTTACTACTCCAGCGAATTCCGCTACGGCGATCCTGTTCTTTCGCCCAAGTCGCTCGCCATCTTTGTGAGCCAATCGGGAGAGACTGCCGACACCCTGGCCGCCCTCCGACTCTGCAAATCCCGCCGAATCCGAACGCTGGGCATCGTCAACGTTATCGGCTCCAGCATCGCCCGGGAGTGCGACCGCACCATCTTCACCCAAGCCGGTCCCGAGATCAGTGTGGCCAGCACCAAGGCGTACACCGCCCAGGTCCTCGTCCTCACCCTCCTCGCCCTTCACATCGCCCAGGTTCAAGAGGCGCCGGGCATTCGAGTGGAAGAATGGATCGAAGAACTTCTTCGCCTTCCCGAAAAAGCAAAGGCCGCTCTTGATCTGGAATCGGAGGTTAAAGAGGTCGCCGAAGAGTGCAAGAATATGCCCCTTTGTTTCTTCTTGGGACGGGGAGCAGACGCCGCCGTCGCGTTAGAAGCGGCTCTCAAACTCAAGGAGGTTGCCTACGTACCTACCCAAGAGTCCCCGGCCGGAGAGATGAAACACGGCCCCCTCGCGCTGGTCCAACCCGGCGTCGTGTCAGTTTTTGGAGCGACCGACCCCAGTACACTAGATAAAGTCGTCTCAAACATGAAGGAAGTGCAGGCTCGGGGCGGCGCCGTGATCGCAATTACGACTCAGGACGACACTACGATTCAGAAGGCCGCGGATCGTACCTTAAAGGTTCCAAGTACCCCCTTTGAGTTCCTGAATGCGGTTTTATCGATCGTTCCGCTTCAGCTTTTTGCCTATCACGTGGCTCGGTTAAATAATTGTGAAATTGATCAGCCCAGGAACCTGGCCAAGTCTGTAACTGTGGAATAGCTCTATAATAAAGCGAACTGGCACGGGTTATGCTCCGTCTACCAGTTAGGGTTCAGCGAAGAAACTAAACGGATACCGGGACTCGCCCAAGGGAGAGAGCGAGGAATGTGATATCCTCGGGTCGTAAAGGACTGTTTCGGAACGCCGTGGTGACGAGCTTGTCCGCTGCCTATATATTTATTGGAGAGTTGAGATGCAAACGCAGTCTGCGTTCGAATCCGCAGCTATGAAAAGAGCAGAAATTCCGAGAAGGCCCGTTCCGTACCGGGTCTGGAAACGGGGTTTTGACCTCGCAGTTTCGCTAGTCATTCTGGCTGTGCTGTTACCGCTGTTTATCATTCTTGCTTTGTTAGTCAAATTGACGAGCAAGGGTCCGGTTTTCTATGCTTCGACGCGCATCGGTCGGTGCGGTAAGCCGTTCAAATTCCTCAAGTTCCGCACTATGTATCAGGATGCCGATAAACGACTCGGCGAACTGATGACGCAGAACGAAAAGGACGGTCCCATCTTCAAGATGAAGAACGATCCCCGAATTACTCCAATAGGGCGTTTTCTTCGTAAATACAGTCTTGACGAACTCCCTCAACTGATCCATGTGGCCAAAGGCGAGATGAGCATGGTAGGCCCTCGGCCTCCGGTCCCGCGCGAGGTCGAGCAATACGACGAATTCGCGCGCCAAAGGCTTACGGTTAAGCCGGGTATCACTTGCTACTGGCAGATTCAAGGCCGCAGCAATCTTTCCTTCGAAGAATGGATGGAGCTCGATAACAAGTACATCCAGGATATGAGCTTCTGGACGGACGTAAAGATCCTCATTCAAACACCGGCGGCGGTGCTTCGAGGCGAGGGCGCTTACTAGGCTTGCCAGAATTCCCGACCGTCAAGGTAGCCGGTCTGCCCGTGTGGCGAGTCTCCACCGAGGAACTTTGCGATCTGATCGACCAGTGGTCCGCCAAGGGCGAGGGTCATTGGATCGCCACCCTTAACCTCGACTACTATGCCCGAGGCGTAAGAGAACCTCAATTCCTCGAACTGCTTCGGCAAGCGGACGTCTTCACCGCCGACGGCATGCCCATCCTCCGGGCCTGTCAAAAGATCGACTCCCGATTCGAAGGTCTCATGCGCACCACTGGCGCCGACCTGACCCCCATGGTTCTCAAAAAGGTCGATCCCAAGCGCATCGCCGTGGTGGGAGGGGCCGATCCCAAGAAGGCCATCGAGACCGTCGGGAAGAACCCTGCCGACTTCTTTATCTTTGACGGGAAAGTTGAATTGACCGAACCGTGGGCGCAGAGCTTGGCCGATCAGATGAAAGACCGAACCGTGATCTTCGTCGCGCTCGGCTGCCCGAAGCAGGAGCAAATGATCGCCCTGCTTAAACCTCACATGCCGCAAGCGGTGTTTGTCGCCGTCGGGGGCTCGTTTGATATGCTCGCCGGCGTTACCAGCCGTGCTCCTCTCTGGATGCAGAAGGCGGGCATGGAGTGGTTCTACCGGCTCGCCATAGAGCCCAAGCGTCTGTGGAGGCGCTATCTGGTCGAATACCCGCCCGGAGCCCGAGCCCTGAAGCGAGAGACCTTAGACCAGCTCAAGGGTCTCAACGGCGCTTCTCACGGCGGTTAAGAGGCTTCCGCCTTTATACAGGAACCCTTTCACACCCGCCGCCTCGGCTGCCTGAATATCCGTCGGCTTGTCGCCAATCAAAAACGAACGCCTGGGGTCTCCGTCCAAATCGCGCAGCCCCTGAAGCAGCATTCCCGGATTGGGTTTCCGGCACGGGCACTCTTGGCGATAGGGCGGCTTGGCCATGACAGGATGGTGCGGGCAAAAATAGTACGTATCAAGCCGAGCCCCATGCTCCTCCAAGGTCCGCTGAACCCACCTCATGAGGAAGTGAAATTCGTCTTCGGTGTAGTGCCCTCTCCCAATGCCTGATTGATTCGTAACCACCGCCGTCCGAAACCCGTGCTCATTGAGCCAGCGGACCGCTTCGATGGCATCGGGCATCCAGTCAAACTCCTCGGGACGGTACACGTAATCGTGGTCGATATTGAGGACGCCGTCTCGATCAAGGAATGCGATTTGATTCATCAAGCGATCGCCGGCTCAGAAATCTCGCACAGGATGTGACCAATCAAAGCATGCATTTCCTGCACGCGAGGGGTGTGGCTCGAAGGGGCACAGAGGCATACATCGCAAAGCGACTTCATTCTTCCTCCATTTTCACCCGTCATCCCGATGATCTTCAGGCCATAGTCGCGTGCCTTCTCGATCGCCTTCAGAATGTTCGCGCTGTTGCCGCTGGTGGAGTAAGCGATGAAGACGCCACTGATCGGACCGAAGGCCTCGATCTGCCTCGCGAAGATCTCCTCGTAGCCGTAGTCGTTGGCGATCGCCGTCATCGAGGAATCGTTGGTGTTCAGAGCAATGGCCGGAGCCCCTCGTCGTTCCATCAAGAACCGCCCGACAAACTCACCGGCAATGTGAATGGCGTCTGCCGCCGAGCCCCCGTTTCCGGCCAAGAGAATCGTTTTGCCGGCCTTCACGCTTTGGGTGACAAGGTCGGCCGCCTGGGCGATTTGGGGTTTTATAGCATCGAGCTTGGCCAGAACATCTCGATGTTCGACCAAGCACTTTTCAATAATGGAAAGGCTTTCTGCCATCGAATCTAGCTTAGGCGATTCGATGGCAGGAAAGCCATGGACCTACTTGGTGGTCACGATCTCGTAGTAGATCGTAGCCGTGTTGCTGTTCGGATCTCGGGTGGTTACGTCGAAGCTGATCGACTTGCTCGCCCGGGTAAAGGGAACCACGGCGACTCGTCGTCCCGTCAGGTCGATTCGATAGACCCGCATGATGGACGGGTTGGCCACGTTGATCGTTACCTTGGCCGCGCCATCCTTGGCCAAGTGAGGAAGATGTCCCCAATCGGTCATGGTGCTTCTCTCTTGGCCCGTAAACGTTGCCCCGGAGTTTTGAACGTCCGTCAGGTGAGCCAGCAGCATTCGTCGGCTGGAGGTAAGCGGTCGCCGGTCGATCGAACTCAGGTAGATGGTCGCTCGGGACTTGGTGAAGGTTGCCGACAGACAACCGGAACTGAGCGTGCTCCCTTCGCCCCCGATGAGACCCGCCGTGCACGGCGTATTGACCCGCATCGTCAGTCTGTTTAAGTCCGTCAGAACGCTGCCATCGTTCGTGGTGCTGTTTCCATCTCGAATGTAGGCCGTGGGAGAGCTTCCAGACACAACGCTTTGGGCGATGGGGCGAGCCAATACCGACTGTTGAACTGCCGGATGGATGTTGAAGATGGCCGAGTTGGCAACGTTAGCGGGATTTCCGATGACGTAGGGCGTGTCTGAATTCGTCAAGTCGCCTCGCAGGAACATGGCAACCGTTGCGCGCTCTGTAGCCATATTCAGCGGGTCGCCGGTCAAGGAGAAGAGTCCCATGGCGCCCACGGTCAGGGCCCGGCCCATGTTGTCTGCCCATTGGAATCGCCACATGCCGTCCCAGTGTTGAACGACGCCCATCGCGCCGGCCATCAGGCCAAATTCAGCGCGGAATTGGTTCGGTGCCACGCCATCGAACTCGGTAACGGTGAACGGCTTTCCTTGAATTCGCGAGGCGGCGAACCAACCTTCTTCTTTGATCTGGCGAAGCGGGCTGGTAGCGCGCTGTTGAAGCGGCAAGCCAAATCCGGAGCTTGGGTGAGCAAAGTACATGTGGTTGTCCACATAGTCGTAGTCTTGGCGAGCCACGGACAGAACTTTTTCGAATCCTGCATTGACATCGGAGAGCAGAGCCTTGACGCCAAGGGACCGCATCTGACTCGCCATCCAGTTGGAAGTGCTGCGCGAGAGGTTGACGGCGGCTCGGGAACCCGCGTCGGACCAGGGGTCCCAACTGCCACCCACGGCATTGTCCAACAACAGTTTCACGTCGTATCTCAGGCCGGTGTACCACAGAGGAGTGCTCTCGTTCACCAAGCAGATCCAAGCGATGGCAGGGTCTTCCTTCCAGCGCAAACCGGTGTAGGGATTCATGCTGTTGAGCAGGTTAGTGGAATAGGAGAGCCAATTCTGACGAGCCGAGTTGCTGACGAGCAAGAGAGCCTTGTAATCGTTGAATGACGGAACGCCCGAGATCACTTCTCCACTCTTCGGCGAACGCAGGCTGTAGAGGTCGATACTGACGTAGATGCCTCGCTCACGGAGTTTGGCGATCAAATAGTTGATCTGATCCAAACGAGTGGGATTGATCGTCGTGGAGTTCGCCGAGGTGCCCTCCGTCAAGATGTAGTCGATGTGGTGAAGTCGGACCGTGTTGTAGCCCATCTTCGCCAGGTTGTCCGCTAACTGCGTTGCCTCGGTTTTACTGGGGAAGCAAGCGTAGTGCGCCAAGTTCGCTCCGTAGAATCGCTGCGGCTTGCTCGAATCGTTCTGGAAAACAAACTTGCCCGCTGAATTGACGGAGAGCCAACCCTTCGAGCCTGCTGGCTGAGCGAAGGTGTCTCTCCAGTCTAAAGCGGAGCCAGTCTGAACCGACAAAGACTGGGGAAGTTGCACCCAGTTCGACCCTTCATTAACGACCACCGGGCTATCGGGAGTCGTCGTCGTGCTCGTGGAGTACTTGATGGTGACGGCATAGGTGTGGGACGTTCCAGAAGCCCACCCACCCGTGCGCTCGTCAAACCGGAGTTCGAACCCAAATCCGTTGTACCGAGAGTCCTGGATGACGTACCGAACCGTGCCGGGGGCCGTGATGGTGGCCTTAAAGCCATCGGGACGGGTGATGGTGATGGTGCGGGCATTTGCAGATCGCGCGCTGAAGCTCGACAGAAAGTCGGCGTTCAAAACGGTACTGGAAGATCCGTCGGAAAGGGTTGCGCCAGCCCAGAACGACTCGTCGAGGCTAATGTTGACGTGGTCGCTGCTGGAGGTGACGTATCGGCTAGGAGTCGCCTTGAAGGTGAAAGTCGTGCCGCCGCCTGAATTGGCATAGGTTGTGCTCGTGTTTAAAATGCCTGGGTTAAGTTGACCGTCGCGGGCAAAGGTTGACGATCCGTTACCCATTGTCTGCCAAGATGTAATGCGGTTCCAGTTCTCGGCGAACATCCAAACCTGAGCGGTCAGAACGGGTTGGCTTTCATAAAGGGCTTTGACGGTGCCGTCGCTCTGAATAATTGTATTCAGCGACGGCTGCGTTTGAGCCAAAATCGGGATGCTGAGGGACGCCAAGAGGGCTGAACTCGTGACGACGCGGGAGAGTCTCATGCGGTTGTCTTTCCGAACCGTTGAACTCAAAGAGCACGCAAGGATACGGGCTTATTGATGAAGATTTATCGAAAGGCATTGTTTTTGCGTTTCACCCGCAAAATCACCAAAGCCTGGTAATTGTTAGTGGGAAAATTGAGAGAGGAAATTGGTTGAACTGGAGAGCAAATCGTCGTCGTGAATACTGCTGCGGGAAGCGCAAGATTAAGGGTTAGGAGAGGCGAGATTTGAAATATCTGGTTTCAATCTTGGCGCACGAAAAACCTGAGATCGTTATAGATCAAATAAACAACATCTCAAAGTATCTGCCTGATGCTTGGATCGTTCTGCACCTGCATCGCCAGTTCGCCTGGGGACCGCCTCGTAGGTTCCGAGGCTACTCCGATGCGGAGAAAGTTGATTTCACGAAGTACGATCGCGTTTTGGTCAATCCGGTAAGTCATCGAACGGAGTGGGGCAATCTCCATCATGCCCACAACGCCAACTTTCACTACGCGGCCACCCAAATCGATTTTGACTACTTCTTACTGCACAGTAGTTCGGACCTCTTTGTAAGAAAAGGGGCATCGGAATACATCGACCAGTGGGATATGGGGGTATCCATCCTTCCCCCTCAACCGAACTGGGGCGCGCCGATGGTTGCCGAGGCGGATCCGGTCTTTCAGAACATCATGAAGGAGGTCGGGGCAAAGGAGCTATGGACCAGCCAAGTGGAGGGCACTTTCTACCGAAAAGAGGTCTTTGCGGACATGCTCAAGGTCATTGAGAAGTACCACCGGTTCGACCCCAAGCTACCCTACATTCACGAGGAGCTTTACTATCCAACCATTGCATCGGTATTAACCGCTAAACGCGGATTTCCGATCTTGCTCCGTGAAGATAAAACAGATTTACCGAAGTTCGATTCAACGTTGGTCGACAAAATTCGGGCTGGCGATCTGCCCGATCATTTCAAAACGAGATGGAAGCTCGGAAGGGAAGTTACTGCCCAGGTTTGGGAAGGAAAGCAACTCTACGCAATCCGCCCCATTCCCCGCGTACTTGATCACCCCTTGCGCACCTATATTCGTGAGTTAAAGGACTAAATTTAATGGATTCAAAAGACCGATTTAGAATCGTAATCGACGTTGATGGAACGCTCGCCCAGTTCAAAAAGAAGGAAGAGACCTACTCCGACATTCTTCCCAATCAAGAAGTGCTGGATAAGCTCAAAGAATATCGAGAACAAGGCTTTTACATCATCGTATGTTCTGCAAGAAATATGCGAACATACGATAACAATATGGGCCTACTCCAAGCCAATACCCTGCCGGTCCTTTTAGATTGGCTGAAAAAGCACGAAGTGCCGTTTGATGAAGTCCACGTCGGCAAGCCCTGGTGTGGGTTTGAAGGATTTTATGTGGACGATAAGGCAATCCGACCTAATGAATTTACCTCGCTATCTTACGAGGAGATCATGGAGCGGGTCGGGGGAGCGGGAGCCTAGCCGATGAAGCTCTCCGTCATCATCCCCAGCGCCATCCGGGTCAGCCCGGAGATGGAAGTGGACTTCGGCCCCATCCCGCCCGCCCTGGTTCCCATCGGCGGCAAGGTCGTGGCCGAGCGAATCTTCGAGCGCTACGCCAACCAGGAAGTCTCGTTCTACATCGCCATCGAGGACAACGCCGAGTTTGTCGAAGAACATTTCGAGTTCTTCCCGGACCCCCGCGTCCACCTCGTCCGGGTCGGCAAGACCATCAGCATCGGCCACACCCTCGCCAAGATATTCGAACTAAGACCGGAAGCCGCCGAGGGCCCACTCGTGCTGAACTTCGCCGACACCATCGTGGAAGACCTCCCGGATTCCGCCGTAGGGCACGACTTCATCTCCTACGCCTCCACCATCGAATCCCAGCGCTGGACCCTCTTTAAGCAGAAGGACGGCCGGATCACCGAACTCTCGGATAAAGAATTCCAACTCGATCCCACCAGTTGGATGATGCTCCTCGGCGTGTGGGGCTTCGAATCGGGCGCGGCTTACCGAGACGTCCTGCTCTCCAAGTCCCCCGAGGAGAACAAGCACAGCTTCTACGAGGCGATGATCGCCTACTACAACGGCCTCCCCAAGCCTGCCAGCCTCATCGAGTCCAGCAACTACGTGGACTGCGGCCATGCGGACAACTACTATGCGGCTCGTCGAAGGCTCATCAACGCTCGCTTCTTCAATAGTCTCAAGTTCAACGAGATGTCCGGCACCATCCGCAAGACCAGCGGAAACCGGGAAAAGCTGGTGGACGAGATCCACTGGCTCCAGGCCATTCCGAAAGAGCTGAAATCCTGTACTCCCGCCGTCTACGACTACTCGAAGGACCCCCTCGAACCCTTCGTCGAGATGGAATTCTACAGCTACCCTTCGCTGGACGAATCCTTCGTCAGCGCCCGCTTCGACTTCGATGCCTGGGAAAAGCTGTTCGATAAGGTTTTCAGCCTGATCCGGATCGCGGGCAAGTACACCGTCAGCGACCCCGCCCTCACCGATGACCTTCGAGAGATGTATCTGGACAAGACGCTCTCTCGACTAGACGCCATCGACAAAACCGTTCTCGATCAATCGCTCTGGAACGACAAACTCGTGATCGACGGTCAAGAGTGCGCGGGAATCTCCCGAGTTCGCGAAGGGTTAGAAACCGCCTTGAATCGCCGCACCGCCTTCGCCACCAACGAGTTCCAAGTCATCCACGGCGACATGTGCCTGGGCAACATCCTCTACGACGCCAAGCACTGCCTCATCAAACTCATCGATGCCCGCGGTCGATTCGGTCGGTACGACATCTACGGAGACGTCCACTACGACCTCGCCAAGCTGTCCCACAGCATCCTCGGCTACTACGACTTCATCATGTCGGACCGGTTCAAGGTCGAAAAGGATGAGCAAGGCGGCTACGTCCTCCGCTGCAAGACCTCGCCGTACCACGCGACGGTCGGCCAGATCTTCCAGAAGTATCTGCGGCAAGAGGGATTTGATCTGGATCGCGTCCGGTTGATCGAATCGCTCCTCTTCCTCTCCATGGTCCCCCTTCACAAGGATCGACCGGAGCGCCAATTGGCCATGCTCCTGCGCGGACTCGGGCTTTTCCAGGCTCATGCGGGGAACCAATGAAAATCCTTCTCACCATGGCGGGCCTGGGCAGCCGATTCAAAACGGCGGGCTACACCCATGAAAAGTACGCCATCGAATTCCAGGGTCACACCCTCCTCGAATGGTCGCTGGCCAGTTTGCTGAGCTTTCGAGGCTCAGAACTTATCCTGATCACCCGACGATTCGAAGGAATCGAGGAAGAACTTCCCAGAATTGCCAAGAACCTTGGGTTTGCCGAGCCCAAGCTGCAAGTCATCGACTATGTCACTCGTGGGCAAGCTGAAACGGCAGTTCTGGCCGCTCCCTTCTTTGAAGAAGACGATTCCATTCTCATCTTCAACACCGACACCTTCATCGATCCCCGTGAAATGCGTCCGGACCAAATCCGGGGTGCCGGTTGGATTCCCACGTTCGAGGCTCCCGGCGAAAAATGGAGCTTCGTGGATGCCGACGCCGACGGCAGAGCCGTCCGAACCACGGAGAAAGAGCGAATTTCTGACAACTGTAGTGTCGGGGTCTACTACTTCGATTCCTTCTTCTCCTATCGAGATCTGGTCGCTCGCGCGGAAACGGATAAGGAACTCTACGTCGCACCACTTTACAATCAATGGATGGCGGAGGGGCACCCTACTTTCCTCCATCGACTTCCGAAAGAAGCGGTAACGATCTTGGGCACGCCAGAAGATTTAGAGGAGGCGACCTCATTAAGTCGTCCAATTTGGCCCGAAGATTGCATTTAGCGTAAGTTCACGGGCGGTTCCCTTGAACCGAAAGGTAACCTAACAGGAATATCCGTGACGCTTGTCTTACTTAGCGAGCGTCCTATAACGTGTAAGATGAATTGCGCAGTGCGCCAAGGTTGAAACTGAGCTTAGCGAAGAACGCGAACCAATCATGATTAGGCTTCACATCATTCGGACGGTAATTTTTGCCCTTATCGGGTTGGCAATAGGGTTCTTCATCCTATCGCAGAGCCCCAAGATTTATGAAGGGCGAACCCAGCTCGTTTTGGGAAGTCAAACCCCGAACGGACGTTTCTACAGCACGGTGTTGAACCAGGATGTTATGGACATTCTGCAAACCGGTCTTGCGTCCAACCCACAAACGGAAGCCCAAATCCTTCGCGGTGAAGGCGTATTTCGTAATTCCTTGGCAAAAGTCGCGGCCGCTAAAGGTCAGCCTGCGATGTCTTCCCAGTTCGAAGACTACTATCGAATGTACGATGTCCAGAGCTCAACGGACTCCAGCGCCGCGCTGATCAAGGCGCGCGCCTATAGCGCACAAGACGCCGCCGACCTTGCGAACACGATCGCGGAAACGTACAACGAACTGCGTCAGAACAACCAGCGCGCCGCCGTTGCTCGAGCCTTGGAGTATCTCCAAGATCAGATTGTCAAAGCCAAGCAGGATCTGGAAGCCTCGGAAAAGAAATTCAAGGACGCCAAGGTAAAGGTCGGCGCTCCGGATATCACGGCCAAAGTTGTTCGAGACGTCGAGTACGAATCACAACTGAGAGCAAGCCTAGATTCCGCCAAGGCCGAGCTTTCTGGAATCGATGAGCAGATCCGCCAGACTCAGGCTCAAATGGAAGAGCGTCCGAAGACGGAAGCTGGCGATATGTCCGAACAGAAGAGCCAAACGCTCCAACAGCTAGAGAATCAACTCGCGGAGCTGGAGCGAAATCGCACCACCCTTTTGGTTCAGTACTATCCAGACGCTATCCCGGTCAAGAACATCGATGGATCGATCGAATCCGTCAAGAAGCAAATCAAGACCATCAAAGAGTCGGCAAAGTTTGAGAACACGGTTCGAAACAATCGACCGGATACCATTCGTAAATCGCTCGAAGCCAACCTCGCCAACCTTAAAATTCAGAAGGACGGCATGCTTCAGAGAGTCAGTTCCCTCGAAGCGACCCAGCGCCAGCACGAGCAAGTGATCAATTCGTTGCCACAAACCAACATGGAATTGGTCGACTTGGCCCGTGATGTGGACATCTCGGACGCCAACTACAAGCGTCTTAAAGTCCAGTCGGAAGACCTTAAGAACCGAACGGAATCCATCGCCGCCGCCGCTCAAATCGTTGACACGGCGGTTCCGGACGAAAATCCGGTTCTCCCTCGCCCGCCGGTCATCTACGTTGTCTCAATTCTCTGCGGAGCGATCTTTGGCATGCTCGTCAGTTTCGCCATCGAAGCGATGCGCCTGAGAATCTATTCCTCCACGCAACTTCAGGAGATCACCGGATTGCCGGTTGTCGGAGTGGTGCACGACCTTCCCGGTCCTACCGCAAGACGCCTGCTGACGAGCCTGCGAGAACCGACGCCGCTGGTGGCCGAGAGCTATCGATTCCTCGCCTTTGCTGGCACTTCCAAGAAGGCGGAGGGACCGAGAACTATCCTCTTGACCGGCGCCGATGGAAAGGCCGGGTGTTCCACCACCGCGGCTCAGTTCGCCACTGCGCTCGCTCAATCCGGTTCCCGCGTTGCCCTCGTGGACTGCGCGTTGGATGATCCGACGATCACCCGAGTCTTTGGCTTGGAGCAGAAGTCGGGCGTAAGCGATATCCTCAGCCAGACCCAACTTCCTTCTTCCGAATCCACCGTGGGCACGGAAACCAGCACGCCAAACCTTCGCGTCATCGGCGCCGGTACGGAAGGCAAGAACGCGATCAAAGTCGCGCCTACGCAAAATATCAACGGCATGATCGGCGCCTTGGCCAGTTCCTGCGATTTCGTCGTGATTGACACCATGCCGTGTCTTTCCTCCTCAGACGCCGCCCGACTCGTTCCCTACGTTGACGAGGTTTATCTGGTGGTGAGCGCGAAATCGGCCAACATGAGGAATGTGGCGGCGGCCATCGACGTGCTCACGCTTGCAAGCGCGGCCTCGATCAAGTTTGTCATGACCAAAGGAAGCCGTGGAGAAGAGGCCGTTATGAAGCAGGCCAACTTCGCTTCGGCGCGAGGTTAAGCGAAACATGACTTTAGGGCGCGGGATATTCAATCGGACAAAACCCGTGCCCTCCGCTATGCCCGGCCACGGCGCCGAGCGGATGAATCAGGCTCGAAGCTACTTTCGGGCAACCAACCGGCCCTTGGCAATCTGGGGATTTCTTCTCCTTGTGGGTGCCCTTGTCGCTCAACTCTTGCCGCCGGTCATCCGCTCCAATAACGTCTTTAACGGCGGATCCACCATCCTCCTCGGACTTTATTCGCTGATCGGCTTTTTGTTTCTGCGCAATAGCTTTCGAATCACTTTTCCCATCTTCGTACTGGGATTGATTCAAATTTGGAGCGCGGCCACCGTTTTCTTGGGGCCGCCTGTCTTAGCGTTGGATGTGAAGCTCGGGCGAAACATCTGGTGGCCCACCTTCGTGATGATGCCGTACTTGGCGGCGTTTGTCCTCTGCGCCATCGATACACGCTGGCGGTCCAGACTCTTGAATTTCATCCTTGGAGTCGCGCTTGTCTGTGCGGTGGTCGGGCTGATGCAGTTCTTAAAACTGCCCGGCATGGACCGCTTGACCAACCTCTACGTTAACCTGGATGATCTTGCGACGTTTGGCCTGGAATCACGCTCTCACGGCCTTTCCACCCACCCTTATCACCTTTCGGCTCAGTGCATTCTGGGAATGGGAATCGTTGCTTCCAATCTGATGACGCGCAAGCTGAAGACAACAGAAATCCTGATGTACGCGATTCTGTCGTCAGGCTTGATCGTTGCCCAAGCGCGTTCATTTTATATCGCCTGGGCCGTCTTGACGTTGATCACCGTCATCATGATCTACAAGCGAGACAAGGCCCAATTCTTCAAGGTCTGCTCGGTCATGGCGGCGGTCATTGTGCTGCTGGTAGTGATCTTCCCGGAGAAGCTCTCATATGGACTGAGTGGTAAGAACACTATTAACGAGGGCCGCATGTCGCAGTGGATGCGCGCCGACGAACTCTCGGCTGAGTTTCCGATCACGGGAATTGGGCCTAAGGAAACGGTCTTTGGGAGTGGTAAGGACCTTTCGGGTGGTGGTCGCTGGTGGACGCTCTATACGGAAAGTGGCTATCGAATGGCACGCGTGAGTGGTGGGTTCATCGAACTGGGCCTGCTCATTCTACTTGTCCTTTCCTCGCTGTATCTTTCATTCAAAGTGGCGGGAGATTCAGACGCGGATCCGGTCCGGCGTCGGGCCGCCTTTGCGGGGGTTTATTACGTCACCGCGCTTGGAGTTGGCCTATACATCACCAACATCCTCGAGAACGAATTGATGACCTATTACGGCCTAACTCTGGCCGCGCTCATTGCGCCTCAGGTTGCCGAAGTGTGGAAATATCATCGCGATAAAGAGCGGAACTCGCTCCGAAGGCTCGTCGCGGGTCGACGAACCCTTAGCCTCAAAGGCAAGCGCGGAACGGCCTAACTCGTTCGAGCGACCATGAAGTCGCGAATCTTCTTCGCCACCTGCTCCCAGGTGAAGTTCGCTTTGTAGTAGTGGTAGGAAGACTCCGAGAGCGCTTCGTATACCGCCGGATTCTTCATCAGCCTTTCCACCACATCCGCGTACTCCACCGCAGGCGCGTCCTTCTTGAGCAAAACGCCCGTCTTGCCATCGATCACCGCGCTCCCCACGCCCATCACGTCCGGGGCCAGGGAAGGGACGCCAAACGCCGCCGCCTCGCAGTAAACGATGCCAAACGCCTCTGCCTTGGTCGGCAGCAGCAGGAAGTGGGAATTCCGAATCAGATCTTGGAGCTTCTTCTTGCCCTCGGCGGTCTTCTTATCGATAAACCCGATCGCCTCCACGCAAGGATCTTTCTCCGCGTCCGGCACCTCGCAGCCCACCACTTGGAGCTTGGTCTTGATGCCGCGCTGGTTGAGCAGTTTGGCCGTCTGAAGGGCAATGGAGCCGCCCTTGCGGTCCCAATCCTTACCCAGCCAAAGGAGCCGACACTCGTCGTAACCCCGCGCCTTGATGGAGGCTTGCAGGTTCTCCTCCGTCACGTCGGTTTCCACGTTCGCGCCAAAGGGAATGGAAGCGACCTTCTCGTCCGGTAACCGCCAAATCCGCCGCGCTTCTTTCGCCGCCCAGTCGGAGGTCTCGATGATGCCGGTGCATCGCTTAGAGGCCAATCGCTCCACCAGGCTCACCTGCTGCATGATGTCCGGCGTAAAGTGAGACATCCCGTCATAAAGCGGCTGAATCACCTCAAAGGGCGAGTCCTGGAACATGAAGACGGGAATATCTCCCTTCAAGTAAGCCACCTGGGGGTGCCATACGCAGAACAGCGCATCCGGCTTGAGTTCGGCAATCTTTTCTTCCACCTGCCGCGCCATTCCTTTGGCGGAGGCTTGAGTCAGCCAAAGCGGGTGATCCTTCTTCTGCCGCCAGCTTAAAATGCGCTTGGCGCTATTGATGGGATCTCGGGTGGACTTCAAAGGTCCAATTCGGACCACTTCGGGAAACACGCTTGAGAGTGCTTCGTAGAGATACACAAGGATGCCCGACCAGTTGTTGATGTCGGTGCTATCCAGGGTAGTAACAAGGGCGACGCGGCGTATTTCTCGGGGGGGCAAGGTTAGTCTCTCTACCGGGATTAGGGTTAAGTATGCCCAACTTTTGAATCTGAATGGCAGAATCCGAGCCTGAATATCGGGTAGTTTCCTAGATATGAGGCTCAGGCTTCACCCCGTGTTATGATCGATCCGACCAACACTGCGGTGCTGATGATTGTGTTCAACCGGCCTGAGCAAACGCGTCAGGTATTCGCTCGCGTCCGGGAAGCCAAACCAAAGCGCCTTTATATCGCCGCCGATGGCCCCCGTGCCAACCGCCCCGACGACCAAGTCTCGTGTGCGGAAACCCGCGCCATTTTCGACGAGATCGATTGGCCGTGCGAAGTCAAACGCCTCTTCCGAGACCAAAATCTAGGCTGCAAGACCGCCATCAAAACCTGCCTGGATTGGTATTTCGAGCAAGAAGAAGAAGGCATCGTTTTGGAAGACGACTGCGTCCCCGAACCCACGTTCTTCCAATACTGCGCGGAGATGTTGGACAAGTACCGCCACGATGACCGCATCGCCACCATCGCCGGCACCAACTACCTTTTGGAGTCTCAGCAGTTCGATAGCAGCTACTACTTCACCAAGTACCTGTTCGTCTGGGGCTGGGCGTCTTGGCGACGGGTCTGGAAGGATTACGATTTCGAAATGAAGTCCTGGCCCAAGTTCCGAGACGAGGGACGCCTTCACCGCGTCTTTCCGCACCCGCGCTCGCTCCGCTACTGGACCCACATCTTCAATCTGACCCACAACGGCACGCTGAACGCGTACGACTATCAGTTCTTCTACAGCGCCATGGTGAACAATCGCCTCTCGATTGCTCCCGCTAAGAATCAGATTTCAAACATCGGCTGGGGCATCGGCTCCACCAATACCGCCAACCGAAACCCCGAAATGGGGATGGCCACGTTTCCCATGGAATTCCCGCTTAAGCACCCGACCTTCGTCGTGCCGGATGAGAAGGCCGATGAGTTCACCGAACATCTCATCTTCGCCAAGCCCCTCCACCGCAAGGTCCGAAACCGCCTCCGCCGCATCATCGCCAAAGTGGGTGGCAATTGAAGGTCACCGTCGCCATCTGCACCAGCGGCCGAGACACCCTGGTTCACGCCGTCCGCTCCCTCGCCAAACAGCTCCGCCCCGCCGACGAACTGGTCATCGTCGATCAATCCAAGCGAGGAACCGCTCAGAAGGCCATAGACGACGCGGGATACCCTTTCCCCTACCGAGTCGTGGAAAACAACGAGAGAGGGCTCTCCAAGGCGCGTAACGCCGCCGTCGCCGCCATCACCGAGGGCTGGGTGTTCTTTACCGACGACGACTGCGTCGCCTCGCTGGACCTCGTCGATCAGTTCCACAAGGTCATCGCCGCCTATCCCGACTGCTCGTTCTTCTCCGGCACCTGCGTCCGCCCGCTGGATTACGACCCCGTCACTCAAGACGTCCCCGGCGTCTACGTGGGCAAGCAAGTCCCCATCGACGAAGAGACCGTCATGCTGGACGGCGAATTCATGGGCGCGTGCCTCGCCTTCCGAAAGGACCTGCTGGACAAGGTCGGCAAGTTTGACGAATTCCTTGGCGCAGGCATGGAGTGGCCCGCCGGTGAGGAGTGCGATTACGTCTTCCGGGCCATCTGCGCCGGGTTCAAAGGGCGCACCAACGCCCGCCTGCTGATCTTCCACGAGTACGGCGCCCGCACCCGCCCTGCCGACGATACCGACAACGGACGCATCGGCAATGCGGTGGTCATCTGGAAGATGAAACAGATCGGCGACCCACTCGGCATTAAGATCGCCCAGCGCATCTGCCCTTATGGCCCCAAGAAGGTCATGCTCGCCAAACTCACTTTCGGCGCGAAGTTCCCCGTGGACCTGAAGATGTACAACAAGGTCCAGGAGCTGAATAAGCGCCTGGATCGTGAGTTCAAGGTCGAGAAGGGCGTTCTCGTTAAGAAGTAGTTCGGAACCTTCGCCCGACCAACTTGTAAGCCCTTCGCAACATGTGGGGAAGCAGGTCAGGCGCCTTCACCAAGACGTAAAAGAGCTTCTTGGTGCGGTTGATGCGCCGCTGAATCCACAACTTGTCCTGGTCGCTTCCGTAAAGGTTCTTCAGATCGCGATCCAGCAAATCCTCGATCTGCTCTCGAATAAACGCGTTCGCGTTGGGGAGCCCTTTAATCAAATCGTGGTGCTTGGTTTGAATCGACCTCAGGCTGAGCCACATCGGCAGGAACGAGCGCGAGAGGGAACCCATCCGCCAGCGATAAACGCAGGTGTACTGATCCAACTGCTTAAATCGCGCGCCTTGGCGAGCTAACCGGATCCAGAGATCCCAGTCCTCGCTGCCGCTAATCTCTCCATCAAATCCTCCAAGCTCTCGGACGAGACGTGCCCGAGACAGGGTGGCCAGGTTTGCCAAGCGATTCTGGCGAAACAGTTCAAGGGCGGTATCGCTTCCGATCTCCTCCGCCCGAATTCGGTAGAGGTGATGACCCTCCTCGTCCGCCATGATCCAGTTGGAGTAGATGACGTCGATCGTCTCGTCCTCTTGGAGAGCCGTAACGTATTTCTCGTAACTGTCTTCCAGCAAGAAGTCATCCGAGTCCAAGAAGTGGAGAAATTCGCCGGTAGCCTTGGAGATTCCCAAATTTCTTGCGCTGGAGATCCCGCCATTCTCTTGTTCGAAGTAGCGAATCTTATCGCCATAGCTTAAGGCGATTTCTCGAACCTCATCGGGCGATCCGTCGTTAACGACAACCACCTCAATATCTTGACGACCTTGGTCCAGGACGGAATCGATAGTCTGCCGCATGGTTTGTGCGGTCTTATAACACGGAATAATTACCGAGATAAAAGGAGATGGCATAGGTTGAAGACCTAACGGTAGAGTAACTGCTAATGCAAATGTCCTGACTGACAGGCCATTCTAACCGCGTCAGTGCGAGATTGTATGACCGATGGGATTAATATAGGCAGGAATCTCCAAACCAAGAGCCAAAATTGCACGGGCAACCGCAATAATCGACTGATAAGGCCTATGGAGGCAAAGTAACTACTTGCTGTGGAGCAGTTTGCGGAACGTTCGTCGCATGAAGTGCGGAATTAAGTTGGGATCCTTTTTGCAAAGTTGAAGGACCTTCGTGGTTCGGTTGATTCTCCGGGAAATCCAACTGGCCCCTTCATCTTCCCCGTAGACGTAGCGTAGGTCCCGCGCGAACAACAATTCGATATGATCTCGCTCGATCTTCTTGCGATCCCCTGTACTCTCGATGAGCGCCCGATGATTCGATTGAATAAGTCTCAATGCGCGCCACATCCCCATAAACTGCTTGCTCGCTGAACCTTCGGTTAACCGATAAGTAGCGATTGTTTCACCCAAGTAGTGGAACTTACCGCCCGCCGCCGCCAACCGAATCCACAGATCCCAGTCGGCGCTTCGCGGCATCCCCTCGTCGAAGCCGTTGACTTCTCGAATCTTCGACGTGCGGCACAGTGCCGCCAGGATTCCGAGCCGGTTTCGCTCCAAGAGGGCTTTCAGGGGATTGGCTGAAATGTCTTCCAGCGATCCATAGGGCCGAACGTTGCTCCCGTCATCGTCACAGGCCAAGAAGTCTCCGTAGTGGATATCGGCTTCCGGGTGCGTCTCAATCGCTTGTTCCAGCAAGGTAAGGGTGTTGGGAGCCGTCATATCGTCGGCGTCCAAGAACAAAATCCAATCCCCCTTGGCCATCGGTATCACCCGGTTTCGGGAAGGGCACATGCCTCGGTTCTCTTGCTTGATCAAGATGGGCTTACTGGGGTGCTGTTCCACGATCTGAGCGGTCCGGTCGGAGGAACCATCGTCGATGACGATATGCTCAACTCTGTCGCTGCCGAGTGCCATCACCGAGTCGAGAGTGTCTCCGATCGTTCGCTCAGAGTTATAAGCGGGAGTGATAACGGTCAGAAGGATTTTTTGCTCAGTTTCGGCCATAGGCGGATACCAGTCACGGGCTAACCGTAAATTTGGCGGGGCAGTGAATAGTGAGACAAATGATCTCAACCCCAATAGATTATAGCCGAATATTCTATCCAAAACGGGCTTGTACTAGCGTATAAGCCTGTAGCCGGTTAACTCTTAACGTGAGAGCTTCATTGTCCTCAGAGCTCTTCTGAGTATATGTTTGCGTAAGTGAGGTTGCTTGCGTAGGAGGGGAAGCAGTTTTTTGGCGCGATTGGTACGTCGCTGAAGCCACCGGTAGGTGAGGTCGTTTCCATAGTGTTCCGGCAAGTACCTATCCAGGAAGTGATCGGCGCTCAAAACCACAAAATTTGGATAGCCGGCCCGGGTCATGGCGGCGGCATGCTTTTCATGTAGCCGGGTCAAGCCTCGCCACATTGCTATGAACTGGTTGGAAACAGATCCGGGCACGCGTCGGTAGATGGCGCCGCGCGTCTCGACCCGAGTGAACGTGGCGCCGGCAAGCGCCGCGCGGAGCCAGAGATCCCAATCCTCGCAAGCCTTCATAGAACCATCGAACCCACCTAGCTTGGAAAAGAGAGATTGCCGAATCGCAACCGCCATGATGGGTGCGATGCATTGCTCTTGCAGAATTTCTAAAGGTGAAGACTGAAAGGAATTGGCGGCATAAGAATGAAGCTTTGACCCTGATTCGTCGGCCCAAGTGAAGCCGCCGTACAGAACGTCCGCATCGGGATTCGCGTCCAGGGAACGTTGAAGATCGTTCAAAAATCCTTCATCGTAAAGATCGTCGCTATCGAGAAACAATAGGAATTCGCCCGTCGCCGACGTGGCGCCATGATTCCGGGCGGCATTGACTCCTGAGTTCTCTTGTTTCAAATACTTGATTCGACTCAGGAAGGGCTCAATCGTCTCGTCGGTCGGACCGGGAGAGCCATCGTTCACGACAATGACTTCGCAAGCCGATTCCTGACTGAGTACCGACTGAACACAAGCCGCAAGATACGGTTCGGTTTTGTAAACGGGGATGACGACGGAGAACATAGGGCTATCCGCGTATCACTTCCCGATATAGCTCTTGCGTTCGTTCGGCAATTGCGGACCACTGGAATCGCAAGGCATTCTCGCGGGCCTTTTGGCTCTGGACTTGGTATGCCGTAAGATTGCCCGCCAACCTCCTGAGTTCTGCCACCGTCGCGGGATGATCGTCGATGTCTCGAATATTCTCTTGATTCTCAACGATGTACGAGCGTATCCCCCCTACGTCGTTCGAGAACGTGGGGAGCCCGGTCGACATCGCTTCCAGTACCGCGTTGTTCGCCGTGCAATCGGCCAGGGTAAAGAGTGCGAAGGTCGCCTCTTGATAAATCTGAATCAGCTTCTCGTCAGACACGCCGATGTGATGGGTGACGTTGGGCAGATCGGAAACCGGCTTACCCGCTTCGCGATTCGCGACCACATCGAACCGAATCTCAGGGGCATGCTCTTGGCAATACTGAGCCAACCGAGCCAGCGCCTCGTAGTCTCGCAAGAAGTTGCCCACCATTGCGCAGGTGATCTTTTCGGTCGAAGGCGTTCGCTCAACGAATGAAAACCGGTCCACGTCCACCCCATGTTCAATCACTTCAACCCGCCCTTGGTAACCTAATTCGTCTCTCAAGGGTGCCAATTGGCTGTGTGACATCAAAATCACCGCATCGAACTGCTGAATTTGGTGAGGCTTAAAGGAGACGTGCCAAAGCGAAGGCGGCAGGTGGATGGTCATCACTCGACGCTCGCGCGCTCGCTTTCGGAGGGCACGAAGCAGCCAACTGTGATGCTCGCCATAGAATGCGTGGACCAGAGTCGGACGAAATCCTTTAGACAGGAAATACTTGACTTCGGTCGCTATCTTACGCCGAGTGAATTTCTTGATGAACCGATTGCCCGCCGTTTTGTGTACGAACTTGCTGTACGCCTTGGCAATAGGACCCGAAGGCGGCGTGATGAAGCGGTCATAGGAGATCAATCGAGCGAGCTGACCATATCCAGACCCACTGGCGTGGTGCGGGTAGTCGAGCGTAATTGCGACGATTTGCCACCCGTCAAGACTCATCCAACACCATGGCCCATTTTACTTGTTTGGAGTCGACGGGTACATTTGAGTTCGTGAGCCGGCAAGTTTCAGTTCTTCTCTGCACTCGAAATCGCGCGCCAGACCTCAAGGAAACGCTGGTCTCCTTGGGGCAGGTGCAACCTCCCGAAGGGATCGAAGCGGAAGTCGTGGTGATCGATAACGGTTCCACGGACGAAACCGGCGAAGTAGTGGCGAATGCGAAGATTCCATGGGCCACTTCGGTACGGTGCGTCATTGAGCCAAAGCCCGGCGTCGCCAACGCAAGGAATCGAGCGCTTGCCGAGGCCAAGGGCGAAATCATCGTTTTTGTCGATGACGATATCCGGTTCGAGCCTGAATGGATGACCCATATCCTTGCGCCGTTTGAGAGCGAGAGTGCCGATGCCGTGGCGGGTTCCATTCGCCTGGCCCCCCATCTCCAGAAAGACTGGATGACTCCCAAGCACGAAACCATGTACGCTTCCACGCGCCCTGCCGAGGAGCGGGGAGACGTCTATTTGACGGGAGCGAACATGGCGTTCCGGAAATCTGTGTTAGAAAAAGTCCCCGGATTTGACCCCCGGCTGGGGCCAGGCGCCTTAGGCTTTAGTGAAGAGTCGTTGTTCAGCGATCAGATCAAGGAGGCGGGGTTTAAGATGGTCCGCGCTCCCAAGAGTCTGGTCATTCACCATTTCCGTCCCGATCGCCTGAGCCGGGAAAGTCTCCAAAAGGCAGGTTATTCGCAGGGAAGAAGCTTGGCCTACATCGCCTACCACTGGAAGCATGACGAAACACCGATCTCCGGTCTACAAGCCATGAGGGCTAAATTAGGCTATCTGCGCCGAAGCAAGGCCGAAGCAACCCCGTCCGGGGGCGCTACCCCTTTGGAAATCGACTTCTACACCAGCAAAGGATATGCCGAGCAGCTCAAGGAAGAAATGAAAGGCCCGCGCCGATATGACAAGCGGGGCCTTAAACCTAAATCTGGGTAACCGTGAATTCCGACAGAACCGGTCCGTAGATGGTCTGAGGAATGATGTTGGTTCCCGCATAGGGAAGTACGGACGAGACTTCAAATTGGCAAGAAGGCTCAACCGCGTCGATCAAATCGTCGCCACTCTTGAGATACAGGTACACCTGATACTTGCCCGGCCGTAGCCACAACTTTGGAATGGAGACCTTGACCGTTTGTGTGTCCTGCGCGGGCAGCATTTGGTTATTCCAAGCCGTCTCAAAGTAGGTGATCGTGCCAACATTTTCGGCCCGAATCGCAAAGTTCAGGCTGAAATCTCGGGCCCGGTCCGAGAACTTCTCGATTTGAATCTCAAACTCTTTCGAGTCCGCCGATTCAAAAATCTGCTGGATTGGCTTAGCCCCCGTGATTCTCAAGAGTCCAGTGCCCTTGCGTCCTTCATGATCGGAGAGGTCGATCGTGTCGTTCTCCATCATGTTCACATACTGATCGACGATTTCATCGACCGGACCGAACCCCTTCATCTGACCCCGTTGCAGCATCAGCGCGCTCTTGCAGAGAGTCTTCACGGAGTGCATGTTGTGGCTTACAAACAGGATCGTTTTGCCGCCCTTGGCCACATCCTGCATCTTGCCCATACACTTGCGTTGGAAGTCGGAGTCGCCTACCGCCAGCACTTCGTCCACAATCATCACCTCGGGATCGAGGTGCGCGGCCACCGAGAACGCGAGCCGGACATACATGCCACTGCTGTATCGTTTGACCGGGGTATCTAGGAACTGCTCAACGCCCGAGAAGTCGACGATTTCATCGAACCGTCGCTCAATCTCAAACGACTTCATTCCGAGAATGGCGCCGTTCAAGTAGATGTTCTCTCGTCCGGTCAACTCGGGATGAAACCCGGTTCCCACTTCCAGCAAGCTGCCCACCCGGCCACGGACCACGATTTCTCCGGTAGTCGGAGCCGTGATTCGACTCAGAACCTTCAAAAGGGTGGACTTGCCAGCGCCGTTTCGACCGACAATTCCGACCACGTCCCCCTTGGGAATATCGAAATTGATGTCTTTAAGCGCCCAAAACGTTTCCTTCTGAACTCGCTTGAGCGGATTCTTCAGCTTGGAAACGATGGATTCACCCAGCGTCGTAGCTCGCTCGTTGTGAACGATGTTGTAGCTCTTGGATACGCCTCGGGCGGAAACCGCGATATCGCTAGATGACATCCGCGAACCTCCTTTCGACCTTTCCGAACATCAGCGCTCCAACCACGAACATGACGACGCACACCACCACGCTGTAGGCAACGGAGGACGCCGAAATCGTGCCCTGACCCAGGAGCGACCAACGGAATCCTTCAAATATCCCCGACAACGGGTTAATCGACATCAAGGGCTGCAGCTTGGCCGGAACGCTGGACCAAGAGTAGGCGATGGGCGAAATGTACATCAGCAAGTTCAAGAACACCGGCACGATGTATTGCACGTCGCGGTAGGTCACCATCAAGGCGCTGGTGTAGAGTCCCAGTCCCACCGAACCGAGCAGAATCACCAAGATCCAAACGGGGAACAGAAGGAACTGCCACGTGAAATGAAGTCCGAAAACCGGAACCATGATCACGAACAGGACAAACGCCACCGCAAAGTCGACCAGGCTCGAAAACACCGCCGAAATCGGCACGATAACCTTGGGAAAATAAACCTTGGAGACTAAGGCGCTGTTCTGCACCAACGAGGTCGAAGCCTTATTGAGCGTATTGCTGAAAATATTCCAGCCCAGAGTCCCCGCCAACGCAAAGAGGAAGTAGGGAACGCCCGGCGGAGCCTTCAGCCCGGCGATCTGTCCAAAGACCACCGAGAAGATGCCCGCGGTGATGATGGGTTGAAAGACGACCCAAAGAACACCAAGGGCCGTCTGTCGATATCGAAGCTTTATGTCGCGCTTGCCTAGCGCCATCAATAGGTCGCGAAAAGCCAGAATCTGACGGAAATTCAGCACTTCCCATTTGGAGATGGGCCGAATCACCGTTACGATTTCGTGCTGGGTACTCATAGGCTAAACGGAACCGATGGTAAAGAACTCGAACCCGGCCCGTTCTGCTTTGGCGCGATCGTAAATCCGTCGTCCATCGAACAAAACTTTCTGCTTCATTCCTTGGCCCAGACGCTCCAGGTCGAGCTGCTTGAACTCATTCCATTCGGTCACCACGATCAAAGCATCGGCATCTTTGGACAGTTCGTAAACGTTGCTGACATATTCAATATTCGGATATTGCTGGCGAACGTTCTCTTCCGCCACCATGTCGTACGCCACGATCGAGCCGCCCTTCGCCAAAACCTCGCCGATGATCACCAGCGACTTCGCATCGCGAATGTCGTCGGTGTTGGCCTTAAACGCTAGGCCCATCAGCGCGATCTTCTTTCCGGCGAATCCGCCCAATCGCTTCTCAAGTCGGCCCAGGAAGTGATGCGTCTGGTCCTCGTTGATTTGGATAACTTCCTTCAAGAGACCAAAGTCGTAACCCAGGTCTTCTGAAACCTTCACCATGCCTTGAACATCTTTCGGGAAGCAGCTTCCGCCCCATCCCAGACCCGCGTTCAAGAACTGGTTGCCAATCCGTTTGTCGCTTCCAATGCCCGCCGCCACATCGGCGACGTTCGCACTGCACAGTTCACAGACTCGGCTCATGGCGTTGATAAAGGAGATCTTCATCGCCAAGAACGAGTTCGCGCCGTACTTGATCAACTCCGCCGAGTTCAGATCGGTCACGATCATCGGGGCTTGGAGCGTGGCATAAAGCTCAACCAATCGAACCGCCGCGTCTCGGCGCTTCGCGCCAATGACGATTCGGTCGGGGTGAAGCGTGTCGTGAATCGCCGAACCCTCTCGCAAGAACTCAGGGTTGCTCACTACGTCAAAGAGGGAAGAATCGACCCCGTGCGAGAGAATGATGTTTTCCACCATGTCGCCCGAGCCCACTGGGACCGTCGACTTATTGACGATCACGGTGTATTTCTTAATGTGTTTCGCGATTTCATTGGCTACCGCTCGCACCGCCGTTAGGTCGGGAGTCCCATCCTCTGCGGGGGGAGTGCCCACCGCAATGAAGACGACTTCGCTTGCTTCGGTTGCTTCTTGGATCGAGTTGGAGATCTTCAAAAAGCCATCTTTGAGGCCCTGTTTCAGCATCTCCTCAATTCCCGGTTCGTAAATCGGGGGAATGCCTTGCTTGAGTTTCTCTACCTTTTCTTGGTCTTTATCGACGCAAATAACGTCGTTTCCAAGCTGAGCCAATACAACGCCGGTGACGAGACCGACATAGCCGGTTCCTATTACTGCTACTTTCATGGGACTTCAGCGGCGAGGCTACATCGCTCAGCGCCAAGTACAGATTGTGCCACACTCGTGCCAATTGATAGGAACCTGCAAAGATCGTGACACGAACCTGTAAAGATGATAGGAAGTAGATCCTTCCTTCGCCATTGGTATCATTTTTGTCAGCGTTGTCGAGCGAACTCTTTACGTAATTTAATTGTTACGGGGGTGAGGTGGCCCTCTTGAATTCACATCAGATCGAAATGGATGCAACCTTAGAAACGCCGACCGCGACGGAAAAACCAATGGAACCGTCGAAGAAAATCGATTGGGCGCAGGTCGCTCGAACGATGGTTCAGTCGACCTATTTTTGGCCGACCTTGATTCTCGCCGTCGGACTGACCGTCGTCTTCTGGCCCCTGTTCGTCAGTCTCTATCCTCTGTGGACGAGTAAGGACGGATACTACACGCACGGCTTCCTGGTACCGCTTATTTCGGGGTACCTCGTGTACCGCGCTTGGCCCAAGCTCAAGAACATTGAGATTAAGCCGAGTACATGGGCCATCGTGCCTATCATTCCTCTCTACTGGTTCGCGTATGCGGCCCGTATGGCGGAATTGAACTCGGTTCTTTCGCTCACATTTATCGTGACGCTGGTCTTCTCGGTCGCCTTTATCTTCGGTTGGAGATGGACCTGGAAGCTTTTGCCCGCCATCCTCTTCCTCATCTTTGCCCTGCCCATGTGGAGCGCCATCGTGAACAACTACACGAACCCGCTCCAGCTTTACAGCACATCGGCCGCGTACAAGATGCTTCAGATCTTCTATGAACCGCTGAAGACCAACTCCACCACCATATTCGTCGGCCACTACTGGCTGGACGTCGGCGTGCCCTGTAGCGGCCTGAAGCTGGTCATCGCCATCACCGCGTTCACCTGCTTCTTCATGCTCATCGGCGGACTCAAGTGGTGGGCCAATCTGGTGATGGTTGCCGCCATCCTCCCGCTCTGTCTCTTCATCAACGGCCTCCGCATCGCCATGATCGGCGCGGTGGGCGAAGCTTACGGAGAGCAGGCTGGCCACACGTTCCACGACTACAGCGGATACATCACCCTCATTGTCTGCTTCTTCATTCTGTTTAAACTCGCGAAGGTGCTCGGATGGAAAGACTAAAGAAACAAATCATCATCCTCGCTGCCGTTTTCGGACTGGCGGCCGTCGCGTTCCTCATCCTGCCGAGCAAACCCCCGGTCACCGTGGACGAGCAGTGGATGAAAGACCACGCGCCGGACGTAGTGGATGGCTTCCGGTTCATTCCGGACTCCGACGATCCCAAGATCAGCTACAAGATGGACGCGCAGACCTACGAGATGCTGAACCCCTTCGGCATCGTCGCCCGCACCTACCGAAAGGATCAGCGTCAGTTCGACGTGGTTCTCATTGCCGGAAACGACAAGGAGAACTTCCACGATCCCCACGTCTGCTTCAACGCCCAAGGCTGGACGTTTGAGAAGGACAACGTGATCCAGATTCCCACCAAGACCCGGGGAACGGTCGATGCCACCCTCGCCGTCATCTCAAACCAGGGCAAGCGCAGCATCGCGCTCTTCTTCTATCGCGGACCCAAGGGCTTCTATCCCAGCACGCCCAACCTCGGCCTCGCGATGATCAAGGGCCCGCTGATGGGCGATTTCAAGACCGACGCCGTCTTCTACCGATTCATGGCCCAGCACGAGGGCGCCAACGAACAAGACCTCATCAAGTTCGCCGGCGACTTCCTGGATGCCGCCAAGCCGGTTAGCGACGGTTACTTCTAAGCGAGAGCTTTCCTCGGAACGTCAAGGCGTAAGTCCCCGCCTTGACGTTCTTGAACGTTTGGACCGTCCCCTTCGCGTCCGGCCACGTCACTTCCAGACTCTTCACCGAGTCCGCCGCGCCGATCCCTAGATCCACCGCAAAATCCATCTGCTTGGCCGCGTGCCCGCCCACGCCCACCAACTGCCGCAAGACCTTGGTTCCATCGGCCAACTCCGCCCGAACCACCGCCCCCAGCGCATCCCGAGAGACGCCCTTGCCGTCCCCCTTCAGCCGAAGCACGATCGCGTGCTTGCCCATGGCCATCCGGTTCACAAACAGCCGCATCGTCGGCGTTCGCCCGTTGATCTGCTGCGCGTTCAGCCGGTTAAAGGTCTGACCCACCACCAAATCCGGCGCGCCGTCCCCATCCACGTCGCCCAAACTCACCTGCTGCGAGCCGTCGTGGGACGCCGCGAATGCGTCCGTCACTTCCTCAAACCCCTTGCCCGGGTTCTGCCGATAGATCCGCAGATGCTGATCCGGATAGTCGCCCGAGGACAGAATCAGATCCAGCCACCCGTCCCCATCCATATCCGCGAGTTGCGCAAACAAGTCGCCTTGATTCCAAGAGGTCGTCACCGGGTTCGGGATGCGGTCTACCGCGTACCCTTCGCGAGTCTTGAACGCCCCGTCCGCCCCCTGGAAGACCAGCCGGGAGAGATCCGAAGAGCCCCCCGCCCACGCGTGGACGATGGTCGAAAGGAACACATCGAACCGCCCATCGTTGTCCACGTCCCCAATCGAGGCGTCGAAGTTGTTCCCGTTCGATCGGAACGGCTTCTCCGGCGCAGAAGGGAACTGCGGGTGGGTCTTGGCGTACTCCACCAGCCAATCGGGATAGGCGCCGTTCCGGTTCTCATCCCCGTCCAGCCCCAGCTTCGGCCCCCGGTCCTCCCACTTTCCATCGGAAGTCTGCGCCCACAGCCGGTTCCATCGCCGACCGTAGCTCAGCGAGAGAATGGAGGACTGTTTGCCGTCCAAACTCAAGATCATCCCGCCATAACTGGGCCGACCGCCCGCGTCCTTCACGTCGTCAAACGGAATGCCCGCGTCCGGGAGCGAGATCGTCTTCCACCCCGTCTTGCCCTCGCTCAGCAGAAGATCGCCGGGGTAACCCTCGTAATTCTGCTTGTAGGAGTTCGCAAAGAAAATATCCAGCCGCCCATCCCGGTTCACGTCTCCCAACGACATCGAGATCGTTGGCCGGGGCGGCACAGGCAAGGGAGTAGCGGTTTCGGCAAACGTGCCGTCCCCATTCCCCTTCTGCCACCGCGTCCGCATGCCGTGATCCTTGAACGTCTTGTCGTCCGGCATCACGTTCTCGGAGAAGATCGCATCCAACTTCCCATCGTTATCCAGATCGGCAAACGCCGCCATCGTGCTGACTTGCGGCTTGGGCAGATGCGTCTTTTCCGGCGCGACTTCGCTAAACCGGCGACCAATCGGCGACTTGGCATCCGCCACGTTCAGAAACACCCGATGCCGATCCACCAACAAATCCGGCCAGCCATCGCGATTCAGGTCGGCAAAGCAGACACGAGCCACCGTTTCCGGTACCACGTCCTTGCCCAACCCCACGGCATCGGTAACGTCCACCATGCCGGGAGCGAGGGGCGAAAAGAGGGGAAGAAGAGACCAAACGGGAGGTAGCACCCCTCAATCTTAACGAACTCCCCGCCCAGGTTCAACCTAGACGTTGAAATACGACCGGTACCATTCCACAAACTTCGGCAACCCGACCTCGATCGGCGTCGAAGGCGAATACCCCGTCGCCGCCTCCAGTCGAGACACATCCGCGTACGTTTCCAACACGTCCCCCGGCTGAAGCGGCATCATGTTCAGAATCGCCTTCGTTCCCAGCGCATCTTCCAAGACCTCGATGAACCGAGACAACTCCACGCTCTGGTGATTGCCGATGTTGTAAATCCGGTACGGCGCGGAACTGGAGCTGGCGTCGGGCTGGGTGGCGTCCCAATCGGGATTCGGCGTCGCCGGAGTCTTCCGCGCCGCCACCACGCCCGAGACGATATCGTCCACGTACGTAAAATCGCGCCGCATCTGGCCGTGGTTGTAAACGTCGATCGGCTTGCCCGCCAAGATCGACTGGGTGAACTTGAACGTCGCCATATCCGGCCGTCCCCACGGCCCGTAGACGGTGAAGAACCGGAGCCCGGTGGTGGGCAGGCCGAAGAGGTGACTGTAACTGTGCGCCATCAACTCGTTCGACTTCTTGGTCGCCGCATAAAGGCTAATCGGGTGATCCACGCTATCGTCCTCAGAAAACGGCATCTTCCGATTCATGCCGTAAACCGAACTGGACGACGCATACACGAAGTGCCCAAGCGAGTGCTGCCGCGCCAATTCCAAAAGGTTGGCCGTTCCGACCAAGTTGCTCTGGATGTAAGTCGAGGGATGGTCGATGGAGTACCGTACTCCCGCCTGCGCTCCCAAATGGATCGCCCCCTGAAACGAATGAGCCTTGAAAATCTCCTCCAGGACATTTGCTTCCGACAGATCGACCTTGAGAAACCAAAATCCTTCCCGACCATCAAGTTGGGCAATGCGATCTCGTTTAAGCTGAACGGAATAGTAGTCGTTGAGGTTATCGATCCCGACCACCTGGAACCCTTCATCCAGAAGTCGTTTTGTGACGTGGAATCCGATAAAACCAGCGGCGCCGGTGACGAGAATTTTTGAGGGAGACAGTAAAGACATTCGGCTTGGGTGCCCGCAAGTATACTTGCGCGTCGAAGGAGTGGTTATGGCGTTGAGAGGCGTGGAATTTAAGTCGTTACGGCGACACGAGGACGCTCGTGGCTGGCTGGTGGAACTCTATCGGGACGATGAACTGCCCGAGGGCTTCCATCCTACCATGGGCTACTTCAGCAGCACCAAGCCCGGCGTGGCCCGCGGTCCCCACGAACACGTGGACCAAACCGACGGCTTCATCTTCTTCGATGGCGAGTACGAACTGCACCTCTGGGAGAACCGCGAGGGCGAGCCCGAACACTACGAAATCTTCAAAGTAGGGAAGGAGAACCCCGTCTTCGTCACCGTCCCCCCCGGCGTCGTTCACGCCTACCGGAACGTTGGAACCTCGGATGCGTTTGTAATTAACGTGCCAGATCGACTTTATGCCGGATGGGGCAAGAAAGAGCCCGTCGACGAAATTCGTCACGAGAACGACGAGAACTCGAGGTTCAAACTATGACCGTCCTGGTCACCGGCGGCGCGGGCTTCATCGGCTCCGCCTTCGTCCGCCAGGCCCTGAAAGACCTCCCTGAGGCCCGGATCGTCATCCTGGACGCCCTGACCTACGCGGGGAACCTGAGCACGCTGGAAAACGAACTGAAGAATCCCCGCGTCCAGTTCTATCCCGGCAAGATCCAAGACCCCACCGTGGTGGAAGGCATCCTCAAGGCCGAAGGCGTGACCCACCTAGTCAACTTCGCCGCCGAGAGCCACAATGACCGCGCCATGCTAGAGGTCGGCAGCTTCATCCAGACCGACGTGTACGGCGTCTACACGCTCCTGGAAGCCGCCCGAAAGTTCAAACTGGAGCGTCTGCTCCATGTCAGCACGGACGAGGTCTACGGCAGCATCGATACAGGCCACTTCACCGAAGCCAGCCCCATCGAGCCGAACACCCCCTACTCCGCCAGCAAGGCGGGCGGGGAACTCCAGATCCGCGCCGCCATCAAGGCCCACGGCACCCCCGCCCTCATCACCCGAGGCGGCAACACCTACGGCCCCTATCACTTTCCCGAGAAGCTCATCCCCTTCTTCATCGTCCGACTCATCGACGGCAAGAAGGTCCCCGTCTACGGCGACGGCTCCCAAGTCCGCGAGTGGATCCACTGCGACGACCACGCCGGCGGCATCCTCCACGTCCTCCAGCACGGCCAGATCGGTGAGGCGTACAACGTGGGCGATAAGAACGAGCGCACCAACATGGAGGTCGTGAAGATCCTCCTGGAAGAAACCGGTCGCGACCAGAACTTCATCAAGTCCATCCCCGACCCCCGCCGGGGCGCGCATGACAAGCGGTACTCCATGACCACCGACAAACTGGAAGCGCTCGGCTGGAAGCCCAAGAAACCGTTTGAAGAAAGCCTGCGCGAGACCGTTCGCTGGTACAAGTCCAACGAGTCCTGGTGGCGCCCCCTGGTCCAAACCGAGGACTACCAACGATTCATCCGCGCCTTCTACGGACCGGCGCTGGGAGAAGATCTATGAAAGCCCTGATCCTTGCCGGTGGCACCGGCTCTCGCCTCCGCCCCATCACCTACTCCATGGCCAAGCAGCTGGTCCCCGTGGCCAATAAGCCGGTCATCGAGTACGGCATCGAATCCATCGCGGAAGCGGGCATCAAGGATTTCGGCATCATCGTCGGCGATACCGGCCCCGCCGTGGAAAAGGCGGTGGGCGACGGCAGCCGCTGGGGCATCAACATCACCTACATCCCCCAAGACGCCCCCCTGGGCCTGGCCCACGCCGTCAAAACCGCGCAGCCGTTCCTGGGCGATGACGACTTCATCATGTACCTGGGCGATAACCTCATCAAGTCCAGCGTCGTCACCCTCGTCACCGAATTTCAGGCTTACCGCCCCGCCGCCACCATCCTCCTGACCCCCGTCCCCAACCCGTCCGATTTCGGCGTGGCCGAGTTAGAGAATGACCGTGTGGCCCGTCTGGAAGAAAAGCCGAAGAACCCCCGCTCGAACCTCGCACTCGTCGGCGTTTACCTCTTCGACCGAAGAATCCACGACTCCATCGCCGTCCTCAAACCCAGCCCCCGAGGTGAGTACGAGATCACCGACGCCATCCAAGGCCTCATCGATACCAAGCTCGACGTCCGCAGCCACATCGTGGAAGGCTGGTGGAAAGACACCGGCACCGTCGATGCGATGCTAGAAGCCAACCGCCTGATCCTGGAAGACATCTACGCCCGGAACGAAGGGGAAGTAGACGCCGCCTCCAAGATCGAAGGCCGCGTCAAAATCGGCGCTGGCGCCGTCATCAAGAACAGCATCGTCCGCGGCCCCGCCGTCATCGGCGCGAACTGCCGCATCGAAAACAGCTTCGTCGGCCCCTTCACCGCCCTCGCCGAAAATACGACCCTCACCGGCACCGAGATCGAGAACTCCATCGTCATGGGCGACTGCACCATCGAACACACCCCCTCCCGCCTCGCCAACTGCCTCATCGGCCGCGGCGCATCCATCAAACGAGAACAAGGCATGCCCAAAACCATGCAGTTGGTATTAGGCGATTCCAGCAGCGTCGTTATGCCGTAAAGCGGGATTGGCGATTCGCGACTCGCGATTCGTATTTCCCCCTCTGCTGCCAATCCCGAATCACGAATCGCAAGCAAGAGCTTTATGTCTCCGCCGCTTGCGGTGGAGGCGAACCCGCCGAGCGCTTCCAATCCCAGACCGCAACGCCCCACCACAACCCTTCACATGCCGACCCGAAGGGTGCAGTCGTCGGTCAAGCCCGACGCATCTGCCCGACAATCACTAGGACTTCATCGATTGTTAAAGAATCTTTTAAAAAACGTTATATTTTAGCAGATTTGGCTACTTGTGAGGTTCTCGTTAAATAGTTAACAAGGACATTATGGACTAGTTTTTCAACAAAAACTATATTTGGAGTAAATTGATTCTGTGTCCAGGTCCGTTTGCCGATTTGTAGCTTGCTGAAATAAGGCATTTCGGCCCAATGTTGTGTTGACGAAATCGTTGGGGGGAGTGGTTCTCCTGCGTGAAGTAGTCTACTTCTTGCGTCATATAAATTCCCTATAATCTTTTCGAGATCGTCGCGAACGATTGGATTTACTGTTTTGTTAGGTTTGTTAATATCTAGGAAGTCATTACTAATATATTTGAGAATGAATTTTACGAATTTTCGTTTGATGGCTCCTTTCTTCCACAACCTTTTTCTTATCTCAATTCTAACAGATTCTTCCTCAATTTTCTGCATTAAACTCTCGGTCTGGGAATCAAATAGCATCTCAGTTTCATCTTCAAACTCACTTTCCAGGAAAACCTCTACCGCTGAAATAAAGGAGACAAAGGCAAATTCTGTTTGATCTTCGATTTGTGTCAATGCTAACGAGTAAAATCGACAAGCTAACATGAAAGGGAGTTTTCTGTTGGGCGGTAGATGAATTGCAAGTGTGATGGCCTTGTGGGCTGTTTCCAGGTTCTCTGAATCGTTATATAGTTCAGGATGAACCACTTTCTTCCAATTTGACCGAAATGGATTTTCATTTTGACGGACTATCCCCTTTAACTTGAACCGTCTTCTCATGCATAGAGAACACAGTGCCAATATCTCATCTTCAGAGCCACCTCCGTGATAATAGCCGGACTTGCTGGCATTTTTAACTTCGAAGTTATCAGATGAATATGTCGAATGTCTTATGTAGAGACTTCGCTCTTCTTTTCTAGCGTAATCTCCATAATCAAAAAGACCGAGGCGAAAGTGGTCAAATTCAAGTGCGCCGGAAACTTTGCAATCAATGATGACTTCTGATTCAATCAAATCACTGTGTGTGCCATTGTTAACTCGGCGTATTTCACGTTCAAATAGAAACTCAGTTTGATCTTTGTTATTTCTCATTCCCATCATTGGTTGCTGAGTTAATTATATTACTTTTTTGGATTTTGCACACTTTCTCAATCGCCAACCCCGAATCACGAATCGCAAGCTTAATGCCTCTCCCGCTTGGGGGATGCGTCACGGAGACAATTGCCCTGTGGGTGACCTATGATTGTTAGGCTATGGAGCTAGACGGGGCGGTCTTGGGACCAACAGAGCTGCCTACCACCACTGTGGGAGAGCAGCTTTCGGCTGTCGAGTGGAACCTCACCTCATATTATTAGGCAACAAACTCGCATCCAAACTCCATGACGCATCCCCCTTGCGGTGGAGGCGATCCCTCCGAGTGCCTCAACACCTTTCCGCCCGTTGCCATTTCCCAATTCCCATTTCCCGCGTTAACATATCCCCATGCCAAACGTTGGTGATCGAGTCTTGGCCCAATGGCCGCAGGAAAAGAACTGGTGGTACCCCGGCGTCATCGTCACCGAGGGTGGGGGAATGTGTGAGGTTCAGTTCGACGACGGCGACCGCGCGACCCTCAAAACCGACCAAGCCCGCCCCCTCGCCATCTCCATCGGCGACCGCGTCTACTGTCGCTGGAAAGGCGGAGGCGCCTACTACCCAGGAAAGATCGCCAACGTCGTCGGCGCCGCCATCTGGGTCGATTACGACGACGGCGACCATGAAGTCACGTCGATCGGCCTCATTCGGGTCAATGTCAACGAACAATAGTCAAATTGGCAAGGGATGGCGGCGGAGGCGATCCCATTGAGTTCTCGGGCCCCGAGTCCATCCCCAGGGTAACCTCATTCTTGAACTATTAGTGCGATCACTAGGCTTGGTCGGTCTAGCGCAAAGATAGCCTGGTTTTGGGGGTGGATTCCCCCAGAGAAAGGAAATGAATGGAGCCTTTCTTGAGAAGTGCCAGGATCCATTCGACTGAGAAATCCCGACCTAGGGATTATATTTCGTCAGACCAGCCGCAGCGGCCCCGACAGATGGTGAAAAAAGGTGAAATTCCTCGCGCGCACGCGCGGGGGGCGAAAGACTAGTGCCCTCTTGCTTTTTTAAGGCCTAAAATCCTGCTCTTTTACTAAATAGAAGAGAACGGGAGGGGGAAGGTATTGTCCAGAAGGGCTTCCGGACCATTAACGTTTGAACCTGAATCGCTCGACGACCGCTCGCGCTCTGACCCCAAAAACGCCTCAGTTTGCGCCTCGAATTTCAGTGGACCTACCCCCCTTTGCACTGTTCCAAATCGTTGTCGTCCAGTGCCCTCTTTCAATTCGTAGAATAGATTGACTTTGGAAGAAGTGAAAGATAGGATAGGAACGGTTTGTCTCCACTTCTCACCGCGATGGTTGTCAGGGATGTCCCTGAGCTTCAGCTCGTGAGGCCCATTGAGTTGACCGCGTCAAGGCTCGCTCCTAAGTGAGCTCCCCCGCTTTCTGTTCTTCACGCGCCTTCAATGCCGCCAACCCAATCGGCGGCGCAATCCCCACGTCTCGCATCAGCAAATAGGCCTCCATGGAGAGTTCTTGTCGAGATCCCCAGCCCTGGGCGGTTTTATCCCCTTCGCGATACACGATAATCGTCTGCTTGGTCGTCCCCAACTTGAATTCGCCCAGGTCCCAAATGTGCTCCTTCCCATCTCGGCTCGCCATCTCCTCTAGGAAGTTTGTGGGCAGGGGGAGTTTGGGGGTGATATAGGTTGGTTTGGGCTTCGCATTACGGTTAAGCAAGCGAATCCAAAACGCTTCGTCCAAATAAAGCAGCACGATCGTGATCGATCCCGTCAATCGAATGTCGTGTCGGTAATTCACAACGAAATGATAACAAAAAATGTAGACATAGTTCTACATAATTTAAGTCCCTCGGAATCTAACCGGGAATTTCAAACTAAAATGAGAGACCGAAAATGCTCCACGCCCTCTTTCTCGCCCCCATCCCGTTGGAACCTCAAGTCATCCGATATGCCTTTCCGCCGGGAGTTCACCGAACCTACGACATCAAAGTAGGGTTCGATGGCTACCTCCCCCTCCTCGGCGGCCAGATCGCCAAGGCGGAACTGGAGATGGAAGTGGATGTGGTGGGCGGACCGACCGACGACAAGGGCTACCAAACTGCCACCAGCGAGATCAAAAACCTCAAACTCACCATGAACGGCGCGCAGATGCCCTTCGGCGCCAGCAATATCCAAACCTATTTCCCCAAGACCACCATCAGCCTCACGCCGGAAGGGAAGATGGTCAAAACCGACGCCCCCAAGAACACCTTCCCGTTCCGCCTCCCGGGGCTAGACCCCCAGCGCTTCCCGGACATCACCTATCTCCCGCTGGAGTTTCCCGAAACCGGGATCGAGCTAGAAAAAGCGTGGACCTTCAAAAAGAAGTTCGGCCCGGGAGAGTTGGAGTACACCGTCACCCCCACCGCCATTGAGGAAAAGAAAGCCGACCTCAAAATCGCCCTCGCCCAAAAAGAAACCACCTACGAAGACGCCCAAACCGGCCCCCTGGATGACGAAAAAGGCGCCGCCTATAAACTAGAAACCACCCTCACCGGCGAAGGAACCGGCCGCTTCGACCGAACCCTCAACCTCGTCACCGAATACAAAGGCGCCTTCCAAACCCAGACTCAAGTGACGGACCTGGAGACAAAGAAGGTGACGGAGCGAAAACTAACAATCAGAGTACTTGCTGCACTGAAGTCGGATATCTAGTAAGCCTTGGGTTATGTTTCGTGAATTTTATAGTATGTAAACGTAATTTTATATGACAATTGTATATTGATTATTGAAGCGACACGCTTCATGGAGAAAATTACTATGCAAGTCTCTACTAGTCCTCAAAGGACTTCTGGCCGAATTTGGGCTCGTGCCGTTGCTGGCTCCGCGTTGCTCGGCCTAGCTGGAGTCGTTCTAGCTGCCTATACATATTCGGAGGTGCTGGGGGGCAGCATCGATACCGACGGTGCCTCGGTGAGTGCCGACGGAACCCGAGTCGCTTGGCGAGAGTTCGGTTCGGGAGGCACTTCTTCGATCAAGGTTCGATATGGAGGAACCACCTACACAGTAAGTGGTTCTTTAGATAACGTTGGTCGACCTCGAATCAGTCGCGACGGTCTTTACGTCGCTTTTTACGGAGCCACTGGTTCGGGGAGTAGCAGGTTTCCCTACGGGGTGAAAATCGGAAACAGTCCGGTCCAATTGGGTGTGTTCCATGGTGGCGATACCCCCCCTGCAGTAAGCGATGATCTGGGCAACGGAACCGCTCGCTATTGCTTCTACGATACCTATAACGTGCCTTCCCGTATTCCACTCGGCCCTCCGGAATACACTTCGCTTGTCGTCGAAGATGCAGGAACGTCGTCAGGAAGCAAGACGCCAATAACTTGGTACAGCAATCATCTAATCGCTGGCACAGAACCTGCCATTACGACTGACGGTGAGACTGTCTTCTTCACTTCCAGCGACGAGATTCGAGTGAGCGAATACTCCTCACTGACGGGCTGGACCGTGTCATCGGATATTGTCAGTAGTGGCTCAAGCGGTCCGTCTAATGGTGATTCGCGCGACGCTTCTTGCAGCGCGGACGGTCGTTATGTGGCTTTCGCTTCCCAAGGATCGAACCTCGACTCTGGGGACGCTGGCGGGAACTTTGATGTCTTTGTTCGAGATCGTACTGCCGCCACACTTACTCGAGCCTATACAGGGAGCGGTGGATCCACGGGAATTGGTGGTTGGGATGCTGAAGGAATCGAAATTTCCTCTGACGGCTCCTATGTTGCGTTCTTCAGCGGAAGCACTGACATCCTTGATCTTGAATTCTGCGACACGATGCAGGAATACATAGAAGAGACCGTCTTTGTCTCCGATTGGGCAAACCAATCGGTTGAGGCAGTCTCATTCATGCCAGACGGCGAGGGAGATCCAGCATGTTTCCTAAATGGGACGTTTCCTTCGATCAGCCAAGATGCCGACCACATCGGGTTCCAGTCCGATACCCCAGGCATCGTATCTGGGGACAATGACGGTTACAAACACGCCCTTCACAAATACGATCACACCTAGAATAAACGCAATTGGGCGGCCGAAAGAGCCGCCCAATTGCTTACTGCGATTGCTGAATGTTACTTCCCGAGCGTCTCTCCAAACCACTTGATGACGTCCGCCATCTTTGCGACGACGACTGCGCCGTCATGCCCCAATCCCGGCACGGTGATAAAGTCGTGCTTAACTCCCGCTTTGGCAAGGGCCGCGTCCATCACCTGCGACTGCTGAATCGGCACAAGCATGTCCTTATCGCCGTGGATCAAAAGGGTCGGTGGAAACTTCGACGTGACATACGTGATCGGCGAAAGAGTCTTTGCAATCTGAGTTCGCTCGTCCGCCGTAGCGTCTTTCTTAACCCCAAACGCAGGCATAAAAATCTGAAGCACCGGCGAGTCGTATGGCTGATAATCCGGCTTGCCCCAGTTCATGAAATCCGTCGGCGGGAAGAATGCCACCACCGACTGAACCTCGCTTCCCACGCGCTCCACCGGGTCCTTCGCCTCGGGATTTCCCGCCACCGGCGTCCCTCCCAGCATCAGCGAAAGGTGCCCGCCCGCACTGCCGCCGGTCACCCCGATCCGATTCGGATCGATCCCATATTTCTTGGCATCCGCCCGGATCACGCGCACCGCCCGCCTAAGCTGAACAACGATCTCGGGAATCGTGTACTTGGGCTGAGATCCATGAACAACCTCGAACACGGTATAGCCAAGGTCCGTAAGCGGCTTGGCGAACGCCGGGTTGATGCTGTCGTGAGAAGAGAACCAGCCGCCGCTCACGATGAAAATGACCGCCGCGCCCGTAGGCTTCGCGGGCTTGAAAACGTCGAAAGTGAAGGCGCTGCCCGCCTGCTTCAGATAGATCACGTCCTGAATGCGCTCTTGGGCAAAACCCAGCGAACTGAGGAGCAGGACGACAAGAACGAGGCATCGGCGCATCATGGTGATCGGAGTATAACCCGCCCGGACTGCCCAACCACCCCCTCGCGAAGTGGTAAAACATCGTGTGGATCATCAGACCGTTTACGTCGTCGACTTCGGCGGCCAGTACACCCAGCTCATCGTCCGACGTGTCCGTGAATTCGGCGTGTACTCCGAAATGATCGCTTGGCCAGACGCCGCCGCCAAGATTCGTGAGAACAAGCCGTCCGCCGTCATCCTGAGCGGAGGCCCTCGATCCACCCTTGAAGAAGGCGCGCCCGACCTCGATTTCTCCGTGCTGGAAGGCATCCCCACCCTTGGCATCTGCTACGGCATGCAGCTCATGGCCCACCGCCTGGGCGGAAAAGTAGAGGCGGCGGGCCATAAGGAATACGGTCACCGAACCTATAAGCCCGTGGCCGACGGCTCCATCGTGGATGCGCTCACGTCCTACCAAGTCTGGATGAGCCACGGCGACCAGGTCCTGGAAGCCCCCACCGGTTTCATCACCACCGCCAGCACCGATTCCTGCCCCATCGCCGCGTTCGAGAACGACGCCAAGCACATCTACGGCGTCCAGTTCCACCCCGAAGTCAGCCACACTCCGGACGGCAAGACCATCCTCCGCCGGTTCCTCTTCGAGAAAGCCAACCTCAAGGCCGACTGGACCAGCCAAACCTTTATCGATGAGCAAGTCGCCCTCATCCGCGAGACCGTCGGGGACAAGAAAGTCCTCTGCGCCGTCTCCGGCGGCGTCGATTCCTCCGTCATGGCCGCCCTCCTCATCCGCGCCATCGGCGATCGCGCCGTCTGCGTCTTCGTGGACCACGGTCTGATGCGAAAGAACGAAGCCGAGCAGGTCATCGAAACCTTCCGCGGTCACTTCCACGCCAACCTCAAAGCCTTCGACGAGAAGGACCGGTTCTTCGGCAAGCTCAAAGGCGTCACCGAGCCCGAAAAGAAGCGAAAGACCATCGGTGAGCAGTTCGTCTGCGTCTTCGAGGACCACGCTAAGGAACTCCAAGACTGCGACTTCCTCGCCCAAGGTACCCTCTACCCGGACGTCATCGAATCCGGCTCCCCCACCGCCGCCAAGATCAAGACCCACCACAACGTAGGCGGCCTCCCCGACTGGATGAACATGAAACTCATCGAGCCCCTACGCTGGCTGTTTAAAGACGAGGTGAGGGAAGTGGGCCGCATGTTGGGCCTGCCGGACGAGATGGTGGACCGAGAGCCATTCCCCGGCCCCGGCCTCGGCGTCCGCATCCTGGGCGAAGTCACCCCGGAGCGGGTCAAGATGGTCCAAGACGCCGACTACATTTTCCGGTCCGTGCTGAAGGAGCGAGGGCTGAACAAGGGCATCTGGCAATCCTACGCCGCCCTCCTAGACGTCCGCAGCGTTGGCGTCATGGGAGACGAGCGCACCTACGAGCATCCCATCGTTCTGCGAGCGGTGGAGAGCGAAGACGCCATGACCGCCCGCGCCGTCGCCATCCCCTTCGACGCCCTCGAACACATCGCCAATCGGATCGTAAATGAAGTGAACGGCGTGAATCGAGTGTTCTACGATCTCACCAGCAAGCCCCCGGCTACCATCGAACTTGAATAGGTCGTAAGATAGAGAATTAGTCATCGAATCGCGTTCTCCGTACGTCTCTACGGAGAACGCCTAGAGATCATGCTGTCCGCCGTTCCCCTTCTGATCCTCCTCATTGGAGGCCCCACCGCGCCCGATGCGGATATCAAAGAGATTGAGGCCACCTCTAAAGTGCCCCTGATCTTTGAGCGAGACGGCGACATCGATGTCGAAACATGGGGTGGCGATTACACGATTCCCGTCGTCAAACCTCTCGGCCCGCATGAGATTGACCGGGCCCGCCGACTCCTCGCCAAAGCCACCGCCAAGTACCCCGCAGGATTTCTCAAGAAACGCCTGAAACGCATCTACGTCTGCGCCTCGCTGAGCGTGGATGGATTCGAATACGGCGCCACCTATGACGACCGCACGCTCTACATCGTGGATGGCGGCATCTCCGAGGGCTTCGACGACCGGTTCCTGGAGCAGAGCTTCCACCACGAACTCTCCAGCGTCCTCATGCATGAAAACGAATCCATCTTTCCCGAAGACGCTTGGGTGGCCACCAACCCCAAGACCTTCGTTTACAAGGGCTACGATGCCGTCTACAACGATAAAAAGAGCGAGATCGACTGGGAAGAACAACGCCCCGCCTGGCTCAGGATGGGCTTCGTCAAACGCTACTCGCTGACCAGCGTGGAGGAAGACCTCAATACCGTCGCCGAGAGCATGTTCGCCGGCGGAACCGGCTTCTGGAAACAAGCCGACCAAAACCCCCGCCTCCTCAAAAAGACCCGCGTCGCCATCTCTTTCTACAAACTCCTGAACCCCTGGTTCACCGAATCTCGCTTCCGGTCGTTCAAAGGCTAATGGATGAAGTACCTCCGCTCGTTGGTAAAGGGCGAATACGGAGTCATTGGCTGGGCGTGCCTGTTCGTAGCGATCGTGACGCTCGTGTTCTTGCTTAGCATTGCGGCGAGTAGCGGCGGAGAAGTCGTTCTCATCTTCGTGGTCCAACCGGTACTCATCTTCTTGACTGCCTTCGTGATTGCGTTCTTGGCGGTCGCTTGGCACGAGGTGGGTCACCTATTGGCGGGCCGTTGCATGGGTTTTCAAATCGTGAGCCTACGAATCGGTCCTCTCCAATGGATCCGTCAATGGGATGACAGCTTGAGGTTCAACTTTTGTCGCAAGACATCTTGGATATCCGGATACACCGGAGTGAATCAACCGAAGTCGGATCGAAGGATCCTCCGTTATACGGTCTTTGTCCTTGGAGGGCCGATTGCTAGCCTGATTTTATTTGTCGCCGCTTGCATACTCTTGCCCCCGACCACGGACAGACATTTCCTGGACCCTCTGATGAATATTGCCAAGGTCAGTTGCGGTGCAATTCTCGCGCTCTGTCTCGTCCCTTACCGGGAGAAAGGGATCGATAGCGACGCCCTGTCGTTGTCCTTGCTTCTGAAACCGTTACATCGCGAACTTGTTGTGCGGAATCAGATACATATCAATGAATGGATGGCCGGAATGGCCTGCAAGGATTGGGATGCTGAGAACTTGAGAAGATTGCTTGAGGTAGCTCCCGCAAAGTCGGACCATCCATTATTGCTACACGACCTGGGCCTGGCTCTCGGATATCGTGGCGAGACGGAAGACGGTTTGAGATACCTCGATGAGGCGATGACGCTCATTGAGCCGCCCAGTAAGATGTTTGACATCAAGGAGAAGGCGATCTCCTTGGATGTAGCGTTTGCCCGGGTGACCTGGGGCAACGACCTTGCCGGGGCAGAATCTGCGCTGGAGTACTCCCGCCAGTTCACGGTGCCGGTCCTCTACGGAACCCTCCGCGCCGAAGCTGCCATCGCCTTGGCGAAAGGTCAGAACGAGCTTTGTATCGAGAAAGCCGAGGCGGCCATCGCGGAACTCAAAGCCACGATCAAGACCTTCCGCCCCACCCACGACGCCGCCCTCGCTGAAATGACCGCCCTCATCGAGCGAGCCCAATCCGGGGCCGTACCGCAAAGAACTAGCGATTTTCAAGTCAAATAACCCATGCCACATGCGGTGGCAAAACATGCGTCATGTAGCTGCGGGCGGGGTCCCGCGCAACAGGGTGGTAATCACCGGTGAACGACCGCATTCACCACAAACCACAGACCGCAAGCCGGTAACTACCGAGCGCCACAAAACGCGGGACCCCTCCCGCGGCTACAACCCTAAAGGGTTAGGGAAGAATCGCCATGCCTCCCCCCACTTGCGGTGGAGGCGAACCCACAGAGCGCCCCCTGCCCGCCACCTAACGAAGGCAAACCAACCCCGAAGGGGGTAGCCGAAGGTTCCATGCCTTCGCCTGAGCGATTTTACAAGCAGAGCGCTCCGCTCTCCATACACCCACCGACGGGGGGCGTCGCCTACATCACGCTCCGAACCAACAGAGCGCCTATAAAAACCGAGCGCAATGTAGCCGTCAGTCCCCCTGACGCGAGCGCGATCTGAACCAGAGCGCCCTGTAAAGACCAGAGCCCTCACGACTGTAGGACCGTCGCCTACATCACGCTCTGAACCAACAGAGCGCCTATAAAAACCGAGCGCGATGTAGCCGTCAGTCCCCCTGACGTGAGCGTGTTCTGTTTCAGAGTGCCCTGTAAAGACCAGAGCGCTCACGACGGTAGGACCGTCGCCTACATCACGCTCTGAACCAACAGAGCGCCTATAAAAACCGAGCGCGATGTAGCCGTCAGTCCCCCTGACGTGAGCGTGTTCTGTTTCAGAGTGCCCTGTAAAGACCAGAGCGCTCACGACGGTAGGACCGTCGCCTACATCACGCTCTGAACCAACAGAGCGCCTATAAAAACCGAGCGCGATGTAGCCGTCAGTCCCCCTGACGTGAGCGTGTTCTGTTTCAGAGTGCCCTGTAAAGACCAGAGCGCTCACGACGGTAGGACCGTCGCCTACATCACGCTCTGAACCAACAGAGCGCCTATAAAAACCGAGCGCGATGTAGCCGTCAGTCCCCCTGACGTGAGCGTGTTCTGTTTCAGAGTGCCCTGTAAAGACCAGAGCGCTCACGACGGTAGGACCGTCGCCTACATCACGCTCTGAACCAACAGAGCGCCTATAAAAAACCGAGCGCGATGTAGCCGTCAGTCCCCCTGACGTGAGCGTGTTCTGTTTCAGAGCGTGTCTTCTCGGCACACTTTCGCTACGCATTGGCGGAACTGGTGATTCGCGATTGGCGATTCTAATTGACTATTTCCGGCCACCGACAGGCGCCGATTTGAATCACAGAGCGCCCTGGTTACCCACACGTCGCCTACGTCCCAAGAGCGTGTTTGTATTGCACGCCACCCTGCCCCCTGTCCCCTGCCAACTGTCCATGGGACCTATGCGACAACGCCCTCCCTGTGGGTATAATCCCTGGTTCGAGGCCCCGAAAGACCTACTATGCTGCCTTCCCCCGATATCCTCAGCGAATTCCCACAAGGAAAGTTTGTTCTCTCCAACTTGGCCGCTAAGCGGGCCAAACAGCTGCGCGAGGGAGCGCCCCCACTCGTTCAAATCGAGTCCAATCACCCCTTGACCATCGCCCTTGCCGAAATCGCGGCGGGCAAGATCAAGCCGGTGATGCCGACTGCTCAAGACCTGGCATTCGAAGTTGCCGAAGGCGCTCTGCTTATCGACGACTCCATGCCCGCCGAACTCGGTCTGCTTCTCCCCGCTCTCGACGAGACGGAAGCCGCCTTCATCGGTGAAGATGAAGAAGAGCACGACGACACCGATTCTGATGAACTGAGCCTCTCCGACCTTGCCGAAGACGAGGAAGAAGAAGTCGTCGCCGATGCGGACAGCGATACCCTCAGCCTCAGCGACATCGCCGACGAAGAGACTGCTCAGGAAGAGCCCGAGTCCGACGAAGAATAACGCATGTCCCAGCGCGATCCCTACGAGGTGCTAGGCGTGCCGAGGGATGCCTCGGCCGACGAAATCAAGACCGCTTACCGGCGGCTTGCCCGCAAGTTTCACCCGGACGTCAATCCGGGTGACAACGAGGCGGAAGAGAAGTTCAAAGAGATCGGCTCTGCCTACGGCATCCTGTCCGACACCGAAAAGCGCGCCCGCTTTGACCGCTTCGGTTCCACTGACGACCAGCCCCAAGATCCGTTCTTCGGCGGCCAAGGTGGCGGCGGCCTTCACGATATCTTCGAGATGTTCTTCGGCGGCATGGCCGGTGGCCAAGCCCGTCGCCAGCGCATGGGTCGCGACGGCGGCGATATCGAAGTCCAAGTCGAGCTTACTCTCCAAGAAGTCATCGAAGGCGTCCAAAAAGAAGTCACCGTCGATCGCATGACCGAGTGCTCCGCCTGCGGCGGCAACGGCGGCGAAAACGGCGCTCCTCCCACCGCGTGTCCCACCTGTAAAGGCGCGGGCGTGGTTTCCCGAGTTCAAGACACCATCATCGGCCGAATGCAGACCTCGGTCGAATGCCCGACCTGCCGAGGTCGCGGCTGGACCATCACCGACCCCTGCAAGAAGTGCAACGGCCAAGGCGTCACCCAAGAGGTCGCCCGAGTCCTCGTCACCATTCCCGCCGGAGTGGAGAACGGAAACGCCATGCAGATCCCCGGCCAGGGCCATGACGGCATGGCGGGCGGCTCCCCCGGAAACCTCTACGTCCACATCCGCATTAAGCAGGACAAGAGTTTCCAGCGAGACGGCCAAACCCTCTTCACCGTTCTGGAAGCCACCTTCGCGCAAGCCGCGATGGGGCACACCGTGGAAATCGCCGGAGTGGCCGAAACGCACGAAATCGGCATCCCCGCTGGAACCCAACCGGGGACGCGCCTGCAAATCAAAGGCGGCGGACTCCCCCCGCTTCATGGCGGACGCCGAGGCGATCTCATCGTCCAGGTCAACGTCAAGGTCCCGACCAAGCTGAGCGACGCCCAAGTCAAACTCCTCAAGGAGTTCGCTGAAGTCAGTGGAGAAGACGAGCCGCGTGGAGAGTCCAAAGGACTGCTGGGCGGGCTCTTCGGGAAGAAGAAATGAGCTGGATAGAAGTCAAAGCCATCTTCGCAGAAGCCCCTGAAGACTGGTCCCCCTATATCGACGTCTTTGGCAATCACGGTTGCGAAAACACCCTGCAAACCGACAAGCCGCCCACCCTCAGCGCCGCCGTCGTCGACGTGGATGGAGCCGAGGCCGTGGTCGAAGCCCTCACTGCCGACCTTCTGGCCATGGGCGTCACCGAAGTCGAATCCCGATCCCTGGTGGAAGAGAACTGGGAAGAGAACTGGAAGCAGTTCTTCAAACCCCGCCGCGTCGGTCAACGCTTCGTCGTTCGCCCCACCTGGGAGACCATCGAATCCAACCCCGGCGATCTCGAGATCGTCCTCGATCCCGGCCAAGCGTTCGGCACCGGGGACCACCCCACCACCCGCATGTGCCTGGAACTCCTGGAAGATGTGGTGAAAGAGGGAAGCACCGTGGCCGATATCGGCTGCGGCAGCGGAATCCTCTCGGTGGGAGCCTGCAAACTCGGCGCGAGCGAAGTCGTAGCCGTGGATATCGAACCCCTCTCGGTCGAGGTCGCCAAAGAGAACGCCGAGCTGAACGGAGTCCACTTCCAAGCCATCGCCGGACTGGGCGCCACCGTCCTTCCCGAGGGCGCAACCTATGACGTGGTGGTGTCCAACATCATCTCCGCCACCCTCATCGCCATCGCGTTCGATATCGCCGCCATCGTCAAACCCGGCGGAGCCTGGATCGTCTCCGGCATCATCGAGCAGAACTGGCCCGATGTCCTGGAAGCCGCCGAAAAAGCCGGATTCACCCTCGTCCGACACCTTGCCGAAGGCGACTGGGTCGGCGCTTCGCTCCATAAGGCAGAATAATTCCATGGGAAAGGTACCGCTCAGGGCGCTCCCCCGGGTCTTCGTCCCCGGCGCGGTGACGACCGAAGAACTGATCGAACTCCCCCAGGAGGAGATCGATAAGCTCCGCAAGGTCCTGCGCCTTTCCGGCGGAGCCCAAATCGCCGTTCTCCCCAACGATGGCTCCATCATCCGCTGCGAGTTCACCGGTCGAGACGCCAAACCCCTGGAAGTCCTGAACCCGAACGTCGAAGCCGCCATCGACCTCACCATCGCTCAGGCCCTCCCCAAGGGCGATAAGATCGACGAGATTATCCGCGCTTGCACCGAACTTGGCGTCAACCGCTTCCTCCTCTTTCCCAGCGAGCGCACGGTAGTCAAGTGGGACGCCAAGAAGGTCACCGACCGTCTCCACCGCCTGCGCACCATCGCCCGTGAAGCCGCCGAAGTCAGCTTCCGCACCCGCCTCCCCTCCATCGAGTACCACGCCTCCCTGGCCGAGGTTCTCAAGAAGGAACCAGAGGCAATTGTTCTCAGTGAAGTTGAAAACGAAACAAAGACGCTCAAGAAGTCGTCCGACAGAATGACTATCGTCGTGGGGCCAGAGGGCGGCTGGGCCACCCGAGAACTTCAGGCGATTGGCGATCGGGGAGTCACATTGGGTCCCCGTGTTTTGCGTGTAGACCATGCCGGACCCGCTGCAGCTGCCATTCTACTCTTGACCTGAACCCTTCACCAGGTATCCGTATAACCTGTTAGCCATTCTAGGCTGCCAGAGAGAGCAAGAATGGCACTCCTTCTCTGAATGCTCAAGTTGGAGCAATGAGAAGGAGTCTATGATCTTAACCACCATTATTGCCGCCACCGTTTGCGCTCAACAGGTTCCCGCACAAATTGAGCATGCTCGTCCAGAGGAAGTCGCCGGATCGACGGGGTGGTACACCCATTACCAAGGAAGCGCAAGCTGGGACCCTAAATCGGTAGTCGCCTTTGAAGGTCGTCTTATCGGGGTCGTTCAATCGCCAAAAAGTGTCGATCTTATGGTGAAACTAAAGAATGGCGGAACTGCCTTTGTTGAACTTGGACCGAAGCGATATTTCGATGGTCAAGCCGTTCACTTAAGCGCAAAGGACCCGGTAAAGGTCAGCGGGTCGAAAGTGATGGTGAATGGAGAATCATTGATTCTGTGCCAAGAACTTCGACATAAAGGTAGCAAGATCGCTTTTAGGACGCCAGATGGCCGCCCATTCTGGAATTTAAAGTAACACACCCTCCACCCTAAAAAGATAATTGGCCCCTTCCGGATTCGGGGAGAGCAAATCCTTCCGGGGCCATTTTCTTCTTATGAGGTCCGGTCCAGGGCCCCACAAGAGTTAGGTGATAGACGCTGCGGATTTGTTCCCGAAACGTACTATTTTTTTTCGGGCAGTCTTTGCAAGAGCTTAAGACCTGCCGGAAACACAAACCCAAAATCCGCGATTAATACGAGCCCCACCGCAATCAAAAACTCTACCAAGTGAAGCTTGGCCAATCCGACCAATCCCAGGATTACCGCAAGCTCTCCCACCGCCAAACACTTGGCCGTCTCCCAGTTCAGATCCTCATACGTCTGAACAATCTCCGGCCTCATCCTGGCTCGCGTCAGCGCAATGCACCCAATCACCGAGAGCGCGCAAACCGTCTGGAAAACCTGCGCCATCGCCTCCAATCGCTTCAGCATCTCCGCCGGAAGCGTCTTCGTACTATTCGCGATCAACACGCCAAACAGGACAAGGATGATCTGAAGAACCATAAAGCCCGAAAAGATCGCATACCAATTGCTGCGCGGGCTGGCGTTGGTGGCAGGCACGATGCAGTTTACCGTTCGGGCATGGGCCTCCCGAGATTCTTCCCCTCCCAACATCGTCGAATGAATTGAGATGAGCGCATTTGCCGGAAGAAGAAAGCGAATTGCCGTAATCGGAGGGGGCTTCGGTGGCGCCTACGCCGCCCAGACCCTCTCTAAGAAGGCCCCCGATGACTGCGAGATTCTCGTCTTCGACCGAAACAACTTCCTCCTCTTCTATCCGCTCCTCATCGAAGCGGGCGTGGGGCAACTGGAACCTCGCCACGTCACGGTCCCCATCCGAAAGTTCCTCGGCAAACGCGCCAATTTCGTCATGGCCGAGATCGACCGCGTCGATACCAAGGACCACCAGATCTACTACCGAACCGCTGGCGTCGGCCCGCTCCAATCGGTCCATTACGATCACCTCATCCTCGCCCCCGGATCGGTCACCAAAATGCCTCCCATCCCCGGCCTCAAGGAGTTCGCCTTCGAGCTGAAGTCGCTCAAAGACTCCATCGAGTTCCGAGACCGCGGCATCCGCCTCCTCGAGGTCGCGAACACCCTCAAGGACAAGAAAGAGAGGGAAGCCCTCCTTCGGATCGTCATCGTTGGTTCCAACTTCTCCGGCATCGAACTCGCCGGTGAGTACCAAGAATTCCTCGTTACCCAGGCCAAGAACTACCGCAACATCGAGCCCGAGGAGGTCCAGGTCGTAGTCGTGGAATACGCCGACCGCATCCTCCCCGCCATCGACCCCGAACTCGCCGAGTTCGCCCGGGAACACCTGGAAAAGCGCGGCCTCAAGATCCACACCAAGACCACTCTCACCGAAGTCAAAATCGACTCCGTCACCCTCACCAGCGGAGAAGTCCTCCCCACCCGCACCACCGTCTGGTGCGCCGGCATCAACCCCAGCCCGCTTCTCCAAAAGATCGAAGGACTCCCGCTGAACGAGCGCGGCTATATCGTCTGCGACAAGACCACCCAGGTCCAAGGCTTCCAAGACCTCTGGGCCATCGGAGACTCTGCGTTCATTCCCGATGCTGAAGGCAAGCCCTACGCCGCCACCGCCCAAAACTCGTCGCGCCAAGGTCCCGTCGCCGCCAGTAACGTCGTCCACGCCCTGAAGGGCGAATCGCTCGAGGAATTCAAATTCAGCGCCCTCGGCTCCCTCGCCGCCATCGGCTGCCGCACCGCCGTCGCCCGCGTCTTCGGGATCAAGGTCTCCGGTTTCCTCGCGTGGTTCCTCTTCCGAACCATCTATCTCATGAAGATGCCCAGCTGGTCTCGCCGCTTCCGCATCGTCATCGACTGGACCCTCACCCTCATCTTCAAGCAGGAGCCCGTCCAACTCGGCATCCACCAAGACCGAACCCTGGCGTCCTTGGCCAAGAACAAGTTGGAAGAAGAGCGAGAGCTGGCGCGAACCTAAAGCGCCAGCTTCCGCTGCTCGCCCTTGAACAGCACCGTCGCCTCCGACTTTGCCTTCCGTCCAGATTCCATTTGCCGAATCTGGTCGGAAATCTCCGCCGCATTCCGCGCCTGAAGCGCCGCATCCATCGCTTTCAGTTCGTAGTCTCCCACCTGAATCAGCTTGCCCTTCTCTATTGACCCCGGCATGGTCACCCAAGCTCCCTCTTCGTTCACCCGAACCTTCAGTCCTAACATGTGGCTCAACGCGCTGCTCAAGCTATCCAGGAGAGGATCGCCGATCTTGAACCAAGTCCGCTTCTCCACAAAGTCAAACACCATTCGGGGGCACCCGAAGCTGTCGAAGGAAAGGGAAGCGGGCTTGTTGCCATCGGCGGTGCTCACATAGAATGGTATCGGTTCGGCCCCCATGCTCATCCCAGAAACCACCACGCCCGTGTTGCTGGCCGATTCAACTCTGCCAAACAGCGGAAGGTCCCGGCAAGACTTCTTAGCAACTTTTACATAGTTGCCGTCATCCAGATTGGCGAAGGGTGACCCGGTATCGAGCGCCAGCGTCACGGGTGAACCGCTGAGGAGCACTTCCACGGAGTACCCGGCCGAAACATCCCCTTTGATCGGCAAGGAAACAATCCACCCACCGGAGACCCATTTCTGAGCCGTATCATCTGGCTCGGTTGCGGGCCAAACTTCCGTCTTTCCCGTCTCGCGATCGATCCCCAACCGGAGCTTGGAAAGCAAATCTCGCCCCAAGACGCCATCCACATGAGCCGCCGCCACCTGCCGCAAGAACCACTTCTCGCCATTGACAAACAGGTTCACCGCCTCCAACTTCACGTCGTCCACCCAGAACGTCGCAAAGAAGACCGAGGGCTTGGTCTGGGCGATCATGTTGTCTTCAAAGAGCGTGGTGTGCTCGGAGGAAGTGTCCACCAGCAGCCGCAACTTCCGGTTCTGATCTCCCAAACAGTTGATCACCAACGGAAACGTAGCATGCCAATCCGAGGTCGGAGCGGCCAGAAGAAAGAGAAGCGTGGTAAGCATAGGGAACTAAGGTCCCTTCATCTTACCAATTACGATTTGCGATTGGACCGCCGAATCCGGTTCTTCTCGTTCTCATTCTTGCCCCATCTCACAAAAATGATGAAGCCCCCAATCGTGATCACCAGAATCGTCGTAATGAAGATCCACATGATCCGAATCAACCCGTCCATGGTCATGGCTAGTCTCTAACTCCCACAACCCAAAGAATATCCCCGAACCCCCCACCCCCACGGGACCCCGACCGAGCGTTTCCCTCCAGTCACCCGCAGGACCGTCGCATACATCACGGTCTGAAACCAACAGAGCGCACCTAAACACCGAGCGCAATGTAGCCGTCAGTCCCCCTGACGTGAGCGCGATCTGTTTCAGAGCGCTCTGTCAAAACCAGAGCGCGTACGACGTTAGGACCGTCGCCTACATTGCGCTCTGAATTCCACAACGCAGCGAATAAACACCGAGCGCAATGTAGCCGTCAGTCCCCCTGACGTGAGCGCGATCTGTTTCAGAGCGCCCTGCCAAAACCAGAGCGCGTACGACGGTAGGACCGTCGCCTACATTACGCTCGGAATTCCACAACGCGCGAATAAACATCGAGCGCAATGTAGCCGTCAGTCCCCCTGACGTGAGCGCGATCTGTTTCAGAGCGCCCTGCCAAAACCAGAGCGCGTACGACGGTAGGACCGTCGCCTACATCGCGCTCTGAAATCCACAACGCGCGAATAAACATCGAGCGCAATGTAGCCGTCAGTCCCCCTGACGTGAGCGTGTTCAGTTTCAGAGCGCTCTGCCCCAACCCGAATCTCGAATCGCGAATCGCGAATCGCGAATCCCCAGTCGCGAAGCTCAGAACTCCGACCGCCGGTACAACTCAATCAACTCCTGCTCCCGCTCCGCCTCAAAACCAACCTTCAGCGGATCGGCCACCGAATCCCGCCACTCCAACGTGTCCTTGATCGTCTCCGCCAGCGGCAAGAACCGAAGCCCTTCGTCCAACCCTTTCTGCACGTCGATCTGATAGATCCCTTGGCGGTTCAATTCGCTCGGGAATTGGGAAGGGAAGGAGGGGCCGATCTCCACGCCCTGCTCCTTCATCCAATCCAAGGGCGGTCGAATGATCTCATACTCGGATCCCCCCTGAATCGCCGCCTCGTCAAAGATGTCGCCCCAGGTCATCGCAAACTGCGGACCCGTCGCAAAATAGGCGCCCGAAGCCTGAATCTCCAGCAGATGAAAACAGAACGAAGCCAGGTCGCGACCGTCGATAAACTGCGCCGGTTCATCCCGCTCCGCCATCGAGAGCATCGCCCCGCCCTTGGCCGCGCGGCGGAACCAGTAAGTAAAGCGGTCGGTCTTGTCGTACGGCCCCACGATCATCCCCGGTCGAACGTTAAGCGCCCGCTCGCCAAACACCCGGTTCACTTCCTCTTCGCACAGCACCTTCAGCCCGCCGTACGTCTCGTTGTTCACCACTTCCACATTCGGATCTTTCAGGGTGGCAAGCTCAGAGTCCTCGGTCAGCCCCACCTGCGAGAAGTCCCCCAGAACGCTAATCGTGGAGATAAACAGATACCGCCCCACCTTATCCTTCAGGAACTCGCAGGACTGCCGAACCAGGCGCGGGACGTAGCCGCACGTGTCGATCACCGCATCCCAAGTCTCGTCCCCCAGCGCCGAGAGCCCGCCATCCCGGTCCCCAAACACCCGCTTGGCCTCCGGAAAGAGTTCGGTCCCATGCTGCCCCCGGTGAAACAAAGTGATCTCATGCCCCAGCCGAAGCCCCCGCTCCACCAAGTGCCGCCCCACAAATTCGGTGCCCCCAATGACCAGTACCTTCATGCCGCAAGGTTACTCCCAAAGCCAGACGTTGGGAGGCTAAAGATTGCCATACCTCCGCCGCTTGCGGTGGAGGTGAACCCACCGAATGCGCATAGACCCCTCCCCTCGAATATCCAGAAGCCAATCACCAATCGCGAGTCGCCAATCCTCTCACTCGTACCAGGCTCAAAACGGGTAAACTGTCCCTTCATTACTCCCCATGTCCCGTTGGCGCGGCTTTTTGCGCTGCTGGACCGTCTGGAACTGAACACCCGTGGCAGAACAAGACCCCAACGTTTCTATTGTAAAAGTCGACGAAGAGCTAGGCCGGTCGTACGTCAACTACGCGATGTCGGTCATCATCGCTCGCGCACTTCCGGACGTGCGAGACGGCTTGAAGCCCGTACAGCGCCGAATCCTTTACGCCATGAGAGAGCTGAACCTCTCTCCCGATAGCAACTACGTCAAGTGCGCAAAGGTCACCGGCCAGACCAGTGGCGACTACCACCCCCACGGCGACCAGGTCATCTATCCGACCCTCGTCCGTATGGCGCAGCACTGGTCCCTCCGCTACCCGCTGATTCAAGGCCAGGGCAACTTTGGCTCCGTGGACGGAGACAGCCCCGCCGCCCAGCGATACACAGAGTGCCGCCTCACCCCGATTTCCATGGAGATGTTGGAGGACCTCGACCGAGAAACGGTCGACTGGATCGACAACTACTCCACCACCCTCAAAGAGCCCACCGTTCTCCCCAGTAAGTTCCCGAACCTGCTCTGTAACGGCTCCCAGGGCATCGCCGTCGGTATGGCCACCAACCTGCCGCCGCACAACTTGACCGAGGTCTGTAACGCCGCCCTGATGCGACTGGATAACCCCGAGAGCACCCTGGACGACGTCATGACCGTCATGCCCGGGCCGGACTTCCCAACCTACGGCATCATCATGGGCACCAAGGGCATCCGCAGCGCCTACGAAACAGGCCGCGGCTCCATCATCATGCAGGCCAAGACGATGATCGAGCCCGGAGACGCTGGCAAGTCCGTCATCGTCGTCACCGAGATCCCGTACCAGGTCAACAAAGAGACCCTCATCAAGTCCATCGCCGCCATCGCCAAGGAGCGAAAGTTCGATGGCATCCTGAACGTTCAGGACTACTCGGACAAGCGCGGCATGCGCATCGAGATCGAAGTTCGCCGCGACGTGAACCCGAACAAGGCGCTCAACTACCTCCTCAAGCACACCAGCCTGCGCACCACCTTCGGCGCCATCATGCTCGGCCTCGCCGACATGGCTCCCCGAACCTGCGCGCTCCTCGTGCTCCTGGACGAGTATCTCAAGCACCGCAAGCAAGTCGTCGAGCGACGCACCCGCTACGAACTCTACCGAGCCCTTGAGGACATGCACCTCAATGAGGGCTACCAAATTGCCCGGCGCTTCCTGGATGACATCATTAACATCATCCGGAACAGCGCCGACCCTGGCGCCGCTCGTGTCGCCCTCGTCCGCGAGTTCGATATGTCGCCGTTCCAGGCGAACGCCGTTCTCAACATGCAGCTCCGTCAGCTCACCCGCTTGAACCAGCAGGATCTGGAGAACCGCTACAAGGAAGCTCTGCTCAAGGTCCAGAACCTGATGGACATCTTGAACAGCCCGGTCCGACTCAAGGCCGTCATCAGAGAAGAAATCGTCGGCCTGCGAGACAAGCACGGCGATGAGCGACGAACCAAGATCGTCACCCGAGAAGCCGGCGAGTTCACCGAAGAAGATCTCATCCCCGAAGAAGAGGCCATCATCTCCATCAGCCGAGACGGCTACATCAAGCGCGTCTCCATCGACTCCTATCGCCAGCAAAAGCGCGGCGGCAAGGGCGTCAATAACACGCTGAAGGCAGATGACGAACCGGCGCACCTGTTCCAGGTCAACACCCACCACACCATCCTCTTCTTCACCAGCCACGGCCGCGTCTACAAGCTCAAGGCGTACGAAATCCCCGAATCGGGACGCTATGCCAAGGGCATGCCGGTTATTAACTACATCAGCATCGTGGGCGAGGAGCGGGTCACCGCCACCATCAGCGTCAAGGACTTGAACGCCGAAGGCTTCCTCACCATGATCACCCGAGGCACCGGCGCCAACCGCTGGGCGGAAATCAAGCGAACGCCCATGAGCGCCTTCGCCAATATCCGCAACAACGGCCTCATCGCCTTTGACATCGAGGAAGGCGACGAACTCGGCTGGGCGCTGAAGACCCGGGGCAACGACGATATCATCCTCATCACCCACGAGGGGCAAAGCATCCGCTTCAACGAGAAGGAAGCCACCTCTCGCTCTCGAGCCGCGGGCGGCGTCCGCGCCATCATGTTCAAGGAGAGCAATCGAGAGGATCGAGTGGTCGGAGCCGACATTGTCGACGAAACCTCCAGCCTCCTCGTCGTGAGCGAGAACGGTTACGGCAAGCGAACCTCCATGGAGGAATACCGAGTGCAGGGAAGAGGCGGCTCCGGCATCCTCACCATGAACTGCACCGCCAAGACCGGCAAGATCGTCGGCGCAGAGATCGTAGACGACACCGATAAGCTCCTTGTCATGACCATCAACGGCAAGGGAATTCGAGTCCGCATCAAGGAAATCCGAACCACCGGCCGCGTCGCTCAAGGCGTGAAACTCATCAACCTCGCCGATAACGACCAAGTCCGCTCCATCGCCCGCCTCGTCCAAGACACCGACGACGGAGACTTCGAGGACGCCGAAATCGAAGACAACGGGGAAGAAACCCCCGAAGAACCGACCGAAGAATAAAGTCGGTTTCTTCAAGGCTCCCTTTCGCTTTAGCGTAAAGGGAGCCTTTTTTTATTGGCGATTGGCGATTCGTGATTCGTGATTTGGATTTGAGGATTAGCGTTCACCTTCAGAGCGCAATGTAGCCATCAGTCCCGCCGACGTGACCCGATCTGTTTCAGGACGCTCTGTTTGGGTCACGCACGTAGGATGGTAGGACCATCACCCACATCACGCTCGGAACCAACAGAGCGCAAACAATCACCGAGCGAAAAATGTAGCCGTCAGTCCCCCTGACGTGAGCGCGATCTGTTTCAGGGCGCTCTGTTTGGGCCGCGCGCGTAGGACGGTAGACCATCACCCACATCACGCTCGGAACCAACAGAGCGCAAACAATCACCGAGCGAAAAATGTAGCCGTCAGTCCCCCTGACGTGAGCGCGATCTGGTTCAGGGCGCCCTGTTTGGGCCGCGCGCGTGCGATGGCAGGACCGTCGCCAACATTACGGTCTGAAATCAATAGAGCGCAAACAATCACCGAGCGAAAAATGTAGCCGTCAGTCCCCCTGACGTGAGCGTGCTCACCAACAGAGCACCATCACTCAAAGCAGACAAATCAAAACCAGAGGTTCCGTGCCTCCGCCTGAGAGCGTTGGTACGCCAAGCGCTCCGTCACATCTACTCGCGCGCGGAAACAAATCACGCGTGAAAATAAACCCCTTTGGCATCGAACAACGCCACAACCCCTCTCGACGCCCTCGTCGCGAAGCGACCCTAACACCTCGCGCGCAGCGCCCTACAAACCTAATTCGTACACTGCCGATACCCGGCTTGCTGCGCTTCGCTCAACGTCGCGTAATTCACTTGCCGATCCACCGGCAGGAACGTCGGCTCCTTCGCGTTCTTCAACGTCACGTACCGCTCCGGATAGACGCATCCCGTCTGCCGGTCGGCGATATACCCGGCTCCCGGACCCACCGCTTGCTTCACAGACCCAATCGTCCGAAATCCCGCGAACGCCATAGCCCCCAACGCCACCAGCCCAATCAGCAGGCGGTACTTCAAAGGAATTTCAATAAACACGTCTCAAGATAGCACCCGGAGCCAGCGCTCACCGGCCCCAGGTCCTAAGCCGATACCGGCGAAACCACTCCTTGAAGGACTTAGGCTGAAGCCGATGAACCACCGAGCGCGACCGCTTGAGATCGAAACCAAGCGACCGTAAAACCTGTCCCACCCGCTCCGAGGGATCGCCAACCAGACCCAAAAAGAGGTGTTCCGGACCAACGCGGACATTTCCAATCATAAGGGCTTCTAACATAGTTCGATCGATGGAATCGACCCCATCTGGGCTCAATCGAAACGCGTTGGCCCTAACCGGCGAGAGGTAAACCAAAGGTTCAATCGCCTTATGAATTTGATCGGCTTCGACTCCAGCGTCCACAAAAACAGACGCGAGAATCTCATTAGGCTCCCTTATGACACCCAGGAGCAGGTGAGCCGAGGTAATCAAAACCTCGCCCTCCTCCTCGGCTCCCTCAACCACCCGAGCCCCCGCTTCCTCCTGGGCAAACCCAATCGCCCGCCGCCCCTCCTCACTAAACCTCTCCCACATCGCCCTAACCCCTAAAACCTAAAACCTATGACCTAACGCCTACCCAACCTCCGGCTTGTGATAGATCGGAAAATTCACCGAGCTCGCGATAAAGCACTCCGCATTCGCCCGACCGTGAAGCTGCACCGCCTTCTCCATATCCGTCCCCGGCAGCACATGGACCTTTGGCCGCAACGTGGCCTCCACAATCCGCATCTTGCCCTCAGAAAACCGCATTGTCGCCGTCGCCCGGTCCTCGTAGCTCACCACCACCACCCCCGACCGCGCGCACACCGCGAAGTAGCTCAGCATGTGGCACGCCGCCACCGAGGCCAGCAGCAGGTCCTCGGGATTGTGGAGGGAACCATTGCCCCGAAACGGGGTCGCCGCCGACCCCATTAAAACCGGCTTTCCCTCCATCTCAACATGGTAGTCGCGAGAGTACGATTCGTAGTCGGTGGTCGGTCCCATATTCGCCCCCGACCACTTCAGCAGCGCCTCAAAATGATGTTCCGTCGCCATACATCACCATAGACGATGCGGCCCGCCCGCTTAGCTCTCAAGCGGCAAAATCAGGTCCAGACCTTTCAGGACCGCAAGGGTTTCCGCCGAGGTCAGCGAGATCGCCGCCCGATAAAGCGCTTCCGTCCCGTTCTCCTTCAACGCTTTCACCGGAACCAGTTGCCGAATCTCCGACCAGCCCCCTTTCACTGCGTCGCGAGACTCCATCATCGTCGCCGCGATCGAGGGCATGATCCACTCCAAAGACGAGCAAGCCTGCCGCAGCCGTCGCCCCGCCGAGGACTCCCCATCGGAAAGAATTGCCATAATCACCTGGTCCACCGGCTTCAGATACTGAAAATAGAACTGAGTCTGGTTAACCAGTTGGGAGTGAGATGGAGACGTTACGCTTTCCCGCTGGTCGGGTGCTTCCAGGCCCAGCCTAGCCGCCCCCAGGGTGATCCCCGCCGCCCTTAGCGCATCCCCGGATGTCCCGGAGTCATCTCGAAGAAGGGCCAAGAGGAGATGCTCGCTGCCAATGTAGATGTGGCGCAGATTCCGCGCCTCCTCGTAAGCGTAGTCGATGATTTTCTTGGCCCGAGGGGTGAGCGTCGTCTCTTGGGAGGGCGTCCACGTTTTTGACAAGGTCCCCTCGAGTCGCGCCTTGATGTCAACCGCCAGGCTCGGGCAGTCTTCCAAGTACTTCGCCGCCCTACACTCTGGCGTCGCCAAGATCCCGAGCAGCAGGTGCTCCGCATCCACCGCGCCCGACTGAAACTTTTCCGCTTCTAATTGAGCTTGGAAAACGACCTTGCGTGCGTTCTCCGAAAAGCGTTGCCACATCTCAGCGATCCCCCTTAACCGTCAAACCCAGCCGAGTAAACAGATCGCGCGAAGGTTCACCCGTGTTCTCAATCCCTAGCCGGTAGATGTCTTCTGGCAACCAATCCCGATTCTCCGATTCTGCCTGCCGAGCCGCCTCACTCAACAACGCATCCAACCCCCGATCCCTACTTGCCCCTTCCGCTTGCATCTCAATCAGCAACGCGGGAATCCAGGCCGCCAGGTCCGGGCGAATCTTGAGAAGCTCCTTGGTAAACGGCTCTTGCGGATTGCAGAGCAGAGAGAGCAACAGTTGATCGGAGGCGGCAAGCCCAAACGTTGGGGGGTGGATGGCCAGCGTCTTGTCGAAGGGTGAGGTAGGGGGTGGGGAAGGGCGTTTCGCAAGCTGATTCGCCTGACTCTCAACTTGAAGCTCCTTCGCAAACTTCCGCGCATTCTCGATCGTGATTCCCAGCCCGTGCAAAACTTGCCCCGCTTTGCTCTGCCCCTCGGCGATCAATCCCAAAAGGAGGTGCTCGGTACCGATATATTCGTTACCCAACTGCCGCGCCTCTTGGTACGCCAGGTCAATCACCCGTTTGCTCTCTGGGGTCAGGGCCATCTCCGAACCTTCATAGGACCCCGTCTTAGTCATCGCTTGGGTGATTTCATCAAGCACCCGTTGCGGACTGGTTCCTAACTTCACCAACAGCGCCCCCGCCACGTTCTCTTTTCGCAAGAGCGCGAGCAAGAGATGCTCAGGCGAGAGATGTTTTTCGCCAAACCTTTGCGCCTCTTCCTGCGCATAGTAAATGGTTTTCCGAGAATGCTCTGTAAATCGCTGCCACATGATCGAGTACCAAAAGAACGAACCACCGACCTCAATCGTTCTGCTAATTCATCCAAAAAACCCGTTTTCCTGCCACCCGGCCAGAATCCTGAACCGCATCTCGTAGACTAATCCAGATGTCCACCGGCAGGTTAGTAGTAGGGGTCACCGGCGCCAGCGGGGCGATCTATGCCCAGCGCTTCCTCATCCAGGCCACCAAGCACTGGAATGAGATCTATTTGATCCTCAGCGAGCAAGCCATCCAGGTCGCTGCCACTGAACTCGGCGTCGCTCCCAAAAGGGAGAATTTCTCGACCAAGGACTGGCTTGGCCAGGACTACCCGCAGATCAAACTCCTGGACTCCAAAAACTACTTCACCCCGCCCGCCTCCGGCTCCTTCCGCCACGACGGCATGGTCATCGTCCCCTGTAGCATGGGCAGCGCCGGCCGCATCGCCCACGGCATCAGCGACGACCTCCTCACCCGCTCCGCCGACGTCTGCCTGAAAGAGCGCCGAAACCTCGTTCTCGTCCCCCGCGAGATGCCGATGAACGTCATCATGCTCCGCAACCTCACCACCCTCGCCGAAGCCGGCGCCACTATCCTCCCCGCCGCCCCCGCCTGGTACTACAAACCCCAAACCGTCGAAGAACTCGCCGACACCGTCGTCGCCCGAATCCTCCAATCCCTCGGCATCGAACAAGACCTGATGAAGCAGTGGCAGGCCGAGTAGAAGGTGAGGGGGAGCTAGCGATTCGCGACGAGCAATCGATGCCTCAGGGTGCGACGTAGAACAAAATTCCACTCAAATCAACCCCAGCCCTGAGGCTATTCGCCGAGCGCTCGCTGATAGCCTCAAGGCTGAGCCTCAGCAAACCAAACGCCTCCAACAACCGCACCCTGAGGCATCGATCGTCCCGCCACTTCGGCACCCCGCACCCGGCCCCCGGCCCCCCGTACCCCATTCGGGCCACCGGCAGGTGTAGGCGCTGGTTCCGTGCCAGCGTGAGCGCGCACGCCAACAGAGCGCTCGGCCCCATCCAACACGTACCGGCGGTAGACATCACACACCGACCAAAACCACGAACGCCCAATCCCTGAGCGTCATGTAGCCGCTGGTGGGGTCCCGCGCTGCAGGATGGCAGTCCCCAGTGAAAAACCAAAGTCAAATGAACCTGCGATCCTCATGGCGAAGGCACGGAACCTCCGGCTACAACCCTAGGGGTTAGGAACTTAGCTCCATGCCTCCGACCGCTTGCGGTGGAGGCGATCCCACCGAGTGCTTCCGAGCCGCCTCCACCTCAAGAGGCGGAGGCATATCACCCACCGACCGGTTTTAGTCGCCGTCGTAAGGTGCTCTCAATTCCAGAGCGCTCTGCCCACTCCATACGACCGCAGGTCGTGTAGCCGGAGGTTCCGTGCCTTCGCTTAGGCGATCTTGCCAACAGAGCGCTTCACCCACGGACAGAAGACGGCCGCCTACATCACGCTCAATAGACAGTAGAGCGATATCAATCCCAGTGCGTCATGTAGTCGCGGGCGGGGTCCCGCGCAGCAGGATGGCAGTCACCAGTGCACGACCGCGATCACCACAAGCCAAGAACCGCAAGCCTGTACCGACAGAACGTAACCAACGCGGGCCCCTCCCGCGGCTACAACCCTTCGGGTTAAGGGAAAACCGCCATCCTTACAGCCCGATGGGTCGTGTAGCCGGGACCAAACTGTCCCGCCGATCCTGTTCAAAAGAGCTCTGTCCCTGGTGCGAGCAATTCAAAACAGGACGAACATCAATGAGGAGCTAGGTCCTCTCTTGCAAACTTCTCAATTCCGGCCAGCGCCTCATCCCAATTCGAGAAACCATATCCATCGAATCTCACCGACTTTACACCGAGTCGATTGAGTTCATCGATGTACTTTGGGAGCTGAGCAATCAAGGCTTGCTTGACAGTAATCCTTTTCTGGTCACTTTCCCGCATGGTTCTGATCGTACAGGCTTGGCCGAGGGCTCGCTCAAACTCGATTGCTGTTGAACCCTCAGATTCATGGCCCTGAATCCCAAATCCCCAAGATTTACCATCTGCTGACATCTTGACAAACACGCCCTGCGCGTCATCGAATCTCGGCGAAACCTCCATTTGGGAGATCTGATAAGTTCCGCTCACTTTCTGCAATAGCCTCCAAGCCTCTTGGGAGACATCCTTCGGCATCGGCTGCATTCCACAGAGGAGTTTTACATCCGGCATCGGCCCCCCATTTGCCCATCGTGTAGCGAATTCTTTGCAGTCTTGAGCTATATCAAGTCGCCGAAAGGCATAAAGATAAGCGCATAAGCCTACGACTGCAATGCCTAGGACACTCAACGAAGCATTTTTGATTTTCATATTTTCAATGCAGGTCCACCACAAGAAACAGTGGACCTGCGGAAATTACTATCTATGGCTCGACTGGTGTCTCTTGATCATCATTGTCATCTTCTCCAGTGGCTTGATCCTCACAGGAGGTTCCAACGCACTTTTCTGCAAAGTGTGACTGCGCACTTGCCTCGGTCCAAGTGTTAGAATTTCCGATACACTTGTTAGTGATCTGTTGACAGCAATAAGTATAGGATCTCCCGTAGAGATGGATTGTCCCACACGCTCGTGAAATCTCAACATATGGACACTCTTGTGGTGTTCCAGATGAAGGACAATAGATGTCAACATTCGGCTCGTGGACCGGATCGATCCAGACTTCAGCATTAGCTGTAACAAGCGAGAGGAACAGTCCGGCAATTGCGGAAAAAGTGACGAGTTTCTTCCGTCTATTCATGATTCTCCTTAGCCATTCGGCTTAATCTGATAAAGACTTACAGTCCCACCAAAACGGAATGTTTGGAACTCCTGTTCGGATACGAGTAATGACCGAGCCTCCAAGAACAACACCTATTCCTTTTTTGGGACTAAACGGCTTACTTACCCAAGGGTCTACTTCGTTGAAATTGAAATCGGCTAAGATGATACTCTCTGCCCAGCAACGTTTAGAATATCGCACCCATTCATCCACCAAAGCTGGACTTGATACTCCATCTTCCTTCGGATAGTAAGTAAAACCTGTGGACGCGATTTTTGGATTTCTATATGGGGGAAGTTCAGGAAAGTGAAAGTCACTGGAGTCCAATGGTAGAGCCATCTGTTGGGCCGTTCCATAATCTATCCCACTTCCCCAATCCTGGCGGTAAAGTTCTAGAGCGATCCAGTTTTGATGGAGGGCCTGTCGGCAACTCGCTTCAAAACTCCGAATTTTGGCCTTGGAAATTAACGGAAAAGTAATCGCCGTTACTACCAATATTATCGCGATTACGGTTAATATCTCGACCAGAGTAAATCCAAATTTTCTACTGCCACTTGACAAGTTTTCTTCCTCCGTCACGGGTCTCGGCGAAGACCACTCGGAATTGGCTGTCTAGTTCATAGGCCCGAGGAAGGGCTGACGCATTAAGCAAAGATCGCAATTTTCCCTTATGGTCAAAGGCAATATGGTATGGCCCGTTAATCGCAGGCAAGTCTTTTATTTGCTTGCTGTTGCCTTCGTATATCAAAATAACATTCTTATAGTCTTTTGATAATTCGTCGCCGGGCTTGTATTTATTGATACTGCAACTGCCTCAAGAACCCATCAGGATTATCAGGGTTTTGCCGGTTTGATCTAGCTGTGGTTTTTCTATATCCCAATATATGTGGGATTGCACCAAGACATCATGGCCATCGGAATTTGATTCGGTAAAGAGTCTTGGTGAAGCAGGGCTGGCTTCAAGTATGCCAGTTTCATGTGCTATGGCGAACGCGGCTAGAATTGCAACGCCTGAAGCTATACCAATTTTCCTTCGATCATTCATTTGCTTGGTAAGGAAGTATTTGAGTGTTTGGTAATGATACAGTGATTATATTCATAATCCAAGGGTTTTGATATGAAAATGAGTTTAAATACAGTGAATGGTATTATAGTACCATTTGTTGTAGTTGGGTACTGTCATTGATGTCCAGCTTTAAGAAATGGCTTTGCCGCTCAATCTTCTCGTAACGGCGAATAAGACCTCTTGATCGGCCAATCCCGCGGCGTCTTTGAATTGAGTAGACAACACATCGGGGCCAGATTCTGCCGTGATTGCACATCCTGGTGATTGACTTCATGGCAGACGTCTGTATCTCTTCGCCGCCTATCGCACTTTTCTATGGCTTTTTGGGGCACTAACGGCGCATCGGTTTTTGGATCAAGGATCGTTTAGAAGTTGATGACCTTTATAGAAATTCTCGAATCTTTGAGGTGATTCGGTCGATACATTTTGGTGATAAAGGGGGCAACAGCTTGTTCTTAGGAGCTAAAGTAGATCTTATTCGGATATGAAATTTGCTTCTTATCTCATCCACTGATACGTTCGGTTAATGAAAGTGCTTCGGCTAACGTCTAACCCCGAAACGAAACCTCATCGGGCTTCCAAATTCGGTTCAAATCCCGGACCATCTTCTCCGGATCCATCCCCAGCTTCTCAAGTTCCAAAGCAACGCTGGAGATGGCCCTCACCAAAACCGAAATGTCCCGAACCTCCATCCCTCTTTGCCCCTGCAGATACTGTTCATAGACGACGGTGGTAAAGGCGGCCAGCGCATAGCCATTCGGCAGACCATGTCGGAACCATTCGGATTTCACCTCCCAACGCTTCCAACATTGGTCGGCAAACTTCTGATCAAACGCCAGCTTCCGATCCAGCCGCAAGGACCCCGCCGGATACCCAACCAGCAGCCCTTCCCGAAACATCTCGTCCACCGCCGAGAACGCCCAGTGCGATCGAGGCACATCCACTGGAGCCCCCTGCCCACCAAACATCGCCAACCCACAAAGAATCGTCGTTAAAGTTTCCATGCACGAGTCACCCCAGAAGAATAGGGAAGGTTTATCCCCGAAACGACCCACTCTTCCCACTCTCAAGTTGATTCAAATCTCGGATCATCTTCGGAACGTCTGCCCCTAACTGGTCCAACTCCGGTGATAGCATCGAGATCACCCGAGCCAAGTCCCGCAACTCCGCTCTAACTCCATCAAGGGGCACATCCTGCCCCGTTGCATTGGTGTAGCAAGTGTAAGTCGCCACAGCGAACATATAACGACTGTCCTCCTGACCATGGACATGCCCAAGCCCATCCGGGAATCCGACCATCAACCCACTCCGCCGCCAGCGCTTCAGTCGCTCCGTGACAAACTTCTGATCAAACGCTAGCTTCCGATCCAGCCGTAAGGACCCCGTCGGGTACCCAACCAGCAAGCCCTCCTGAAACATCTCGTCCACCGCCGAGAACGCCCAGTGCGACCGAGGCACATCCGCCGGAGCCCCCTGCCCACCAAACATCACCAACCCACAAACAATCCCCGCTAAACTAACCACTTACCAACTACTATCCTCTAAAAAACCCATGCAAACCAAAATCCAAATGGATCGCATCAAAAAGATTGCGCTCGTCGCCCATGACAACATGAAGCGCGATCTCCTGGAGTGGGCCAAGTTCAATAAGGGCACCCTGGCCACCCACAAGATCTACGCCACCGGCACCACCGGCAGCCTCCTGGAGAAGGAACTCGGGCTCAAGGTCCACAAACTCCAGAGCGGCCCTCTCGGTGGAGACATGCAGATCGGCGCCAAGATCGCCGAGGACGAAATTGACTTCCTCATCTTCTTCTGGGACCCCCTCGAACCCCAGCCCCACGACCCGGACGTCAAAGCCCTCCTCCGCATGGCCGTCGTCTGGAACATCCCGTTCGCCTGTAACCGAACCTCTGCCGACTTCATCATCTCCTCGCCGTTGATGGGCAAAGACTACGCGCGCCTCGTGCCGGACTTCGAGGCCTACCGCACGCGTAGAATAGAAAACGTCTAAGGAAACCATGACAAATCGCTCCAAGATCGTCATCGCCGGCGGCTCCGGATTCATCGGCAATGCCCTGATCCTGGAGCTAAAAGCCGACTACGAGGTCGTCATCCTCAGCCGCTCCGCCAAACTCATCGAAGACGCCACCGTCGCCCAATGGACCGGCCACGACTTGGGCGATTGGACCACCTACGTGGACGGTGCGTTCGCCCTCATCAACCTCGTCGGCGAACCCATCACCCTGCCTTGGACCGACGAAAACAAGAAGAAAATCCTCGACAGCCGGGTGGAATCCACCACCCTCATGGCCAAGGCCATCCGCACCGTCAAAGCGCCCCCCAAGGTCTGGATCAACGCCAGCGCCGTCGGCTATTACGGAGACACCGGCGACGAGGTCAAAGACGAAACCAGCCCCGCCGGAGACGACTTCCTCGCCGAAACCTGCCTCGCCTGGGAACGCGCCCAAGATGAGACCGAGGTCCCCCAAACCCGCAAGGTTAAACTCCGCGTCGGCTTCGTCCTCGGCCGAGATGGTGGCGCCTTCCCCCAACTCGCCAAACTCACCAAAGGCTTCCTCGGCGGTGCGGTCGGGAACGGCCACCAGTGGGTCCCCTGGATCGACCTGAGAGACCTCGCCCGCATGTTCCGCTGGGCCGCCGAGACCGAAATCAAAGGTCCCATTAACGGCGTCGGCCCCGAGCCGGTCCAGAACAAAGACCTCATGGCCGCCATGCGCCACGCCGCCCACCGCCCCTGGAGCCCCCCCGCCCCCGCTTTCGCCGTGAAGCTGGCTGGTAGCGTCATCGGCATGCAAACCGACGTCGCCCTCGTCAGCCAACGCGCCGTCCCCAAGGTCGCCCTCGAAAAAGGCTTTCAATTCCAGCACTCTGACCTGGCTCAAGTCCTCCAGGAACTCTTCGAGGGAACCGAGAATAAGAAAACAGAGTAATATAAACCAACCCGAAGGGGAGTAGCGCCCAGAGATGGGGCGAGTGATCGTCAAGACGTCCACCAGGACCGGTCCTCGCATAATCGCAAGACCTTCGCCGAAACTGCGCGGCGAAGGATTTTTTATGCCTCCGTCGCCCGACCAGGAGGCAAAAATGAAGTGTCCAACGTGCGCCGTCGACCTCAAAATCGCGGAACGACAAAACGTAGAAATCGACTACTGTCCCCAGTGCCGGGGCGTCTGGCTTGACCGGGGCGAACTCGATAAGATCATCGATCGCACCGCCGAGCCCACCCGCGCTCCGTCCACCCACGCCTCGCCCCCCATCAACGGCGGCGGCATGTATCACGGCAAGAAAAAGCGGAAAGGTTTCCTGAGTGAAATCTTCGACTTCGACTGAGGGAGGCAAACATGATTGCAGGAATTCCAATCTGGATCTGGGGCGCCTTCTTGGCGTTCGTCGCGGGCATGCTCGCGCTCGACCTTGGCGTCTTCCATCGCAAGGCGCACACCGTCGAGATGAAGGAGGCGCTCATCTGGAGCGGCGTCTGGATCGCCCTCGCCCTCCTCTTCAATCTCGGCCTCTACTTCTTCTGGGACCGAATCCAACCTGGCTCCGCCTACACGCCCAAAGACGCCTCGCTCGCGTTCCTCACCGGCTACCTGGTGGAAAAGGCCCTGAGCATCGACAACATCTTTGTCTTCCTCATGGTCTTCGGCTACTTCAATGTCCCCGCGCAGTACCAGCACCGAGTCCTCTTCTGGGGCATCATCGGCGCGCTCGTCTTCCGCGCCATCTTCATCGCTACTGGCGCCGCGCTCTTGCAAACCTTCGGCTGGATGGTCCTCGTCTTCGGCGTCTTCCTCGCCTTCACCGGCGTGAAAATGCTGTGGCTGAAAGACAAGAAGATCGACCCCGAAAAGAACCCCGTCGTGAGAGGCTTCCGAAAGCTCATGCCGGTTACCCCGGACTTCGTGGGCCAGCAGTTCTTCACCCGGATCGATGCCAAACTCTTCGCCACCCCGCTCCTGATCGCGCTGATCTTCACGGAGCTCACCGACATCATCTTCGCCGTCGATTCCATCCCGGCGATCCTCGCCATCACCAAACAGCCCTTCATCGTGTTCACGTCCAACGTGTTCGCCATCCTCGGCCTCCGCGCCCTGTTCTTCGCGGTCTCCGGCCTGATGAAGCTGTTCCATTACCTCAGCTACGGCCTCGCGGCGATCCTGATGTTCGTCGGCGGAAAGATGATCTGGACCTACGCCAACCACGCCTGGCTCGGCAACCCGGATTACAAGTTCCCCATCGGCATCTCGCTCGGCGTCATCGTCGGCATACTCGCCGCCGCCATCCTCATCTCCCTCGCCAAACCCCCCAAGAACCCAACCCACGCATAACCCGTGGCATGGGCGTCTTGGTCGTGTTCCGGAAACGCCTGTCTCTTAGATTCTAAAGATGAAAGGAGACAGGCGCCAACCTCATCCTTGCTCTTACCCGCTAACACCTCCGCGCAAGCGGCCCTACTACCTGTTACCTCCGTCAGTCGGCGGCAACTCCCCCTTCTGATATCCCTTGATGCTCTCGGGATCGAGTTTGAAATCGGCGGGATCAATCTTCGCCTTGAGGTCCAAAACCTTGGCGACGCCACCGAACTCGAAAGGACCTCCATCGCCCTGCCCCTTGACCGAAAATCGCTTGAGTAACCATCGATCGGGAAGAAACCATTGGGTGATGGAAATCTCATGCCCCTTTGCGTTTTTGGCGAGCGCCACCACCTTGCGCAGCTTTTCTTTATCCACGGTGACTTCCTCAATCGGCATCAGCTTCACCTCGGTGCTCAACGCAAACTGCATCGGCTTATTCGAGTCGAATTTGAACTGAAACTCGTCTTTGGCCGCCTTAAGCAAACTTTCCTTGGGGTCAAAGGTCCAGGGTTTAATTTCAGATTCGTAATAGACCTTCTGCGGTTCCATCAGCATCCAACTCGTTTTCTTGTCCGCCAAAGAGATAAACCGACCATCGCCCACCGTGATCACGACCCGGTACTGCCCGTCGTCGATGATCGAGTCCCGCCCCAGCTTCTGATCCCCCATCTCCACCTCCCACACCTCGCGGCAGGTCTTCAACTCGTGATAAGCCCGAATCTTGGCAAGCTCTAACGCTTCGAAAGTGGTCGGCGTCTGCAGGGTGACGAGAAGGAAAGTAGCGGCGGCAATCATGGCATTTTGGGGTTACGAAATAAGAAACGCAAAAACCCACCCAAAGTTACGCCCAAGAACAAGTTAACTTGGAATATCTGTCATACCTGCCCAACGCCCAACGCCCAACGCCCAACGCCCAACGCCCAACGCCCAACGCCCAAAAAAAGCACCGCGATCCAAACGAACCGCGGCACTTCTACGAACATCGATCTTGCTCACTGTTCCTGCGTCGGTATTATCCGCTTCAGGTTAGCAGGGTCTTTCGAGAATGACTCGAAACTCTCAGCCGCATATTGGCTCCCCTGGTGTTCGACGTTCTATCTCAACCGACGACGATCCACAAAAAACCGTTCCCTCCGAACGCCCTACGACAAGTCCCCACCCCCAAAAACCAAGCCAAAATCGAATCGAAAATCAAAGATGTCTCTCGGCCAAATCGTTCTCCATTTCGACCGTAACAACTGGCGACCCAGAACCGCAACGCTTTGCACCATCGGCATGACCGCCGTCATCGTCGCATTCGTTGCGATGGGATCGGTTGCCGGTGGAATCCTCGCGGGATTAGGGGCTCTTTATGCCGGGTTTGCGTCTTTCGGTGGGGTCCGACCTGCGCGCGTCCAGCGCATGCTCACTACCAGCCTGGCCACCGCCAGCATCGCCTTTCTCGGCAGCCTTGTCAGTCGTTCCGATGTCGCCACCATCGTCACCGTTTTCCTGGCGTCGTTCGTCCTGGCCATCATTGGCGCCCGAAGCACCTCGGCCAATATCGTTGCGGTCCAGACCGTGGGGGTTCTCATCGTTCTCTCGGGACTTCCCGAACTGGCCTCCATGCCCCTGGCCAACGCAGGGCTCGTGCTTGCGGGCGGGCTCTTTCAAACCGTTTTCTTCGCCATCGCCGGGCCATCCTTTCGCCACTATGAGGAGCGAAAGGCGGTCGCCGAGGCTTACCGAACCTTGGCCGAGTTCGCGCAAGACCTAGTGAATGCTTCGCCGGACCGTGACGAAGAAGACTGGTCCATCCCAGACGCCCAACCCTTCCAAGCCGCCCGAGAGAGGTTGAATGAAACGGAGCGCTTTGGCGCGGGGCCTGAGGTCGGACTGCTGCGAGACGTGATGAACGTTGCTGAGACCATGCGCGCCGCCCTCGTCGGTTTTGCCCGCTCTTACGCAAAGGAGCGACGCTCCGGTCTTCTCGAAAGAGCCTGGGCAGAGTCTCTGGCCCAACGCATGGCCGTTGCCTTTGGCCATGCGGCGGACGCATTTCAAGAGGCCAACTATGCGGAAAGAATCCTTATCCGACTGGAAGACGATGGCGAGGACCTGACCCCGACCCGCCAAGAACTGGTTCGCTGGGTGGAACTCCTCAACCGTTCTTTCGCCGAGATCGCCGCGTTGAACCTGGATAGCTACCACCGACAAGAAGGAAAGGGTTCGTTCTTCACGGATGTTCGAACCTCCTTCACGGGATTGTTGGACACAAAGTCTCTTCAACGCCTCACCATTGGCCATGCTGTTCGCTTTTCGTTGGTCGTCGGTCTCGCCACTGCGTACTACCGACTCTTTCATGTCGAGCATGGATACTGGCTGTCTCTCACCATCGCCATCGTGCTTCGCGCCGACTACGCCACCACTCTCACTCGCGGACTGAGTCGTATCGCTGGCACCTTCCTCGCCGTGCTTGTGACCACCCTCGTCGGACTGGCCATCCATCTCAGTCCGCCCGTCATGCTGACGGTCGTTCTCGTTGCCGGTTGGTTCTCTTTCGCGTTCTTTCAGGCCAGTTACTTGGCCTACAGCTTCTTCCTCACCGTTCTGGTCGTTTACGGACTGGCCGCGGCTGGGGCGTCGGAGGGTCATCTGGGACTGGCCCGCCTGATCGATACCGCCCTTGGAATCGCCATCACCCTTCTCACCGCATGGATCTGGCCCATCTGGCAATCGGCCAATGTACGAAACGTCTTGCGAGACGCCTTTGAGTATCAAGCCAAATATGCCGATACCCTCCTGCAATGCTTGGACGGCCAGCCCACAGAGGTTGCCGACCAGATTCGACATCGGGGCAGAGCTCTCAGAATCGAGGCGGAGCGAGTCGTTCAAGCCTCATTCTTGGAACCAAGGTGGACCCGGAAAAACCTTGTTGGCTCCGCCCGTGAATATCTGGGACGTCTTGACGAAAACGCGGCCCGCCTCCTGGCTCTGCACGCTCAACTGGTCGACCACTCTGAAGATCGCCAATATCTGGCAAAACAGATTCAAACTTCCGACCTGATCGCGAAAAACCTGGCAAAAGAACTGGCCTAGTTTATAAACGAAAACATTGCCATTATTTGTTTTATCGGGAATACTAAGTTCGTTTCGTGCCCGCTTCGCATCATTTGCATTGCTTTGGAGAGGAGATCGCGTGTCCACTTGGGGCCGAGAACTTTGACCTTCTGAAACCGTGAGGCGGGCTTCTGCTTTTGAAGGGTGGGAATTGCTTAACGCCCTGTGATTGAACCTATAATAGCCCCCATGCCGACGAACGAACTCTGGCCCGGCCAGGTCCAAAAAGCCTATTTCACACTCGACCAAGTGAAAGCTCTTTCCTCGCTCGTTCGGTCAGAGGTCTTCTACGCCTTTTCGGCAACCGAGCCCTTGTCCTCCGGTGACGTGGCCACCGCCACCCACCGAACCGCCCCCACCGTCCGCTACCATGTGAACGAACTCATCCGAGTGGGTCTTCTGATCCCCGTCGAGACCCGCAAGAAGAGATCTCGGACCGAAGAGGCATACGTCCAGGCCATGGTTGACGGCTACACTCCCCGCCCGCCGTTCGAGAAAGAGTATCTAGAAGAAATGCACCGGGGTTTCGGCGCCATTCTGAGAGGTATTGAACGCGAGCGTGCCTCCGCGCTCGCCGTGGCCAACGAAGACGCCGAGTTCTACAACCTCACCAATTTCCGCCACACTTTTCTCAAATTGACGCCCGAGCGTGCCGCCGAACTTCGAAAGAAGTTGAACGCTGTGGTTTTAGAGTTCTTAGAAGACCAAGACCCGAATGCCATCGCCCTCCACGCCGTCACCTACATGTCGCCACTTCCGTCGGAAAGCCGAAAGCGCTATAGAGAAGTAACCGGTAAAGACCTCAAAGAACAAGAGCCCGAATAGCCTCCCCCACCCCCAGTCAACCACATTCGCCCAGTCAACAAATCACGTTCGGTAAACGAAGAAAGCGACACGTAGCCGACGGTCCTCCCGTCGCACGCGCGTTCGTTTTGGCAGACCGCTCTGAAACAGATCGCGCTCACGTCAGGAGGACTGACGCCTACATCTCGCTCTGTGATTACTCACGCGTTACGAACTGCCGAGCGCAATGTAGCCGACGGTCCTACCGTCGTACGCGCGCTACCAAACAGAGCGCCCTGAACCAGAACACACCCACGTCAGAAGGACTGACGCCTACATCTCGCTCTGTGATTACTCACGCGTTACGAACTGCCGAGCGCAATGTAGCCGACGGTCCTACCGTCGTACGCGCGCGGCCCAACCAGAGCGCCCTGAACCAGATCGCGCCCACGTCAGCAGAACTGACGCCTACATCCCGCTCCGTCTCCACAACGCGCAACCCATCACTGAGCGCAATGTAGCCGACGGTCCCACTGTCGTACGCGCGCGGCAAAACAGAGCGCCCTAAACCAGATCACGCCCACGTCAGCAGAACTGACGCCTACATCGCGCTCGGGGATTATTCGCGCATTACGAACCACCGAGCGCAATGTAGCCGACGGTCCTACCGTCGTACGCGCGCTACCAAACAGAGCGCCCTGAACCAGAACACACCCACGTCAGCAGAACTGACGCCTACATCCCGCTCGGAGATTATTCGCGCGTTACGAACCACAGAGCGCAATGTAGCCGACGGTCCTACCGTCGTACGCGCGCGGCCCAAAACAGAGCGCTCTGAACCAGAACGGGCCCACGTCAGGGGGACTGACGCCTACATCTCGCTCTGTGATTATTCGCGCATTACGAACCACCGAGCGCAATGTAGCCGACGGTCCTACCGTCGTACGCGCGCGGCCCAAAACAGAGCGCTCTGAACCAGAACGCGCTCACGTCAGGAGGACTGACGCCTACATTGCGCTCGGCGGTTGAAAACGCTCTGCAAACAACCCAAACGACGGGTCTTATCTCAACCGACCGCCCTCGTACCCAACTAACCACTGCCACCCGTGCCAATGCCGGCGCGATTGCAATCAATCCAGCTCTTGACCCGCCACAACCAATCCGACGCAGCGGACCGAAAAATGCCAAACCGTCATCGACGGCACGGCAATTCACGAATATCCAATCGCGACCTACGCACTCACTTGCCGTCTTCCTTAAAAATAAACGCGTCCGAATTCATGCAATACCGCAGCCCGCCCTTATCCCGAGGGCCGTCGTCGAACACGTGCCCCAGATGGCCGTCGCACCGCGCGCAAAGCACTTCGGTGCGGTGCATGCCATAGCTGTTATCCTCGCGCGTCCAAATGCTGTCCTTGGCGTAGGGCTGGAAGAACGAGGGCCAGCCAGTGCCGGAGTCGAACTTGGCGTCCGACCGAAACAACGGCAACTTGCAGCCCGCGCACAGGTAAACGCCCTTCTTGTGGTTGTCGTAAAACCGACCGCAGAACGCCGCCTCCGTGCCGTGGTTGCGCAGGATCTTGTACTGCGCCTCCGTCAGAATCTTCTTCCACTCGGCATCGGTTTTGACCACCTTGTCCGCCCGCTTGGGGCTCCCCTCAAGGCGACCATCCGTCGTCGGAGGAGTCTGAGACGCTCGAGACGACTGATTCGAAAACGCGAATCCCAGAACCGCCACCACTGCCAAGCCCAAGAGAAACAGTTTCATGCCTACGATAATGCCTTACCTGGCCCAAATGTTCCAAAGTCCCACCCTGCTCAAAACGCCCAAACCACTTTCAGACTCACCCGATTCCGCCACCGAGGCGCATTCGGATCGCCCACGATCACGAAATACTCCATCCCCGACCCACCACTGTGCCGGTAAGCCAAATACCCATTTCGCGACCCATCCCGGCTCACATAGCGCCCTGAAATCGAATCGAACGGACCCATTTCATAGCTGACCGTCACGATGCCCAACCGATCCTGACCATCGAAATCGAACAGAGAAAAATTCAGGCCCAAGTCGAGTCCCTTCAACGCTCGATACGAGGCATAAGCGGAAACGAAACGGGAAGATTGGCCATCTCGTTCGCCCCATTCGTATGATCCGCCAAATCGCTTATACCGATTGCTGTCGTTCAAAGTGAAGCCAACGCTTTGTATATTTTCTGGCGCACCGTAATAAGTCTTCCGCGCGATAGAACCCTGAAGGCGAATGTCGCTCCGTGTGACGAAACTCGTGTAAGATTCCGCCCCTTTCTCTTGCTGACCGCCATCGTAGTCTTCGTAGTAAGTCGCAAAGAGGTCGGTGTGGAACTGCCGGATGGGACCACGGCGATACTGCATGTTGTATTCGGAGTAGCTGTAAGCCCCCCGTCGATCCGTCCAAGGAACGAAGGCGAGTGGGGAAGAGAAGTCCGGCGGAATCCACTCGTACTGCACCATCGAATACCAATGGGGCACCGAATACATCAGGCTCAAATCGCCCGCCGTGACCCCTTTTCCGCCCAAATCGCGCGAGTTTGCCAGATTGGTGCTGATCGAGTAGTTTCCCCTCCCCACCTCGCCAGAAAAGCCCACCGCCGAGCTATCTCTCCCATTCCCGCTGGTTCCGGTGAACCACACGTCCGCGTTGTTGCGCGCTCCAAACGTCTTGTTGATTTTCGCGACCCCGGCTGTTTGATCGCCCGTGTCCACCGTCGCCAGCGCACCTAAACTCAGCGAGGAGTCGATCTGTCCGTAGGCCTTCGCTCCAAAGTCGAAATCAGAGATGCGCCGTGAGTAGAACATTCTCCCAAACCCAAATCCTCCCCCGCCAATTCCAAAGAAGTCGCCTCCATCGTTAAAGAACGGACGCGCTTCATCCAGGTATCGCTCGGTCCGGGTGAAAGAGATGCCTTCGACCTCGCTCTCGATATTCCGAAAGTCGGGATTGATCGATCCCAAAATCGTCATCTGAGGAGTCAACGCATACCGAACGTCTAGCCCGGATCGCAGACCCGTTCGCGTTCGGTCGTACTCCGCCGCCGTATAGGCCAGAAACCGGGGCCGGTTCCTTTCCGCACGAGGGGGAGGAGAGATCTCCACCCACTGTCCGTTAAGCTCTTGTCGCTCCTGAGTGGTGGTGTTTGCCCACATCGAGCCAGTCTTAGTTCGAGCTTGATAACGATGGAAGTTGATATCCATCGTCCGTTTCTCGCCAGAAGGATAGCTCAACACTTTCCAGGGAATGCGAAATTCGGTACACCACCCATCGTTCACGCGTTTAGTTGCTGAAGTCCACTCCCCCCGCCACTCCCGTTTTGCCGCGCGTCCGCCCGAAATGTACTCGTTCTGAGTGTTCAGCGCGTTAACGCTAAACGAGGACCGTCCATCCCAGTTTCGAGTCCCATTCGGATTGATGATGAACTCAAGGACGTCCTCGCCATTAAACTCGCTGCCCGGCTTGATTTCTCTGGCCACGATCGCCATCGGATGCGAGTCATGGGCGTACATCGCCACGTAAATGGCCGCCTCGTCGTAGGCTATCCACGCCTCCGTCTGATCAGCCAGAGCTTGCCCGTTGAGTGGGTCTACAAAACCACTGACCTTGATGGCGCCCTTCCACTCATCCGTGCCAATGTCGCCATCGATGACCGGAGCCGCCCCTAGCTTCACCCCTGCGACTCGCGGAATATCCACCGCCGAGGCCGCCCCAACGGCAAGAACGCTGAGCAACGATGCGCAATAAAACCTCAAGAAATCCACCTTGACGAGAGACGCCGCAGATTATACGCAAACCCTTCCGCGTTCATTCCCAGTGACCCGGGAGAAAACCCCCTTTGCATCCTCAAAAAAATGCGGTATCGTTCAATTGTCAAAATCTTACTAAGATAACTGTATCTTGGTAAATTCGGAGGACCAGATGGGTAATTCGCAAACATTTGGCTGGGCAATGATGGCTGCTGCCAGTCTAGACTTCGTGAATGCGGCGCTGACCGAGCTTTACAATGCGGGCAAGCTGCCAAACGATGTCGATTACACCAACTCAAACCTGAACATCACGCTAAAGGCGAACCTGGGCGCGCCCAGTCTTAACGCCAACGTCGGCACCCAAACCGATGCGATGAACGTGGTGATCCCGGTAACGAGTGGAACGCTGACCTTCGGGGGGACCAACTATCCGCTCAGCGGTACCGCTACGATGACGGTACTGCTCAGCTACGTGGACATCGAGGTATCCGGAAGTGGAACGGATCGCCAAGTCTACGTCGACTTCACCAATGTTCTCAGCGTAGACACGCTGAGCTTCAATCTCAATCCGGAGCTAAACGGCATCCTTGCCTATATGCTGGAGTCCTACATCCAGCAGTATTTCAAAGACAATAACGGCCAGGCCATGTTCACCCTGGGCACGGTGAATATCAACAACCTCTCCGGCATTTTCCCCAAAGGACTGACCCCAATCTTTGCCCAGTTCGCTTCCTACGTGGATCCCAACAATCCAGGTTCGGATGCCATTGTCGCCATGATTGCTACCGATGGCAGTCCCGCCCACGGTCAAGACCCCATCTTCACTTCTTCCGTGATTCCGAGCGGATCGCAGGCCTCTGCCTACTTCGGCGGCGCTGCCGTCCTCTCCAATCTCGTCGTTCCTCCAGCAGCGGCCAATCTCGGATTGAGCGTATCGAACTTCAGCATCACCAGCGAGCCAGTAGAAGCGCAGATGCAAGGCTCCTTTACCAAGAAGGGCGCCAAGTTCACCACCTTCAACACCACTATCGATTCCAACCAAATCGGTTTCCTTTTGAAAGGGGAGAAGACGGTGGTCATCGATTACGACATCACCGGAACGGCTAATATCACCGCCGCGATCCAACCAGACGGCACGAACCAAAAAATCGTGTTCACGGCCTCCAAGCCATCCGTCAGCAGTAACGTCAGCAATACGTGCGTTCGCGTGATTTTGGATATCTTCTCGCTCGGTTTAGCGGAACTCTTCTACTGGATCGTAGAAGGGCAGATCAATAACAAGGTGAGCGAGGCGATGGGAGACGCCCTCAAATCGGCCCTCCCGAGCGTGACCTGGAACTACACCCAATACGCCTCCCTCAAGTCCATCTCGATGCCCGCTGACATCATCATCGGCGTCGGGGTGAACGCCGTCTCGGCCGCTGACGTCCACAAGATGGTCCGAGCCAATGTCGAGTCCGAGCAGCGGGTTCTTGTCGCCAGATAAAAGCCCCCGAGGACTCCGGCGGTTGAGCCGCGAGATCATTGCCGAATGCCGTACCCACGGCATTCGGCCCCTCCGCGTTCTCCGCACCGACGTTGGGGGCATCCTTCTCTACTTCACACGGGACGACCGGAAGGTTAGCTTCGAACTTGCAGAGCATGAGGAGAGCCGCGTGCGGTTCCAGCACGGAGACCTCCCACCTCAAACTCAACCCATCGACGCCGAAACCATCCAATTCGCCGCCCGTTTTCTGGCAAACGAGCCCAGCCACCTGTCGCGCGAAGAATGGATCGCCTTCGTTGATCGAGGAGTAAGGTCTAGGAACGCTTGGTAGTAATGACCACCGCTCCCGTTTGCGGCATGATCTGAGCCCAGTCACCGCTTCGTTTCAATATCTTTGCCTGGGCAACGGATCCTTTTCCTAGCGGGATCCAAAGCGGCTTGTTTTTCAGGTAGTCGGGAATTCCCAACGTCACCTTCGGCTTTTCTTCCATCGCCATCAACAATGCCGCCGGATAATCCTTGGCGCTCTGGGACCCCGTCAACTTCAGTGACCGCCCCACCATTTGATGGTCGAAAATCTCGTCCGCGTAAAGCACCAAGCCGATATAGGCGTCCATTCCAATCTTGCCCTGGTCGCCCAGTTTGACGGGATTGGGAGGTTCGGAAGCCGCCGCAAGGACGAGGGGATTCACGTTGGTCTTCACCCAAGCGTCCATTTGCTTCAAGTCCGCTCCCATTGCGTCGCGCTCGCCATAGACATTGCGGGCCATCTCGTCCCGCAACCACTTCATAAAGACCTTCTCACCCAAGTAGCCGTTCGCCCAATACTCGGGAGACGTGTAGCCGCCAACAGCGGGTAGAACCGCATGGCCATATTCGTGAGCCACTTCCCGCGCCATCTCCACCGGACTCCCAAAGCTGCGGAGGTCGTAAAGGTAAATCGTATTCACCTTGACTGATCGGTTGTCCGGCATCAAGTCTTCGCCCAGAGTCTGCTCGCCCCCGGCTTTGCCGCCCCAGCAGACGTAGAAATCGACGATGCCCTTATTGATCGTCTCGTTGTGACCAAACCGAAAACGGGAAGTCACCATATCCCACATCCGAATTGCCTGGCGCGCAATGAACTCCGCCTTGTCGTCCTCCGCCTTGCGCTCCTGCGAATACACTCGGAACCTTAACCGACCTTGCTTTTCTCCTGTATTCGGATCTTTGGGTGCATCTTCGTCGGGACCAAAAGAGCTCGTGATCCAATCGAACTCCCACTTGATCGCCGGATCGCCGAACAACTTAGGCGACTTCTTGGAAGGCTCCAACCGAGTATTTTTCACCCAAAGCGTGAGCCGGGGCGGCTTCCCGGCTGGCTCATGGAGAACGATGTACTTTGCCGCGGGCTCCTGGAGACCGCCAATCGTCAAGGCTGCGAGCAAACTGAGCATAAGTAATTAGTGTCCTATATGTTCAAGGAAGCGTTCCGCGTCGATCGCCGCCATACAACCCGTACCTGCCGCGCTCACCGCCTGGCGATACACGCTATCCGCCACGTCCCCCGCCGCAAAAACGCCGTCGATATTCGTCTTGGTTGAGCCTGGAACCGTCTTCAAATATCCAACCTCATCCATATCCAAAACGCCCGTGAAGAGATCGCTGTTCGGCTTATGGCCGATGGCCACGAATACTCCCGAGATTTCCTTCTCCCATTTTTCGCCGGTGACGATGTTGTGAAGACGAACGCCCTTCACTTTCTTCACGGGCTCCATGTCCCCCAGAATCTCGTCGATCACCGTGTTCCAAATGATCTCGATCTTCGGGTTGTTCATCACTCGGTCTTGCATGATCTTGCTTGCGCGGAACTCATCGCGACGGTGGACGATATAGACCCGACTGCAATGCCGCGTCAAATAGTTCGCTTCCTCCATCGCCGTGTCGCCTCCACCTACAATGATCACTTCCTTGTTGCGGAAGAAAAACCCGTCGCAGGTCGCGCATGCGCTCACGCCATACCCGCCAAAGATTTGCTCGCCCTCGAGCCCAATCCACTTGGCGCTTGCCCCCGTCGAAACGATCAACGATTCGGCTTCATAAATCTCCTCGCCTACCCAAACCTTGAATGGTCGCTGAGACAAATCCACCTGAGTGACTTCGCGATGCTCGATCCGAGCCCCAAATCGCTCGGCCTGCTTCTTAAAGAGCTCCATCATCTCCGGCCCCATGATTCCTTCCGGAAATCCGGGATAGTTCTCCACGTCCGTCGTGATCATGAGCTGCCCACCGGGTTGAAGGCCAGCAAATAAGAGGGGATTAAGATCCGCGCGAGCGGTGTAGAGGGCCGCTGTATAACCGGCGGGCCCGGAGCCGATGATGATCACTTTTTCTGACATATATTTCCGCTGCCAGAAGCCGTCCCCCCAAGCCAAGCCCGGCTCCATGGAGGCTCCGATCGCTCAACCCTGAGGCGCTTCTGCGTATATCCTGAGGTTACCTCTGCTAAAAGCGCATCGAATCGGGTTTGGTTCCCGTCTTTAGGCATACTGTATGTCTGAAAACGAAACCCCCCAACCGGTGGATTTCAACGCCTTCCTTGTCGAAATGATCGACATGGCGGCGGCGATCGCTTGGTCTAAGTTGGGTCTTCAACCCGATATTCGCTCTGGCAAAATCGAGCCCGATCTGTCACAGGCCAAGTTGGCCATTGACACCATCGCCCAGCTCTCCTCCCTTATCGAGCCCCAGCTCGACGATGAGGCGAAGAGGCAAATGGGCAATCTCGTCGGCAATCTGAGAATCAATTTCGTTTCAAAAATGCAGGAAGCAACCAATAAGAGCGAGGACACGCAATCGTGAGTGCAGAAAGGATTCAAGGCGCAAGGAAGGGAAGTCGAACCATTGGAGAACGCATCGGTTCCCTCGTCAATCGATCGAGGTCCGCGCAGCTAGACCGACGGGACGCCGCCGAGCGGGCGAACGCCGCAACCGCAGGCCCTACGGTCAAAGAGCGCCAGCACGAACTCATCCGCTTCTATCAAGAATACGAAACCCTCGTCGAAACGGTCTGTGACGCCGCGCAGTACGGCCCCACCCCCAAACTGGAAGGCCGCTACGAGACGCAAAGAAACTGGATGATCGCGAACTACCCGGGCGTCCGAAAATACGTCGTCGCCTACCTGCGATTTGATGTCGAAGACGTTGCCCAAGGGGGAGACGCCTTCGAAGCCCTCTTCACCGCTGAAAATCTCACCGCATTTTTACAGTCGGATGACGGTAACATGATCTCGCGGATCATGCGAACGCGCGAGGCGTTGTCTCTTTACGGAGACCACCTTCGCCAACTTGCCGCCGCCGCATAATACATGCGCCAGACATTTCAGCACGCGGATTTTGAGGCGCTCACCCGCCTGTGGAACCAGTTCTATCCCGAAAAATTCAGGATAGACCCGGCCATCCTTCGCCAGAACACGGTCGATTCGCCCGTGTTCGACTGGGGGGTCTCGCGTATCGAGGAAAACAACGGCGAAGTCCTCGCCTTTGTCGCCTTTAAACGCTCCGCCGCCGGACTCTTCAAAGGCCCCTCCGTAGATCAAGCCCACCTTTCGGCCATCGCCTACACCGATCCGAATATAGCCGTCGATCTCATGGCGGAAGCCAAGCGCACGCTGCGGAATCGTGGCGTCAACAAAATCGTTTTCGGCGCGGATTCCCGCCACTTCTTCCCCGGCTGCCCCGTCGAAGGCCGAGTGCTGTGCGACTTCCTCATGGTCGAAGGATTCGAGTCGGGCACTGAAGTATTCGACCTGGAACGAGACCTCACAAACTACCAACCCCAGCATCAAGCTCCCGAAGGAATCGAACTTCGCCCCCTCGCCTCGGAAGACGACATCGTCAGCCTCCGCGTCTTCCTAGAACACGAATTCCCCGGGCGATGGCTGCACGATGCCATGGACAAAATCCGCGCCGAAGATCGACCGGATTGCGTTTACGCCGCTTTCGAAGGTCCTAAGGTCGTAGGCTTCGCTCTCATCCAAGACTCAAAACAAAAGCAGCCCATCGCCGGCGGCATCTGGCGAAACGATCTTGGCGAGAAGTGGGGGAGCCTCGGCCCCATTGGCGTCGCCACCGAAATGAGAGGAAAGGGCCTTGGCCACGCGCTTCTCGCTCACGCCCTGGATCATCTCAAGCAGAGCGGAGTAGACCGCTGCATCATCGACTGGACCACCCTGGAAGACTTCTATGGACGCCACGGTTTTCAGATCGCGAGAACCTATAAAAACAGTTCGCTAAGACTCGGCGACTAGCTGTTCAAAGTCTCGTCATCCTGCATTCATCCCCCATTCACGTCGCCGCACGACGCTGAAAGGGAGGTGAATTCATATGTTTGACTTTGAATCAGCCACTTCTGCGGTCGCTAGCCGCCGAACGTTGCTAAAAGGAGTAGGCCTAGCCGGAGTCTCCGCCCTGTCCATGTCGTTCTTGGCCGGTTGCGGCGGCTCGGGAAACAGCCATTCGTCCAGTAACCAAGACGCCGATATCCTTGGTGCCGCCAAGATTGCCGAAGCCCTGGCCACCACCATGTACACGGCCATCATTAACGACGCCCCCTTCTTCGGCTCGCTCGATGCCTCCAACCAAGACTACATTCGTGCCGCCCAAGCCGAAGAGAAGTTTCATTACGATCTCCTTAAGGGTGCAACCGGCGGCGCGGATGCCCAACTCAACTACTACTTCCCAACCGGTATGTTCACCGACGCTCAGACGACGTTGGACACCCTCGTCACTCTGGAGGACGCCTTCGTCGCCGCCTATCTCATCGGAGTAAAGGACCTCTCCTCACCCGATCTCCGAGTCCTGGCTGCGCAGATCATGGGCGTTGAAAGCGACCATCGCACCCTGGCCCGCATCATCGGCGACGATCTCGGCCTCACGAGCATCACCGGTCTATCGGGTTCCCCCGAGTCGGTCGATCCTCCCAACAATAACGTCTACGAAAGAACCTACGGACTCACCGATATCTCCCAGGTGGTAACTGCGCTCACACCCTTCCTCGCTTCGGGGGCCAACACGGTTCAAAAGACGTTTAATCCCACATTCTCGCCCAGCAATTCCGGTCTCTATCCCAATCCCGCGAATGGCTAAACAATACAGGTCCCTCAAATTCGGGGGACCTTCTCATTTCCTTGCATCAAAATATCGGAATGGACCCCATTAGTTGTCGCTCGGGCGTCGTGGTTCGGGACTCGCTGATCAAAGATTTTGACGACGTCGTGCGAGCCGTTCTCAGCGCCACTGACCACGGGTTCCTTCTCACCGACCTCAACCACATCGCCATCGCCTGCAACGAATCCTTTGGCGCTCAATTCGGCGTCGATATTCAAGGGGTCGTGCGGAACGATGTCGAATCGGTCCGCGCCATGGTTCGAGACCGCATCGAGGACCCGGAAGCCTGGGAAAAGAACCTCATCGAGGTCTACGGCAATCCGATGGGAACGCAGATCGACGAGCTCATCCTTCACCAACCCACCGTTCGCCTGCGCCGTTACACCGGTCCCGTCGTCTCCAAGGAGGGAACCGCCATTGGACGAATCTGGACCTTTTTGGATGTCACGTCGGAAGCCCGGCAGAAAAAGATCCGAGAGGCTCTCGCCGAGGCTAGCATCTTCTTCGATTCCCAACCTCGTCGGGTCTACGAGTACCTTGTCGACCTCCTGAGCGATCACTACGGCTCCCTGGTCCTCCTCTCCGTTCGTTACGGCGATTTCATGCGATTCCAGGCCGTTGGCGGTCCTAATCCTGAGGCCAAGAAATTGCCGGGGAACCCTCTGGCCGACTCCTACTGTCAGTTCTGCCTCCAGAGCCAGTCCCCCATGATCATCCAAGACGCCAGGACCGATCCGCTCTACGCCAACCTCCTGCCCGCGTCCATGGGCCTCACCCGATACGCAGGTGTCCCCATCATGGCCCCCAGCGGCCATCTGGTCGGCACGCTCTGTATCCTGGACGATCGCTCCCACGAACCTCTGGACGATGAAGACCTCCGATTCCTGAGTCTCCTCGCCGTCCGTATCAGCTACGAATTGGATCGGGAGAACCAACTGAGATCGCTCGAAGGCGATCTTGCCGCGACCGAAAAAGCGCTCCGGGGGATCCAACACCGCCTGATCCAAAATGAAAAACTCGCCGTCACCGGCATGCTGTCCGCGTCCATCTCTCACGACATTCGGAACATCCTCTCCGCGATCTCAACCGAAATGTCCATCCACGCGGATCGCCCTGCCGAACTTCTCAAGGTCATTCAATCTCAGCTAGACCGCTTCGCCGTCCTTTCTCATCGCCTCCTCTCCTACGCCGCGCCAAAGGAAATGTCCCGAGCGCCCGTCGACGTCAAGAACGTCCTGCAGTCCGTCTTGGAACTCCTTCGCGGACATCTTGCGGTGAGCGGGATCATGGTCGATCTGAGCGTCCCACCCCATGTACCCGACGTCAACGGAGACCCCGTGAGACTGGAGCATCTGTTCGTCAACCTCGTGCTAAATGCCATCCAAGCGAGTAAGCCTGGCTCGCCCATTCGCATCGCCGTCGAGCCTCATCCCAACTTCGTTCTGGTGGAAGTCTCGGATTCCGGCAAAGGCATGACCCCCCACCAACTGGCTCGACTTTTTGAACCTTTTAGCTCCACTCGGCACGAAGGATTCGGTCTCGGCTTATTTAGTTGTCGTCAAATCGTAGAAGAAGTCGGCGGAAAGATTTCGGTCGTTTCCCAACCGAATCAAGGCGCCACATTCTCGATCGAACTGCCCATCGCCTATGAAGGACATTCTGATAATTGATGACGACCGCTTCCTGACCGACTCGCTCGGTCGCTTTCTAGCCAGCCACGGATTTGACGTCCGCAAGAGCCATACCGCGGCTGATGGGTTTCATTGCATGGCGGATAAGCAGCCTAACCTGCTGGTCTTAGACCTCGGTCTTCCCGATCAGGACGGAATCTCGCTTTGTCGCCGAGTGCGCGCGCAATGGAAGTTTCCCATTCTCATGCTCACCTCTCGGGGCGCATCCATGGATAAAGTCGTGGGACTAGAGGTTGGAGCGGACGATTATCTGACCAAACCTTTTGACGTGAACGAGTTCCTCGCCCGCGTTCGAGCCCTCCTCAGAAGAGCGAACGAATATTATGAATCGGTCTCAGAGGGCCAAGATCTCATCCAAGTCGGACCGCTCTCCATCAACGGCCCGGCCCGCACGGTGGCGGTTCATGGCAACCCCATTGATACTACGGAGACCGAGTTCAAAATCATCTCCTACCTCGCTGCCAACGCCGGACGCGCCATCAGCCGGGAGATGCTGTTCGAGACCATCTGGGGCTACGATATCGAATTCAGTAGCAATTCGCTCGAAGTTCTGATCTATCGACTGAGAAACAAGATGGAGCAGTCGAAAGCCCCCAATCTCATCAAGACGATTCGGGGCTATGGCTATAAGTTAGAAGTCGTCTAGTCGCCCCACGCCTTCCGAACCATCGCGTAGCTAACCGGGTCGAACGTCTTAAGCTCGACCCGGTTGAACGGCTGAAAATCGTTCATCCCAAAGTAGCTCTCCGTCGTCTCCGCAAAGAACTCCATCTCGTTGTTCAACCCGTAGTGCCGTCCATGACCGGAGGGCTTCTTCAAGACATCCTCGTACTTCCCGTTCTTCTTCGCCGCATCGTATGCCGCCAAGATGTCCCTGTTGTCGTAGCCAAGGAAACGGTGGTGGTAAGAGTGAGCCAACTCATGGAGAACCATAAACGGCTGATTCAGCTTGGACCAATCCAAAACGTTTTTCGCGTTCCCAAGCTCCACTCCCTCCGCCATATCCACGTTAAACCCATGATCCTTGAGCCAAACCGCGCTCGGGTGGTACGCCGCCGCAACGCAAGACTTGCTGTCCTTATCCAGCCAAATCTTGGTCGTCTGAATCTTTTTAAACGCCGGAGCCGGAACCAACTCGTGAATCTTCCGCAACTCCACCTTCAACATCACCACCATCCGATCCCGCAACCCCGAATCGGCCTCGAGGTTCGGATGAATCATCACCGTAAACCCCTCAATCGTGGTCTTCCCATACTCCGAAGTAGGCACAACCCCCGCCTGCAACACCAACGCCAACACCACCGCGTTCATAAACAGAGCATAGACCATCCCGCCACCAGCCCTCTCCCCGCAGAAAGCCACCCCCCTCTCCCTCCAGAAAGCCTCCCCCCTCTCCCCGGGGGAGAGGGGCAGGGGTGAGGGGATTCGTGCAATTTGATCAGCTGCAAATCCGATCCAAAATCTGATTGAGGAGCAACCCTCCCGCCCCGATCTGCTTTTGAACCGTTTATGGCGATTCTGGTGACTGAGCTAATCCAGCCAGTGCCTCATCCCAACTCGAATACCCATATCCTTCGAACGTGACAGACCGCACGCGAAGCCGATTAAGATCGGCCATGAAACCCGGAAGCTGGGTAATCAGAGCTTCTTTGACGGTGATCATCTTCTTATCGCTCTCGCGCATCGCCTTGATGGTGCAAGCTTGTCCGAGTGCGCGCTCGAATTCGATTGCCGTCTTCCCATCGGACTCATGGCCCTGGACTCCAAATCCCCAGGATTCGCCATGGGTAGTCATGCTCACGAAGACTCCTTGAGTGTCGTCAAAGCGTGGGGAGGCTTCTAGTCGAGAGATTTCAAAAGTACCACTCACTTTTTGGAGCAATTTCCATGCTTTCTGTGAGGCATCCGGAGACAGCGGCTTCATGCCGCATAAAAGCTTAATGTTTGGCATAGATGCCCCGCTCGCCCATTTCTTCGCAAATTCAGAGCAATCCCGGGCAATGTCGATTCTCTGATTCGCACAAAGAACTCCGCCCGAGCCAACCACGGCGACACCTAAAAAAATCCATGCAAGCAATCTACGATCCATTCTTGCATTCCCACCAAAATGGAATATTGGGCATTCCTTCTCGTATTCGAGTTATTATCGAACCCCCAAGCACCACTCCTAAGGCTTTTTTGGGACTAAATGGTTTACTTGTCCAAGGGTCGAAGTCGTTAAAGTTGAAATCAGCCAAAACGATGCTTTCGGCCCAACAGCGCTTTGAATACCTAATCCATTCGTCTACCAATTCTGAACTAGATACGCCATCTTCTCTTGGGTAATACGTGAATCCAGTGGACCGAGTCCTCGGATTCCTGTAAGGGGGAACTTCTGGAAACCTAAAGTCGCTCGAATCTAAAGGTAGGGCCATTTGTTGTGCGTTTCCATAGTCCATTCCTCCTCCCCAATCCTGCCGATACAACTCTAGCGCAAGCCAATTCTGATGGAGTGACTGACGCGAACTAGATTCGAATCCTGCCTTCTTTGCGGAAGAAATGATGGGAAGCGTTATTGCCATTACCACCAATATGATGGCTATGACGGTTATTATTTCAACGAGCGAGAAGGCCCTTAGTCTAGTTCCATTGGACAAGCTTTCTGCCTCCATCTCGATTTTCTGCATAAATAACACTTAATCCTTGATCAAACTCGTAGGCTCGAGGAAGAGCCGATGCGTTCAACAAAGATCGTAATTTGCTTTTGTGATCGCATGCCAACAGATAAGGCTTACTAACCATCGGTAATCCTTTCGTATTCTTGCCATCTCCCTCGTAAATCAGAACTATGTTTGAATGAATTCTCGAAATTTCGTCTCCAGGCTGGTATTTATTTAGACTGCAACGCCACATGCGCTCAAAAAGTTCTGCCCAACGTGATCAATGTTGGTTTGCTAAGATCCCAACTTAGGCGCGGCTCGACGAATACCCCTTGACCATCTGTGTTTGCTTCATCGTAGAGTCTTGATGAAGTATCTCGATGCAAAAACGCACCAGTCTCCCATAGGAGCGCTATGCCTCCGGCAAGGTGTAGACGTCGGTCAAGCCCGACGTGAGCAAACCCGGTTAGATCACGATTTCAATCATCGCCAAATCCCTTCGCGAAACGGCCTATCCGACCACAAAGCCCGCTTCAGAAATCCGCGCCCGCCGCGTCTCCACATGCTCCTGATCCCGGGTCTCCTCGATGCACACCACCGTCACCTTCGACATATCCGCCGACGCGAATGCCCGCTCGTGCTCGAATCGAACCAAGTCTCGGAGCCGAAATCGAATCGAGTTCTACACCCAGATATCGGCCATAAGTTCCAATGGTGCATTCTAACCGGTGTTACACAGTCATAAGTAAAGGCAGTAATGAGAACAACTGCGGGGGCAGAAGCGAACCTCGAGGACTCCCTTTCAAGTTCTAGAAATCACTTCAACTGCTTCTCTAGAAGAAATGAGCCTTGGAACATGGTTCGGCTCAAACAAAATGATGCTGGGTGTCGCCCTAAGACCTAATCTTAGCGCCATAGATCTGTCTGCATCGACCATCGTTTGAGACTGACTCTTGGGCATTTTCATCAAAGCGACTTCAAGGCTATGCTTTGACAATCCGAACCTTAAGGCAATCTCGTCCAATCTTGGTCGTCGAAAATCTCCACTTTCAAACACTTCCAAACCCATCTTCCAAAAGCAGCCCTCTCTTGCAGCTAATTGGAGAACGATGGCTGCCGTCAACGATCCGCTGTGCTCAGGGTTTGGAAAGTGACGGTAAGTCAAGTTGATATCATTTCGACCCTTGATCGCGTTAAATAGAGTCGGAAACGACTCGGCACAGGCTATGCAACTAAAATCCCCGAACATAAGCAATCGTCTCTTTGCCGATGGTTCACCGCAAACGGGAGACCAAATAGGGAATAGCTCATCCTTACTAAGGCTATTCGCTAATTGCGAATTAAATCGAACGTATGAAGTATCGTGTATCCATAAGGGCCAAGTCAGAGTTATCACTCCTGTGACCGCAAGAATTAAAGCTAGCGCTCCTAAAATCGACCCGCGCGGCACAGGGGGTGTTTCCAAAGAATAGAGTCGGGAATGGATAGATAAGTTGATAAGGAGGACAATAAGAAACGTAATGCACCAACTGCAAAGTGCATGAAGATAAAACGCCGAGTAACCGGTAAGTAAAAGACTTATGAAGACACCCAGCGCTAAAAGACCATATGCGATTCTGGTGTTCCGTATAATGTCAGTGCTGCCGAAACGCATTAAACCTAAAATGAGAAGAACAAGGCAAAGGAGAAGCCCGTAAACCGAGATAGGGAGCCCTAGAACTCTTGAAACGGGGCTGTTAGATACGATATTGCAGCTACTTTCCGCATAGCAACTCAAATCGACCGACAGCCAATCTCGCGCGACAAGAAGACCGGCCACAAAAAGCCCAATAAGACTCAATAGAATCGATAAGTAGTTGACCAGATGCCAATTCCGAAGGCGAAGTATAGTTCTAACCATATCAACTCGAGCAATAGGCACTGATTGGAATGATGGCCAAAATCTGGTCATTTGAACTAATGGTTATCGATTCATCAAAGTTCCCTCTTGATAGACCTAGAACTGTTATTGCAATAGTTGCTTCAGTAGTTGAATCTCTCTTCAACGACACATGAATCTTCTTGCTCGATGCAACTAGTGAGAGTAGTTTCGGAAGACCATCACGAACAGATAGTTTCGCTATGGCTTCCGCTCTCTGTCCAATTTTGACAACTCCAAATGAAAACGACGAAGGAATCGTCAAGATTTGCGAGCATAAAGTGCCTTTTAGTAAAAGAAATTGTTCACCAGTTGAATTGTCTATTGTTTTGTAGCGGATTCTTGCAATAGAGGAGAATTCGCCCTCAGGAGCCTTGCTCGTGCAAATGGCTGTCACATGAAAACCATTTATGTTGTCCTGCTTCAAGTGTAGCCATGGTACAGCTGCTTCAATCGAGAGAGATGTTACTGAAGGGTGAATAGAACATAGAATCTTAATTGTTTGACTGTTGAATCCCGGAGCTTTTCGCTCTATCTTTCCGAGGTTAAGTTCGCCGTCTGAATTCAAATTCTGAATGGTCGAAACGTTCTTGCCTTTAATGGAAATGGTCTCAGTAGTCCTCCTGCCTGCAACAAGACCTTCAATTGTGATCGACTGATCTATTACAGGTGTAGAGCCGTCATTTGAGATTTCTACAGTAATCGGAAACGATTTCTGTGGAGCAATGGGCTTCTCAACTACCCTCGGTGTTACGTTGAGACAGCCACAACTAGCTGTGATCCTAATATTTTTAATGTTCTCATTTCCAATATTTGTGACAAGTAGTCGCTTGTGTATTGTCCCGGGAAAGAACTCCCCAATTTCGATGCTCGACGGACTGACTTGTAATACTTCGTCACCCTTTGAATCTTGGATGTTGATACAAGATAGCCCAGCAATGATCGTTACGACAAAGATTAGAGCCGCAAATGGTTTGATGCAATTGTATATTCTCACTTCTTAGAGTTCATCGTTTTTTTGATCGAAAATGAAATGACGATAATCGACAGTCCTAAAAGAGCGATTCCTACATAGGTAGGCAAAGTTGCTTTTGTATTCGCTGGCTTCACGCTATAATCTTTAGAGAGCTTACCGCCTACCTTGTAAGCATCTTTTGTTTCTTCGTTCCAAACAACGGTTCCTGCTGGAAAATTGATTTGAAACTCGGGTTCTGAAAATGGCTTTCCAACATCGGTAACTTTCAAATCTGCACTTGAGCTAACAAGCAACTTATTAGCTGACGTATTGTCTTGACTCAGAACTTCGGTGATTAAATGGGTAGGGTATGCAACCGTTGAAGGTGCGGAATAGTCTTGTAAATGCATCCTGATAACGAGACCGGATGCGGTACGGTGCTCGAAGCCAACAGGCACGAACTGTGAGTCGATTATCCTAAGGTAGGTTATTTCTGGTATTGCAAGTTTTGATGCGAGATTATCCTTTTCGATCGTTAGTCGAAACGCATTTTTTCCGTCAAAGACCGAGTTTCGAATTGAGACCTTTCCTGAGCGGGCAAGATATTCATCTGGAATCGATAAGTTGCTCGCAGAGTGTGTAGGGTTCCTAAGGAGGTGGCTGAGATCGATGGGATAGACTTGCACCAATCCGTCCAGGTAAGGCTGGCGTGGGTCCATCAATAACACTTTCTTGGGATTAATCAGGATTTTTCCGTTTTGGGCAGCTTCGGTCGAGGAATTGGGAATTGGATCACTTTTGCCGTATAGCCACCAGCGCTTACCGTCGAATGATAGGATCTTTGGTGCGTCTTTTGGAACGGAAAAGTTCCACTTGAACTTGTCTTGATCGACGATGACTTCCCAGGTTCCGCTCGTGTCTGAGATATCGTCGTTGGCTGGATTAGAGTTCTTGACGACCCCGTTTAAACGATACCGCTTGATTCTACGCAACGTGCTATCAACGTATTGCTTCCATGCTTGCAAGGCCACTGAAGATGTTGGTGTTTCTTGTGCGAATGAACTGCCGGCGATCACCCAGCAGGCACATGCAAGTAGCAATCGCTTTACTAATGAAAATAGAAAGTGGTTGGACATCGTGGAGGTGATCACTGGCAACCATATTGGTAGCCTGCGTCAGCAGACGTGAACGATGGTCCTGTGCATAGGTTGTCGTAGTGATACGTTCGATGACCACAAACCGTTAGAAGTGCTCTGCAAATGGGAATCGGTTCGGGAGGATGATATGTCTTAGCTTTGCATTTGAACATATTTACGTTTGGATCTGGCACGAACTTTACGAACGTTGCGACAACGACTCCGCCAACGTTGATCGATGGTCCGCTACTGCAGGTGCTGGTTTTGCAGGTAAATGTTGCGGAGTAGTCGCATTCTGAGCAGCTATAGTCTTTGAAACTAACGATGCTTTGATCGCTATTGAAGATGGGGTCGACTGAGCCAATACCGAACTTGGATATGAGCAGGCCTAGTGAAGTTATCACAAGAATTCGGGCAAGTTTCATTTATAAATTGGTCCTATCGGGTCATTGGGTCGTCTGTGACGCAAAACGTGTCATCAGCAGGATTGGAGACGTCGGCTTTTGCAGTGGTAGCAAAGGCCATGGCGGTTATAGCTAGAGCTGTTATGAGGCAAATGGCTGATACGATTGAATGCGGTTGCTGTCTTTTCATGGTCTAATGATACTGTAAAGTGCGGAATATGGCAAGAAAAATCACAAAAATGAAGGGCTGTTTGCCGGCCTTTGTTGGTAACGAAGTGGTTATATATCGGGACGTTAATATGGGGTAATGAAAATAGGACGTCCAAAAAGATTGTAATATTGCGCGGGCGGTGTCCGTCGTGCTTTGATGCTCCTAGTCCCTCTCGGTTCTCAATAGTGTAGACAACCGTTACCTTCGACATGTCAGTCGACGCGAACGCGCGTTCGTGCCTGATCTGCTTCACGCTCGCGCCCACATCCGCCATCACGCAGGTAAGGCGCCGCCATTCCCCCGCACGGTCGCTGGTCACCGCTGAGAACCGCTCCAACCGACCGTCGGCCACCATTCCAAAATCGATAACCTCCCCCCTCCAGAAAGACTCCCCCCTCTCCCCGGGGGAGAGGGGCAGGGGTGAGGGCAAAGGACCAAACCGTCCCGCAAGAACCCTCGCCCATAACACCTGCCACCGGCAAGGTGTAGTCGTCGATCGAGCCCGACGTGAGCGAGCCCGGTTAGATCACGATTTGAATCATCGCCAAATCTCGTCGCAACGCAGCCTAGCCGACCACAAAGCCCGCTTCAGAAATTCGCGCCCGCAGCGTCTCCACATGCTCCTGATCCCGGGTCTCCACGGTGCAGACCACCGTCACCTTTGACATGTCCGCCGACGCGAACGCCCGCTCGTGCTCGATCTGCTTCACGCTCGCCCCGGCGTCCGCGATCAAGCGCGTGAGCGCCGCTAGTCCCCCCGGTCGGTCGCTGATCACCACCGAGAACCGCGCCAACCGACCGTCCGCCACCAAACCAAAGTCGATGACCCGATCCAGCACCGCTGGGTCGATGTTGCCGCCGCAGAGGGTCAAGACCACGCGCTTACCCTTCAGGTCGTCCAGTTGGCCACTCAGCATCGCCGCCACCGGCGCCGCGCCCGCTCCCTCGACCAGGCCCTTGTCCATCTCCAGGATTCGCAGAATTCCGACCGCGATCTGGGCTTCGTCCACCAAGACCACGCGGTCCACGAAGCGGCGGGCTATTTCAAACGCGTTATCTCCCACGCGGGGGACGGCCAGGCCATCTCCAAGGGTCGCTTCGACGGGAGCTTGAACCGGCCCACCGGCTGCCAGGGCGGCGGTGTAGGAAGCGGCGAACGCTGGTTCGACGCCGATGATCTGAGTCTCGGGTCGCATCGTCTTGACGGCCAGCGCTAAGCCCGCGATTAATCCTGCGCCGCCAATCGGCACCACAATCGCGTCCGGCTCCGGGACCTGTTCCAAGATCTCCAGCCCCAATGAGCCTGCGCCCGCGATCACGTCAGGATCGTCAAAACCGTTGATGTAGGTGAACTCGTGGGCCGCAGCCAGGCGGTCTGCCTCTTGGCGGGCTTCGCCAATGTTTGCGCCGTACAGAACCACCTTTGCTCCCAGTTGTCGGCAACGCGTCTGCTTGACCATCGGCGCGAACACCGGCATCACCACCGTCACCGGAATATCCAGGTCCCGTCCGTGGTACGCCAGCGCCAGCGCGTGATTACCCGCCGAGGCGGCGATGACCCCCCGAACCTTGGCTTCGATCGGAAGCCGGAGCATGGCGTTGCGCGCCCCGCGCTCCTTAAAAGACCCGGTGCGCTGGAGATACTCCAGCTTGCAGAAGACCTGCGCCTCAAACTGTTCGGAAAGCGCGAGCGACTCTCGGCAGGGAGTCTTCAGCACCCCCGAATCAATCCGGCTCCGGGCGGAGACTATCTGCTCAAAGGTTACGCTCACGGGGGCATAGATTACCGGTTGGACGTGTCCCGATAGTCCCAGTCTGCCAAAGGGCCAGCGTTATCATGAACGGCAGACATGAGATCGCTCCTCGCTGCTCTCGTCCTTATCGGCGCGGTGGTCGGCTGCAATAGCCCCGCTCCCGAGATTCCCGCCGCTGAGCCCAAGGTGCTCATGCTGGAGCAGGGGACCCCCGTGGACCTCATCTTGGCCAAGCAGATCAATGCCGGATCGACCAACGAAGGAGAATCCGTGCCCATGCTGGTCTCCGAGGACGTCAAGGACGCCCAAGGAAACACGCTCATCCCCAAAGGCGCCATCGCCACCGGCGTGGTGACCAACTCCCGCAGCGAAGGCACCCTCTCCGGTCTCATGAACCGCCCCGCCCGCCTCGAGGTCGAACTCACCGGATTCGATGCCCCCGACGGCACCCACATCGACGTCAACACCGACGAAGAAAGGAAGGAGACGATCTACAAATTCACCCGGGAGAACACCGGAAAGCCCTCCGCCGACGAGAACAAAATCGACGATCTTCTCAAAGACGAGATGAACCGCCAAGTCGCCGAAAAACTCTCCGCCGCCTTCGAGGGCCAATCCCCCGACCTCAGCACTCCCGAAGCCAAAGAAGCCCTCAATAAATTCGCCAACGAGTTGGGCCTGAACGACACCAAGAAACTCATCGATAGCGGCAAAGCCGATTACGGCCAACTCGCCAACACCATCCAGCGACTCCAAAAGGGTGACTACAGCGGCTTGACCAAAGGCGATCTTTCTCTCAATCTCAACTCCGTCATGGAACTCGCCAACCTCGCCGGAGGCCTCGGCTCCCGCCTTTCCAGATCGTTAAAAGGCAGGACCATCCACGCCTACCCCGGAACGCCTCTAAGGGTATACGTTCGCAATAGGGTATCCATTCGATATACACCGTAAACCCCCCATCCCATGCCCGAACTCCCCGAAGTAGAATCCGTCCGCCGCATCATGGAGCGCGTCCTCAAGGGCCGCCGAATCGCCAAAGCCGAAGTCGTCCCTGACGACATCATGCAGTTCGGCCAAAACCCCCTCACCATCCAAGAAGCCCTCGAAGGAAAGCTCGTCACCGCCGTCGGCCGCCACGGCAAATACTGGTGGCTAGAACTCGAAGAGAAACCCTGGCTCTACGGCCACCTCGGCATGAGCGGCTGGATCCGAGAACTCGGCGCCCCCACCATGCGCCTCAAAGAACACGGCAACGCCCCCCTCGACGACGAAACCGGCCGCCCCCGCTTTCTCAAACTCCTGCTTGAAACCGAGGAAGGAGGAAGAATCGCCTTTACCGACGGCCGAAGGCTCGGCCGCATGTGGCTCTCCTCCGACCCCACTCAAGACGACCGCCTCACCAAACTCGGCCCCGACGCCTACACCGCCCTCCCCGAACTGGATGCCCTCATCGCGATCCTGAAAAAGCGAAAAGCGCCCCTCAAAGCCCTGCTTCTAGATCAAGGACTCTTCGCCGGAGTGGGAAACTGGATCGCCGACGAAACCCTCTACCACGCCCGCCTCTCCCCCAAGCGTCTGGGTTCGTCGCTCACACCACAGGAAGTCGCCCAGCTAAGAAAAGCTCTGGTAGACGTTCTGGATCATGCGGTGCGGGTGGATGCCGACTATGAGCAATTCCCCGAGGACTGGCTGTTCCACCACCGGTGGGGCGGCTCGAAAGGAACGGAGTTTATTGACGGCAAACAGATCGTCCGGGAACCCGTAGGTGGCCGCACCACCGCCTGGGTCCCCGAGATTCAGCTTTAGGGCTTGAGGTTGATCCGGATAGATTTGTCCGGCTTGGCGAACTGGATGATCAGCTTCGTCGGCTCACCCGCCGTCACATTCTCTCCGGCTAACTCCAACCGATTCTTAAACCCACCACCCGGCTGAATGTCCGCGTAGTAACCGGGGAAGGACGAGGAGGTGGGAACGTAGCGATGATCCTCAGAATCGACCAACTGCACCGACTGAACGCCGGTGTAGGCGATCTGCGCCATCTTCTTGCTCACGTTCTTCGCCTCAAAGTCAATCGCAAACCCATCGCCCCCACTGCCACCGGGATTCTCGATCTTCTCAAGATTTGAGACTTTGATCCGCCAGCTTCCACTGGTAACCCACTCATCGATCAGGCCCTCCACATAGGCCTGCTCATTCTGGGCTCGAACGGGTTTGAATTGGACGCTGACCTTGTCCTTTCCAATCGAGACTTCCGCGCCAGCCGCGTAGAGGGCGGAGGCGGGGATGTAGGTCTCGCCGTTTTGCTCGATCGTCCCCTTGGTTGCCTTTTTGCCATTCACAAAAAGAGGTTTGGGGGCGAAGGCGGCAAAAGCTGCCACGGCCACGAGCGCGACGAGAATCGAAAGACGTAACTTCATTGATAACTCTCCTAGAGACATTATCAATGAAGTTACGAAATTAGGCTAGTTACCGACGATGTTCCACTCCGGCGGATTGACGCCCAGGAGCCATCGCACGAAGTAATCCCGCCGCTTGCGCTCCCCATAGGGACCGCCATCCGTGTGGTCGAATCCGGGGAAGATCATGAAGTCGAATTCCTTCTTGGCCTTCATGAGCGCATCCACCAATCGAATGGTGCTCTCCGGTGGAACGTTTCGATCTTGCTCTCCCACAAAGAGGAAGAGGTGGCCCTTCAGCTTGGCGGCGTTGGTGATGTTGGATTGCTCGTCGTAGTGCGGCCCCACCGGGTAACCCATCCACTGCTCGTTCCACCACTGCTTGTCGATCCGGTTGTCGTGGCAACCACAGGAGCTAACCGCGACCTTATAGAACTCGGGGTGGAAGAGGAGGGCGGCGGTAGAGTTCTGACCGCCCGCCGAGGTGCCATACACTCCCACGCGCTCAATATCCGCCTGCTTGTACTTGGCGGCCATCGCTTTCATCCAAAGGATGCGATCCGGGAATCCGGCGTCGGCAATGTTCTTCCAGCAAACGTCATGAAACGCCTTGCCCCGGTTGTTGGTCCCCATGCCGTCGATCTGGACGACGATGAAGCCGAGTTCAGCCAATCGCTGCATGTTCAGGATCGGATAAAAGCGTTTGGGAACGAAGCTGTCGTGCGGTCCTGCGTAGATGTTCTCAATGACCGGATACTTCTTCTTCGGATCGAAGTTGGTCGGGCGAATGATAATGCCCCAGATGTCGGTCTTACCGTCCCGGGCCTTGGCGACGAATCGCTCTGGCAGCTTCACCCCGTTCTTAAGCAAGCCGGTGATATCGGCCTTTTCGATCACCGAAATCAGCTTGCCGTCGGCAGAACTTCGCAACTCATGCACCGGCGCCATGTCGATTCGGGAGTAGGTATCGACATACGTCTTTTGGTCGGGCGAGAACTGGACCGTGTGGGTGCCGTCACCGGGAGTCAGGTCCACCAGGTTCTTGCCGTCCAGGTCCACTCGGCAGTAGTGCATGTGATACGGGTCTTGATCCTTGGCAATGCCGTTAGCGGTGAACCAGACCTGGCGCTTTTCGTTATCGATGCGCTCAATGCTCCGCACGACCCACTCACCCTTGGTGACCTGGGTGACCGAACCCGATTCGACATTGTAAAGGTAGAGGTGCCCCCACCCGTCTCGCTCGGACCGCCAAAGGAATTCTTTGCCGTTGTCTAGCAAGCGGAGCATCACTCGACCCTGGTCAATGAAGGTCTTGGCTTTCTCATTGACGAGGGTCTTAGGATTGCCCGTTGCCAGGTCCACCCCAACCACCATCTGCTCTTGATATCCGCGAATGGTGAATTCCATGACCGCCGTTTTGCCGCCCTGCCACCAGTTCACTCCAGGAGGACTGGACCAAGGCTGACCGCCGCCCATGATGGGATTCATCGGCACTTTTTGCTCGGAAGCGGCGCTGGCGGAGAGCACATAGGCTTCGTACTCGTCCAACTTGTCGCCCGGCTGGTCGTAGAGACGAGATTCCAAAACCGCCCGGGTGGTGCCGGGGACGGAGGATTTCAGCAAGTAGACCGGCTTTCGATCTCCAGGGAGCAAGCGGAAGGCCATTAAATGATTGGAATCCGGCGCCCAGTTAAATTGGGAGTAGTCGCCCGCCTTGGTGATGGTCTTCCAATCACCGTCTTTGGCACGGATCTGAACCTGGCCCCCTTCAATGCGCGCGGTGAAATTGCCGTCGGGGGATTGTCCATCCTGACCACGCGGTCGCTGACCTTGACGGTTTCGTTGAGGGACCGGATCGCCGCCCGTGACTTCATAAGAACCGAGGTCTACTTTCCAAGCCTTCGCTTTGGATTCGAAGCTGAGGGTTTTCAAGTCGTCTGCGAGTTGAATCGACTCGAAAGGCAGGCGGAGCGGATCCACCTTCTCCCCAATTTTCTTCTCAAGGGCAGCGGCCAAGCGCTTGGCATCAAACGCAGGCTGCTTCTTGCCACTGGTGGTATCGACGAGGACGAACTCGCGGACGCGATCCTTCTGGTTTTTCACATACCAAAAATAGTGGCCACCGAACCAATTAGGCGTGACCTCTAAGCCAAAAACGGCATTGGCCGAGCGAGCCTGGAAATCGTCTGCGCTCTTGTATCCATCGAGTAACTGTTGGGGAGTCGGCTTGTACGGCGTCTGGGCCGAGACAAGCGTAGCTGCGAGGGCTAGCGTGAGGAGAGCAACGTGCCGCGGGTGCATGCACGCATTTTAACCGTTTGATTAATCAATGTTAAACGATTTTTCGTGGAATGAAATGGTTAGTTGTCCTATCTAGGTGTCGTGGGGGCGTCGTTGGAAATGGAATTTTGCTCGCCTTTCGAAAATTGAAAGCCATCGCCATCTCGGGCGGTCCATTTGACTGCAGTGATATTCGCCTGCCCTGTTAGCAAGCGGATCGGGCCAACGTAGGCCGATTCTCCAGGCGCCAAATAACCCTTGCTCAGAATCAAACCTGAAGCCTGGCGATTAGGCACTTGCTTGTCCTGGCTGACATACCGGACCGATTCAAAGTCCCGCAGGCGGACGCTTTCCACTCCCGGGGTGTCCAATTGGATTTCAATCTCAACGGCGTCTGGGCTGATGAAGGTAGGGGCTTTGCCGATGTTTTGGACTTTCAGGAAGATGTCTTTCGGCGCTTGTCGATTCGGTGCTGAGGACTCGATGAGATCGAAGTTGTCGCGAACGGTATCGAGAGACACCTTTAGCTCAGGCTTTTCTTTGACCCCGCGGATGGCGGAGGCGAAGAGTTGGTAGGGAAGGGTGAGGGTGGATTCAGGCTCGGGGCAACGGTAGATCACCGCGCCAAGGCAATTGGAGGTCTGAGCCTCTCGGGCGGCGGCGATCCATCGGGTGAGCAAGTCGGCGGTCGGGATGGTGTAGGCCAAGTAATAGCCCATGCCTCGCCCATCTGGCGCGGGCCGGACGGCTCGGAACTTGATGATCTCTTCGCCCACCGAATCGGTGGCGGACTTGGCGGGCTTTCCTAACCGGTCAACGGGGCTGGCGCTTATGAACTTGAAGGAAGGATGACGTAGTGCTTCAGCAGGGCCAAGATTTTGGTAGATGCTGGCGAGCTTGCCCTGCTCGTCGAAAAGGAATCCATGACCGTAGGCGGGGATGCCAATGTAGAAAGGGCATCGCAGACTTCCGGCTTTGCCAATGGTGCGACGGAAGTAGTCAGGATCGGAGACCGGGCGCATTGTTTCGATCGTCCGACCGGTCTCGCCTTCATAGGCTTGAGGGACGATGAAATCCAGCTCGGCGGACAGGTCACGAATGCCCGAGGTTCCGAGCCAGCTCATGAGACCAGTGGAAGAGAACTTGAGTTTGGAAGCCGTGAGTTTTGATCGGATCTTGTGGACGAGTTGGCCATAGCGGGTGAGAAGACGAGTTGGGACGTCGAAGTCCAGTTGAATCCCTTGCACTCTCTCGCCCGCCTTGACCGCTTCGTCAACCTGTTTGTCGATTCGGACGGCGACCTGGGAGGACATCTTTTCGAGGTTGTAATGCTCGAAGTGACGGATGACCCCGGAGTCGAAGTTGAACACTAAGTGCAGGTCTTGTTTCGCCTTGGTTTTGTAGGACTGCGGAATCTTCAAGACCACGTTTTCACCATCGCTTGTGAAGGTTCCGGCGCGGACAAAGACCTTTTGAATCCCGACGTCCGACAAGAGTTTGGACTCATCGGAGGAGACGGTATACGGGGAGTGCCAATACCAAACGGCCAACTCAAATGGAGGCTTGGGGCCTGTCGAACAAGATTTGATGGCCGCGAATCCGGCAATCGCCAAGAGGAGGCCGGCGATGAGCAGACGGATTGAGTTGTAGGGGCGCGACATTTTGGCTGGCTTTTAGAAAGGTTTTCTGATCTGAGGGTTAGGATGAGGCATGGTTTCGGTGATTGCTTGTAGTTTGGCCCTTGCGCTTCAGCGTCCGCCCAACATCGTTTACATCATGGCGGATGATCTGGGTTATGGGGAGCTTGGTTGCTACGGCCAACAGAAAATCCCGACGCCCAACATCGATCGCCTTGCCAAGGAAGGGGTCAAGTTCACCCGGTTCTACAGCCCCAGTCCGGTCTGTGCCCCCACGCGTTACTCCTTAATGACCGGTCGTCATCAGGGGCACGCCAACATCCGGGGAAACACCGAGAAGGGTGGTTTCGGGCCGAACGATCCCGAAGGGCAGTTTCCGATTCCGAAGACCGACACGACGATTGCCGAGGTGCTGAAGAAGGCGGGATACCAGACCGGAATTGTTGGCAAGTGGGGGCTTGGCGGACCCGAACCAGGGGAGACGCCGATGGACCACGGGTTTGATTTCTTCTACGGTTATCTCTGCCAGCGCCGGGCGCATAACTACTACCCGCCGTACCTCTGGAAGAACCATCAGGTCGATCTCTTGATGGGTAATCGTCCGTTCAATGCTCATCAGAAGATCAACGCACCACTGGATTCGGATGAGGCGTATCGAGAAAGGTTTGCGGGGGCTGACTACGCCCCGGAGAGGATGATGGAGGAGGCGAGCAAGTTCGTCACCCGGAATGCCAAACGGCCCTTCTTCCTTTACTATGCGCCCACGCTTCCGCACGTCGCGCTCCAAGCGCCGGAAGCGTGGATCAACAAGTTTCCGCTGGAGTGGGATCCCAAGCCGTACCTGGGTGAGAAGGGCTACCTGCCTACGCCTCGACCGCGCGCTACCTACGCGGCGATGATCGCTTATTTGGACTTTACGGTGGGGGAGATCGATAAGGCGCTGGCGAAGGCGGGGCAGCGAGACAACACGCTCTTCATTTTCACCTCGGACAATGGAGCCACCTTTACCGGTGGAATGGACCGGGCATTCTTCCAATCAAACGGGGTCTTGAGAGACGGGAAGATGAGCCTGTACGAAGGAGGTATTCGCGTGCCGCTCGTGGCTCGCTGGCCGGGGCATATCAAGCCGGAGACGTCCAGCGACCATATCTCTACCGGGTTTGATACGATGGCGACGGTGGCCGAAGTGGTGGGGGTGAAAGCGCCGAAGAACGATGGCCTGAGCTATCTGGCCGCGCTGACCGGAGGAAAGCAGAAAGAACGGGAATACACCTACTTCGAGTATCCGGAGGCGAATTCGCAGCAGTGCGTCCTCTTCGAGCGGTACAAAGTCATTCGCCCCAATCTCAAGAAGTCAAAGGACTTGATCGAGGTTTATGACCTCACTCTGGACCCATCGGAATCAAACGATTTGGCCGTATCTCGACCGGATTTGGTGAAGCGAGGATTGGCGGTGTTTCAGAAGGAGCATCGGGTCAATAAGGACTTTCCATTGCCCGGAATCGATAAATAGTTTGGAATCTTGGGAACTGATTTCCCCTCCGATTTTGTATGATAGGGCATGTTCACGAAATTTTTCGTAAGCGCGCTTGTATTGGTGGGTTCTGCTCTCGGCTTGCTCGACAAATTTGAGGGGAAGGTCAACTCGGTCGATGCGAATACGAATCGCATTACCATTGATATTAACGGGAAGCCACGGACCTTTACCGTGGATGCAACCACCAAGTACCTCGACAAAGATGGCGAGGAGTTGCCCAATGTGAAGGGGCTTGGTTCTCAACTCTGGACGGTCTCAAAGTTCAACGTGAAGCTCGAAACCGAGATGAAGGACGGCAAGGAATACGTGGCCAGTATTCAGCTGCCCGTAAAGATGAAGATGGCCTCCAGAGTCACTCCCAATGGAAATGTCGCGACGGCGGCTCCGGTGGGGCCGGGGCCCGAATCTTGGGAGGGCAAAGCTCTGCCGAAGTTCGAGATGACCAAGCTCGATGGTAAGAAAATTGCCACGACTTCGTTGAAGGGCAAGGTGCTTCTGATCGACTTCTGGGCGACTTGGTGCGGTCCCTGCAAAATGGCCTCTCCGGTCATGCAGAAGCTCCACGAGAAGTACGCATCAAAGGGGCTGATGGTGATTGGCGCGAACACGATGGAGAGGGGCGACGCCAAGAAGCTAGCTGGAGACTACGCGAAGGAGCACGGCTATAAGTACACCTTTACTTACGGCAACGACGCCTTCTCGAAGCAGATGAACGTGCGGGGCATTCCGACGATGCTGATCGTGGACAAGAAGGGTGTCGTGAACACCGTCAACGTTGGCTATAGCGAAAGGCTCTACGACAAGCTGGAAGCGGCGATTAAGCCACTTTTGAAGAAGTGAACATGGGGGCTCTTTCGCAGAGCCCCCAAATCCGTTCAGTCTTTGATGTCCATATCTGCCGAGTTCTTGTAGTTATCACCCAAGAGGTGCTCGGAGAAGTACTCCATCATCAGTTGGGTGAAGTAAGGCTGCATGGGGCCGTAGCCGTGGGCTTGGCCGGGCATCAGCATGAAATCAAAGCGCTTCTTGGCTTTGATCAGGGCATCCATCAGGCGAATGGTGCCCGCATAGTGGACGTTGTTGTCCATGTCTCCATGAACTAGGAGAAGGTTGCCCTTGAGGTTGGCGGCCAGCTCGGCATTGGTGGGAACCTTGATGTCGAATTTGGTCTTGGCGGCATCGTCCTTCTTCTCCCCCTGGTCTTTCTTTTCATCTTGACCTTGGCCCTGGAAGGGGAAGTCAAGAGGGGTTGGAATCCAGGCGGGATCGAAGTCAAGGTCTTCCGGCTTATCGCCAGACTTTCCTTCGTCAGCCTTTACCGGCACCTCTTTCAGACCGTGGTGCTGCTCGCTCCAGTTCTGGTTGTAGACGTTATTGTCGTGATTGCCCGAGCTGGAAACGCCGACTTTGAAGAACTCGTTGTACGGCGGCTGCAAGAGCGCGGCGGCGGTCATAAAGCCTCCGCCGGAGTGGCCAAAGATGCCGACCTTGTCGATATCGACCCAAGGGTATTTCGCGGCGAGTTGCTCGATGCCCGCCTTCTTATCAGCCAGGCCGTAGTCTCGCAGATTGTAGTAACCGTAGCTGTGGTAGGCGTTGGAACGGGCGGGGTTGCCGCCGCGGTTACCGATCTGGATCACGATGAACCCGAGCTGGGCCAGACGCTGGTTGGTGGCGTAGGCCGAGAAGGTAGAGGAAACGCTCTCCGTTTGCGGACCGGGGTAGACGTTCGCGATGATCGGGTACTTCTTGTGTGGATCGAAGTCGAACGGCTTCCACATGTTGCCGTAGATGTCCGTGACGCCGTCCGCTGCCTTGACTTTGAAGGTCTCCGGCATCTTCCATCCGGTTTCGGCCAGGCGGGAAAGGTCGGTTTTTTCGAGTTCGAGGATGACCTTTCCATGCTCGTCCCGAAGGACCGCGGTGGGAGCGGCATCGACTCTGGATGAAACATCGACAACGAAGCCTTTGTTGGTTGAAAGTGTTGACGAATGGTCGGCGTCACCTGAGTCCAGCAAGGTCAAGTTTTTGCCATCGAGACCAACGCGGTAGAGGTGCTTGTAATAGGGATTCTCTCCTGGCTCGCGACCTTCTCCCTGGAACCATAGAGTGCCGTTCTTCTCGTCTACGTCCACAATTCGCTCGGCCCGGTAAGGACCTGAGGTAATGGCATTCTTAAGCGTGCCATCGTTTGCGTAGAGATAAAAGTGCCCCCAGCCAGAGCGCTCAGACCACCAGACGAAGTCTCCCCCCGGCTTGAGATATCGGACGCTTTGTGTCTCAAGGTAGGCGTTTTCAACGGATTCCGTGAGTAAGACTTTAATGGCATCGGTGTTCAAATCCATCTCGCAGAATTCCAGATTTCTTTGGAGTCGGTCTCGACGGACGAAACGGAGTTTGTCGGAAGTCGTGTCTTGCCAATGAATGTTGAAGAGCCGCTGATCCTTGTATCGCTCAACTGGGAGCTTCTTGAGGTTCATTTTCGCCGGATTGAAGACGAAAAGCTCTTGCTGAGTTACGAACTCGTCCCCGGGCATGGCGTACTTATAGGTCACGAGAGTGGGACGAGGTATTGCTAATGAGTTGACCAGAAAGAGGTCTTTAACTTTTCTTGAGTCTGAGCGAGTAACGAAGAATCTCTTCGAATCCTTGGTCCAAGTTACGTTGGCTCGAACTCGTTTTTCCTGATTGGCCTGACGCTGATTCTGCTGTCCATTCTCGTCGTCTTGGTTCTCATCGTCCTCTTGACGCTGTTGGAATTGTCGCCTCAAATCATCCGACTCACCCCGACTGCCAAAGCTGTAGTCGTTTTCACCATCTCGGGTGAGTTGCAAAGGCGGTTGATCTTTACCGCCCAGCACCTGGACGTAGTAAAGGTTGTGGTCCATGGCATAGACGTATGCCTTCTTGTCGGGAGAGTAATTGCGGAAGTCTCCACCACGGAATCCGCCGGGACCAAACCCTTGACCGCCGCCTCGGCGTCCGCCCTGAACGCCCGGAGGGGGACCGCCAGGACCCTGCCCGCGCGTGGGGGCCTTGCCCAGGTTCTTTAGCGTGTCTTTTTCCCGATCGTATTCGTAGCGAAACCCATCGGCCGTGAATTTGAGAAGGTTTTCGTTCTTCTCATCAAAGGTGATGGTGGTGATCGGGAGGTTGGTGGTGTCGTAAGGCTTCTTGGCCGACTCTGAGAGCAGAGCCGCCATGTGAGCGCTATCGAACAGGGGTTCCTTCTTCTTCGACTTCGGATCGACGAGCCAGAATTTGACGCCGTCGCTATCTTTCCAGGAGTACCAGAAACGATCGGTCTTGTTCACCCAGCCCGGCGTGAGTCCCGTGCTGTACACATACTGCCGAATGTAGTCGTTGGTGAAGCGGTTCGCGAGCTTCCAGTTCGCCGTATTCGGAGAGCTTTGAGCAACGGCGCCGCTGGCGAGGATGAGGAGGGCGCCAACAAGGGAAGTGAGGCGCAAAGGTAATGACGGAGGTTGGCCGAGCGGCCGAATGATTGCAGACCTTATCATTGAAAGTTAAGTTCGCGGTTATCCGCGAATTTCCTTTCATAAATTACGATTCCAGAGCGAAATGTCGCTCTGGAATCAAGGTCGGGATTATAAGACCTGGACGGCGTCCTCAAACTCCAGTCGTGGCAGTCGGGGATAGAGTCTCGACTTATCTCCGTAACCCAGATTCACGATGAAGTTGACCTTGCAACGCCCATCAGGGAAGAACTCCTGATTGACCTTCTCGGGATCGAATCCCGACATAGGACCCGCATCCAGTCCAAGCGCTCTCGCCGCCAAGATCATATAGGCGCCTTGCAGACTGCTGTTGCGCAAGGTCGTCTCGTTGGTCATGGCTTCGTTACCCTCGAACATGGCTCGCAGGTCCATGTGAGGGAAGAGGCGGGGGAGTTCATCGTAGAACCGGGTGTCCTGGGCGACGATCGCGACTACCGGGGCGGTTCGGGTCTTTTCGACGTTGCCTTCCATCATGGCGGGCAGCAAACGGGCCTTTGCCTCGTCGCTCGTCAAAAAGAGGAAGCGGCCAGGGCCACCATTGATGGCGGTGGGGCCCAGCTTCGTCAGGTCGTAGAGTTCTTGGAGAAGGGCAGGATCGACGGGGCGATCCGTCCACACCGAATGGGTGCGGGCCTCCCGAAAAATTTGATTGAGGGATTCCTCGGCAATTTGTCCCGAATTGCTTTCCAACTGTAGCGTGCTCATTTTTTGGCCTACTTTCTTGTGTTTGTCATCAGATGTCGCTTTTGCGTCACTTGATGTTTAAACAACACTTGTTGTATAATTCGTCATGAATGGTTGCGGTGTCAACCATCAAATGAAGCGATTCGTTGCGTAAGCAACAAAAGGCGAAAAATGTCCAAGAAGTTAGAAGGCGTTGACCTTTGCAATGAGAAAGAGAAGATCGATCCGCGTGTTTTGCGTACCCGCAAGATGCTTCTGAGGGCCCTCAAGGAGTTACTTGGCGAAGGGCGATTTGCGGACATCACGGTCCAGGACATTGCCGAGCGCGCGACGGTGAATCGGGCGACGTTCTATTCGCATTTTGAGGACAAGTACGCTCTGCTGGAGGAATTGCTCAGTGACGATCTGAGGACTCACTTGCTCAAGAAGTTGGAGAAGGGAAGCGAGTTCAGCCCAGAGAATCTGAAAACGCTCGTGATGGCAGTGTTTGATTTCTTTGCCGGGACGCATTCGACCTGTACACACAAGCGCGAGTTCGGTCCGATGCTGGACTCGGTGATGCAGGACACGATTCAGGAAGTGCTGGGAAGATGGATCCATTGCGCGTCCGACAATCCAGCGGGCGCCACGGTGGCGGTCGTGTTGGGTTGGAGCATCTATGGCTCGGCACTGACTTGGGCTAAGGATCCCGAGCGGGCGCCGATGGAGCAAGCGGTTGATGATCTTCTAGCGGTGATTGGACCTTCTGCTTTTTCCAAAAACTAACAAAACGATCGCCCCCAAAGATCGTCCTGTGAATGAGGAGATCGTCTATGGGAATTCTTGCCGCTATCGCATTTTTCGGGGTCGCCGCGCGTCCGGCTGTGGAGCCGGTTTTATGGCTCCGCCCCGACGGGGAAATCACGATTCAGGGGAGACGATATTCGCCCAAATTCTCGCCGGGGACGCGGGTTTATCGAAGCCAATTTGGCGCGACTTACGATTTTGATGGTCGACGTTCTGGACTGCTCTTTGGTGATGTTCCCGCCCTGCGACTAACCCAGTCGATGACGGTTTCGGTTTGGCTCTATTTGCGGAGCTACGTTAATGACGGCCCCGGAGCCCAGATTCTGTTCCGAGGCGATGACCGGAACGGGCACGACCCGTACACGCTGGTTATTCACTCCAATGGCACGGTGAACTTTGGGGTTCAAACGGATGAGGACAAGGGAATGTCGGTCTCCGCAGAAATTCCTCTTAACTCCTGGACCCACGTGTTGGGAAGCATCGATGCGAAGACGGGCCAGTTGAAGCTGTACATGAACAACGAGTTGATCGGCACCACGATCACATCGTTCCGGCCCTTTGCCCAGTTGGTGGGGAACGATGCTCCTGGAGTGGGAATTGGGAACGTGCAGAACGACCAAGGACCGCACAATCAACCGATGAACGGACAACTGGCGGACTTACGCCTGTACGATGGCGTGTTCACTCCCGACGAACTCGGAATCCGTTGGTTTGCTCCGAGGAACCCGCCTTTGCAATAGAATGTTGTTCGTGAGGGGCGATGGTTCGCCCTTTTTTGAACTATCTGTTACACGGAGGAACATCTTTGAAGAACTACTGGTTTGCGGGTCTGGCAGCGATTGGGCTCTTAGTCGGTTGTAGTGGATCGGGAGATACCGCGTCTGGCGCGGGTGAAGGCGGGGGCGAAACGAAGCCTGCGGCTACCGTTGCCTATGCCGACGTTCAGTCGATCCTGACTGAGAATTGCGCCGGTTGCCACGGGGAGACCAATCCCAAAGAGGGCATCAACCTTACGAGCTATGCCAATGTCATGAAAGGCGGGCACGAGGGGACAATCGTCAAGGGTGGAGATGTGGACGGTAGTTTGTTGGCTCGCGTCCTGCGAGGGAAGCAGGCGAAGCAGATGCCTCCGGGCGGACCGATCGCCGAAGACAAGATCGCCAAGATCGAAGACTGGATTAAATCTGGCGCAAAAGAGTAAGAAGGAAAAGGGGGCCGGAGCCCCCTTTTTTATTCGACGGGCCAGGTGGGCAGGACCTGCTGAAGGGGCTTGTCGCTTCGGTAACCCAGTTCGTACTCCGCCTGCATGAGGGTGTGGATCTCGTGGGTGCCTTCGTAGATCATCGCGCCGCGGCTGTTGCGGAAGTATCGCTCCACGGGGAATTCGTCGCAGTAGCCATAGGCTCCGTGCAGTTCCACGGCCTTGTTGGCGGCATCAAAGGCGGCGGCGCAGTTGGTCCATTTGGCCATCGAGCATTCCCGAGTGTGGCGCTGACCGGTGTTCTTCATCCAGCCAACTTTGTAGTAAAGCAATCGTCCAATCTCGCGACCTTGGACCATCGAGGCGATCATCTGCTGGACCAGTTGCTTCTTACCAATTACCTCACCTTGTACTGAGCGCTCGTTGGAGTACTTGACGCAGGCGTCCAGACACGCGGTAATGATTCCTACCGCACCCGAGGCGACGGTGTAGCGGCCGTGATCCAGCGCGGACATTGCAACCTTAAAGCCGTCTCCTTCCTGTCCAAGCATGCAATCGGCCGGAACGCGCATGTCCTCGAAGAAGATTTCGCCAGTATTGCCCGCGCGGACGCCGAGCTTGCCGTGAATGGCGCGAGAGGAGAACCCAGGGGTGTCGCGGTTGATGATAAAAGCGGCGTAGGGTGCTTTCGCGGATGTTTCCGCAAGGCGGGTGATGACGAGGAACTGGTCGGCATAGTCCGCTAGAGAGATCCAGGTTTTCTGTCCGTTCAGGATGTAACTATCGCCATCTTTGCGGGCGACGGTTTTGATGTTGGCGGCATCGGAACCGGCATTCGGCTCGGTCAGGCCGAACGCCCCGATGAGCTTGCCGCTGGCAAGATCGGGGAGCCACCGCTGCTTTTGCTCTTCGGAGCCCCACTGGAGAAGGGTGAGTGAGTGGAGTCCGCTGTGAACGCTCATTACGACTCGGGCGCTGGTATCGGCACGCTCAAGCTCTTCGCAGACAATGCCCAGGGAGATGTAGTCGGTGTCCGATCCGCCGTATTTGGCGGGGATGCTGACTCCCAGAAGGCCGGCTTCGCCCATCTTTTCGAGGGCTTTGCGGTCAGACTTGGCTTCTCGATCACGCTCGCGAAGGCCGGGGAGAACCTCGTTCTGGCCGAACTTATAGGCGGATTCTCGAATGAGGTCGTGCTCTTGCGTCAGGGCAAAATCCATGGCGGTAAAGGTTACCTTTACGTCATCATCTAGGCCGTGGATCGTGAGCGGTTTGGCGAGGCTTGTCTGAACATTGGCCTCAAGTTATCGGACGAGCAATTGGCGAGCTTTGAGAGCTTCGAGGAAAACCTGTATCGGGCCAATGAAGTGATGAACCTCACCCGAGTTCCGCAGGAAGAGTGTTGGCTTCGCCATTTTCTGGATAGCCTGCTGTTTCAAGATCTCATTCCTGTTGGGGCATCGGTGCTAGACATCGGCACGGGCCCAGGGTTTCCAGCGTGGCCGTTGGCCCGCGCGCGGCCCGACCTACAAGTGACCGCTTTGGACTCCGGTGGCAAGATGCTCGGATTCTTGCGAAGGAACCCGTTGCCTAATTTGCAGACGGCTCTGGTGCGAGCCGAAGAGTGGGGAGTGCGAGACGAGTTTGATGTGGTAACCGGACGGGCGGTGGCCCCTCTCACTATTCAGTTAGAGTTGAGCGCTCCCGCTTTAAAGATTGGAGGCAAGTTGATTCCCATGAGAACTCCAATGGAAGAGGAGTTAGTTCGTTCCTTTCCGGCGGCCAAGCTCGGACTCGCCTTCCGGGAAGTTCACCGAAGAGAGTTGCCGGGAACGGACGTTGAGCGCTTGTTTGCCGTCTTCGAAAAGGTCTCCCCTACGCCAGATGAGTTCCCCAGGACTTGGGCGGAGATCAAACGGCGACCGTTGGGGCCTACTTCGGCAACTTGATGAGCGAGTTCGCCCGCTTGTGATTGGGGTCTAACTTGAGGGCGGCCTTAAGATCGGCTTTGGCAAGGTCGTAATTCTTGAGTTGGATGTTGGCCGATGCCCTGGCAGTGAGGTAATTCGGATTGTCCTTATCGGACTGGACGGCGGTGCTGGCTTCGGCGGCAGCATTTTCGTATTTCTTCTCGTCGAACAGGGCACGCGAAAGTTGATAGTGGGCTTCGTTTACCGTCGCCACAATCGCAAGATCGTCGCTGGGCGGGATGAGATTCAGGCATTGGCGAAAGTGCCGCTCCGCTACCTCAGGGTTGTCCAGTCCACGGTAGATCATTCCAAGGGCCAAGTAAGACGAGAACTTGTTGGGTTCGTAGGCGATAAGGCCTTCCCACAGACTGGCCGCCTTGGAAAGCCTTGTTCGATCTTCGGACGTTAGCGTCTCGTCCATGCTGATCTTTTGCAGGATATCCGTGGACTCCTTGTCGGCCTGGGCTAGGACTTCTCGATACTCATTGTTATCCCCGATGATGGGAACGGGATTGGGGTCGCCCTGGCCACTGCAACCGATGCTTGCGATGACGATGGCGACCGATACCAGAGCGAGGCTAATTCGCAACGATGTTCACCAACTTGCTCGGAACAACGATCACTTTTCGGACGGTCAGTCCGTTTAGCAAGGCGGAGATTTTAGGGGTTGACTTTGCCGCCTCGGTGAGGGCTTCTTCGGAGATATCCGCAGGTACGGTGACGGTATCCCTCAGCTTCCCGTTCACCTGAATCGCAATCGTGGATTCAGATTCGACAGTGAGGGCTTCATCGAACTTTGGCCATTCTGCCTGATAGGTGAACATTTCCTTCCCAATGTTGTCCCACAGTTCATCGGCGCTGTGAGGGGCGGCTGGCGAAAGGAGGAGGATGATCGTTTCGATGGCCTCTGACACGGCAAGCGCTACGCCTCGGTTTTCGGCAGCTTTGGCTACGCATTTGGCATCGTTCAAAGCGTTGAGATACTTCATCAGCCAAGAGATGTACGTATTGAAACCGAACGCATCGATATCCTTGGTGACATCTCGGATCGTCTTGTGCGTTGCTCGACGAATGCCTTGGGCGGTTTCATCCAGTTCCTCGAAGGCGATCAGGTCCGCCCAGTTTTCAACAAAGTGCGGCTTGGCTTCTTCGACGAATCGGAAGACGCGCGAAAGGAAGCGGGCGGCTGCCTCGACTCCCTCATTCTTCCACTCAATATCGGCGTTAAACGGCGCGACGAAGAGCAGGTAGATACGCAGAGCGTCGGCGCCGTACTCACGCACCATTTCGTCCGGGGTCACGACGTTGCCCTTGGATTTGCTCATGCGAGCCCAGCGCCAGATCAGATCTTCCTCGGGAATGCTTTCGGCTTCCTTGAAGGAAACCAGAATGCCATCCTCTCCCACATCCAGTCTTTCGTCTGCACGAGGTTTACGATAGGGTGTGTGCGCCAATACCTGGCCCTGATTCTCCAAGCGCGCGAATGGTTCTTTAACCTTGATAAGTCCCTCGTCAAAGAGCACCTTAGTCCAGAAGCGGGCGTACAGCAAGTGCATGACCGCATGTTCCGCGCCACCCACGTAGCAGTCCACCGGCATCCAGTAGTTCGCTTGGTCGAGGTTCCAAGCTTTGCTATCGTTGTGCGGATCGCAGAATCGCAGGAAGTACCAAGACGAGCAGGCGAATCCGCCCATGGTGTCCGTCTCGCGCTGCCCCAGGCGTCCGTCCAAGTCGGTGGTGTTGACGAAGTCGGGAATGTGGGCGAGCGGGGAAGAGCCATCGCCGCTGGGCTCGTAGTTGTCCACGTCTGGCAACAGAACCGGTAGGCAGTCTTCCGGCACCAACTGTTCCTCGCCATCCTTGGTGTGAATGACGGGGATGGGGCAGCCCCAATAGCGTTGGCGGGAGATGAGCCAGTCGCGGAGTTTGAACTGCGTTTTGCGGGTTCCGATATCGAGCGCCTCGACCCAACGGCCGAGCGAGGCTTGAGCCTCCTGTACGGACATTCCCGTGTATTCGCCCGAGTTGATCAAGGTTGAATCCTTGCTCTCGAAGACGGGATTGAACCGAGTGACGTCGGATTGATAGGCCGCCAACATTTCGTCGTATCCCTTGCCGCCATCCTCGAAGAACGCGCTGAGGTACTCCTGAGTCGGCTTGATGACGGGAATGACGTTAATCCCGAATTTGACGGCAAAGTCGAAGTCTCGCTGGTCGTGACCGGGGACCGCCATGATTGCGCCGGTTCCGTAGCCAGCCAAAACGTAGTCAGCAATCCAGATGGGCACTGGCTTTCCGTTCGCCGGGTTCACGGCATAAGCGCCCGTGAAGACGCCGGTCTTCTCGCGGTCGGTGGCGGTTCGCGCGGTATCGCTCAAGAGCTTGGCTTGCTCTCGGTATTCATCGATCTTCGCCTTGAACTCGGGCGAGACTGAGCCGCGAATCTTATCGACGATCTCGTGCTCCGGCGCCAGGACGCAGAAGGTCATGCCGAAGACGGTGTCGATTCGTGTGGTGAAGACCTCGAAGGAGAGACTTCGCTCCTTGGGGACAAACTCCAGACCCGCCTTGACGGAGGCAGATTCAAAGGCGTGGGTGACGGACTCCGATTCAATCGGGCGGTTCGCATCGAACGCGGCTTTCTCGGCATTGGCCACCAAGTTGGCGGCCTTGGCGGCGGTCAGGCTATCGACTTCGGGTTTGAAGCCGGATGCCTCGATCTCGGCAACCAACTCCTTCAACTCGTCCCGGGTTTCGGGAGTGGTCGAGACAGCCTGTCCGCCCCAAGCCTTCTTGAACTCTTCATCCGAGATGAAGGCGACCTGCATGCGGAACTGCACGCCTTCGGACTTGCCGATCCAGTTGCGCTGCTGCGCCTTGATACCCTCCGGCCAATCGAGTTCGTCCAGATCGTTCAGTAGCCTTTCGGCGTACTCGGTGATCTTGAAGAACCACTGGGGGATCCACTTTTTCTCGACAATGGCATTGGATCGCTCCGCGCGACCGCCAATGATTTCCTCGTCGGCCAAAACGGTCTTGTCGACGGGGTCCCAGTTCACCGCCGCCAGTCGGCGGTAAGCCAACCCGCGCTTGTGAAGGATCTCGAAAATCCATTGGGTCCACTTGTAGTAGTCGGGGTCAGAGGACGCGAAGGAGCGGGACCAGTCGTAGCTGATGCCCACGAGGTCCATCTGTCGCCGATAGTTGGCGGCGTACTTTTCGATCATCGGCGCCGGGTGCGACTTTTGCTTGATCGCTTCGTTCTCGGCGGGAAGACCGAAGGCGTCGAAACCCATCGGATGCAGCACGTTGTAGCCCTGCATGACCTTCATGCGGCACAGAACGTCGGTGGGAACATAGTTGCGGCAGTGACCCACGCTTAGACCCGCCCCTGAAGGATAGGGGAAGAAGTCCATGCCGTAGAACTTGGGACGGCCCGGAACCTCGCGAGTCACGAATAGGTCGGCATCCTTCCAGCGCTCTTGCCACTTGGACTCAAATGAGGAAGGATCATATCGGTCTGCCATAGGTCTGTTATTTTATCTGGAATAGGACGTGGGGCATGGTAAGGCCCGAATAAATGAAGCAGGCCCGCCTCCATTTGAAGGCGGGCCTGGAGTAACTTTGAAAACTCTTTCTTAAGCCTTCTTACCTTTCAGCATGGCGGAAGCCTTCTTCGTCCATACAGAGGGACCGCCCGCGTCGTAGCCATACGTTGCTAGCGCGTCGCCCTTGGAGCTAAGGAAAAGAACGGTCGGATAGCCTTGGATCTTGTATTTGGCGGCAAGCGAATCGTTCTGCTTCTGCAAGGCTGCGGGAAGCTTCTTGCGCTGGGGATAATCCAATTCAAGAAGAATGACGTTCTTCTTTGCCCACGCCTTGAATTCGGGTTTGTCGAAAACTTCCTTGTGGAGCTTAATGCACCAGCCGCACCAGTCGCTTCCCGTAAAGTCGGCGAGCACCGGCTTCCCCGTCTTCTTCGAAAGTGCAAGGGCGGCCTTGTAGTCGGTCATCCATTCCCCGGCGAGTGCAGAGACGGCGAACGACAGAGCGAGGGTTGGGATGATTAAGGCGCGAAGAGCTTTCATAGTGTTTATCCTAATGGATGAGAACCGTCTTGGGTTCCCTTTTGGTCGTTGATAGGACGAATGACCGATAGGAGAGAGTTCGTCCAAGATCACTTTTTAAGGTAGGCAATGACTACCAGAACAAAGGATGAACCCGTACCATCCGGTTCAATATTGACTCGGACACCGTTACCCCTTGAAGTCTGCCCAAATATCTCGTAAGACTTTTCTTTCTCCGCGGCTGGCTGCTTAAGTTCTTTCTCATAGAACTTAGCCACCTTCTCAGGAGAATCGGTCGACTTTCGCGACAAGACATACCTTCTTTCGTCGGGAGAAAACGCAGGGTTGATGAGCCGTGCATCGTCAACGACGGTTGCTCCGGGATATTCGGGAAGATCGAGGACCGACTTGATTTCTTGCGGGTCAGCTTTGACGCGTTCCGATGTCTCGGAAACAGATGGGCCAGCGCTCGGGTTGAGGGGCGCCGGTGGCTCGTTGGATGGTCCACTGCTGCACCCGAGGATGAGGAGCGGAATCGTCAATACGAACAACCGAGTTGCTTTCACGCTGGCCAGTTTACTTACTCTATGGACTAGGGCATGGGCGGGACGGCGCCGCCGTTCCCGGGTGCAAATCCTTTGCGCATCGCTTCAAGTTTCTCATCGACCTGTTTTCTAAAGTCATAGGGCAACTTATCGTAGTTCGCGAAGGGAGCATTCGATGGGATTGGGTCCGTCAATTGTCTGTTCATCGCAATTTGCGGCGCGAACATGAATTTGAAAGAAAGTCGATGCTCTTTGGCTATCCGGAACTGATCTGGCTGAGACTCCCCGGCTAGCCCCAATCCCGCCAGATTCGCATCCTCTCGGCTAATGCGAATGAATGCAAGCGAATCGGCGGTCATGAACTTGGAACCGGCGGAATCCGAGTGTTTGGCCTGTACTCCATCGGCAACCTTGTTCGTAGATTCAAGATATCCGTCTCGGGGTACTCCGTAGGGAAGCATAATCGTTCTTTCGTCAAGGGGCGAGTCGCCCCCTCCGAAGCGGAAAACGACGTCTCGGGCCTGAGAATCCCGTTGAGGGCCATCCGGAGAGTTGTACACGATGTCATTCAGAACTGCCATCTGTCTGGCGTCGAACTTCGCGAACGGTAGACGACCGGATTGCGCAATCTCGTCGCGCTGGGTTCTCGAGAAAGTCGCGTAGAGTTGCAGCATCTGCCAACCCGAACCGAAGCTCAGGTCATCGAGAAACGATTCGGCAAAGGGGGTATCGATCAAATGGAAGTACTTGACGCCCAGGTCGTCCATCTGAGGTTGCGACTTCTGCGCGATGGCGTACTTGGAAAGTTGCTCCAGCGAGAGATACTGGTCCTTATCGAGCAAGCGAAGCGCCGTACCCAATGCTTCGCGGTTTGTTCTCTCTCTTCTGGCGGCTGCCGGCTCTCTGGGTGAAATTTGGATCCAATCGTCTTTAATTGAGACGACAGAACTGTCTGCCCGCAACAATGCCTCAATGAACTTGCTTGGAACGACCTTGCCCCCTTTTACGGCGGCCGTCATCGTTTTGAAATCATCGTCGGACAGATAAGCAACCAAATTTTTGGAAGATTGATCTGAGGTTGCAAGAAGCGCTTCCGAAGGCGCGAACGACAGCGGGTCGTATTTGTTCGGATTAAGAACCCTTTCGCGAAGCTCGTCGCTCATTTTAGGGGTCTTTGAATTCCCGCCCGCCGAAATCACCTCGAAGGAACCGCTTGAATCGGACGACGAAATACTGATGCCGCGGACAATTTTGACGGCGCCCATCGATCCGCCAGCCGGAGCATCTACCGCGATATCGGCAAGTTCCTTTGACAGCGGACTCAACTCAATCGGCTTTTCGTTTGCAATTGGCGGCGTGGAATTGGAACCGGGTTTCTTGAGCAATGACGTGGAGAGGAAGTAAGAGCCGCTCACCAGCACCTTTCCGTTTGGATCAGAGACGACCAGGTCTAAGTTGACGTTCGATCTTCCGAACCTGGACTGTGCGATGAGCATGATATGGCCGATCCCAAGTTTGGGGTCGCCATCACCTCGAGGATCGCCTCCGAGTCCGTTAATGACCACACGGCGATTGTTTCCTCCAGCTTGGGGCTTTGTCGCATTTGAGAGCGTCGTTTGCTCATTGAGGAACCGGTTGGCAATCTGGGAAGCTCCTCCCGGAAGTGGGGATTGCATCCTGGTTGGATTGGTGGCAAAGACGACGCGGGTACGAGTAATCAGTGACGCGATTTGGGCGTCCGACATGTTCCGTAGAAGCGAAACAATGGCTCTGGCCGATGGTGAAGACTTGGTGAGGTCGTCAAAGTTGCCCTTTAGGCTTACAACTCCCCCGTTGGTGGCTTCAGAGAACATCTTGGATTGTTCATCCACCATCTTTTGTGCGGCCTTGGCATCGAACTCACCTGCCTTCGTCTGCTGGTTTGAAAGGTCGGCGATCTGGTTCCGAATCAACTGGATTTTTGCGACCAGTTCGGCCTGCTCATCGGCCTTCTCACGATTGGTTCCCCGGTAAAGAACGTAGCCGGCCCCCTCTTTACGCCATTCGGCATGAAGGGTATCAGCAATTTTAGTCAGGGCTTCGTTGAGGGGAGTGCCCTTGAGGTTCAGGACGATGATGTCGCTTGCGACGTCGGGGGCGGCGGAGAGTGATGTGTCAGCGGCTTTCGACAATTCCTCAAGCACCGACTTTACAGGCGCGGCAACGTTGCGAAAGTCCACCTTTGCCCCGGTCTCTTGGGCCATCGAGATACCTGCGGCAAGGATCTGCAGAGGTAGGGCGACCCCAGTTACGAAAAATTTCGTTCGTCCCATATTGCTGTAACTTACTTCATTTAATCACACAGAGTTCCAGGTGAGTAAGAAAAAATTCGTCAACTTCCAAACCCTGGGTCTTCAAAGAATCAAAGCGTTCACTTTGAGTAGGATTACGGGACCCTGGCGCATAGAACCGGGCGGGAGAACTCCGTGAAGTTAGTGGCAGATCAATTCGAGCGTTTGGACAAGTTCTTGGCAAAGGAGTTTCCTGACCACAGTCGCACCAAACTCGTGAAGTTGATCGACGATGGCGTTGTGAGGGTCGATGGCAAGGTCGCTAAACCCTCCTTCAAGTTAGAACCGGGAATGAGCGTTGAACTCCCCGAGCCCCAAGAGACGGTCGCCCATGACCTGACGCCAGCCGACATTCCACTTGAAATCGTCTTCGAAGACGAGCATCTGTTGGTTGTCAACAAGCCAAGGGGATTAGCCGCTCACCCTGCCGCATCGCTCAAAGAACCTTCGCTCGTGAACGCCTTGCTTGCTCGATCTCACGAACTGAGCCAAACTGCCGGAGCTTTTCGACCCGGAATCGTTCACCGACTGGACAAGGACACCACTGGCTTGATGGTGGTAGCTAAGACAGATCAAGCTCATGCGTTCTTGGCCAAACAGATTGAAACAAAGACCGCCGAGCGCCGATACTTGGCGGTGGTGGCGGGCGAGGTGGAGCAAGAGAGATTCAAGATCGACGCTCCCATCGCACGAGATCAACGAAACCGACTGAAGATGGCGGTCGATATGAAGGGGAGACCTGCCTTGACCCATGTTCATCAGTTTGCCAGAGTCCAAGCGGGCTTTTTGCTCGGAGTTAAGCTGGAGACCGGAAGAACCCACCAGATTCGCGTGCATCTCAGTTCCATTGGCCATCCCGTGCTCGGCGATACCATCTACGCGCCCAAGGCCTATCAAGAAGGGCCCCTTCAACTCCACGCGGCAATGCTGGCGTTTGACCATCCCGTCTCAGGCGAGAGAATCAACTGCTACGCTCCACCTCCCCGTGATTTCGACGATGGTGGAGGAGACTGGAAGGAACCGCTCGCCGCGATTTAGAATCAGGAAGAAGATATGGGCGAACTCATTAGTTTTGACGGCGGAGAGAAGAACTACGAAGGCTATTTGGCGACCGCGTCGGGTGGCTCGGGAATTGGCCTCATCGTGCTGCAAGAGTATTGGGGCTTGGTCGATCACATCAAGGACGTTTGTGATCGATTCGCTGCTGAGGGGTTCACCGCACTTGCTCCCGACCTTTTCTTTGGCGAACGAACCACTGAACCGACACGGGCAGGAGAGATGATGATGGCTCTGAATATCTCCGAAACCGAGCAGATTCTGGCTCGGGCGGTAGAAGCGCTCCGAATCTTGCCTTCCGTCAATTCGGAGAAAGTTGGGATCATCGGATTCTGTATGGGTGGTCAACTTGCCATGTTCGCGGCCTGTCACAATCCGACCATCGGCGCGTGCGTCAATTTCTATGGCATTCATCCGCACGTGCATCCCTCTTTCCGTCAATTGGAATGCCCAATCTTAGGAGTATTTGCCGAAACGGACCCCTATGCGGGACCGGAAGTTGTCAAGGCACTGGACGAGGAGCTAACCCTTCTCGGGAAAACGCATGACTTCGAGACCTTCCCTGGAACCCAGCATGCGTTCTTTAACGATGCAAGGCCAGAGGTATTCAACGCCGATGCCTCATCCAAAGCCTGGAACAAAACCCTAACCTTTTTGCGACAAAATCTTGCTGGCTAAGTCAACCGAATCGCAATTCAACCCGTCTTCGGGTTAAGGTTAAACAGTATGGTTGCCACGTGGATTGCCAGTATCGTCATGCTTTCAGGTGCTCAAGGTGGCACGAGCCTACTTCGGCAGATCGTGCCGAGTCCGACCGGGATCAATGGTTACGAGGACTACCTCAGCGCGGCGGACGCAATTAACGATGGTCAACTAGACGACTATCTGTCTTGGTCCTCACACCAGTATCAAGATTATCTAAACTCTTTTACTCCTGGGCCTGACATGAGTCCAGAAGAAGTTCGCGAACTGAAAGCAATAAAGCCCGATGCGCAGAAGTTGGCTCGGCTGAAGCGTCTGAGCACAATGAATTTCTTAGAAGTTCGCCGGGAGGCGAAGAAGCACTACGAGAAAGCCCTTCAATTTCTGCATCGAGGATCGACGAAAAAGGCCTGGGATCCTCGACAGAAAATCGTAGCTGACACCTTAATGCCTGAGTACACCTATTTCAAGTCATTGGCGAAACTAGCAAAAATGGCTTCGTTCGCCGCCTTCGCGGACGGCGATACGAAAGAGGGCACCGAAATCCTCATCGACACGCTAGCCCTGGGCTACAACCTCCAAAACGGAATACTAATCTCGAACCTAGTGGGCACGGCGATTCAAGCAATTGCCATGGCCGCGTTTGAAAGGAACCTCCAAAATATTTCCGTCTTCGACGCGAAGACAATCGAAACCAGAGTAGGAGCGATGCTAGGAGGAAATCCTCTGATTGTTGATTCGATCAAGCGAGAATTTCAGTTCTCCATCGACGCTTTCAACGACATGCTCGATAAGGTCGAGTCGATCATCTCAAATCAAGGCGTCAACGATGATCTTAATGCAGGCTTGAAACAAAAACTCAAGTCCCTTACCCCAGCCCAAAAGGAGTCTCTGAGTCAAAAGCTCCGTAGCGAGTTAATGCCGAAATATCAAGAGATCGTGGCGCAATTCTCGAAACCTGAATCGGAGTGGGGAAAGATTAACGACCAGGAAGAGGCGTCACCGGATGAGACGCTCGCCAATCTCAATACGCCTGATCAATTCGTGGAGTACTGGTCCCGCAATTTACTGCCGGTGTTTGGACAGGTCGGACAGGCCGCCGCGAAACTTCGAGCTCAGTTGAGGCTCCTGCGCCTCCACGCAGCGGTATTGCGCTACAAATGGGAAAACGGAAGCATGCCCAAGACTCTTGAAGACGCTGTTGCAAGGAAAGACACGATTGATCCACTAAATGGGCAACTTTTTGTCTATGAGCAGCAACCGCCCTGGGGTTTTCGAATTTACAGTTTGGGTAGCCCTCAACTGGGCCAAATTGAACTCAAGTATCGAAGACCAGCGAATTTCGTTCCTCAAGATTCGGGTCCGGTTCCTCCGCTCTTGACAGCCGGGCCGTAATTCCTTAGATTTAGCGTCGATCACGAAGTGGTGAACGATGGCAGTCAATCAAGCGGCGGGGCGGCGGCTGTTTCTCGACATGAACGGTTATCAGTGGACCGTTCTCTTTGCGGCGTGGCTGGGCTGGGGTTTTGACGTCTTTGACGGGTTGCTATTCAATTACGTAGCTCCGAACTGTGTACCGACCTTGCTCGGTCTGCAAATCGGTAGCGATGCGGCTAAGGAAGCAACATTCGCGTGGAACGGGATTCTCACTTCAATCCTCCTGATCGGCTGGGGGCTAGGCGGAATTCTGTTTGGCCGGGTTGCCGACCGTATCGGGCGCACCAAAACTCTGATGATCACGATGGCGATGTACTCGCTGGGCACGGCGTTGTGCGCCGTTGCTCCAAACATCTGGATGCTGCTGGTCTTCCGTATCGTGGCGAGCCTTGGAATTGGCGGAGAATGGGCGGCGGGAGCTGCCATGGTTGCGGAGGTTGTGCCTGAAAAGCGTCGGGTAGAAGCAGGCGCTTTGCTGTACACGTCCGCGCCGATGGGGTTATTCCTGGCTACCTACGTAACTTACATGATCCAAGGCGTCGCTTTTAAGGGGAACCCGGAAGTGGCTTGGCGCTATGTCTTCTTGTTTGGTCTGATCCCAGCCGCCATCGCGTTTTTGGTTCGGCTCTTCGTGAAGGAGCCGGAACGTTGGAAAAACATGACGGAACGAGTCCATCCCAAGATCTCCGAACTATTCAGCCCGGAGATGCGCCGAATAACGCTAAGCGGATTTGTGATGGCGCTGGTGGCACTAGTGATGTGGTGGGCATGTAATGCCTTCATCCCGACCGTTGCAACGACCCTAGCCCAAGCACAAGCCAAGGCCCAGGGCTTGGACAAAGGCATGACCACCGCTCTGGTGGAGGAATGGAAGAAACTGGCCACCAACTGCTTCAACATTGGAGGGCTGATTGGCACATTATTGACCGTTCCCATCGCCAAGTCCCTTGGAAGACGGGTGATGTTTGCCATCTATTTCGTGGTTTCGGCAGCCGCGCTTTTTGGAACATTCGGCTTGAATCTGGCCCCGCATGATCGGCTGTATGGATATTTCTTCATTGGACTCTCGGTATTCGGCGTTTTTGGTTCATTCACCTATTACTTGCCCGAGCTGTTTCCGACACGTTTGCGAGGGACGGGGGCTGGGTTTTGTTACAACGCAGGAAGGTTCATTGCGGCAGCCGGACCATTCTTAGTCGGATCGGTCATCGCTCTCTCTAAGAACGATCCCGCCGCACCGCTCAAAACCTTATTCTGGGTGGGGGCAATTCCCGTTGCGGGTTTGCTCTTATTGCCTCTTGCCATTGAGACCAAAGGATCAGCTTTGGCGGACTAGGTAAGGCGACTGGACTAGTGCAACGTAGCCGCATTGGTATAAATCCGGCATGCCCGTTGCGTTATTCGTTTCGTCCTTGATTTTTTTCGGGGCTAAACCAGCTTGGAATCAGATTGTCGGCCATTCGATTGGTGAGGTTGAAGGTCGGCTAGGGAAGCCAGTTACCACGCAAAATGAGAATTACGCCAACTATGATCCTCGTTGGATCAAGTGGATTGTGGAGCGTCCCCACGGGTTGCCGGTAGAGCACACGTTGGAAATGGTTTGGAGATATGAAGACCACATGGTCCACGATCTGGATCTGTGGGCGAATCGCAGAGCTGCCAATCCCGGTGGCGCCGGAAACTGGGTGTCTTACCTGGGCGGTCCGGTCTCAGAATTTGAGAAACTGGTTGGCAAACCAACCTCTCGCGAGGTGTTCACCGACTTCGGGGTGAGGAACGAGAATCGCGTTTACAAAACCAAAGCGTGGGGAGACGTCCAAGCCTCCGTATTCTATTTCAACCCGAAGTCTCCCGTGTTGACCAAGGTGACTATTCACTTTGGACCGAAAGCGGAGCTAAACCCCACCTTGGCTAGTCTGAAGGTCAATGCCAAAAGCTGGCGGCAAATGGACGGGGACGTGGATCCCAATTCTGATGCCCATTTGCGTTTCTATTTGGGCGAGGGCAGATTTTCCGTTCGTGAGTACTCGCTCCCGAACGGGGAGAAGGTGGAGGTTCAATACGCCGGACCAAAGGGGAATGAGATTGCGCAGTCATTTGCCTATTTCTCTGACCGTTTGACGGGGCTTCTGGATGGCGCAGCGATGTTCGGATATAAGATCGCGCCCAGCGCGGTCAATAAGATGCAAGGCAGCGAAAGCGCCTGGGATCGACCAAGCTACTTCGCTGTCTACTCGCCGACCCCTCAGAAACAGATTCGAATTGGGATTCGGAACTTCGATCCCAGCGATTTGCCTCAGGGAAACTGAGGTTCATTTGGGCGGGGCAGCCTTTCCTCAACCGGCAAGAGTGGTGGGAACGGCTTGTGGGGCTCCACTTGATACCAGTAGGCGGTGGAAGAGTAGTCGTTTGAGAGTTTGTTGGCGTGTCCGTGTTCGATGGAGACACGAATGGACTTTCGGAAACGAATGGGATCTTCGATGTGGAATCGGTACATCGAGTTCTTGCCCTTCCATCGCCACTCCGCCGTGCCTGAGTTGACGGTGATGCCGTGGTAAGGGGCGCAATACTCCTGAGCGGGGCCGAAGGCGGTGCAGAAGTAGTCCTCCGTACCGGTGCCGTGAAGGCGGGGCGGCCAAGGTTCGCCGTCGATGACAAACATGTCGTCCCCTTCGCCGTACCAATCGTTGCCTTGCCGCTGGAAGCAATCGATATTGAGATTGCATCCGACGAAGATGCCATCCCCTTCGGCTTCAAGGATGAGATAGTTGTCCTTGTCATCCAAGGTCTTCTTTGAAGCCCAGATTTGGAGATAGTTTTCGGGACCGAGTTTTTCTTTTAGCCATCCTTCGGTGGGATTCTCGCGTCGCCACTGGGCGTGGAATCGGGCGACCTCGGCGGGGTGGGGTTCTGCGTACTCCTCAAAGTCCACGTAATAGTAGAGGTTGATGTCGTTCTCGCACTCATTTTGGACCTCGATGCGGGCGGCGTTGAACGGCATGGGGAACCAGCAGCTAAATCCTCTCCCATCTTCCGGAGACATCTGGAGAGGGGCCGAGACGAAGTTCTTTCGAATCCCGTGGCCGATGCCGAAGAAGTCTCCCAGCGGGACTTCAACCGAAGGGTTTTCCTCTCCGTCCCACCACATTCGGATGACCGCCTTTCGAGGATAGCTGTCGTCGTTGCCGACTGTCAGCCAGATGTGGCGGATGCAGCCAGGTTTGGCTTCGTCAAGCAGTACGTGCGAGGTTCCGGCGGGAATCGTTCGCCAGTCCTCGTTTCCCCCACTTTGATCCCAAGAAGAGGAGCGGCGCGAGATGAAGTCTCGGAGGACGGGCAGGTTGTGGAGCGAGCCGGAGCCAAGCATGGCCAATTGTAAAGGGAATGGGAAGCGAAGGGGAAGGGAATGGTGAGTTCAGATAACAAGAGGCTGGAATCGTCCACAATGGAGGAGTGAGCGAAGAATCTGTGAGCATCGATTTTGGCGCGATAAGCCACGACCTTGCCTACAGCATTCTTGTCGCCACCATCCATCCTCGCCCCATTGCGTTTGTCAGCACGATCTCTGGGGAAGGCGCCTTAAACTTGGCTCCGTTTAGCTTCTTCATGGTCGGCGGATCGAATCCACCCAGTCTGGTCTTTAGCCCAACGTTGAGCCGGATGGGGGCTAAAGACAGCTTACGTAACGTGCAGGAGACAGGCGACTTCGTGGTCAACCTCGTCCACCGAGAAATGGCGGATTCTATGAATCTGACGAGCAAAGGCTATCCAGCGGATGTTTCGGAATGGGAGATTGCCGGACTCACTCCGGCTCCCAGCGTCAAGGTCAAAGCGCCTCGAGTTGCCGAAAGTCTGGTCCAGTTTGAATGCAAGCTCTATCAGGTGATCGAGCATGGACATGGCCCGGGTTCGGCCCGATACGTGATTGGGGAGGTGCTTTACGCGCATCTACACCCCACGCTTTGGGATGGCGAGAAGGTGGTGGATGAGTTGGTTCGGCCCATCGCCCGAATGGGGGGACCTCACTATTTGGACACCAACGCCCTTGAGTTCTTTTCATTGGAACGGCCTAAGTGAGAAATCTGCGTCAAAGGGAGTAATCTCTTCGTCTTCAAAAGCTAGGCAATCGCCTACTTCACCAGCACATGCGTCTTAAGCGCGTCAAGATTTTTGGGTTCAAGACATTCGCGGACCGGACAGAGTTCAACGTCGATGGCGGCTTGATTGCGGTCGTCGGGGCGAACGGTTGCGGCAAGTCGAACCTGGTCGACGCGATATTGTGGGGACTGGGAGAAGGGAACGCGCGGCAACTTCGCGCCGCCAGCAGCCAAGACGTGATCTTCAGCGGCAGCGCGCGGAGAAAGGCGGTTGGGTTTGCCGAAGTGAGTCTTCTGTTCGACAACGAAGACGGCGCTCTGCCCATCGATACTCCCGAAGTCTCCATCACCCGCCGGTTGACCCGATCTGGCGATAGCGAGTACTCGATCAACAAGCAGACCTGCCGCCAACGAGACATCTTCGAGCTTTTGGCAGACTCCGGATTGGGGCGAGCCGGTTATTCCATCGTTGGCCAAAAGGACATCGACAACGCCTTGGCGGCTTCCCCCGAAGAGCGCCGCGCTTGGGTGGATGAGGCAGCGGGTGTTCAACGGTATCGAGCCCGTAAGATCGAGAGTCTTCGGCGTCTAAGCTCCGCCAATCAGCATCTCTCCCGAGTCAACGACATCATCCAGGAGTTGGAGAGTCAACGGGAGCCGCTGCGGGAAGAGGCGGAAGTCGCCCGCAAGTACAAAACCACGCTGACTAGCCTCCGCGAGATCGAGTCTGGCTTGTTGATTAACGAAGTGGCGAAGGCGGTTCGCGAGGTCGAGGAACTCGAGAAGAAGATCGAAGAGTCCTCCAAGCTCGCCCGCGAAGAACTGATTCGGGCGGACCATATCGATACCCAGATCCGAAGGATCGGTGAAGAAGTCTCGGCGCTGGAGAGCGAGATGGACTCCATCCGAGGTTTGCAGCAGGGCAGCTTGACGGCGATGGAGCGTGCCAACGCAGACCTTCGGTTAGCGGAGCAGCGCCTTCAAAGCCTGGACGATCTTGAGAAGAACCTGGGCGAGGAAGCGGGCAAGGGGCAAGAGCGGGTTAAGGAACTCGAACTTGAAATCGAATCGCTGATCGAGGAAGAGAAGCTCGAAATCGAGGGCTTGGACAAACTCCGAGTCGAGTTCGCCGGGGCCGGGGAAGAAGCGAAAGCGCTTCAAGACAAGCTGCGCTCCTTGGAAAAATCACTTCTCGATGCCCGAGAGCGACACAATTTGCGACTCCGTCAGGAGGCCCAGGCCGAACAGCAAAAGGAACGGGCCGGACTGGCGCGCCGCGAGTTGAAGGGGATCGAGGAATCTCTTCCGGACCTTGACGAAGCCGTCGCCGAGGCGAAGAAGGCGTTTGACGAGCTATTCGGGGCGATCAAGGAACAGCAGGATAAGGTCAAGGCGATTGAGCAGCGACTGGCTCAGGACCGGCAGCAGGACGAGCAAGACGCCCAAGCATCCCGCCGACTATTGGCGGAGAAAGCCTCGTTGGAAGGACGCCGTCGCGGTATTGAGGCGACCATTGAAACCCACGAGGGATTGAACCAGGGTGCGCGCGCGGTCTTGGAAGCCGCCGAACGAGGCGTTCTGAGCGCCACCTATACGCCGGTTGGCGAAGCGGTGAAGGTCGATAAGGACTTGGCGTTGGCGATCGAAACGGCCCTGGGTGGTTCGGCGAATGATCTCATCGTCGATCAAGACTCGGATGCGAAAGCGGCCATCTCCTTCTTGAAGCAGCACCGCCTCGGTCGCGCCACCTTCCAACCGATCCCTCTCATGCGGCCGTTTGAGCCCTCCTTTGAACTGCGGAAGGTCTTGGGGGAGCGCGGCGTTGTGGGGCGGGCGAGTGAACTCGTTGCCTGTGAGTACCGAGTCAAGCCGGTTATCGATAGCCTCCTCGGCCGAGTTCTGATCGTTGAGGACCTGGACACCTCGCTTCGACTCGCGAAGACCTCCGGCTGGAGCCGAATGGTGACCCTGGACGGGGAAGTCGTGCACAGTTCCGGCGCGGTTACGGGGGGACACGCGGCGAAGCAGGGCTACGGTTTGGTGCAGCGAAAGGCGGACCTTGCCGAACTTGAGAAAGAGATCGAGAAGATCGAACGGTTGGTTTCTGATGCGGAATCTCGGGCGAGAAAGCGTGGTTCCGAACGACAGAAACTGATCGATGAAGCCGCCTCGCTCAACGCTCAGGTCGGTGAGCATCAGGAAGAGGTCGATGAGGCAAGATCTTACTGGCAGACGCTGAACGAAGAGCTTCAGGCGGCGTTGAAAGCGAAACAGCGCCTGGAGCACGAGCTTGAGCAGCTTAAAGCGGCAGGGAGTGACCAGATTGAAGAAGTCGACGTTGCCGCCATCGAGACCGAGCGAGACGAACTGATCCGTCAACTGGCCTCTCGGTCGGCGGACGCGGAGAGTGCGGAGACCCGCCTTCGGGAGAATGAGCAGCGTCTGGCGCAAGCTCAGATGCGCCTTTACACCGCGCGCAAGCGGTTAGAAGTCACTCAGGAGGCAGAAGAGGGCCGAGAGAAGCGACTTTCTCACCTGGAGCCGGATCGGGAAAAGGCTCGCCTTGAAATCAAGCGATCAACCGAGCTGGGCGATAAAGCGAGGCAGGACAAAGCGGAAGCGGACCAGCGACTGGAGAAGGCTCAGGAAGCCAAGCGAGGATTGCTGGAGCAGAACCTTCAACTCGTCGAAGAAGCGAAAGCCGCTCGCGCCAATGCGGGCAGCGTGGGCGATGGGGTTCACCAAGCCGAACTCAACCGCGCCCGAGCCGAATCTCGCCGCGCCTCGTCGCTGCAACGGCTCTTTGAAGAGTACGGATTAGGGGAAGAGGAGGCATTGGAACAGGAAGGGATGCACGAGGTCCCGCCCGATGCTTCCGCCATCGTTTCTCGGCTACGCAGAGACCTTAAGGCGATGGGCGACGTGAACGTTGGGGCTATCGAGGCGTTTGAGCGATTGACCGTTCGCTTTGATGAGTTAAGTGGCCAACAAAAGGACATTCTTGACGGGATCGAGCAAGTTGAGGCATCCATCAAAGAACTGGACAAGCTCACCCGGGAGCGGTTTCTCAACACGTTCTCACAGGTTCAGGTCCATTTCGAGGAACTCTTCACGAAGCTGTTTGGCGGTGGCGAGGGCAAGATTACGCTCACCGATGAAAACAACGTGCTGGAGTCCGGTATCGAGATCGAAGTCCAGCTTCCGGGTAAGAAGCGGCAACAACTGCAACTCCTCAGCGGTGGAGAGCGCGCCCTTTGCGCCTCTGCTTTCTTGTTCTCGCTCTTGAGGGTGAAGCCTTCGCCTCTCGTCGTTCTTGACGAGGTTGATGCGCCACTGGACGGCCGCAACGTCGAGCGATTTGCCACGCTCCTTCATGAGTTCACGGACAACACTCAGTTCATTGTCATTACCCACAACCCGACAACCATCGAGCAGGCTCCGGTTTGGCTGGGTGTAACCATGCAAGAGCCGGGGGTTTCGATGCTCGTGCCGACCAAGGTTTCTACCCCCATTGCCACAGGAGAAGGAGATGCTGCAAGCGCCACTCAGTTGTCTCCGAGTCCCGCTATGGGGTAGGTCCGTTTTCCCACACTCCTCTTCCCGAGCTTGTTCGAATCTGATAAATGTTGTCGCCCGAACGTATCCAGTAGGCGGGAACGATTCTTCCGGTTGGGGACACAGAGTAGGTTCCCCCGGTCAAGATAGTGAGCCGTGCGCCAGGATTGAACATGATGGCCTGGGGTTCATAAAACCAGGTCGGTCCAAGATCGATGTTGACCAGTCCATTGGCGGTTCGCAATACCAGCCCGGAGGCGATATTTGGACCAGTTCCAAAGGTGGTCATTCGATCCACGGCGCCCGTAATCTCGATGACGTTGGGATCGGGGGGAAGTTGGGTGACAGGCTGAGCGATGTCCCAATACGGATATCCTTCTGGACGTCGTAGAGCAAGGACACTGTGTCCCACCTTCACCAGTTTGGCAAGAATCACTCCACGGCCGTCAACCATTATCTTCGATCCCGTCACTTGCACTTGATCCTTGAGATTAAGTTTCGTCTTCTGATTGTCAACAAACCAAGTGGGACCGAGTTCGACGACGGCGGTGCCACCGTTGGGCGCCTTTACGAGGATGGTAACTCCCTCGCTCATGCCATTTCTGGGCTCCACTCTTTGAATTCCAGTAATGCGTCCGTCAAACGTGATCTGACTTCTTAGGTTGTAAAGCCGGTTGTAAGGTGAGTTGTAGGCATAGCCGTGCATTCGCGAATCTACGACAACGGTCTGGGTTACACCGATTCCTATGGTCAGGTTCGCCAGGATTAACGTTGCTAGGGTCTTTCTCATGTTGCTCTCCATTTACATCCGAATCCTTTGACGAAGATTCGGAGTGAAGAGGCGAATTAGGCGAAGGAGATGATCGTCGGCGATCCACGCTCGATAAGTTCGAGGGTTGTGGTCGCGCCTGGGAGCGAAATCTTGATGAGGGGGGTGTTCAAACCTTCCCTGATTTCCCACGGAGCTAGATCAGGCAGGGCGAACTTTAGGCTTTCGGCTCCGCCTTGAGTGGCCATCATCCAGACCTCTTGCTCCGTAATAGGTTTTCCGCGATGAGTGCTCACTCGCAGCGCCTCCCGCATCTCAGCGAACATATCGATCACACCGCTGCTGGCTGGACTATCCATTCCCAAGCCCACCGGAATTCCGGCGTCTAACATCTCACGTATTGGAGCGGTCGGGCACTGAAGGCGCGTGTTTGACCTCGGGCAGTGGGCAATAGAGACTCTGCCTTCAGCAAGCGATTCGATGTCCTCCGCCGAGATATCGCAACAATGAACGAATTGAGCACCTGGCCGAACAAGTCCCAGATCTTTCAGGGTGGGAACGATGTCCTTTCCGGTTGGAATCACTTCAAATCCAAACTTTCGGTAGAAGTCTCCAATCTGTCCGGAACCGTCTCGGGTGAACTGAGACTCAAGCTCGGTTTCGGCGACGTGGATGCTGATTGGCTTATTGCTGGAGCCAAATTCGGCCAGAGTTTCGCGGTCGACGGTGTGGTAAGCGTGGGGCGTGAGGTAGATCGGGCGGCGAATGATTTTTCCTTGGTCAACGGCCTTGGCTCTGATCGCGGCGATCTTGGCTTGGCGAGTATCACGCTCGAAAAAAGTGATGGTCTCCTGAAAAATCACCCCATCGAGATTTGCTGAGAGAAGGGCGGTGGCCGCCGTGGGACGATCAGAGTGTTCACCAATGAGGGCGACACCGGTCCGACGATTTTCATGTGCCGCGGTGATGGAGTCTCGTCGGACCTTGACTTCCGATTCGCCCATCTTCGCCTGAGTTATTTCGCGAATCCAATCCCAATAGGCCTCGGCCCGCATCTTGTCCTGGAGGCCCCGATATTCTAAATGCGAGTGGGCGTTGACAAACGCCGGAGAGATGACGAAGTTCTCTGGGATTCCGGTGTGGGGCCGGATTTGAGCGATGGTCTTTCCCTCCATCACCAACTCGACGCCAAGCTCAAGCTTGCCGTCGATGACGACTCCATAAGGTCTAAGGATCAAAGCGGTGTCTGCCAGGCCTGCTGAAGCTGATCGAAAGAGAGCGACTTAACGTGAAAGTCTCCGAAGAGGGTGTTGTATCGGTATTTCGTGATCAGGCTGGCATAGGCGCTAAAGTCGTCATCTGGCCTGAGGGCACGTTCGGGGACATGCCAGTGCCCGGCTCCATCAAAGAGTACGTTCACGTTTGCCGGCAATTGGAAAGAAGTCTGACTGAAGGCTCTAAAGGCAATTTCCGTCCGGAAGAAATAGCTTGAACCATAAAGCTTATACATGCTGGGCGAGGCGTTGAAAGGCTCTGGGAAGTGATTATCCAAGACGGATGCGCCAGTGTCTCCCGGACACATAAATACGTCTTTGTTCTTGAGATAAGGCTGGAGAACCTCTGACATCAGGGGCATATAGGGAATACGGGCGCGGAAATCAGGCTGGCTGTCCCAAATTTGAGGCGCCCACTTGTCGGATGCGTCCAAAGCATGAGGGAAGACGTCGTCATAATCTCCCATGTACATGACGATGGATTTTCCGATTTGATTGAGGTTGCTGATGCAGGCGGTCTTCTTGGCGGCAGCCTTGGCGCGAGCGAAGACTGGGAAGAGAATGGCCGCAAGAATCGCAATGATCGCAATCACCACGAGAAGCTCAATCAAAGTAAAGGCTCGGCGCATACCAACATAGTACGCGAATCGGGTGGGTCCTGGTTGCTAGGAATAAAGTGGAAATGTCAATGGCGAACCTGCCATAATCCAAAGTTGCGTCTTCACCTAGACGCATGAGGGAACCCTTGGCAAAACCCGCAACACTAAAGCCCGAAGAAACCTTTGCAAGATCATACGTTGATCGCCTTATTCTGGAAAAACTGACGGAGATGGAGGCGGCTGTAAAATTGTCCGAGCTGGCCGATAAGCTCTCCGGCGACGGAATTGGCCTGGCCGCCGTTCGATCGCTTCTGGCGTCCAATCCGGATCGATTCGCATATCACGAGCGACGCTGGATCCCGGCATCCCGCTTGATGGGCGTTGGCCGACCCCTGAACGAGCAGATCGCGATCGTTCTCCACGGATTCGGTGGTCCCATGCCGTTGAATCTCTTGGTCGCCGAGATCGCACGACTGCGACGCGACGAACCGGAAACGGTCGAAGCCAGCATCCGGCGGATTGCGGAAGTCGACATCCGATTTGTGTTGGACATCGAAGATCGCCTCTCCTTGACGAGTTGGGGATTTGTCGCTTCCGACGAGAAGACCGAGCGAGCCTACGCGCTCAACCAAATCACCGCCGAGGACGTTGACGAAGTTGCCAAGAAGTTGGAAGGATTTGACTGGACCAAGCCGAATGCAGTCGCGGAAGCGATCACCAAGGTTGCTCCGGTAAGCCTCAAGGCTCTGGGCGCGGTGGCTTGGGGCGTTCTGAACCCACAAGATCCTCGCTCCGTGCACGAGTACGATGCTCGAGATTTCTACTCGGACGCGGTCACTACCGAGGGCTATATCTTCGCCCCGGACGGCGTGATTTACCCTGAGGCCGAGTCGAAGAAGTGGGTTAGCACGGCGATCAAGCTGGCTGACCGTCTTGCGCCGACCGTCGAACTCGACGACGCTGCTCCTATCGAAGTCAAGGCCGAGGACGTGGACCGACTGGTCAACAAGATTTTGGGCTCCGAGCCTTCTACGACCGCGACTCGGTTGCTGGAAGAGTTCTACGAGATCACCCCCAGCAACAAGACGTTCCCAGACGACATGGCGAACCTTATGGCTTCGCTAAGGGGCGATGCCCGAGTCACCTGGGTTGGTGGAGATCGATTCCAGAAAGCAGGACAGATTGCCGACTTCGTCAACGAGGTCCCCGAGCCGTTCAAGTTCGTTCCGAGCGGCGTGCTGGATGAGGAAGGCGAGCCGATCGACATCGAACTGACGGACGACGGTCTTAGCTCCTCGCTCCGCAAGCTCCTTTCGCACCCGTTGGCCACGGACGTCCTGGATGAGGACATCCTTCCGGCGCCGAAGACGATGCCGGAGAGCGTTCGTCTGGTGCTAAAGTCGATTCACCGAGAGCTGGGTACGTTCCCGCTCTGCCAATTGCCTACCGGTTGGTTGGATGCCGAGCCGAAGATTCAGGAGTTGATCTTCATCGATCCGAACGGCCGAGAGCTTCAGGTCTGGGTGAATCAAGAAGCGCGTCTGATGTTCGGTCTGATTGAGTGGTGGTTCGACCAGCCGATTGAAAGCGGCGGCGTCTTCACCCTGACCAAGACCACCAAGCCCAACGTTCTCGAATTTGCGTGGATGGATCAGCCGGACCCGGTTGTTTACATCAGTTCGCAACGAATGGAAGAGCTTCGCCAGATCGGCGCTCGTGCCGATGGCATGAGCACGCTCGACATTCTGGTTGAGGTTATGGGCCACTGGCCGAAGGGCGCGGACTACTTGACCATCCTTGCGGAAGTCAACGTCGTTCGACGATCATCTCGACGACTGGTCGCCTCGCTCTTGTCAAGCTACCAGTGCTTCTATCAGCGATCGGGTTCGCCAGTTTGGCACTACGATGCGAAGAAGCTGGATCAAGGCTTCGACAAGACGAAGAAGAAGTTCATCAAGAAGTAAAAACAGGCAGACGGGCCAATTCGCTAGGTCTTGTGGGAGGGATCCGATAAGGTTAGTGAGTTTGGCCCGGTGCTCCTGTGGTAAGATAATCAACTCGAAAGAATCCTATGGCAAACAAGAGATCTAGTAAGAAGGACCTGCGACGAATCGCCAAGCGAACCGTGCGCAACAAGGGCACCAAGACGGCCCTCAAGACCTACGTAAAGAAGGTTAAGGCCACGGCTGCTACGGGCGAGACGGCTGCTGTTCAGGCTGCTTTGACGACGGCAGTTAAGGCCCTCGACAAGGCTGCACAGCGCGGGATCATTCACAAGAACCAGGCTGCTCGCCGAAAGAGCCGAGCTGCGAAGGCCGCCAACAAGGCCCTTCAAGCCGAGAAGTAAGTTTTAAAGAAATAGCCCCGAGCGAAATTTCGCTCGGGGCTATTTTGCGTTGTCTTTTCCTATTTGATCGAAACGAGTTCGACTTCGAAGACCAACGTTGCGTTCGGTGGGATGGCGCTTCCCGCTCCTCTTGCGCCATAGCCAAACTCGGGTGGGATGGTGGCTTTGCGCTTTCCGCCGGGACTCATCCCGAGAACCATCAGGTCAAATCCTGGGATTACCTGACCGGCGCCGACCTGAAACGAAAAGGTGCTGCGCCCGTGGCTGCTGTCAAATTCTTTCCCATCGGGAAATGTGCCCCGATAGTGGAGTTCAACCGTATCGCCGTCTTTGACCTGGGGGCCTTCGCCCGTTTGAATTTCTTCGATTCCAATCATTTCGTTTCTCCGCGCGCCAACTTGACCATCTCAATGGTGAAGAAGAGGGTTTGTCCGGGCTTGATCAAGCCCTCGCCAACTCCCTTGTCTCCGTAACCGAACTCCGCGAGAATGGTTAACTCGCGCTTTTCGCCTTGTTTCATACCGATGACGCCAGCGGTGAAGCCCTTAATCAAGGCGGTGCGGCCGAGGATGATCTGGAAGGTTTGCTTGCGCTCGTAGCTGCTGTCTAGAACCTTACCCGTGTCATCCTTCAGTTCGTAGTGAAGCTCGCAGACATCGCCGCCAAGGGCCGTCAGTTCACCCTTGCCTTCGGTTAAGATCTTCGTCTTGATTCGGTCGATCTTGACCATGGTGATGTCGAACTTGAGGTCCGAATTGGGAGGAATCTCGCCTGCGCTTTGAGCGCCGTAGGCGAGGTCGCTCGGGATCGTAAGTGATCGAATACCATGGACCTTCATTCCGACTAGGCCCTGATCCCAACCTTTGATGACTTGACCCGCGCCGAGGGTGAATTGAAATGGCGCTCGATCGACTGAGGAGTCGAATTGCTTACCGCTGGCGAGTTTTCCGGTGTAGTTAACGGTGATGATATCGCCAGGTTGGGCGGCAATGCCGATGCCGGTCAAGGTGTCCTTGATCTCAACCTTTCCGGGTCCCTGGATGAATAGCGCGGCAAGGAGCGCTATGGCACATGTGCTCATGCAGGAATCGTACCCCTCGTTTCTCACAAGGGGCACGAAATTGGGTTAGGCCTTTTTCTTAGGCTTTGCCGGCATGGTCTTCGCGGGAGACTTCGCTTTGGCAAAGATCAGATTGTCTAGGGAGATGGTGATCTCCTTGCGGGCTTCGTTGTATTTCACGCCGTATTCGCAGGGATAGAATCCCGTCTTATCAAACGCCTTGGGCATTGGAATTGGCTGGTGAAAGTCAGGCTTGCTCGCTAGGAACTCGTGAGTGATCATCGGTTCGAAGAAGGCCGTCTTCCCGTTGTAGCTTCCGTAAAGGAAGGTGGAGGAGAAGGGCTGGCCATTCAATTCCGGGGTCTTGGGATCAATCCAGTGGGCGCCCATGCGGGGAACCACGGTGCCTGGAGGCAGGATGTATCCCGAGGGAATGAATTCTGGCGAGGGTTTGAGATTGCACTTCTTCAAGTCGCCGCCGCGAGCAAGGATTTTCTCCTTGGCCGCTTCGTCGATGGTGTAGAAGTGAATGTCAAAGTGAGGTCGGCCGTAGATTTGCTCCGGCTCGTGTCCCACCGGGTTCCAATCCAGTTCGACATGGTCGAAGGGTTGGCCCTGGATCTGCGGAGGAAGCTCCAAGATGTACATTTTCATGGGCATCTTGGGGTCGAGGTCCTTAGGAAGGCCCTCGAGGGCTGATTCGGTGAGGGTTACCCCCATGGATTCGATCTTGAACTTGGGACCGGGAGCGATTTTCGCCCACGTGAATGCCATCCCATTTCCCACGGCAACGCCGGGACCGAAGATATATCCTTTCTTGCAGTTCGGACAAGCGTACGCTGCGCTTGCGACGGCTGCATAAACAACAGAAATTGAAAGCAATGCAAATGCTCGCGTCTTCATAGCGAGACCGTTTTGCCACGTAATTTCGCTTAATCCTAGGGGCCCGGTATTCTTTTGGGGACTACAGCCCGCCCGATTTGGAACAATTGGGTCCTCAAAAGGCCATAGGGCTTAGATGAATACTGGGCCCCATTTCCTTTTGCCGCAATTATGCGGTAGCGAACTCTCGCTTATCGAAAACGAGGTCGCTCGCGATCTTCCAAACCTCAGCGTCGATCCGATTTTCCGGGAGAATCTTGCTGAAGTGGACAATGGCGCTGGTGAGTCCCGCCTCCCGTGCGTAGTGCAGGAACGCCGAGTTCAGGATCTGTCTCGCGGCAGGTTTCAGACCAAAGCTCACGTTGGAAACGCCGAGGATTGAGTTCACGTGCGGATGTCTCCTTCTGACTTCCTTGATCGCCTCAATCGTCTCGATGGCCGATTGTCGGAACTCTTCATCTCCCGAGCCCAGGGTGAAGGTAAGGCAGTCGAGGAATACGTCGTGGTCTGGCAGGCCTTTGGCGCGGGTGCGCTCCAAGATTCGCTCGGCGATCGCCACTTTCTTCTCCGCAGACTTGGCCATGCCGTCTTCGTCAATGGTCAAGGCAACTACGGCGGCGCCGTACTTCTGACAAAGGTTCAGCACCTTCTCGGTGCGCGCCTCGCCATCTTCGAAGTTGATCGAGTTGATGATGGGCTTGCCAGCCAGGCATTTCAGAGCGTCCTCTACCACGTTGACTTCGGTCGAGTCGATCATGATTGGCACCGTGATGTGCTGGTTGTAGTAACTCAGCAGGGTCCGCATGTCCCTGGATTCATCCCGGCCGACATAGGCGGTGCAGACGTCTAGCACGTGCGAACCCTCGCCCTCCAACTCTCGGGCAAGTTCGGTCAGGCCCTCCCAGTTTTCGGCGGCGAGCATTTCTCGGAATGCCTTGGAGCCGTTAGCATTGGTCTTCTCGCCAACAATGAGATAGGAACTGTCTTGCTCGTAAGGTTGGAACTGATAGAGCGAGCTGCATCCCACCAGACTCAGGCCCTCAGCTTGGGCATCCGTTCTCAAGGTGAAATCGAACCCAGGGAAGAGGTGGCGGACCTTTCGCCAGTGGGCGTTATCCGTGTGCAGACGCCCTCCTACGGCTTCCGCGACCGCCTTGATGTGAGCCGGGGTGGTTCCGCAGCAGCCACCGGCAATGGCGACGCCATGGTCTCGCACAAACCGTTCGTGGTGATGCCCAAGTTCTTCTGGGGTGAGTTTGTAAACGGCCTGTCCGCCTTCCATCACTGGCAAGCCTGCATTGGGCTGGACGCTCAGGGGGCGGGTGGAGTTGTCGCCTAAGAATCGGATATGAGGCGCCATTTCCACCGGGCCGGTGGCGCAGTTGATCCCGATGGCCTTGACGGCGGGGAAGCTCTCCAGCATGTTGAGGGCCGCCCCTAGCTCAGAGCCCAGGAGCATCGTCCCGGTTTGCTCCATCGTGACCTGCACGAAGAGGGGAACTTCCCGCTGAGTTTCCGCCATTGCCCTCTGGGCGGCGATGACGGTAGCTTTGACCATCAACAGGTCTTGGAGCGTTTCTAGCAAGAGAGCGTCCGCTCCGCCTTCTAGCGAGCCTTTGAACGAGTTGAAGTAGGTTTGTTCTAGCTCATCGAAAGTGGTTTGCCGGAGGGTGACCAGTTTGGTGCCAGGGCCGATGGCGCCGACGACGAAGCGTGGTTTGGCGGTTGTCGAGACTTTGTCAGCAGCTCGCCGGGCGATCTTGGTGGCCTGAAGGGCGATCTCGTAGTCCAGGTCTTGAATATCGTATTCGCCCAGGACGATGGAGGTGCAGCCGAACATATTGGTCTCCACCAAGTCCGAGCCTGCTTCGTAATAACGGGTGTGGATCGCCTCGATGGCATCGGGGCGGGTGAAGACAAGCAGTTCGTTGCAGCCGTCTAAGAAGCGGTTTTCCAAACGGTTTCCGGCTTCGCGAACCTTGGCAGGAAAGGCAGGATCGTCTCTGAGGGTGAAATCTGCCTCCGTGAAGTTTGCCGCCTGAATTTGGGTGCCCATGGCGCCATCCCAGATGAGGACGCGGTCATTGAGAGCTTCAAGTAATTTGGATTCCACCCTTTAAGTGTAGCCTCTGGGGATTGCTTCAACCGGGGCGGTTGCCCGAGGGCGGAATGGCGTAAGGCCATGAAATGAGCCCGCCTAATGATCGAAGGCGTTGAACCTGATGCCGGTAATCCTGCTAACGGTAACCGTGCCGGAAAAACGACGACCCTGGTAACTGCCCCGGGTTAGTTTATTGCGGTAATGCTGAAAAAGAATAGTGCTGCTGTTGGCGGCATTGCGAAGATGCTATACACGATCATTCTAGTGACGATGACCACTGCATCGGCATTCGGTGCATGGGGTCTATTTAAGGAGGCACTGAGGGCGAAAGCCTGAAGTCAACAACTTGGTGGTGAGGTCCTCGGTCCGCGCTGGGTGGTCCGGGGCCTTGTCATTTATGAGGCATCAGGGACTGTTTTTGGGCAAGTTCGGCTGAAACCTTGCTTGAACCGGTCCAACCTTGGAAAACTAGGCGGGTGCGATCCTTTCGCCGCACGCTGAGTTTTCTGCGGCCTTACCGGGCGCGCGTTATTACGGCCGTCATTTTGACGCTGCTCGTAACCCTGCTTCAGATCATCCCGCCACGGCTTTTTCAATACGCCATCGACGATGGCATCCGCCAGGCCCTTTCTGCCTCCACTCAGATTGAGACCTTGCAGAAAGAATCCAAAGAGAATCCGACGGCGGTGGCGAAGAATCAGGGCGAAATTTCCCATCTGCAAGAGGTCCGGGACAACCGAGCCCCCAAGATGGTCATGTATGCCGCCATCGCGCTTTTTGGCGTCATCTTATTGCGAAACATTCTGAGCTTTGCGAACTCTTACACCTTGACCTGGATAGGCCACCGGTTCGTCTTTGACCTTCGTTTCGAGACCTGGAAGCACCTTCAGCGACTCTCGCTGGCGTATCACAACCAGACCCAAACCGGAAAGATCATGGCCCGCGTCACGGGCGATATTGAGTTAATCCAAGGTTTGATCCAGGGGCAACTCGTCACCTTCCTCAGCGACTTGGTGACGCTGGTGGCGGTTATTGCGATGCTGTTCGTGTTGGAATGGCGGATTGCGGGAATGATCGTGGCCTTGATCCCCTTCTATGTCATCAGCTACCTCAGCTTCCTGAAGCACATTCGAGAGGTCAGCCAAGAACAGCGACGGCTTTGGGACGAGATGCTGGGCAAACTTGCTGAGAAGATCGCTGGCATTGGCGTCGTCAAGGCTTTTGTGAAGGAAGATTACGAGACGGCCAACTTCATGGGAAGCGTCCGCGCAAAGTTCAACGTGGACATGCGGCAGGTCCACCTGAACCGTCGGCTCGGTCTGATGTCCGGCGTCATTTCGGCCCTCGGAACCGGCATCGTCTATGCCTACGGCGGTTCGCTGGTTCAGCACGGCCATCTCACGGCGGGAGCGTTGGTTGCCCTTACGTTTTATATTGGCTACGTCTTTAATCCCGCGGTCCGGGTGGTGGACTTCAATAACTCTCTCCAATGGGCGTTAGCCGCTATGGACCGAGTGTTCCAAACCTTAGACACGCGTCCCGAGATTGAAGACAAGCCGGGCGCTTTGGCATTGCCCCAAGTGCAGGGCAACGTCAAGTTTGAAAACGTCACCTTTAGCTATGTTGAAGGGAAGAACGCAATCGACGACGTCAATCTCGAAGTCAAACAAGGTGAGATCGTAGCGCTCGTAGGGCATAGCGGAGCAGGGAAGAGCACCCTTATGAATCTGCTGATGCGTTTCTATGACCCAACTGCGGGATCCGTGATGGTGGACGGGCATGACTTGCGAGAACTACGGCTGGAATCGCTACGAAAGAAGGTCAGCATGGTGGCTCAAGAGAACGTGCTGTTTAGCGTTTCGCTCCTAGAGAACGTCAAGTACGGGAACCCTCAGGCGAACGATCAGCAAGCGATAGATGCTTGTAAAGCCGCCGACCTCCACAACTTCATCATGGAGTTGCCGGATGGCTATGAGACGATGATCGGCGAGGACGGGATCAAACTCAGCGGAGGACAGAAGCAGCGTCTCGCCTTGGCGCGAGCCCTCATCACCGACCCCGCGATCCTCATTCTGGATGACGTCACCAGCGCCTTGGACGGTGAGACGGAAGCGAGGGTTCAAGAGGCATTGAGCCGCGTGATGAGGGGACGAACAACGTTCATCATCGCCCACCGTCTCTCTTCGGTCGTCGACGCCGATCGGATCTACGTGATCGAAGACGGCAAGATTGTCGATGTCGGCACCCACGGCGAACTGGTCGACCGAGAAGGCATCTACCGCGATATTTATCGCGAGCAGTTTAAGAGCGCGTTGGAAAGCAAAAGCGCTTCTTAAGGGCTTCCACTAACGCAATAGTCCCACTCATTGCGGATTCAAATTTTCCGCCATTCACGAGGTGAACTCATTTTTGGTGATATTTATGTAGACGTATGTTTCCTTGCATGTAAACGGAGTGATTGATTCCCATAAAATTCCCAAAAAAGTTGACCGTTTCCCATAAATATCCCAGTACAATCCCAACACCGAAGCGGACGGGCCAAGAGGGCACAAGATGTTTTGGAGGGCAGGGCGGGGTGCTCTACCCAGAATTTGACGGGCGGCTTAGCACGGATGCGAAGGCCGCCCGAAGTACTCAGTGGCTAAGGGAAGTGCGTGGCAATGGCAAATGCGGAAGGCAAAACCAGTCCAAAGCGCTTTTTTGGCTATAGCGAGGCGACGATCGACGAAAAGGGAAGGATCCTGGTCGATAAGAAGAATCGCGAAAGGCTGGGTAAGGATTTTGTTGTCGCGCTCATGCCGACGGGGTGCTTAGCGATGTATGCGGCGCCGCAATGGGATGAGAAGGTTGAAGACATGCTCAGCTACGACTCCATGAATACGGGGCGTGAACACTACACCCGTATGATGCTGGCGAACGTAGCCGACGAACTGAATTGCGACGGGCAAGGACGATTCGTTCTTCCTCACAAGCTTAGGGAAAAAGCTGGGCTTGGCGAGAAAGTGGTCCTGAACGGCGCAGGCGACCGACTCGAAATTTGGGACGCCGACGAGTTTGCTCGATACGAAGTGAACCCGTGGACCTACGGAGTCGACCGTCGCGAGAAGATTGAAAAGGCCTACCGAATGATGAAGGAGTCCGGCGAGCCGGGCCGGTCGTAGGGGAGCAGGCAATGGCTCTTGAAAAGCACGACCCGGTAATGCTTCAGGAAGTGCTCGAAGTGCTTCCTCTGGAATCAGGAGGAGTTGCGGTCGACGGAACGCTGGGATTGGCGGGGCACGCAAAAGAATTCGCCAGGCGTGTAAGCCCCGGTGGGAAGTTGGTGGGAACGGACTGGGATGAGTCGATGCTGGCCATCGCGCGAGAGCGGTTGATGGAAGTTGAAGGCGTTGAGAAGATCCTGATCCACGCCGACTACCGTGGACTGGCAGAGGCGCTGAATGAACGAGGTCTGGAAGCGGACGGAATTCTGCTCGACCTGGGTTTGAACAGCGCACAAATAGAGGATTCGGAACGAGGCATCGCGTTCAAGGAAGCAGGCCCGTTGGATATGCGAATGGATCGCAGTTCAGGGGAACCCGCTTCATCGATGCTCAACCGAATGTCGCTAGACCAGATCGAGCAAATCCTCTGGGAATACGGCGACGAAAGATGGGCGCGGGCAATCGCGCGGAAGATTGTCGAGCGGCGGAAGGATGAACCGCTGCGAACGACGCAGGATTTGGTGGATTGCGTACTGGCTGCGATTCCGGTCAAAGCGAGAGACAAACGAATCCATCCGGCGACTCGGACTTTTCAAGCGGTTCGAATTGCCGTCAACCGGGAGCTTGAGGATTTAGAAGAGACCTTTGTGGAGATCGCGGGGTGCTTGAAGCCTGGTGGAGTCATGGCGGTATTGAGCTATCACTCCGGCGAGGATCGAGCGATCAAGCGAGCCTCGAAGGAACTGATTGAAGACGGGTTTGAAGAGCTTTTTAAAAAGCCGAAAACGCCCACTGCGGAAGAGATCGCGCGGAACCCGCGCAGTCGAAGCGCGAAGTTAAGAGCCGTTCGAAGGATCGAACGGGAAACGAGTTAGGAGAACAGATACGGGCCACGGATGGCCAGTTTTATTGGAGACTTAGGATGAGTGCAGTACCGATTTATAAGCCGCAAGTTGAGACTCGACCCCAGTTGCGAGTCGTTCCTGGCACGGGGCCAACGGTGGCGACCCAAATTGTGCGTTCGGTACTCACGTTTACCCTGGTCGCGCTGTTCGTTTTCGGAATGAGTAGCCTGGCGGGCCACGTGATGGTTGAGAAGGCTCGCCGAGAAGGAATCCGCGCCAAGCAGCGACTCGGCTCCGCCACCACCGCCCAGTCCGTCCTTGCCAAGCAGATCGAAGCGCTATCGAACGATAGCGACCTTGAGGCATGGGCCCTACGCAATGGTTTCGTCGCTCCAGATGGTCAGTTCAAACCGTCTTTGAAGAACGTTGTCGTCGCAAGCCGCTAGCTCTACGTTTCGTTTTAAAGGAGTCGCCTGGTTAGCAGGCGGCTTCTTCGTGGTTGCCGTCTATAGCCAACTCCGAGTCCAAGCAATAGAACGCAAGGCGGTGTTGAACAAGGCGGAGAAATCTAACCGATTTATCATCTCCGTAACCGATGAGCCTCGGAGGGGACAAATCTTGTCCGCCGATGGCAAAGTTCTGGCCCGTGACGAGGGTGCGTATGAACTCAATATCCAATTTCGCAAAGTCCCTCACAGTGACGGCTTCTTTTTAGACCTGGGCGAAGCCACGGGGATTTCCGGCGCTGAGTTTGCCGAACTCGCGGCGCGAGGCGACAAGAACCAGTCGTGGAACGCCGTCATTACCGGCGAGCAAAAGCGAAAGGTCGATTCCGTGAAGTACCGCTGGCGGGCGGATGGATTGTCTGTGAAGCAAACTGGCCAACGCGCCTACCCCCTCGGCTATGCCGCCAGTTCCTTGGTCGGAGCCTTTAAGGACGGGAGTGCGACGAAGGGGCTCGAAAAGAGCCTAGATGGCGACCTGACCGGGACCAAAGGGGTGGCCAAAGGTTTGGTTGACCGCACGGGAGCCTTTTTGCCGATGCGCATGGATGGAGCAACCGTCAAACGGGTGGATGGGCAGGACGTTGAACTGACCATCGATAGCGACCTCCAAAAGGTCGCGGCGGATGCGGTGAAGAAAGCGGTCGAATCGAACAAAGCGGAAAGTGGAATCGCCATCGTGATGGACCCGAAGACGGGTGATATCCTGGCGATGTCCAACTGGCCGACGTTCGATCCCGTTACCGGCCAGGGGCCTGATGGCAAGTCTGCCGATGTAAACCCAAACATCATGTCCCGCTTCGAGCCCGGATCAACGATGAAGATCCTGACCGTTGCTAAGGCGCTCGACGAAGGCTTGATCGATGATCATACGACGGTGAAATGCGCGGGCATCCTCAAGAAGGGGCCCTATCAGGTGAAGTGCGATTCCCACCACGGCAATCGAGCTCACGGTGTCTTGGACCCGGAGAAAGCCATTGCCGTCAGCTGCAACGTATCGGCTGCAACTTGGGCGTTGGATATCGGATTTGACGACTACCACCACTACATCGAAGACTTGGGCTTGATGCAGAAGTGCTCGGTGAAGCTGCCGTATCAAGTTTCGGGCAGCATGATCATCGAGCCGGTGGCCAAGCCGTTAGAGTTGATGTGCTGGGGATTCGGGCAGTCGATGGGTGTCACTCCGTTGGCTCTGGCCTCTGCATTCACCGCGATTGGAAATAACGGCGTCAGAATGGAACCTCGGCTAGTGAAGTCGATTGGTGGCAAGGAACAGCCGGTTCAAGAAGGAAAGCAGGTTTTCAAGGCCGAGACAGCTCAGGAAGTTCTGAAGTTCATGGAAGCGGTTATCGACTCGGATCGGGGAAGCGGAAAGACGCTTCGCATTCCTGGGTATCGGCTTGCCGGAAAGACGGGTACGGCGGAGCGCTTGGGAAGACATGGCGGTGGATACGTGGCTAACTTTGTCGGGTTTGTTCCTGCCATCCAGCCCAAGGCCATGATCCTGGTCATGGTTGACCATCCGCAAGGCGGCAAGTACTACGGCGCTTCGGTGGCTGGTCCGGTATTCGATGAACTCGCCCGGGCGGTCATTCGGAAGTTTGCGATCATGCCTTCGGCGCCGCCGGTGACTTCAACTCCGAAAGCGCCTGCGGTTGAAGTTCAGGTGAAGAAGCCTTGAAACTCAGTGATCTATTTTCCGCCGCCTCCGTCTCCGCCCAAATGAGGGATGGGGAGGCGGAAGTTACCTCCATCGCCATCGACTCTCGACAAGCTCAGCCCGGCGCCCTTTTCGTCTGCATGCCGGGGACAACCAATGACAGTCACGCCTTTCTTCCCGATGCGGCGGCGAAGGGGGCGGTGGCGGCTCTCGTTTGGAGCAAGGAGGGTTTCGAAGCGGCGAAGTCGGCAGGTCTTGCGGCTGCACTTCTCCCCCAAGATCGCATCGAGTTCAACGAGGCGATTTGGCGACTGTGCGATGTCTTCTTCGATCACCCGACCCGAAACATGAAGGTCGTCGGGGTCACCGGCACCAATGGCAAAACGACGACGGCCTGGCTGATCCGAGACATGTTGTCCGCGCTGGGAGTGAAAGCCGGTTACATCGGAACCCTCGGCTTCCAGATTCCCGGTGAAGAACGGGAGCTTTCGAACACGACGCCCTTCGCGGTGGAGCTTTACAATCTGTTGGCCGAGGCAAGAGACAAAGGCGTTGAGGCGCTTGCCATCGAAGTCTCATCTCACGCCCTGGCCGAGCGTCGAGCGGACGGGATTGAGTTCGATGCTGCCGTCTTCACGAACCTGACCCAGGATCACCTCGACTTCCATGGGACGATGGAGGACTACGAAGCAGCCAAACGACGCCTGTTCGAAGACCTTCCTCAACAAACGGCGAAGAAGTTTGTGGGCGCCGCCAATCTGAGCGACCCGGTCGGACGACGTTGGGTTGCAGAGATTGAGAGCGTGTTCGGATACGGAAACGACTCCGATGACGACATGGCTACGTTGATTGGCAAGGCCGAAGAAGTCGCCATCGATCATGTGACGCTCAGGCTCGGGGCACTTGGACAAGCCGATGCGACGGGGACGGCGCCTCTTGGAGGCGACTATAACTTTTGGAATTTGCTGAGCGCCAGCGCGGGATTGCTGGCGCTACAGAAAGCGTGCGGTCTCTTTAAGGAATCGCAGACGGTCCTCGACTTGATTGCCAACCTCTTCAAAGAAGTCCGTCCGGTTCCTGGTCGCTTTGAATCGGTTCGAAACGATCAAGGGATTGGCGTGCTGGTGGACTACGCCCACACGCCCGACGCAGTCGAGAAACTGCTCGATGCCGTGAAGCCCCTAACGAAGGGGCGAGTGATTACGGTGTTCGGTTGTGGCGGAGATCGCGATCGCACCAAGCGGCCCAAGATGGCGAAAGCGGCGAGTGAGCGAAGCGACCTTACCGTCGTGACCAGCGATAACCCGCGCACTGAGGATCCACAGGAAATCCTGAACGAAGTCCTGACCGGCATCGTTTCCGGTCGAGAATCGGTGGATATCATTGATCGCCGTGAAGCCATCGCCTACGCTGTTGGCGCCGCCAAGCCGGGCGATGTGGTGGTCATTGCGGGCAAGGGGCACGAGAATTATCAGATCATCGGGCGAACGAAGTATCCGATGGACGACCGCGAGATGGCCCGAGAGGCCCTGGCAACCCTATCGGGTTCGACACAATAGAGGGGCTTTATGACTCCGTTGACATTGGAAGAACTCTCGCTGATCGTAGGTGGCCTGGAAGTTTCAGGTTCGGGATTGATTAAGGGCTTTGCGACCGATAACCGTCAAGTCAAACCCGGTGACCTCTTCCTTGCGATCAAAGGAGCCAACGCCGATGGCCACGACTTTGTCGCCGACGCGGTTCGCCGAGGCGCGGTCGGAGCGTTGGTCGAACGACCTGTGGACGGACCGTTCGTCCGAGTGGAGAACTTGGTCGAAGCTCTCGCGAAGTTCGGCGCGAATTTTAGAAACCGATTCGATGGACCAGTGATCGGTATTACCGGGAGTGCGGGGAAGACCACGACCAAGGAATTCCTCGCCTCCGCCCTCTCACCCCTTGGAACCATTCTCAAGACGGTTGGCAATCGGAACACCGAGTACACCGCCCCCCTGCTATGGGCCGATCTGACTTCAGATACCTCAGCCGTGGTGGTGGAGATGGCCATGCGCGGTTTCGGGCAGATCGCTCACCTTGCATCGTTCTCCAAGCCGACGATGGGGGTGATCACCAACATCGGCTATTCCCACTTGGAGCAAATGAAGTCTCGTGAGGGAATAGCCAAGGCGAAGGGCGAACTGATCGAGGCTCTGCCCGCAGATGGCGTGGCGATTCTGCCCGAGGACGATGATTTCATCGGCATGCTCCGAGACCTTGCCGGACAGCGGCCGGTGCTGACCTTCGGGTTTGGCAAGGGTGCCGATTGTCGGTTGATCGAAGTTTCCTCAGATGGATTGGGCGGGAGCGTCGTAAAAGGCTTCTTCGCGGATATCCCCTGGCAGACCAGCATTCCCGTGATTGGCAAACACTTGGCGGCGAATGCCGCCGCCGCCATCGCGGCCGCAGTAACCCTTGGGCTTTCTCCCCAAGAGGCGGCCGATGCGCTCTGCGAGGCGGATTTGCCGCCGATGCGGATGCAGTTGATCGACCGAAATGGCGTTCAGATTCTGCTCGATGCCTATAACGCGGCTCCGCCCAGCATGATCGCGGCCATTGAGGCGCTCGCGGAGATGGAAGTCGACGGTCGGCGGTTAGCGGTGATTGGCGAAATGCGAGAGCTGGGTGACCAGACGGAAGCCGCGCACCGAAGCATCGGAGAGGCTCTGGTGCGGGCCGGAATTGATGAAGTGTTGTTCGTCGGTGAGCCGATGAGGTTCGCCAAGGAAGAAACCGACCGGGCCGGGTTGCGAACCACTCTCACCACCATTCCCGAGGAAGCCAGCGCGTTCGTCGGCCGCGCGGGCCGGGGCGACGCGATTTTGATTAAGGGTAGCCGCGCGTTAGCGTTAGAGAACGCGGTGGGAGGCAATAGCTAGTTGGTCATCTCTCCAGAGGTTTTGCGACATCTTCCGATGGCGTTTTGGATTGGATTCTTGGGGGCTGGGATTTCCGCCTGGCCGATCTTCCGCGCACTGGTCCAGTTCAAGTCACGCCAAACGATCAGCCAGTACGCGCCCGAAGGTCACCAGGCGAAGCAAGGAACCCCCACGATGGGTGGGCTGATTGTGGCGGCGGGAGTGATCGTCTGGCTCGTCTTCTGGTTGCCTCACGCGAACACCAAGGACACTGCCGCATACCTCGGGCTCTTCCTCGGTTTTGCGATCATCGGATTCGTCGATGACTACGTCGTACCGCGACTCCTTGCAGGGAAGCGTGGTTTGGGTTGGAAACAGAAGATTCTGATGCAGATCGGAATGTCGATTCTGGTGGCGCTTTCGCTTAAGATGGACTTCGGCGTCTCCTGTGTCGTGATCTTCCTGATCCTGTTCTTCAGCAACGCATACAACTTCTCCGATGGGCTCGATGGTCTCGCCGGAACCCTCGGACTTCTGTTGTTCGGCGCGGTTGGAGTGCTGGGCTTGCTTCTCGGGGCGCCCGCTGCGCTCTCGCTGACCTCGTTCGCGATCTGTGGCGCATATCTTCCGTTTCTTTTTCTCAACGCGCCTCCCGCCAAGATCTTCATGGGAGACGTGGGGTCGTTGCCGTTGGGCGCGGTGCTGGGGCTCTTCGTGGCTCAACTCGCGATGGCCGACGCGCCAGGGGCCGGACCTTGGAGCTTTGGGGTGATCGGAGCGCTGGTAGTTCTGAGCATCGTGATGATCTGCGAATTGGTGCCGGTTCCGCTCCAGATTCTCTCTGTGAAAGTGCGAAAGAAGAAGCTTTTCCCCTACACGCCGATCCACCACGCTTTCGAGAAAGCGGGCTGGCCAGAGTCGCGAGTCGTGTGGCGATTTGCCTTTGTCCAAGCCGTATGTTCGGCGGCGGCGGTGGCATGGATCGTTATGGCCAGACCGACCGACGAACCGAAGAACCTGGAGGGCAGGCTCCACATTCCCACCCACCTCCAAAAGACCTTAGCCGCCAAGGTGGTTACGGTTGAAGAATAGCCGCATCGCGGTTTTTGGGTTAGGTAGATCAGGGCTCGCCATTGCGCGAGGAGCATTGGCGCAAGGCGCACATCCACACGTATTCGATCAGGCAAATGCAGATTCACTGCTCAAGCCGGAGATTTTGGAAGAAGCAAGGACTGAGGGGATCACCGTCACCCTCGGCTGGGACGGCAAGTTGCCGGAGGGCCTCGACCTTTTAGTGGTGAACCCGGCCGTCGATATGCGATCCGCAATCCTGCGGGAGGCGGTCGAGGCCGGAATCGAGGTGATCAGCGAAGTCGAGTTCGCCTTTCGGATTAGTAAGGCCCCCATCATCGCCATCACCGGCACCAATGGCAAAAGCACCACTACGGTGATGACCTACATCTGCCTCAAGGCATGCGGGATCGACGCCGTCCTTTGCGGGAATATCTTCGGGTCGGGCTATCCAGAAGTTCCGATGACCGAGGCGGCGCTTCGCTCAACCCCCGACCAGATCTTGGTGGCGGAGATCAGCTCATTCCAGCTTGAGTGGGTTCGCGAGTTCAAGCCGGTCAGCGCCGGAATCACCAACATCTGGCCGGACCATCTGGATCGCTACGACAGTTTCGAGCAATACGCCGCGACCAAGCAACGCATTTTTAACGCCCAAGATGAGAATGACTTTGCCGTCGTAAAGGCTCATGATCCGGTCGTCAAGGCGCCTGGTCAATCGGCGGCGGTCCGACGTGGCCGACGACCCGCCCCCGAACTTATTGGGGTAAAGACCCCGACCGTCCTGACCTTTGGCGCTACCGGAGAACACGCGCGGGTCGATGAGCGATTTCTCACCGTGCTCGATAAGCAGGTGAAGATCGAGGAGTTGACTTACTCGGAGCCGCATAACTACACCAATGCTTGTATGGCGGGATTACTTGCCTTTGGAGCGCTGAAAGCATCCTCCCGAATCCATCCTGAAGGCGTCGCCGCCAAGGTTGTGGCGGAGGCGGAGAAAGAAGCGGAAGCATCCCGAGCGGCGAGGCGCACGGCTTACAACGAGCGACAACTAGAGGCAAACAAACCGCAGTGGATTTTGCCTGCCGCCATCCTGGAGGGCCTTCGCTCCTTTACAGGCATCGCTCATCGCATGGAGTTCGTGGGAGAGCGTGATGGAATCCGAGTCATCAACAACTCGATGTGTACGAATCCCGATGCCGTGCTGAAATCCGCAATGGCATTAAGAGGGCCAAACCACATCTTGATCGGGGGACGAAACAAGGATCTCGACTTCCGGCCCCTCAGAAACTACTTCGCCAATGGAATGCACCACGCCTATCTTTACGGAGAGGCGAGGCAAAGCTTAACCGAACAAATTGGTCACTTTCCGACGTTTGAAAGAATGGAGGACGCCTTTGCGGCGGCGGTGGATGCCGCGCGTAGCGGGGAAGTGGTGATGTTGGCGCCTGGATGCGCCAGCTCCGACCAGTTTCGCGACTTTAGGCACCGCGGGGACGTCTTTAAACAGATAGCCAAGGAGTGGCTTGAACAATGAACAATTCACGGAGGATCTACGACCCTATCCTGTTTGGCCTCGCGCTCTTGCTGACGGCTGTTGGGATGCTCTTCATTTTCGATGCGGGTTATGCTCGCGCCCTGCGCGATGGCAAGGGAATGATCCCTCGCGAATTCCTGATGCAGATCCCCTTCTTGATCGTGGGACTGATCGGCGCATGGGTCATTTCCGGGTTTAACCAAGTCAAGTGGAAGCGATGGTCGAAAGCCTTCTTCTTCTTGGGCATGCTTAGCTTGATCGCGGTCGAGGTTCCGGGACTCGGAGTCGAGATGAGCGGTGCGCACCGTTGGATCGGTCGAGGCGCATTCTTGGTACAGCCGGCTGAGTTCTTCAAACTGGCAGGAATCCTCTATCTGGCGGGCGTCTTTGCCGAGCGAAAGGCTTGGCCCTCCAAACTCCCTAAGTACAAAGACTGGGGCGCGAAGATGGATGCGCTAGCCATCCCCAAACTCATGCGCTACCTGCCGGCTCTTTGGATGCTGGTCGGAATCGTTTTGATTGAGAAAGAGCCGGACATGGGCACGGCGGCGGTGGTCGCGGTGACCACGTTCGTGATGTTTGTGATCGGTGGCGTTTCCCGCGCCTCGCTCGCGCTGGCCATCGGGCTCTCGGTTTTGGGATGCTGGTTCATGGTGAAGGCTCAGCCGTACCGTATGGATCGAATCCTCAATCACGCTCAGCGGTGGAATCCGGAGAATGTGGACGATGTGGGATACCAAACCGTCCAATCCGAATTGGCGATGGCGAGTGGCGGCGTGGCGGGGGTCGGCATTGGCGCTGGACGAGCGAAGCACGTCATTCCGGCGACCACGACCGACTTCATCATGGCAACGATCGGTGAAGAGTTTGGGTTAGTCGGCTCCATCGCAGTCATCGGCTTGCTGGCGGCTCTTGTGTGGCGACTCTTCTGGCTTGCTTCGCGAGCCCACACGAAGTTCTCGATGCTGGTGCTGGCCGGAGTCGGCTCATGGATCGGGGTTCAGGCTTGCACGAACGTAATGATGGCAAACGGCTTCTTGCCTGCCATCGGCATTCCGCTTCCGTTCATCAGTTCGGGCGGATCGTCACTGATTGCTCTGTGGTTTGCGATGGGATTGTGCCAAGCGGTCCTTTCGCCGGTTCCGGTAAAGAAGGAGGCAGATGTTGCGACTGGTCGTGACCGGTGGGGGCACGGGCGGGCACGTCTATCCCGCGCTTGAAGTAGCTCGCTATGCGAGCGAGCAGGGAGCCGAGATTTTGTATCTCGGCTCCCTGCGTGGTCAAGAAGGGAAGGCATGTGCTGACCGAGGAATCCTCTTCCAAGGGTTCCCGTCTGAGCCCTTGTATTCGCTGAAGACCCCTCGTGGATGGAGGGCGGCTGCCCAATTGCTGCGGGCCAAAAGCATGGCTAAACGTGCTCTGAAGGCTGCCGACCCCGACGTCGTGTTTTCTACCGGCGGCTATTCGGCGGGGCCAGTGGTGGCGGCGGCGAGATCGTTGGGCATTCCGTACTGCATCCACGAAGCGAACTCGGTTCCTGGGCGTTCCAATCTCATGTTTGCTCATGAGGCGGATGCGTTCACGTGCCTCTTCAAGTCCACCCCCAAGTTTGCTCCGAACGTTTCTTGCGTAAGGGTGGGCCAACCGCTTCGCCACGAACTCCGGGAAGCGGTCAAAGACCGTAAGCCGGTGGAAGACTTGGTTCTGATCGTAGGCGGTTCACAGGGGTCGGAGTACCTCAACATGAATATGCCGCGAGCGGCCACCAGCGACCAACTCCAATCGACGCGATTTCTCCACGCCAGCGGCCCGAAGAACTTCGAATCCACTTTCAAAGTGGTGCAATCGTTGGGGATTGATGACCGCTATCGAGTCGTTCCGTACTTGGAGACCAACGACATGGTCGAGGCTTATCGGTCGGCGACGGTGGTGGTGGGTCGAAGTGGGAGCACGCTGGCGGAATTGGCAATGTTCGGAATTCCTTCAGTCCTTGTGCCCTTACCCTCAGCGGCGGGAAACCATCAGTTTCATAATGCAGAAGAGTTCGTCGAAATCAATGCGGCGAAGTTGGTCCCCCAAGATCAAGCCACTCCGGCGGCCCTCGCGGAAGCCATCGAAGGATGGGTGGGCAATGCGGAGGCACGGCAAATTGCCGAACGCGAACTCAAGGCGTGGGATATTCCTGACGCCACGGAAAGGATTTACGAATTGATTCAGCAAGCCACGGTGCAGCATTGAGAAAAGCCGAAGAGATCGCCTCGGAGTTTGCGCCTCGGGAGGCGTTGGACGGCAAGACGTCGTTCTTCCTCGTCGGGATCGGCGGCGCCGGAATGAGCGCCTTGGCCCGGCTGCTGAAAGATCGCGGCCACTCTGTTCGCGGCGCCGACTCTACGGCTTCGGCAGAAGTTGACCGTCTCCGTTCGGAAGGGATCGACGTCCAGATCGGTCATAGCGGCGAAGCGATTCAGGCTGATGACGCGGTCGTCCTGACTGACGCCATCGATCTCGCCAAGAGCCCGGAAGTCGCTCGCGCGCGAGAACTCGGCCTTCCGCTCTTTCGCCGATCTCAGGCTCTCGGGTGGTTGCTGAAAGCCTACAAGGTCATCGCGGTCACCGGGACTCACGGGAAGACGACCACCACCGGCATGATCGGCGCGGGATTGAAGGCGGCGGGGCTAGATCCGCTGATCGTCGTCGGTGCGAATGTGCCGGAGTTTGGCGGTCCGGTCGTCGATGGAAAGGGCGAGTGGGCGGTGGTGGAGGCCTGCGAGGCCTATGATAGTTTTCACGACATCGACCCCTGGTACGTGGTCCTTACGAACCTGGAAATGGACCATGTGGACTTCCACGGAACCTACGAGAACCTAGAGGCAAGCGTGCTTCGGTTCGTGAACAAGGCGGCCAAGTTGTTCTACGCCACGCCCGATGCCGGGGCGAGGGAAGTGGCGGAGAAGTCGAGCATTCCACACGTTGGTTACGACACCAACGATTTCATCGCAGCGGTGGAGAATTCCAACGCTTTGATCGCGAGCCCGAAGCAGCGAGGCGAACACAACCTTTTGAATGCCAGCGGGGCGATCAAGATCGCTAACGAGGTTTCGGCCCCGGTCAAAGATGCCCTTGCCGCCATCGTCGCGTTTCGAGGCGCCGAGCGAAGACAACAAGTCTTGCGCGGTGAAGGAGTGAATGCGAAGTACGATGCGGATTCCAACACCCTCTTCATTCCGCCTTCTGGCGTGCCGAAGCGCGATGTGGTGGTGATTGACGACTACGCTCACCACCCAACCGAGGTCCGAGAGAGTCTGACTGCGCTGAAGACTTGGTACACCTCTCAAGATCCCGAATCGGGGGAGTCTTCCAAGCGCTTGATCGTGGCGTTCCAGCCTCACCTCTATTCCCGCACCGCCGACTTTATCGAAGAGTTTGCCGAAGCGCTCAGCGTGGCGGACGTCGTTTTTCTGACCGACATCTACCCCGCCCGCGAAGCGCCGATGCCCGGAATCAGTTCGGCTCGCATCGCTGAGCACATTCACAAAGAGTGCTATTACATCCCCAGTCGGCACCTGTTGCCCGCAAAGGTCGCCGCCTTTGCCCGAGAGGGTGATGTGGTGGTCGGAATGGGCGCGGGGAACATCAGCGAATTTGCTCCGGCCTTTATCCACGAATGGGAGCGCCGAATGGACCTTGAGAACAGCGAACGCCCCACCAAAGTCGCCGTGGTGTACGGAGGCGATAGCTCGGAGCGCGAGATTTCGATCCTGAGCGGTCGCGAGGTTCAAGCCTCGCTCGCCCGACAGGGTTTCGATGCCGAGTTGGTCGATGTGACGGACCTCTTGCTCAGCAAAGGAGACGTGCACCGCTTCCTTGGTCCAGATCGTCCCGACGTCGCCTGTTTGGCGGTCCACGGCACGCATGCCGAGGATGGAGCCGTCCAAGGGCTACTGGAGCTTTTGCACATCCCCTATACGGGCTCGGGAATCCAGGCGAGTGCGCTGGCGATGGATAAGGGGCTGACCAAACAGATTTTGTCCGCCCAAGGGATTCGGGTACCGGAGGGACAGTTGGTAACGGCGAAGGATCAAGTTATTGACCTTCCGCTTCCGCTCGTCGTCAAGCCCAACGCCGAGGGCTCTACCGTGGGTTTATCTTTTGTAGAAACGAAGGAGCAACTGCAACCGGCCATCGAACGCGCGCTATCCTATGGTGGGAGTTGCTTGGTGGAAGAGTGGGTGAAGGGAATGGAGATCTCGGTTCCCGTTCTTGGAGATCGCGTGCTTCCGCCCGTTGAAATCGCCCCGGCGAGCGGGAAATACGATTTCGCCTCGAAGTACACGCCAGGAGCGACGGAAGAGATTGTCCCCGCCCGAATCGGCGAGGAACTTACCCGGCAGGTTCAGTCGATCGCCCTGAAAGCTCACCAAACCCTCAGGTGCCAAGGGGCGACCCGGACGGATATGTTGATCCGAAATCCGGAGGGGAACGCGGAAGTGTTCGTCCTGGAGGTCAACACCTTGCCCGGCATGACCTCGACCTCGCTGTTGCCCAACAGCGCCAAGGCGGCGGGAATTGATTTTGATGCGTTGACAAAGTGGCTGGTGGAGGACGCCCTCGCTCGGTATGGCGCGAAGAAGGCGTAAGCGAAGACCCCTTGCGTACGGGCCGATATTTGCGACCCTCTTGGTCGTGAATATCGTGATGGGTATTCGCTACAGTCGACTGACCTCGATCACCAAGGTCCGCGTGATCGGAGCGGCGAAAGGCGATGAACATCGAATCAAAGCAATACTTGCTCGATATCACGATATCCCAGCCCTTCAAATCAATGCAAATGCGCTCATGACTACCCTTAATAGTCGAAGTGCGGTCAACCGGGTAGATGTCACGCGAAACATCTTTGGCCGGGCCGTCGTCAGCATGGACTATCGAATGCCAGTTGCTAAAGTCGTCGGAATGAGCGGAGCTGCGATTGCCCGAGATGGATCCATCTTTCAGACTATTGATGCTGTGCCTTCGGACCTTCCGAGCGTATCTTTACCCGTGGACGCGCAAAAGCCGATCATGACCCTTGTCGGGCCCTGGAGGAGCGGAGAAATCGGAGGATTAGCCGCAGAAGTTAGAAAAATCGTGCCGGATGAAGAGAAAACACTGACCGCCGATGAAAACGGTGGATTATGCTTAAATATAGGTTCAAAGTTCGCGGTTCGCTTTGGTCTTCCGAAGAGGCTTGACGAGAAAATGGATTACCTCGTACGGCAACTTGATCAAGATCCGGGATTGATCGCGAGTGGGAAGACGTTAGTCTTGGTAAACCTTGATCGTCCAAGCTACGCACAGGGAGTAGCAAAGAGAGAGCAATGAATCCATTTGTAAGCCGATTTTCCGGCAATTCTTGGGTAATGCCAGTCAGCGCGATGTCGCTGGTGTTGGGATTCATGATTTCGATGGCTTGGGTCACGAAAGAGACGCGTGGATCTCGACTGGGCCTGCTGGGAGCCTCTCAGAACGGGAGGGTTTCGAGCGGAACCGTCGATATGCAGGAGGCGATTGAGAAGACTCAAGCTGAGGTAGCTAAGTTGCGCGCGGACAATACGAAGTTACAGAACGCAATGGCTTCACAAACTTCATCGACGAAAGCCCTCAATGATAGTCTTCAAGAGGCGAAGATCATTGCTGGACTCACTGATCTCCAGGGTCCAGGCGTGGTCGTCGAGCTTAAAGACAGCAAGAAGCCGGCAAGCGGTATTTTTCCCGCCGACCTGATCATCCACGACATCGACGTTTTGAAAGTGGTCAACGAGCTTTGGAATGCTGGAGCGGAGGCGGTTTCCGTCAATAACCACCGCGTCGTCGGAGGAACAAGTTTTCGGTGCGTTGGTTCGGTGATTCTAGTGGATGATGTCAAGATCGCCTCGCCTATCGTGATTCGCGCGATCGGAAATGCCGATACTTTGAAAGGAGCGATGGAGTTGCCTGAAGGCGTCCTATCCGACCTCAAGGATATCGACCCTGCGATGGCATCGGTGGATAAAGTAAAGAGTCAGCGATTGCCTGCGTTTACCGGCTCCACAACGAAGCGGGTTGGCATTGTGCCTAAGGATTCCAAATAAGTGATCCTGATTCCCATCGTCGCCCTCTTCCTTGGAGCGGCGCTTGCCCTCTTAATGAAGACGCCTGTCCCCGGGGTGTATGGACAATACATGGCCGTCGCCTGTTTGGCTGGCTTTGATAGTGTCTGCGGGGGCATCCGAAGTGGACTGGAGGGGAAATTTAGAAACGATGTCTTTACGAGTGGCTTTATTTTTAATATCCTCATTGCGTTCTTCCTGGCTTGGCTAGGCGATAAGATTTTCGTCGATCTGTTTTTGGCCGTGGCCCTCGTCCTCGGCGCTCGAATTTTTACCAATCTGAGTCTGATTCGACGGTTCCTACTTACCAAGTGGCAGGATAGTCATGAGCGTAAACGCATGCAGCAAATTGTGCAGGCGAATCAATCGGAGACCACGCAATGAGAGCCAACGGAACGCAGAACGGATCCTCAAAAAATCTTCCCCGAGGGGACTGGACGGCGGTTCTCGATATCGGTTCATCGAAGGTCGTATGCTTGGTCGCGATGGACGATGGAGAGGGTGGTATCGACCTTCAGGGATTGGGAGTTGCCGAATGCAAAGGCGTAAAGCGAGGCGTTGTAACCGATCTGGAAGAAACCTCAAGGGCGATTGATGCGGCGGTGCGGCGAGTTGAGCAACAGATTGGCGAAAAGATCGAGAGTCTGATTACGGGCGTGACCGGAACGCACCTGGAAGGCCATAACGCGATGGGCTTTGTACCGATCTACCCTCGATCGCGTCAAATCACGAGAGAAGATGTTCTCCAGGTCATTAACCACAGCCGCCAGTTCATGATCCCGCCGGATCGCGAGATGATTCAAGCGCTTCCCCGGGAATTCAAGATCGATGGCCAGCGCGGTGTTCAGCGTCCCATTGGCATGAACGGAAGCAAGCTAGAAGTTACGACTTATATCGTGACCGGCCAGACTACTCACATCCAGAACATCGAGAAAGCAACCCAGATGACGGGACGGCGAGTGGATCAGATGGTGGTCACCTCGCTGGCGTCTGGCCTGGGTGTACTGACTCCCGATGAGATTGAGCTCGGCGCGGTCGTTGTCGATATCGGCGAGGGCGTAACCGACATTGGTGTGTTCCAAGGTGGGTCGATTGCCTACAGCGCCACCATTCCCATCGGCAGCGGATTAGTGACATCGGATATCTCTAAACTTTTGCGTTGTTCGCCCGATGAGGCTGAGAGGCTAAAAGTGATGCATGCCCACGCCACTTCGGCGGGAGTGGACGAACGCGATTCGGTGCAGGTGATTCAACTTGGACACGACGAGCCGAGAGCCCTTCAGCGCAAGGTACTATGCGAGATCACCGAAAGCCGAATGCGAGAGCTTGCGGTCATGGTGCGGCAGCAAATTGAGAAGAGCGGACTGTACGCTATGCTTCCGGGAGGAGTTGTACTCACCGGCGGCGGAGCCCTTCTCAGCGGCTCCGAAAAGTTGTTTACTGAAGTATTGAAACACCTGCGGGTGCGTCATGCCGAACCTCGTCTTTATGCGGGGCATGGCATGGATACCGACCGATCGGGATTGGCGACGGCGGCTGGAATCGCGAGATTTGCGATCCAATGTTTTGATGATGAATTAGGACCAGCGTCGGGCTCCGGCGGTTGGAAAGAAAGAATCCGAACGATATTTTCGCTAATTAGCGGGAAGGCATGATCAAGGTTAACGGGAAGGTTATCGAAAAGAAAATGGCGCAGCAAACAGCAGTCATTAAAGTTGTAGGCGTAGGCGGCGGTGGCTCCAACGCTGTCAATCGTATGATCGAGAGCGGCATCAAGGGTGTGGAGTTCATTGCGATGAACACCGATATCCAGGTGCTTGACCTTTCGACCGCTCCAAAGAAGGTTCAGCTCGGCGCCAACCTGACTCGAGGTCTGGGTGCCGGTGGTAACCCTGAGATCGGCAAGAGTGCGGCGGAAGAGAGTAAAGCCGATATCCGCAAGGCCCTTGAAGGCGCCGACATGGTTTTCGTGACCGCCGGCATGGGTGGTGGCACCGGAACCGGCGCCGCTCCCGTGATTGCCGACCTGGCACGTGAGATCGGTGCGCTTTCCGTCGCCGTCGTCACGCGACCGTTCTCCTTTGAAGGACCTCGCCGTTCACGCTTGGCCGAGCAGGGTGTGACTTCGCTGATGGGCCGCGTCGATACGATCATCACGATTCCCAATGATCGTCTTCTGAGCGTGGTCGAGCGAAAGACGACGTTGATGGACGCCTTCCGAGTTGCCGACGACGTTCTGCGACAAGGCGTGCAAGGGATTTCCGACATCATCACCATCCCTGGCCAGATCAACGTGGACTTCGCCGACGTTCGTGCGGTCATGACCAACGCGGGACCGGCGCTGATGGGGATCGGTTACGGAGTGGGCGAGCAGCGCGCGCTTCAGGCCGCCCAATCGGCCACGAACAGCCCGCTTTTGGAGCAGACTATCCACGGAGCCAAGGGGCTCTTGGTCAACGTCACTTCCTCTGCCGACCTCACGCTTGCCGAAGCGAACGAAGCTCTCCTCTACATCCAGGGCCTGTGCGACGAAGAGGACGCCAACATCTTCTTCGGAACCGTTGTGGACCCGGAGATGGATGGAACCGTCCGAGTTACCGTCTTGGCTACCGGATTCAATCCCTATTCCAGCGAAGGGAGAAAGGTCGCCGACGCGACTTTCAACGCGCCGCAGCCTGAGCCTAAGCCGGTCGTAACTCCGGCGACCCCGAGCAGCGCGGTGACGACGCCTGCACCAGAAGCCGGTACGTTGCCTCCGCAGAAAATTGAGTCGAAGCCGCTGTTCAAGCAAGACACCGCACCCGCCAACCGAGCCGGGCAGTTCGACGCGGCGGAGATCTTCGATGAGACCGACCTGGACATCCCGGCGTTCATTCGAGAGCACCGAACGAAGAAGTAATCCACGTTCGGAAACAGACAGACCTAGGCTCTCGCGCTTGCGAGGGCCTAGGTCGTTTTTGGAGATGTGAAATTGCCGCCGCGATCCTTGGGGGCTATCCGTCTATTTAGACAATCATGACCTTCCCAGCACTTCTTGCGGCTCTAGTTGTCTCCCCAATTCAGGGATCTCAGGTTCCCTTTGGCGATCCACAGGGCGTCACCGAACCTTCTCGGCTGGCTCTGACTCCGGTGCTGGACGGAGAAATCAAGCGAGACGAATGGGACGGCTTCGCCAAGCTTGAGAGCGGTGAGGCCTACCTCCAATGGGAGCCGGGCATCCTTTACGTTGCGGGCAAGATCCCAGTGGACCAGGATTTGGTCGTAAGTATCGACGTAAAGCAGGATGGCTGGTTAGTCGGGAAGGATAACCTGCAATTCCGATTGCGACCGGTGGAAGGCAAGGTGGTCGTAACCGCGCGTCAGTTGGACGCAACGAATGTTGCCGGCCCCAAGTGGGTCGACCTTCCCGGCTTTGAAGGCTCGACCCTGACGGCGATGAAGAGCGATGAGATGGGCGTATCCATCGAAGCCGCGATCACCGATCCCGGAATCGGCATGTTGCCCGTCAAAGAGGGCGACCGCTATAACGTTCGAATCGATTCCTTGGCTCAGACCTCGCAACAACTCGAGCCCTTCCTCCCCCGGGTGGCGAAGGAAGTGAAGATGGCGATGCAGCGAGCCAGCGCCATGCCGATGGGCTTGAACTGGAAAGTCGAGGACAGTGGTCGTGTGGTGACTCCGGGTAAGACCACCAAGATTCGCTTTAGCTTCAATACGAAAGAAGAGATTCCGATCAAGAAAATCGATATCAAGCCTGAGGGCCCCCTTGCTGAGCAGACCACCAGCATGGGGATCCCTTTCCCCGAGTTCGATAAGAAGGGAAGAGCCTTCGTGGACTATGAAACCGGCACTTCAGATCAAGCGCCTACCGGCTATCATCTGCTGTCCGGAGTTCTGTCCACTGCCGACGGAGCGCCAGCGATCATCCAAGCCAGCTTCCGCATCGCGCCGCTGGTCGATATCGACGTGGTGGCCGGAAAGTTTGAGGAGAAGGATACGGAGCAGTCCATCAAGGTCCCGTTCATCATCAAGTCAAACTCGCCGAATCGGTTGGATGGGTTCTTCGATGTGGATGTGCCGAAGGGTTGGGAGATCGTGCGAGGCAACGAGAAGAACTTCATCATCTACAACTCGCGCTCGGGCGTCCGACGGGTTCTGACCCTCACGATCCCGCCGCACACCAGCGGGGTATTTCCCTTCCATTTCAAAACTCGCATTGGCCAGCAATCGTTTGAGCAAACGGGCTGGATCAACATCGAGAAGAAATAGCCCTCCAGATTTCAGGCGTCTTCCAGACAATATTACTAGCGATGTTTGAACTCGCAGGTCGGATGACGCCTCTGGTCACCCCGTTCACTGACGACGGGGCTTCGATTGGAGAAGTGCGGATAGCTCGGCTCGTACGCTTTTATGCGGAACGAGGAGCCGAGGGATTCGCCATCGCAACCGATACCGGCGAGTTTACGACTCTGACTTTTGCCGAACGCAAGCAGGTTGTTGAGTGGGTCCAGCGTTCTTGTCAAGGCTCGCTGCCACTCGTGGTAAACGCCTCGACGCTAGCCACATCGTCCAGTCTTGATATTGCCCAGCACGCGGCACGACACGGGGCACGAGCCGTTCTTTTGATGCCGCCCTACTACGGTCAGTTTAGTCAGGCGGAACATGTCGAACACGTGCGAGTCGTATCGGCCTACTCGAAGCTTCCAGTCGTCGTTGTAGACGCGCAAGAGCTTCTCCAGGAAGATGCAAAGACCAACATCTCGCATATTCCTAACGTGCACATGGCCTGGAACGCGCCAAACGCTCCTTTTGTAGCCACCGACTGGTTCCGTTGCTATAGTCTGATCGTCGATCCGTTAGCCGGAGTGCCGGGTTCGACGGAGGCGGATTTCGTTTTGAGAAACAGGGCCGCCGTTGCCAAGACGCTTCTTCTGGATTCCGATCTCGAAGTGGGTAAGCCCCGAATGCCCGTGCAGCCCATTCCCTATCGTGAAATTCGTTCAGCCGCCTAAACGGTTCTCATCGTCAGGCCCGCTTCGGACATACGGTCTTTCAAGTCACGAATTCGGAACATGCCATCGTGAACGATGCTGGCGAGGAGTACCGCATCCGCTTTCCCTTTGACGACGGCCTCGACGAGGTGCTCTGGTTTTCCGGCCCCGCCGCTGGCAATAACGGGAACCGATACCGCTTCGCTAACGGCTCGTGTCAACTCCAAGTCGTATCCCGCCTGTGTTCCGTCTCCATCCATACTTGTCAGGAGAATTTCGCCCGCCCCTAGTTCAACTCCTTTCCTGGCCCATTCCACGACGTCCAGGCCCGTCGGAGTACGTCCTCCGTGGCTAAAAACCTCCCAACCTGGCGCATTCGGTCTTTTTCGGGCATCGATCGCGAGAACAATGCATTGAGCGCCAAAGTTCTCAGCTCCTCGCTCGATTAAGGAAGGGTCCTTAATCGCAGCCGAGTTTAGGCTCACCTTGTCCGCTCCGGCATGGAGAGCCGAGCGTATGTCCGCCACGGTACGGATGCCGCCACCGACGGTGAAAGGGATGAAAACTTGCTCCGCCACACGCTCTGCAAGGTCTATTACCGGAGCTCGCGAGTCTGACGACGCCGTAATGTCAAGGAAAACAAGCTCGTCCGCGCCCTCTTCACCGTACAGCTTTGCGAGTTCAACAGGATCACCAGCATCGCGTAGACCTACAAAGTTGACTCCTTTGACCACTCGACCTTCTTTAATGTCGAGGCAGGGAATGAGACGAACGGATGTCATATTGTTTGAAGCCTCATAATTCTAATTCGTGCTCGCCCTTTGCTTGGCGGGGATACCAGGATTTGGAATCGATCATCGTAGGATTCGATTTCGACTTGGTCGGGAATTTGGTTTTCGGTCCAAATCTTCCGTGCCGCTTCTTCCACAAGGGATTCGACAAGCATCTTCTCGTCTGCTCTTACGTCATCTGTGACGAGTTCAGGTAGTCCCTTCTTGATCAACCCGCGAGATTCGACCCTTCCTCCTAGTTCAGCAGGACGCCATACCGTCTGAATGTTGAACTCAGCAGCCTTGGTATTCGTATTCGCTTTCAGGAGGGCCGTAAACTCATCTTTGGTCATGAGCCGCTCTTGGTTGACATCGTAGACGGCTAAACCTTCTCCAAGTTTTTGGTATGCGTAAGAGAGATAGGGGAGTAACTGGAGGTGAGCGTCTGACTTCAATCGAATTTCGGACGCGTATCGAATCTTGATCATCGCCTTTGAACTTGCCAGGGCGGTTAGGACTTCAGCGGTTGGCGTGATGTGATCGGCGATGATGTCAGGGCGAAAGACGTGGGGATTCTTCGCTCTCAAGACGAGCGCGACATGAAGGCGAATATCGCTGAACAAAAGGCCCTCTTGCGTTCCTACCGGCGCCCCTCCTTGCAGGACGAGATTCATGATCTTGTCTTGGGAAGGAAGCTCTTCGCCCGGAATGTAGACCCAATACTCGGAGATCGCAAAGAATCTCGATTGCTCGCGACGGTTTCGGATCGTGATGTAAGCGTATCCGACAGCGATGCCAAGGATTACTCCAACGACAAAATACATTAAGGGCCTTCACCCGAGAGCCAACGATTTACCAGTCTCAGTTCGTCGGGATCCTGGATCATTGAATAGCAGACGTCGCAAAGCCCAGCTTCGTTGACGTTAGAGGAGCGACAGAGAAGGCATTTATCGACGCGCCTTGCCGTCTGAACTACTATCCCTTTAGATAGCGCAAACTTGAGCGTATGGCGGGGAATTCCTTCGGAATTTAGGCGCTCCACACCTAGATTCTACTTCCGGCGTCGTGGTCAAGTATGATTGCCGCTAGAATGCTCAGAGTTGTCTCCATTTTTTCGGCGGCACTTGGCACGGTATGCGTGTGTTTCGCTCAGCTTCCCGCTCCCAAGTCTGATCCCCTCGTTGGCGCTCGCTCCCTGGCATTGAGCCCAGACGGCAAGCGACTCGCTTTCAGTTACCAAGGCGACGTTTGGGTTGCGCCAGCGTCTGGTGGTCGTGCCATTCCTGTGACTAATCACATTGAAATGGATGACAATCCAGTTTGGTCTCCGGACGGCCAGTGGATCGCATTCGCATCCAATCGGTATGGAAATTGGGACATCTTCGTCGTACCTGCCGATGGCGGAAAGACGCGGCGCCTAACATGGTTCACCGGAACCGACGTTCCCAGTGACTGGACTCCAGACGGGAAAACCATTCTCTTTCGCGGTGGACGGGACGATGTCAATAACGGCATCTATGGTGTCGATGTTGCCGATGGAAAGACGCACCAGTATTTTCTAGACATGATGTCGGTGGGTAACCCGAAGATGTCTCTCGATGGGAAAAAGATACTCTATACGAGGCTCGGTTTCCCCTGGGTCCGACCCCGCTATCAAGGGTCGGCCGCCTCGCAGCTTTGGGAGTACGATCTGGCGACCAAGAAACGCAGCGAATTGCGAGACAATGGATTCCAACATCTTTGGCCCAACTATGCTTTGGGGGGAAAGACCGTCCTCACGGTGACCGTTGCGGAGAAAACGCCAAGCTCAAGTTATCTGGGCAAGCCAATTCCTAAGAACGTAGATAACGTCCAGCGATGCCCCAACGTTTATGCGGTCGATGGTCCAACTAAGGCGAGAAGGCTAACGAACTTCACTGATGAAGGGGCGAGGTTCCTGACCGTATCGCAAGACGGCCAGACGGCCGCTTTTGAGCGCGATGGCGACGTGTACGTCATGGCCCTTGGTAGCGAACCAAAGAAAGTTGAACTAACAGCGAGTATCGACGATAAGACGACTCAGGAAGAACGCTTGATTTTGACGGACGGGGCCGGTGACATGTCGCTTTCTCCAAAAGGCGATACGGCGGTGTTTTCCGTTCGGGGTGAACTGTGGAGCGTTCCTGTTAAAAAGGGAAAAGGCCCGAACGCCAATGATGCCACCCAACTGACGACCTGGGAAGGTTTGGACGAGCAGCCGCTCTACGTCAACGACACCACGATGTTTTTTGTGAGTGATCGTGACGGAGCAATGCGGCTGTTTAGGATGGATATCCCCTCAAAAGTCGTCACGGCGATTACGAAGGCGGATGCCGACGTTTCTCAGCTTTCGCTAACTCCCGATGGAAAGAATGTCAGCTTTATCCTCGCTGGAAAAGAAGGTGGACTCTATACCGTTTCCATCGAGGGTGGCGCGCCGAAGCTCGTATTCAAACGGCCAGGATACGGGGGAGGAAATACGCCCGCCTATGCATGGTCGCCAGATGGTAGATATGTGGCTTATCCAGACGTCCTTCGCAGAAGCGGATATTACTATTGGGATTCAACCACTGATCTGTACATCTTCGACACCAAGGAAAACACCTTCCGCAACGTGACCAGACTCAGTGCCAGTCACTTTGCACCCCAATTCTCGCCCGATGGCCGCTACCTGTTCTTTGCGAGCGATCGTCAAGGACCGGGTATCTACGCCCTTCCGCTGAAGAAGGAGGATGCGCGCGAAACTGAACTGGATCTCAAATTTGAGAAGCCGAAGACGGCGGTGACGGTCGACATCGACTACGACGACATCGAAAACCGTTCTCGAAAGATCACTTCTCTGGGGATGGCCGATAACATTCGCGTCGATAAAACGAATGGAGATATCTTCTTCGCTTTGGGTGGAGATGTTTGGAAGGTCAACTATAGCGGTGACGACCCTAAGAAGATCACCAATCTCGGCGGAATTGGCTCATTTGAATTCACTGGGGATGGCAACAGCCTGCAATTCGTGCGCAGTGGCGCCCTTAACACGGTGCTCCTACGCAATCCTCAATTCCCAGTTACGACGATCGCGTTTCGTGCTGACTGGACTCATGATCTTCGCAAAGAGCATGCTGCTGCCTATGAAGAATTTTGGCGAGCCTACAACCGGGGGTTCTACGATGCGAATTTCCACGGTCGCGACTGGCTGAAACTCAAAGATCGGTACGCCAAGTTCTTGCCCTCCGTGGGCCACCGAAATGAGATGGCAACCGTCCTGAATATGTTGGTTGGCGAACTCGAATCGTCTCACTCCGAAGTTTCCCCCGCCGCCGGGAATCCATCCAGCGACTCCGTTGCTTCTTTGGGCTTTACGTTTGACTATGGTTACTCGGGCCCCGGAATTAAGATCAAAGAAGTTCCGAACGGGACACCTGGAAGCTATGCCAAGACAAAGCTCTCGACAGGCGAGGTTGTGACGTCAATCAATGGAAAGTCCGTCAATTTGGATGAATCGCTCTACGCCGACGTTCTGATGGGACAGTCAGGGCGTGACATTGTTTTGACGGTTAAGGGTAGTGACGGCAAGACCCGCGAAGTCAAGTACCGCGCCCTAAGCACGGGTGAATTTGGAGGCATCGTCAATCGAAATCTCCTTCAAGCCCGGCGAAAATACGTGGAAGAGAAGTCAAACGGCGAAGTGGGATATGTTCACATTGCCGGAATGAACGACACTGAACTTCAGCGTTTCAATCAGCAGGTGTGGGAGTATGGTCAAGGAAAGAAGGCTCTCATCATCGATGTTCGCGGCAACGGAGGCGGCAACACCTCAGACCGAATCATTGATGTTCTCGAACGCCAACCCAATAGCTACTATCAAATTCGCGACGATGAGGCTCAACTTGGGCCGGGACAAGCATTGGCGATTCCGATGGTCGTAATGGCTGCCGAGAACAGCTTTTCAAACGCCGAAATGTTCCCGTATGCGATGCACGCCAGAAAACTTGCGAAACTTGTAGGAATGCCGACTCCGGGATATGTAATCTATACGGGTGGATTCCGGTTGGTAGACGGAACGGTGGCACGAATGCCCGGCACAGGCGTGTATCGGCTCGATGGTTCTCCGCTAGAGAACATGGGGCAACAGATGGACTACACCGTTGGCATCACCCCTGAGGAATATTTTGCCGGAAAGGACCCACAGCTTGATAAGGCGATCGAAGTGTTGCGTAAGCAAGTAGATTAGCCGAACAAAGCTTGAGCGCGTTCGGGCATGGTCAAGTTAAGGTCGTGCCTGAGCGTCGCTCGAATTGGAACGTATCAAAAGGTCGGGGACGTCAATATGGATACGAGCCCCTAGGCATGGATGAACGAATTATTTGAACCTTTGGTTTTGCACGTCGAAGACAATGCCGACGATGAAATGCTTGTCAAGCGAGCCTTCCGCACAGGGGTGCCCGCCAATACATTAATTGTTGCCCGCGACGGTCGCGAGGCAGATCGATATCTCTTTGAAGGCGTGATGTTGAGCGGATTGGTGGAGCACCGGCTCCCCGATCTGGTCCTCCTCGACCTGAAACTGCCCATCATGGGTGGACTGGAGATCTTGGAAAAGATTCGTTCGACCGATCAAACGCGCGAAATCCCCGTGGTAGTTTTAACTTCTTCTGATGAGCAGCGAGACGTAGCGAGGTGTTATCGGCTGGGTGTGAATAGCTACGTTCCCAAGCCTGTCGACTTCGATAAGTTTATCGAAACCGTTCGGCGAATTGGCGCTTATTGGCTGGAAACGAACCGAACTCCGAACAATCGTGGAGCTTACGCGGACCGAGCCGGTTAGGCGGCTCGGACCGATCCCACAAATTCAACTTCCGCTCTCGACGCGATTTCGTTGTATGCCAAAACCGAGAGAGAGGTCATGTACTTCTCTACAAGTCGTCTCAGTGGTAAGCGAAGCTGAGTCGAACAGATGAGCACTGGCTGATAGCCTCTATTCAATGCGCCATCCATCTCTGCTTGAAGCTTGGCGATCAGATCCGACTGAGTCTTAGTATCCAGGACCAGGGTCGAACCGAAATTGGTGAGGCTGATCGATTCGTTCAGGTGGCGCTCAAGAGTTGGCTCAAGTGTAATGCAGTAAAGCTTGTTCTCGTGGTCCAGGTACTGCCGTGTAATGGTTCGAGCGATTGCGGCACGGACCAGTTCGCCGAGTTGATCTGGATCCTTTACCCGCGCGCCAAAATCGGCCATCGTTTCGAGAATCGTAACCATGTCGCGAATAGGAATTCGCTCGCGAAGGAGGTGTTGAAGGACCTTTTGAATATCACCGATTTGGAGCACCGCGGGAACGAGCTCATTGACTACCGCTTCGTTGATCGTCTTGGCATTCTCGATAAGTGTTTGAACGTCTTGGCGACTCAATAACTCGGCCGCGTACATTTTCACAACTTCGGTGAGGTGAGTCGAGATGACGGCGCTGGGCTCAATCACTGTATAGCCTGCTCTCTCGGCAGCGTCTTTGACCGATGCATCTATCCACAGCGCGTCGAGACCAAAGACGGGATCCTTGGTTGGCGAGCCAGGAACGGTGTGCAGAATTGCGCCGCTGCTTACGGCTAAGAATTCATTTGCAGAGCAAAGACACCGCGCAACTTCTTCGCCCCTCACCTTTATCACGTATTCGCTGTTTTGAAGATGAACCGAGTCTCTAATCCTTACGGTGGGCATGACGAAACCGAGTTCAAGAGCAATCTGACGACGAGTGGCGGTGATTCTTTCTGACAGATCTCCACCGACCCGGGGATCGGCAAGCTTGGTGAGACCGTATCCAATTTCGATTTCTAGCTGATCGACGTTTAGGAAGGGCATAACCGCTTCTGGCCCACTTGGGGCGGCCTTGGCTTCGGCCGCTTCTTTCTTGGCTTCAGGTTTCTCGGGATTTAGACTCTTGAGCGCGTTGGGATTCTTCTGGGCGAACCGGCTCATGCCGAACATCACTGCGGCACAGGACAAGAAAATCGTGGCGGGAAAGCCGGGGACCAATGCCAGCGCGGCGAGGGCAATTCCTGCAACGGTCAGAGCCTTTGGCTGATTGAAAATTTGGGTGGCAACCTCACCGCCCATACTACGGTCTTGACCCGCGCGAGTGACCATCAAGCCGCTGGCCGTGGAGATCAGTAGCGCCGGAAGTTGGGAAACAAGACCTTCACCTACAGACAGAAGCGCATAGGTCTTCAGTATCTGAAGCGGATCGCCCTGCCCCTTCATGAAGCCAACGATAAAGCCGCCCACGATGTTGACGATGATGATCAGGATGGCGGCAATGGCATCGCCTTTGACAAACTTGGAGGCGCCGTCCATCGCGCCGTAGAAGTCGGCTTCCTGCTTAATCTGTTTTCTTCGTGCCTTAGCGCCTTCTTCGTCGATCAATCCGGCGGCGAGATCGGCATCAATCGCCATCTGCTTTCCGGGCATGGCGTCCAATGTGAAGCGTGCCACGACTTCCGAAACACGACCAGCGCCGTTCGTGATGACCATGAAGTTGACGATGATCAGGATCAAGAACGCGACGACGCCAACGACAAAGTCTCCGCCCATTACGAAGTTGCCAAAGGTTTCAATCACATGACCGGCGCTTCCGGTGCCTAAGATCAGCTTCGTCGCCGCGATGCTCAACGCCATTCTAAAGAGGGTTGTGATGAGCAAGAGACTGGGAAACACGCTGAACTGAAGGGGGTCTGAAACATTGACCGCAGTCAAGAGGATTACGACGGAAGTTGCAATGGCAAAGACCAGGCAGGTGTCGAGGATCCAGTGAGGTAGCGGAAGGATCAACATGCCAACAATGATCAGGAGGCCAATGCCCACAAGCAAGTCGGTGTGTTTGAGGATCTTCTGGAAGTTCGTCATGGCGATAAGGCAGAGTTCGGCCTCATTGGAACTATCGGCAATATTGCCGTGAAGGTTAGGGCTCGGAGACCCTATTTCCCTTAGAAATATGCGGCTGGCATTTTTACTAGCCGGTGCTCTTAACAGTTTGGTTGGGGGTACGCGAAAAATACCAGGTCGCAATTCTTACCGGGATGGAAAGCAATAGACACCGGGGTTGGCAACCTCGAGCTGGAGATTGTTTGAATGCTATCAGGCGAACACTTTGTATCGGAAGGTCTTATCACTCATGAGGACCTGGAGCTCGCCCTTCAAAAGCACCGAGAGTTGGGTGGCAGCGAACCCATTGCCCGCCTCTTGGTGAGTATGGGCTTAGTTAGCGAACGCGACCGCGTTCGTTGTCTTGGCAAAGTGTGGGGTATCCCATTCGTCGATATAGCCGAGGTCACGCCTCAGCCTGACGCCCTGGCCGTAATTACCCCGCAAATCGCCAAGCGATTTAAGTGTGTTCCGATTGAGAAGCAAGGGGAACGACTTGTCGTGGCGATGGTAAACCCCTTGGACATCTTTGTCATCGACGAGCTTCGTTTAACCACGGGGCTGGAAATCGAGGCAATGATCGCCATCGAAGAAGATCTCATTGGGGCGTTGGCCAGTCACTACAAGGTTGATATCAACGTCAATGACGCGCTCGCAGGCGTGATGAAAGACTTCGACGGCGATGTCGAGATTAGCAAAGACGGTGAAGAGGAGCTTAGCGAAGCCGAACTGCGTGAGATGGGTGAGGATGCGCCTATCATCCGGCTAGCCAATCTCATCATTAACCAGGCAATTCAAGACAAGGCCAGCGACATTCACATGGAGCCCGGCAAAGATGGAATGCGGGTCAGATACCGCGTGGACGGCGTGATGATGGAGGGCATGAAGTTGCCCCGAAAGGTGATTGCTCCCTTAACTAGCCGAATGAAGATCATGTCCGACATGGACATCGCCGAAAAGCGCGCGCCGCAAGATAATCGAATTAGCGCGACGATCGGAGGGAAGGAATTCGATTTCCGCGTTTCCACACTTCCATGCGTGTATGGCGAGAAAATCGTCATGCGTGTTTTGGACAAAGGCGGAATCAACGTTGGCCTGTCTAAGCTGGGATTCTTGCCTCACAACATGAAGCTGATCGAGGATCTCACATCGAGAAGCTTTGGGATCATGTTGGTCTGCGGACCTACTGGCTCAGGTAAGTCCACGACGCTCTATTCGATTCTAAACAAGCTAAATACGGGTCTCAACAACATCATCACCATTGAGGATCCGGTTGAGTATGAGCTCGGCGGAATCAATCAGTGCGGTGTAAACGTGAAGGCAGGAATGACGTTTGCCGCGGGGCTTCGTGCCATGTTGCGACAAGACCCCGACGTGATCATGGTTGGTGAAATGCGAGACAAGGAGACGGCAACGATCGCCATGGAAGCCGCCCTTACCGGACACTTCGTTTTGAGCACGCTACACACGAACGATGCTCCCTCGGCGACGACTCGACTCACCGACATGGAAGTGGAGCCATTTCTCATTTCTTCGGCGGTCATCGGCGTTTTGGCCCAACGACTTGTGCGTCAGATTTGTTCGCACTGCAAGGAATCCTATACGGCTCAGCGAGAGAGCTTGCTGCGTTATGGTTTCCCGCTGCCGGATGAGATTGGCGCCGACACCAACGGAGAGATCACCCTTTTCAAGGGTAAGGGCTGCGATCACTGCAAAGGAACGGGCTATAAGGGACGAACCGGCATTCACGAATTGATGGTGATGACTGACGAGATTCGCGATGAAGTTCTTAAGCGCGGGCCAGCTCACCTGGTTCGTAATCTGGCCGTTCAGTCGGGAATGAAAACCCTCCAGATGGATGCGGTTTCCAAGATTTTGATGGGCGTTACCTCCGTCGATGAGGTTCTGCGTGTGATTTACGCATGACGCGCCGATGTTTTAAAGAGGGAAGATAAGATGGCTGCCTTACCACATCAGGAACAGTCTGCGGCGCTTGACGCGCTGATGGGCAAAATTGACAATCTCGCCGTACTACCGCATGTCGTGTTCAAGGTCTTGGAGGTCACGGGGGATAGCGATTCTCCTGCGATCGAGATGGAAAAAGCAATCACCATCGATCCAGGGTTTAGCAGCAAAGTGCTTACGCTGGCGAACTCTGCCTACTTCGGTTTGCCTAAGCGGGTCACCTCGATCAAAGAGTCCCTGATGTTTTTGGGCTTCAAGAGCGTCCGCAACCTCGCGATGACAGTCGGCGCGTTTGATATGTTCGTGGGAAAAAATGACGAAGAATCTCTGCGTCGGCGCACCTGGTGGCGTCACTCCGTAGACTCGGCGGTCTGTGCAAAGTGGCTGGCGAAGTCGACGGGCAAGATGTCCTGCGATGAGGCTTACACCTGCGGGTTGCTTCACTACCTCGGAAAGACGCTTCTTGATCGATTCGGAGAAGGGAACTACACAGATGCGTCGCATCTCATTGAAGCCGGAATGCTACCGGTGGAAGCAGAGCGTCAGATATTTGGTTGCGACCACGTTGAGGTAGCCGTCGGGGCGGCAAAGAAGTGGGCTTTCCCCGAGGGACTTACAGAAGGATTGCGATATGTGGAAGAACCTAAAGAGGGAGAACCTGCCCGAGAGGAACGCGCTTGCACCGCTCTCGCAAGCGCTATCGCCCGAATCGCAAAGCAGGGGCGTCACAACGACGAGTTGGATGTTCCTCACTGGGCGTTTAGAATCTTAGGGCTGCAGGTGGACCAGGCCGAAGCCATCGTTGATGACGGGATTGGGGAAATCTCTTCGGCACAGCTCAGTTTTTAGGAGAGAAAAGATGTCAAACGGATTTAGCTGGAATCAAGTGCTAAGCAATGGACAAGAGGCGCCCGCTGAGGAAGCAGCGGCCGCTCCCGCTCCTGCGCCCGAACCCGAAGTTGAACTCGTACAAGACCCTCGGTCGGGACAGTTCATTGAGGTGCCGAAGGGCTCGGTTGACGGAATAGCGACACCTCTCCAAGAGGAAGCAGCCAAGATCCTCAAAGAACTTGATAACGATCCGGTAAAGAACTACAAGCCCGTGCAGGTCGATCAGTCTGTCCACAACATCGATGTCAGCGACCGGCGATACGATCATCTTGCCGGTGAAGGAAGCGGTGTTCAACAGCTTGAAGCCGACGCTAAACCCATCGCCGACGTGCACATCGACGAAATTCTCCGAATGGCGATTGACCGTAAGGCCAGCGATATTCACCTTACCGTGGGCTTACCGCCGATGATTCGTCTGGATGGTGAGATCGTCCCGCTTCCTTTCACGATCATGACGAATGAAGATACGCGTCGCATGATCTATGACACCTTGACCGACGAGCATATCGAGAAGTTTGAATCTACGCACGAGTTGGACTTCGCGTATAGCGTGAAAGGACTCGCCCGATTCCGCTTTAACGTCTACATGCAACGGATGTCGGTTGCGGGAGCGCTCCGTGTCATTCCGACGAAGATTCCGACTTTCGAACAACTGGGTATTCCCGCCGTCATCCGAGAACTAGCCAAGCGAAGTTCGGGATTGATTCTGGTTACGGGACCTACCGGATCTGGTAAGTCGACAACGATCGCGACGATTATCGACGACATCAACGAAAATCGATCGGCTCATATCATCACGATCGAAGACCCAATTGAATATCTGCACGTCCACAAGAAGTGCATGGTCAACCAACGCGAGATGCATTCGGATACCTATTCGTTCCACAACTCGCTCCGTGCCGTTCTTCGTGAAGACCCCGACATCATTCTCGTTGGCGAGCTACGCGACCTCGAAACGATCGAGGCGGCGCTAACTTTGGCCGAGACAGGCCACTTGGTCTTTGGCACGCTCCACACCCGCAACGCGCCTTCGACCATTGACCGTGTGATCGACGTCTTCCCGAGCGATCAGCAGGACCAGATCCGTGTTCTGTTGGGAAATACCCTTGAAGCGGTTGTCTCGCAGCAACTGTTGCCCCGACTGGGCGGTGGTCGCTGCGCAGCGATTGAGATTATGCTGGGAACGGCGGCGATTAAGAACCTGATCCGTGAAGGCAAGACTCACCAGATGTACTCCATGATCGAAACTTCCCAACAGTTAGGAATGCAGACGATGGATAGCTCCTTGGCAGCTCACTTCCGAAACGGTAACTGTTCGTACGAAGAATGCTTGATGCGAGCGGTGGATAAAGAAACCTTCGGTCGCCTTGCTAAAGGAGGATAGGGTCCTAGTCTTGAGCGCCCGGAGGCCGTGGCTTCCGGGCGCTTTTTACTTGGTTTTGAACCTAATATGTTAAGTGTTATTAACACACTTAAACGGGTTAATCAATTCTTAACGTTGCCTGTAGATGCTACTTACGACATCCAACTGAGGAAAGAATGAGAAGAGCATTTACTTTGATTGAATTGCTCGTTGTCATCGCAATCATTGCGATCCTGGCAGCGATCCTTTTCCCCGTGTTCGCGCAAGCCAAAGAAGCGGCGAAGAAGACTTCGTGTCTGAGCAACGACAAGCAGATTGCGACGGCGCTCTATATGTACGCCAGCGACTACGACGACATGCTTTGTCAGACAAGTTGGGAGCAAGACCCGGCGTTCTCCTATAACCCGAACAATCCAGCCGGAACCTATCAGGTTCACTGGACCTTCTTGATGCAGCCCTATATCAAGAACTGGGACATGTTCAAGTGCCCTTCGGACAGCGAGCCTGTAAAGCCGAAGAAGGCATGCCCGAACGGCATCGCCGATCTCGGTAAGGTCCCCATGGTTTGCGACTGGCAAGCTCCGGCTTACTCCTACGTTGCCAGCTACAACGCCATGCCGGCCCATGACTGGGCGCCGGTTTCCATGACCAGCTTTGGCAGCCCGGCCGACACCATCATGGTCACCGAGCGACGCGCTAAGTTGCCGAATGGAACCGTGATCGGTCAGCACAAGGGTGTGAGCGGATTCAACCCGACTCAGCCGTGCCCCAGCTGGACCCTGGTCAACTCGACCTCGCCGGGAGCTGGTCAGTATGCCTTCATTACCCCCGACCAAGCCAAGACCCACCTCGCCAACGACACGAACGACAAGTTCGATATCGTGCGCGTTAACTGGGATCGTCACACCGGGGGAGCAAACTACAGCTACGCGGACGGCCACGCCAAGTACCGCAAGCTGGACCAGACGCTTAACCCGAACAAGTATGAGTACGGCGAGAAGTGGTATCCGGGTCTGATGCCCTGGACCGCTGGCTGCCCCTAAATTCGTCTCAGAACTAACATTCGTTGGAGCGCCGTTGTAGGCGCTCCAATTACCCAAAATCTCATGCCACTTTTGACTGCGGTCGCGGCCCTTGCCTTGGGCCCTCATCAATCCGTTTCTCACCCCCGATTCGATCATCTCGCCGCTTCCTTTGCGTTCTTTGGTTGTAACCGAATGGACGTCAAAGACTGGGAAGAAACCAAGCAAGAAAATCCATCCTCGGCAAATCTTGCCCAACTCAACCGCACTTTCCAGGACTTGGCCAATCTACGGCCCATACCAAATCTGGTTTTTGGTGGCGGAGATTTGGTGATGAACTATGCCGACGATCAAGGCGAGACCCTGCGTTCTCAAATGATGGGTTGGCAAAAGGCATTTCAATCTTCACCCTTGGAAGGGAAGACCATCATGGTGCCGTTTACCGGAAACCATGAAACGAATAGGAAGGTTGGGAAGCAGAAACTGCCGAATCCAGCGACGACGGCGGTATGGAATCGCTGGTTTGCCCAGAGTGGGTTCAGACAAATGGCCACCAACGGTCCCACCGTGACCAATGACAAGCCAGACAAACTTTCTGCCGATCAATCTCAGATGAGCTACTCGTTCGACTTCCGGCAATTGCACTTCGTCGTTCTCAATACAGATACCCCGACTACGGTTTTGGACGAGAAGACAGGGCAGCCAAAGGTCGGCTGGGTACCGGCAAAGTGGGCGCAACAAGATATCGAGGCGGCTCAAAAGAACCCCAAGATCAAAGCGATTTTCGTTCTTGGTCACCGAAATTTGATTGACCCGACGGTTTGCACCGGAGACTCTCCTATCGATAAGGAAACGGGCGGAATGCTCGTGAGGACGATTCAATCAAATCCCAAGGTGAGGGCCTATGTGTGCGCCCACGTTCACGCTTGGGACTTGGAGCCAATGGGTGGTGTGAGCCGAGCCTGGCAAGTGATCGCTGGAAACGGGGGCAGTGTCCTTGAAGAGGATTGGAAGCCAAAGGAGGGAACCTACTTCGGCTTCGTGGTGATTAATGTCTACCAGAGCGGCAAGGTGGTGCTGCGCAATTTCCGACGTCCAACACCCCCCGAGCCTCAACGCTATTTTGAAGACGCGCCGATCAAACCGCCGCCAGCGCGTCCGGTGGACACCGTCCTTTTCGACCCGGCTAAGAAGTAACCGCCCGAGTCCCCGGCTTCGAGATCGGGATCGCGGCCAGAGCCTCCGGAACCTCGTCGGGGGCGTAGGATTGCGCCTCAACCTTGTAGGCGCCGAACAGGGGACGTTGTAGATCAAGCCCTGGGGCGGCCCGATCAATGAGAACCGCGTAGGCAACCACTTCAGCGCCCGCGTTCTCGATGGCTTGGCGGGTTTCTACGAGGGAAGTGCCAGTTGTGAGCACATCATCTACGATCAAGACTTTCGCTCCGGCGGGCAAAGTCTTACCGCGCCGCAGAGTTTTGACTCCGTTCTCCGTCTCAACGTACACGGACGGCTTGCCCATCTGTCGCGCCACTTCGAAGGCGATGATAATTCCTCCGGTGGTGGGACCGGCGACAAAGTCGATCGACTGATCGGCAAAGTGCTCGGCGATCTCATGGCAGAGTGCGGTAAGGACAGTTGGCTGTTCTAGGACTCGGAATTTCTCAAAATAGACGTCGCTGTGGCGTCCAGAGGTGAGAAGAAAGTGACCCTTCAGAATGGCGCCCGAGGATTCAAGGAGCGCACCGAGATCTACTGACATCGGGATCAGAGACTACCCGAGGATGCTGAAGGGCGTCATATCACGGACGATTTCATTCTTCTCATTGAGGAGAACGACCTTGGGATCGATGGGCTCATCGCTCAGGTCGAAGGCGGCGATGATGATCCGGTCTCCTTCCTTGAAGAAGTGAGCCGCGCCCCCGTTCAACCCTACTGCTCCGGAGGGACCGGCAAAGATGTACGTCTGGATACGGGATGTATGATCGACCGCCCAGACGTGTACGAGCTCGCCGTCTTGCAGTCCGACATGGCGCATGAGATCACCATCAACTTCAATACTTCCTACGTAGTCAGGGTTGGCGTAGGTGACGTGAGCGTGGTGGAGCTTCGCCTTAAGAAACTGGGATAAGCGCATCTTTTTGAGGCTTGTTCGGCGCGCCTTCGACTTCAACTTCCTCAGTTGATTCCGCGGTGTGTCGAACTCTGCGGTAGAAGGCGGCAATCAGACCGCCAATCGTGAGGATACCAGCGCCCGCCCAGACGAGGCTGGTCATCGGCTTGTAGTATAGGTCGATTGGGTAGAGGGCTTCGCGGTAGAACAACTGGATCTCGGCACCCTGAGTTGCGGCATCCATTCGGCCAATCGCGGCAAGAAACTCGTTTCCAGCGGCGGGCATGGATGGGGAAAGACCTTTGTCGGTGATCTGAAGGGAGGGGTTGACGTCGTAGGAATGCCCTTCGTAGGCCACGGTGAGGTGGGCCACAAATTTGGTTCCCGCTTGCCCCGGCTGACCTTCCATCTCCATCTTGTGATAGGTGACGGTTACGTCTTGGACGGTCTTCGTTTCGCCCGGCTTAAACATCTCGGGCTTGTCCCAGAAATTGATCTGGGGACCGCCTAGGGCGATGTACACGTCGTGCGTCGCAAATCGCTCGATATGCGGCCAGACCATCGGTTTTGGTCCTTCCGCGCTGTCGGTGTAATAAAGGCCAGGATAGGCGGTAAATTCTTTGTCTGGACCGGTCACCGTGATCGGGAGTTTGTTATCTCGATCATAAAGCTTGTCAGGATCGGGATTCTTGTCCAGCTTGAAGGTGTAGCCAAGTCCTTGGCCGGGGCGAGAGAGTTGAACAAACAGCTTTTCGTTTCTCTCAAACCCGCGCGAGAGGATCATTCCCGCCATAAACACCGCCAATCCAATGTGAGAGATGAAGCCGCCGATGGACATCGGACTCTTTCTCAAGGACTCAACCATGCGCCAGATATTCGCGATGGCGGCAAACAACGTTAGGAAGATCAGGAACGCGATCCAGAAGACCGTCTTCACCTCGACCAATCCAGCAAAGGATGTGGTCTTGTTCGGATCCAGCGATACGCCCCACTCAGGGTGTCGGAAGACAAGAAGGGCGAAGCCCGTCAAGCCGATGCTGAGCGTGAATATATTGACGACTCGCGTCAAAAGCGCCTTCCAGGTCAAGGATCTCCAGGTTGCGAAAGGAGCAAGCCCAATCAGCAGCATGGTCGGAATGAACATGTAGGAGAGGACTTGGTGGTAGAGCCATTCCTCAATTCTCGAGTTGCGTCCTTGCGCGATCAGAGAGAAAATCGGCGCGCTCATGCCCAATGCGGTGGCGGTTGCGATGGCGCAGAGCAGCACGATGCCCGTTCGATAGAGTGCCTCTCGGTTGGGACCAGTCTCGGTTTCGGACTTCTGAATTTCCCGGGCAAGCGCTCGGCCATTCTTGATCCAAACGCCAACGAACGCGATGGCGGTTAAGACCAAGAACCCGAGAAGGATCCAAAGGGCGCTTCGGTTCATCTCCGCAAAGCTGTGAACGCTTGAATCGCCGAGAAATCCGGAACGGGTGAGGAAGGTGCCGTAAACGAAGAGAATGAACGGCAACCCGCCTAGAAGTAGATTCGCTCCGACCGATCTCCCGCGCGTCGCCTGGACGATCAGGCCATGAACGAGAGCGGCGGTAAAGACCCAGGGAACGAAGCTGACGTTCTCGACCGGATCCCAAGCCCAGAAGCCTCCCCAGCCCAGCGTTTCGTAAGCCCAGAATCCACCAAGGCAGAGCCCGAGACCTAGCACGGCGAGGGAAAGAATCGACCACGGTCGAACTTGTCGAACCCAGGTGGTGGCATCGCGGGTGATCATGGCGCTCAGCGCCCAGCAGAAGAGAACCGTCAGCGATCCGAATCCAAGGAAAATGATCGGTGGGTGAATGACAACCCAGTAATTCTGGAGGGCCGGGGTCAGACCGTTACCCGTCGGCGGCAGCAGAACCTTGCCGTTTTGAATCGCCTCAGGAATGATGTTGAACGGCGTCTCATAGGCAAGAATGCCGCTAATGCATGCGAGGAAGAGTGCGTAGGGGATGGTGAACCAACGCCGATACTTGCCGGTCGATTTCCCGGCGATCAATCCAAAGATCGCTGAACAGCATGCCCAAAGCAAGAAACTGCCTTGTTGACCGGACCAGATCGCCGCGATCTTGTACTTGGTTGCAAGATCAGCCTCGGCGTGACCGAAGACGTACTCGTACTGAAACTGATTCGTCAGGAAGAGCGTTGCAAGACAAGCGAACACTCCAAAGAGGGCAAAGGAACCTAGGGTAAATGCCCATTTTCCAACGCTGGCTCCAAGCCTTCGCTCTTCACCTCTTGCCCAACCGATGATCGAAAGGACAAACAGGGCGATGGCGGCGACGACGAGCCCTCTACCGAGCGTTCCCACAAGGAGGGACCACTGAGGGGCGAACGGCAGAGGGGGCATCTCGTTCAATTTAGCTCTGAGCCTTCTTTGTTCCTTCGTACTTGGATGGACACTTGATCAAGAGCTTGTCCGAATGGAATTCTTCGCCCTTGACTGTGCCAATCGCGACGATGTCTGTCGCTTGAGTGATGTCCTGAGGGGGCGGGCCGGTGTAGACGATGGTCATCTCGTCTCCATTGGCATCCTTGATCTTGAAACTCATCGATTTGGACTTGAAGTCGTTTTTGATGCTATCTTTCTCAAGAATTCCCTTTAAATGGACATTTGTGGCACCGGATTTGCGTGCTTCGGAAACTGTCACGTACGGACTGGCGTTAGCAATGAATGCGACCGAAACGCCCAAGATCGCCGCGGCGACGAGGAGACCAGTGATAACTGCGCCGAATCGTTTGTTTTTCATAGCGATGTTGGTTAGGAGTTTCTACGCCGCAAATGCGAAGAACGCGAAACCTAATAAGATAAAATTACCACGATGAAGCCAACCATCACATCGAATTTCAAGACGAAAGCCCTGATCGCCCTTGGCGCGCTTTCGGTCATCGCCGTCGGCGTCGTATGGGCTCAGTCTGAGGCGCCCAAAATGCCTGACCTCACCAAGATGACGACATCGAATGAAATGGATGACCTCTATTTCAACACGAAGGTTGGCAGTTTCAAGATTCTTCCACGCGGAAACGTCATGCCGAGTGGTTCATTGAGCATGACCTTCACGGGAAGCGTTCTCATCTCTGGACTGGAGGGCGATGTCCAAGCGACTGGCTCGGTTCGCCGAGAGTATTGGCAGAAAGAGCATAACAAGCAGGTGTGGTTCGGAACCGGCAAGTTGGTAATCAAAGGCAAGTTCCTCAATGTTCAATGGTTCGGGCGCGATCTCAATGCCGAGTTGCATGGCAATGGAATTCTGCGACTCTACGGAGAATTCGATAAGAATCTGGATACTGGCTACTACTGGTTCGATAAGGCCGACAAGAAGTATTGGGGCAACTACGGCACTACGGTTGTCGTTCCCGAGCAGAAGATGGGTGGCGGGTCTGCGATGACGCGAGATGAATTCGAGAAGAACAAGAAAGGCAAGAGTGGCGGCTAGCCCAGGTGCTCCGGCAGACTTTTCTTCATATCGCGGGAATCGGACAAGAAACCGAAGCGGCGCTTTGGAAAGAAGGGTGCAACGACTGGGAGCACCTACTCGATAACTTTAATAGATTCTCGGTCGGCGCTGCTGACCGAGAATTTGTTCGTCGTCAGATTAAGAGTTCGATCAGGTCTCTTGAAACACGAAATCATCAGTTCTTTACAAAGTCACTTGGCCTAAAAGAAGCGTGGCGTGCGTTTCCCGACTTTCGCGAATCCTGCGTCTATCTGGATATCGAAACGGATGGAGGTCAGAGCGGCTCTTCGATCACCACGGTGGGGCTGTTCGATGGAAAAGACTACACGTGTTTAGTGAGGGGCCATGACCTGGAGAACTTTCGGGACATCATTTCGCGCTACAGCATGATTGTCACCTTTTTCGGTTCCGGCTTCGACCTCCCCGTGCTGCAAAAGAGATTTCAAGATATCAAGTTCGATCAAATCCACCTCGATCTATGTCCCACTCTGCGAAGAGTCGGGCTCAAGGGTGGGTTGAAGAAAATTGAGAAAGAACTTAGCATCGCTCGCGGAGAGGAGACCGACGGACTAAATGGTTATGATGCCGTCTTGCTTTGGCGGCGCTATGAACGGCTGGGCGATGAAAGCGCTTTGGAGCGCCTCATCGCTTACAATCGGGAGGACGTTGTCAACCTTGAGCGTCTTGCGGAGATCGCTTACGAGCGACTCCACGAGGATACACTTCGTCGAGCCGGGCTCTTTCTTGCCTAAGAGACTCTTGAGACAGCAATCTCTTGAAACGCCGTAATTGCCCGATCCAACTTTTCATCGTCGATGTCGGCATGAAGGACCAAACGTAGGCGGTTGGCGGCCACGGGGAAGCAAAGAATTCCTTGATCTTCCAGCTTTGCCTGCACTTCCGGTGCTGGCGCATCCGTCAGGACCAGAACCATGTTGGTTTGAACTCGATCCCAATCGATCGCAAAGCCGGGGAGTTCAGAGATTGCTTGGGCAATGCTCCGGGCTCGTCGATGATCGTCGGCAAGACGATCAACCATTTTTGTCAGACTGATAATTCCGCATGCCGCGAGGATGCCAGCTTGCCGCATGCCACCTCCGAGCCTCTTTCGCCATATGCGAGCTTTCTCGATGAAGTCGGACGGCCCGCAAAGAAGGGAGCCTACCGGAGCCCTCAGGCCCTTGCTCAGACAGAAGTTAACGGTGTCGACATGCTGGGTGATTTCTTTGATATCGACACCCAAGCCGACAGATGCGTTAAAGACGCGCGCTCCATCCAAATGCACCCTCATGCCATGCTGAGTCGCAATCGATCGATAGTCCTGAAGAATCGAAAGGGGCGTAATTGTGCCTCCGGCCCGATTGTGTGTATTTTCCAAGCAGAGCAAAGTTGTTCCTGGGGTGTGGAGATTTTGTTTGAGCACGTGTTTTTCCACCACCTCGGGGGCCATGACTCCTTTATCCGAGGGAAGGGTCCAGGTGACGACGTTGGCAATGACCCCGGGCCCGCCTACCTCGTAGTACACCATATGCGCTTCTTCCTCGATGAGAACGGCATCTCCTCGATCGCAATGGGTGGCCATCGCGATTTGGTTTCCCATGGTGCCGCTGGGAACGAACATCGCCGCTTCCTTTCCCACGGTCTTCGCGGCCAGAGCCTCCAATTGCGCCACGGTCGGCTCATCGCCCAGCACGTCATCACCCAGCGGCGCAGTTGCCATCGCTTCGTACATTTCGGCTGAAGGGCGTGTGACGGTATCGCTGCGTAAGTCGACAAATTTGGCTTGGTCGGCGGGAATACTCATGAGACTCTTCCATTATTGCGCGCTACCGGGTACAACGCGCCGGATGGCCAGATTTCGAGCCTTGATCGTCGGTGCTGGAGGAATGGGAAGGGCATGGGGACATAACCTCAACAATCACCCAGATGTCGATGTTGTGGGTTGGGTGGATGTCCGTCCGGGAGCCGCTGAGGAAGCTTGTCACGTCGTCGGACTGACTGGGATTTTGGCATCGACTGAATTCAAAACGAGCCTTTGCCAGCTTCAACCTGATTTTGTGGTTGATGTCACGCCGCCCGAGGTTCATTCCCAAATCACCATCGAAAGCCTACGAGCAGGAATCCCCGTCCTTGGAGAAAAGCCAATGGCATCTTCGATGGAAGAGGCGCGTCAAATGGTTGCCGCCTCCGACGAGGCTGGAAAGTTGTACATGGTGAGTCAAAGCCGCCGCTACGATGGGCGGCTGAAGGGCTATCGGCGGCTTGTGGAGAGCTTGGGGCAACTGGGGATTCTCAATGCCGATTTCTATATAGGAGCGCACTTTGGCGGATTTCGAGACGAGATGCCAAGCCCGTTGGTGTTGGATATGGCGATCCACACCTTCGACGCGGCGAGGTACCTCTGCGCCAGCGATCCAGTTGCAGTCTATGCCGAAGAGTTTAACCCGGCGTGGAGTTGGTACCAGGGCGATGCCTGCGCTTCGGCCATCTTCGAAATGGCGAACGGAGTGCGCTTCACCTACCGAGGAAGTTGGTGCGCCGAAGGTTTGGCCACATCATGGGAAAGCTCCTGGCGGGCGGTGGGCGAGCGTGGATCGGCAAATTGGGACGGCTACGATGACATCCGAGCTGAAGTCGTCAGGAGCAAGGGCGGTTTCCATTCCGAGATGGAACTTGCGTTTGGCGAAGCAGAAACGGTGCCCGCGGGAATCGCTGGGTCCTTGGCAGAGTTTCTCGAAGCCTTGGAAACGGGTAACACGCCCATGGGAGAGTGCCACGACAACATCAAGAGCCTCGCGATGGTGTTTGGGGCGATCGAGTCTGCCGCGACCGCCCGCAGGGTTGAGATTCGGATTTAGGCAAGCATGGCGAGGACTTCAGTCGTCTCGCTTACCGCCTCGCCAAACGTTTCCACAGCGAACTGAACTTGATCTTCCCTGATGATGAGGGGAGGCTCAAATCGGAGCACACGGGGGTTGTTCAGGGTGTAGGCGACACACATGCCACGCTTCAGCATTTGAGCGACGACCAGTTCGCCGACTTCATCCATCTGGAACTCGACCCCGATCATCAGACCCCGACCGCGTACTTCCTTGATCAGGTCGCCGTGTCTTTGGCCGACTTCAGCAAGACCTCCTTTGAGTAAAGCTCCCATTTCGGTCGAACGCTCGAGGAGCCCCTCTTCCTTTGTTACTTCAATGGCCGCGATTCCTGCCGCGCAGGCCAGCGAATTGCCTCCAAAAGTTGACGTGTGGGAAAGTGGGTTCTCGCCATAGATCTTTTCCCAAACCGCTTGAGTTCCCATGACCGCGCCGATCGGCATGACGCCGCCGCCAAGAGCTTTGGCAAGGGTCATGAGGTCTGGCGAGACGCCATCGTGGTCGCAGCCAAACCATTTGCCCGTGCGTCCAAGTAGAGTTTGCACTTCATCAAGGATGAGAAGCGCGCCGACCTTGTCACAAGCCGCTCGCAGGTCTCTAAGGTAGCCATCGGGAGGAACGTGAATGCCGCCTTCTCCTTGGATGGCCTCGACAATCATGCACGCGGTGTGTTCATCGATCGCCTCAGAAGCAGTGATTGAGTCTCCGTAGGGAACAAATTCAACTCCGGGAAGGAGGGGCTCAAATTTTTGGCGATACTTCTCCTTACCGGTTACCGAAAGAGACCCTAAGGTTTTTCCGTGGAATCCACCGAACGTTGAGACGATCTTTGAGCGCCCCGTCACGCCTTTGGCAAACTTGAGGGCGCCTTCCACCGCCTCCGCCCCGCTGTTGCAGTAGAAGGTGTACTGCAACCCCTCAGGTGCAATTTCGGCAAGTTTGGCGGCAAGATCGGCTCCTTGCTTGTTAAAGAAAGCCTTGCCGCTAAGCGCCAAACTATCAAGTTGGGTCTTGACCGCTTCAACAACTTTCGGGTGACGATGTCCCAAACTGAAGCAACCGTAGCCTCCTAGGCAGTCCAGATAACGTTTACCGTCCTGGTCCCAGACATAGCAGCCCTCGCCTTTCATTTCTACGCCGAAACCGGCGAACTGAAGGAGTTTGGCAAGGTAGGGGTTGACGTGTTTGGAGTACTTATCGACAACGTCGGCGAACAGGGCATCCGCATCCATGCCCGCAGTATAGCCATGGGCCGGTTGGCCGAGTAGGACTCAGTAGAGGGGTTGCGCGAACTTGGATTTGTATTTCCTCGAAATTGCCTGACTCAGCCTCTTGAATGCTTCCAGCCTTGGCTTAGATTGCTTTTCAGGCGTGGGCTTCGCCCTTCCTCCCGAAATCTGACAGGGGAGAAATCGGAATTTCTTGAACTGCCCGTCTTCGAAGTAAATACGAGCGAGCCCTGTAGGACCTTCCTTCTTGGAGATAAGGTTGCCCATGGAGTAGAGGATAGGCTTGCCCTTATAAACCTCCGCGCCCTGGAGTACATGAGGGTGGTGCCCCCACACCACATCTGCGCCAGCATCAATGCACGCGCGCGCCAAGGCGACTTGATAGGGAGTGGGAGTCGTCATTCGCTCTATTCCCCAGTGGAGAGCGACCACGACGATTTCATTCTTGCCGCGCTGTCCGGAAATCCAGTCCTTAAGGTATGCCTTGGCCTTGTCCGTTACCGTCCCATTAAAGAACAACGCATGGATTCCCGGTCGATCGTCTCTCGCTGGCGTGAGTTTGTTGATCGCGCTCGTGTTCATAAACGCAAGCGCCGAAACCAACCCGACATTCGCTTTACTTACAATTTCCTTGGCTTCCGACAGAGTGGGGCCAGCGCCGGTATATAGAATCCCTTGCTGAGTGAGCGCCTGAATCATTTGGTTGAGGCCATCGGCACGGTAATCCATCGCGTGATTGTTGCCAAGGCTTACCAAATCAATTCCTACAGCCTTTATCTGAGGAGCGAACTTAGGGTCGGCCTTCAGGATGTACTGAGTTCGAGCCTTGATTTCCGCGGCTGATTTATAAGGGGTTCCCGCTTTCGTGTCGGTAAGAGGAATTTCAAGGTTGGCCAACGTCACCGTTCCTGATTCAAACAGTGGCTTAAGGGATTCTAGCGGCTTTGACTTCAACGGCAACTGATTCAGCATGATGTCTCCCCCCAGAACAAGGGTTGTGCCCTTTGGAGCCGGGAGAAGGAGCGTTGTTGCAATAATTGCTTGAAATATCACTGGGCCGAATGATACAGCACGGAATAAAATGTCAACACAACGCCGCAGAAAATTCCTGCGGAACGTACTCATCTGGAGAACTATGAAATCATTCGGCTCGATTAAATGCCTTGCATTTTTAGCGCTTGCGGCCGCCGCCTATGCCGTTCAAGATCCTCTGCTTTTGCGTCGTGAACTCAAGGAAGGGACAACCGAAAAATACAAAATCGAAAGCGTCGTCAAGCAATTGGTCGATGCGCCGTCGTTTGGCGAGCAAGACCTGATCGTTACGACAGTCTCGACTTGCGATGTGAAGTTCGGAAAAATCGATCCTGAGAAGAAGAACGCTGAGATCGAGACCACGACCAAGGTCGAGAAGCTCTCGATGGAAGGGGCGCTCGCCGCGATGCTGGGGCAAACTCCCAAACCCCCCGAGCCCAAGACTGAAAAGGGAACTCTCGATGCTCACGGAAAGATCGTGATGGTAAAGGATCCCAACGCGAAAAAGATGAGCTCGATGCCGGGAATGGACATGTTACCGGGGCTGGAAATGGCCGGATCGGCGGCATCCCTGTTAGCATTCATGGAACTTCCTGAAAATCCGGTTAAGATCGGCGATTCTTGGGACTTAGCTCTTCCCGCCAGCTTAGGCGCCGGAACTCCGGGAGTGAAGGATCCAAAGATGACCGTCAAGCTCGTGGGTGAAAAGGATCTAGATGGAAGGGCCGTCTATGTCTTTGCCACAACTGGCAGCTTTAAGCTCGATATGGATACAAGCAAGATGCCAAAGAAAGAAGGAGAAGCTCCACCCCAATTCGGAGACGTTAAGATGACCGGTTCAGCCGATCTGGTGGGGGAAGCGTTGGTTGACAAATCGACTGGTCAGACAATCGCCCACACGATGAAGGTTCAAAACAAGACGAAGGTCTATCTGAGCGCGATGGGAATGGAGATTCCGGTTAACGGAACCATCGACACTACTTTGAAGTTGCAGAAGTAAGCACTCACTCGGCAGCCACGACGTGCGCCAGGGATTCATTTTCCTGGCGCACGTCTACTTTGGCCAACTGTCCGTCCCGAATATGGAAGATGCGATCCGAAACATCAAGCATCTTATGGTCATGAGTGGCTGAAATGATTGTTACGCCGCGCTCGGTGTTGAGTTGTCTCAATAGGTCAATGATTTCCTGTCCTGTCTTGAGATCGAGGTTTCCAGTTGGCTCGTCTGCCAATACAATGCTGGGGTTGTTGGCTAGAGATCGAGCGATTGCAACGCGTTGTTGCTGTCCACCCGAGAGTTCAGTTGGGCGGTGATGACACCGATGTCCCAGGCCCACGAGTTCGAGCAATTTGATTCCACGCTCATCCGATTCATCAGGCGAAACGCCGGCGAAGAGCATCGGTAGAGTCACATTTTCCAAGGCTGTTCTGACGGTGATGAGATTAAACGTTTGGAAGATATAGCCAATGGTATGGCATCTCAGGAAGGCGAGCTCTCGCGGCGTCAATTGAGCGATGTCCACCGAATTGACATAGACCGATCCTTCGGTGGGTTTATCCAAACCTCCCACCATATTGAATAGGGTTGACTTACCAGAACCGGAAGGCCCCATGATCGAGAGATATTCGCCCTGATAGATCTCACACGAAACCCCGTTGAGAGCTCGAACGGCGGCCTCCCCCTCTCCGTACTGCTTGACCAAGTCAACCGTGCGCACGACAACATTTCTTCCTGTTTCCTGCATCAGACGTCCACCCTCAAAGCTGCTGCAGCAGGCATCTTGGCGGCCTGGATAGCGGGGACGATCGCGGCGAGGACAGTCATGGCAATTCCTACTCCCGTAGCCGTCAAAATGACGAATCCAATCGAAGGCAAGGAAACGTGGTAGAGAGCGCCAAGCAACGAGGCACCAAGCATCGAGCCAACAAAGGAGCCAATTGCGCCAAGTACTGCGGCCTCCAGGAAGAAGACCTTAACGATGAAGCCATCTGAAGCACCAAGACATTTGATGGTGCCAATTTCTCGGTATCGTTCGGTAACTGACATAAGCATGGAGTTGGTCACTCCCACCAGGCACATCACCAACGAGGTTCCGACGAGCCAAATCAATCGATCGGCGTCGCCAGAATCACTCGGGCCAGTTTGCGGCGCGAGACGCAGGGTCTGGATGCTTGCGAAGAAGGCAATGCCGAGCGCGATGCCAATCGAGGTGATTGCGTGTCGAAAAAAACGGACTCGAATGCTTGCCAACGCCTGATTCCAGGCAACCCAGAAGGGCGGATCGACATTCTTAAATTCCGTTTGATTCACTTCTTCTGGCTCACCATCATCGTGATCAGCTTGCGTTGGCTTAACATTTGCAGAAAGGCGCTGAGCGAAGCGTCCGCTTCCAAGCGGTTTAGCTTAAAGTGTTCGCGAAGTTTCTTTGAGATTCCTTCAAAGGTGTGTTTACCGTCGCATAAATTCCATACGAATGCGCCAATCGGTTCTAGCTCGAACTGTTTTTGATCGGGACGGCCAGCTTTAGCTGCCAGCTTTCCCATGAATCCCCTACCTTGCTGGCTAAGGGGCGCGCGAAGAAGGAGAGACCCATCCGAGAGAATCTCCCACTCGACGAATGTGTTTCGGATTGGCTTCGATCCACGAAGCAGCTTGGGATCGATCTGAGTTCTACGGTCGAATAGACTCTTCGCTAGAGTAGCCAATCCCATGTGGGCCTCCAATCTTCGGACCGCGATGCGACCTTAAGGATCACCAATTGATTTCGCTCGCGTTGATATTGAGCCAGTCCATAAGTTGATCTTAACAGACCACCTTTGAAAATGCGCACCCCATCTTCTTCTTCCGTCAATCCGCCAAGCGGCATTTCGAGCGCGGCGGCTGCCCAATCTGCAAACGAATGTCGTCTCAATATCTGCTCCGCGAATCCCCATCTCTCCGTTATAACCTGACCACGACGATGACGAAATTCCAACCTGGTCCTTCCTGATTGAAACGTGTGCTTGCCTACGACAAGATCTCTCGGGGTTTGAACGGCCAAACCGAATACTGCCCAGACGTCCATCTCGCCTTCGCCTGCGGTAAAGGAGTTCAGGAGAGAGCGGTGAGCTCCTTGGACGGAACGATTATTGGTAGCCGAAGCTTCGATAAAGAAAGCTCGAGAGCAATGTTCGAGGTAGATCAGTGAGCCAGAACCCCGCCCTTTACCACTCCATTCGTAGTCAATTCGATCACTTTGCGAATTGACGTCACTGTCGAAAGTTATTTTCTGTTTCTTTGCGTCGGAAGCGAGGCGATTAAGATAACCATCGAGAATCGCTCTTAAATCCGTCGAGGCTTTTGCCGTTTTCCATCGAACTTGACCGGAAAGAGTGTCAGGAGATGCCAGCCTGGCATATCCTTCGGTACGATTTCCCGTAAGAGTGGTTGGAGCCCAGTCATCAGGATGCTCCAGTTGAAATCCGTGCCATCCAAAGAGCACGATCGACTAGGACTTTGCGTCTTCTTTTTCGTCGGACTTCTTGCCGTCGTTGTCCATCTTGGACTCGTTAATTCCCTTTTGGAACTCGCCGATGCCTTTACCCACACCTTTCATAAGCTCGGGAATCTTAGAACCGCCGAAGAGTAAGACGACGATCACCAGGAGGATCAACAGATGAGTGGGTTGCATTAAATTCATGATTTGCTCTCCTTAAGTATACGTCGGTCCACTTCCGACCTCTTATCCTCTCAGTGGCGAGTCATGTCGACGTTAACGTCCAAGTCAACCATCTTGCCGTTCTTTGACATGTGTGTCGGACCAAGAACAGGCATTTCAAGCCAACCGCGATGGTCTCCCAGCATTTTGGGGCTGGACTCCAATGGGCGAACTTTGTAGGGTTCATTAAGATTGCGACCCCGAGACTCAACTTCGAAGATCAGGATCGTGCTGGTCGGATCTTTGATTTCTGTGATCTTCTTTTCGGAAAGGCTAGCGTTGAATGCCATTCCCGTTGGTGCGCCATCGCTAGGCTGGCAACCCCATTCGCCCTCTGGATCGAGTCGATTAAATGGCCCCATCTTTTCCTTGGGCATTTTGACTTTGGCTAGATAAGGCTTAACCTCGTCTTGCCAATTCGCGGCGCTCGGCAACTTGCCATCATGATCCTCTACGTAGGCATCCATCGCTCGCCGAACTTCTTGGTAGTTGATCATGCAGTTCGCAAACCCCTTGACCTTTCCCCAAAGGAATAGCCCGCCGCCAAAGATAAGAGCGATTCCGCCGATGCAACATATCGCGATTCCACCCAGAACAAGGCCGATGATTAACCCGGTGTTGCTCTTCTTTCGGGGCGGCGCGTATGTCGGGGGCGATTCCATGCGTCGCATTGTACAGCAATCAGGTTCAAGCGATAGGACCATGCCCCAGCGTGATCCGTATTCGCTAACTTTTCGTCCATTGGACTAGTCGAGAAGTTGGCCGCAAGCTATTCCATCGACCGCCATTCATCGCTAAAATATTCGGCACCGACGTTAAAAGAGCCTTTTGCCATGCGTTGGTTAATTAGTTGGTATGTAATGATCCGAATTGAGAGGCAAATTTAAATGCACGAGTTAGGCGCTCAAGAAAAAAATGAGATCCTCGTAGGCTTGTTAAGAGCCCTTGACCTTCACGGTCCGGGAGAACGGGGCCACGCGGAGAGGGTTGCCGTCTATGCGGTTGCTACCGGGTACGAGTTAGGCTTGAGGGATCAAGACTTAGTGGACCTAAGATATGGAGCCACGCTTCATGATGTGGGCAAGGTCAAAGTGGATGCCTCGCTTGTGCGGAAACTTGGCAAATTGGATGAAGGCGAAATTGAGGCAATGAGGCTCCACGCGGAACTTAGCTTGGAACTATTGAATGGATTCGAGTGGCTAGCTCCTTGTCTTCCCATGATCATCCATCACCATGAACGGTGGGATGGGGCGGGCTATCCGGTCGGTCTTGCAGGTGACTTGATTCCCTTGGGCGCAAGAATAATTAGCGTTGCAGAGACGTTTGACGTCTTGACCACCGATGCAGGCTGGAAGATACCGATTGACGATGAAGAGGCGAGAAAGGAAGTCGACTCATGTGCAGGCAGCCAATTTGACAGAAGAGTTGTCGAGGCGTTTCTAAAGGTTCAGCCGTTGATTCAACCAATTGGTGTCTAGGGAATCGCTTCAATCGTCCCGGATCCCGTGATCGATCTTGATAGGTTCTTTGGCGAGCCTTGGTAGCGAATGACGCCACTACCGGAGACCGAGGCCGCCAAGCTATCGATGGCGTGGAGGCGAATCTCTCCGGAACCAGTAATCGAAGCATTTGCCTGCTGGCAAGTCGCGTTCTTGGCATCGATCTCGCCGGATCCGGTGATCTGAACGTCCATCTGCTTCGTGCTTCCCGAGACCTTTATGGCGCCGGAACCATCAAGGGAGACATTGACGGAGTCAGGAGAAATCTGGTTCGCGGTCAATTGGCCAGATCCTGTAAGGCGAAGCTCGCGGATTTGATCATTGGAGAAGCGGACTGTCAAGCCGATGTCTGTCGAGTATCCCCCCGGAACTCCGATGTGGATCAGATCGCCGTCCCTCACGAACTTGACTCGGTCAATCAAATTGTCGTCGCCTTCCACCTTCACATCACTTTGAGGGCCGCCATCTATTTGAACGTTTATCGCGCCGTCTAGCACGACTCCTTTTATGGTCTCAATTTCGTTACCCGGACCCACTTTCACGAGCCGGGTTGCTAACTTACCGGAGCCGACGATCATTCCTGAAGGGGCCGAATGGCATCCCGCAGCAACAACCATCAAGATTGGAATCAATCGCTTCATCGCGGTGACACGGTATCACAGACCCAATTTCTCGCCAAGGACCCAGTCCGAATATCCTGGGACCCGCAGGTATCCTCTGGCCTGCCATGACGGTTCAGGAAATTGTTACCCGCCTCAACGAATACTGGTCGCAACAAGGCTGCGCCATCCTCCAACCTTACGACACCGAGGTTGGTGCGGGAACGATGCATCCGGCCACCACGCTCAGAGTGTTGGGGCCAGATACTTGGAACGTGGCCTATGTTCAGCCCTCTCGCCGACCTGCCGATGGGCGCTACACGCTGAACCCGATGCGAAGCCAGAGGTATTACCAATACCAAGTCATCATGAAGCCCAGTCCCGATAACATCGTGGATCTCTATATGGGCTCCTTGGATGCGCTCGGATTCGATACCTCAAAGAACGATGTTCGACTCGTAGAAGATGACTGGGAGAGCCAAGCGGCAGGGGCCAGTGGGGTGGGTTGGGAGGTTTGGCTTAATGGCGCCGAAATCACTCAATTCACCTTCTTCCAACAGATGGGCGGCATCGAGTGCAATCCCGTTTGTGCAGAGATCACATACGGACCAGAGCGTCTTTGCCTAATGCTCGACAACAAAGCCTCTTTTTGGTCTGACCTCCAATGGAACGAGCATTTGAGCTACAAAGATGTCGATTGGCAGTTGGAGATGCAGAATAACGTTTACAACTTCGAAATTGCCGATACATCGATGTTGTTCCAGCTCTTCGACATGTATGAGACCGAATCAAAGCGAGTCATTGAGACTCCCGTTTTTTGGGATTCCCTGCAAGGCATCCTTACCAGCGTGGAACCCTCTCAAGACCAAAGAGTGTTCGACGATGAAGCACCTCCCAAAGAAGCTCAGAATCCTTCTGCCAGAGAGACGGGGAGTTTGGCCCTCGTCTACCCGGCCCTGGATTTAGCCTTGAAGTGTTCGCACGTGTTCAACGTATTGGATGCACGGGGCGCCGTGGGTGTAACGCAGAGGGCTGCATTCATTAACCGCATTCGGGCGCGGGTGCGTGCTTGCTGCCTCAAGTACGTAGAGCAATTCAAAGAGCCCGCAACCGCCAACAAGTGAACTGAGTCCTGGCCTTCCAATAACCCGTCGATAGTTAGTAATGATCTTGCGCGAAACGGCGCATAATCTTCCTGGGACTATTACCTGGAGGCTTTAGAATTGCGAAAAGTGAGAATTGCCGCCGCCTGTGCAATGTCGCTCCTGTTAGCGGCGTCGGTCATGGCCGGTTCGGTTAAACCAGACAAGAAACTGAAGATGCGGATTGCAGTCGCGCCGCTCGATTGGAAGAACTACGAATACATCGATAATTGGCAGATTCCTATCGAGTTTCGAAACGCGATTCACGAGAAGCTTCAAAAGAAGCTGCTTGAGACCGGTCGATTTATTGTCTTGGAGCGAGAGGCGATGGAAGCCCTGCTTCAGGAGCAGGCGATCAAAGAAGAGAATACGGGACAGAGCCAAAAAGGAAAACTCGTCCCCGCCCAAGCCCTCGTACAGGGGAAGGTCACTGACTTCGAAATGAGACGCAACAGTACGGGCGGCGGGGTCAATATCGGCGGAATTGGTCGCGTTGGAGGTTCCGTAACGAACGCCAAGATGGCGCTCAATGTTCGGATTTTTAACGTTGACACCAGCGAGGTTATCGCAAGCGAAGAGGCGGCTGGAAAAGCTCAATCGAGTGGGTTCAAGTTCGATGGCAACTATCGAGTGGCATTTGCCGATTTTGAACACTTCGAGAGAACTCCTCTCGGAGAAGCAACGACGAAAGCGATCGATGCAGCGGTTGAAAAGATTCTCGCTAAGCTCGACAAGCTGCCATGGTCTTGCCGTGTGGCCGACTACGACGCTTCGAGCAAAGAAGTGACTCTCAATGTAGGCGAGAGTTCGGGTATTTCAGTGGGAGACACATTCGACGTATACAAGGTCACGAAGGTGATCAAGGATCCAGAAACAGGAGAGGTCTTGGGAACCAAAACGGCCAAGGCGGGGCGGATCAAAGTGACCGAGGTCGAACAAAAATTCTCTTTAGCCACCGTAGTTGAAGGGGATGGTTTCGAAGTCGGCAGCATCGTTCGCGAAATCAAGTAGCGGAATTCAATCTTGGCAGGCGAGAATCCTTGGGGTCCTCGCCTGCTTCTTATTTGCGGAGTTCCTTCCGCCACACAAATCGCAAGCCCGACCAATTTTCGTCGATAGCGCAAACCTTGTTGTCAACGATTCCCAGGGGCAATCCAACCTCTCTCAAAACGTCCTCCGTTAGCTCAGATTGAATCTTTGAAGACCTTTTGGGCCATGCGATCCAAAGTCCGCCAGCGGGATGGAGTTGGCTTCTTAGTTGCAGGGCTTCCTCTAACTCTTCTCGGGTCAAGCAAAACGCAACCACAACATTGAAGTCTGAGTCAGAATTCGTCTGAACTCCGACTTCCCGTAAGAAAGATTCGGGGGCTCGCACAAAATGGATGCGTGAGCCCTCCTTGATTCCTAGCTTTTTGGGAAGCGGTGTTCCTGAGTATCCAGCGCTCATAGGCCGTAGATATCGCGATATTTGACCGAAAGAATGGAAATGAAGTCCGTGGGTTCCATGGGGCGCCCGGTGACTCTGGTCACCAGTTCCCGGGGGGTGAATAGTTTGGCCTGATCATAGACCTGCGCTTTGAGCCAGTTGAGCGCACCGCTGAAGTCTCCTGCTTCGAACCTCGAATCCAAATCTCCGACTTCACTACTCAGGCATTGCCACATTTGGTAGCTGATGAGGTTGCCCATGGTGTAAGTGGGGAAGTATCCGACCATGCCCCGAGTCCAGTGAACGTCTTGGATGCAACCGTTGGTGTCGTCGGGCGGGGTAATGCCTAGGTAGTCGGCGTATTTTGAATTCCATGCTTCGGGAAGATCCTTGAGCGCGGTCTGGCCGGTAAGGATTTCACATTCCAATTCGAATCGGATCAGGATATGGAGGTTGTAGCTCACCTCGTCGGCGCCAACTCGGATGAAGGTTGGTACAACTTTGTTAATGGCCCGATACATCGCCTCGGCGTCGAGTCCGGACAACTCCGTAAATGTTGCTTGAAGATCCGGGAGGAAGCGTTTCCAGAATCCTCGACTCCTTCCGACGATGTTCTCCCAGAGCCTAGACTGGCTCTCATGAACGGCGAGGGAGATTCCTCCTGGAAGCGGTGTGCCTTCGAAACGCTTGGGCGAGTTTTGCTCGTAAAGTCCATGGCCCATTTCGTGAAGCGAACTCGAAACGATCCCTTTGATGTGGTCGCTGGGGCGCGTGGTCATGCGAACGTCGTGATGAGCGAGGTGGGTGCAAAAGGCGTTGTTGGCTACATCCAGCCGTCCGCAAGAAAAGTCAAATCCAACTTGTCCGGCGGCGCGTTCGGCAAATGCCCTGAGCTTTGGTTTATCCCAATCTCCGTAGAGCATCGAATCGTCAACTTCTCGCCCCCTCTCCTGAATGTCTTTAAGGAGTTGCACGATCGGACCTTTAATCGTATCGAAGAGCTTCTTGGCATCGGCGTAAGAAGCTCCCTCCTCGAAGAGATCAATGAGAGGATCATAAATGTGATCTTGGTAGCCCAATCGCTCTGCCGTCTCTCGGTTGATGTCAAACAATTGCTCCAAATAGGGAAGCATTGCTTTGAAATCATTGGCTGGCTTGGCTCGGCGCCAGGTGTCATATGCGTCCGAACCTACTTGAGCCTTTCGGGCAACGAGTTCGCCGGGCAGCTTCGTTTGCGTCCTCAATTCTCGCCGTAGGACTCTAATCGCCGCCGCTTCCTCAGACCCCGGCGTAACGTCCCGCGCCGCTTCTTCAACCAATTTTTGAAAAGAGTCCGAGGTTATCTTCTCATGCCGCATTCGCGCCAGAATAGCGACATGCTTTCCGCGGGCGTCGGCGCCACCCGGAGGCATGAGTACTTGGCGATCCCAGTTAAATAGGGATATCGAGGCATCGATGGCATCGACGTCCCCATAGCGGTCGATGAGTCGTCTATAGGCTGGAGAGGATTCCTGAATCATATGAAGCTCAAATCTCGGAACACTTGGTCCCGCTTTTGTACATGGACGTTACCCGCCTTAGCGGCCTCGGCACTTTTGTGGATTGGCTGTGGCGGCGGAGGGAGCGGTGGTGGAGGTTCAACCTCACTCCTTCATGCTGAAGTTGTGGTGAGTGGCCTAGCCTATCCAACATCGCTGTGCTTTGCGCCGGATGGCCGAATGTTTGTCACGGAAAAGACCACCGGCAGCATTCGGATCATTGATAACGGAGTTCTGCTTCCCGCCCCATTTGCGACTCTTGATAATAATGACGATGGAGAAAGGGGCCTGCTCAGCGTCGTTCTAGATCCCGATTTCACCAACAACGGATACGTCTATTGCTTTCATACCAAGTCAAGCGGAACGACGAACGAGGTCGTAAGGTTTACCGCGAACGGAAATGTTGGCGAAAATCCCGCTGTAATTGTCCCCAATTTGCCCGCAGCGAATAATCACGACGGTGGAAGGCTGGTGTTTGGCCTCGATGGCAAACTCTACGTAACTCTGGGCGATGTAGCCGACGCCGCCAATGCTCAAAGCGATTCTTCGCCGGCCGGCAAGGTTCTGCGATATAACCCCGATGGGAGCATTCCCTCAGACAATCCAATTTCCGGCAATCCTCTTTTCACGAAGGGGCATCGGAATTGCTTCGGGATTTGTGTAGATCCTGATTCCGGCACCATCTTTGTATCCGAAAACGGTCCGAACTGCGACGATGAAGTGAATCGTCTGAGCCCCGGACAGAACTATGGTTGGCGACCAAGCCAACCCTGCAATGACAGCGATCCGAACTATACCCAGCCCATCCAGCGCTTCTCGTCCATCATCGCTCCAACGGGAATCACGGTTGGCTCGGGGGCTTACTCGGGAAGCTTGCTCATGACGAGTTACTCGGACCGTTCTTTGCGAAAAATCGATCTCTCCGATCTGGAAAGTGGATCAGTGACGGGAGTCACCGTTCTATATCAACACGCTTCGAACGCGCTCATCGATGTTGCCATGGGACCGGACGGCAATTTGTACGTGGCGGCTGGAGACTTTGGAGGGCAAGGCTCGATCTTGAAGCTTTTGCCTTAGCGTAGACGGGCAATCAGGCCCGCTTTAACGGCGGGCCATTCCGCTGGCAAGATCGAGTACATCACGGTATCACGAACATAGCCGCTGGCGAACGTCATGTGGTTCCGGAGAACTCCCTCTTTCGTTGCGCCTAATTTTTCGATGGCTCTTTGACTTTGCAGATTTCTGGCATCGGTTTTTAGCTGGACGCGAACTGCGTTCATAGCCTCGAACGCGTGCCCGAGAATGAGCAGCTTACTTTCAGGATTGACTTGCGTTCCGCGATAGTCTCTGCCGTACCAAGTCATCCCAACCTCCAAGGCGCGATGAGCGGAACGGATATCCAGATAGCAAGTCATGCCCACCGCCCTATTGGTTAACTGATCGAAAACGGTGAAAGGAAGAACGGTAGGCTGCTCCAGCAGACGTTGGATGTATCCCTCCAGGCCATCCTTATCGTAGCTTGAAGGAGCTCCGGTCACAATGTATTGAAAGGTTTCTTCGTCGGCAACCCTTGCCAGATCGCTGCCGTGGGTTACATTGGCGGGGACCAGTTTGACGAATCTTCCTTCGAGAGTGACCGGAGCAGCGTTCATTACAGCCCGTAGACTTCTCGATACTTGGCGCCGAGCCCCTGGAGGTAGTCGGTAGCTTCCATCGGTTTGCCGGTAACTTGGACGATGAGGTCCTTCGGCTTATGCTTCTTGCCTTGAGAGTAGACGTTTGCTTGAAGCCACTCCAGCATCGGCTTGAAGTTTCCTGCCGCCATGAGATCTTGGGTGTTGGGGATATCGCGTTCGAGAGCGTTCCATATCTGATAGCTCAAGAGATTTCCCATCGAATACGTGGGGAAGTAGCCGATGGAGCCCATCGACCAATGGACGTCTTGTAAACATCCCTCGGAGTCGTTAGGCGGAGTGACCCCCAGATAGTCCGTATACTTGGCGTTCCATACTTCCGGGATGTCCTTCACGGCAAGCGCGCCCGTCAGTACATCGCACTCGATCTCAAACCGCACCATGGTGTGAAGGTTGTAAGTTAACTCGTCCGCTTCAACTCGAATAAGGCTGGGCTTCACCTTATTGATGGCCTTGTAAAACGTATCGAGGTCTTTGCCAGCAATTTGGGGAAAGGCTCTTTGAAGATGGGGAAGGAAGTGCTGCCAGAAGGCGCGACTTCTCCCGACGATGTTCTCCCAGGTTCGGCTTTGGCTCTCATGAAGGCCATAGGAAACGCCCCCGGCCAGCGGAGTGCGATCCCAAGCTCTTGGGGAACCCTGTTCGTACATGCCGTGCCCCGCCTCGTGGAGAGATCCGAAGATGGCAGAACCCAAATAGTCTTTGTATCGAGTCGTTAAACGAATATCGCCAACTGACCAGCCGCTGCAGAATGGATGGGGCGCCGTGTCCTGCCGCCCCCTTTCAAAGTCGAAGCCTATTGCCTGGACGATTTCCTCGGTAAAGCGACTTTGGGCGAGGATGTCCCAGTCTCCATAAAGCCAAGAATCGTCGGTCTCCGGGAGTTCCTGGATCTGTTTAACCAGTTCCACTTGAGGACCTCGAATCGCGTCATACATGGCCTGAGCGTCCGCAGTATTGGAACCTTCCTCGTACTGGTCGAGCAGCGCGTCATAGACATGATCCGTGTAGCCAAGGAAATCGGCCTCTTGCTTCGCAATCTCGAACATTCGCTCCAAGATGGGCGCGAAGCTCTTGAAATCGTTAGTAGCGCGCGCTTTCACCCACTCTTCGTGGGCAAGGGCGGACAACTTTGATTTTTCTTCCACCAAACTCGAAGGGAACTTGGTGGCGAGATCGAGCTCTCGCCCAACGACCCGCAAGAGGGCCGCATCGTCGGATTCTGGGGTGGCTTCCGTCTTGGCCTTTTCGAGCAAGTTACGGGTTTCGTCTGCAGTCAAGAGCTCGTGGTGCATTCTGCTGAGTCGACCGACGTGTTCACCACGAGCGTCGGCCCCTCCCCTTGGCATGTAAGTCTGCTGGTCCCAATCCATGATTGCAACAGCGGAACCAAGGGCATTGAGGTCATATAGGCGCGATTTGAGCGCATCTAGGGAGGACATGGTAAGCAGGATTCTACCGCTCAAAAAAAGGAACCTTGGGTGTTTCTTCACCCAAGGTTCAATGCATCGTCGAATAACCCCTTTTTAACGCTTTCTTCGGCGGAGCAGTCCGACCGCGCCGACGGCAAGCGCGGCAAGAGTTGCCGGTTCGGGGACGGGGGCGGCAGATGCGAAACTCTGCATTGAAGTTCCTGTGTGTCCCTCGTAGCGGGTTGTAATGGCGGACCCACCGAGATCGGCATTAAACATGGCGAAGTAGGTAGAAGGATCAAAGGTCGAACCGTCGACCTTGATGGTGTCTGCCTTAAAATTTCCAGCATTCAGGTTGATGCTGTAGGCGGTGGTTGCCTGAATATTGCCGGTTGGAGCTTCATAGAGAATGTCCCAGATGGCAAGCTGAAGGGCAGCCGAACCTTTTTTGTCGACATTGTCATGGAAGGTTGGAGCGTACTTCTGAAGCAAGTATCCAATGGTCGCGCCGCCGTTTAGGCTTCCCGTATCAGATTTGAATGCCTGTCCATTGCCTGCGGCATGGAGAATGTCGACGCAGTAGCCGTAGGTCTGTGGCTCGCTTCCATAGGTGAATTTGTTTTCTCCAATATAGACATTGCCATCGTAACTTCCAACGGACCCAGATAGATGGATTTTGGCGGTGCCATGGTTGGGCGCCATGCCTTGATAGAGAAAAGTGTCTGCGCTCGCGAAGGCGGCGGTTGTCAAAACGATTATCGAAAAACCAAAACGATTCATAAGCATGAGTGCTCCTTTCAGAGAAAAAAATCAGTTGAGCACTACGGTCCCTTCAATTAGCGTGCCGAGACTCGGTGGCTGGCGGGATACTGGAGCAATTGCGTGGGGCAGAAGGCGGAATGGATCAGAAAACGATTGCGGCTTATGATCGCGCGGCGAAGAACTTTTCGGATGAGTGGCGCGATCAACCGCCGCCTCAAGACATGTACGATCTTTTCTTGTCATTGCTCGGGCCAGGAAGGACGGTCGATATTGGTTGCGGAAGCGGTCGAGACGCGGCGTGGCTGACCCAGCAAGGGCATCAAGTCCTGGGCGTCGACGCTTCAGTTCAGATGATCGCCGAAGCGAAAAGAAGGTTTCCCGAAACAGAATTTCTTGTGGGGGTCCTGCCGCAACTCGAGGTACTGGGCTTAGAACTATTCGACAACGTCGTTTGCGAAACCGTGATCATGCACCTGCCAATCGAATCGATGGGCCCAGCAGTGCGGAGACTCCTCTCATTAATTAGGCCCGCTGGCGTCCTCTATCTCAGTTGGAGAGTGTCCGCGGAAAGCTCCCGCGATACTCACGGGCGTCTCTATCAGGCATTTGACGATCAGATAATCATGCTTGAACTTGTGCAATGCGAGTCGTTGTATGACGCTAAATTGATCAGCGAATCGTCAGGAAGGGAAGTGCGGCGGATTGCCGTAAGGAAAAAATTCATTTAAATTTATATGGATGGGTATTTGGATTAAATTTTTGGTAGTGGGTCAGTTTGAAACTTAATTTTCTTGAGTCTGGCGATCCAAAAGACCTATCATGTCCTCAACTGTCCAGATGTGGTCGGCAACTCCAGCGGCTACGGCGGGTGTCGTCTTGAGGGTCTGGTGCTTTCGGCAGAAGTTGTAGTACATGAAGTGAAGGGCAATGGCCGCCTCATGGTTTTCGATCTTCTTAGAGAAAGCGTTGGTGAGTCTCGTGAATCGCCGCATGCTCATTCGCATCGTTAAGTTCTGCCGCTCCACGAACGAAGTAGAGATGTGGGATTCCGCTGGGGTTCCAGTGATCGGTTTCTTTTCTGCTCCAATACAGGCGGCGGGGCTATAGCGTCCGGTATCCGTAGGGCCGGGGCCGTAGAGCTTGACCAGCATCGCATAGTCAATATCGTTCTCGCCAAAAGCCCACGAGACCGCTTTTAGATATGCCTTGTGTCCGTCGGTCGTAAGTTGAACCTTCGAACTCAATCGCTCTGCCAGGTCATTCATGAACAGGTGAGCAGAGACCGCATCACGCTTTGCGACGAACCAAGAAACGATTAGCTTGGTATCGGCATCAAGAGCCGTCCAAGTCCAAACATCCCCATAGCCCCATTCTCCTTGCTTGTCTTCAGGGACGTTCTTTTCCTTGGAGTAGCAGAAGGACCAAATCTCATCGCATTGAATCCTCTCGCACTTGAGATTGCGCATGACCTGGTTCTGATATTCAGCGCAAGCACTACCAATATCCACGAGCAGTTTTACGACCGTGTTCTTTGCTGCGCCGGTCATACGAACAGTTGAACGGATCGAATTACCCTCCACCAAGCAGCGAACTACTTGCGATCTTCGTTCAGTGTTCATCTGATTCATAATGACTAGTATACTTGAGCCAAGTATGATTCCAACAAAATACATGCTTTTTTTGTTGGAAATGCTATGATCAGCATTATGCACACGAATGAGTTAAATGTTGCTCAGATAATCACTGCCTTGACTCCCTTTGCCGAGAAAGCCAAGGAGGTCCTTCCCCAGCCCATGATGGTCAGACTATTCAAGTGGATCGACGGGAATAGATCCTGTGCAGCTGCGGCCCTTAGATCCGAGTGTCAGACGCACCTTTCTGACATAACTTTGCTAACAGGAAGAGTGAAAAAGGTCTCCAAGGCTCCTGATGGACGTCGCCCAGGAAATACGACGTGGATAATCGTGCCCACTTTAGCAGGTGTCTTTGGTGTGATCGTTCGAAACGTAGTCAAACATGGCGATAAGGAGTATCGATTTTTGTCTGACACATCCGCAGAAATTTCAAGTCACTTAACCGAACGGCTGATAGACGTACCTGAACCTGTAAATGTCCAAGATATTGTAGTCGGAATTGAAAGGGCAAGGAAAACCAGTACCCGTATGGAGAGCTTAGCTGTTAAAATTCTAATTGGTAATATTGATCATGCAAGTAAAAAGATACGAGTTGAAGATGAGATCCCCATTTTCAATGAAGGACTGACGGACAGAGATATTGAAGGTATCCTCATCAACAGGGAACAAGCCACACACAAGTCTCCAGATGTGCCGGTTAAAAAAAAGGGAACCCGCCCTAAAGCATGAGTTTGATAGAGTTAGATCCAAAGCACATTGCATCTCGAATCCAAATAGCTCGCTCTTGGATGGGGAAAAGTGCGCCTGAAGTGGCGGCGCAATTAAATATTGCCCCATCTACTTACAGGGGGTACGAAAGCGGACTATCTATTAACGACAGTGTCCTAGAACAGATTGCCGCCATTTTAAATGTTCCTGTCAAATTTTTCCAAATGGGACCTCTTTCGCTGATTCCATCTGGAGAGTTGAGCTTTCGAAAGAGGGTTAGGCTTAAGTCTCCTTTTGTCATGCATGTTAGGGCCGTAAGTTCTTTTCTTTCAGATTTAGTGATTGAGCAAGAGCGTCTGCTAGATCTACCGAAAGTAAAAGTGCCCTATGCTAGGGCTTCAGGGATAGTCGAAATAGAGGATATCGTTAAGAATATCCGGAACGATTTGTCAATTGTCGATGCGCCGCTAAAGAGTGCATTGGACTTAGTAGAATCGCTAGGAGTTTCAGTATTTTGGGTTACTTCTGATCCTGATTTTGACGCAGTAAGCTTTTGGTCTGAAGACAGGCCCTATATTTTGATCAACGAGACTCACAAAGACGGTTATCGTGTTAGATTTTCAGTACTACATGAATTAGGCCATTTGGTTTTGCATAGACACTCCAATGCTACTGATACTTATGAAGATGATGCTGTCAGGCTCGAAAGGGATGCAAATGCTTTTGCGTCTGCAATGTTGATGCCAGCAATTCCATTTACATACCGTTTTTCTACACATTGGGGCTTGATGGATATCTTTGAAGAGAGAGTGCACTGGAGGGCATCCTGCGCAGCAATTGTTAGGCGCGCTAGAGATTTAAAGATAATTTCCGAGGAAAGATATCGCCAACTTTACATCGGCATTTCTACAAAGGGTTGGCGTAAACGTGAACCAGGTGCACCAAATCAGGAAGAGTCTAGGGTCCATAGGTTCTTTTTCGACGAGGCGGGCGAGATAGGACTAACAACTGACCAAATTGCTAATCAAGCAGGATCCCCAATTTCATGGATCTATGAGACGATGCCAATTTCACGGCAGTACTTATCGAATTACGATTTAGACTTTCCCCAACGTTTTTGAGCTGCCTTCTTTGCGATCTCTTTCCTTTGCTCGGGCGTTAATGATGCCGCCCGAGCTTTCCCACCTTTTAGCCCGCCTTTGCGCCCGAGCGACACGGCGGCGGGATCTTTTCCATCATCGTTCTTCGGAGCCTCTTCTGTGGCTTCTTGAAGGACTCTGAAGGCGATTTCGTTCAAATCATCGGGTCCTTGTTTCTTTGGCATCTCTTCCATTATACGACGTGCGTGAGCGGTCAAGCATGCGATAAATGCGGGACCAGCGACTTATCAGATCTTGAGTTTTTTAAGTCTCAAACTGACCCACTACCAAATTTTTAAATTTCAGATCGAATTTATTTTGATTTATTTGATAGAATGCGTGCATGGGTGAACGGAAAATCAAAAGACTGCTGGTTGATGACCCCATCACTGGCGAAGAGTTGGTGATAACCGAACTTGCGGGAGAGGCATCCGGAATTACGATACGTGGCCGATTCGAGATTCCCCGCTACGCAAAGCTCTCGGAGGAGAATGAGCATTTTTTGGAGACGTTTCTCCGTTGCCGAGGAATGATCAACAGCGTGGAACGGGAACTCGGAATTAGCTATCCCACCGTTAAGTCCAGATTGGACGCTCTGCTTCAGGCGCTGGACTTGACTCCGATCAAGGAAGAAACGGCCAAGAAAGAGAAGTCGGCGGAAAAGAAGGCAAAGATTTTGGAGCAGTTGGAAAAGGGCGAAATCACGGCTGAGCAGGCAAAGGCGAAGTTGAAAGGCGGGGCAAAGTGAAGGAAGAAGTAAGAAGGATCATCAAACTAGTCGAGGAAGGCAAGTTAAGTGCGGAAGATGCTGCCGATTTGATCGAGGCGTTTTCCGGATCTCAGGCGGAGCCTCAAGCGGATGAATCGGTGGAATCTTCCACGGAGGCTGCGGAGGAATCGCAAGCTGGCGAAAGTCCGGCAACAGAAAAGTCGAAAGACAAAGACTTCTTTAAGGCTTTCACCGACGCAGTGGAAAAGATCGGGAAAGAAGCGGCGACCGCGGTTAATTGGAAGGAAGTTTCTCAGCAAGCCAAGTCGTCGGCTCACAAAGGCTACGAGGCGCTGAAAGATGGCCTCGACCAAATCTCGAAGGGGAAATTTGAATTCGGTTGGTTCTCCAGCCAGGAAGTCCGAAAGATTGAGTTGCCTCTCAACTTCTCTTCCGCGAAGACGTTGAGGATCGAAAACCCGTGCGGAGACGTTCAAGTCGTAGGTGGATTTGAGGAAGGTCATGTGCAGGCGAAAGCAAGCGTCCGCGGTAACAGCGTAGAAGACGCTCGGGAGAAGGCCGACGGATATACCGTGATCATTGAGGAGAGTGAACACCTCGTCTTGATCAAGCAACCCGATATGAGTGGCCTATCGGTAGATCTGGTTATTCAGATTCCTGAAAAGCGCTTTGTCGAAGTCAAAGCAGATTCAGGAGACATCGAGATTTTCGATACGAAGGGTGGAACCAGGGTCGTGAGTCGATCAGGCGATATCCACATGCGGCAACTGGATGGACCGGTTGAAGTCTCGGCTTACAGTGGCGATATCACGATCGAGGATGTGGTGACACCCAGCCTGACCATTGAGACCAAGTCCGGAGATCTGGAACTCAGGCGGATCGAGGGCAATATTAACGCTCGGTCGGCGAGCGGTGACGTCAGGATCACTCAGTCGCAGGGAAAGACGATCGCGATCGAGGCTGTGTCAGGAGACGTCCAATTGGATCTGGAGTCTGCGGTAACGGGAAGCCTAAACGTTAGGACGGTCAGCGGCGACTCTCTTGTAAGCGTGGTTGACGGTTGCGACTGTCGCGTCTCATTATCGACACTTAGCGGTGATGTGAGATGTGGAATTCCGCTAGAGGATGAGGCGAAGACCAGCCAAAGAGTCACCGGACGGTTAGGAGATGGAAAAGGAACGCTGGACATCAGCGCCGTCACTGGCAATGTCACGCTCGAAATGCATAACAGCGCGGAGTAGTCCGAATGATAAGGACCCGTCACTCAGGTGACGGGTCTTTTTTGTTTCTGGTTTTGCCAAAATAGGACATGGCTTACTGGTTACTGAAGTCTGAACCCGACTGCTATAGCATTGACGATCAGGAAAGGGATGGCGCAAATGTTTGGGATGGATGCCGCAATTACACTGTTCGAAACTTCTTTAGAGACCAGATGAACGAAGGTGATCAGGGATTTTTCTACCACTCGAGTTGTGAGCCTCCCGGAATCGTTGGAATTGTCGAGGTCGCGAGTGGGCCGGTGCCCGATCCGACTCAATTTGATCCGAACAGCGAATATTACGACCCCAAGAGTTCGAAAGAGGATCCCCGATGGATCACTCGCGAGATCAAGTTCGTTAGGAAACTGCCGAGGCAGATCACGCTTGCCGAACTGAGACAAACTCCGGGATTAGAATCCATGGCGGTGCTTCAGAAAGGACAGAGACTAAGCGTTATGCCGGTAACGGATGAAGAGTGGACTCGAGTTCTTCAGATGGTTGAATAAAAGTTAAGACTTTACGGTTGCCCCGTGGGTAACCTCCCGCGCATCTTAATCATTCGTTAGGAGTGCAATTTTCATGCGAAGATGCGCAATCATAGCCTTGGTTTTACTCTCGGCAATCGTTCATTGTCAGGATCTTGTAATTGTTGGCGGACGAGTTGAGGTCGGCAACGGCAAGGTCCTCGAGAACGGAGTCATCGTGGTTCGCGATGGGAAGATCGCGGAAATCGGTTCCAAATTGCCCGTTCCAGTGGGGATGAATTCCTTAGATGCGAAGGGAATGACCATCTACCCGGGATTCATCAACGGTTATTCGACCAAAAGCCTGAAACTGCCCGATGCGCCGTCCGCTGCTACGCCGCCCTCGACTCTTAGTGTTGCTCCCCCAACCATGTGGCAGGGAAATCGCAAGGGAATTCGAGCTCAACTTAAGACAGCTGAATGTCTCGATCTCAAGGTCTTCATGTCAGACGCTCACAAAGCGGGATTCACCGCCTCGTATCTGGCGCCTGGAGGAGGATTGATTCGCGGTACCGGAGCTCTAGCCTATTGGACCGACGAAAAGTTTGATGCCCACCCGTTCGGAATGGAAATGAGTTTTAGAAACGCGGGAGGGCAGGGGTACCCAGGGACTCTTCTGGGCGCCGTGGCGCTTTTGCGGCAGACTCTTTACGATGCCCAGCGCTACGGAAAGCTCTCGAAGCCAGAAAAGGATGCCGACTACGACGGGCTACAGCCTGTACTCAGGGCAGAGACTTCGGCGGTGTTCGCCGCCGACTCTGAAGCAGATATCCAGCGCGCGTTAAAGATTGGCGATGAGTTCGGATTTCCGGTGGTCATTCAGGGATCTCGTGATGCTTACAAGAGAGGAAAAATGCTGGCTGACAAAAAGGTTCCGGTCATCGTGGACTGTGCGATCGGAGATGAGCCGTCCGTGAAGACATCTCCAGACGGTCCTCCTGTCGCCGTCCTCGAAGAACGGCGCGATCAGTGGAAAGAAAGAGCTCTCAATGTCATTGAACTTCAAAAGGCAGGAGTTCTCTTTGCCTTCTCGGCAGAGAGGGATGGTTGGAGCGATTATTTGAAGGACGTTCGAGCCTTGATTGGTCTGGGTCTTTCGAAGTCCGCAGCACTTAGAGCGATGACTTCCGCTCCTGCCGAAATCTTTGGTGTCGCCAGGGAGGTCGGGACCTTAGAGAAAGGAAAAGTCGCGAACCTGGTGTTGATGAACGGCGACTTCGCCGACGCAAAGTCCGAAGTTCAAAGCGTCGTTGTGCTCGGCAAAGTGTTCGAATACAAAAAGGAGGCGAAGTGATGCGCCGGTTTGCCCTATTGGCTCTTCTCATCGTAAGCGTTTCTCATTCCCAAGATTTGCCATTTGAAACGGAGGCCATGCGAAAACCCCAAATCCACACCGGAGGAAGCGTTCTTATCAAAGGTGGCCGGATACTGACCGTGACCAAGGGAATCTTGGAATCCGGCGACATCTTGATTCGGAACGGAAAGATTGTCGCCATCGGACCGAAAATCGACGCCCCCAAAGGGACTATCGTGATCGATGCCAAGGGAAAAGTGGTCACACCGGGAATCGTGGACGCCCATATCCACCGGGGAATCATGGCGACCAATGAGGGTTCCGACAGTATCGTTGCCGAAGTTCGAATCGAAGACGTGTTAAATCCGGATTCCAAGAACTTGTGGCAAGCTCTTTCTGGCGGAGAAACCACGGGAATGGCCCTGCACGGAAGCGCGAATTGCGTAGGGGGGCAGAGCACCGTTATTAAGCTCAAGTACGCCCGGCCAGTCGAAGAATTGCCCGTCCCCGATGCCCCGCGCATGATCAAGTTCGCGTTGGGTGAAAACGTGACCCGATCCGGTTCCGATACCTCTAATAGATTTCCCAAGACGAGAATGGGACAAGAAGCGGTTTACCGGCGCGCATTTACGGAAGCGAGGCAATACATTTCCGAGTGGGACGGATGGGAGAGGAGAGGTAAGAAGGGAGACCCTCCACGTAAGGACCTGCGGCTTGAGGCGCTGGCCGATATTTTGCGCGGCAAGATTTGGGTTCAATGCCACAGCTATCGAGCCGACGAGATGCTGATGATGGTCCGTCTTAGCCAAGAATTTGGATTCAAGATAGGCGCCCTCCAGCACGCACTGGAAGCCTATAAAATTGCTCCCGAACTGGCAAAAGCCGGAATCGGAGTGTCGACATTTGCCGATAGTTGGTCTTTCAAAGTCGAAGGTTACGACGCCATTCCTTACAATGCGATGATTTGCCAGCAGGCGGGAGTCAACATTTCCGTTAATACGGATGGACTCTCCGGGATGCCGTCGATTGCGATCGATGCCGCCAAAACAATGCGCTATGGCGGGGCTACCGAAGGTCAGGCGATGGCGATGTTGACGATCAATCCTGCTCGTTCATTGGGTGTGGACAAACGCACGGGGAGCCTTGAGGTCGGTAAAGACGGCGATATCGCTATTTGGGATGGACATCCTCTAAGCGTCTACTCAAAGTGCGCGATGACCCTGATTGAAGGCGAAGTCTACTTCCAGCGACGCGATGCATTCGGAATTGACCCAACATCCGTGACAAAGAATGTCTTGGACACGAATCGACATACCGAACCTTTGAAGGTCGATCTAACTGGAAAGAGGTATGCCGTCATTGGCGCGACGATTCATCCCGTGAGCGGACCGGTCATTGAGGGGGGAACGGTCTTGTTGGAAGATGGGAAGATCAAACAGGTGGGCACGAATGTGCCTATCCCCCGAGACGCCCTGACAAAGGTGATTGACGGAAAAGGACTTCATGTCTATCCCGGCTTCATCGATGCCGGCAACTCCATTGGACTATCCGAAATTTCGCCTATTGGCCAGATGAACGACAATTCGGAGTTAGGTGGCTATCAGCCAGATTTGGTGGCAGGTACCGCAGTGCAGGTCCAAAGCGAGCACCTGCCAGTCGCCCGAATGGGAGGAGTGCTTACCTCGCTGACTCGGCCCACCGGCGGGACCATTTGTGGTCAGGCGAGCGCGATTGAGAACTTCGGCTGGACGACGGAACAGATGTCTCTTGGCAATCGCATGCTCGTCATCAATTTCCCCGGAGCGGGAACTGGCTTTGGATTCGATGCAAGTCTAGCTTGTTGCGATGTGGATCTCTTGCGAGGCGAATACAACCCGCCTATCGAGCAAGAACACGATCATGACCATCAAGACGAGCTTGGCGGAGCCCAAAGGCGAGGCGGAGGCGGCGGTGGCTCTGCCGACGATCTTGATGACTACTTTAAGAAAGCAGCTGCTTATCTCAAGAAGCGTACGGACGATCCCAAAAGCGAAATCGACCTCTCGATGGAAGCTATGATCCCCTATCTCCAGGGAAGGGCCTCGGTGCTGCTGCGTGTTCGCAGTGCGTCTTCCATTCGAAACGCCGTCGCTTTCGCGGAGAAATATCACCTCAAGGTCGTTCTCGCCGGGGCATACGACGCGTGGAAAGAAGCGAAGCTTTTGGCTGAGAAGAAGATTCCGGTCATCATTAACCCAGCGGGGAAGAGCACGCTTTCTGCGAACTCACCAGCCAATGATTGGGACCCGTATGACACGACCTTTGTTCTTCCGGCCCTCTTGAAGAAAGCGGGAGTCCAGTTCTGCTTCCAGACGGAAGATAACTCAGACGCCTTCAATTTGCCGGTGAAGGTTGGTGAATCCTGTGCGTACGGGATTTCTCAGGAAGATGCCCTGCGATCTATCACCTTATCTGCCGCGGAGATACTGGGATTGGCAGACAGACTGGGCTCGATCGATGCTGGCAAGATTGGCAATTTGGTCATTACCGATGGTGATCCATTTGAACTGACCACCAACGTGGTCGGCATTTTTGCCAACGGAAAGCCGTTATCGCTTGATTCAAAGTTCACGCGCATGCGGGATCAGTGGATCAAGCGTCTTCAGGAGGCCAATTAGGCTTCTGAGGAGGAAAGGGCCTGGCGAAGTGTGCGAACAGGTAATTCCACCGCGCGAGCCAGGTCCAATATCTCCTTAACGTGTGTCAGCTTGGGGTCAAATTTGGCCAAAACTTGGGGGCGAACGCAAACCGTTATCGCACGGTTTCTGCTGGCCGTCTCTCGTAGGCCTGCTTTGATCGAATCGGTCCATATCCGAGCCGAAGTGCCCGCTCTGACAGCCTCGCGGTCCGATTTCGTCTCAACGGGGAAGAAGTGCAGACGGGGTGGACCTTTTGTGCCCTGAGCGGAAACAAACTGCATTCCGTGAGGCACCATGCCATCCTCTGGCCAAGATCCGCGCAGCGCCATTCCCAGTGGGGTGTGACCTATGGATTGAAAGAGCTCGGCGGCCTCTGGATACCTGGCGTCAGGCTCCTCCGGATGCTTTGAAAACCAATCCAAATCATGCCCTTCGTTAAGGACCGCCTCGGCGGTAGATGGAAAGGCTCGTAGAACTCGACTTGAAATGAAGAATTGGAGTCTATCGCCTGAGAGTCTGGCTAAATCGAGGAGTTTCAGAAACAAGGCTGGCTCACCATGCCCGAACTCGTTCCCGTCAGGAGTATCCCAGGGAACGTAGTCGAGATCGATTCTCAGGCACAAAAAGGGCATGGCAAGCGGGTTTCAGGCAGCGTTACTCGAGGGCCTTGATACCTGGCAATACCTTTCCTTCCAGGAATTCAAGAGATGCTCCACCGCCGGTACTAACGTGGCTCACCTTGTCTGCATAGCCAAACTTCTCAATAGCCGCGGCCGAGTCGCCCCCACCCACGATTGATACCGTGCCTGATTCCGCCAATGCTTCAGCCACCACGCGCGTGCCCGCTTCGAAGGGCTTCATCTCGAAGACGCCCATGGGGCCATTCCAAACGGCCGTGCCAGATGTTTTGATGATCTCGGCAAACGCGGTCTGGGATTCTGGTCCGATATCAAGACCCAGCATGTCGGCGGGAATCTCATTGGCCTTCACCGTTCTTGTCTGGGCGTCTTCAGAGAAGGCAGAGGCGACGACGACGTCGGTCGGAAGGACGATTTTATCGCCTTGTTCCTTGAGAAGGCGTGCCGCGTATTCCAGGTTTTCCGCATCCAGAAGTGACTTGCCGATTTCCAGCCCCTGAGCTTTATAAAAAGTGAAGACCATTCCGCCACCAATCAAAAGCTTGTCAACCTTGGGAAGTAGGTTTTCAATCACGGCGATCTTGTCTTTTACTTTGGACCCCCCCATGATGGCGATGAAGGGGCGTTTCGGATTATCGAGCGCTTTGCCAAGGAACTCAATTTCCTTTTCGATCAAAAATCCAGCGGCACTGGGGAGATCGTGAGCAACTCCTTCGGTTGAGGCGTGAGCGCGGTGAGCCGTGCCAAAGGCGTCGTTAACATACGCTTGGGCCAGACTAGCCAATTGCCTGGCGAACTCGGGATCGTTTTTCTCCTCTTCCGGATGAAATCGAACGTTTTCCAGAAGGACGACATCTCCAGGCTTCAGCGCTGCGCAGATGACCTCGACCTCCGGGCCAACGCAGTCGGGGAGGAGTGGCACTTCTTTGCCTAGAAGCTCGGAAAGACGTGTAGCGACGGGCTTGAGGCTAAATTCTGGAGTAACGCCCTTCGGTCGCCCCAGATGGCTGGCGAGAATGACCGATGCGCCATGGTCCAACAGGTACTTGATCGTCGGGAGAGCTTCGGTAATTCGTCGATCATCGGTGATCCGACCGTTTTCAAGAGGAACATTGAAGTCGCAACGCACTAGAACGCGCTTGCCATCAACGTCGAGATCACGAACCGTCTTGGTCTGAAGTGCCATCCACGCGAGTTTACCGAGTAAGAAGTCAACGAAAGAATCCGCTGTAGATACAGGTCCCCGTTTCGGCATCTATCGCTATCGAGCCCGTTCCGATCTCACCTCGCAACAGAGGCGCTGGGCTGCAGGGTGTTGAGCCTGCTCGATAGGCAGGGGATGATAAGTGAGCGCACGCTCGAAATCGACTTAGAAGGGGCTCCTCAAGTTTCTTGCGTCCGATACCCTTCGCTGTCAGAGTCGACTTTCCAAAAAAAGAGGGAGCCAGGGCTAAAGTGCACACAATAGTCAAATTGGATGACGTCTTAGGCGTCAATGAGCTCACCTCAGATACAAAAAGACCCGAACCGCGTACGCGGTTCGGGTCTTTTTGTACACCTTAGTTCTCTACGGAGCAAGTGATGCCGTAGTTATTGAGGGCGTAGTTTCGATGATAGGCCTTCTCGTTGTCTTTGGGCGCAAAGTAGTTTGCGTGAGCGCACCGAGCACGACCCCGATCATTGTTCGTAACCGCTGAACCCTTGGTCGCCGGCGATGGGAAGAACTTATCGCCCTTGCCATATTTTGCGTGTCCGTCGGTGAAGGTGTAGTTGGCACCGTCAGTGTGTCGCCAAGGAGCATCGCGAGTGTAAGGAACCTTTGTGATGAACTTCTCCGTGTAGCCTTGGAAGAAGTAAGGCATCGCGATTCGACCGTCCGATCCGCCATCACCGGTGAAAACGGTACCGGCAACATTGGAAATTTCGGTTTGACTGATATAGCGGTAGTAGTAGGGGCTAGCTCCGTCCGTGTCATAGATCAAAGCCTGATTGATACCCATGCTGCGGTATCGCTCATCTCGCTCGCTTTCCGGGCACTTCCAGACGCCTCCACGATTTGGATTGGTGGCGTTGCCGGGATCTCCGCTCTTTACATATGGATACAACTTGGCATCCCAGTAGCGCGTAACGCTATCGGTGCCCTTCGCGCCCGTCGGGGGTTGGTAGTAGTCATACCAGTACTCCGACCAAGTCGGGAAGTAGTCGTCATAATCGCCGGCGTACATCATCAGCGATGTACCGATTTGCTTGTTATTGCTCAAGCACTGCGTCTTCTTGGCCGCAGCCTTTGCCTGAGCAAAAACTGGGAACAGGATAGCAGCCAAGATCGCAATAATGGCAATAACAACCAAAAGCTCAATTAGAGTAAATGCTTTAAATTTGCGCATATTAACCTCACGATAATTGCAGGAACCAACAATGGGTTACGACCAACGTCAGTCGTGACCCGTCTCAGATTAAATTCGATTAACTGCCTGCGGCGGGTTCTCGCCCAGGCGTAATGGGATCGCCCGGTTTGATGGGTCCGTCGATGTCTTTGTTACCTGGGGTAACAGAAGCAGGATCTGGGCCAGCGGGAGTTGTGCTCGCAGGAGTTTGAGGTGTATTTGAAGCCGACGAATCAGCATCTTTATTGCCGCAACCTGCGACAACCGATAAAATTACTAGACTTGCAATGGCTAGAGTGGCTCTTCCACTTGCACCGCTGAGTCGATTCGCGATCTTCTTGTACAGATCGGCGGAGGACCTTCGCATGATGACCTTCCAGGTTTTAAGATGACCAAGGATCGCCTATCACTTGATTCAGCTATGGATGTTATCACAATTTATGGCAGGTGCCAACATCCTCATCAAGAAATCTAGATTTTGTGATGGGACTTGGACGCCTAATACTGTGTTAGCGGGCGCGTCAATTTGGTTTCTGAAATGAGGATTCCTTCAGGAATCGGTTCGATAACAACCGGTGAGAGCGCTAGCATGAGGAATTCATCATGAGTGATTTAACCGAAACGAGAAATCCAAGCTTTGAAACCCTAGCGCTTCACGGCGGTCAGCAGGTCGATCCCACCACCAAATCGCGAGCCGTCCCCATTTATCAAACGACCAGCTACGTGTTCGACGACACGAGCCATGCCGCGAGGCTGTTTGGACTCCAGGAGTTCGGGAACATCTACACCCGAATCATGAATCCGACGACGGATGTTCTGGAACAACGGATAGCGGCTCTGGAGGGGGGCACCACAGCCGTTGCAACGGGAAGTGGACAGGCAGCCGAAGTGCTGGCTCTGCTCACCATAGCGGAGGCCGGAGACGAGATTGTGGCGAGTTCATCTCTTTATGGAGGAACATATAACCTCCTTCATTACACGCTGCCTAAGCTTGGTATTCAGGTCAAGTTCGTCGATGCAAGCGATCCCGAGAATTTCCGGCGGGCTATCAGCGATAAGACCAAAGCCTTCTTTGGCGAATCGGTTGGCAATCCTAAGCTGGACACCTTCCCCTTTGAGGAGGTAGGCGCCATTGGAAAAGAGAATGGGATTCCCCTTGTTATCGATAACACGCTTCCCACGCCTTACCTTGTCCAACCTCTCAAGCACGGTGCGAACATCGTTATTCACTCGCTGACCAAATTCTTGGGTGGTCACGGCACTTCCATCGGCGGGATCGTGGTTGACGGAGGAAGCTTCGATTGGGGAAGCGGGCGGTTCAGCAATTTTACGGCTCCAGACCCCAGTTACCATGGGCTCAAATTCTGGGAGGTGTTCGGCAACTTTCCGGGCCTCGGCAACGTGGCATTCGGCATTAAGGCTCGAGTGCAGGGCCTCCGTGATCTTGGGCCGGCGCTCTCTCCCTTCAATTCCTGGCAGTTCTTACAAGGGATTGAGACGTTGCATCTTAGAATGGAACGACACTCCACAAATGGTCTCAAGGTCGCGGAGTTCTTGCTGAATCATCCCGAAGTATCGTGGGTCAACTACCCTGGCCTTCCAAACCACCAGGACCACGCTCGGGCAACCAAGTACCACCACCGTGGGCTTTTCGGAGCGATCGTTGGATTTGGAATTAAGGGCGGCAATGAGAGGGCGGTTAAGTTTATCGACCGTCTCAAACTATTCTCTTTGCTGGCCAATGTGGGAGATGCCAAGTCTCTGGTGATCCATCCCGCCAGCACGACGCACAGTCAGCTCACCGAGGAAGAACAGGCTTCCACGGGAGTCACGCCAGATTTCGTCCGGCTCTCTGTAGGTTTGGAGAACATTGACGATCTTCTTGGAGATTTGGACCAAGCATTGCGCGCCTAATTGTCGCGAGAATAGGCGAAAGTACCAGGGGCCGTTTCACTTTGCCATGGAATAGCAGGCCAGAGCGGTATCTCGGTTGGGATGGGAAACCGCCTGGGTTGCAGGCATGGCGAAAAATTGCGATTCAACTCGGTGCGCGAAAGGCTTTTGGGCTTGGGCCGGTATTCTGGCCGGGCTCAATTTGCTGTGTTTGGCCATCCTCAGCCTGTCACCTTCTTCCGAAGTAAAGAGCCTTACCAGCGATGTCGCTGGCATCGCGATCCCACTCCTGGCCTTTTGCGCTTCTTTTGGAGTGGGAACGCGACGCATCAGTTGGCGTCTGCTGCCAATGAAGTGGTTGCCTGCCGTATTGGGTGCCGCATCCTTAATCTATGCGCTGGGCAATTGCTTGTACGTTTACGAAACAAGATTTCGGCACGGGATCGATAGCCCGTGGACGGCAGATCTTTGCTACCTAGGGCAGTATGTGCTTTTCGTGGCGGCTGCACTCCTCTGGCCGCTGAGACCGACGCATCGGGCCATGCGCTGGAGAACCTGGTCAGATGGACTGGTGGTTGCGGCAGGCGTGCTGGCTTTCGGCTGGGTCTACCTAATTGGACCAGCGCTCAAACATACCGGGATGGGATTGTTCGGCATCGTCGCAAATGCCGCCTTTCCCGTGCTTGACTCTCTCATTCTGGTGAGCCTCTATCAAATGGTAAGACGGGGCCTTGATCAGCGCTTTCGGGCAGCGACGGGATTGCTGATGGCTGGACTGGTTTGCACAGTCTTGGGAGATCTTTACTACACGCAAGCCTCCATCTCTCAGACTTATCGCTCCGGCTCATTACTGGATCTTTCGTGGATGCTGACCTGCTCGCTCGTCGGATTGTCTGGCTTGCTTGTTCGCGGAAAGTTGTCGGAGCCAGGATTTCAAAAGATACAGGCGGAGGGAGAATACGTCGTCGTACCTCGAAAGTGGGCACTCGGTGCTCCGTTCATTCTTGCTCCAGCAACGGGAATTCTAGCGCTGTTTGTCTCGATGGGAGATTTCGAGCCCATCATTCGCCGAGGTCTTTACGTTTGCTGCTTCTTTCTGGTGGTAGCCATTCTGATCCGTCAAATGCTGGCCGTCAACGAGAACGGTTCGCTTTACAACAAGCTGAGAGAAGCCTATGCGCAGCTCGAAGTAAGAAACCAACAGATTTCCGTAACCGCAGTGGAAGCGGAGCGAATGAATCTTGAACTGCGAGATATGGCAAGTATCTTGGAGTCTCAAAATAAAACGCTCCTTGAGACGAACTCCGTGCTGGAGCAACTGGCAACCAGGGACGGCATGACGGGACTGGCAAATCACCGAGCCTTTCAAGAACGGCTGCGAGTGGAAGTAGGTCAGTCACGGAGGCACCAACATCCCCTTTGCCTCGCTTTGCTGGACGTCGATTTCTTCAAGCAATACAACGATAACTATGGGCATCCGGCTGGCGACGAGGTGTTGCGGTCAATTGCCAAGCTGTTGGAAGAATCGACACGTGCCAGTGATTTGGCGGCCAGATACGGTGGAGAAGAGTTTGCACTGCTGATGCCTTACGCGGACAGTGGCGAGGCTCTGGCCATTCTTGAGCGCATACGAGAGATCGTTGCCACTTTCACTTTCAAGCATCGTCGGGTAACTGTAAGCATTGGGTTGAGCCAGATTTCGGCGGATTGTGCCACGCCGGAAATGATGATCGACCACGCCGATAGGGCGCTGTACACAGCGAAGAGCCGTGGCCGGAATCAAGTTGTCTCCGCTGCAGATCTCCAACTCTCTACTCCAGTCGTGTTAAGTGGTGGCTCGGCCAAGATGGATGGTTCGACTCCCATGGGCTTCGCCACCATCTTGGCGGCAGGACTCAATCTCAAGCCGGAAGCACTCAGCCACGAGCCCCAATGCGCGTTAGCCGCGGGCCTTCTGGCTACGTTAGAGTTAAAAGATCCCATGACGCGTGGATGCGCCCTCAGAATCATGTGGTACGCCATGCGATTCGCTCAGGAGTGTCGTAACACCGGTGCGTTGGATATAACCCCCAACATGATGAGAGCCTTGGGTTTCGGCGCGCTTTTACATGATGTTGGCCGCCTTGGCGTCAGGGAAGAGGTGTTGACTTATCCAGAGAAGTTCACCTCTGAAATGAGGATCGAAATCGAAAAGCACCCGATGATCGGCGCGGAACTTGTCAAGAAGTTCCCCGGACTAACCGAGGCTTTACCGGTCATTTTGCATCACCATGAGAGATGGGATGGAGGTGGGTATCCCTTTGGTTTGCAAGGATCGAATATTCCAAAAGCGGCTCGAATCGTTAGTTATGTAGACGCTTTCAACGCAATGGCATCGGATCGACCCTATGCTCCAGCTATGTCCTATGAGGAAATTTGCGAAGAGATGAAGCGAAATGCTGGAAAGCAGTTCGACCCCAATCTGCTCGATATTTTCCTTGCAATTCCCAAATCCGATTGGGAGGAACTGCGCCATCGAGATCCCTTTGGTCTGGGACACCAAAACCGGGCTGCATAAGAGGGACTACTTTTTGCCTCGGACAAGTCGGTAGCTCTCCTGGATGAGGTCGAGCGCAATTTCCAATGAGTCTCGATCTGCTAAGTCAACTGTCACCCAGCCGTATCTCCCCACATACTTGGCGACACGAATGTGTGGAAGCTGGACGAGGACCATCTGTTGTTCCAGGGTTGCCTTGACCGTGACGGCTTCCGCGCTTTCTCCGGTGACGGCGAACATCTTGCCTTTCGTTTTCCAGGCGATGTCGCCCCAAGGGTTCTCTTCAGTTACCTCGGGCAAGGACATGCATCGTTCTCGAAGCGTGGACAGCCTTTCACTCATATCTTTGCCAAAGCCTGATCTAGGTCAGCAATCAAATCGTCGGCGTTTTCAATTCCGGCGCTGACACGGATTAGATTGTCGTGAATGCCTATTTCTCGCCTGAGCTCAGCCGGAATCGAGGCATGGGTCATGATTGCCGGGTGCTCAATCAGGCTCTCCACGCCGCCCAGTGACTCCGCCAAGGTAAATAGCTTGAGGTTTTCGAGAAACGTTCGCGCTTGATCTAGGCCGCCCTTCGTGAAAAAAGTCATCATCCCGCCGAATCCGCGCATTTGGCGTGAGGCGAGATCATGACCTGGATGCGACGGCAACCCAGGGTAGATCACACGTTCGACTGTCGGATGGTCCTGGAGAAAGTGGGCAACTCTCAGCGCGTTCTGAGCATGTCGCTCCATCCGCACGGCAAGTGTCTTGATCCCACGAAGGACAAGCCAGCAATCAAAAGGTCCGGGGGTTGCTCCAACCGCATTCTGAAGAAACTTCAGGCGGGAATATAGAGTCCTCGGCGCGGCGAAATTGGGATCGCGCCACGTGGTACGTGGAGCTTTAATTTCACGATCTTTCAGAATCAGGCAGCCCATCACGACGTCGCTGTGCCCGTTGATGTACTTGGTCATGGAATGCATGACGATGTCCGCGCCCAAAGTGAGTGGGTTTTGAAAAAAGGGCGACATGAAAGTGTTGTCAACGACCGACAGAAGACCATGTTCTTTGGCGATGGAAGCGATCTTGGCGATGTCGAAAATATTGAGCATCGGATTGGTAGGTGTTTCAAACCAAATGAGCTTGGTGTTTGACTTAATCTTTTCACGGAGAAGACCTTCGTTGTTGAGGTCGATGAAATCGAATTCAAGTCCCCGGTAGGTGGCGACCTTCTCAAAGAGCCGGTAAGTGCCACCGTAGAGATCGTCACCGGCAATGATGTGATCGCCCGATTGGAAGAGATTGAGCACCGCGTCGGTCGCAGCCAATCCTGAACTGAATACCAGAGCATGTGTCCCTTGCTCTAGTTCGGCCAGTTGGGTTTGTAATACTGTGCGGGTTGGATTGTCGGTGCGGCTGTACTCGTAGCCCTTGTGCTCACCTGGGCTAGATTGAGCGTAAGTGCTGGTCTGATAGATAGGAGTCATCACGGCGCCCGAGAGAGGATCGGGCTCAATCCCGGCATGAATCACCTTTGTTTCAAATGATTGAGCGTCAGCAGACATGGCGGCATTTTATCTGCTCTGCGGCTTTTGAAAAAATTTGGAATTCCGTCTAGAATTCTCATCGTGATTTCTCTCGCGATCTTGGTATTGGCGCCCCTCGCCACCCAAGACACTTCCATAACCCTTGAGAAGATCCAAGAGAATCTCTTTCGGGAGGCTCGAAAGCTCAAGGACTTTGAAGACGAGTGGGATGTAAGAGTTCTAGACAACCGTCGTGTTCCGGTTAGCCGACTCACCCAAAGGCGGTATCTCGATGACTCCAAATGTTGGATCAAAATTGAAGTAAATGGCCAACCTGACCTTATTCAAGGTTCCGATGGGGAGGAGACTTTTGCGATCAATCCCGAGAAAAAGAGCTTCACCTTGCAAAAAGGAGCCCATCCAGATTTCACCGCTTCGTTCGACGGAGACAATGAATCCCGCATGCATCCGGGGCTGAACTTTGTATTTGATGGGCCTTGGGATTTTCGATTTACCACGAACCCACGGGTTGAGGTGAGACAAATTGTGCGAGAGAAGATGGACGGCAAGAACACCCGAAAATACGTTCTGGAGGGTGAGGACCGACGCGCAGGCACGCGGGCAAAGCTAACCGTTTGGATCGACGATTCTCGATGGTTGTTGCTCAAATTTGAAGGGGAAGCTTTTTTTCCAGGAGGAGCTACCTACGTTGAAGGCAAACAGACCTTCTCGCGCCAGCCAGCCGCCTTGCGCGATGAACTATTTGAGTTCACCACGCAGGAGCACGAGGGCTTTACGCGAGTGAGCTGGAATGATTTTTGGTCCTCCAAACGGGGTTAAGGCGTATAAGACAGCTCTTTACGCACTCTGAGGTAACTGTCGCCATCCGGTAGGAAGCAATCTGACCAAGTCATTTCACCGCCGTAAACATGGATGGTGACGGCTTTTTCGTCGAAGGTGTTGACGATGGTGTGATGGTCGAACGGAGGGATGAGAGCTCCTGCATCGCCGATTCCTGCAATGATCTCTTTTTCCTTGGTGAACCAGTAACGATCCCCTTCCTCTTTGTCGCAAGAATAGGAAGTGACCGTTATTCGACCCCGGTAAACACATTCCACGCACCACATGCCCGCATGATCGTGGATCGCGGTTCCTTGGCCCGGCGCCCAGACCATAGCGAGCACCGAATAGCGCTTCTCTGGGTCGAGATAAAGGAGATGTCTTGCGTAGCGGTCCTCACAAGGGCGCATGAACTCCTCCTCGACAAAGTCCTTACCGGAAGCCACAACGTGCTCTAGGGCCTCTTTTACGGCGTTGCAGCAGCCCTTCATTTCCATGTTCTTGACGGCTTCGTCAAGAAGGTTGATCAACTCAGATTTTGTTGCGGTGTCGGTAGCCATTGGTCTTCCTGGTGGAGATTCACTCCGTGTGGATCGTCGTCGAACCTGTGCCCTAGTTTACCGGAGCTAGTATTCCAAGCCTTTTTCCGCTCTCCAAGCCGGAGATAGGAACTTACTCATGTAGTTGCGTACGCTGTCGGGCAGGATCACCACAATGCGTTCGCCGCCCTTGCAGGACTTGGCTATTTCCAGAACCCCTTGAATGGCAGAACCCGAGGAGCCGCCTACGAGCATTCCTTCTTCTTTGATAATGCGGAGGGCAAGGGCAAAGGATGCTTCGTCATTGGTTTTGACATAGCGATCGACCAACGATTGATTGAGTACCTCGGGAAAGAAATCGTATCCGATTCCTTCGACTAAGTAGGGCCCCCCAGGTTCGCCACCGCCCAAAATAGATCCTTCAGGATCTACGCCAATAATCTGAACGCTAGGAAGTTCTTCCTTGAGACGTTTGGCGACTCCGCTAATTGTTCCCCCCGTGCCAACCCCACAGACGAAGTAATCCAGCTTGCCTCCGGTTTGCTCAAGTATTTCGACTGCAGTTGTCTCGTAGTGGGCCTCGGGATTTCCGGGATTAGCAAATTGATCAAGGATGTGGGCATTTGGAATCTCGTTCCTTAATCTTTCAGCCACGCCAAAATTGGATTCAGGAGAGTCGTGGGCGGCGGTGGTGGGGGTGCGGATGATTTCCGCGCCCAGAGCCTCCATTGCCAACTGCTTTTCTGCGCTCATCTTCTCCGGAAGGGTGATGATCAGCCGGTACCCCTTGATAGCAGCCGCCATTGCCAATCCGATCCCCGTATTGCCCGAGGTGGGCTCAATGAGGGTATCCCCGGGTTTGATATGGCCGGCTTTTTCGGCTTGCTCGATCATATACCAGCCGATTCGGTCTTTGACCGATCCCCCTGGATTCATGAATTCGCATTTGGCCAGGATCTCTACCGGGTATTCCTTGCCAATTGAATTGAATCGGACCATTGGGGTATTGCCAATGGCCGCTAATATGTTGGGCAGAATCTTTGCCATTTATCTCCGTTTCGGTACCAGCGCGCCATTGAGCCGCGAAATTAGAGGGGAACTTGGGTCGTTTGTTTGGTCGTCGCTAACACGAAATTCGTGGTGATTTTTCCAATCCCTTTAATCTTTGAGAGCTTTTCTCGAAGGAAGAGTTCATATGCTCGCATGTCTCGAACCGCCACCTTGAGCAGGAAGTCAAAATCTCCACTGACGTGATAGCACTCAGAAATCTCGGGAATATCCTGAATGGCTCGCCGGAACCGTTCAATCGGCTGTTCTTGGTGAAGCGATAGACTGATCATAACCAGAGCAGTGATTCGCAGGCCCAGACGTTCGGGATCCAACAACGCGACATAGCCTTTGATCAGCCCTGTTTTCTCAAGAGCACGAACTCGTTGCAACACTGAGGGTGGCGAAAGGCCAACCCGCTTCGCGAGTTCGGCGTTCGTAATTCGTCCATCGTTCTGCAACAAGTGGAGGATTTGTACGTCCGTTTCGTCGAGGTGGGTCTTGAATGACACAAACCCATGTTACTGGAGAATAAGTCCATGTTGTGACCTCTGTCGAAATTAGTGGACACTAAGGCATGCCTACCGCTATCGCGCCACCTCATTGGGATTTAACACCGTTTTTCCCTGGGATCGACTCACCTGAGTTTCTTCTTGCCTTTTCAAAGTTCCAGGAGAAGATTGCCGGTGCGGAACGCATGTGGGATGCAGAAGGGATTACCTCTTCGAAGGGAACAGTCGAGGAAAATCAGGTTATTCAAGCACTCGATACCTTGAACGAGTTGTTTAAGGACGCAACCCTCATCTCAGCGTACTTAGAGTGTCTGGTCACCACGAATTCAAAGGACGCCATCTCCGCCGCAAGAGCCAGCGAGAACGATGCGCTCAATGCGAGAGTTAGCAAGCTCCACACTCGCTTTGCTTTGTGGATTGGCGGAATAGATTTGTCAAAATGGATTTCAAAGCCCGGCCCTCTTGCGGATCACGCTTTCGCCCTACAGCGACTGCAAAGGCGGGCTAAACACCTCATGGAGCCAAGACTTGAGGCTCTAGTTAGCGATCTTCGGCTGAGTGGAAGTACAGCTTGGTCAAAACTTCACAGCAATGTGACGAGTCAACTCGTGGCTTCTGTGGATGGTGAGACCCTACCTATGGCCTCGGTGCGAAACCTTGCTACTCACGCAGATCGGTCGGTGAGACGAACAGCCTACCTGGCTGAATTAAAGACATGGAAGGAGAGAGAGGTCACTCTTGCCGCTTGTCTAAATGGAATCAAGGGTGAGGTCAATACTCTCGTCCAATCTAGAAACTGGCAATCGCCCCTTGAAGAGGCCCTCTTTAACGCAAACATCGATTCCGACACCCTGAACGCAATGATGACGGCGGCTCAGGAATCCTTCCCGGTCTTCAGACGCTACTTGAAAGCCAAAGCCAAGTTGCTGGGCATGGAAAAGCTATCGTTTTACGATATATTTGCGCCGGTCGCAGGTGGAGCGAAGCATTGGGGTTATGGCGACGCCTGCGAGTTTGTTGCGGCGAATTTCTATCGATTTTCAAATCGAATGGGCGAGTTTGCCAGTCGCACATTTCAGGAAAACTGGATCGATGCTGAAGCCCGCGAAGGGAAAGTCGGAGGCGCCTACTGCACTCCCGTGAGAAACGAAGAATCGCGGATTCTGATGAACTATGAGCCATCTTATGGTTCAGTCAGCACGCTCGCTCATGAGCTGGGCCATGCCTATCACAACCTCTGCCTATTTGGCCGAACGCCAATTCAGTCGGAAACGCCTATGACGATGGCGGAGACAGCCAGCATTTTTTGTGAAACGATCGTAAAGGAGGCGGCATTGGAGTCGGCGGAAGATGCCGATAAACTGGACATCTTGGAGGCTTCTCTCCAAGGCGCATGTCAAGTGGTGGTTGACATTAGCAGCCGCTTCTTCTTTGAGGAATCAGTATTTCACAAGCGTTCTGGTCGAGAACTGTCGGCGTCGGAGTTTTGTGAACTGATGCTGGATGCACAACGACGGACCTATGGAGATGGCCTCAACGAATGGGAGATGCACCCGTATATGTGGGCAGCGAAGCCGCACTACTACAGCAGTTACTCGTTCTACAACTTTCCATATATGTTTGGGCTTCTCTTCGGACTAGGGTTGTATGCCATCTATCGCCGCGAGCCGGAAGCGTTTAGGGCGCGTTACGACGATTTACTTGGCTCAACGGGATTGGCTGATGTGGCAACGCTGGCGAAGGGATTTGACATCGATGTCCGAGACGTTTCCTTTTGGAGAGCCAGCTTGGCCCAGGTGGAACGGGACGTTGCGCGTCTAGAGTCCTTGGTGTACTGATCCGGCTGGTACAACCGATCTGTGCGAATTCCGTTTGACAGCTTTACCTTGGCTGCGGTAGTCCGAGATCTCCAAGACTTTATCGGGGCCAAGGTTCAAAAGATCAGCCAGCCTTCCGACCGTACTGTCGTGCTGGAGATTTATGGTGGCGCAGGGCAGGCTTACTTATTGCTGTCCAGTGATCCTCAATTCGCGCGGGTTCATTTCACCACGAAGAAGCCCAACAACCCTGACCGGCCCCCGCAGTTTTGTACGGCGCTTCGGTCTCGTCTTTCGGTGTCTCGAATCGTTGGGGCAAGGCAGATAGGATTCGACCGAATTCTTCAGATAGATTTTGAGACACCAGAGGGCGAACACTATCTTGTTGCAGAACTGATGGGGAAACATTCAAACCTCATCCTGCTTGATGGCGCACGCAAAATCGTCGGTGCGTCGAGGTGGGTAGGGAAACATCTGAGCGCGAGACCGATTCAAGCCGGCGCAAAGTACGTTCCCCCTCCCTTTGAACCCAAGCCTAGTCTATTGACGGCAATCGAAGGTCAAGATCTTAGGGGTTTGGAAGGAGCGTCCCCGTTTCTCTTGCGACTCATTGAGGGACTCGGGCCGGGAGGGTTGGCAAAAATCCAAGATGCCGTCCGAACAGGGCGCTACCACCCCATACTTGCGACCGGGCATGGGGCCTATCCCGTTTCAGTGGCATGCTTGGGTCTTGAAGAACAGGCCAAACCGTCTATCGGTATTGCGCTGGAGCAGCACTATGATCGAGCGATTCCGGCTGCTGAAGCAGACGCGCTCAAAACATCTCTTCGGGGCCAGTTACAAAGGGTCATCTTAGCCCGAGAGGCAGCCCTTTCCGATCTCGATCAAGCAATTTCAGCAGGAGAGGGGGCCGGGAAGTGGCAGATTCAAGGCGAGCTTGTCTTGGCGTATGGTCCAGGCTCAGCTGAAGGTTCGCACTCCCTTGATGCTTGGGACTATGCTGGCAACCCTGTGGTCATTAAACTTGATCCGGACCTTTCCTATAAGGAAAACGCGAACCGGTTTTTCGATAAAGCAAGACGAGCCAAGGCCAGGCTTTCGACCGTTAAGGACCAGAGGGAACGGCTGGGGCAAGATCTGCTGGATCTACTTGCCTTTGTTACGGACTTAGAGAATCGAGAGCGGCTAGGTGAGGTACGCGCCATGGTCGAGGAGGCCAGAGCGAGGCGGTGGTTACACAAGCGGCCGGCCGCCTCAACCAAGAAAGAGGACCGCCCGTTCGAGGGGCATCGGATTCGGGAATTGCTTGGACCAGGAGGGGTTACAGTTCTTTATGGAGAAAATGCGGAGAGCAACGACTACCTGACTCTTCGGGTGGCCAAGCCGAACGATATATGGCTTCACGTGAGAGGCTCAATCTCCGCTCACGTCGTTATTCAAACGGGCAACCAACCCGACAAAGTCCAAAAGGAATCGCTCCTTTTTGCCGCGAAAATCGCCGTTCAGAATTCTCCAAGCAAACACTCGGGATACGTACCCGTGGATTACACGCTCAAGAAGTATGTCCGTAAACCCAAGGGAGCGCCCAAGGGGACGGCGCTCTATACGCACGAAAAGACGCTCAACGTGGACCTTGATCGTCAAAGTTGAGGCCGAAGGACTCGGTCAATCTCGTCGATTGCGACAATATCTCCGTGCTCTCCGACGATGTAGAAAGTTGCAGCACCGGAATCTGCCCACTGTCCAACTCTTGCGGCCAAGATGTTCCAGCCTTGGCGAGCAATCAAGCGGCTGAATCGATAGGGCATACCTCGCCCTCTTGGAGCGCGGATCTCAAGTACCCCCGGGGGACCAGCGCTGTATGAGTAGGTGAAGATCTCCTGATCCCGCGCGGGGTCCTTTCCGCGCTCCAGCAAAATCGTTTCCGTAGCGCGGTTTCCTCTGAGAACCTCGAGGATCGCGTTCGATACGCTCGCCCGGGTTGCCGCCGGAACGGGACGACTGCCAAAGCTGACAGTGAAAGTGTCCAGCGCGACCGGCGTTGGGCTTTCGGTTGTGCAAGCCCGGATACCGCCAACGCTAAGGTCAAAGGCATACAACACTCCAAGGAGCCTGCTTAACAATCCTGGCTCGTCGCGAGCGGATACGGTGAACTCGGTTGCCCCGAGATCCGGTTGGGAAAAAGTCTCGACTGTGGGCTCGCCATTTTCTGCCTTCCTTACCAGCTGAAAGTGGAGTTTGACGAGGTTCGGCGGTGTGCTCGCTAAGTAATAGGGAGGGAGAGATTCGACGAATCGTTGGAGATCATCCGGTGGAACGTCTTCACGCAGTTGTCGCATGAGTCTCTGGCGTTGTTGGGCAGCGTCGAACGGAATTGGATTGGCAGCTTCGAGCAGGTCAGCTGTGCGACGGTGTAGCTCCTGAGTAAACGTCTCAAGCGCGGCGGTCCAAGCCTCCGGGGCGACTGCGTTGACATCGGCCCATGACAGAATCGTGAGAAGATCGAGGCGATCGCGATTCTTAACGATCCCAGCGAATTCGCTGATCGAATCTGGGTTGTAAATGTCTCGTAGCCGAACGAATCGCATCATCGTGAGGTGTTCTTGAACCAACCACACCACCGTTTCCCTCAATTCGGATGAAACATTCCAACGACGGCAAATATCCAGTGACATTTCGGCGCCCAATTCGCTATGCGAGCGGTCAGGATCGATTTTGCCTATGTCGTGGAGTAACGCGGCAAGGTACAGGGGCTCAAGGTCATGGATATTTTCACGAATTTCGTTTATCCATGGAGTCTCCTTGGCTCGATCTAGCCATCGAACCAGTTGAAGCGTGTGCTCGTAGACCGTAAAGCGATGGACGTTGTCCCGTGGCATCAGCGTACGGCATGCCGTCAACTCTGGGATCAGATGTTGAAGCAGGCCAGCGCGATCTAGATTTCGTAAGGTGGCTTCTCCCGTTGAAATTGCGTACACGGCGGCAGGGCCGCTTACATGAGATCCAACCAAAACCGGGAGATCGGAAACTCGTAATCCGAGGGCTGTCGCAATGCTCACTCCAACGGCGGATTCGCCGGCATCCGCATCACCGGCAATTCGAGCCTCGCCTCGTAGGGCGATGACGTTCTTCGACAAGGGAAATCGAGCCTCAAGAAGCTTATCTTTGGCTTCCAGGTATTCGGCGTGAACTTCATTTGCCGCGATAGCGATGTCGCTCATCATCTCATAGGAGTCTTGCCTGGAAATCTCCGCCATTTGTTCCTGGCGCGATCGTGTGAGTTGATCTTGGGGTTTGCCAGCGAGGGCGTGGAGAAGGTTGCGGGCTCGAACCAATCGCTCAAACGATTTGGTAGGCCTTGCTTCTTGTTCCCCGATGGCATTTCTGAGCCAATTGGCGCAATGGAAACAACGCATGCCTCCGGCTCCTTCTTTGAGTTGAGGCTCCACGACGAGGGGCGTATCGTGGAATTTTGCAAATGCCGCCTCTCGCTCTCTGATTTTTTCTAGAATGAATTCACCGGGAGAGAGCGTAGCACTCAGCTCATCCAGTAAGGATTGGTAGATATCGTGGGGGCCGACAACCAGGCGGGCGTCCATGAGACCCGTTCTCGATTTGCCGTCGAGGCCGGGAGCGTCCGCGATCAACCGATAGGCGTATCCAACACCAAGCTTCAAGATGGTGCCAACCGAAGTGTGCAACTCTTGAAAAAACGCGCGAATTGCCCTGTCCATTTCGATCGACTTGTCGTCGGTTGGTACGACAGTGATATCGATATCCGAATAGGGCGACATTTCTTTCCGGCCGTAGCCCCCGGTTGCCACAACGGCAAGTGTGCTCATCACGGGGTGGTCGGCAAGTACCGCGCGATAGGTTTGAAGAATGACCTGATCAATGAGTTCCGAGTGTTCTCGGCACCAAGCGAGTCCCGTTGGCGAGGTTTTGAGACGTTCAATCAGCCCAAGGCGTGTCTCCGCTAGTTCTTCGATTCGGACCCTGATCTCCTCAGTCATATCTTTTACAGGCCAACGTAATATGTTGGCTCGTTTTCAACCAGGCTCTTCAATATCGGCTGGGCTTGGTCCTCGAAATAGATGCAGATGGGGGTTGCCACAACGGTAAAAACCAGCCCCATAGTGAGAAGCATCGAACCAAACATTTTCAAACCTTCGGTCAACACCACGGCCGTTCGTATGTGCTGAGCGAAGGCCCAGAGCGGGGAGATCAAGTAGAGCATACACAAGACAAGCAAACTCAAACCCGCCAGAAGATCTGCGTTTGAGAATAAGTCGATTTGCATATTGAATGCCTCTATGTTAGCCACAACCGGTATCGTGCGACTCAAAAAGAACAAACTCGTTAGTAACAGGAACGAGGGCGCCAACATGAGGTTTGCAAACGTAAACAGCGGCCCTAGCCCCTCGGGAGGTTTTCGCCGTGTGAACTTGGGCCTGACTGCGATGAATCCGCACGCGAGTCCAGAAGCGGCAAACGCCAAGATCGAATGCGTCAAGTAAAGGATAAGGCCGGAAGAAAGAAGTCCCAGGGTGAGTGCCAAGGAAAGGAACGCTCTTTCGCTTTGCCCTGACACATATTTCATCAGAAGACTGAGCCGAGTGATGAGGAAGCCAATTCCTGCAACCATCAAGATTGCGCCAGGCAGCGCGGGTATGACGCTGCTTTGAAAAGTTAAATAGGCGGCATTCTCCTCGGTGTCCTCGCGCTGGGAGAGCGCGCTCCAAGCATCGTTATTGTTATAAATCTCCTGGACTCGGTTCGCCTGATCGATCATCTTCTGAGACTTCAGAGCTTCTTTGAAATCTGAGTGAGCAATGAGCAACCGCTTGATGCTTGTCTCGCTGCGAAGCTCTTTTGGGTGAGAAGCAATTTCAACAATGGCGATTCCGGATCGCATGATCGCCAAACTTCGGCTCCCTTCCCGCATGAGCGCGCCGTTTAACATGGTTGCGTAGCGCAGCTCCAGCTCGGATTTAGACTCAACTTTCAGGCCGGTCGCCGTTGGCTCGGGGGGGCCGATTGCCATGATGAGGTCACGGACATACGATTCAACGAGTCGAGAAAACGCTACCGATCGAAAGCGGTAGACGTAAGCGAATTGCCAAGCGCCCGGAAAGAACTGGGAGCCGATTTCTTTCCGAATCATGTCAAGGCGATTAGATTGCTGATCGTTATAGATGAGGCATCGGGCAGCGGAAAGCCATTCGGCGCGAGCAGCGTTCGAGTTTCCATCTGCGTTCAGGAACACGGTTCTGGCGAATCGCCAGAAGGCGTTTTGAGGGTCTTTCTTTTGCCAACTGGCAGAAAGATTGGCTAAAGCAGTCAGCTCTTTCCGCGTCAGGGGTTCTCGCGCGGCGAGTTTTTCTGCCGCCACGTGAATCCACATGCTTGCATTAAGTGGAGTTGTGGGATCGGGTAGCGCCTTGGGGAATGGACCGGGCAAATTGGTCTTTGCACGGATGGCCGGGTTCTTCGAGAATTCAAATGCGCCTAAGATAAACGGACGCGACCGAGGGTGGACAATCAGGGTGAGGATAGAACCAAGGAGAGCCCCATAAAGGGCCCTCATCAACGGGGTCATCGAATTCTATCGAGCTTGTTAATATCTAGCGTCGGCAATCGCTCGCCGCGAGTACGGTAAGCCGTGCCTTCAGGCCGATTTGAAGAGGGTAGAGAAGGTCGGTTGGGAACCAACTGAAGTGTGGCTAGAACGGCAAGGCCAGCAATCATGGCTCCCACAAATGCCGGACTCCAATAACGAACCGACTCTCGGGTCGACTGAACTCGCAGTTTGCGAAGAATTCTTTCTTCGAACTGAGGCTCAAACGAATCCTGAACTTCATCGTCGAATGCTGCCATTCTGAGCATGTTCAGCGCATTCGAACTCTGACTCTCTCGCATCCGGCACTCAGAACAGACCGACCGATGCTTGGCGAGGAATTCTCTCTCCGCTAGGCTCAACGTGCGATCAAACTTCTCGTTTGAAAGTCGCTGGTATTTCGAGCATCCAAAAAGTCTTACGCTCACTCGCCCACCGCCTCGATCCACAGCTTCCTGAATCGCTCGCGAGCAGTATGAAGTCGTGACCGGACGGTACCAATGGGGACGTGCATGACTTCAGCAACTTCGTCGTAGCTAAGCTGCTCCATCTCGCGAAGCACGAGAGTGGCGCGCAATTCGTAGGGAAGTTGAGCAAGTAGCTTCTCGATGACGACCCGATTTTCAACGGTTCCACCCTCGTGAGGCTGAACAGAATCGAACTCTGTGAGCTCGGCCCGTTTCAGTCGCAATCGGTCCATACACAGACGGACGCATATCTTATAAAGGTAGCCGGAGAAGGCGCGGTCTTCGCGAAGTTTGTGGATTTCCCTAAAGCCCTTTAGGAAGGCCTCTTGAGCGACGTCTTCAGCCTCGTGGCGGTCCCGCAAAAGATTCGTGGCGGTTCTCACCAGTCGATTGCGATGACGGGCTATCAGTGAACTCAGCGCCGTTTCGTCGCCTTCGCGACATCGGGCGACCCACTGCCGCTCCTGTGCCGCCTGATCAACGGCCGCTCCGGAAAAAACTCGCGTATCGAACATAGCTTGTACTTGTGACACGTCATTGTACACGACGGGTCCGCAATCGGGATAAGTTCATTTCCCAAGCCCAGCATAAATGTGAACGGTAAAATACCGGCAAATGCCGTTCTTCTGGCTCCCTGCGCCTCCTTCGATTCCCCTTTCGGATGTGGCGCAAGCGAGCAAACCCCAGCTTTCCGCTTACGGAGAAGAACTTAAAGTCGATGGAAAGGTCCGAGAAATCGATCTTGAACGGAAAGTCGAGGTCTATCGTGACGGAGTAGTTGCCACCTTTGGGCCGACGGTCATCAAGGCGGATCGACTAGAACTCCACTATGCGGAGAATGAACAGTTTGGGATAGCCACGGGGAATGTCCATCTGGACGATCCCGAAGGTCAGCTCGATGCTCATTCCATCACTTTCTGGTGGGGAAAGACAAAGGGACCGGATGGCCAAATAGCCGTAGCTGACAATGTTTTACTCAAAGTTGGAAATATTACGGGCCGGGCGGAATATGCCTCGATAAAACCGGATCGCTGGGAGTTTACGAATGTCGATGGCACGAGTTGTCGTAGACCTCTGCCTCTTTACAGCATCCATTCCAAGAAGGTCGTGTTTGAACCGGGGCGACAAGGCACGATCGTACAGCCGAGAATTACGATCCTTGGCAAGGATCTGGTGACGATTCCGACCCGGCGCTTCTCGCTAGACAAGCGAAGCGAGGGAATTCAATATCCGGCCGTTTCTTACCGATCGGGACTTGGACTAAGCTGGTCCAGTTCCCTTCTGTTCCGTGATCGCGACCTCTACCGTGCCGACGTGAGCAGCTTCCCGCACGAATTGCCGACCTACGGACTTGCTTATGCTCACTCTTTTCTGCCGGTTGACGCCTCAACCGCTAAGATTCTTCCGAGGTCCGAACTTGCCGAACGATTCGCCTGGTCCTACTTCGATGATGTCAGGGTTGAGAACATCGAAACATCTACATCTTTTGCCACCAAGCGTCGCAGCACTTTGAGCGCCCAAACGCAGTGGAATTCCGGCAGTTCTGCGCGGCTGGACGGCGAGCGGCTTTCCAAGGCATTGGAAGTCATCTACGAAGAGAGCGGACCGGCAATGGCAGGCGGCCTCTTCTGGCAGGCGCGTGCACAGTCGATCCGAAAGGACGACGATCCATTTATCACTCGAGCGGTTTTGAACGCCACTTACCAACTCCCTTCCTTCAAATTTGGTCGCCGGATCATGACTGATGTAAGACTGGATGGTTCAGGAACCTTGAGCGAGCATGGAACGTTTGGATGGGCAAGAGCGCAGTTAGGGCTCCTGTATCGTCCTACTTCCTTTCTCAATTTGGGAGGTGCATTCGTCTTTGCGGGAGAAGCTGGCAATCGCGATTTTATCTCGGATTCGCTCTACTCAAAGAACGCTTTACACTTGAGAGGCGATATTAATCTTGGTCCTACTAAAATAAGTTATTTGGCTAAGTATGATTACGGGAGAAATCTTTGGTATGACAAAGAGTTTTCACTGAGTCAGGTAGTGGGATGCTTGGAACCCTACTTGACGCGTCGAGAGTTTCCAAAGACTTATGTGATAGGCATCCGGCTACGTCTAGGCGAATTCTTAGATCCTCTGCAAAGAAGAAAACAGGTAAGGACCAAGGAACCGACAAAGCAGATCATTAGCGAAGCGAAGAAAACACCATGACATATCGGCTCGGCGAGCAACAATGCGGCAACCTCGAGGTATCCACGAAGCGAGAATGGCTCCTTACGAACGGAATCGGGGGATACGCCATGGGGACACCGAGTGGAATAAATACTCGTCGCTACCACGGGCACTTGATTGCAGCAATTCACCCGCCCGCTGACAGAATGGTTCTGCTTGCCGCAATGGATGCCTTCATCCAGGGAGATGCTCATCCAGTGGGTGTCTCAGCCAATCAATACCCAGGGGCAATCTTTCCAGAAGGGCAGCACTATCTCAAGGAATTCTCGGTTGGTAAGTCTGCAAAATGGCATTACGTGGCCAGCCATCTTGAACTGGAGAAGTGCCTCTACCTGCATCGAGGGGTTAACGCTTGCACATTACGATATCGAAACGTTGGGAAGGCTCCGTTCCTGTTAACTCTCCGCCCGTTCGTTTGCCATAAGCCGCATCATGAAAATTTTATCGAGCAAGCCGGATATCCAGAACAGACGCAGTTCCTCAAAGGACGAACCGTTATCGAACATCATGGCGTGGCTCTTCACTGCTTGCATCCCGAAGCGCAGCGGGTTCCCGTCGAGGGTTGGTATTACCGCTTCGAACATCAAAGGGAAGCAGAACGAGGTTTGGACCCGCGGGATGATTTGTATTGTCCGTTCGAGTTGAAATACGAACTCTTGCCGGGAGAAGAAGCATCGTTGGCCTTTGGTGATCATGAGTCCATCGAACTCCAATCCATTCCAGAAGATGCCACTGCCAGTTCACCCGGGCTTTTGCCGCTTCTCGTATCGGCAGCCGATCCTCTCATCGTAGAAACGCAGAACCGTTCTTCAATCATCGCTGGCTATCCCTGGTTTACGGATTGGGGACGCGATACGATGATTTCGCTCCCGGGATTGTTGATTTTGACGGGAAGAAGCAACCAAGCCAAGAAGGTCTTGCTAGACTACGCCGCCCAATGCCGGGACGGGCTAATCCCCAATCGATTTGTGGAGTCTGGCGAAACGCCCGATTACAACACCGTAGATGCGACCCTTTGGTTTGTTAATGCCGTGTTCAAGGTCCTCTCCTACGAGTGGGATGCGGATTTCGCTCGGGCTGTAGGCGGAACGTTAAGCGAGATTTTCGTTCGACACACCGAAGGAACTTTGTTTGGCATTCATGTCGATCCGGCGGATGGCCTCATTACGCAGGGGGAGCCAGGAGTTCAACTAACCTGGATGGATGCGAAGATCGGTGACTGGGTCGTCACACCCAGACACGGCAAGCCAGTTGAAATCAATGGGCTTTGGATCAGTGCGCTGCGTGCAATGGAATGGATTTTTGGAATGCTTGGTCAATCAACGGAACTCTTTGTGGCGGCAGCCGAGAAGGCAGAGAAGAGCTTCCATGAAAAGTTTTGGCACGAAGTCCGCGGTCATTACCTCGATACAGTTGATCCTGCCGACGCGTCGCTGCGTCCCAATCAATTGATCGCAATGGCGCTACCTTTTGGCCCCGCCACCGGAGAACAGGCCGAACGTGCCCTCGATGTGATATCGCGAAAGCTCTACACTCCGAGGGGAATGAGAACGTTAGCGCCCGACGAACCTGGATACATCGGGAGATACGAAGGCTCGATGAGGGACAGGGATGCAGCCTATCATCAAGGAACAGCGTGGCCGTGGTTGCTAGGCTCGTACGCTACGGCGTTGGTGCGAGTTAAAGGGGATCGTTTGGAAGCAAAGCGCGTGCTTCGTGAGATCAAGCAGATGGTGCAGGAATACGGCATGAACGGAATTGCCGAAGTTTACGATGGGGATGGACCTCAAAGACCTGGAGGATGTCCCTGGCAGGCCTGGAGCGTGGGGGAGATTCTGCGAGCTTGGGTTGAAGACGTTGGTGGAGACTAGTCCAGGCCTTATTCGCTCTTTAGGTACATTGGGTTTCAAGTTTTACGAAGCGACGACCTATGGCCCAAGAACAAACGAAACAATTCATTGAGCAGGCGACCCAGAACATTCAAAGCGGTCAATTTGAACAAGCCCTCCAACTTCTGGATCAGGCTTTAGCAGGAGAACCCGAATCCTCTGATGCCCATTTGCTAAGGGCCATTTGTCTATCACAGCTGAATAAGCCATCCGACGCAACCGCCGCCTTTAATCAGGTTATTGTCATTTCCCCTCAGAATTCAAAGGCTCGTTACAATTTTGCGGTCCATCTGTACGGCCAAGGTCAGAAAGCGGAGGCGCTGGAGCAAGCTAACGCTGCCGTCGCTTTGGAACCGGGACATGCCGCCGCCCAGAATCTTGTAGATAGGATTAGTGCAGAGATTCACGGCACACCGGTCTCGTCATCAGACGAAGCGGCCCCCGTTCAACCACCCCGAGTCGCTCCCCCCGTTGAATACCCTCGTCCGGTATTCAGCGATAGCGCCATTCCGCCTTCTCACAGCCTCCCATTCGTTGAGAACATGGGCTCAGGATGGGTTGTTTTAGGTTGGATTTTGGTCTTGATCGACCTCGCGGCGTTCATATTTGCTATCGTCCTCGTTATTCCAGTCTTGAGTTCAATGACAGGCGGCGGCGACCCCACAGCAATGCAAGAAAAACTGGCGCATGTGCCGGGCATGAGCCTTGTCCAGATCATGGGCTGGGTGTCAAAGATTTTGATTGTATTTTGGACGGCCCTCGACTTGGTTGACCGCAGAGGCAACTATTTGTGGCTGATTCCGAACGTCGTTTGCGTTTGCTGTGGGTTCGGGTGGCTTACCCTGCCTATCTACATGCTGGCTGGCCGTAACAAATAGGGCGCCTCAAGCGTTTGAGTTAAAGAAAGAGATGGCACTAATTACGAATTTATTTGCAGTGATGTCCATGGTTGGCCAGTCTGGGGGTGTTGAAGTACCCTTTCGATTGGCGGAAAACGCAATCATCGTCGATGCTTCCGTAAACAACGCTAATGTTTCGCTAATGTTCGACACCGGCTTTTCAGGATCGGTCGTCATTAACGAAGGAATCGATATCGGCAAGCCGACAGGCACGATGACCCTTAGAGACTTCGTGGGGCAGTTTCAGGCAAACACGACGAAGATCAAGTCCCTGAAGCTCGGGAGTAAGGTGATCGATTCCAAGGAAATGGAAGCGGTTCAGCAGCCGATGGGAAGAATATCCTTCGGCTACAACACCCATACGGACGGGATCATGGGGTTTGAGGTGATCCACCGGAATATCACCCAAATCAACTTTGAGAAGAGCAGGTTCGTTTTCTTGCCCTCGACGTTTGATATCAATAAGCTTGTTCCCGACAACAAGCGGACTTTCATGTGTAAGTTGCTTCCCATTGGTCACAACTCGATGGAAATGGAGGTCAAAACAAAGTCAGGCAAGATTCTAACCCTCGCTTTGGACACGGGCAACAGTTTTTATGCCACCACGCACAAAGACGTTCTGGAGCGGGTTGGCTTGTGGCAAGTCGACCAAAAGCCAAAGTATATGAAGCAATCTGGCGTGGCTTCGGGAAGCGTCGATAGCTGGAATGCCAAGATGCACGATATGACGATCTTCGGAGTTCCCGTCCCGGAGAGCGTCTGGGACATTATCGATGCTCCGTCGAGTTCTGCAGAAGGAGACGGTACCGTTGGGTTTGGATTCCTGAAGAATTTCAATATCACGATCGACTACGAAAAGCGTCGCGTTTTCTTAGAAAATTTCACGGGCAAAGTGGTCGACGAATTCACGGGCACTGTGGGCATCGGAGCTACTTACCTCAAAGAAGCCGGCGGAGTTTATATCTACGACGTGTCGCCCGAGAGTCCGGCGGACAAGGCGGGAATCAAGGAAGGAGATCTCCTCTTGAGCGTGGATGGAGAAGATCTTGATCGCGAGGATACTCGTCGAGTCGAAAGGATGCTCGAAGGCAAGGTCGGTTCGAAGGTCAAGATGGCGGTGTCCCAAAAGGGCGCAGTCCGAAGGTTTGAGTTAGAGCGCACGCTACTGGTTAACGATATCAAATAGCCAGCCATTGGTTGATGACGGAGTCTAGCATCGGCTCCGTCAACCTTCCCGTAAATGTGTTTTGTTGACTCGGATGGTAGGAAGCTACCAGTCGACAACCGTCCGATGAATGGAAAACGCCATGGCCAAATTTAGGTGGGCGAATTGCAAGCAGGCGGTGTACCTGTTGCCAGGCGATATTTCCCAGGCATAGAATCGAATGCCACTGTCGGGAAGCAATCAACTCACTCAGGTACTGAGAGCAGTTCTGGATCTCTTCTGGTGTCGGCTTGTTCTCAGGTGGAGCGCAGTGGGCTGTTGCGGCGATCATGACGTCCTTAAGGAGCATTCCATCGAAGCGGTTCTGAGTCTCACTATGGTTGGCAACCCCTGCCTTGTAGAGGGCGCGGAAAAGCCAGTCGCCACTTCGGTCGCCCGTAAACATTTGGCCCGTCCTGTTGGCTCCGTGCGCCGCAGGAGCCAAGCCAACGATGAGATGTTTAGCCGAGGGATCGCCGAAGAGGGGAACTGGCTTTCCCCAATACACCTCATTTTCATAAGCGCGTTTTTTAGTTATTGCCACGAGTTCACGCCAGGTAACGAGGCGAGGGCACTTTTCGCAAGCTATGATTCGTGAGTTGAGGAGATCAAATTGATTCATGATAGGAATCGGGAAGAATATTATCTAGACTATGCCGATCTACGAGTATGAACCTGACGGCCATGATTGCCTCATTTGTAACGGTCGGACCGAGGTGCTCCAACCGATCGATGCCGGGGCGCTTCAATACTGTCCAACATGTGGACTCGAGGTTCGGCGGGTAATCAGTCGAGCTACGTTCCAACTGAACAAAACTTCAAGCGCTGACAAAGCTTCCGCAAAGGGATTCACGACCTTTAAACGGGTAGAAAAAGGAAAATGGGAGAAAGTGGGCGGAGAAGGTCCAGATATGATCGTTGGCACTCCTGAGGATGTTGCTGCTGTGGAAGCGGAGAAGACCCCCAAAAAGAAGCCAATTGATTTAGGTTAATCGATCCCCAAAGACTCTTCATAGCCCACCATCACATTCAGTGCATGGATGATTTGAGCCTCGCCGCATTTGCCATGAATGTCTGCCATTACTCTAATGGTCAACAAACTTGTCGCATCCCCAGGGGTGTATCCCAATCGATAGACAGCAAATGGACGCCCTTCCACAAGGCTTGAGTCCCAAGGGGACTCTTCATCTCGGCGCACAAAGAACGAACGGCTGAACCTTTCTTCGTAGAGGTCATCAATCTCGTTCCAATCTTGGGGCGTATCAATGGAGGCGATCACGGTGGCGGCGGCCACGGAAACTCCTGATTGAGACTCCGCGTGGATCGTGATTCCCTCTGTCCAACCGATTGTTTTGAGATAACTGGTCAGACATGCCTCATCTGCATCAATATTGACGACGAAGGTTGGAGGTTCGGTAATCAGGCCAGCGAGAGCGATCGGACCCAAGGCGATAAGAGCTAAGGTGGAGGCGCTGTCTGGAACTGATATTGAATCGGCGCAAACTAGGGGGTTATTGTCCATCAACTCGACAAGACCTCTCAGTTCCAGTTGCGAATTGCCAGCTACCACCGAACGGACCCATGATCCTTGATGAAAGACAACACCGTTCGTTTTGGCATCCATCTCAACTTCTTGGATTCGGGGATGTCGTTCGAGCATCGCCACCAACTTTGAATTTGCCGCCTTCGCCAGGTCTATCATCCCTTTACGCGCTTGACCTTTGCCGTGATCTTGTAAGTTGAGGTCGTTCCGGCCTGGGGCGAAACCGTGACGTCCATATTGAGGGTGCTTTGATAAAGTGAACCATCGCTGACCAACAGGTAGATGACTCCTGAACCCTTGCTTTCTCCGGTGGTGCTGACGTTGATAACGGCAACCTGTTTGCCCTCAACTGACTTTATTCCGGTGAACTTGTAGGTGGCGTTTATCGTCTTCTTCATCCCTCCCGCCGGGCTTGTCATGGGAAGAGAAGCCGTCCAAGTTGCGCCTGGCTTGATGGGAGCTGCGGGCAGCACCGGGGTTAACTGCTGAGCACCTGTAGATGGGGCTACGGGCTTACCTTGGCTATTGAGTTGGACCTTGGTGACCGATGCCTTCATGACTTGTTGTTCCCCTAGAAGAACTGGCCCAATGGTCGCCTCGACGGTTGCGATCCCGCTCTTTACATCGAGGACCTTCCAAACGATGGGCAAGCCAAATTTGATCCCTTGCCCGTTGGCCCCAAGCCCACCGGCTACGGAATCGGCTTGATAATGCACAATCGCTCCCTTCGTGAATTTCATTCGGAAGAGATATCCATTACTCTTCTTGATAATTTGCGCGTGGGCGTTGCCCATGATGCCAGTGAAAAGAACGAGAGCGACTGTAGTGTGTTTCATGCGATTACGGTTTCAGGCTGATGGAGAAACGATTCTGCCGGAACATACTCATAGTCGAATTGTTCGGCTATCGCTTCCAAGGTTACTTGGCCCTTTGCGATATTGAGACCCTTTCTAAGGGCCGGATCGCTTTGAAGCGCCGCGAGTCCCTGGGAGGCCAATTTGTTGATGTAGGGAAGCGTCGCGTTTGTTAATGCATACGTACTGGTGTGAGCAACTGCTCCCGGCATATTCGCCACCGCGTAGTGTACGACCCCTTCCACCTCGTAGGTTGGGTTGGCATGGGTGGTCGGCTTGGTTGTCTCGAAGCAGCCTCCTTGATCGACACAAACATCAACAACCACCGAACCTGATTTCATCAGTTTAAGGTCTTCTCGCGTGACCAAGACAGGCGTACGAGTTCCTGTGACATAGACTGCGCCGATGAGGAGATCGACCTCGGGCAGAATTTGTCGGATGGTGCCAGGATTGGAGTGAAGGGTAATAACGTTATGCGGGAAGATGTCGTCGAGATATCGCAATCGTTCTAAGTTGATATCCAGCACGTAAACCGTCGCGCCAAAACCCGCTGCGACCTTGACGGCGTTGATGCCTACGACTCCGGCGCCAATTACCGCGACCACGGCCGGCTTAACGCCTGGTACACCACTGAGAAGCACTCCTCTTCCACCCATTGGCCTTTCAAGGTACTTAGCCCCTTGTTGGATGCTTAACCTACCGGCTACTTCGCTCATAGGGGTGAGTAGGGGAAGGTGCCCATTGCTCAACTCCACAGTTTCGTAAGCAATGCAAATGGCATCGCTTTCTACCATTGCGTGCATGAGTGGCTCATTCGCGGCAAAGTGGAAGTAGGTGAATACGATCTGATTGGGGCGGATGCGTGAGTACTCAATCGCTTGAGGCTCTTTGACCTTCACGATCAAATCGGACTGCGCCCAAACTTCCTCAACATCGAGTATCTCAGCTCCCGCCGCAGAATACTCTTCGTCTGGAATATGGGTGCCCTCGCCTGCTCCCGTTTCGACGAGAACGCGATGTCCTCGTTGACGAAGGGACATGACCCCAGACGGGGTTAAGGCAACTCGGTATTCGTTGTTTTTTACTTCGCGGGGAACTCCGACAATCATACAAATCTCCTTTGATCGTATCTTGTCGCAAGTTTACCGGTTAGGGGCAGGGGGCGAAGTGCCGCACTTCGCCCACCAATATCTCACTTACCGTTTACTTTGAGAAGCTCAATTTCGAACTGGAGAACGCTGTTCGGTGGAATGGAGCCCGTTGGACGTGCGCCATACGCCGCATCCGGTGGGATGACTACCGTTCGTATGCCACCTTTCTTCATGCCGAGAACTCCCTTATCGAAGCCAGGGACGACGTCGCCATTTCCAACCTTGAACTCAAATGGCTGATTCCGATCTCGCGACGAATCAAATTTCTTGCCGTTGAGCAGAGTGCCAACGTAGTGAATCGTCACCTTATCGCCGTTCTTGACCGCAGCCCCGGTTCCTTGCTTCGTGTCCTTCGTGTCGATGACCATCTCTTCGCCCTTTTTAACGATGTTCAGGCACTTGACCGTGAAGAAGAGGTCCGAATTAGCGGGAATCTTGTCCTGCGATTGCTCGCCATAGCCAAGCTTTGAGGGAATCGAGAGTTTGCGGACGCCACCAACCTTTATTCCTTTGAGACCTTGATCCCAACCCGGAATAACACGGCCAGCGCCAAGTGGAACAGCGAAAGGATCGCGGTCTGCCTTTGGCTTCAAGCTGGCATCCATGTTGCCATCAAACTCAGTACCGTCTGCTAGAGTGCCACGATAAAGGACCGTGACAAGGTCTCCATCGTTTGCACCGTAGCCCTTGCCTGGTTCAATGTCTTCAATTTTGAGTTCCGCAAGAGAGCCTCCGGTTTTGGGCGCATCTTTGGACTCGGTCGGCTTGTCGGTCGGGCTTGTTGCTTCTGTCTTAGCTGAGTCGCTGGAGCAACCGGCCAGAAGCAGCGAAGCGAGAATCGGTAAGAAGAGATAGGACGTCCCTTTCATGGCTAGCAATGTACCTTTAACAGAGCCTCATGACCAAAGGTTCCCTTGCAGTAGAATCGTTAGCCCATGGCTAAGAAAGGCGCGGATAAGAAAAACGAAGGCCCAAGGTCGATCCTAAATAGGAGAGCCAGATTCGATTACCACATCGAGGACTCCTATGAGGCAGGCATCGAACTGGTTGGATCAGAGGTCAAAAGCATCTTTCTCGGGCGAGCAAATCTCACCGACGCATATTGTCGTGTTATCAAGGGGCAACTCTTTCTACTGAACCTAGATGTAGATCCCTACGAAAAAGCGGCTGCTTTCTTACCCGAGAGGCGACGTGATCGCCGTCTTTTGATGCATCGCAAAGAAATCAATCTTCTCGAAAGGAAAGCTATGGAGAAGGGATTTAGCCTAATCCCGCTCAAGATGTACTTTAACAGCCGAGGAAAAGTGAAGGTCGAAGTCGGTTTAGGAAGAGGTAAGGCTCAGTACGATAAACGCGAAAAAATCGCAAAAGATGACACTCGCCGAGAGCTTGAAAGAGTCCGCTCCCTGAAATTTTAGCGGGCGATTGCCTGTGGTTTGGCATTCAGATGCCAAATACATGAATATGAGCTCAGCGCATAATCCTGCTCGCGAACCTTCCGTAGGGGAAGAGGTCACGTTGCTGGTTCATACCGACGACCGACCCATATGGACCATGGGAAGGATTTCAAACGCATCGCCGTTTCAAATCGAGATCGAACCCGCGCACTTGCAACCGATTCGGAACCAAAAGAACCTTCTGGTGCTTCACGACAGTGGCCGTAAGTATTCGAAAGGCGAAGGGAAGGTCGGCAAGATCGATGAGAAAAACGGCAAAGCCTGGCTCACTTTCTCTGAGTTCCGTTGGGAACCTGTTGATAATCGTGACAATCCACGATTCGAGGTCGAACTTCAATCTATCGTGCGCTCGATCAATGAGCATGATGGCGCCATTGTCGCCGATGAACAGGTGGGTCTCACGAAAAACCTGAGCATCGGGGGAGTCTTACTTGAGGTGAGTTCGCCGCTTGCAAAAGGGCAACTTGTAGAATTTCGCGTCACTCTTGACGGCGGGACGACGATCCGAACCATGGGAGTTGTTGCCCACTCAAAGCCTGATGAAGATTTGGTGGGCATTTCATTCCTGGACTTCGTCGGTGCGGCACGTTACAACCTGCACCAGTTCCTAAGAACGCTCGCCGCCTAGAAGTGAAACTCGCCTTCGAATACCGTTTTGGCGGGACCGGTCATGATGACGGTTCCGTCCTCTTGGTAGTCGATCCAGAGTGAGCCGCCTGGCAATTGCATTTCAACGTAGCGGTCCGACCGTCCGGTCAGTGCAGCGGCCACAGCGCTTGCGCATGCGCCAGTTCCGCACGCCAGCGTAATGCCGGCGCCACGCTCCCAAGTTTTTTGAATCAAGGTCTTGCGATCAAGAACCTGGATGAAGTGGACGTTTGTTCGTTTGGGGAAGAGTGGGTGATGTTCCAACTCCGGACCCACGGCAGCGAGAGGAATCGACTCGGCATCAGGGACAAACAACACCAAATGGGGATTTCCCATGGAGACAGCGGTGCCTGGAAATACGCCAACCATCGTTTCAATCGGCTGTTCTTCGAATCGCTGGCTCTCTGAACCAAGCATTCCGATCTCTCCGCGGGTCAGCCGAGCTTTGCCCATATCCACGCGAACCAGACCGGAATCAGTGAATTCGAGATGAAGCGTTCCGGCACCAGTCTCGACGTCGACCGATTCATCTTGTAAGTGTCCGTGATCCTTTAGCAATTGGGCAAAACAGCGAATGCCGTTGCCACACATTTCACTTTCAGAACCGTCGGGATTAAACATCCGCATTCGGAAGGGCGCCGTTTCTCCCGATTCGAGGAGGATCAGACCATCGGCGCCAATTCCAAATTTTCGATCGTTGGTTCTTCGAGCAAGATCGGCCAAATCGAGATCCGGCAACGGATTCGTGAGAGTGTCCACCATCACGAAGTCGTTGCCGATTCCTTGCATTTTGGTAAATCGAATCATCAATCTTGGCCTTCGCTGCCCTCCATTTCGCTCGCTGGCTTGTAACTGCCAACGGCCTTAGCGGGCACGATGCTTGCGATCGCGTGCTTGTAAACAAGCTGTGTTGGCTTACCAGGTGCGTCAAGTAAAACAGTGAACGCATCGAATCCGCGCACCTGACCTCTTAACTGAACGCTGTTCGTGAGGTAGATCGTGACTCCGATCCCTTCCTTTCGAACCTGGTTGAGAAACATATCCTGAAGGTTAATCGCCTTACCCATTCCAATAACTCCTAATTTAAATCAATGGCCAATAGATTAGAGACCTGTGCCATTAGGTCAAACTCTGGACCGTCGAAAAGCCAACGAAGGTTCGGCTCAGAGCGAAGCCACGTTCTTTGTCGTTTAGCGTACCGACGAGTTTCCAAGACGGTCATCGCTATGGCTTCCTCTGAATTAATCTCTCCCTCAGCGGCCCGCCACATGGCGCGGTAACCAATCGCCCTTAGGCCAGGATCAGACGGAAGAAATCCCATTTTTCGTAACTGTTCTATTTCCCGAGCCCAACCATTTTGCACCATTTGACCCACTCGTTGATCAATACGTTCGTCAAGAAGGGCCGTCTGGATACTAATTGCAATTTTACTGCTATTGAATGGCGGTATTTCAACGGTCATCTGAATTTTAGGGGACTTGGCCCGCTCAAGAGCCCGAATGACTCGGACTGGATTCTTGAGGTCGACTCGCGCGAATGCGATGGGGTCTAGTTCACCTAACTCTTCTACGAGACAATGGAGCCCTTCCCGTTCCAGCTTTTGATTTAATGCGTCTCTTAATTCAGGAGAAGGAGGACCGCTCATCTCGCCATACCGCTCCATCAACGCTCGAATATTGAGGCCTGTCCCCCCCACGATTACGACAGACTGACGTCGTTCCCAGGCCAACTCTAGTTCTTGCTGGGCTAGATGAACCCATTCTCCCACGCCAAACGACTCGTTGGGATCTTTTAGATCGAGTAACCGATATTGCTCTTTAACGGTCGGCTTTGCGGTACCAATATCGAGATATCGATAAACCTGAAATGAATCGGCATTGAGAAGGATGGCATCAAGAGCATCGGCGATTTTCTCGGCTAAAGAAGATTTGCCCGAGGCCGTTGGGCCCATGACGGCAATCAGCCTCGGGGTCATAGGAATTATTTCTTGGCCGGCTTTACTTGTTCGGCCTTCGTCTGCAACTCGTTCTTATAAGTCTTGTCGCCCGACTTGGTCTCGATGAAGTACTTGCCGGTGACTTCGACAAGGTCGTCTTTCTTCGGTTCCTTTTCTAGCTTCCCTTGTCCATAGACATTTACCACCTTATTCTTGTCGACTTTGTCGATCAATTTAAACAGAAAGTAGGGATTCCCAGCCTTGCTTGTACGCTGAACGAATTTGTCCACCTTACCGACAAGGGTGAGGACTTTTCCGTCATATTTCTTGGTCGACTTTGCCAGCTCGGCAACCGATACTTTGTCGGCGGCCGAGGCGACGACAGCAAACGCAGCAATCGCAATAAGAATGAGGGGCTTTTGAGAACGGAACATGCTTTAGAACTCCATGAGGGCGGTGATGGGATATTCCAACAAATTCTGTCTGCCGTTTAAGAAGGAAAGCTCGATTAAGCAACCGAATCCGCAAACTTTTCCTTCGAGTCTTTCGACGAGTCGTGCCGCCGCTGCCGCGGTGCCTCCTGTTGCCAAAAGATCATCGACGATATAAGCCTTCTGGCCAGGCTTGATTGCGTCAACGTGCATCTCGACCACGTTGGTACCGTATTCCAAAGCGTACTCCTCTGAAATTCGGTCGTACGGCAATTTGCCAAGTTTGCGAGCCATTGCGAAGGGAAGACCCAGGTTGAGAGCAACGGGAACGCCGAAGATAAATCCACGACTCTCGATCCCAACAATGGTTTCGGCGCCCTTGGTCCGCGCGTCTTCCGTTAAGAGGTCAACCACTTCTTTGAACGCCTTTGCATCTTCCAGGACGGGCGTAATGTCCTTGAAAATAATCCCCGGCTTCGGAAAATCAGGAACGTCTCGAATAAGCGGGGCTGCTAGTAGTTCGGGCATAACGTAGCCAAGGATACCTATTTGGCCCCGACGAGAGGGCTCGTGACTAAAAGGGTTAAAATCGGGCGGTGATCAATGAAGATAGGCTCGTAAAGCTCTTCAAGGAGCTATGCCTCATCAATTCTCCAGCGCTGAATGAGGGCGATTGTGTCGCTTATGTAAAGGAATATCTCGAAGGGCTTGGACTTGAGGTCAAGGAAGATTCGACTGGCTCAAAGATCGGTGGTAAGGCAAACAATCTGATTGCTTGGAAGCCGGGTTCCGTTTCGACGGCGCCGAGAATATTTCTGTCGGCCCATTTCGATACTGTGGAACCAACCGAGGGGTTGATCATTGGCGAGCGGGACGGTGTGTTCTTCAGTGAATCGGACACGATTTTGGGCGCTGACGACAAGGGTGGTATGGCTCCCGCAATCGAGGCCATCCATGCCCTCATTGAATCGGGAGAACCGCACGGCGACATATGTTTGTTGCTGTCGGTTGCGGAAGAGATAGGCTTGAAAGGCGCAGAAGCGCTGGACCTTGAAGAACTCAACTTGGATTTTGGTTATGTGCTTGACACCGGCCCTCCAGTGGGCTCGTTTGTCACCAAGACGGCAACCCACGACAAACTAGACATAACCATTGTGGGAAAACCTGCTCATTCCGGAAAGGATCCAGAAAAGGGAATCAATGCGATTCAAGTGGCCGCCACGGCAATCCAGGGAATGAGTCTAGGGCGTATCAGCCCAGAAACCACGGCAAATTTCGGCATCATTCAGGGGGGGACGGCAACAAATGTGGTTTGCCCAAGTGTTTCGATCAAAGCAGAAGCGAGAAGCACCAGCCTGGCGGAATTGGACAAACAGGTCGATCACATGATCTCTCGGTTTGAGAATGCGGCGAGAGAATGGGGCGCGGAAGTTAGGATCGATCATCATCGTCATTACGTCGCCTATAGCATTGATGAGGCGTCTCCCGTGGTGCAGATCGCTCAGAAGGCAAGCGCTTCGTTAGGGTTAGAGCCGACTTTGCGGACGACGCTCGGGGGCAGCGACGCAAACATCTACAACGCAAAAGGAGTTCCGTGCATCGTCGTGGCGACAGGCATGGACAAGATCCACACGCACGATGAGTGCATTTCAAGGAAGGATTTGGTCGATACGGCAAGGTTGACTTATCAGATTCTTCTGGAAGCGGCAAGATAGTCGGTGCTACCGGGACCCTTGGCACGTCTTTCCAAAAACAAAGCTGTAAGCTTGTCCACGATTTCGAACTATTGAGGAGCAAAGAATGAAGAAGATGATGGCAGTCGCATTTGGTGCGACCATGGTTTTGGCTGGGGCTTCCAGCGTGTTGGCTCAGGAGTCGAAGCCTCTCGGTCTTTCGATTCGCGCGGGTCTTTTCTTCCCGAGCAACGGCGACGCTCGCGACGCCGAAGGTTCTAGCTGGTTTGCTGGCGGACTGGAGTACAAGATCAAGGACTTCACGGTCGGCGGTCTTGGTGAAGGCTATCTCGGTAGCATCAGCCTATCGCTCGACACCATTGGAAAAGGCGATGTGAAGAATGTTCCTCTTCTGCTCAACTACGTTGGCCGAAAGAACGAGTTTTTCTATAGCGCTGGCTTGGGCGCCTCGTTTTCGTCTTTTGACACCGGCAACGGCAGCGAGTCTCGAACCCGACTTGGATATCAGTTGGGAGTTGGTTATGACTTCCAGCAAGGGCGAACTCCTTTCTTCGTGGAAGCGAAGTATTGGGGCAATAGCAAGTCCGAGTTCAACGGATTTGGCATCTACGCAGGCATCCGGCTCTAATCTCGAAATTCCGACCCGATCGAAACACGGAGTTTCGATCGGGTTTTTTCATGTGTCCCGGGACCGTGGAAACCTATACTGAACCAATTATTGTTTGATGCGTCATTCCCTTCACGAAGATGGAACTGTGCATCGGGGCTACAAGATTGAGTGCAGGCAAGCAGACTGATCACGCATCTGAACTTGCGATCGTCGAGCGTTGTCGAAAGCAGGACTACGAGGCGTTTGGAAAACTAGTCGATGCCTATCAGAACCGAGTGTTTGGTTTTGTAAGGCGAATGGTTTCCAATGCCGAAGAGGCAGCGGACATAACCCAAGATGTCTTTATCCGCGCATTCCAGAGCTTTGGACGATTCGACGGTCGTTGTTCCGTACGGACTTGGCTCTTCAGAATTGCGTATAACCTTTGCATTGATCGCGCACGAAAAATCGACCGCTCACCGGGAGAAGTCAGCCTCCAAGGCACCGCAGAGATCGATGAAACGTTCGATCTTCCCGATGGACGATGGCAACCTGACCAGATCGCGATTGACTCGGAACTTTGCGCTGTGATTGACGTCGCAATAGCATCGATGAGCGAGAAACTCCGAAGCGTGCTCCTCCTTCACGATAAGGAAGATCTACCGTATGAGGAAATCGCACAAATGGTTGGGGTTCCTGTTGGCACCGTAAAAAGTCGTTTGTTTTTGGCGAGGGCTCATCTACAACAACATCTTCGGAACTACCTCAATACGGAGGTGGCCCAATAATGAAACGATTCGAACAAGACAAAATCAATGGATTGGAAATGCGGCTGACGGAACAAGAACTTGATAAGAGACTGGATTCTGCTGGACAGCAACAGGTTCGAACGATGCTTCAGGCGATGCCGGAAGAGCCCTTGAGCCTGTCTTGGCGAAGCGAGCTAAATCAAGTTTTGGCGGCGAAGCGTGATTCAAAGATCCGTCGACGTCGCATCGCCTGGTTCTTAAGCCCTGCCCTCGGTTTGGGTGTGGCAGGCGCTTTGGCCGTTGTAACGATGTTCAAGACGCCTGAAGTTCGTACATCTCAAATCTCTGGAGACACCATTGAGGCCCAATTGGTCGCGTCTCATCGAAATAGTATTCGAATTGCGGATGTGACGGGTGTGGGTTTGAATTCCTATGAGGTCATCGAAGGGAAGAACACTTCTACTGTGACTCCCGGCTCTGATTTAGACGGGGTGGATTTCGGTTCGTTATGATGTCTTCGCGTTTTGTTAGTGCCGCCGTCCTGGCTGGCCTGACGGCTTCCGTGATGGCGCAGCCTCATGGAGGTCGAGGCGGAGAGATTCCGGAGATCATCCGAAAGGTCATTAATGCCTCCCAAAAGCTGCGCTATAGCGGTAAGCGAAACGTAGAGTTTCAGAAAGGACCTGACTGGGATCGACACTTGGAGTACGTTCAAAAGGACGGCCCAAAAACGCGGATTGAATATCCCGAGAATGGCGTCTTCCGAGGACTAGTTATTGTCGAAACTGAGCGGGAGCGTAGGCATTACTATCCCGATCTGAATCAAATTGAAGTACTTCCCCCTCGGCGAGAGGCCATGTTGTCGCGCCTTGAAAAGATGTTCAACCGGCGGCGAGGTCGGCCTATCGATATCGATGTTGCCGACGGCGGAACTGTGGCGGGAAGGGACACGAAACTCATTTCAATCCTGGGACCAGACGGAAAGCCTTTCCAGAAAATCTGGGTCGATGAATCGACCTACCTTGTGCTTAAGCGCGTTGTTTATGATCGAGGAGGCCAGGCCGTTGGGACCTCTGAGTATGTAAGTGTCGACTACCGACCGAAGTTCGGGCGCAATACTTTTAGCCTTCAAGTAACGGGCGCAAAGATCGTCACTCCTCGAAATGAACTGGATCGACTTGTGGCGAAAATGGGTTTCCAAGGCATGACCTTGCCGCCAAAAGACCCATACAAACTGGAATCCTGCCGAATTCAGCGGATCGCTGGCCAGTCCGCACTCGTCCAAAACTACGTAAATGCGGATGGACAAATATCTCTTTACCAAGTTCGGGGAGCGCTTGATCCGAAGAAACTGCGCGAATTCAGTCGAGGAGACTTTGGGGTCTACTGCTGGCAAGAGGGCGGCGCTTCATTTGTGCTCATTGGCGATCTACCGACAGACGCGCTACGCAAAATTGCGGACCGCGTCACTTCCTAGGGCCGTAGCGAGCCATACGCTATACTGTTGAACGTGGCGGCACGCACTTTAGCCCGCCGGGCCCGCAAACAGAGTCCCGCTTGGTGGAAATGGACCAAGCGAACGATTGTCACTCTGTTCATCGTTGGGTGCGCCGGCGCACTCGTCTTTGGCTACATCTTTTATGGTGAGCTGCAGAAGGCCGAGAGCAAGATCACGAACCTTCCCAGCTTGATGGATCAGGTGGCGAAACAGCCTTCCTATATCTATAGCGCGGACAACAAGATCCTCTATCAGATCAGCGCCGAGTTTCGTAAGCCGGTCAAGTACGACGACATACCGGTTAATGTTCGAAACGCCGTCCTTGCCGCGGAAGATAAGCGATTCTTCGATCACGGTGGGGTAGATCCCATCGCCATTGGCCGAACGCTCTTTACAACCGTAAAGTCTCGGGCGATCACGCAAGGTGGCTCAACACTCACCATGCAACTGGCCAAGTTGCTCTACACCAATAGCGAAAAGACTTTCAAACGAAAGATGGGGGACGTGGCCATGGCGGTGGCCATGGAGCGCAAGTTGACCAAAGAACAGATCCTTGAGCTTTACATGAACAAGGTCTACTTTGGCGCGGGAGCCCATGGTATTCAGGCTGCTGCCGATGTGTACTTTGGCAAAACGGTCGATAAACTGACCATTGGGGAAGCTGCGCTATTGGCAAGACTTGTTCGGCGACCCAGCGACGAAAATCCTTTCCATAACCCCGAGCGAGCCATCGAAAATCGAAACGTCGTGCTTAGGATCATGCGCGACGAGAACATGATTACTAGCGAGGAATATGATAAGGCTCTGGCCGAGAAGCCGACTTTTACTCGTCGCATTAAGGGTTCCTCTGAACGGTTCTACAGAGCCAGATACTTCGTGTGGCATGTCCTTGAAACGCTTCACAAAGATCCTCGCTTTGAAGACATTAATCTCGCTGACGGCGGATACAAGATTTACACAACCCTCGATACACGGATGCAAAAGGTTGCGGAAGATGCCGTTCGGGAAACAGTGAGGGATCACAAACGCGACAAGGTGACGACGGCCGCGTTTGTGGCGATTAATTCTGAAGGAAAGATTTTGTGCGAAGTTGGCGGAGTCGACTTCGATAAGAATCAATATAACGTAGTGACGAGCGGCCTCCGCCAGCCGGGGTCAAGCTTCAAGCCCTTCGTTTATGCCACTGCCTTTTCCACGGGAGCGCTTGCTATCAACGGGACGGTTTCCAACGAAAGATTTACCTGGGAAATACCCGGAAGCAAAGGTTGGACTCCTCGCAACTCCAATAGCAAGAGTGGGGGAATCGTAAGCGTACAATCCGCCTTTAAGTTCTCGATGAATATCCCGGCAGCCCATGTCATGCAAATGACGGGACCGCAGAACGTATTGTCATACGTCAAGTCGAATTTTGGATTTACATCTCCACGGCTGGTGGGTCGCCCGTCAATGTGTCTGGGTGCGGAAGAGGTCTCACCATTGGAGATGGCTCGTGCATATAGCGTGTTTATGCTCCGTGGCGACCGCGCCGAACCTTACTGTATTGATCGGATCGTGAAGCCAAATGGCGAACCCATCCTGAACCGGCCGGTCATCACGAAGGGTGTGCTGGATGCGAATGTGAGCGATCAGATCGATGCTTTGATGCGCGCGGTGGTAACAAGTGGCACCGGTACCAGAGCCTCTATCGTTCCCAACGCTCGAGGCAAAACGGGAACGACGTCGGATAACCGGGATGCCTGGTTCTGCGGATATGCGGATGGAATTGTGGGTATCGGATGGGTTGCCAACGAAGTCCGACGACCAGGGCGCCCGGCGGGCTATCTACCGATGGGTAGTAGCGTTTTTGGCGGAAAGGTCACGGTCGAGTTCTGGGCTCAAATCATGAAATATGCCCAGAAAGAGTTCGGGCATGAGACGGACCGACCTTCGCTAAGCCGTATCATGGCGACCTTCCGAAGAGACGAACCCAAGCCGGATGAGCATCCGGACGACCCTACCGACCAGACCGATCCAATGGTCCCCACTCCCGATCAAATCCCTATCGAAGATCCGGGACAACCGGGAACCTTGCCGGCAACCGACCCCGCCAACGGTAACGGAACCGATCCGCAAGGGACGACCCCTCCGGTGTCTGATCCCAAGCCGCCGGTGACGACGCCAAACAAGCCAAAATCAAATCCCCCCGTTGACCAGAACACCAATGAAAAAGATATGGTTGAGGTTGAGATTTGTGCCGACACCGGAATGCGGGCGAGCATTTACTGTCCGGAAACGGTGACAAGGAAATTCCCTAAGGGCAAAGAGCCTCAAAAACGATGTACTAAGCACGGCGGTTAAGTAGACCAGGCATGTCTGTCATTCACCAGCCCAGAAAACCTGAATTGGACGCGAGAGTCCTCTTATTTCCTGCGATCCTTTTGGTGTTGCTTTGTGTGCTGTTTCTACGCCTCTGGTATTTCCAAGTTGTACGTTCAACCGAATTGACGGAAAGAGGAGAGGTTCTTAATGAGACCAGCATTCCAGAAATCGCTCCGCGAGGATTGATTTTTGACCGCAACGGGGTCCTCTTGGCTGGCGTTAAGCCTGAATGGGTCATCACCGCCATTCCAAAACTTGTAGATAGCGATCCGACCGTGCTGCCTCGCCTCGCTAAGCTCATTGGTGCTGACCCCAAGCGATTGAAGAACAAGGTTGAGGACGGTAATTGGAAGCCATGGTTGCCCACGGCCATCTACATCGGGGCTTCGACCGAGGTTGCCAGTCAAATCGCCGAGCGATGGGATGAGTTTCCGGGAATCGATGTGAAATCTCAGCCAATGAGATACTATCCCGACCCCACCTCATTTTCCCATTTGATGGGTTATGTATGGGTGCCATCTGAAAGCGATGTGAAGAGAATCAAGGCCATAGGGAAGGAACCTGCCGACTATGTGGGCAAGAACGGGCTCGAATGGCGTTATGAAGATTCGCTCATGGGGGTTCCCGGTGAAACGAGAATGGAACTGGATGCCAAGCGTCGGCCATCTAAGGTCATCGGAAGAGATGCTCCGGAACCGGGAAACCAGCTTGTCCTAAGTATCGACAAAAATCTACAGCAAACGGCAATGAAGGCGTTGGGTGATCACCGGGGCGCAGTTGTCGCTCTGGACCCGAACAATGGGGAAGTCCTCTGCATGGCAAGTACCCCGACCTTTGATTTGGAATTATTCAAGCATGGCATCAGTCATGCGGACTTTGATTCGCTCCAAAATAACCCAACGCACCCGTTCTTAAACCGGCCAATGCAGGTTAAATTTGCGCCGGGATCCACATTCAAAATCGTCACGGCGATTGCGGCGATGGAGAAGGGCATTTTTGATCCTAATCGAACTTACTTTTGCGCCGGTGGGATCAAGCTAGGCAACAAATTTATTAAGTGCTTGGGGCACCATGGCTCGATCTCGTTTGAGCGAGCCATGGCCAAGTCCTGCAATAGCTATTTCATGTCTCTGGCACTTCAAGTCGATCGAGACACGATGTTGAAAGCCGCACAGGAGGTTGGGTTTTATCAAAAGACTGGCATTGACCTAAACCCAGTCTCAGAAAGACGGGGAGACTTGCCCACTGAGCGTTACATGGCCCAGTATTGGCCGAAGTATCACTGGCCTCTCGCCGACACGGCCTATCTCGGAATAGGGCAGGGCATTTTGTCGGTGACTCCGTTGCAGATGGCAAACCTCATTGCCTTGGTTGCCAACAATGGCACGAACTTCACTCCGCACGTGGTCAAGGCAGTTCGCCACACCGGAGACAAAATGAAGATCGAGCCTGTTATTCCTGAAATCGCTCATGAGGTTAAAGGGCCGCCTGTGTTTTGGCATGAGTTGAAGGATGCCCTAGCGGAGGTTGTGGAGGACGGAACGGCTAGGCGGTGGGGACATATCGAGGGTATTCGGTGGGGGGGCAAGACGGGAAGTGCTGAGGAGAAGAAAGACAAGCTCACCCACAGTTGGTTTGTCGGATTCGCACCCTACGATCATCCTAAGATTGCTATTTGCGTCTTTGTCGAGCAAGGTGGGCACGGTGGAGATGTGGCCGTTCCTATTGCTAAAGCCGTGGTGCAACGCTACTTGGCTCCCAAGGATGCCAAACCTTCCTCCAATACTTTGCGGGCGCCTGCGACCTCATTGACTTTAGAAGAATCGCCCAAGGCGCGGTAGATCTGGGTAAGTTCGTCAGCAATTTTGAGCCCCTTATTGCATTTGTCGCTGGCCACCTGAGAGTCTTCCCCAGCCAGATTGCCGCCTGACTCTGAAAATCGCTTCACCTCGGGCACGGTGGCGGCCGCGTATCGGGCATAAAGATCGAGAGCACCTTGCAGCAAAGACGCTTTTTCCTCGGCCGATTTACTTCGGGAGGCCAGGTATTCGCGAGCATCGCATGTATCCGTTTCGATGAGTTGGGCGAGAGACTTCACTGTAAAGTAGGAGGTGCTTTCGACGGCAATCATTCGACGGGCGACTTTGTCGGCCTCCTCCAGGTTGCCCATCGATTGTAAGAGGGCGAGGTCCCGACTGAGGGCAGGGAGATTATTTGGGTCTCGAATCAGTGCCTGGCGAAGCGCACTTCTCGCAGATGCGTATTCCTGTTTTGACTCGTAAATCGCCGACAGTTGACGGTAGTTCTTTGGGCTCGGACTTAACTCAGCGGCCCGCTTGCTTGCCTCAAGTCTTTGGTTGGGATCCAGTCTGGCCAATAGAGCCCATGCCTCCCCATCGGTGGGGGTAATTCCGACCAACGACTTTGCAGCATCAGATGCTTCTGAATATGAACCCGCGCCAACGAGATACCGAATATTCGACTTCTGCAACTCTCCATAGGAGCAATATAGGATCCCAAGGATCGGAAGAAAAGAGAGAAGGGCAAGGGCGGTTCTGACTCCTTTAGGCGTGAATTCCGGCGCCACGGAATCTGCTCCAAGATTCAGGCCCACACCAAACAGGATAAAAATCGTAAGGCCGATGCCGAAGTAGTAAAGGTTACTTTCGAAGAGTCCTTGAGCCATGGTCGCCAGAACGGCGGAAACAATGCCTATTCGCAAGGCATTTGACTCAACGGTCATATTTCGAGCGCCACGCAAGACCAAGACGAGCCAGTACATCAGGAAGGCGAGGAACGTGGCAGCCGCAAGCGGACTTGCTTCAAAGGCAAGTTGGAGAATGCTGTTGTGAGTGAGCGCAGTTGGCGTAGTGAGTCCTGATCGGGAGCCTTCGGTCCCGTAGGTTCCCAGGCCGTACCCAATGGGACGCTCTTTCGTCGCGGCGACGCTCCCTTGCCAGAGCAGTTTCCTAAAGGTCCAGCTTTGTTCGGAGGTTTCTCCATAAGCAGTGACTCGACCCAGAGATGCGCCGCCCTTGGCGGTCGCATTTTTCATTTGAATTGCCTTGTACATCCCAAATGAAATGACTGCCAAGCCAATCACGAGCCCAGGGCCGACTACTTTCTTTATGCCCGGCATAAGGAACAGACTGAGAATGACGAAGCTCGAGACGCCCGCCAATCCAAAGGCCGCAAACCCAGCTTTCGAGCCGGTGAGAAGTAGCGCGATGCCGATAAGGACCGTGCTGAGGCCAACAATAAGCGACGGGCCGCGTTCTAAAGCCTGTAAAAGCAAGGCAACGCCTAACAGAAAACCAATGAGGAAAATTCCTGCCGCAGCGTTTGGGTTAATCCATCCCGCAAAGATTCGATAGGACGGCTCCGTGGCGCTGGCGGGCCAATACTCAAATCTAAGACCGTAGAGAGCAATGACCGCAATCCCGGCGAAGAGGCATGTGACCACCAGCCGCGGACCAGACTGACGCCCCAGTGCGGTCACCACGGTCAAAAAGGCCAAAGCATAAATGAGCCATTCGGTGAGGGCGGAGAATGAAACGAACTTGAAGGAAGAGAAGGCGACGGAAAGGGTCAGGAGCGCAAAGAAAGCAATTGTCAGGCCTAGAAGCCCAATATTCGGTAGCTGCAAGACAGATCGTCTGGACAATAAGTAAATCATTGCCGCTGCGATCAGAGCTCCCAAAATGAAGTGGCTAAACAGAGGCGTTTCCATCCCGGAGAGAAACGGTCCGCCCAAAGACGACCTCAACAGAGCTCCAAGACCTGGTTCTAAAGTCGTCCGGTCCGTCGAAATCTGCCCCCCAATGATTGGAATCAAAAAGGCGGCAATTGCCAAGAGAATCTGGGGAATGGTAAATCGCTTCAACGCTTTGATATCCATCGACGAATCACGTCGACCTTATTCTTGAATATGAACAGGCTCGCTCGCATCGATAATGCGAGAGCTGCTCCTGCGATTGCAAATGGGCGCAGAAGCACGCTGACCTCTGGCGCTTGGTTTTTGACATAAAATCGAAGCATTGATCGGTGAAATCTTCCGATCATCCGATTTGGCGCTTTGTCCGTGGATCGTCCGATGGCGTGGGTAATCACGCACGTGGGCAAGTAGACGACCTTCTTCCCGTGTTTCCATACTCTGAAACACCAGTCCACGTCCTCACAAAACATGAAGTATTCCGGGTCGAAGGCCCCTATCTCCTCGATAATGGAGTCCCGCACTAAGAAAGCTGCCCCGGAAACCCAGTCCACTTCGCGGGGCTCATTATGCTCCCAATCCTGCATGAGGTAGTCCCGTGTAAATCGATTGTTAGGAAACAGCCTGCCAAGCGGGGTGTTTCGGAAGAGTGCCGCCATTGGATTGGGGAACCTGCGACAGCTGTACTGCAAACTGCCATCTGGGTTGAGCAACTTAGGCGCCACGATGCCCACTTCTGGATGACCCTTCAAATAGACGAGCAAGCCCGAAAGGGCTCCGGGATGCACGATGGTGTCGGAATTGAGTGGCATCGCATGAGGAGCTTGTCGAATGCCAATGGCGTGATTTTGACCACCTGTAAATCCGAGATTTTGTAGCAAACGTTCGAGCCGTACCCAAGGAAACTCCCTTTCAACCATGTCCGGCGAGCCGTCTTCGGAGTTATTGTCCACCACGATTACCTCAAAGGGCGCTTCATCGCGTACCGCCTCGAGACTGGCCAGACAAGCCCGCAAATCGTCGATGGTGTTCCAACTGCAGATCGTAATGCTAATTTCTAAATCCGGCATCGTATCCCCGCGCCCGGACAAAAGCTCCGACCAGCACTACTCCAAAAACCAAATACATGAGGGGCGCGTTCCACCATCGAAGCTGATGTTTTCGCAAAAATCGCACCAGGCTGCGATGAGATTCCCAAATCATGCTTTTTCGAACCTGTTTGGTTCCTTCTCCCCCGTGGTGTATGACTCGAACCGATGGACTGTAGAGGCATGGCCAACCGGCTTGAGACATGCGAAAAAGGAGATCCACTTCATTAAAGAAAATTGGAAACGACTCATCAAACGGCTTATATGGATCACCGATGGAGACAAGGGCCTCTCGCCTAAAAAGAAGAAATGTGCCCATTGGCTGGGGCGCATCTTGCTCAAGATCGTAGTCAAATCCCGTCAGGCGATAACTGTCCCAGACCGTATTCGGGAATCGATTTGCGAGACCAAGGAGATCGCCGGCGATGCCCAAAAGTGATGGGAAACCCCGAATTGACTTCTGCACATCCCCATCTAGTCCAATTTGGCGTGCGCCTAAAGCCCCATGGTGTGGATATGTTTTGAGAACTTCGATCGATTTGTCCAGACTCTGATCATCGAACTCGGTATCCGGGTTCAGTGTTAAGAGCCAATTACCAGACGCTTCTTTGAACGCAAGGTTATTTCCCCTTGCGTATCCGGTGTTCATTGAACTGGCAACGAGACGAATGTTAGGAAATTCGTTGGCGACCATTTCTGCGCTACCGTCCGTCGAAGCATTGTCCACGACGATCACTTCAAAGGCATCAGTTGGAGGATGCTCCTGGATCGAGTGGAGGCAAGACCGAAGGAGATCGCGGGTATTCCAATTGACAATTAGGATACTGAGCACCGGGGGGCGATTTTACTCCACTGTAAATTTGCGGAGTTCCTGCCGATATATTAAGGGTTTGGGCGAATCAAAGCTGCTTCGTTTGAACTCCCGAGACCGTCCTTAACATGTGGTCAGCTATGTCATGGCAGGGTTGACAGGAATACCAGGTGATTGGTATCTTCTCTGTGTTTGCCAAGGACTCGGTCAAGAGGGGGCACGCCGAAAGGCGTAGAAGGAGGAAAATCTTGACGATTAAGCAGGTCGTCTTGAGCGCAAGTTTGCTCGTTGCAGGCAACGCGATTGCTCAGGACAAAACATACACCGTCAAAGACGGAGATACGCTCTCCGAGATCGCAAGCAAATTCGGCGTTAAAACCAAGGCAGTTCTTTCCGCTAATAACCTTGCCAGTGCCGATAAGCTAAAGCTGGGACAACAGCTTCGCATTCCCGCCGCATCGCCTGAATCCAAGGCGCCAGTGGCACACGCATCGAATCTCTACACCATTCGAGAAGGTGACAACGACGTTGTCATCGCCAAGCGCTTGGGCGTCACACCGAAAGCCCTTCGAGTTGCCAATATGGGCACGAAGTGGACTAATCTTCGCCCTGGCCAAACTCTGAAAATTCCCGGTGCGGATATGGGTTGGTTTGCAACACTGGCCCGAAGAACTCCCAGCGCCACGGTGGCTAAGAACACGCCAAAACCCGCAACTCCTGCGAAGAAGGCTGCCACTCCCGCGAAGTCAACAGTTGTTGCCAAGAGCTACAAGGTACGGGAAGGGGACAACGATTGGATCATCGCCAAGAAAGTAGGTACGAAACCTTCCGTCTTAAGGCAATTGAATCCTAGCGTCAATTGGGATTCTCTTCAGATCGGAAAGGTTGTGAGAATTCCCGGCGTAACTTCGACAACTCAAGTCGTAGCTTCAAATAGCACGTCCAAGGTCAAGAAGATTCGAAGTCGGTACGCTGTGATTACTGGGGACGCCGTCACCCTCCGACGAGGTCCAAGTACAAACTCTGGCGTAGTTACTCGGGTCGATAAGGGCACGCGAGTTACCGTGTTAGATAATGAGGGCCCCTGGTATAAGCTTCGATTCCCCCGCGGAACAGAAGCCTGGGTTCGCGGTGACCTTCTCGCATCGACTGCTGCACCTGTGGTGGCCTCTAACGCGCGTAAGTCAAAGTCGTCCAGTAAGCGGACGGTGGTTGCAAGCAACGAGCCGACACGCGCATCGAGCCGATCTTCTCGAACTCGCCGCAATTCATCGAGTTCCGCAAAGACTGCTCGCAGTAGCGGAAAGGTCGCTAATGTCGAAACGGGTGGCAATGGCCTGTTAGAAAAGGCAAAAACCTACCTCGGAGTTCGATATCGGTATGGAGCCGCCTCGCGATCGGCAACGGACTGTTCTGGTTTCACCTCTCAGGTTTATCGCAGCCAGGGAATCAACCTTCCCAGAACTGCGAAGGAACAATCCACTCGAGGGGCAGCTGTTGCCAAGAGCAATTTGAAGAAGGGCGATTTGGTTTTCTTTAAGACGAATCGTGGCACCCGAATCAATCACGTAGGGATCTATATTGGCGACGGAAAGTTCATGCACGCCAGTAGTGGTGGAGGACGGGTCATGGTAAGTTCCCTCAATGAGGGCTACTACCAAAAGCGGTATGCGGGTGGCAAGCGAGTGGCCAACTTCTCTTCTTCAAAAAAGAAGGAAGAACCTAAGAAGGAAGTGAAGAAAGAGGAACCTAAGAAGGAAGCTGTGGAAGCTCCTAAAGATCCGACGCCAGCTAAGACGGGCGACGGCGAAAATTAAGTTCTTCTGAAAATTCTCGCTCAAGTCCATCCTAGACCTAGGATGGACTTGAGTTTTTTAGTTCAAATCGACCATACTCTTCGAGCTTCTGGCCCGGTCGTCTAGTGGTTAGGATGCCGCCCTTTCACGGCGGAGATCGCGGGTTCGAGTCCCGTCCGGGCTACCACTTCTTATAAAGGCCTTCCGGCCTGCCCTGGTAAGGGTTCAAACACCGTCCACTTAATTTCTGGTAGAAGAGCCTTGAGGCGTTCGCTCAGTTGGACGCAACCAGGATGTTCCGTTGCAAAATGTCCAGCGGCAATTATTGGAATGGACTGCTCGTAGGCTTCGAGAGCCACATGCTGTCTCACCTCGCCCGTAATGAAAGCATCAGCGCCGGCGTCCCTTGCGGCCAAAAACTCTCCTTCCGCTGCTCCCCCCACAACCGCAACGGTTGAAATGCGTCGATCTGGCTTTCCCCAGGTCCAGCACCGAGTTCCAAGCACTCCATCTACATAGGCAGTAAAGGCGTCAAGGGATAAAGGCGTTTTTAGCTCACCGATCCTCCCTCCGGGCATTCCTGATTGCGAAGCAAGTCGAATAAAATCGTAGGCCGGTTCTTCGTAGGGATGTGCGTTTAGGAGTGATTTCTGAACACGACTCTGAAGGGGGGAAGGGCAGACCATCTCCACCCGGACCTCCTCAACCGTCTCAAGTGTCCCCGCCTGGCCAATGGTCGGGTTCGTTTCTGTTCCCCCGTAGAAAGAGCCCCTGCCAACTGATTGGAAAGAACACCGTGAATAAGCGCCAATGATTCCGGCACCCGCCGAGCTACAAGCATCAATGATCGAGTCTGTTGACTCCGGGGGGCAAAAGAAGACGAGCTTTAGCTCCTCGTGGGGGGCAAAAGAGCCAAACGGCCGAATGTTCTCAAGACATAGCTTTGCTGCCAAGGCATCGTTGATGCCTCCATCTGCAACATCCCAATTGGTATGTGCCGCGGCAAAAGAAATGCCCGCACGTATGAGTTCCAGTACCGTTTTACCCTCGGTTGTGGAATCGGTCACTGCTTTTAATGGGTCGAAAAGGAGTGGATGGTGGGTCAGGAGGAACTGGGCATCGCAATCAATGGCAAATCGGACGGCATCCAGCGAGCGGTCGAGGGAGACGACAGCACGTGAAACGGGCTGAGAACGACTTCCGACCTGAAGACCGATCTTGTCCCAGCTAAAGGCGCCGGAAACGGGGGCTATGGTTTCGAGAGCGTTGAGGACGTCCTGGACGGTTGTCATGGACCGGATTCTACGGGGGGAGGTCCTAAAAAAGCGAGAGCCGGGGTTTTAGGCCCCGGCTTTGTCAAGCTCTCGCGCTGAATAACTGTGCGGCTCTAATGAATGATTGCTGTGGAGTTGCCCCCGAGAACAAAAATCCGCCAGTTTTCTCAACGCCCGTTCGGAAACGGCGTCTAGTCCCTGCGGGCTTGTGAGACACAATCCCAACAAGGCATACGCTTCCTCTTCGGTGAGACTTAACCCGCCTGGTAAATCACCAGTAGGCATATGCTCCCTCCTTATTTAGAAGCTCACACCAACTATGACGCGATTTTCGTTCCATTTGATCCAAATGATTTACGCTTTTTGTGTTAAGACTTAAATCACCTGAAAATCACGAGGATTTTAACCGATCGGTATACTCTGACGATGCCTCAGGGTGAGTATTTACAATACGGTGGTCAAGCCATCATCGAGGGCGTTATGATGCGCTCTCCCAACTACTTCTCGGTGGCATGCCGTGCCCCCAATGGGCAGATTATCCAGAAGACCGAATCGTTGGAGAAATCCTGGATAGGGCGGCAAAAGTGGCTCAAGTTCCCCCTCTTAAGAGGCTCGCTTGCGCTCATCGACGCGATGTCGCTTGGAATCAAGGCGATGAAGTTCGCTTCCGACGTCCAACTCGATCCTGCCAACCAGGCCGCCGGAGAGGGGAAGGAAGTGGCAACGAGTCAGCCTATCCAATCAAATAAGAAGATTCAGGATGTGGCCGTCGGCGCAACGATGGTCGTGAGCTTCGCCTTTGCCCTCTTTATTTTTGTCTACCTTCCGAACTTGGTAGCGGAATTGGCGCCAAAGGCTTTTGGACCGCTGAGTGGGACCACCATCAATTTCATCGCGGGCATCATCAAACTCGTTTTCTTCCTTGGCTATATTTGGGCGATCGGAAGGATGAAAGAGATTGGTGAGGTCTTTAAGTATCACGGAGCGGAGCACAAGGCGATCAATACGCTGGAGGCCCACGAAGATCTCAACATGGAGAACTGTCGAGCTCAGACGCGGCTCCATCCACGCTGCGGAACCAGCTTTGCCATCATCGTTCTCTTGGTGAGCATCTTCTTGATGACCTTCGTTCCTCGTTATCCCGTCACGGGGGCTCCTGGCAATATGCTGAAGGATACGGGGCTTCGCTTCCTCATCGAATTGGCGATATTGCCTCTCGTGGCCGGTATTTCCTACGAACTCATCCGCTTTGCCGGCAAGTTTCGCAATCAGGGATTTGTGAATGCGATGTTCAAGCCGGGTCTATGGACACAGTTGCTCACAACCAAAGAGCCAGAAAGCGGCCAGATAGAAGTCGCGTTGGTGGCGCTCCAAGCGGTGGTAGATGCCGAGAGTTTGGCGAGAGAAGGGAAGACATCAACTGAGTCGGCCCCTGTGGTCGCTCAGCCAGCGAGTTAGCGTGCGCTCAAGAACCAGGTGAGCCACACGCCAAAGTAGGCGGCGCTCCCCCAAAGGCAAGCTTTACGAACGAAGGGGCGATTGTGTTTGGCATACCAAGCCAACGCCACCCACGCAACGACAAGCGTGAGGCCCTTCACTAGAGCAAACAGAATCTCGCTTCGCTCAATAAAGACCCGCATGAGTGGGTTGAGTTCCACGATCTGACCACGAGCGTGAAGGACCGCCGTGGTGATCAGATCCACCAAACCAATTCCAATCAACAAGAGGATTGAGCGGGTCGGAATGACGAGGTTCATACCCATAGAATAAGGCAACCGACGGGCCATCGTTTGTTTCCGCGATGGATTTCATGAAGGCGTCGGCAATATCTCGTGCTTTTACCGATGAGCATTTGAAATGGTTGAGCAGAAGGCTTGCAATAACCGCTTCACCTTTGGCGTTCTTGACATAGCCAGAGAGCGACACAACCATATCGAGGGTGCCCGTTTTCCCGTGGAAATCAATACCTTTGAGGCGAGTCTTTAGGGTTCCGCTTTCCGGCGATGCAAGACAGCTTTTCCATAGCGGAGCGGTCGGCTGATTGTTGGCCCATTGGAGCAATTTTGCGATCGCTCGTGACGTGACCAAATTGTGGCGACTCATCCCACTTCCATCGAAATAGCGGATATCCGCCGGGTCGACACCGACGGTCTCAAAAAGGAAATTTTCCACTCTCTCGCGGCCGTGCCCGTACGGATCGTCAGAAATGTCTTCTCGCTTGGCGGTTGCCATGAGCATCAAATTTTCTGCCATGTTGTTATCGCTATTGACCAAGCATGTCTTGAGGATCTCAGGAAGAGGCTTGCCCTTGATGACAAGGTCTGGCGCTCGCGATGGCACGGTGGTTACGGGATAAAATCTTCGACCGAGCACGGATGCGGCCGCTTCGTCGGGATCGGGCAGAGCTAACGTGTCGAGTCGGATTTTTGACTTGGGGAGAGTCGGGCTGTAGCGCAGGATCTTCTTAAGAGGATCATAGACCGTCTTTCCAGAGCCGAGTGATTTGTCCCGGACAAGTTTGACGCCAAAGGATCCAGGAATGAGCTTTGGTCGGCCATTCTCCGACCACACCTCGAATGCAGATTGATCGAAGCAAAATGCGGTCACCTTAGCTGCATAGCGGTTTGGAAGATCATCTACTTCCCAAGAATCTGGTACGCCGATTCGATATGCTTGCTTCACGTAAACGGGCAATCGCCCGTCCAAGTGGAGATCCTTTCTGGCCTGGAATAGTTGCGCATAGGTAAGGGAAGGGTCGCCCATCGACTCGACGACAATTCGGTCACTCTGTTTCCAAATCTTGGTTTTCGGCACAAAGTCAGGGCCAAGCGTGGCAAGGGCATAGGCACAGGAGATCAATTTCTGATTGCTCGCAGGTACGACTCGCAAGTCGGTGTTGCGTTCATAGAGAACCGTGCCATCTAGCGCCTGTACGGTTGCGCTATAGACTGCGCCTTTAAGCTCTGGAACATCGAGGACGGGGTCCAGGTTATAAACGGCGAGTGTTAGGAGCAGGGAAACGATCACACGACCGGTTTACCCAAACTTACAATTCTTCTGGGAACACTGGCTCGGGAATATGATCAAATTCTCCGGCTTCTATGTCGCGAGCCATGAGCCGGGCAAACTCTCGTAGTTGCGGCTCGGGATCATCTTGGGCGGCTTCCCGCAGTGCGAGAACGATCCCAGTGCGAAGTTCAGGCTGCCATTCGACCACGTGGAAGAGCCCATGGATAGCGCTCCGCCGTCCAACCTTGCTTGGAGCGGCCAGACACTCTAGCAAGACAGGTCCACCGTGCTTGTGGGGCAGGTGCCCGCCAAGAACGACACCAGCTTTGTAGATTGTACGGGCGTAGTCGTCTTCGGCGTCCCAGATGAGGTCTCGCATGGCTTGAACGGCCAACTCTTGCTCCTTTTCGTCGCGACAGATGCTGGGTAGATCCTCAAACAGGTCCAGTACGCACCATTGGGCAGATCTCCGATAAGGATGTTTGCGGTCTTGCAGAATGGCGATGAGCGCCGGTGTAAAGACCCGTTGACTGGCATGAGTCTCTATCTCCGTCCGAGCTTCATTTGCTACGTCCCGATCCTCGCAGTAGAGGAGTGTGATGAGCTCGGATGGGCTCAAATCCCTGATGTGCCCGACAAACCTTCCTTCTTGCCCAAGCGTCTGATTGATCTTGATTTGTCGCTGGAAAAGAGGCTCCGCACTTCGTTGAAGGTTCTTGAGCATCAATTCGAGGTTGTCGCCTCGGTCCTCATGCCAGATCGCCTCGCAACGGCCAAAGGTGCCGTAAGGAGTCTGGGCAACCACCACTTCGAACTTCTCACCATGAGCCTCAAAGGAGGCGGCGCCCGTCCAATCCGAAGCTAGCACGTGATACTCATAGCTAATCGGATGCGGTGGCCAATGAAACTTGATGCGATGGTTGGGTTTGACGGCGGTCGTCTTGCCGCCGTTCAGAGCAATCGTTCTCTCGATAAAGGAGTGCAGGTCCTCGACTACTTGCCGAGCCGCTTCTTCGACTTGATTGCTCATGGTCATCGAATTTAGTTTAGCGGATCGGCAAGTGTTTGTACTTGGTTAGGCTGAGACCGGTTCGGAGGACTCAAAAGTGAACGAGCCATCGGCATAGTCCACATTGACCACCGATCCGTCTTTCACCTGACCACCCAGAATCTGCTGCGCCAGCGGATTCATGATGTCTCGTTGAATGGCCCGCTTCAGCGGACGTGCTCCGTAGACGGGATCGAATCCTGCCGTCGCCAACTCCAGATAGGCGGCGTCCGTCAGATTCAATTCGATACGTCGCTCCTCCAGTCGCTGCATCAACTGACTTAGCTGGATGCGCACGATTTGCTTGATCTCATTCGCCCCCAGCGAGCGGAAGATGATGACGTCATCCAATCGGTTAACGAACTCGGGACGGAAGAATGCTCGGACCTCTTCCATGACCCGGTGCTTGGTCTCTTCCCAAGACCGTGGCCCGTCTTCATGACCCAATGGATCGGCATAGTTGTGTGAACCCAGGTTGCTGGTCATGATGACCACCGTGTTCTTGAAGTCCACCGTTCGTCCCTGGCCATCGGTCAATCGACCGTCGTCCAGCAACTGCAAAAGAACATTGAACACTTCGGGGTGCGCCTTTTCAACTTCGTCCAGCAAGACGACCGCATAGGGGCGTCTTCGCACGACCTCCGTCAACTGGCCACCCTCTTCGTATCCAATGTATCCAGGAGGGGCGCCGATCAGTCGAGCCACCGAGTGCTTCTCGCCGTACTCGCTCATGTCGATTCGGACCATGGCCTTTTCGTCGTTGAACAGAAATTCGGCAAGGGCCTTGGCGGTTTCTGTCTTTCCAACGCCCGTAGGACCGAGAAAGAGGAAGGAACCGATGGGACGATTGGGATCGGCAAGGCCGGACCGCGAACGCCGAACGGCATCCGAGACCACCCGCAGGGCTTCGCTTTGCCCCACCACGCGCTGCTCCAAGAAGTCTTCCATTGAGAGAAGCTTCTGCATCTCTCCTTGAAGGAGCTTGCTCACCGGCACGCCGGTCCACTTGGAAACGACCTCGGCGATGTCCTCGCTATCGACCTCTTCCTTGAGCATTTTCCCGCCTTGCTGGACGCGAGCCAGTTCGCTGGTCTCTTCCTCCAGCTTGCGGTTCAGCGCAGGCATCTTTCCGTGCTGGATCTCCGCCGCCAAGGCGTAGTCACCCGCTTCGCTAGCGGCTTGGAATTGCGCCCGAAGATCGTCGAGCTGTTGCTTGATCCCGCGAACGCTCTCAATCTTCTCCTTTTCCTTCTGCCAGACCGCTCGCATTGCGCTTGACCTTTCGGACAATTCCGCTAATCGCTTTTCGGTTTGCTCCAGACGTTGCTTGCTGGCATCGTCCTCTTCTTTCTTAAGGGCCTCTCGGTCGATTTCAAGCTGGCGCATCTGACGCTCGACTTCGTCGATATCCGCCGGAACGCTGTCGATCTCGATCTTGAGACGAGATGCCGCCTCGTCCACCAAGTCGATCGCCTTGTCCGGCAGGAAGCGCTCCGTAATATAACGGTTGCTCAGAGTCGCCGCCGCCACGATCGCGGAATCGGTGATGCGCACGCCGTGATGAATCTCGTAGCGCTCTTTCAAGCCACGAAGGATAGAAATCGTCTCCTCAACCGAGGGCTCGTCCACTAGGACCATCTGGAAGCGTCGCTCCAGCGCCTTATCCTTCTCTATATAGAGTTGATACTCCTTGAGGGTGGTGGCGCCAACGCAGCGCAGTTCGCCGCGAGCCAGCATCGGCTTCAGCATGTTCGCCGCATCCAAAGCTCCTTCCGCCTTTCCGGCGCCAACGAGCGTATGCAGCTCATCGATAAAGAGGACGATCTGACCGGCTGCATTCTTGATCTCGTCCAGAACCGCCTTGAGGCGATCTTCAAACTCGCCGCGGTATTTGGCTCCCGCCAGCATCGCGCCTAGGTCAAGGCTAATGATCGACTTGTTACGCAGGCTCTCCGGTATATCGCCACTCACGATTCGTTGGGCCAAACCCTCTACGACCGCCGTCTTACCCACGCCCGGCTCACCAATAAGAACCGGATTGTTCTTCGTTCTTCGGCTTAGGACCTGAATGACGCGCCGAATCTCCTCGTCGCGGCCAATAACCGGATCGAGCTTGTTCATGCGGGCACGAGCGGTCAAATCAACGCCGTATTTCTCCAGAGCCTGATAATTCTGCTCCGCGCTCTGGCTAGTGACCCTTCGTCCGCCGCGGAGGTCCTCCACGGCGGCCAGCAAATTCTGCTTGGTGATTCCGTTGGATCGAAGTAGCTTTCCAGCCGCCCCCGTCTCGTCGACGATCGAAAGGAGCAGGTGCTCCGTGGAAATGTATTCGTCCTGCAGGCTGTCCGCTATCGAGAACGCTTCGGTGAAAACTTTGGAAAGACGGGAGCCAATGCTTCCACCATAATTCACCGAGCCGGAGACCTTCGGCAAACTCTCCAACTCGCGTTGAACTTCGGACTTGATGACATCCGCATCCACGCTGAGTTTTTCGAGAAGCGGCCGGGCGACGCTTTCTGGTTGAGTGAGCAAAGCCAGCAGCAAATGCTCCACCTCAACGCTGGAGTGCTTGTACTTCTCCGCGTAGGTCTGCGCCTCCTGGATGGCCTCTTGTGATTTTAGGGTTAGTTTGTCGAATCGCATATCTTGAGTCTTGTAGTGTCAAATGATTGGACACTAATCACACTAACGCTTACCGATTTAATTTGGTTTCATTTTCCGATACAAAAATCGCGAAAGATTCTTTCAATCATGTCCGGGCTCGCCGTCTCCCCTGTAATTTGCCCCAATTCCGCCATTGCCGCTCGTAAACTCACCGCGGCCAAATCGTCAGGGCGAGGAGAGTTTAGGGTTCCTCGGGCATCCGCCAACTGAGCCTTCGCCTCCCGAAGGTGCTCCCGATGGCGTTGGGTCGGTACCGGCAGTTGCTCGGGACCGCCGGAGAAACGCTCCTTGATCCCATTGAGAAGGAGATTGATCCCTTCCCCCGTCAATGCCGAAATCCCGAGCTGATCCTTTGGGAATGCACCGAGGTCGATCTTATTGGCGATTACGAGCGCCCCCGAGTTCTCTTGAAGGAAGAGGGAGTCCTCCGCCGAGAGTCCTTGGCCTGCATCATAGACAAACCAGATCCAGTCGGCCTGAGCCGCGGCCGCTCGGGACCGTTGAATGCCAATGGACTCCACCATATCGTTAGAGTCTCGCAATCCCGCGGTGTCGATAAGAACCACATAGTTTCCCTCGATGTCGAGTTGTTCTTCCACATAGTCTCGCGTTGTCCCCGGAATTTCCGTGACGATCGATCGATCTGCACCCAGCAGTCGATTGAGGAGGGAAGACTTCCCGGCATTCGGAGGACCTACGATGGCGATTCGGAGGCCTTCCCGCACGATCCTCGCCGATTGGGAGCGTTCCAGCAGAGCTTCAATAGAGTCCGTCACCGAATCAAGCCTTGGATTGAGGTCACCCAGATCAACCTCGCCGACTTCCTCGCTAAAGTCCACACTCGCTTCCACCGCCGCCAGAATTCCTGTCACCTGGTCGGATAGGTCTCGAACCACCCGGTGAAGCGCCCCCTCGCGGTGGAGGTTCGCTAATTTCATCTGGGCGGCCGTCTGCGCCTCAATCGTATCGCGGACCGCTTCCGCCTCCGTTAGATCGATTCTTCCGTTCAGAAAGGCTCGCTGAGTAAACTCGCCCCCCTCCGCCGCTCTTGCTCCGTGATTCAGGCATTCATGAAGGAGCCCTTGAATTGCCGCACGTGAGCCGTGAATGGAGAGCTCAACCGATTCTTCCCCCGTGTAGCTTCGCCCCGCCTCAAACATCACCCCATAGCCGTCATCCCCGGTTGAGAACCCTCCGTAATAGAGGTGGCGTTCCTGAGCTTCACTCGGGAACCCCTTGAAGACGCTTCTCCCGATGGACCAAGCCTCAGAACCCGAAAGCCGAATAACGGAGACCGCCGCCGGACCGGGGCCAGTGATGGGAGCGACGATCGTATCGAACAAGGAACTCATTCCCCTTCATTCTATTCAGGCCGGGCCTCCCAGGCCCTTAACGGCGTAGTAATAAATAGGAAGTAAACTGAGCCCATGAAGCTGTTCGTAGACACTGGAGATCTAGAGGAAGTCAGGCAGGCCGCCGAGTGGGGCATCTTAGATGGCGTCACCACCAACCCCACGCTCATTGCAAAAACCGGCAAGGGCTTCCGTGAAACCGTTCTTAAGATCTGCGAATTGGTGCCCAATGGCGATATCAGCGCCGAAGTCGTGGCGACGGACTACGACACCATGCTGAAGGAAGCGTTGGAGATTTCAAGCTGGAATCCTCAGATCGTCGTCAAGGTCCCCTTGATCGAGCCGGGCATCCGCTTAGTTAGCACCCTCGCCGATAAGGGCATCCGAACGAACGTCACCCTCGTCTTTAGCCTTTCCCAAGCTCTGATGGCTGCCAAGGCGGGCGCGACCTACATCTCCAACTTCGTGGGCCGAGTCGATGACATGAGCGACGATGGAATGGATGCGGTGGTCGATACGGTCCGAATGGTGCAGGAGTACGGGTTCGAGAGCGAAGTCCTCGTGGCCAGCGTCCGGCACCCCCTGCATGTGGTTCAAGCGATCCAAGCGGGCGCCCACGTCTCGACGATGCCCCTCAAGATCATGCAGATGCTGTTTAAGCATCCATTGACCGATAGCGGCTTGAAGCGATTCCTCGATGACTGGAACGCCGCTGGCCTGAGCATCTTTGAGAAGGCGAGCGTCTAACTTGTAGATCGAATCTCTCGATCACCTGGTCTTAACGGTCCGCGATTTATCGCGGACCGTTTTGTTTTACGAGCGCCTGGAGTTCGGTAGGGAAGTATTCGGGCAGTCGGGGATCAGAAGATCAACCTTCACGGAGCAGGGAAGGAGTTTGAACACAAAGCCGAACGCTCCACCCCAGGGGCCATGGACCTGCTTTCGTGTGACCGGGGACATTCAGAGCCTCCAGCAGGCTCTCCAAGAGGCGGAAGTCACCATCCTGGAGAGGCCAGTCGTCAAGTGGGCGCCAGGGGGGTTATCGATTCCTTCTCTATAAGGGACCCGGATGGGAATATCCTGGAGTTCTCTACGCAAGCAGCGCACTAAGGGCCAAGGGCTAAACTGCGCGAATGAGATATCAGGATCAGTTGGTAAAGCAAACGCAGAAGGCCGCTGATGACATTTGCCGCTCCGCTCTCGCTGTGCCCTTAGATAAGTCCGACTGGGCGCCGGGAGGCGAGGCCAGGTCCGCACTGAACCAGATGCAAGAAGTGGCAACTCAAGTCGCCTGGTTCCTACCTATCCTCCGGGACCGACAGATGCCGGACTTCGACGAGCACGCGCGTAAAGAGGCGGTTCGCATTCGACAGTCTTACGATACGGTTGAGAAGTGTGTGGCCGAGGTCCGCCGTTCCACCAGCGAGTTGTCGCAAGTCATCGCCACATTTCCGGATTCGGCGATGGAAGACGAGATCACTCTCCCTTTTGGAGGAGGCATGGTCTTGACCATGGCGGACGTCTTGGGCCTGCCCTATTGGAACATGGTCTATCACCTCGGCCAAATCAACCAGATCCAGCTTTTGCTGGGCGACCGCGAGATGCATTGAGGAAGGGCCCCAGTCCTAGGACCAGATAGGGTGGGGCCCTGCGCGTAGCTTTACTTGAAAAACCTGAACGGATCGTATTTGGGCTCCAGTTTCGGGAAAGAAAATCCAAAAACTTTTGAGGAAATTGAGCGAAGTGCTTGACACCTATGGATCGCGCTGGTATCATTTCCTCTTGTCGCTGACACGAAAGAGACGCGACCTGAGAAAGAGAACTTTGAAAATTACATAGTGGTTTAAAGAAGCATACATCGAGCACTCGATAAAGCTGCGAGTGAAATTTAAGCTTAAGAAGGTGTACGACGAATGCCTAGGGACAAGATGCCGATGAAGGACGCGAAAGCGGCGAAACGCCCAGGGGAGCTGCACAGAAGTGTTGATCCTGGGATATCCGAATGAGGAAACTCCTCCAGAGTAATGTTTGGGGATCCGGTTCTGAATACATAGGAATCGTGAAGGCAACCTGCTGAACTGAAACATCTAAGTAAGCAGAGGAAAAGAAATCGAAGAGATTCTGCAAGTAGCGGCGAGCGAACGCGGAAGAGCCTAAACCAAGGGGTTTACTCCTTGGGGTCGTGGGGCCACTACTACCATCCCCCTCGAATTGAGGTCTAGAACTTCAGTTCGAGGTTGGTAGAAAAGAAGATCGAAGCTAGTTAAAAGAAGAGCATTGGAAAGTGCCGCCATAGAGGGTGATAGCCCCGTATTTGAAAACTCAGATCGAATTCAAGTGGTACCCGAGTAGCACGGAGCACGTGGAACCCCGTGTGAATCTGCGCAGACCACTGCGTAAGGCTAAATACATCTTGTCACCGATAGTGCATCCAGTACCGTGAGGGAAAGGTGAAAAGAACCCCGGGTAGGGGAGTGAAATAGAACCTGAAATCGTACAACCTACAAACAGTCAGAGCACCATGTCTGGAGTAATCCAGTCAAGTGTGATGGCGTACCTTTTGCAGAATGATCCTGCGAGTTATTGGTGTTGGCAAGGTTAAGGCGTTTAGCGCCGGAGCCGGAGGGAAACCGAGTCTGAATAAGGCGCCAAGTCAGCATCAGTAGACCCGAAACTGCGTGATCTAGCCATGGCCAGGTTGAAGTGTTGGTAACACAACATGGAGGACCGAACTCATTGACGTTGAAAAGTCTCGGGATGAGCTGTGGTTAGTCCGGTGAAATGCCAATCGAACGCAGAGATAGCTGGTTCTCCCCGAAATGCATTTGGGTGCAGCGTTTTGCGTTGTGCTTAGGGGGTAGAGCACTGAATGGGCTAGGGGGCTTACCCGCTTACTGAACCCAACCAAACTCCGAATACCTAAGTATAAGCAAGGCAGTGAGACTACGAGTGATAAGATCCGTGGTCAAAAGGAAAACAATCCAGATCGACAGCTAAGGGCCCTAAACGATGACTAAGTGTGAAACGATGTGAGATCGCGTAAACAGCCAGGAGGTTGGCTTGGAAGCAGCCATCCTTTAAAAAGTGCGTAACAGCTTACTGGCCGAATGTGATCTTGCGCGGATAATGTAAGGGGGCTAAAGTCATCTCCCGAAGCTTCGGGATCGTAGTAATACGATCGGTAGGGGAGCGTCGTGTACAGCAGTGAAGCTTGAGCGGAAGCACAGGTGGAGCGTACACGAGTGAGAATGCAGGAATGAGTAGTGATAACACAGGTGAGAATCCTGTGCGCCGAAAACCTAAGGTTTCTCCGGCTATGTTCGTCAGACGGAGGTTAGGCGGTCCCTAAGGCAAGGCCAGAAGGCGTAGCCGATGGACATCCGGTCGAAATTCCGGACCCAGTGCATGGGCAATGGGAGGACGCTTCTTGATATCCGATCCCGCACCGTTGGTTGTTGCGGGCTAGACCTAGGCTGGGCCAGATGAAAGTTTGGCGGAAAGGCCGAAGTCGGCGAAGGAATCTCTTCGGAGTGAACGAAGTCGGATTGAGGGGGGCCGAGAAAATCCCCACAGCAATACCATGTATCTGACCGTACTGCAAACCGACACAGGTAGGTGAGTCGAGGAGACTAAGGCGTTCGAGAGAACTCTCGTTAAGGAACTAGGCAAACGAGCCCCGTAAGTTCGCGATAAGGGGCGCCCCGCAAGGGGCCGCAGCGAAGCATCCCAGGCGACTGTTTACCAAAAACACAGGTCTCTGCTAAGACGAAAGTCGAAGTATAGGGGCTGACGCCTGCCCAATGCCAGTAGGTTAACAGGAGATGTTAGGGGCAACCCGAAGCATTGAATCGAAGCCCTGGTGAATGGCGGCCGTAACTCTAACGGTCCTAAGGTAGCGAAATTCCTTGTCGGCTAAATACCGACCCGCATGAAAGGCGTAACGACTTGGGAACTGTCTCAACGAGAAGCTCGATGAAACTGTAGTGCCCGTGAAGATGCGGGCTATGCGTAGTAGGACGGAAAGACCCCGTGGAGCTTCACTACACCTTATGATTGTAAGCTGGGTGTAGATGCAGAGCGTAGGTGGGAGCTTCGGCGCCAATGGAACACCACCCTTCTGCATCTGGTTTACTAACCGTTCCCCTCATCTGGGAACGAGACCATCATAGGCGGGTAGTTTGACTGGGGCGGTCGCCTCCGAAAGAGTAACGGAGGCGCCTAAAGTTGCACTCAGGCTGGTTGGAAATCAGCCGTTGAGCGTATAGGTATAGAGTGCGATTGACTGCGAGACACACAGGTCGAGCAGGGACGAAAGTCGAGCTAAGTGACCCTCTGATTGTGCGTGGGCACGTCAGGGTTCATCGGATATAAGCTACCCCGGGGATAACAGGCTGATCTTGCCCGAGCGCTCACAGCGACGGCATGGTTTGGCACCTCGATGTCGGCTCGTCGCATCCTGGGGCTGTACACGGTCCCAAGGGTTCCGGAGTTCACGGATTAAAGCGGCACGCGAGCTGGGTTCAGAACGGCGTGAGCCAGTTCGGTCCCTATCCACTACGCACGGAGGAAATTTGAGAGGAGTCGCTCTTAGTACGAGAGGACCGGAGTGAACCGACCTCTGGTGTACCAGTTGTTCCGCCAGGAGCATACGCTGGGTAGCCACGTCGGGCAGTGATAAGCGCTGAAAGCATCTAAGCGCCAAGCACACCTCAAGATTAGATTTCCCATCTTATGAGTAAGACCCCCGGAAGACTACCGGATGATAGGTCGCAGCTGTAAGCGCAGTAATGTGTTAAGGTAAGCGATACTAAATGGTCGAGGGCTTAATACCTCGCAGTTTTACCGAGTGTTTGATGTATGTTTCTTTAAGCCACTGTGGAATTTTCTAAGCGCTCTGCGCTCGAACAGTTTCTATTCGGGTGGCCATAGCGAGAAGGAAACACCCGTTCCCATTCCGAACACGGCAGTTAAGCTTCTCAGCGGCGGAAGTACTTGGAGGGCAGCCTCCCGGGAGATAAGCGCGTTGCCCGGATAGATAACCTTTTAAAGCCTCACCTTAGGGTGGGGCTTTTTACTTTTTCAGTACTCTTGGTATGCTGAATGGGTGATTAAGTGTCCTTCTTGCCAAGCTTCTCTTCCAGACTGGACCCAAAAGTGCCAGTTCTGCCAGACCGACGTTGCAAAGGTAGCACGTCCAATTGCCGCCACGAACAGTAAGACACAACGTTCGGTAGCTTCCTGGATTTGGGGGGCTTACTATTCTTTGGCCGTCTTTTATGTGGTCAGTGGAGGTTACGATGTGGCGATGGTGTTTGTGAATGCCAATCGAGTCATCCTGGGCGAAAAATTAGGCTTTGGATTCTGGTCCTACATTGGTCTAGCGATTGGCGGGCTAACCTCGCTTTTAGGGATTGGGTTGCTCCTGCGCCTGGAGCTTGCAAGGGCCATTGTAAACTTCTTTTGTGGTTTGCAGATTCTCTTTGGCTTACTAGGTTTGGCAGGCTCGGTATTGGGAACCATGTTCGCGGGCGCTTTGGGTCTTGTGATGGTCTTTATGCAGATCGTACAGATCGCCGCTGCCGCATTCATGATATACGTGATCGGTGAGACCGAGAGAGTTGGTCCCAGCATTTAGGCCGAAGGCTTGGTAGAGGTAAGCCCTCCCGGCTTATGCGTCGGGAGGGCTGATCGTCAGTTCTTATCGGCTGGCTTGTCGCTAACCTTCTGGTTGGAACCGCCTTTCATCTCGCCTGACGAAGGCTTTATGTTTGCCGCCTTGAGATCCTTGGCCATACTCTCGCTGGTATCGAGAGATTGGTTGCCGCAGCCTATAAGAGCCATCAAAGTGGTGCTTGCTAGAACGGCAAGAATTATTCGAGGTCCCATATGAACTTGTCCTTGTCGGTGCGAGTCCCTCGCCGAACGCCAACTCCATACGTGGAGCAACCCTCAGTAATCGACTTGATCGACTTCGCCTTCACGTGCGTGTCGGCGTATCCAATAATCACATGGCCATCGACAAGACCAGGTAGTCCGGGCACTGCCGTTTGGTTGTAAAAAGGCCAGAGACCTCCATAGATCAGCCAGTTATTGGTAGTCGCCCAACCTGTGCCGTAGCTCCAGAGATCGGCTCCGAACTTTGACATAGGCGACAGTAGGTTTCCGCTCTCGTCGAGCCAGCATGGAGTCTCAATAACCCAGTTGCCTCCTCCGGTTGGACCGCCATTGGCGACTCGATCCCAAATAGAAGTTCCCCACATCAAGGTGTTTGCTGTCTGGGCCACTTCAGTTTCGTTTACGCTTCCAGAACCCACATATCGATCCGTTGAGGCTCGATAGACCCACGGACTGAAGAAGGCGTAGTTGTATCCAATATTGGCGCGGACTCCGAGTGCGTACGCTTTTTGAACGGCGCTGGCCGTTGCCAAAGTGCAACCCATATATAGGCACTGATCGGTTATTCTTTGATTCTCACTTTGCCAGGGATCCATCGGATCGATAGCGATCTGTGTATTCTTGATATAGGGAGCCATTTGCTGAAGGGGAACCGTATCGGGAGGACCGTAACCCCAACCGGGACCGTTGATACTGCCGCTATTGGACAACATAAATGTGCCGTCATAGTCGGTTGTATACATGGCCACAGCTACGCCAGCCTGCTTGAAGTTGCTAATGGCTTGAGTCTTTTTCGCAGCAACTTTGGCTTGCGCAAAGACGGGAAAGAGAATGGCTGCTAAGATCGCGATAATGGCAATCACGACCAACAACTCGATGAGCGTAAACGCTCTTCGTTTCATTTATTCACCTCGGCTAATTGAAAGATAAAACCATGATCAAAATTGATCATGCGATGCCGGAAGTATATAGGCATCCTGCAGCAATGCCAAGGCAAAAATGCTAGCGGTCAAAAAATAAGAATTCGTCCGAGAAGTTCCCGGACGAATTCTTTGCTTCACAATACTGCGAAGAGGTTTACTTCCCGGCGGGTTGCGCAGGGGTTGCGTTTGAGGTCGGAGCCGGGGCGCCGCCCGGCATCTCATGACGAAACTTATTGGTGCCTGCGATGCTTGCCTTTGGATCGTCGTTAGGTGCAGATCCGCACCCAACCGCGACTAGGCAAACCGTTGCAAGGGCGATAAGAAGAGTCGTTTTCATTGTTAGGGAAGAGGCATCTTGTCGTGCCAGGGAATCGTGAAGAGCCAGTAGCCGTCGTCCATACGTCGCTTCGGATCGGCGTTGGTGTCACCAATCGCGTACCAAGTCAAAGCGGTGTGCTTCATATACTTCGCATGTCCATCGGCATACGCGTAGTTGGCGCCGTCATTGAACGTTTTGTCCGTGCCGTCGGTTAAGTCGTCGATCTTCCAGGCTGCCCAGCCGCCATCTTGCGTCGAGCCGTCCAGGACGTACCAGTGCGGGTTAGCATAGGAGACTCGGTGAGCTGTGCGATGGGAGCGGTAGAGAATAACGCCGGCAACATCAGGGCATTGAGTCTGGCTGGCGAACGAGAAACCACCATTAAAGATGTAGTTCGTTTTGGTCTGATTCTTGGTTCCGTCCCAAATGTCGTCGTTGCCAGAAACCGGTCCGTTGTTAGCTGGGCTAACAAGGATGTCTCGGTTCTTGGTATAGGGATAGATGGCTCGAGTCCACATGGACGTGTAGTCCAGGCTCGGATCATCCCAACCCAAGGCGAGTCCAGAACCCCAGAAACCGTTGTAGTTTCCGGTGGGACCATTCTTGACCAAAGAGTTTCCGGTGAACAGATCATCATAGTCCGCGGCATAGGTGAGCTGGGCAATGGCAATCTGCTTCATGTTGGAAAGATCAGAAGATTTCTTGGCTGCGGCTTTTGCCTGAGCAAAGACAGGGAACAGGATTGCGGCCAAGATCGCGATGATAGCGATAACGACCAAGAGTTCAATAAGGGTAAATGCCCTATTTCGAGACTTCATATAAGACCTCATCAAATGTTTGTTTGAGAGAAATTCAGGCTAAATATGCACCTGTTGAACCCTTTATCACCAAGGGTGCGTCCACTAACACGTGGCGTGGCACAAATGGTTCGGGACGACCAATGCGTTCAAGTAATCGATCGACCGCGATCCGGCCGATCTCTTCAAAGTGTTGGCAAACAGTAGTGATATGACCGCCTGATGGCACCCAACGAAGGAACCAATCGAAGCCGACAATAGAAAAATCTTTCGGGACCGAGTAGCCATTCTCAAGCACAGCATCGTACAGATGCATGGCAATTTGATCATTGATCGCGAATATTGCTGACGGGCGATCTTGAGTGGCGATCAATTGTTTGACAAGTTGATCTGCCGCTTCGGATGCCGCTGAATTCACGCCGGAAGGAAGGGTGAATGGGCCGCATCTTAGCTGAAGATCAGCGTCAGATAGTGCTTGTAGATATCCTTGATAACGGTCATTTACACTCGAGACTCTCTCATTGTTGAGGACGGCGAGGATGTTTTTATGACCCAACTTGACCAAGTGATTCACGGCCGTAATGGCAGCTCTGCGATTGTCGGTGGAAACGACATCCGCTCGAATCTCTTCCGTGGGCTCTCGATCAACAAAAACGACTGGAATGTTGCTGGAAATGAGATCGTTATATGCCTCACCAATATTGCCCCCGTTGGTCCAGACAATTGCGCCTGCCACGGAAGTGCTTCTGGCCAGCGTTCTCAAGAAGGACTCTTCGGATTCCTCATCGGGAGAGTCTGGGCATCCGATAATCGCTGAGAAACCGGCGGATCCGAGCGCGGCACGAATGGACTTTAAGATGGTTGAGGCTCCAAGGTCTTCCACGTTTGGATGAATCCAAAGTGCAACTTGGTTCCTCCTGTTTGTCGAGCGTGGACGTTGGAGTGAGTTTCTATCGCGAACTACGGGCCGACAATTAGGTACCTGGTCAATCAACCCGGCTGAGCTTAGCTGAACAATAGCCATCTGAATTTGGCTTCGACTCACGCCAAACTCGTCCGCTAACTGCCTTTCACTCGGAAGTCGGCTTCCGGCTCTTAATGCTCCGCTTCGAATTCGATCATAAAGTTCTTCGAACACGGCATTTGGGCGGTTGTCGCTTGCTTCTGTACCAGGCATCTTCTATAGGTTGTCCAAACGAGTCGTTTTGTTAAGTCCAAATTAATGTTTGGTTTCATTCTATCGTGTTTTGGATGGCATGACAAGGATAAATTTCTGATCTCCGGCAAACCCCATGTATGTCCCAGTGTCGGCCAGGGTCATAATGCGGGGGAGACCTTGGAGCAACTTTAAAGATGAAGATCGGAATTTTTACCGCTTTGTTTGGAGATAAGACCCTTACTGAAACTCTTGACATCGTTAAGTCTGAGGGTATTCAGGCCGTAGAGTTTGGCGGGGGTGCCTATCCCGGGGCCGCTCATCTTGAGATGGAGAAACTCCTCTCAAGTAAGTCAGCGCGTGACGACCTGATGAGAGAAGTCGAATCTCGAGGGCTAACTCTTTCGGCCATCTCTTGCCATGGCAACCCTTTGCATCCCAACAAGTCGATTGCGGAAGATCACCACCAGGCCTTCGTCAACTCGGTCAAGCTCGCCTCCATGCTAGGCGTGGGGTGCGTTAACGGATTTTCTGGATGCCCGGGCGATAATCCCAGCGCAGTTCAACCTAATTGGGTCACCTGCGCTTGGCCGGATGAATTTCGAGACGTCTTAGAGTGGCAATGGAAGGAAAAGGTTTTGCCTTATTGGACTGACCAAGCCGCGTTCCTCAAGGCGGAAAACGTCAAATTCTGCATTGAGATGCACCCCGGTTTTGTCTGCTATTCAAATGACACACTGCTTAAACTTCGAAATGGAGTAGGGAGAGATGGCGATGCGATCGGAGCGAACTTTGATCCATCCCATTTGTGGTGGCAAGGCATTGATCCTCTTGCGGCGATACGGGAACTAGGGGCCGAAGGTGCACTCTATCACGTCCACGCGAAAGACACTCGAATCGATCCGTACAATAGCGGCCGCAATGGGAACCTGGATACCAAGAGCTATGGCGATATTCTGGGCCGTTCCTGGGTATTCCGGAGTGTCGGCTATGGTCACGGAGTCGAATGGTGGAAGGATTTCTGTTCGAACCTTCGGATGGTGGGATATGACTACGTCCTCAGTATTGAGCACGAGGACGGTCTCATGTCGCCCATGGAAGGCTTGCGAAAGGCCCTTAGCGTTCTCAAGCAAGCCGTAATCTTTGAAGATGCCGGCGAGATGTTCTGGGCGAGAGACTAAACCCAGTGAGGCGGCAGGTAAGGGCCACCCGCCTCAGATCGGTATACTCGTTTAGTTAAGATAACGCCAGAGGAGGCGTGAAACCGCTTTGCAGTCACGTAGTTACTTATTTCTACTCATCGTGCTCGCACTTGGCGTCATATCCGGAATTGGATATGTCAAGAAGGAGCCCAATCTTGGTCTAGACATCGTCGGTGGCGTTCGTCTGACTTTCTCTATGGACACGTCCAAGCTTTCTGAAGATCGAAAGCAGGAAATGGGAAGTGTCCGGAGCACCATCGTTCGAACGCTCACAAACCGCGCAAGTGGAATGGGTGGTGCGACTGAGGCCGTGGTTCAGCCAAAGGGCGACGATCAAGTGATCGTTGAACTACCTGGATTTACGGACACCCAGAAGGCCACTGAGTATCTGAAGACCACGGCCAGTATTGAATGGTATGACGCCCGAAACGTCAGAACGGGAAAGGGCGCAAGCCGACTTTATGACACGGGCACCCAAGTTGATTACAAGGGAACTCCCGCTTTCACCTTTATCAAAGGCTCAGGCACGGAGATTCTGCCGGGAACCCCTGAATATGCGGCCGTAATTCGGAGCTGGGGCGATCCGATTCTTGTCGGAGACGACTTGGAAAGGGCAGATCCAGAACCGTCAGGCGATGGTTACATTCCGAGCATGAAGTTCTCGCCTGAGGGTGCGAAAAAGATGGATCGATGGTCGCGCCGGAACATGAACACCGGAGCGCAAATTGCGGCAGTTATGGACGGAGTTGTTATCAGCATCGCTCCCCTCGCCGACAATACGATTCTCAGCAATACGGCTCAGATTACGGGAAGATTTGACAAGGAATACGTTTTTGCACTGACTGAGCTACTCAACTCCGGGTCTCTTCCGGTTAGCCTCAAGATTGAAAGCGTTCAGAAAGTCGACCCGACGATCGGCAAGAGCGCTCTCCAAAAGATCATCTTCGCCGGTCTCATCGCCTTTGCGTTGATTTCGGTCTTTCTGATGGTCTACTACGCGCTTCCAGGTTTCATTGCCTTCTTAGCGCTTTGTCTTTACGTCTTGTTCACCCTCACGGTGCTCAAGCTCATCAACGCGACCTTTAGCCTTGCCGCCATCGCGGGCTTCATCCTATCGGTAGGTATGGCCGTTGACGCCAATATCTTGGTGTTTGAACGCTTTAAAGAAGAGATGAAGGGAGGGAAGTCCCTTCACTCCGCCATCGAACTTGGATTCAAACGAGCTTTGCCGGCGATCATGGACTCGAACGCCTGTACCATCTTAACCTCGTTAGTCTTGGTGAATTTGGGAACCGGGCCTGTAAAGGGTTTTGCGTCCACGCTTATCATCGGCGTTTTGATTTCGCTGTTTACGGCCGTAACGGTCACGAGATCCCTGTTGGTGTTCTTTATCGACTCGGGAATCGCGAAGAACCCGAAACTGTTCGCTGCCGAACGAAACTGGTTCGGTGAGAAATGGGAAGCGCAAGCCGATACAGAGCCACTTAAGATCGTTGAATCCTCACGCAAGTGGTTCATGATCTCGCTGGCTACGATCATTCCTGGACTTATCTTCCTCGGACTGGGCGGCATTAAGCCGAACGTGGAGTTCCGTGGTGGTTATGAAGCGTCGTTTAAGGTCACGGATAATTCGTTGACGACGGCTGCCATTCAAGAAAAGCTGGAAGCCGCCGGATTCCGAGGCGGAAACGTCAAGTTCGCTCTCTATTCCGACGGATCTGAGAGGGATGTAATTATCAGTCTTCCGCCTAATCAGCAGCTTGAAGGTGAAAAGGAACAGGCAGTAAACGTCATCGCCAGTGCGGCCGGACTTGATCCAAAAACGAACAAAGACTATCAGCAAATTGGCGCTGCCGTTCAGAAAGAAACACTGAGAAACGCAATCCTGGGCGTCGTAATAAGCTCTGCGCTCATCATTGTGTATCTGGCATTTCGCTTCGGTGTTTCATTGGGGAACTTCGTGGCGGGCCTCCGGTTTGGTGGCTCGGCGATTGCCGCACTCCTTCACGACATTCTTGTCGTCGTCGGCGTGGCTGCCATCTTGGGCTTCCTTCTACACTGGGAAGTTAGTGCCTTGTTCTTAACCGCGATGCTAACCATCATTGGCTTCTCGGTTCATGACACGATCGTCATCTTTGACCGAATCCGTGAGAACCTGCACAAAATACAAAGCGGCGAGGACTTCGGCCATCTTATTGACCGATCAATCAGCCGTTCCTTCGCGCGGTCGATTAATACGTCAATGACGGTCGTAGTGACCCTCATGATCCTCGCCGCTTTTGGAACGGCGACCATCGATCTGAGATTCTTTGTCATCACAATGCTGGTCGGTATCCTCTCGGGTACTTACTCATCGATCTACAACGCATCGCCCATCCTGTATGTTTGGGAAAAAGCAGTTGCAAAGAAGAAAGGTGAAGGAGCTACGATCTTGGCGATTGCCAGAGCGGAAAATTCTCGGGCACGCGTCGTGACGACCCTGGTGGAAGATCGCCCTGTCGCTAACACGGATACCGCCGGACGAACTTACGGCCAGGTTCGGAGACGGGCAAGCGCTGTGAAGGACAGTCGCAAAGAACTGGACGAGTAGAATCGGATCAGCTGCAAGCGGAATAGCGGCCCAGGAGTTTTTCCTGGGCCGCTATTTTATGCCCTAAAGAGCTTTAGAGCCGCCGCTGAACCCGCTTCAATCCCTGTTCCTGCCATGGTTCTTACCGCTGCATCGAGATTGCTTGATAGTTCATGGCGCGTTCCCAGGCTCAGGGGTTGGTCGGCATCGTTGAAGACCATGGCTCCAAGGTAGGAGCTCAGATAGTCGGCACTTCGGAAAGCGGCATCCAGCGAGTACGCGGCATGCGCCGAGCGGGGAAGACTGAATCCTAACATGAGTCCAACATGGTGCTCACCACGTTCCACGGCGGAGAGCGAGAAAGTGCTGGCGCCGCCCAAAGGAGTGAGCGAAAGGAGAGGCTCTTCTATACCAGCAACTTTGAACTCAAAGCATCCGCTAGAGCCGAGATCGAATCCCAGGCCGGCGGCCGCGATCCAGATGTCTTTCTCAGAGAAAGAGGGCTCCTTCGGAATCAGCATCAGTTCAACTCCGATATCAAGGGCGTCTCGGAACTCCCGGAGCGCATTCGCCATCCGATTGATGTCCGCCGGCGGGGGAAGTGGCATGGCTCGACGCTGAACTTGTGCGCCAAACGACTCGGCAACGCGAAGCAGGTGCGCCCCCGCCTGACTGTTTAACTCGCCCTTCTCGCTTAATATGTCCCATGCCAAGGCGAGTGAATCAAGCGAACCTGAATTTGCGCCAACAAACGTCCTCCACTCGTTATCGGCAGGCGACATGGAATAGATTTCAGGTTGGCCCAACGCCTGATACCACTGATCAGTCAAGATCGATGACGCAGCTTGGGTTGGTATGGAGCGGGGCCCGACAAGCTCGATAACAAATTGGACCTTGTGTTCCGGTCCCAGCTTGGCCGGTCGAACAACGGGCGGGGTTAGAGCAATTTTGGGATCTCGCTGCAAGGGTTGACCAAAGAGCGCGGCGAGATCCATGGGTTACTCCGAGTATTCCAGTTCTTGAATCATACGCGGATTCATTCGCCAGTCTTCACGGACTTTCACGTTTAGTTCAAGATAAATCCGCGTTCCTAGCAAGGCCTCGATCTCCGTTCGGGCTTCAGTGCCTATTTTCTTGATGAACTGCCCTTGCTTGCCGATGAGAATAGCCCTCTGGCTGGTTTTTTCCACAAATATGGTGGCCGAGATTCGGATGAGATCTGCATTATCTTCATCCCACTCTTCCACTTGAACAGCCACGGCGTGCGGAACTTCTTGGCGAGTGGCAATCAAGATCTTCTCTCGAACGAATTCTGCCGCGATGAAGCGACTGCTTTGGTCGGTGTACTCATCCTCGTCGAATGATGCTGGCCCATACGGGAGTCTTGCTGCGATGAGTTCGATCAGCTTGTCCACGTTAAGCCCCTTGGTGGCGGTGGTCAGCATGTAAACGTCGGTTTTGAAAATCTTGATGAATGCATCTACATTTCGCTGAACGGCGTCCGCCTTTAACTGGTCCATCTTGTTCAGGCACAGAACAATTGGAATTGGCACAAGCTTTTCGGGATCTTCGATGTCGTGCGTCTGAAGTCCGTCCAGCAATTTCGCGATGTCTTTGTCGGCATCGTTGGGGTGTCCACTGGAGTCGGCAACGTAAACGATCACGTCCACATCGTGGAGCGACTTTCTAGCCTGTTCCACCATCGATCTGCCGAGTTTGGTGTGAGGCTCGTGAATTCCAGGCGTATCGATGAAGGCAATTTGATAGTCTTCGGTGGTGGTGATTCCAACCACTCGTCGCCTGGTCGTTTGCGGCTTATTGCTCACGATCGAGACCTTTTGACCGACGATGCGGTTCAGAAGTGTGCTTTTGCCCACATTGGGTTTTCCAATGAGGGCAACGTAGCCAAATCGGTGTTTGTCGGATGCCATCGACTAGTCTCGCTTCCTGAACACCACGTTGATGCCGAGGTCATCCTCAAAACTTCCAGAGAACTCACCGGTTGTCTTCACTTCTTCTTGGGTAGCCTTTCTGTCACCAGACTGACGTCGGTTGCGTCGTCGCCGCCGTCCCGGGCGCTCAACTTCAGTTCCGGTTTCCTTTGCCGGTTCTTCGACGATTTGATGAGGTCGCAGGAACCATTCGTCCGCCACCTCATCCGCATCTCCGCCCTCCATCCACTCGTTGAGCTTCATGATGGGAATATCGAAGGCGTTGGCGTCAGTGCCGAGCGTATTGTCCTGTCGCGGTGGCAGGCTGGCCATCGTCAGGAGATCGTCATGATCCAAGGTTAACAACTGCTCAACCTCTTCTTGGCCGCCCACCAGGAAGACATGGGTCGTGCCATCGTTTGCCGTAAACCTCAGGTTCGTCGAATCTGTCTGTACCCACTGTTTTGTGAGAAGGTTATAGGCGACCCACTTATTGGGAAGAGCGATAGCGCGTGGTCCCGTTCCCGCGCAATGCACGGTAAGGAACGGCGGACGGACGTGAACGAGGTCTTCGTTGAAGTTCCAAACATGAGCCCCAGCCATCTGGGCCATTGCGCGGACGAGCGAAGGATTCACCTGTGGTTCGCCAAGGAAAATGGACGTCCATCGCTGTTCGGGTTCGCCGGTGAACTCCTTGACAACGAAGCTTGGGAGACCGGTCTGCGAGTACTCGCCGAGAATCAGGGCGTCCTCGGGGATAGCAAAGTAACTTGGCTCCAACTTCGTTCCCGTGACCAGGCTGCGATCAGGGAAGGCCTCGCATAATGGATGACGACGATTCAGGATCGTCGTTCCGGACTTACTGTAGAAGGGCTGTGGTTTCAACGCAATGCCTGTGACTTCACGAGCTCGCTCCAGAGAGTCGCGGCCCGCATCGAATAGTCCGGCAGAATAGAGCCAGAACAACACCTTTCCGTCGCGCTGGAGACGAGATTTTATGGCGGCGCGAGTGTCGGGGCGAATGTCCCAGGCGTTCAGGAAGATATAAACCTTTGCCTCCGGAAACTTTTCTCGATGGGCAAGATCGCTCAATAGATAGAAACCTGCATTCACTCCGGCCCGGAGAACCGATTCCCGGACGTTTTGCACTAAGAGTGAGAAGGCGTTTTGATCGACCAGGTAGGCCAGCGCTCTTTCATCGATAAAGACGCAAACGTCAGGCTCTCCAATTCCGGCGCCCATACGGTAGAGCAGGCCTTCCGACACCTTTGAAGCGCGATCCCAGATACTTGGCGTTTTGAGCCAACCGTTGCCCCAAAGGTCCATCCAGGAAACCCCTGAACCATGGGCTAGCGCCGCGCCAGCACCGCGCCAGTGGACACTTTCGAGGGCCTGGGGGGTCTTGATCATCGGATTGAAATCATCCGGCTCTCGACCGCCACTTAGTGAAGTCTTGAAGTCCTCTTCACTGATATAGAGTTTGCCATTCAGGGCGAAGCTGTCGATGGGGCCAGGGAAGGGGGCCGTACCACCCGGCTCCCGCGTTCGATAACTTGGTGGACCGGCCACAAAGTCGATCTCTTGCGTTCGAAGGAGCTTCCCTAGTGAGAGATGACCACTTCCGGGGTGAGACCATTCAAAGGTGTAGCCATAGCTTGCGCCCACCAGGAACCAGCCTTCGCTCGCTTCCTTCGCGGTGTATGCCAATTCCCCAATTCGTTGGACCGTGGCATCGCTTAGGAAGAGATGATAGTCAACGTATCGACGCTGTTTGCGGCTCGATCGAACGAATTTATCTCCGTCTTGGCCCTCGGGTTGGTAGAAAGGCACCGTCAGATCGTTGAAACTGACGTTTCCATCAAACCAAGAGGCGCGCAACATTACATCGTCGTCCAGATAGCGAACTCGAGCCCAATCGCGGAACTTAATCTTTGCCGCCTCGGAGGTGTCATATCCCCAGCCTTCAGCGATAAACCACTCGCCTCGGTCCAGGTGCACACCCAGGATGTGTCCGCTCAAGCTGAGTGCCCGCAGCTTTCGGACGAAAGCATCCAGGCATTTCTTTGCGGTTGTCCAGAATTCGTCGTCGCATACGCTGGGCTCGGCTAAGGAGCCGTCCTCGTGCAAGTACCTGGCCCTCGGATACCGATCTTGCCACCCGCGAGGTGCTTTGAAGACAAGCCGGAAAAGGACTTGAGACTCTTTGTCGATTTCGACCGACTTGCTCAGGAGATATGCGGCAAGCTGAACGTTTGCGTCAACCGCACTTTCGTCGACTTCGAAGTCCACCAAGTATGAGTGAAGGTGAACGCCGGCTTCTGAGGCCATACGGAGTTCGTCAAGCACGGTGGTGGTGCTCCGGTCATCGCTTGCGCCGCCGAAGAACATGACGGGCGGGTATACACGCCGATCTCGGACAAGGGTGGGCACCCCATTTCGAAGAACGACTTGCGGGGCTTGGTCCGGAACCGAAATGGTTGGGCGGGGTGGGGGCGCAATGTTCTTACGCTCCTTACGCCGGAAACTTACGGCGGGAGCGTCTTCCACCGAAAGGTCTTCGTCAACAGCGTCTTCTTTTGCGGCAACGGGAGTTTCTTCAGCTGCCTCTGTACCCTCTTGTCGCTTACCACGACGTCGGCGACGGCGACCTCGCTTTCCTCCATCATCAGTCTCATCCGTGGTCGAGCTGGCAGGCGCCTCTTCAGCTTTTTCAGTCTGAGACGGCTTTGCTTTTTCCCTGATCCTTGGCTTGGCCGTAGCTGGACTTTTGCTAACAGGACGCCAAATTGGAACGGGGAGATCGTCAGGTCCTGCCTCAAACACGACATCTTCCATTGAGGCGCCGGTCTCATCGACTTTGGTCTCCGACACCGCAGGTTTCTTCGCGCGAGACTTCGAACCTGATGGGCGGGCGGGCTTCTTCTCGAGAGAAGGGGAAGTGTTCGAGCCCTCGGTTGAGGATGGTTCGAGAGTCGCAACTGGCTCAGCCTCGACTTTAGGCAACGACTTTCGCACAGGCTTGGGCTTTGGCGAGGTCGTTTTGGGAGCGGTGGTTTTTGGAGAAGTCGCAGACTTTGAAACTGCAGATTTCTTGCCAGCGGCAGGCTCCGCATCAACTTCCAGAATGGGATCGGCAGAAGCAGTGGCTTTTTTCGCCGGGCTCTTAGCCGTAGTCTTTTTGGTGGTCGCAGTCTTGGCGGTCACCGTTGACGTTGATTTTTGCTTGGTGGTCCCGCCTCGAGCAGACTTCGTTGCAGGCTCGGCAATCGCTTCGACCACAGCGGTGGGTTCCGTGGCGGACGGTTTCTTGGCGCGGCTTGTCCTTTTTGGCTTTTCAGCGATGGGTTCGGGAGTAGCGGTAGGGGCAGAAATGACTTCAGTTACTTTCTTTCTTGGCATGAGGTTTCCAGTAGGGAATCTCGGACCCACTCAAGCAGATCGGACGGTCTTTCGAAGAAAGCCGCCGGCGATTCCGCGAGCAGAGTCGAGCGGTCAGATGCGCCGTATCCCACGGCAATTGGCGTAACGCCTGCTTCAAGAGCGCAGCGGATGTCATAAACCGAGTCGCCGATCATAACGGCTTCACTCGGTTCGACCCCCAAGCGTGCGCACGCGAGAAGCGCGCTTTCGGGATTTGGCTTTGGTTGATGAACATCGGATGCGCAGACGGTCGTCTCGACGACGTCCGCACAGACAAATCGCTTTAGAAACGACTCCAACTCAATTGCGTTCTTGCTGGTTACCAAGGCGATCTTAAGTCCCGCCTGATGGCACATTCGCAATGCTTCAATACTTTCTTCGAAGGTCACCTCTTCCGAGACGTTTGCGTCGAATCGGTGAATGGTGAAGTCGATCATCTCGCTCAGTCGCTCTTCTGAGGGTGGCGAGTCTTGGAAGAGAAGGAGTTGTTTATGCAGGGGCATCCCAATGAGCGATGTTATTTCTTCATCGCTAGGCCTTATGCCTGCATACTTTTCGAACGTATCCCCAAGGGCACCGACGATGACGTGCAAGCTGTCGACAAGAGTGCCGTCAACGTCAAACAACATCGCCCGAAAGTTCGAAAGGGATAAGCCTTGCGGCATTGAGCTAAGTATGGCAGATGGAAGCCAAATCAGCCTGGGCAAAAAAATCTTCTGCGAGACGAAGATTCTGCTAAAAATGCGGGGTAATTCGCCGACTATCACTAATGGCGCAGAGCCGCCAGGTTGAAATGGACATTTTCGCAATAGGTCTTGCTCCCGTCGCAAGTCAGGAACCAGACGCTCCCACTCAAGCGGAGCCCGGTTTTGACGAGGCGCTGGCGCAGGTCCAAAACCAATCTGAAGGGTCACCACCCATCGGCCCACCTGGGGCCGAGCCACCACCCGGCAAGTCCGCCGCGGGGGAAGGGGTCACGAAAACTGAGCCGAATGCTCTTTCGAATAAACCGGACTTCCTCCCGCTCCCCGAAGTAGATGTTGAAATGCCTGCCCCATTCTGGGACGGCCAATCGGCAGATACAACGGAAGGTGTGACCGATGCCGAGACATCGGATACTGATCGTCCCAGCGATGAGGCCATCGAATTGATGATGAGCCAATTCGCCGGAGGTCTCTTTGTTGAACCCCAGGCCGTCGTTGCCATGCCGGGCTCCAACGAATTTGAAGTTGAAGAGACGCCCACAATTTCTCCCACCTGCCCGAGTCCTATCGATCTCAGCGCGGCGCCGACTTCTGAAGTCCAGGCTCCCGAGAATGACCTGGTGACGAGCACCGATGGGAATTTTGAGACGTTCGTTGAGTCGGCGGTTGAAGGAGTTCCCCAGCGGGCGAAAATCACTCCTTCAACGCCAGAGACCGAACCACAAGATTTCGTTAAGACCGAAGAATCGGCCAAGACGGTTGTGGTTTCAGCAGAAACTACCCTTAACGAAGACGCTGGCGAATTCGAACTCACGGAAGAAGTCGCCCGCGATTTAGGGCTAAGAACCGTCGAGGGGGCGCCTCAGACTACTGAGTTCGTTCCTCAAGAACCTCAACTGGAGAAAGCGACAAACTCCACCCTCAACGCCGCCGAGCATGACGTCAAGTCGTCCGGAACGAAGGACGTTAATCTTGATTCAAAGGTTGCCAAGGCGCAAAGTGACACTGAGTCAAACGCAGGGGTAAACGCGGAAGGAACCCAAAACGCGCTCACATCTGAAAGGGTTGAACCCAAGCAACCCGCAGAGTCGACGCAGCCAAAGCTTGTGGACACGACCGAGGGGAAACCTTTAACTCAGGTCGAATCTTCGTCAAAAAATCAGTCGAGCGATCAAGGTCAAGCGAACTCGAATTCCGACAAGAAAGGCACAAGCCTGCCTAAAGGCGAAAACCAAGGAATCAAGGGCGAGGATGTGACTGTTCCGACGGACACAACGAAGGGTAAAGACACGCGCCCTGAATCCGAACCGAGAGTCTCTCAATCTCCCGCAACGGACACGACCAGCCAGGTGGCTGTCGTCGCCAATCCCGAAAAGCCTGCGTCTAACAACTCAGTCTCGACAATCAAGGCTGCTCCTCTGGAACCCAAGGAAGTCAATCAGGTCGTCAAGCAAGTTGCAGATCGGCTCCAAATGCTTGCCGCTGCTCGGCCCAAGAATGGCGTTACCGTCCATCTGAGCCCGGAGAACTTCGGGACGGTAACGGTCGTCGTTAAGGCCATCGGTCGAACGGTTGACACCCAGCTCTTTGCGAGCGAAGATCGAGTGCGCGAGGCTCTAGATCAGAACCAGACTCGGCTCACAGAGGCAATGAATTCTCGCGGGTTCCAGCTTCAATCCGTGTCGGTCAGCCAGCAGAGCAACAACTCAACATCGTCTCAAGCGAATCGAGATTGGCAAAATCAAACCGCCCAACGTGAGGGGAGTGCATCTCAGCAGAACTCACAGAACGAATCGGGCCGCCAAGGAAATTCAAACCACTCACAACGATTTGTCGATCAGCCGGAATCCCAGGGACGCTGGATGTCCTATGCGGGCGGCTTTGATCTTGCGATCTAAAGGAAAGGCAACAATCATGGATACCGTAGGAAATGTCAGCAGCTCCCAGTATTGGGGAACTACGTCGGCCGAGCCAAAACAACAGCTCGACATGGCAACGTTTCTTAATTTGCTGGTGACGCAATTGTCTAATCAAAATCCCTTGGAGCCGATGAACGACTCCGAGTTCTATGCCCAAATCGCCCAGCTGGGACAAGTTCAAGGCATTAATAAGATTAATGAAACCTTGGCTACCCAGTCCCAAGCGATAACCGACCTGAAGACCGCCTTAACCGACGGAGTCGAGCAACAGTTGAGCGGACTTGGAGCGATTTACAATAACCTCTCCGTGAGTCAGGCTGCTAGCATGATTGGCAAGCAGGTGACTGCCACAATCCCGGCAACCGACTCAACGCCGCAGCAGGTCATCACCGGCACGGCGACTCGAGTAAATATCACGAGTGAGGGATATGTGGTACGAATCGAAGGAGCGGACGGCGCGATTAACGACGTTAAGCTGTCAACGATCTCGTCCATTGGCTAAGAATCGAGAGAAATCATGAGCGATCCCATCCAGAACCGAAGAATAAGCGAACTCCTTCAAGGGCAAACGTTTCCAACGACCGCCCCCTCCCCCAAGGTTGAGAGTGGTTCGGACTTCAGCGCGATTCTCCAAGATCGTCTCAAAGTGAGCGGACATGCGCAAACTCGAATGCAGAGCCGAAACATCGAACTCGGGCAGGCAGAATGGAATCGCGTCATGGACGGAGTCGATCGGGCCGCAGCTAAAGGCGCGAAAGAGTCTCTCGTACTCGTTGATAACGCAGCTTTGGTCGTCAGCATCAAGAACCGGACGGTGATTACGGCGGTTGACCAAGCACATCTTAAGGAAAACGTCTTTACCAACATCGATAGCGCGGTGATTGTGTAAAGCCATAGCGACTTTAAAACGGGGAAGGAAAGCGGCAGGATCGGAGCGTGCGGGCTTCGAGTGTCTATGGCGGTCCAGAAGCGACCAGTCCAATCTTTCCCCCTAAGACCCAGAGCGAAAGCTCAAAAAGGAATAGGAGCAAACAGGACATGCTACAGGCACTACTCGCTGGCGTCGCCAGCATCAAGGCGCAGCAGACGCGCATGAACGTCATCGGTAACAACTTGGCCAACGTCAACACTACGGCTTACAAGGGTTCTCGCGTAACGTTCCAAGACATGATTGCCCAAACCATTCGCGGTGCGGGTCGACCTACGGCGCAGACCGGAGGCACGAACGCAATCCAGTTCGGCCTGGGTGTGTTGGTTGCTGGCACGGATGTCAATAACGAGCAGGGATCGCTTAGTGCAACCAACCGACCCACCGACTTTGCCATCCAGGGCAATGGCTTCTTCCTCGTTAGCAATGGCGATCGAGTTGCCTACACCCGAGACGGTTCGTTCGACCTTGACGCGAATGGTGACGTAGTTCACCGAGCTACCGGCGAACGCATGATGGGATGGACCGCGGATCCTGCGACAGGTGTGATCGATACGAACCAACCCGTCGGTACGGCATCGGCGCTGACGATTCCGATTGGCGCCCGAACGGCAGTCCAGCAGACGACGGATATCTCGTGGGCTGGCAACCTCGACTCTCGAGTCTTCTCCGAGCCCGGAACTCAAACGACCCAGGCCATCGTCCGAGTCTATGACTCGTTGGGCGCCCAGCATGACCTAACCCTGACCATCTCGGAGTCGGCAACTGCCAACGAGTGGAACTGGTCTGTTGCAGGTGCTAACGGTGACACCGTCACAGGTAGCGGCACGCTCGTCTTCGATCCCACGACGGGACAAATGACCTCGGGTTCCCCGGGCGCCATCAGCGTTACGCCTCCTGCCGCAACCGGTGTTCCCGCGTTTCCTGTGAATCTTGACTTCAGTTCTATCTCGCAACTCGCCGCAGAAATGCAGGTCAATGCTTCCAGCCAGAACGGTTTTGCTCCTGGATCGCTTTCTTCGTTCTCAGTCGGTACGGACGGTGTCATCACCGGTCTGTATACGAACGGTCTAACCCGACCGCTGGGCCAGATTGCTCTTGCGATCTTCCCGAACTCGAACGGTTTGGAACGCATGGGTAACAACCTTTGGCGAAACACCGACAACTCGGGTGTCCCGGTCGTGGGTACCGCTCGTAGTGGTGGCCGAGGTTCGATCAACTCCGGATTCCTTGAGCAATCGAATATCGACATCGGTAACGAGTTCACCGAGTTGATCGTCACCCAGCGTGGCTTCCAAGCTAACACCAAAGTTGTCACCACGGTAGACGAAATGCTTCAAGACCTGATCAATATGAAGCGCTAATAGTCTGGTAGTGCTCGATTCCTAAATGATCGCGGCCGAACTAGGTCGCGATCATTTGCGTTTAGTAACTGGATCAAATTGTAGGCGTCATTTAGGTGTGCCAATTGTCTCGCTTGCCATATCGCTTCTTGTCAGCCAAGTGATGAAGCTGCATCCCGGTGATTGTTTTACGATTCACGGCGGTGCGATAGTCAGTCCAACTCAGCTAGTCGTTTATGTCGAAGAAGTCGATGCAGGTCTCCACAAGATGTCGCGCCATCGAGTAAAGCTTGCTCATGTCATCGATCCGCCAAAAGACAGTCCCGCTTTCGTCAAAGGACTTGGCTGCCTTAGCTCAGTACTTCGAATTCCGATGGACGACAAGAAGGATCAGCCGATCATGCACGATAAGGATTTGGAGCCGCCAACATTTCTGGTTCGTGGCCGACTTCCAGACCAAACTCTCGTTTGTCAGGTGACCTACACGAGGTTCGAACCTTCGGTAGATTTTCAATTCATGGCCGTCGATACTGACTTGAGCGAGTTACTCGTGGAGTACGGCTTGGCGGATTTCACCGAGTCACCCTCGATGAGTGACGTGGAGAGGTTGCGATTTCGTCGTCTTCGGGAATCCGCCCAAGAGAAGGAAATGGGGATGTGGGCGAAGAAGACCAACGACTAATCACTCGCCTGCGGTAGCATCATGCTCATGCAGCGTGAAGTGCTTTCAACGTCAAATGCCCCTGCCGCCATCGGTCCATACAGCCAGGCAATTCGAGCAGAAGGGAAGTTCCTTTTTTGCAGTGGCCAGATTCCGCTCACTCCTTCGGGTGAACTGATTCAAGGCGATGTGAAGGTTCAAGCAGAGCAATGCATGAAGAATATCGAGGGCGTCCTCGCCGAAGCTGGGCTCAATTTCTCTAATGTCGTTAAGACGACGATCTTCCTCAGTTCCATGGATCACTTCGCCGCTGTCAACGAGGTCTACGGTGCGGCATTCGACTCCAATCCTCCGGCACGATCGACTGTTGCCGTCGCGGGGTTGCCTAAGAATGTTGACGTCGAAATCGAGGTCTTGGCGGTTTATTGAAACGCGTCGTTTCCGTCAGCCTTGGTTCGAGCAAGCGCAATAAGAGCCAAGAGGTCGAAATCCTCGGTGAGAAGTTTTCCGTCGAGAGAATCGGTACCGACGGCGACCTTAAGAAGTTCGGCGATATGTTCGCCGAACTAGACGGAAAGGTCGATGCGCTTGGTGTTGGCGGCGCCGATATCTATGTCGTTGTCGGTGAGAAAAGGTATGCGTTTCGCCAGATCCTCAAACTGGTTGCCCGGGCGCGCAAGACTCCCGTCGTCGATGGCAGTGGCCTCAAGCACACCCTTGAGAGGGTCACCATCGAGACCCTTCAGAATGACGGGACAGTGGACTTTAAGAAGGAGACGGTTCTCCTCGTTTCTGCTGTCGATCGATTCGGAATGGCCCAGGCGCTCGATAAGATTGGTGGAAAGGTGATCTATGGGGACCTTCTCTTTGGGATCGGCCTCCCATTCCCGATTAATAAATATAAGAACGTCAAACGATTGGGCGCGACCGTCTTACCAATAATCACGAAACTTCCGTTCAAATGGTTCTATCCGACCGGTGAGAAACAGGATGAACGCAAGCCCAAGTTCGAAAAGGTTTGGCGAGAGGCCACTTTGATCGCGGGAGATACATTGTTCATCAAACGGTATGCCTCCAACGACTTAAAAGGAAAGACAATTCTTACCCAGACGGTTCGAAAAGCCGACCTTGAGTGGCTAAAAAAGGCCGGTGCGAAGCGGGTCATTACAACGACGCCTGTGATGGGAGGCGAAACATTCGCCACGAACGTCATGGAAGGTGTAATCGTGGCGCTGCTAGGACGTCCTCCGGCCCAAATTACGGAGAAGGACTACCTAGAAACGCTAGGCAAACTGGGCTGGAAGCCAAACGTTATTGATCTGTCGACCGTATAGAGGCTCTGGTACCCTCAGCGGAACGACTTAACAAAAGGTAAGAACTTGACTCGATTCGGATTTATTATCCATCCCCTCTGCGCCCGCGATATCGCGCGCAAATATCCCATTGCTAAGTACATGCCGGATGCTTGGATCGAAGCCTTTGCGCGTCGAAAAGATCCAGTGGTCATGAGCAAAATCACGGGAATCGAATCTCCAACGGGCGCCAAGACCGAAGGGTGGTTTATTGGATTGCCTCTCACTCCGAATCAAATGACCAAGACCCTTCCAATTGAAGAGGTTTACGACAAGATTGCCAAGTGTGGTGATCTCGCCGCTGATTTGGGGGCCGATATCATCGGTCTCGGGGCATTTACATCGGTGGTTGGAGATGGCGGGGTCAGCGTTGCCAAGCGGACGAAGATCAAAGCCGTGACGACGGGGAATTCTTACACGGTGGCTACTGCTATCGAAGGAACTCTTGACGCATGCAAAAGGGTTGGTGTCGATATTCCGAATTCAACCCTTGCCGTTGTCGGCGCAACGGGTTCAATTGGAAAGACCTGCGCTCGTGTCTTGGGGCGGTCCTTTGGACGAACGATTTTGGTCGGACGAGATTCAGAGCGAACCCAACTAGTTGCTGACGAACTTGAAAATGCGACGGCAACCACAGATGTCGCGGATATTCGTCAAGCGGACGCGATCATCACGGTTAGTTCGGCCGGAAAGGAACTCATCCTTCCGGAACATCTTCGAGCCGGCGCGGTTGTATGCGATGTCGCCCGTCCTCGGGACGTGAGCGTGCGCGTATCGAAGGAGCGTCCAGACGTTCTCGTGATAGAAGGCGGTGTCGTTAAAGTTCCGGGAAACGTAGAATTCAACTTCCGTTTCGGGTTCCCCGAGAAGACCGCCTACGCCTGTATGAGCGAAACGATGATGCTTGCTTTGGAAGGTCGCGTTGAGAACTTCACTTTGGGCAAAGATGTCACCGTTGAGCAGGTAGACGAAATCAATCGAATCGCTCACAAACATGGCTTTGACCTAGCGGGCTATCGATCCTTTGAGCGGGCAGTTGACGATGCCGCCATCAATCGCGCGATCGAGGCAAGAAAAAAGAGTGCTCAAGGGGCTATGGGTTCGCAAGCGCCTGAGTTCGCTCAACAAACCCCCTAAGACGTGGCGCGTCTAAGTGGGCAATCGCATATCGACCTGCCTCGGTTGATCCGAGCGAGTTAAGAATCGCGGCGATACGCTTCCCATCGGTTTGAGGATCAAGACTAGATAAAACTGCTACTAGAGGCTCAATGAGTCTTTCCCTACCGCTGGCAGCGATTGCGGCAGGAATCTCCAGTCTTGGATCGGATAGCGCGGACTTGATGACGTTGTCCGCTACCGGTGTCTTCACGCCCGCAGCAACTTCCAAACGAACAACGGGTGAGAGTCCTGAAGCGAGTACGCCTGCGTCTCCCGTAGCTTGGAGCGCGGCGACCGCATCGTTGTGGAGCGCCGAATCGGTGCGAGCTTCGGTAGAGAGAAGCTGAACGCTGGTTCGGTCACCGATACGTCCCAAGCCAAGAGCCGCTGCCGAACGAAAGGTCAAAGGAGCGGTTTCATCCTTGAAAATGCCCGCAAGGGTTGGCTCCGCACCAGGCCAGCCCAAATTGGCCAGCGCAGCGAGAAATGCCAGTTTTTGATCTTCCGGAGCTTTTTTGAACTGGTTGAGAACCGCAGGGCCTGCTTGGGTGTAAGCCAGTTTCCCGAGCGCATCTGCGGCGGCCAATCTCACGTCCTTGTCCGTCGATTGCAACTTCGGCAGAATCAAAGGGGCTGAGCCGACTCCCATTTCAACCAAAAGGTCGATGGCATTTGCTCGAGTATCTGTTGAATCGAGAGCATCTACCACAAGCGGATAGACTTCCGAGCCCCGTTTCTTCAATGCTTGAAACACCGCCAGTTTTTGAAACCCACCCGTATTTTTGAGTTCCGCCACGACCGCCTTGGGTTGAGATTCGGCGAGCCGAATCATCACCGAAGTTAATTCTTTGCGGGCGTCGGGATCGAAATCCGCGAGCCAAATTGCTGCAAGACGAATCGTCCAGGGGGCGTCGTACTTGCCGAGATTCTTTGCGGCAATGAGTTTGTCCCGTGGAGATAGCTTTTTGTAAAAGGCTGCGATATCGGGACGATCCGGCGCATTTTCAAAGAAGGAAGCCTGAGCCTCCCCTTTGGGACCGAGGGCAAGTGAGCGGTCACGACCTTGCATGTAGATATTGGAAATTGCCAGGGTCATGGCAACGCAGAGTAAGACCAAGGAAGAAACGACCGCTCTGCGAACTCGACTGGACCCTTTTCGCGCCATTGCGTAATTACCATACCAATGCGGGGATGAAAAGAGAACCTCTATGGAAATCCCTTTTCAACCGATCAGAACAATAAGGTGAAGTGCAATGACTCTCCTCTATCTCATCTCAGGTAGCGCGTTTTACTGGCTTGCTTATCGCAATGCTCCCGTCCAAGAAGAACTGGACGCGACGCATCCGGTGAAGCAAGAAGCCGAAATCGTGCATCTGTTCCCGAACGAAACCGAATTACGAGCCGCTTGACGGTTGTTTAGCTTGCCTTTTGAGGATGACTGGCTCAGCGTCGAATCCGCCCGGATCGACGAAACTGATGGTGCCATCCTGTTGAGGCGTCAGAACGATCTCCTTGTTCGCGGCCTGGACTTCCGGCGGTTCCTTGTCCATTGGAGTATTCAGCCGCGTTTCGATCTTTAGGTAAGCCTTGGCGTCTTCGAAGCGAACAGAACCCGTCATTGGAATGCCCTCTTTAACCAGGCGAAACTGGTTGTTCGGATCCATATAGAGCTTGACGTCGCCCAAAGTGCGGCTTATGACGGGATCACTTCCCGCCGGAAGATTGCGATTGCCTCGCCAATATCCTTCCCACTGAAAGGTTGGCCCGCACCCCTCTCCCATCATAAGGACCAGGGCCAACAGGGTGGCGGCGGATATACTTCGGATAATGCCCGCGATCACTGCCGAAGTGTACTCGTCGATGGGTCTCACCCAGAGCGAGTTTGAACTTATCTGTAAGCTGCTCGACCGAGAGCCCTCCTATACCGAACTCGGAATGTTTGCCGTCATGTGGAGTGAACACTGCGGCTACAAGTTTTCTCGTCCCGTGCTCGCCTATTTCAAGCGATATAAGGAAGCGCTTGAGGGCGAAGGTTTTGAGAATGCTGGCGTCGTCGAAATTGGCGACGGCTTGGGCGTGACGATGAAGGTCGAATCGCACAATCACCCATCGGCTGTTGAGCCCTATCAGGGAGCGGCGACCGGAGTCGGCGGGATTATTCGCGACATCCTGACAATGGGGGCACGTCCGATCGCGTCGCTCAATTCTTTGCGATTTGGACCGATTCGCGATGGCGAGGGTGAGCAAGCGGTCATTGAACGCAATCGATACCTTTTCGAGCATGTAGTTTCTGGTATCGCGGGATACGGTAACTGCGTTGGCGTACCCACAGTGGCTGGCGAAGTCGGATTTCATCCGAGGTACAGCGGGAATCCATTGGTCAACGCGATGTGCGTTGGCATTCTTAGGACTGACGAGATCACCACGGCGGCGGCGTCGGGAGAGGGCAATCCGGTCATTTACCTCGGTTCCGCGACTGGAAAAGACGGAATTCACGGAGCGACCTTTGCGAGCACAGAGTTAGACGAAGAAAGCGAATCTAAGCGGCCCAACGTTCAGATAGGCGATCCCTTTGCGGAAAAGCAACTCATCGAAGCAACGCTGGAAGCGCTCAGAACCGGAGCCATCGTTGGAATCCAAGACATGGGAGCTGCCGGTTTGACTTGTAGCACGGTGGAAATGTCAAGCAAGGGAAGCGTGGGGATGAACATCGATCTCGACCTCGTACCCATGCGAGAAGACGACATGACAGGCTACGAATTGATGCTTAGCGAAAGCCAAGAGCGAATGCTAGCCGTGGCGGAGAAGGGACGAGAGCACGAAGTCATCGATGTCTTCCAAAAATGGGGTCTCAAAGCGGCGGTCATTGGCTATGTAACCAATGACGGCATCCTCACCGTCACTCGCCAGGGAGAAGTCGTAGCGAAAGTTGATCCAAAGCTTCTGACGGACCATTGCCCGGTTTATCAGTCTCCGATGGAGGAGCCACTTTACTATCGAAACGCGGCTTCATTTGACATCGGTCTGGTTTCTCAGGCAGATCCGCAAGGTGCTCTCTTGACGTTGCTGGGTACGCCGGAGATCGCAAGCAAGCGATGGGTTTACCAACAGTACGATCAACACGTTCAAACTCAGACGGCTCTTGAGTGCGGTCGAGGAGACGCCGCCGTCATTGCCCCGCGAGGAACCAAGAAGGGTATCGCCCTCAAAATCGATGGTAACTCGCGTCAGACCTACCTTCATCCCTACTTTGGCGGGCAGCTCGCGGTGGCAGAAGCGGCGCGAAACGTTGCTTGTACGGGCGCCGCACCGCAAGCCGTCACCGATGGATTGAACTTTGGAAGCCCCCAGAGCGCTCATGTTTATTGGCAGTTCAATCACGCGGTTAAGGGCATTGCTGACGCTGCAGAGGCGATGGGAACGCCCGTAATCAGCGGAAATGTGAGTTTCTACAATGAGAGCGACCTTGGTGAAGTGCCTCCAACACCTCTCATAGGAATGTTGGGCATCTTGGAAGATGCAGCCAGTCGTCTTCCCTTGGTGTCCTCGGATCCTGAAGCAAGTCTTCTCCTCGTGTCGGTAACAGATCTCGGAATCACTCACGATGGACTTGGAGCAAGCGCCTATCTAGCCTACGTTGCCGGACAAGAAGATGGCCACCCGGTCGGTCCCAACCTTTCTGGAGAAGTGTCTCTGGACAAGTTTCTCGTTGAGGCGGCGGCAACAAAGTCCATTCTTAGCGCCCACGATCTGAGTGAAGGAGGAATTGCCGTTACCCTCGCGGAAATGGCCATGGAAGCGAACCTCGGGATTGAAGTGGAACTCAATGGCTCCGGCTTCGTCTATTCAGAACGCGTAGACGCAAAACTGTTTGGCGAGTTGCCGGGAAGGGTCGTAGTTTCCGTTAAGGCGGGCCAAGAAGACGCAGTAGTCTTAATGGCTAAATCCTTTGGTTTGGCTGCCCAACGACTTGGCAAAATGAGTGCGAGTGGTTCCCTGAGTATTCGCGTTGGAGATCAATCTTGCTCATGGTCCGTGTCTCAACTGCAAGAAGTATTCAATACATCGATTGAAAAAGTGGTGACTCACCAAAATCGGATAGAAACTGCAGGGTAAACGGGGCGATGAGCCTAGAAAAGATTGTAGGATGAAAGTTACTTGATTAGTCTTGGAGGACTGCATTGAAGGCAATTAAAGTTGGGATCTTGGTGCTTGCGCTTTCGCTGAGCTTCTCGCTCTCGGTAAACGCACAAACCAAGGGTGGTGGCAAAGAGCAGCCCCCCCAAGAAACCCCTGAACAAAAGAAGGACCGCGAGCAAAAGCAGCGGATCAAAGCTGCGGTTGATACATATAACCAGGGGGATATCGCCGGGGCAAAAGTAAGCTTGGAAGAGCTTTTTAAGGAGATTCCGGAGAACTTGGATGTTCAAAGCTGGTTGGGCTTCATCTATCTTCGGACTAATGAGGCAACCAAAGCCGTGCCCTTGCTGGAGAAGGTGGCCAAGGCGAGAGCCGACGATCTGGAAGCCCAGGTAAATCTAGGCAATGCCTATTTTCTGGCAGGGCAAGACGATAAGGCGCTCACTCAGTTCGCGGCCGTCTCCAAGTTGGATGCGAAGATGTCCGAGCCTTATTACAACACAGGCGCCATCTATTTAAAGAAGCAAGACTATCCCAAGGCTGTCGCGGCATTCTCCAAGGCAAACGAACTGAAACCCAACGATTCCTACACGCTGAACAACCTTGGCGTAGCTTACGAGAAGGGTAAGAATCTCACCGAGGCGGCAGACTGCTTTAAGAAAGCATCCGACCTCAAACCAGAGAATGCCGTTTTCGCCCGCAATGCCGGCCTGATCCTGTTGCAAGTGAAGAGAATCGACGAAGCGATCCCTTATCTCGAAAAGGCTCGCAAGGCCGATGGAAAGGATCTATCGTTGGCAATGTCTTTAGCCGAGGCTTACTCGGTTTCTGGTCGAAAGGGCGATGCACTTGCCGTTTACGAAAGTGTCAAGGATCAGAAGGACGCTGACGCGCAGTTCTGGTTCAATTTGGGCGTGCTGCGAGGCGCTAAGGGTGACACCGACGGGGCAGAGAACGCCTATCGAAAGGCCCTTGAAATCGACGGCTCAGACATTGACACTCTGAACAATTTGGGTTTGCTGCTTCTTCGGCGCGGCGCATTCGACGAAGCCAAGACGACCTTTGAAAAGCTTTGTGGGATCAATCCAACAAGCCTAGAAGCCAAAATCAACTTGGCCGCAGCTACCTCTAAGTCCGGAGACCGCCCCGGAGCGATCGAACTCTGGAAAGAGATCGTTCGAAAGAACTCTCGACGCGTAGATGTTCGTCTGAATCTCGCCGATGCGCTGTGGGCCCAGGGCGATCTAGATGCCGCTAAATATCACTATGCGGAGGTCCTCAAGGTCGATCCTAAGAACGCTGGAGCGTTGAATGGCATCGGTGTTTATCACTTGCTTAAGTCGAATCTCGATCAAGCAGGTCACTACTTCCGAATGAGTATGCAAGCGGATCCGAAGTATGTGCCATCCTATGTGAATCTGGCACTCACGCTAGAACGGTCGAACAAGAGGTCCGATGCCATCAAATTGCTGGAACGAGCCGCGACGATCGACGCTTCTAACGAGGACGTTCAGAAGAATCTCCAGCGGATGAAAGCTGCTGGCACGGGCTAGTTAGTGCGAATACATCTTCTTGTCAATGTTCACAGGGCGGACGCAGTTGCGGCCGCCCTTGATGCTGCTAGTTGGTTGAAAAATCGTGCCATGCAGGTTTTCGCCGATCAAGAAGCAGCTCCAAAACTTAAAGTTGGAGCGGTCGATTCCGCTCAGTTTGGCGAATGTGACTTGGTAATCACCTTTGGCGGGGATGGCACGTTGATTCGTGCCGCCCACATGTGCTCCGAGAGAGGAACCCCCATCTTAGGCGTCTACTATGGTCGGTTTGGCTTTGTAACTCAATGCAACAACGAAGACCTGGGCGCCTGCCTCAGTGAATTCTTTGACGGCCGCGCCACGATTGAGCCCAGAATGATGATCCAAGTCGATCTCATGCGCGGAGGGAAGTCGATCGCTTCGATTCATGCGCTGAACGAGATCGTGCTGCAACGCTCAGTTACTGTTCAGATGATGACGTTTGAGGTTGCCGTGAATGGTCATCGGTTGACGAGCTATCCTGCCGATGGTGTAATGATTGCGACGCCTACCGGCTCAACCGCCTATAATCTTAGTGCAGGCGGCCCAATCTGTGACCCGCAGGTGCAGGCTCTAGTATTGACGGCATTGGCTCCGCATACTCTCAGCGCTCGTCCCTTAATCCTCAATCAGGATTCTGAAGTTCATTTACGTGTTTCAACCGAGGGTGACGCCGTTCTCTCCGCGGACGCTCAGGTGAGGCTGCACATTCTCTCGGGAGACGAGGTTCGAGTTCGACGATCGCCTCGCACAACCAATCTGATCACGGTAGAGACAGATGATTTTCTGATGAAGTTGAGTAATCGCCTTTTCTGGAGCCAAAGCATCGTCGGGGGATTAAGTTGAGCAAAGAACTCCTCCTGACAGTCGATAACGTACGCGTGGAATTTCCCGTCCAAGGCGGGGTCGTTCGTGCGCTTGATGGGGTCTCGCTAGAAGTTCGGAAAGGTGAAACGGTGGCCGTGGTCGGAGAATCTGGATGCGGCAAAACCACTTTGGCACGATGCGTTCTTGGACTCCAGCCGCTGGCTGGCGGCAAGATCGTTCTCGAAGGTGCGGAAATTATTGGCACGCCTAGAGACATTGCCGAACGGGTTGGGATGGTTTGGCAAGATCCTTACGCCAGTCTTGATCCCAAGTGGCGTGTTTCCAAGTCCATGCAAGAACCGTTGATCCTGGCTGGGAAACGTCGCCCGGTCGGTGAGATGTTTCAAGAAGTTGGACTAGACCCGGCGCTTCAAGACCGATATCCTCACCAATTGAGCGGTGGACAGCGTCAGAGGGTTGCTGTTGGGCGAGCGCTCGCCCTTAAACCCCCCCTTGTCATTTGCGATGAGCCGACTGCAGCACTCGACCTCAGCATCAGAGCTCAGATTCTGAACCTTCTCAGGGATCTTCAACTCTCAAGCGGTTGTTCGTTCCTCTACATTTCGCACGACTTGACGACAGTTCGCTTTCTTGCCGATCGTGTTGCCGTCATGTATTTCGGGCGGATCGTCGAGACCGGACCCACCGAGGAGATATTTAGGAATCCGCGACACCCCTACACCAAGGCTCTTTTGGATTCAGCGCCTTCCCTGGACAAGCTGATGGAACTTCCCGAGGCGCCCCCCGGAGAGATTCCAGACCCTCGAACGAAATTCGTGGGTTGTCGGTATGCCAGTCGGTGTGTGAACGCTCAGTCACAATGCCTCGTAGAGGATCCGGGGCCAACTATTGAAGACGCGCGAACGTTTTACTGTCACTTCCCGGTTGCGGAGCTTCAAACCTCACAACCGGCTTCGGTTTAAGGAGAAACCCATGGAAACCGGCCACGGACGACACGCTTTCGCCAGTGAAATTCGGGAACTTGAGCACGACTTGTTGGAGATGGGCAGTCGCGCGGAGTCGATGTTGGCCCAGGCCGTCGAATCGATTGTTCGAGTCGACGCAAACTTGGCCCTCCAAGTTGTCAAGCGCGACGATGAAATCGATGAGCGTGAACTGGCAATCGAAAATCGCTGTGTTCGCCTGTTAGCGCTTCAGCAACCCATGGCGGGCGATCTTCGAACAATCAGTACCGCGCTTAAACTCATCACGGATATTGAGCGAGTTGGAGATCTTTCTGTAGATATCGCCAAGATCGCGATGAAGATCGAAAAGGAGATGGGAAGTTCGGACTTGATCGATATTCCCAAGATCGCTTCCGTCGCTCGTGCGATGCTCAGGGACTCGATGGAGGCATACGTTCGAAGAGACCTGGATTTGGTCGAGAAAGTCTGTAAGAGCGACGATGAGGTTGATGAACTCTATCGACTCTTCCGGGGGCAACTTCATGAGCGAATGCAAACCCATCCGGATGACGTTGTGGTTGCAAGCTGGTTACTTCTTGCGATTCACCACGTCGAACGAATTGCCGACCACGCCGTAAATATTGCCGAGCGGGTGTCCTTTATGGTCACCGGAAAGTGGGAACAGTTGGCGAAGTCGCATAAGTCGACTGAACTCGGCCTATAACAGATCCTGAGCGATCGACTTAAGATCTTCTTTTGTCGGGAGGGAAGTCTGGGCTCCCATTCGAGTGGTGGCCAAGGCGCCAGCCCGGTTCGCCAACAGAACAGCGTTGGTAGGTTCGCGCCCCTCGTTGAGAAATAATGCGAGGGCTCCGTTGAAGGCATCACCCGCCGCCGTACTGTCAACGGTTTGAACCGAAATCGTCTCGCAATGACGGCAGTTGTCCTCTGAAGCATAGAACGAGCCGGCACTGCTCAGGGTAATGACAACGTTTTTAACTCCTTGATCAAGGAACCAGTGTGCGGCGTTTCGGCATGATACGTCATCGATCGGTGAAATGCCTGTGTAATGCTTGGTTTCGGATTGATTCGGAGTGATCCAGTCCAGACCGGCCAAATACCTTGCGGGAAGAGGGGCGGCGGGAGCGGGGTTGAGGATAGATAGTCGCCCATAAGTCAGCACCTCACCAATGACTTCTACGGGTGTTTCAAGTTGCATCAGAACCGTGTCGAAGTCTATCTTTGAAAGGCAGGACGAAACGAATTCAGCGTCGACTCGGCCGTTCGCGCCGGAAGCGACGACGATGGTGTTTTCACCCGAATCGGACACCGTGATCATCGCCGTACCCGTCGCCACATCCTGTTCCGCCAACACATGGGTCATGTCGACACCGGCCTGTCGCATGCTACTTGTGATTTGAAGGCCGAATGAATCATTGCCAACCTTTCCGATAAAGCGGGGTTTGCCTCCTAGTCGTGCAATGGCACTGGCCTGATTGGCGCCCTTTCCCCCCGGATAGGTAGCGAACTTGGACCCCAGAAGCGTTTCTCCTGGCACCGGAAACCGAGGGACTCGAGTGACCAGGTCCATGTTGGCGCTCCCTACAACTACCACTGGTGGAACAAATAACGGCACGGGGGATAGTTTAACGGTTCCATGGTTAGGCGCTTCATTCGTTCACCCTAAAACGTCTATTTGGGCTAAGTAATGGGAATTATTTCGCTAGCTCTGCAGATGTCTTTCATACCTCTCGAGATCGAGGGATGCGATATCTTGGAGTTCGCCCCGATTAGCGTCGTTGCTGCGCCTGGGCTGGGAGCCCCCGTACGCGACGGAGACTTGATCACCGTCGATTATCGTGTTGAGGATGCCAGCGGCAAGGAAATTGCCAACAGTGAACGCAGAGGGCTTGCCTCAACGTTTATGCAGGGAACGCCACTAGCCGATGCATTGTTGTCTGCATCAAGCCGAGACGCGCGTGAGGGTGAAGAGAGATGGGTTGTATTGTTAAAAGAAGACTGGTATTCCATCTCGCCCTATGGCTTGACATCCTCAAGTGGTCCAGTTCTAGTCTGGCTTCGTGTCCTCAAGATCACCCGAAGGTAAAATTGCCTCAATGATAGCGGAACTCAAGGAGCTGTGGCGCTACCGTGAGTTGTTGCTGGTCATGGTACAGCGCGACCTTAAGATTAGATACAAGAATTCGGCGCTCGGATTTGTCTGGTCATTCCTAAATCCCTTGCTGACCGTGGGTGTGATGACGTTTGTCTACACGAACTTCATCTTCAAAGATCAACCTAACATGGGCGCGTATATCATGGCGGCTTATCTGCCGTTCATGTTTTTTCAGATGTGTATCCTCGACAGCGCTCAATCCGTGCTCGTCGCGATGCCTCTCATCAAGAAGATCTACTTTCCCCGCGAGATTCTGCCGCTGGCTTCGATCTTCAGCAACTTTATCAATCTATTGCTGGCCTTCGTGATCTTCTTCGCATATCTTCTGATTCGTTACTTTACGAATCCCGTCACGTTTCCAATAAAGGCCACCGCCGTCTGGCTACCCGTGTTGCTCCTCATCACCTGGGCTCTGGCGACGGGATGCAGTCTCATCATTTGTGCGCTAAACACGTTTTACGAGGACATCAAGTACATCATGGGTGTCCTTCTCTATCTTCTATTTTTCATTTGTCCCGTTCTCTACTTCAGCGAGCAAGTGGCGAACTCGGCGATCAACCATTCCACGAATGGGCTGATTTACAAGATTTACAATCTGAATCCTATTGGCTACCTCTGCACCGCCTACAAAAAGATTCTTCTCGATCCCATCACGGTTACGGTCCGGGGGAGTGAAACTGCCGCCGCCGACCCGATGCGCTGGGACTACCTTGGTGTAGCCGCTGTCACTTCCTTCGCGGTCCTTATCTTTGGCTACTATACTTTCAATCGTCTCAAATGGCGCTTCGTGGAGAGACCATGAGTGGCCACGGTCTCATTGAGGTAAAAGATCTCAAGAAGGAGTTCACCCTCAACACGTCAGGAGTAGCGTCAATCAAAACGGCTTTGCTATGGTGGCGCAAACGAAACGCGAAGAAACTGAATGTCCTAAAGGGAATTTCCTTCCAAGTTCACCCGGGCGAGTGTGTGGCAGTGGTAGGAAAGAACGGCGCCGGAAAAAGCACCTTGCTCTCGCTTCTGGCAAGAGTTTATAAACCGACTTCTGGATCAATTGAGATTAGGGGGCGGATGGCTCCGCTGCTCGAATTGGGTGCAGGCTTTCATCCCGATCTTACGGGCCTTGAAAATATCTATTTCAACGGGGTGATCCTCGGTCTGACTCGCGAAGAGATGCGGGCAAGGACGGACAAGATCATTGAGTTCTCGGAGATCGGCGATCACATTAATGCGCCGACCCGGACCTACTCAAGCGGAATGCTCGCGCGACTGGGCTTTAGCGTTGCCGTTCATATCGATGCCGATATCCTCTTAGTCGATGAAGTACTCGCCGTTGGCGACTATGAATTCGAGCGTAAATGTTACGCCAAGATCGACGAGTTTCGAGCTAACGGTGGCACGATCCTCTTCGTTTCGCATCAAATGGATGCCGTTAGAAAGGTCGCCGATCGCTGCATCTGGCTCAAGGATGGACAAATCCATCGAGTCGGCCCACCTGATTTCATCATCGCCGAATATGAGGGGCGTGATCTGGACCTTGAAGAGGGGCGGTAAGGACTTTCCAGAATAGCCCGACTTGGGTGCGAAAGCGTTTCGATAGCCCCAGGGTGAACAGCGTCGGTACCGACCAAATGACCAATCTTAGCGAAGCTCCAAGTCGATCGAATAGCCAACAAACCACCATCGCGACTCTCCCTTGATGGATTTCAAAGTAGAGTTCCTTGCCCCGGTTATAGCGAGCAACCGATCGCCATCGGCCAATCCCCGAGCTACTTGAGCCTAGTTCGTGGGTGAATACCGCGCCAGGGTTATAGACAATCGTTCCATGGTGGGCAAGCCGAGCGCAAAGGTCGGTGTCTTCGCAGTATAGAAAGTAACGCTCATCGAATCTTTCAAGAGGACGCATCATCAAGCACGCACCCATCACCTGATCGCATGGCTTCAATAAAGGTGATTCTGACAATCCAGCGCCAGTCAGCACGCGGCGAGTCTGCCAGTAGCTTGCCGTGAGATGCGTTTTCTCCAAAAGAGTCTGCTCGCTGAATACCGCCCAAAGGGTTAGTCGTCCGGCCACGCTTTCTTGAAGACTTTCATCGGGATTCAGCAACTTTCCTCCCGCCGCAACAACTCGATCAACGGCGAACGACTGGGCTAATTCGGAAATAGCTCCGGGTTGGGCGTAGCAATCACTGTTCAGCAGAAGAAAGAGATCGCCGGAGGCGACCTCCATCCCTTGATTGTTTGCCGCTCCAAATCCGCGATTCTCACTATTTCGGATCAGCCTCACGGTGGGAAAGTCCACCGCAACCATTTCTGCCGAGCCGTCGACTGAGGCGTTATCGACGACAATAACTTCGTGCTCAGGTTCAATGAGTCTTAAACAACGCCGCAATTTCTCGCGTGTGTTGTAGCTCACTACAATCACACTGACTTTGTAGGGACTCATCAATAACTCGATGCTACAATATTCGTTCCCATGGCGAACGAGATTTTAGTCACGGTTGATGGTCTTGCGAAGCTGAAAGCGGAGTTGGAAGACCTAAAGGGCCCTACGCGAGCACGAATCGCGGAGGCGATTAGGGAAGCAAAGTCCCACGGCGATCTTCGAGAGAACGCGGCTTATCATGAAGCAAAGCTCAACCAAACCCGTCTGGAAGCCCGGATTGCTGAACTAGAAAAGGCGATTCAGCGTGCGAAGATTGTGGAACGTCGAGACGATGGCGGCGCTCATCTAAACTCGAAAGTTCAATTGCTTGATCTGGAGTTCGACGATGAGTTCACCGTCACTCTGGTTGGCGCTTTCGAAGGGGACCCGAGCAACGACCTCATCTCAATTTCCGCGCCCCTTGGCGAAGCCCTGGTGGGCAAAGTGGCGGGAGATGAGGTGGACGTGGTTTCACCCAATGGAACCAATCGTTATCGAATCGTCTCAGTAGAGTAATCGCATGCGAGCGTTGCCCTTGGTTCTATGTTATCTGGCCGCAGTTGGTTGCGGCGCCCCCAAGCCCGCAGTGGTTGACGGTGGCGTACCCATTCAGAGCCAACCCAAAACCAAAGTGAGCGCACCCGCAAAAGTTCCTGCTCCAGACTTTACCAAGCGGACACGGCTGCGACTGGTGCGGCGAGGCGAGGAACTTAGGGTCGGAGACTCGGTCGATGACGCGCTCCGAGTCTTTAAAGAGGAGAAAAACGCCTATAAGCTGACGGACATGCCCCCAGGTTGGCAGGACGAGTCGTACAAGTGCTCGGGATGGGAGACGGGTGGTCAGGGTTTTGGCGTTATTTCGACCCAAGAAAAGGTCGTCTTGGCCATGTACCACGAGGAGCAAGTCGACGAAGACCGGTTGAAGGAGATTCTTGACACCTACGACGACAATCTGCAGTTGGCCTCCACGGCGGTCACAGGAAGCCGTGTTCGATATTGGATCTGGGAAGACGATCCGCACCGCCTCATGATTTGCGCTGTCCAAATTCCTTCCGAGGGGCTCAACGTCACGGTTAGCCTGGGAGATAGCCGGTTTATGGACATGCTGAGAATGAGCCGTCCGGCGGCAGAGAAGGATGAAGAAACGGCCGAGGCTCTCTTCAAAGAAGGCCTGAAGGCCAAACAGCGCTAGAACCCGCAATTTCTACGCATCGAATCCCGAATAGTCAACGTATAGTAAGTTAATCTTGCAAACGGGAGGTGGTGTAAAGCAAATGTATTCTGAACGTAAACACCAGGGAGGTTGTGGGTTTTAGCTAACCTGCAACATGCGACCCAAGGGTTGGTCATGAACCGCAATCCCCTGGGACGATAGAAGACCCGCTCTTGGCTCAGCCAGGGCGGGTCTTCTTTTGGTAGCATCCTCCTCATGCGAAGCGTCGTTGTCATTCCGGCCCGAATGGCCAGTTCCCGATTTCCGGGTAAGCCCCTTTGTGATTTGGCGGGCAAGCCAATGATCCAATGGGTATATGAGGCGGCGATCAAATCTCAAGTTTCCGATGAGGTCGTCATTGCAACTCCTGATCAAGAGATTCTTGATGCCGCGAAGGCGTTTGGCGCGCCTGCAATTCGGACAAGCATTCAGCATCCTTCGGGAACGGACAGGATAGCCGAGGTTGCCCAGTCGATCAAAGCTGAATACTATGTCAACGTTCAAGGTGACGAGCCCCTGATCCTGCCAGAAAACATTGCGGCGTGCGCCGCGCCTCTTGGAGAGAGTGATGAAATCCTCATGGGAAGCCTTTACACAGAATGCGCCGATGATGAGATCGAAAACCCTGCGGTTGTGAAGGTTGTGGTGGCCCAGAATGGCAATGCACTTTACTTCAGCCGCTGCCCGATCCCATATCCCCGTAATCCGCGGCTAGGAGCGGTAAACAAGCATGTTGGCTTGTACGCTTATCGACGCGATGTCCTGGAGCGATACGCCACGTGGCGACAGACGCCGTTAGAGTCAACTGAAAGCCTTGAACAACTCCGATTTCTTGAAAACGGTGTTCCCATCCGCATGTCGAAGGGAAAACCAAGCCTTCTTGCCGTCGACACTCCCGAGCAAGCGGAAGAGGTGCGCCGAATCATCCTATCTGGTGGCTATGCCTAAGCTATACTTAGGGTCAAGAACACGCGTTTTATCAAGCAGTGCCGCTTGAGACGATCATTTTTGCGGTCCCATGGGAGCGGCCTACGACATTAGTCATAACTGGGAAGAGCCGGATGGCCTTCATGAACTACTTGAAACCGTTCGTCGTGAACGAGACGACGCTGACATCAAGAAGATTCGATACGCCTACTTCATCGCGGAGAAGGCGCATTCTGGGCAGTCTCGCTCTAGCGGTGAACCCTACATTCTCCACCCGCTAGCCGTCGCCAAAACACTTGCCGATCTCCATATGGATGACGACACGATCAGTGCGGGACTCCTGCACGATGTCGTTGAAGATTGTCCCGAATTCACGCTAGAAGACATTACTCGGATATTTGGCGAGGATGTAGCAAACCTCGTGGAGGGAGTGACCAAGCTCAGCTTTAAACCGGTCTCGGACATGACCGAGCGCCAAAAGGCAGTCGCCGAAACCACGAGAGCGGCAGAGAGTCTGAGAAAGATGCTGCTAGCCATGGCCAGCGACTTCAGAGTCATGGTGATTAAGCTGGCCGACCGACTGCACAACATGCAGACGTTGGATCACTTGGCACCCGCAAAAAGGACTCGAATCGCCAATGAGACGCTCGACGTCTACGCACCCCTTGCCGCTCGCCTCGGTATTTGGCAGATCAAGTGGCAGCTAGAAGATCTCGCCTTCAAAAATCTTCATCCTGAGGAGTTCCAATCGGTATCGGAAATGGTCGCCAAAACGCGAACTCAAAGGGAAGAGGAACTTCGCGAGGCCATTCTTCAACTTAAGAACGCCGCCGAACGCAAGGGACTTAAGGTGCTCGACATCCGTGGACGACCCAAGCATCTCTACTCCATCTTCAATAAGATGGTGAAGCAGAAGCTCAAGTTCGACGAAATTTACGATCTGCTTGCCCTCCGCATTATTGTGGAGGAATCATCGGATTGCTATGTCGCCCTCGGAATCGTTCACGACCTCTGGGTACCCGTTGTTGGTCTGTTCTACGACTATATCGCTAAACCCAAGCCCAACGGCTACCAATCGCTTCACACCAAGGTCATCGGCCCACACGGTGCACCGCTTGAAGTCCAGATTCGCACGATGTCGATGCATGAAGTTGCTGAATTCGGCGTGGCCGCCCACTGGACTTACAAAGAAGGGAAAGCTTCTCTCGACGAGACGAAACGCCTTCGGAATCTTCGTGAGCAGCTATTCGACTGGTCAAGCGACGCCCGTACCTCCAGCGATTTCTTGCGATCTCTTTCTACGGACCTGTTCTCGGAACAGGTCTTTGTTTTTACTCCTAAAGGCGATGTTATCGACTTGCCAAAGGACTCAACTCCCGTCGATTTCGCGTTCCGTGTCCATACCCAACTCGGCATGACCCTTATCGGCGCTAAAGTAAATGGGTCGTTGGTTCCTCTGAACACTCGTCTCAAGAACGGCGACGTGATTGAACTCATCACTCGGTCGAATGCCCAACCCAGCTTGGATTGGCTAGAGTTTGTTCAGTCCGCCCATACTCGAAACAAGCTTAGAAGCCATTTCCGCAAGATCAGCAAAACCGACGATGCCGCAAGGGGGCGCGATATGCTGGACAAAGAGCTGAAATCGATCGGGCTCGACCCCAGGCAGTTCCTAGGCGACGAGAAGTTGAGTACGGTCGCAAAGCAGTTGGAAGGCTGCGAAACTTCCACAGACGTCCTCGCCCGTGTTGGCCTTGGCCTAACATCGGTTCAGGGCGTTATATCGAAGCTTCGCGGGCAGGTCCACGAGCATCCAAGCGCGGATCGCATCGAGGTCGCTCGTACCAAGGAAGGGAAGGTAACCCTCGTCACAAGTGGCATTGACCACGTGATGGTCAACAGAGCCAAGTGTTGTAGCCCAATCCCCGGGGATGAAGTCGTCGGCTATGTGACCCGGGGAAGGGGAATCATGCTCCATCGAAAGGTCTGTCCAAACGCGATGAGCTACATGACTCACGAACCGGAGAGACTTCTCGCCTACGATTGGCCGTCCGATGGCAGTGTCTATGCCGTCGGTCTCAAAGTCATTTCCGTGAACCGCCAAGGCCTCCTCGCCGACGTCAGCACCATTTTTAGTGAGCTCAAGATCAACGTATCGGCGGCAAAGATCAAGACCTTGCCCAACCACACCGCCGAAATCGACGTGACCATCGAAGTCCCAGATACCAAGATGCTTCAACTGGTCATGACCAAGATTAGCAACTTCTCGGACGTTATCTCCATCCTCCGCCTCTTCGGGCGAACCGCATCTCGATAGCGGTATCTTCTCGCGGTGCGTGCCGTCGTTCAACGAGTCTCATCCGCATCGGTGACCATCGATGGCGTCGTCTTTGGCAAGATCGGTGCGGGGCTCCTCTTGCTGGTCGGCATCCATCGAGACGACACGGAAGCCGACGCCAAGAAACTCGCCGACCGAGTCGTCGGCATGCGAATCTTCAACGATGAGAACGGCAAGATCAATCTCGCCGTTCAAGCGGTGGGCGGGTCTGTCCTCGCCATCTCCAACTTCACCGTCTACGGAGACGCCAGCCAGCGGCGACCCAGCTTCACGCAGTCGGCAGGGTTTGAGGTTGGGAGCAAGTTGTTTGACCTCTTCTTAGCCGAGCTAAGAAAGCAGACCATTCAGGTGGAGTCCGGTCAATTCGGCGCGGACATGCAAGTGGAGTTGGTCAACGATGGCCCGGTCACTTTGGTCGTAGATACCCGCTAGCCACCAAGTTGACTCATCCCGCGCCCTGTCACCTGCTGCCCCTCGGCCAGATAGTGGCGCTCGGGTTTATGCTCTACGACATGTCTGAAGAGATCCGCCAGAGTCTCGCGACTGGCGTCCGCCCGCAGGGGTGTTCTTAGGTCCAGTTCACCATCCGACATCAGACATGGGCGGAGAAATCCGTCTGCGGTGAGCCTTAGCCGATTGCAGTTCGCGCAAAGGTCGTTCGAAATCTGACTGATGAACCCAACTGTTCCTTTTGCGCCAGGAACCCGAAATGTCCGGGCGGGTCCGTTGGTCGCCAGTTCGGCTTCCTCCAAGGGCCCATGTTGCTCTTCAATCTTCGTGCGAAGCTCATCCGCTGAAATCATCCGGCGACGCATCTCCAAATCGCTCAGCATCCCGCCAGAGTGTTGATTGAGTTGGAGTAGTCCACGGTCTCCATGCGCGCGCCAGGGCTCGAACTCGACCGTCTCATCGAGATTCCAGCGAATCGGCATGACCTCAATGAACCGAACATGCACCTCTTCCCGCAACGTCCACTCCGCAAAGTCTGCCGCTTCATCGTCATTCACCCCACGCATCGCCACACAGTTGATCTTGATCGGACCAATTCCAACCTTACGTGCGGTATTGATTCCCTCGATTACTCGATCAAGCGATCCCCGCCGTGCAATCGGTGCAAACCGTTCGGGACGAAGCGTGTCCAAACTCACGTTCACCCGATGTAAACCAGAGGCGGCGAGCGCCGCCGATTGCTCAGCGAGTAGGAATCCGTTGGTCGTAAGGCTCAAGTCCGTAACGCCGGGCAACCGAGAGATGCCGGAAACGATGTCCGCCAGGTCTTTTCGAACCAGAGGCTCGCCTCCGGTCAGCCGAATCTTCCGCAACCCTAGCTCCGAGGCAATCTCTACGAGCTGGATGATTTCATCGGCCGTAAGCAGCTCCTCGCGGGAGCAAACATCGGCTCCTTCTTCCGGCATGCAGTAGACGCAACGGAAATTGCAGCGGTCCGTTACGGACACGCGCAAATAGTCAATCTGGCGGTTGAATCGATCAGTCAAGGGAATTGTGCCTAGGACCTATGCTGTATTCTCCTTATACGCTAAAGTTTAGGCGAAACGATATGGAGGGCCCGACGTCAGATTCACAGATCGAAGAAAGATCGGTGATAAACGTGGCAGCATCGAGCACATTGTCAGCAATTGGACCGTCGGTAAGCAGCCGAGTGGAACTAGATTCGGACGCCGCACTGGTGCGGCGCGCTCGCAACGGCGAGTATTCCGCGTTCGAAGAACTCTTCGAGCGCTACCGAACTTTGGTTTTCCGGTTTGCCTATCAGATGGTGCCGCGACGCGATGATGCCGAAGATATAGTTCAGGAAGCGTTTGTACGCGCCTATCAAAACCTGGACAAGTATCGGGACGAAGCCAAATTCACCACGTGGCTGCTCCGAATCGTGACCAACCTCTGCACCGACCAGGCTCGAATGAGCACTCGGCGTCAAGCGTTGGAGCAACAGGAGGCCGCTGGCGCCCTCGATTGGATGACCACAGGGACCATTGACGACCCTGTGCAAAACCTCGAAGCGGACCGGCGTAGACAAGCCTTGAGGAGAGCGTTGAGTGCGCTCCCCGCCCACCACCGATCGGTCATCGTTTTGAGGGATATCGAAGAAAGGGAATACACGGATATTGCGGCAATTCTCGGATGCACGGTCGGAGGGGCTAAACTAAAAGTGCTACGCGCAAGGCGGGCTCTCAAGGATCGAATCGCACCCCTGATCGGTGAGGACAAGTAATGAACAGAAAGTTTGAGGATCAACTTGTAAGACTTGCCTTTGGCGACCTATCGTCAGAGGAAGCAAGCCGGTTGCAAGCCGAAAGCGCGGATGATCGAGATGCCCAACGCACCTTGGATACCTACCGGCAAATGAAGAGCGAACTTCAAAGCCTTGCTGAGGTACCGGCTGACCAGCTTTCCAAAGAACGACTTCGTGAGGCCATTCTTGCCCGGGGCCTTGGTGAAACGAAGGCCGCTTCCCGTCAGTGGAACTGGCTGTGGATGCCTGCCATGGCCGCGGCCGTTGCCTTTGGTGTGGTTTTCTTGAAGGGATCTACGATGCCGGATCACTCGGTGGCTACGACCGTCGTCATGGACGAACCGAAGTCAATGTCATGGACGGATCTGCCAAAATTCGACTTTAGCACGACCCCTATTCGAAGCGCCGCGGTGACCCCCTCAGTGTCGGTATCTGCCGATGTTGAAGAGACTCCGGTTAAGAAGTCTCAGCCGACTCAGGTACGTCGCGCCCACCATGAGGCAGGACCTACTTTCGCTAGCGCGACCGCAAATATGTCACTGGGGGCGTTGGATACAATGTCCGGCCATGATATGCCGAGTGGCATCGGCGAAGCTTTAGCGCCGGCGATGGACAAGGTTGAGAAAACGGACAAGCAAGTGCCTCAGCCAGATGGTCCGACGGCCGCAATCACTTCTAGCCCGTCGCCCATTTCTAGCGCGGGCGCAAGAACGATTGAAAAGTCTTCCTCTATCGTATTAATTCAGCCCGAAAAGGATCAAGATACGGGCGCGCAAAGAGCCAGGGAAGTAGAGAGCGCAAGCAATGTATTGGTCGGCGGTTAGTGCATTTTTGGTTGTCCTGGGTGCGTCGAGTAACGACTTGACCCAGCGGGAGTTACAGGCCTGGAAAAAGGTTGAGCCCTCGATCATTTATCTCATGGATGGTCAGTCGGTGAGGGGCACGGCGGCTTTAATCGACGAGAAAGGCTTCTTCTTGGCGCACAAAACAGCTCTTGAAGGGTCGAAAGTGTCGGGTCGCTGGGCAAACGGATCAAAGGTTAGCCTTACCCTTGTCGCAACGGATGATCCCACTCAGTTTGTCCTGTTAAAGGCCAACGACTGGCAAAGTGGAAGCGCTCCAGCGATTAGCCTAAGTCCCGCCGATAGCAGCGATCGAGCCCTCCTTGCGATTACAAGCAATGGACCCGTTCGTGCGGAAAGAGTCGCGAACACTTATGGAGTCATAAATCCTTCGCGGAGGTTTATGCCATTGAGTGAGGTTCGGATGGAAAACAATCTGAACTCCCTGGGCGGGGCGCTGTTGTTTAACATCAATGGACAGTTTGTCGGAGCTTTAAACGCAACCCTAGAAAGTCCAGGTATTCAGAACGCATACCAAAACCAAATGCGTGGCGGCGCCATACGCCAGTCAAATGATTTGAATTCGCGTCAGGCGCCAGTGCAGATTTTTGGTCCTGGAACCATGACAACCGCCTACACAATCAGCCCCAAAGTGATGAAACGGGTTATCGATGGCTTCAAGTCTGACAGTCATGAGGTAGCTCACCCGGCTATTGGTATATTTTGCCGAGATGCGGCGCCAACGGGAGCCTTGATCGAAATCGTTTCTGAAGGTTCGACCGCCGATAAAGCGGGGCTGCGGAAAGGTGACGTGATTACAAGCATGAACAACGTCCCAGTGAAAAATCAGTTTGATTTTGCACGAATCATGCTGGATGCTGAAGTTGGCGATATCTTAACCGTTTGGATTAAGCGTAGTGGCTTGATGCAGATGATCAAAGTGCCGGTAGGCAAATAGCTTTAGACTTCAGAGAAGTCCTTAAGCTGCCACTTAACTCGACGTCCTCGAAAATCATCGAGTTTGGGCTGGAAGAGGACGTCGATCTTATTTCCTACACGAGTCTGAGCAAAGCGCTCTCCCATGGAGAAGCCAACGGCCGACACGGTCGTCGCGTCCTCGCCGCGCAAGGTGACCTGTACGTGAGCCGGATTCTTGGTGGGGTTAATCTGAGCAAGATCGAGAGACCTTGCAATCAGGAAAGGCTCTGGGTTGCTTTCGCCGTAGGGCTCCAGCATGGAAATTGACTCCATTACTGAAAGAGTTAGATCCCCGGGCCGAATCTCAAGGTCCGCCTGATAGGCGGCAATAAAGTCGTCTGGGGTTAATATCTCGTGCGCATGCGCCTCGAGGGCTGACTCGACTTCCGAAAGTCGAGCGATCTCGAAGGAGCATCCGGCCGCCATTGTGTGCCCGCCACCGTCCATAAGGCCCGGAAAGGCGCGGATAGCGTTGACTAGGCTAAAAGCCGGTATGGAGCGTGCTGAGCCCTTGCAGAGCCCCCTGTCTTCATCAATGACCACACAGAATGTTGGGCGTCGATAGCGCTCGGTTAATCGTCCTGCAACCAAACCAACAATGCCAGGGTGCCAATCCCGACTCGCCACTACCATCACATACCGCTCGTATAAATGTCGACTCTCGACGATCTCAATGGCCTCGTCAATCATCTTCTGTTGAGCGTCTCGTCGATCGGAATTTAACACCTCGATCTCGTCCGCCATTCTTTTGGCTTCGCTATAGTCGGTTTCCAGAAGCAGTTTGAGGGCCAGCGCCGAATCGTCGATTCGTCCGACCGCATTGATTCTTGGCCCAAGTTTGAATCCGACGTCATAGGTGCGTACAGGACCGCTGATGTTGGAATTGTCCTTAAGGGCCTGAATGCCAACTTTCTTGGTATCGCCTAATCGATCTAGCCCATGCTTAGCGATGACTCGGTTTTCGTCGATGAGAGGCATGACATCGGCGATTGTGCCGAGCGCAGCGAGATCGACAAAGGCACGGTGATATTTTTCTCGTGGAAACCCGAGGGCTTGAGTAAGTCCATCGCAGAGCTTAAAAACAACGCCTGCGCCGCTTAACTCGGCAAAGGGATACTCGGCATCGGTTCGATGGGGATTAACAACCGCATGCGCTTCAGGAAGTGTGTGGCCGATGCTGTGGTGATCTGTTACCACAACGCGCATCCCTGCTTCGCGAGCCTGTTTAACTTGATCGTGCGCGCTGATTCCGCAGTCGCAGGTTAAAAACAGTTTGGCGCCTTTCTTCTTGGCAACCTCCACAGCGCTTTCATGGATACCGTAGCCTTCACGCATGCGGTGTGGCACATGTGTTTCAACATTGGCCCCCACACTCTTTAGAAATCGGTGGAGAATAGCGGCGCTGGTCACGCCATCCACGTCGTAGTCGCCATGAACGAAGATGAGGTCTCCTCTTTCCTTTGCCCCGAGGATTTCAGACTCTGCGAGGTCATAATCTGGCAACAGCCGGGGATCGTGAAGATCCTCTAATCGAGGATTGAGAAACTTCTCAGCTTGAGTTGGATCGCTGTAGCCCCTTTGCACCAGGAGAGCCGCAACTATCTCCGGTATGCCCAGTTCACGTTGCAGGACCGCCTCTTCTTCAGGGTTTCGTTGAGGAACGATCCAGCGGGCGGTTTGTTGCGTGGGGGGCATCGATTTAGAGACGTATCAAAAACAGAAAAAGAACCGGAGTCCGAAAATGGACGCCCGGCTCCTACAGGTGCTTAAAGCTTCTCGACTTGAGTGAAGTCGAGTTCGACGGGCGTATCGCGACCAAAGATGTTGATAAGAACTTTGAGCTTTTCGCGATCGGCATTGACCTCTTCGATCTTTCCGGAGAAGTCGCTAAATGGACCCTCAATTACCCGAATGGCGTCGCCCTTGTTCCAAGAAGCCTTCGGAGCTTCCTTGCTGGACTCAAGGTTGGTCATGATACGACGAACCTCATATTCCTCTAGTGGAACGGGCTTGTTGCCGCTTTGGACAAAGCCGGTGACTCCGCTCGTAGACTTGACCAACTTGAAGCTGTCGTCGGTGAGCGACATTTGAACCAGGATATAACCGGGGAAGACCTTTCGATCCATTTCGTAGCGCTTCCCGTTTCGAGTGGTCATTTCTCGTTCGGTTGGAATCAATATCTCGAAGATATCGAGATTCCACAAACCTTCCACCTGGGCTCGTCGCGTCAAAACGTCCTTGACTTTATTCTCGTGTCCAGCGATGGTGTGGACGGCGTACCAAGAACGCGGCATGGACTAGACCGTCCCCTTTGTGAGTAGATCGATGATCGTTCCGAAGAGAAGTCCAAGAACGGTGAGGACCGTGACGCAAAGGATCGTCACAGCCAATACGACGCCAGTGAGGCGGTTCGTCTCGCTCCGCGTCGGCCATGTAACCTTCTTCATCTCGCGAACGACTTCGTTATAAAAACCTTTGAGGCCGCGCTTCGACTTCGGAAGCGGCAAACCGCCACCGGCTTCGGGGCTAGAACCTTGTGTTGTGGTAGACATTGACGTACTCGACCGCCCGCTAGATAGTGGGGGATGAGGTGATATTACCTCCAATATTCGTCTAACCCAAAGACAACCTGGGAAAGAGGAACCATAAAATGCTGTTTTTTGCAGCAATTTATCTCGTAAGGTTGCGCGGATAAATATTTCGCGCTACATTACGACGAATGTTGGACCCAAGAGGATTGGTGGAGGTCCGTCTTAGGTACCACGTGTCGCGATATTTATCATGGCAACATCCGGACCTTATAGTGAGTTAGAGTATTTGATCTTGGCTATGGTCGGAGAGGAAATTAACTCCGGCTACGCTATGCGTAAAGAGATGAACAGAATGCGCGGCGGTCGGTGGAGCGCCGAAAGCGGTTCTGTTTATCGAGTCTTGAGGCGGTTAGAGCAGGACGGCCTGGTGAACGAAGCCAGAAAGGTCGGAGTGCCTAATCGTGAGCGAACGGAGTATGAGTTGACTCCGCAGGGCGAAGCTCTGCTTCAGAGTTGGCTCACGTTCCCACCAGATCGTGGAGAGATGGCGTTTATCGTCGATCCTATTCGCACGAGGGCGTACTTCTTGTCCAGACTCAAGCCTATGGAGCAAGTACGGGTTGTTAAGGCCTGGCTTGTGGAAAGCAAGCAGTTTTTGCAAGACCTAGAGCGGGATCTTCAGGCGACCTCAGCCACCGAAAATCCCATTCGTCACCTTGCGCAACAGAATTTGTTGTTCTTGGCCGAGGCCAGGCATGAGTGGCTCCGAAAACTCTTAGCGAGTCTCAAGAGCGTTTCGGCAGGAAAGGCGGCCAAAGCGACCGCCGTTATTGAAACTACTTAGAAATCTTGACGATTGAGTAGTGCTTCTTGCCTTCCGGGGCATCGAACACGATCTTGTCGCCAGCAGCATGACCAAAGAGTGCGAGACCCATCGGCGATTCATTGCTGATCAGGTCTCGACTTGGGTCGGACTCGATGCTGGTAACGATTCGAATGTCGAATTCGTCGCCATACTCAGCGTCGTTTACGGTGACTAATGAGCCGATACCGACGTGATCTGTAGGAATCATGTCGTCGTCGAGTACAGTCGCATTCCCAAAAATCGTTTTGAGCTCTGCGATTCGGTTCTCGACCATCGCTTGTTCGAACTTCACTTCATCGAGTTCGCTGTTATCCTCACTAAATTCGCCGTGCTGCTGGCTCTCACGAATACGATCGGCGATCTCCGGTCGCTTAACGAGCGTGAGGTGCTCCAATTCTGCCTGGAGGGATTTGTGTCCCTCTGGGGTGAGGAGATAACCTCCCTGATGATCTTGGATCAGTTGTGCGTCGTTCATTTTTTCGCTACCAGTTCCTTCTAACGAGACCAGAGCAGGCATTATAGCCGTTTGCTCTTCTGTCGGACTACGTATCTCTGGATTAGAACGTTCGATCTAGGTGCTAAGTTCTACGAAAAAGTCTAGACCTATATGTTTATGAGCACTTTTCTCGAAATCTTCAGGCCTCTTCACCGGGTAGATTCTCGGGCGATGAGGTTTCTCTCGATCATGGCTCTGACCGCCTTGCTGGTGGCGGGAATGGAAGCGCGTGCTCAAGGCGTCGACTTGTTCAAAACGGTTCGCCCTCAAGTGATATTGAGTGTGAAGCGAGACCCAAACGGCTCCCAGGCAGACCTTATCGAAGCTCAAACGATCGACGGGAATTATCCCCCAGAGCAACTCAAGGCTCAGATCCTTGAACTGGGAAGACAGCTGAATTGCGATCCAAGAGGACTCACCGTCTTCCGACACTCGGTATCAGAGGATGGCAGCATGACTTCCATTAAGGCGACTTGTGCCATTGACAACGTGATCGATCGACGGACGGGTTCGTTTCACTTGACAGAAATCGTTCGAGCCTTTACTGGATTCCCCGAGCCACATCGAGTGTCGGGGCTCTCCCTCTCATTTTTGAATGAGGCTCCCCGTAAGAATACGATTCTGACTTTTGGTCAGGAGTCTGGACCCGTCATGCTGCAGGCCGATCTTAATCCAACCTTCAAAAGTATCGACTATCGCATTAAAATCAACACCGACAAGCCTGATGAAATTTCGATTCCAGAAGGTCCTGAACAAAATAAGCCGATAAACACGTCTTCGGACGATAGAAACAGTGTAGATTGGTCGCTGTGGGGATTGATTGGAGTTGCCGCGATTGCCGTAGGTGCGTTGGTATACTCCCTCCTCATTAGGACGACCTCTTCGAAGCGTTCTTGAACAAAGAGTAGGGCACCATAAAGAATGATCGATATCCGAACGGTAACGCTCCGTCAACTCGTTGAAATTGGCTATGAAGAGCGCGCATCTGACGTTTGCGTCAAGTCTGGAGCGCGCCCGACCATGCGAAAGTTCAGCGTCTTCCAGCCAATCTCCGACGAGTTTCCCGTTGTAGACGCGGACAACGCCCGACGAATGATCCAAGAGGTCATGTCCGAGAAACAGATCAAGAAGTTCGAGGACACGCTCGAAATGGACCTTGCCTTTGAGGTCGAAGGGAAGTGTCGAATCCGTGCGAACATCTACTTCCAGCGCGGTACGTACGCCATCGTCATGCGTATCATCCCGTTGCGCATTTTGACCATCGAAGAACTCGGTCTTCCGCCCGTTCTTCGCGAACTGTGTAAGCACCGACTCGGACTCATCCTGTTTACCGGTCCTACAGGTTCGGGTAAGTCAACTTCGCTCGCGGCGATGATCGACGTCATCAACGAGAGCCGTCCTTGCCACATCGTTACCATCGAAGACCCGCTTGAATTTGTCCACCAGGACAAGATGGCTTACATCAGTCAGCGAGAAGTCCACATCGACACCATGGAATTCCAACCCGCTCTGCGCGCGGTTGTCCGTGAAGCTCCCGACGTCATCCTCGTGGGTGAAATGCGAGACCAAGAAACCATGCACACCGCTATGCAGGCCGGTGAAACGGGTCACTTGGTCTTCTCCACGGTTCACACCTCGTCCGCTTACGAGACCATGGACCGTATTATCAACATGTTCCCGCCGCATGAAAAGCCGTTCCTTTGTCAACGCTTGGCTGGCTCCCTTCGAGGCATCGTCGCCCAGAAGCTCGTCCCCCGGGCCGATGGAAATGGACGCGTTGTTGCAAATGAAATCTTGATTTGTACGCCAACTGTTACTAAACTGATTGAGGACGGACACTTTAGCGATCTTTATCACGCAATGAATGAAGGCGCGTTCTGGGGGATGCAAACCATGAACCAAAGTCTGGTCCGATACGTTAAGGCGGGCATCATCACCGAAGAGACTGCGTTAGCCTACGCGGGTATCACATCCGAATTGAAACAGATGCTCCGCCGGTAACAGGAGGAGACCTATGGGCGTCAGCATTGACGCATTGCTGCACGAGTTGGTGCAGGTCGACGCAAGCGACCTGCACCTGAAGGCGGGACAACCGCCGGTGATGCGAATCAGAGGGGATCTGAAACGCGCGAGTCACCCTCCCTTGACGCCCGAGGAACACCAGAACATGCTTCTGGGAATCCTCAATGAAGAACGTCGAGAGAGACTCTTTAACTTCAAAGAAGTCGACCTATCCTATGATGTACCCGGCCTTTCTCGCTTCCGCGTCAACATGTTTTGGCAAAGGGGACAGATCGGGGCGGTATTTCGTGTCATTCCCTTCAGCATCCGGACCATCGATGGGCTTGGTCTGCCCCAAGTTTGCAAGCGCATTGCAATGCTCCCAAGGGGCCTCGTTCTCGTAACTGGTCCGACGGGCTCTGGAAAATCTACGTCGCTCGCCGCGATGATCGATCACATCAACACCAACAAGAAATCGCACATCATGACGATTGAAGATCCAATCGAATATGTGCATCCCGATAAGACTTCGATCATCAATCAACGGGAACTTGCAACGGACACCCATACGTTCAGCGATGCGCTGAAACATGTCATGCGGCAAAATCCAGACGTGATTCTGGTGGGCGAGATGCGAGACCTGGAAACGATCCAACTTGCCATCACCGCCGCGGAAACTGGGCACTTGGTATTTTCTACTCTCCACACTGTAGACGCAGCCCAGACGATTGACCGAATCGTCGACGTATTTTCGCCGGAACAACAGGCGCAAATCAGGACACAGCTAAGCGTTACCCTTCAGGCCGTAATTTCTCAAACGCTTCTCCCAACAAAGGACAATGAGTCCAGAATTGCCGCGTTCGAAGTGATGGTGGCAACACCCGCCATTCGAACACTGGTAAGAGAAGGGAAGACTCACCAACTCTACATGGATATTCAAACGGGTGGAAGCATCGGAATGCAAACGCTCGATGGTCACTTGTTGGATCTTCTGAAGAACGGCAAGGTCGATTGGGAGCACGCTTACGCCAAATGCTCCAACGCGCAAGACTTCTTGCGACGCGCCACCAATCTCGGCGTAGCGGAGGTAGCCCATGCAGGAAATTGATGTCTTTCTCCGGCGTTGTGTGGAGATGAATGGATCGGACCTACACTTCAAGAGTGATACCGGTCGTGCCTATGTTCGAGTTCACGGGGACCTCATTCAGATTGAGGATATGCCTCAATTCACGAACGAGGAGTTCAAGGAATCTCTCTTCCGAATGCTGCGACCAGAACAGGTTGCAAAATTCGAGAATGATTTGGAGTTGGATTTCGCCGTCGAGGTCAAAGAAGTCTCCCGTTTTCGCGGGAACTGCTACCAACAGCGGGGAAATGTCCAAGCAGCCTTCCGAGTGATCCCTTACGAGATCCAAAACATGGAGGATCTCCAACTCCCAGCCGCGACCTACGACTTCATCACTCGGCCACGTGGCTTGGTACTCGTAACCGGACCAGCCGGTTCAGGTAAATCGACAACTCTTGCCGCGATGATCGACCGAATCAATCGGACGCAAGAAGTACACATCATGACCGTGGAAGACCCGGTAGAGTTCGTCCACGGGGATCATGTTGCTCTCATTAATCAGCGAGAGTTGGAGGTCGATACCAACTCATTCGCAAACGCGTTGAAATACGTTCTTCGGCAAGATCCTGACGTCATCCTTGTTGGCGAAATGAGAGACTTGGAAACGATCCATCTCGCCATTACGGCGGCCGAAACGGGGCACTTGGTTTTTGCAACCCTGCATACCGTTGACTCTGTACAAACTGTCGACCGAATCGTTGACGTCTTTCCCATGCATCAACAACAGCAAGTGCGCATGCAGCTATCCGTAAACTTGGTTGGAGTCATTTCACAGACTTTGGTGAAGCGAAAGGATGAACGGGGCCGGGCCGCGTGCTTCGAAGTGCTTGTGGCAACTCCGGCCGTCAGGAACCTAATTCGAGAGAATAAGACCTATCAGATCGCCTCTCTCATTCAAACCGGTGGCCGACAAAAGATGCAGACCTTGGATCAATCGCTCGCGAACCTTGTTGATAAAGGAATTATCAGTCATGAAGATGCGAGGGCCAGGGCTAAAGATGCCAGTGAGTTCGATCGATTATTGGATTTAGGGCATCCATCGGGGACGGCGGTTACAACCCCGGTTAACGGCCAGTCTCAATCTCCGGATCAGCCCACGGCTCCGCCTGCTACGGGCGTAAGGGGCCAGCCAAATCGTCCGGGCTACAAACGGGAATGACCCTCGCGGTACCCTCTTGAAGTGGCGATCGATCCTGCCCTTTTTCAAGAGAACGAGCGAACGGCTCCATCTGCCGACCAAAGACAATTTGTCGAGGTCGGCAGTCTGGACTGTGAGACCGGCGGGCATCTGCCAGCCGTTACCGTAGCCTATGAAACTTGGGGCGTCCTCAGTCCTGCCAAAGACAACGCAATCCTTGTCTGTCACGCCCTGTCCGGCGACTCTCATGCGATAGGATGGTGGGAGCGCCTGATCGGACCAGGAAAGGCGATCGATACAAATCAGTTCTTCGTGATCGGCACGAACGCTCTGGGAGGCTGTCAGGGAACTACTGGTCCAGACTCGATAGGGCCAGACGGAAAATTTTACCGAACGAGATTCCCTGTCATCACGGTAGGTGACATGGTTGAAGTTCAGTCTCGAGTCATCGATATTCTGGGAATAGATCGTCTTCATGCCGTTACCGGCGGCAGTATGGGAGGGATGCAGGCACTCGAATGGACGGTTCGGAAGCCCGGACGGGTCAAAAAGGCGTTTGTCACTGCCAGTTGCGCTGCCCATAACGCCATGCAAATTGGATTTAACGAGGCGGCTCGTCAGGCAATCATGAGAGATGAGCGCTGGAAAGAAGGCGAGTATGAAGAAGGAGCTGGGCCGGATGGAGGGCTGGCGGTTGCGCGGATGATCGGTCATCTTTCGTTCCTCAGCGAGCAGGCATTTGACGCAAAGTTCGGAAGGCGGCTGCAGAACAAAGAAACGCCTTCCTACCATCTTGGAGTGGATTTTCAAGTCGAAAGCTATCTTAGTTATCAGGGCGAAAAGTTCACGAAGCGATTTGATGCAAATTCATTGCTATACTTGACTAAGGCAATTGACTACTATGATTTGCAATCGTTCAAAGGGGCGGATACTGATTATCTCTTCGCTAGTTTCACCACCGATTGGCTGTACCCGTCGCACCAGAGCGAAACACTCCTGAAAATGGCCCAAGACTCAGACCTAAAAGCGGAACATCGTGTGATTGACCTGCCGTATGGTCATGATGGGTTCTTGCTAGATGGAGACATACAGGGTGGCTACGTACGCGAATTTTTGTCTTGACGAGGAGGTCAAGTGACAAATCTTGAGCAGAACGTAATTTTTAGGGTGCTGGAGGAGCGATATTGCGTGGCAAAGTTACCTTCGGATGCGCCGATTCCTGGGCCGCCGGACAAAGCCACGTTTTGGTCCCTCACCATAGCCGACGAGGAGATTTCGGTCGTTTGTCCAGAGTCGGAAGCACCCCCCGGGGCGGAAGTCGAGCGGAATTGGCGTTGCCTCAAGGTGCAGGGGCCACTGGAGTTTTCGCTTAAGGGAGTTTTAGTCAGTCTTCTGGCTCCCCTCGCTGAGGCTAACGTCGCTGTATTTGCCACATCCACCTACGACACCGACTATATCCTTGTTAAGCAATACCACCTGGCGTCTGCCCTTCAGGCTCTTGAAGCCGCTGGACACCGATTGATGGCTTAGTCTTCCGTTGCCTGTTTCGGCTGAAGCCCAAAGAGGCATTTAGAGACAAACCCAACATTTATTGTCGAAATGATTGGGGCAGATACGACTATAGGTTGAATCCACCGTAAAGGAGCAGTTCAATGAGTACAGAAACCCAAGAACCCGTCGAAATGGGAACCAAGCCCGGAGCCGAGCACGAATGGCTTCAAAGACTTGTTGGAGAATGGCGAACCGAGGCCGAGATGACGATGGGGCCAGACAGTCCGCCCATGAAGGCTACGGGGACCGAGAGCGTGAAGAGTATGGGAGGTCTCTGGGCCGCTGGTGAAGGAACCTCAACCATGCCCGATGGCTCCGTCATGGAATATCGCTCGGCCCTCGGCTATGATGTTTCCTTTAAAGAATATCGAGGTTGCTGGTACGCGTCGATGTCGTCTCACCTTTGGAAACGCACTGGAACCCTGAGTGCAGACGGCAACACCATGACTCTCGATTGCGTTGGGCCCAACATGGAGATCGACGGCGAGACGGCTAACTATCGCGACGTTATTCAAGTCGTTGACCAAGATCACCTGATCCTCACGTCTTCGGGCGAGGATCAGAATGGTCAATACATCCCGTATATGACCGTCCACTACTACCGAACTAAGTAGGCCAAAGAAAATCGACTCCCGCCCATATCGGGGCGGGAGAGACTGCATGACAGAGCGCTAGCGATATTCAGGCAAGAATTCAGCTTCTGCGTCAAAGAGCTTGTAAGTCATCTCTTTAATTTCGGCTGGCGCACATACGGCCGCGGTGAGGGGGTCGAGCATCAGGGCCTGTGCCGCAAACTCTTTGGAGCGATGAATGATTGCCTCAACCGCCATGTCGAACATATGCATATTTGAGGCGCAGATCGCCGCCATTTGGCGCGGAAGACGCCCAAATCGAATCGGCTGGACGCGATTGGCGTTAATAAGGCAGGCCACTTCCACACAGCCATCTTGCGGAAGATTCTCGATGCAGCCCTCGTTGGCAACGTTGCCATGAATGACGATCGGTTGGTTTTTCTCGGCCGCCTCTATGATCCAAGCCCCATATTCCCAAGACCGTTCGGTCTTGATCTGCTCTTCGCCTCGATAGAGCTTCATTCGATACTCGTCTTGGTTCTTTCGCCAAGTCGGCCAGTTATTGGCGTAAAAGCTCTCCTCACCTCGGTAACCCGTGTCGGTGTACTTGTCCAGCAAATCCTTTCGCTTTCGATAGTAGGGAAGGTATTCGCTCAGGTGCCCGCTTGATTCGGTGATGAACGCCCCAAAGTGAAGCATCATGTCGGAGCGAACTGGCTCCGCCTTTGCAAAGTCGCTCTCGCGGTTTTGGGCTTGCTCCATGAGAGTGGGATAGAGACTCTGCCCATCCGGACCGTTAAATTCTGTGAACCAGGCCAGGTGGTTAATGCCTGCGCATTTCCATTGGACTTGCTCGTAGGGAACTCCCGTGTATCCGGCAAGCATGTGGGAGGTGCCTTGAACGGAGTGACAGAGCCCTACCACCTCCATAGAACTGGTGCGAGCCGCCGCCAGGCACATCATATTCATGGGGTTGGTGTAATTCAGCACCAGGGCCTTCGGGCACAGCTTCTCTGCGTCTTTTAAGATGTCCAGCCATACGGGAATAGTTCGAAGACCCTTGAATAGCCCTCCAGGACCAATCGTGTCGCCGATATTTTGGCTGACCCCATACTCCAAAGGAATATCGTTGTCAAACCGAACGCAGTCGATACCGCTGACTTCGATCGAGTTCACGATGTAATCTGTGCCAGGCAAAAGCTCTCGTCGGTCTGTGCTTGCTTTGACCCTCCATTTGTCGGCTTCGCCCGCTGCGTCGAGGACTTTTTCGATAAGCTTGCGACTCAGTTCAAGGCGCTCGCCGTCGATATCGATAAGGCGAAGTTCGCCCCCCTGACTGCCAGGGATCATGATGACATCCCGAAGAATGCTATTGGTAAAGCCGCTCCCCGCGCCAATCATTGTTACGTTTAACTTGCGCGGCATCGAACCTGGAAGTCCGATTCTCTCGTCAGATTTAGTGTGCTCGATGTGTCCCTTGGTTGCTGAGGCCATGTCGAAAAGGTAGCACACTGGGGTAAGTTCAAACCAAGTCTTCCCGAGTAATCATTCAATATTGACGAACCCGATAGATAATAGAGTCGTCGTCTGCCAAAGAAGCGACTATCTGCATCACTTCGTCAAAGTGTGTGGAAAAATGGTAGCAGCATGGCCAATTTAGGGACAAGCGGGTCTGAGAGCAAGGTTATCCTTCTCATTGAGGACAATATCGATGATGAGCGTTTGACGCTGAGAGCCTTGCGACGAAACAACATCATGAATGAGGTTGTCGTCGCATGCGATGGGCAGGAAGCCATCGACTATCTATTCGGGTCTGGCAGTTATGCCGGACGCGATATGAATGTGATGCCTGCCGTCGTCATGCTCGATCTCAAACTGCCTCGCCTGAGCGGACTGGAGGTCCTCAAGCGGATCCGAGAGGATAGTCGCACGAAACGACTCCCCGTCGTGGTGCTTACATCATCGGAAGATGAGCAGCAAATCGAGTTGGCATACGCATCCGGGGCCAATAGCTTTATTCACAAGCCAACGGATCCAGCCGAGTTCTCAGAGATGGTTCTTCAGTTAGCTATGTACTGGCTTTTGTTGAATCGCACGGCTCCCGAGCGAATGGTGGTCTAAAACGTTTGCGATCATGGACCCAAAGGGTTGCATTCGCGAAGGGGGCATGTCATACTTTCAATCCACGCGCGGGTGTAGCTCAGTGGTTAGAGCGCCGGCCTGTCACGCCGGAGGCCGCGGGTTCAAGTCCCGTCATCCGCGCCATCTCAAACGACCCCGTGCCGCGGTAGCTCAGTCGGTAGAGCATAGCACTGAAAATGCTAGGGTCGCCGGTTCAAATCCGGCCTGCGGCACCACTCGATTTCTTTGGGTCGTTCTTCTTTTTCTTCTATTCCCGGGCTGGGTATGGGCTCAATCAGAAATTCTAAGGCCCTTTGATCGCATTAGGATCACATCCACGGGTTCTCTCGGCCTCAGCGTGGACAAGACTCTGGGAGCTGATGGTGCAGTTAAGCTCACTGGCATCCAGACGGTCTTTTTGGCAGGTCGGACCCTCGCCGAAGCCGCGATTGAGTTGAAAAGAGTTGGCGGAGTTAAGCTGGGATCCGTGGGGATTTCTAGGTTAACGCCTGAGTCCACGCCGATCATGTTTCGTGGGGCGGTGCGTCACAGTGGCTCGGTAAGTGCACGGACCCCGAAAACACTTCAACAAGTACTTGAGATCGCTCAACCCGAAGATGGGGCGGACCTGAATGCCGTTGTGATCTACACGGCTCAGAGAGACCGCCTAGTTATTGACTCCGAAGCCGAGGGAACACGATTTCCCTTGCGTGCTGGCGACGAAGTGGTGATTGAATTTCGCAAGGTTGCCGACGAAGTTCTCGTACTAGGCGCCGTGAGGGAACCCGGTAGCAAACCCTACATAAAGGGCGAATCGATGGAACAAGCGGTTGCTCGCGCCGGAGGCTTGACCGGGCATGCCGTTACTGAGAAGATCAGAGTTCTTAGGTCAGGAGTTCCGATTGATGGAGCAGATTGGACGGATATTGGACGTCGCACCGTATTGAGGAGAGGGGATGTCATTCAAGTTCCGACGGCAGAAAACGCTACCTACGTGAGTGTGGTCGGTTTCGTCAAGAAGCCAGGCCTGGTACCTTTCAAGCCTGGAATGACGTTGTTGGAAGCCATCGCAGCTGCTGGAGGAACAACGGTCGGTGCGGGCCTCGATTCGATCGAGGTACGCAAAGTGTTTAAAGGGTTAGGCAATACCAAGCGATTTGATATTTCGATGATAAAGAAGGGCTCTGACAAGGATCCAAAGCTAGTAGCGGCAGACATCGTATTCGTGCCGGCATTCGTCTTCAAGGCTCCGGAGGACAAGAAGAAATTTCATCCGGTCGTTCCTCCCAGGAGGCGGCCATGAAGCCCAAATGGGACCGAACAAAAGGGCGCCCAGAACCGATCCGAGCGCTGAATCTCATCCCTGAACATGAGAATAATGAGCCGCTAGTGGATATTCGCGACTATGCGCCGAACGTCGTGATGGCGAGGCAGCAAGTCATTCCGTACGTCAGAGAGCAAGTGGCCAAGATGGTTCATGAGGCATCCCTGAGAATTCCCGAGGGCATGCGCCTGGGGTTAGTCGAAGGATGGCGTCCCCTTCAAAGACAGCAGAGAATCTACGATTTCATCTGGAAATGCGCACAAGAGGCATTTCCTCATCGAAATCACGCCGCCCTCAGAAGAACGGTTTGTCGCTGGGTTGCGCCGACCGATCAAAAGGCTCCTCCTGGTCATTGCACGGGTGCTGCGGTGGATGTGTGGCTTTTGGACGAAGAAGGTAACGAAATGGACGTTTGGTCCCCGCACGAGCGATTTCAGGCCGCACCGACTTTCATCTATGGCCTTTCTGATGAGTCTTCGCGGAGGAGGATGGCGCTGTACGAGGCTATGACATCCGTAGGATTTTCAAACTGTCGCGACGAGTGGTGGCATTACAGTTTTGGGGACGCGGGATGGGCGGTGAGAATGGATGAGCCCACCTGCTTCTATGGTTTGGCACAATTGGAAACTGAACTCTATCAGGACTTAGAAAGACTAGCCGAGGAGTCTTTCAAGAATCGGCCCAATCCCTTTCTGCCTCAAAGTGGGGAAGCGGCCTGACGGGCCGCTTCCGCTCAACTACTTCTTGTCTTTGTTCTTCAGTTTGAAGTCGACGGATCGCTTCCATTCTTCCGTGCCGATCTTTGGCCCGTTTCCTTCAGCATCTGCGGTGTGGATCTTTGATTCCACTGCCCGGTTCCACTCATCGGATCCAAAGTCGGGCCCGTGCCCGTCGCTTGAGATCCCCAGTTTTTCATCGACCGTCTTCATCCACTCCTGACTGCCAATTGCCGGCTCATGGGTCGCTGGTGTCACCGTTACCGCTGAGGGAGTCTCCGGCGAAGATGCGGACTGCGTCTCTTCTTTTGTGCACCCCGCAATGACCAAGATTGCGCCGAGTGCGGCGGCATAGATAAACTTCATTCGTACCTCCTGCTTGGCACTTCAGCCTAATACCACCGAACGCCTGCGTCAATCAAGAGACGGATTGCTGGGTACAAACTCCCTGTGGCTAGTTCTTCGGTTTGATTGTCGAGAAGTCGACTGCATCGGGCATATAAACGCCATTGGGCCGGAAGTTGCCCGGAATGAGCAGGATTGTGTCGATCGCCAGATCGGTGCCTTGAGGGGCGTCCACCGTCAGGCGAATCTTGCTGATTCCCGGCACAAGCTTGGTCGTTCCCATCTTATACCAGGCGAATCCTGAGCCATATTGGCTCAAACCCTCGCCCTCAATCGAGAGCGTCTGCCCGCCCACCGAAAGGGTGACGTATTGCTTTGCCTGAGGAGGAAGTTTGGCGGCTACCCAAACTTCCAGCAAATCGGTGGATCGCGTTTGAAAGGAATAGTCTGCGTAGTAAGTTTGGGCAAACGATTCTAACGTAGACCGTAGAGCCAGGCACCAGGCGTTTGAGCAGCCCATTTGACTCAGCGGCTCGCTGAAATTGTTGATTTTGCTGAACTCGGCCTCCTGCCATACATAGGGGGCAAAGCGACTGGAGAGTTTCCAAAACCACTCGCGCATGCTATAGAAATTGCCGCCCGGATTGGCGTCGAAACCTGCCAAAGCATCCGCAAAGTGAAACTTCTCCTCGTAAATCTCCATGCGTTTTTCCTCGGCGAGCTTGGCGAGGTAACCGAATCGAGCGATTGTCTCTTGATAAGCTGGCTCTGGAACGGGAATGTCGTCTGTACCGTAGATCATCAAAGGCAGTTCGCCGATCGTGACTTCTACTCCTCCTCGGACGAACTTCGGCTGTGGATCTGATTGTCCGGTGGTTGCAAAAGTGAGGGCTTTAGCTTTCTCTTTTGCGACTCGAAGTTTGATTCTTCGTTCCGCGCCCGTTGACCAAATTACAAAATAGCTGCCCGATCCATTAGATACGCGATATCCGTAAAACTGTGTGCCAAGATCGACTCGATTTCCGTCAAGAGGAGAGGGCAGCCACCAAGCACCGCTAGCGAGTCGCTGGGTCGCAGCCGGATTCGCCGCGTTCTCTGGGTAGAAAACGGCTTGCGAGCCGTAGTTAGCTAAATTGGAGTCATTTGACCTTGCGAGAGCGACAGGAGCAAGGGCCTTGCGTAGATCGCCGGAACTATTGCGGAAAAACCAACCGCGGGCACCAAGACTTGAAAGGTCGTCAACCGTCGCGCCCAACTGGTCAACACCGGAGATATCGATATCCGTGGCTACCAGCCACCCGGGCTTTTTCCATCGATAGACAGTGCTTGCCGCTCGACTTGCCGATTCGATGATTTGAGTCGGGCTGGCTCCGCTGACTCTTGCGCCTACGCCATCCACCGAGACGGTGTCGCCTTCATAAGCAGACGCCCAGCCGCTCCACTCTTGAATAACGGGAACGTCGACTTGCTCACGAATAGAAGAGGTAATTCGCTGATAGCGTCGGGCGCCTGCGGCCGCGATCACCGCCTGAATGTCGTCCCAAATCTTGGACCGCGTCTGCGTGCAGGTGTAGGTCTTGTCAGTAACTGGGTCCCATAGCAATGAGATTCCCTTTTTCCCTGCCCAGAGGGGAAGGAGCCGCGCCATTTCGTCGAAGGACTTGAGATCGTTTGATGCCAAGGCCCAGTTTCTCTGTGCGGTATCCATGTTCTGATACTTCTTTTCTAAGAAAGTTCTGAACTCGTATCGGAAATAGGGGTTGCTGGGGACAAATCTTGTGCTGGTCTTGGCGACAAAGAGCATCCTTCCTAAAGGATTGATGATCCCGCGCAGACCTGCACCCGGTGCGTGATTCTTAAGAGAAGTGAGCAGGGTATCTCGATGTTCGTCTAAGGATTCCCACAAATCCGGTTGCTCCAGACTACGCATCTCGGGATACAGCAGGAGGATATGCTCCAGGTCGTTGAGTGGTTTGACCTCGATACTTAGACGCCCGTTTTCCAGTTTGATTCGCTGGAGCTTTTCGACGTTATTGTCTCGCTTGGTTGTCAAAATCGCCAAAACACTCGTCGCTCCCGGAATCGTCGCATCCACGCGCCTCGCCTGGGTGATTCCCGAAATCGAGTAGGCCTGCGGTTCAATCGCAAATCCCTTTGCCATGGGCGCCAATGAACTTATGTCGATGAGGTACCGGAGTTTTTGTGATTCGAGGGCTTTCAGTGCCTCATCCCAGCCGGTGCCGCCCGCCGGGAGTTCAACGACGACGTCGCCGAGCCCCGCTTCCTTCGCCGCTTGGATTTGGTCGACCGTTCCGTCGACTCTTACGCCTACAGGTAGGTATGGTGTGCCTCCCCAAACAAGCGTCTTTGCGTCGTTGATTGACCATGTTACGGGTTGTCCACCCTTGGGGCGGTAGACGCCATTTGGCTTCTGAGCCATGCCAACGGCGGCAAGTCCAATGACGACACAGGAAAGAAACGCGCGCACGGTCGGAAGATACCCCTTAAGACTCACCACGAAAGACCGACTGCATGAGAAGGCATGTTCGTTCGAAACGACCGGGGTACCCTTCCAACGTGAGCGCTACTCCAACATCAATCGATCTCGACAGCCTGTGCGTCAATACGATCCGTGGGCTATCGATGGACGCGGTCCAGAAGGCCAATAGCGGCCATCCTGGCCTGCCGATGGGTGCTGCGGCCATGGCCTACGCCATGTGGACCAAGCACCTGAAGCACAACCCGAAGAACCCCCACTGGTTTGATCGTGACCGCTTTATTCTGTCTGCGGGTCACGGCTCGATGTTGCTTTACTCGCTGCTTCACCTCACCGGTTACGATCTGTCGATCGACGACCTGAAGCAATTCCGTCAGCTTCACAGCCGAACCCCCGGCCACCCCGAGAATCACATGACCCCCGGCGTTGAAATGGCGACCGGTCCGCTCGGGCAGGGAATCTCTACTGCTGTCGGCATGGCCATCGCTGAGAAGTTCTTGGCTGCAACATTCAACAAGCCGGAGCACACCGTAGTCGATCACTACACTTACGGAATCTGCTCTGATGGTGACCTCATGGAAGGCATTTCCGCCGAAGCCGCGTCCCTCGCCGGCCACCTCAAGCTCGGCAAGCTGATCTTCCTCTACGATGACAACAAGATCTCCATCGACGGCTCTACTGAGATCACTTTCACTGAGGACGTAAAGGCCCGCTTCGATGCCTATGGATGGCACACCAAGCATATCGATGGCCTCAACGTGACCGAAGTTGACCAAGCGCTCAAAGAAGCCCAAGCCGAAACGGACCGCCCCTCGCTGATTCTTGCCCGGACAATCATCGGATTCGGATCGCCAAACAAGTCGGGCACCTCCAAGGTCCACGGCTCACCCCTCGGTCCCGATGAAGTTAAGGCAACCAAGGAAGCGCTCGGAATTCCCCTGGAACCAGACTTCTATGTCCCTGAAGATGCTTTGAAGGTTTTCCGCGCCGCCGTCGAGGAAGGCGCCAAGTCAGAAGCCGATTGGAACTCCGTTCTGGAAACCTATTCCTCCGCCTATCCTGAAGATGCCGCCAAGCTCAAGGCTGCCATCGCTGGAGATCTGGGCACGGAGTGGATCGACGCCCTTCCGGTCATCGAAGAGTCCATCGCCACCCGAAAGTCCGGCCAAAAGGTTCTGGAAGCCATTCAGACCTACCTCCCGACCCTGATTGGCGGCGCCGCCGACCTCGTCGAAAGCACCTTCACCCACCAGCCGAAGTTTGCCGACTTCCAGCCATCCAGCCCCGAGGGCAAGAACATTAACTTCGGCATCCGCGAACATGCCATGATGGCCGCCGTCAACGGCATCAACCTTCACGGGGGCTGCCGCGCCTACGGATCGTCCTTCTTCGTCTTTACCGACTATTGCCGACCGTCCATCCGATTGGCCGCTCTTATGGGCTGCCCCTCCATCATGGTGTTCACCCACGACTCCATCGGTGTCGGGGAGGACGGCCCCACTCACGAGCCTGTCGAGCACATTGCCTCCCTCCGCGCAATGCCCGGTCTCGATCTTATCCGTCCCTGCGATGGCAACGAGACGTCTGCCGCATGGAAGGTCGCTTTGGAAGCCACAGGGAATCCGACCATGCTGGTCCTTTCCCGCCAAAACCTCCCGCCCGTTTCCCCCAGCGACGTCAAGAACCACCCGCTGGAAAAGGGAGCTTACATCCTCAAGGAAGCGGGAACCGGAACTCCGAGCATTATTCTCGTCGGCACCGGCAGCGAAGTTCAGCACTGCGTTGAAGCAGCCAAGACGCTCGAATCGGAAGGCATTGCGACGCGAGTCGTCAGCATGCCGAGTTGGTATCTCTTTGAGAAGCAGCCCGAGTCGTATCGAACCTCGGTTCTGCCCAGAAACATCGCAACACTCTCTGTCGAAGCGGGAAGCACCTTCGGCTGGGCCAAGTATGCCGACGCCTCGGTAGGAATCGATCAATTCGGTCTTTCCGCTCCTGGCGGACAAGTCATGAAGGAGTTCGGCTTTACGCCCGAAAACGTCGTCGTTAAAGCCAAGGAACTTATCGGAAGGTAGAGCAATGGAGGTCTTCTCCATGCTCTGCGGAGCCTGCATGGTTCCCGTGGTCTACGCCGGCTGGCTAGGCTATTGCTGGCTGGCCGGACTACCCAAGAAAAAGAGAAATCTTGGCCTCCTTCTGATTACCATCCCGATCCTATTGGCGAGTTCGTTGATGGGCAAGTTTCTCTTTATCGATGAGCCGCTTATCTCCGTCGCCGCCGATGGAGATCTCGAGGCCGTCCAGCGCTACATCAAGTGGGGCGCCGACCCCAACGTTATCGGTGAGGGAAATGCTCCCATCTGTTTCGCCATTGCGAACGGTCACGAGGAGGTCGCCATCTACCTCCTCGACCACGGAGCAAATCCCAAAACCGAATGTTCGGATGGGCCAATTCTCGAAATGGCGAAATCGGCCCACCTGTCAAGACTCGCTTCAAGGCTGAGTTCTTCGCCGAAGAATTAGAGCTTTTCCGCGCAGCCAGAAACGGAACTCTTCTTCGCCGCATCCAAGATCCGGCACGCGTCCGCCGCAATCTCCGGGTTCAAAATCCCTTCCGGCATCCTGCCCGTCTTGATGCACTCCAAGAAGTACACCGCAGGACTGCTCACTTCAAGCGGAGGCGCCGTCCGACCCTCTTCACGCCCCGTCGTGGAGTTATAAACGAAGTTGCCCGTAACGGAGATCGTCCCATCCTTGCCGTAGAACGCCGGGTTCGCTCGATGATCGTCTCCACGATGCGCCCAAGTGCCTTCCACCGTCGCCTGCATCTTGGGATAGCGGAGAACGCAAGAGGCAAAATCGTCCGGCACCTCGTAGTCCTTAGTGTAGTTCTGACGGATGCAGTAAACGCTCTCTGGCATTCCAAACAACCACCGGCAGAGGACCGCCCCGTAGGAGCAGAAGTCGGCAATCGCGCCGCCCCCGTTGAGCGTTTCGTCGTAAAGCCAACCCACGAACCACTCATCGCAGCCGATCTCTTTAGGACCGAAATGGCCATTCCGGTAGTGCGCGTTGAATACCGGGCCAACCGCGCCTTCATCCAACAGCCGCTTGACCTCCTGGAGCCAGGGAGCCCAGGCTAAGGGCCAGTTGATCATCAGCGTCTTGCCCGAAGCTCGCATCGCTTCCAGCATCCGGTCCGCATCGGCCGCATTCGCCGCCATCGCCTTCTCCACGAGGCAAGGAATGCCCTTACCGAGTGCCTGAATGGCAATTTCCGAGGATTCGACATTGTTGCTGGTGACCACTAAGGCGTCCAGCGTCTCCTGCTCCAGCATCTCCTGCCAACTCGTGTAAGACTTGGCAAACTTGTCCTTGGCGCGATCCAGAAGGGGCGTTGCATCCGCAACCGCCACCATCTCCACACCTTCCACTTTCCGAAACGCCTCAATGAGTCCCCAAACGTGTCCATGGGTGAGGCCCGCAATTCCTACTCGAATCGATTCGCCCATCACCCGGCACTTTACCCAGGGGTGCGGGAACCGTTGCTCGCCCATTCTGGTAAACAGGTAGCGGAAACCCGCATATGAAGTTACGAAGTCTTTCGATCGTCCTTCTCGCGCTCGGAACCGCCTGTTTGGGGCACAGCCAAGACCTTCCCCAAGCCGAGATTCCCATTGAGCGTTACTACCAGTACCCCCTCATTAATGGCCGCAGCCCATCGGCTCCCGCCATGTCTCCCGATGGTTCTCACATCGTTTTCGGTTGGAACCAAACAGGCGAGCGAAAACTCGATGTTTGGGTCCTCGATTTCCCTAGTGGAAACAAGCGAAGGATCGTCGAGGCGTCCAAGATCAACGATTTGCCGCGCCAAGACGACGAGCGAACGGACCTCGAAAAGAAAGAGCAGGATCTTTATGACGGGGGACCAGGAGGCTACCAATGGTCGCCTGACGGCAAGGAAATCCTGTTCAGCTACAAGGGAAGAACGTGGACCGTCCTGCCCGACGGAAAGGACCTGACGCCCATCTTCGATGGCAATTCCGGCGCCTACAGCTTCAGCTATTCACCCGATGGCAAGTACTTGGGATACCTCGAAGGCGGAAACGTCTATCGACTGGATCGAAAAACCGGCAAGTCCAAGCAATTGACCTTCGTCTCCAAGGCGAACACGTCGGTGGAAGGCTTCGATTGGTCACCCGACGGTAAGAATCTGCTCATCACGTGGGGCGATAGCTCAAAGATGGGCAGCCACGTGATGATGGATTTCAGCAAAGACCGGGCAAAGGTCGTGAACATCCAACGCATGTGGAACGGCGATCTCTCGCAAGACAATCAGTTGGGCGTCGTCTCCGTCGATGGCGGCATTATTCGATTCGTCGGTGGCCTTCCGAGATATCTCTGGGTGAAATCGGCCCTCTGGTCCCCGGATAGCAAAAAGGTCGCCGTGGGCTGGCAAAAGGAAGATTTCCAGGAGTACACCATCTCCGTTTTCGATGCCGCGACCCTCAAAAAAGAAGACGTTTATCATGAGAAGGCGCCTCGAAACTACATCAACGACTGGCAACCGCTCGTCTGGTCTCGAGACAGCAAGCAGATCATCTTTGGCACAGATCTAATGGGCGGCGATTTTAGCTGGCGCTCCATCTACAAGATGGATGCCGACGGGAAGAACATTGTCCCGGTCTACAAAGAGGCCAACGATGTCGGCGACATGACTCGCCCCAAGGATAGCGATCGCATCTTCCTCTCCACCGCCGCCCGAAGTCCACTCAAGACCGAGATCACGATCATTGAGCCTGACGGTAAGAAGACGGTCCATGTGGTTAAAGAGGACGGTTACTCGGTTCCCAAAGACTTTAACTCTGCCAACTTGCCCCTCATCAGCAACGACGGCAAGAAGGTCGCCACCATGGCCGCCGATCGCACCATCAACTACGAACTCTACGCCGTAGAGCCCACGCTCAAGCGCCTCACCGAGAGTCAATTGCCTGAGTTCAAGAAGGTCGATTGGGCGGACTACAAAGAAGTCACCTTCCAATCCCCCGACGGCAAGACCATCCACGGCATTCTCATCACCAAGAAGGGAATCGATCTCTCAAAGAAGCACCCGGCGGTCGTGAGTAGCATCTATGCCGACTCCGCCAAGATGACCTGGGGCGGTTTCTTCGAGAACTATCTGGCCAACGAATGCGACATGGTCGTCCTCTGTGTCGATTTCCGTTCGAGCTGGGGTTACGGTGGCGATTTCAATAATGGCTACTTCAAGCAGCTCGGCCTGATCGATGTCGGAGAGGCGGAAGCAGCTCACAAATATCTAGAGAACCTCGGATACGTCCGCCCGGATCGAGTCGGCATTTGGGGTTGGAGCTATGGTGGCTTCCTCACCTGCATGACCCTCCTCACCAAGCCAGGTCTGTACGACACCGGCGTCGCGGTGGCCAGCGTCACCGACTGGAAGAGCTACAACGAGTGGTACACCCGTCGCCGACTGGGTTTGGTAAAGGACGACAAAGACAAGATCTTCGAAAAGACGTCTCCCGTCACCTATGCCTCTGGACTCAAAGATCACCTTCTTCTGGTGCACGGCATCTTGGATGACAATGTACTCTTCCAAGACACCGCCCAACTGGCTCAGAAACTTATTGAAAACGGGAAGTACTTCGACCTGATGGCATATCCCCGCGACGACCACGGCATCGGAAAGGACACTAGCCGACCTCACGTCATGGGCACCATTGCTCGGTACTTGTTTAGCCACTTGAGCCGCCCATAATGGCGGCTCAAGCGGGTTTGACCAGTCCAGATCGCTGATCGATGGGATAGGGCTGTATAATCCACCCGAATGAAACGACTGATTTTTACGGTCGCCCGAGGAAAGCCCCGCTATGGAGAAATGGCGATGGGACTCGGGCGATCGCTCAGTCTCATTGGTGATGAGACGCCTCGCGCTATTGTCACGGACATAAAGGGTTTTGATTGGAGCCGCTACTTTGACTACGTTTTCGAGCCACTTGCCTCTCGGTCCGCTCTTGACAAACTTCTGGCCTTCGACTACCTAGATGCGGAGGCGGTGTATGCCATTGACTGCGATTGCCTGGCATTCAAGCGGGTCGAACCCGTCTTTCAGCATTGCCTTGGCTTACCATTTGCGGTGCAGGGGAATTGGCAAACGGAAGGGATGTGGCACGGCGCTGCAGTTCCTAAAGTGTTGGAACAGCACGGATTAGATCGACTACCCAAATTCAACGGTGGAGCGCTGTATTACGAAAAGACGGAAGCCTACTTCACGCTCCTTGAAGCGATGAAGGATGTTGAACTTAACTATGGGCAATCCGGATTTGCGGATTTTCGAGGAAATGCCTCAGAAGAAGTATGCGTCGCCCTTGCAATGATGAGGACAGGATTCGGATCCGTAGTAAGCGACGACACAGACTTCATGAACACGGGGTCCGGAATGATCGGCAAACTGCACATGGATGTCAGATCAAACACCTGTCGCTTCCTGTCCCGGAAGAGCAAGGTCCGCTATGTCGAACCCACGATTTTTCATGCCTCGGAGTATTCCAACTTCACCATCTACTGGCGTCAGCTCAAGTTCCTCAAGGGCTTGGAGGCATACGAGGATAAACACCGCCCGGGGTATCGATCGAGATGGTTCAAACTACGACGTTCGATCGAACGACGGTATCTGAAATTGATGGGAATAGTCCGGTGAAGAGAATTATCTTCACCGTCGCCACCGGGCATGATCGCTATGCCGAAATGGCGATGGGGCTTGCAAGATCCCTCCAGATGATAGGAGATACAACTCCCAGGGTTGTAGTAACCGATAACCACGGCTATGATTGGAGTCGATACTATTCGCAGGTCTTAGCGCCGAGTTCAAATGATGTCGGGGTGTTCTTCGAAAAATACACGGCTCTTGAGCGGACGGACGCTGATCAAGTTATCTTCATTGATAGCGATTGCCTGGCATTCAAGCGTTTGGACGCCGTTTTTGACCGCTGCGCGGGAGCGGCAGTTGCCGTTCAAGGCAGATGGGAAACCAATGGAGTTTGGTATGAAAAGGGAATCGAGGAACTACTACACGAGTTCAATATCCAACGAATTCCGAGGTTGAATTCAGGGGTTGTCTATTACGAAAGGTCAGCCCAATTCTCAGAAGTTTTGGAGAAAACGCGCGAACTCGCTCTTGAATACCCAAAACTTGGAATGGAGGTTTTTCGCGGAAAGGTGCCAGATGAACCTTGCCTTGCATTGGGACTCTCAATCACGGGCCACGGAGAAGTCCTTCCCCTTGAAATGAACCTCAATGAGTCTGGAGTTGGACTCATGGGAAAACTCAATTTAGACGTCTTAACGGGCACCTGCAAATTTGTAACCGGAAATCCTAACGTCCGCTTGGTGGAGCCATTCATCTTCCACGCTCACTATTTCAGCAAACTTCGCGTGTATTGGAAGGAACTCGAAAAACTCAAGAAGCTCGAGGTGTTGAGAGATAGAAATGGGCCGAGGTACATGAGTAGATGGCTCAGGTTACGTCGCTCTGTCGAGCGTCGCCTACTCAGGCTCTCGGGGAAGCTTTGACTGGTATCCTATTCACTCCATGAGCAAGCGCATCGTCTTTACCGTCGCGCGTGGCAAGCCGAAATTTGCCGAAATGGCAATGGGGCTAGGACGATCTTTGCGTTTAATCGGGGACTCTCATCGCCGAGTCATCATGACCGATATCAAGGGATATGATTGGGAGCGATACTTCGATGAAGTGATTCCAGTCCAAGGGCCCCGATCAGCGCTTGATAAGCTAACTGCCCTTGAAGTCACCGACGCCGATCAAGTCCTCTCGATCGATGTCGATATGCTGGCGTTCAAGCGGCTGGACGCGATTTTTAACTACTGCGACGGTTATGAATTTGCTGTACAGGGCCATCTAGAGAAGGAAGGAGTTTTTCACGGCGTCAAGGTCGCTGAAATATGTGCGAAGTACGGTCTAACCGAGATGCCGAGATTTAACGGCGGACTGGTCTACTACGAGCGTTCTGAATCGTTTGCGGATTTACTCGACAGAATGCGTAAAGTGGAGCAGAACTACGATGAATACCAGTTCGATCCGTTTGGCCGAGGGCAGCACGCCAGCGAAGAAGTCTGCATGTTGATGGCCATGATCGAACTTGGCCGATTTGAGCATCTTATTCCTCAAGAAATGCAGTTTCAGCACAGCGCGGCTGGACTTGTCGGGAAGCTCCATATCGACATTCTCAAGAACGAATGCCGATATATTTCAAGGCAACGGTTCTGCGAGTTTTATGAGCCAATCCTGTTCCACGCCTGGCGGTACAAGGACTTTCTCATCTATTGGAAACAGCTTGATAAGCTAAAGGCTCTTGAGCAATTTGAGGATCGTCATCCCACGATGTACATGTCTAGACTGACTAAATACAGTCGATCCATTCAGCGCCGCATCCTGAAGATGCGAAACAAGATCTAAAAGAAGTAAGGCCCGGAGACCAAATAGTCACCGGGCCTTACTTTATCATTTCCGATAGTTATTCGCCGTCGGCGTCAGTCTCGGGTTCAGGTTCAGCTGCCGCTGCGGCCGCCGCCTTCGATGCCTTGGTGGACTTCTTCTTCGCACCGGCGGCGCCCATTTCAATTCCAACGGCGCCTTCCGTGAAGCTCGCCTTGATCTTAATTCGGCGGCTCAGGTCGGTGTTGCTGATCGTGGTCCAGTTCGCTCGATCCAGCGCCCACTGCCATCCGATGTCGATGCCCGAGTAAACGAACTCCACGCCGTCTTGCAGAATGTCGCTCAGCTTGGCCTTCAGGTCGTCTCGCTCTTTGAGGACCTTTTCGCCGGCTGCCAGGTTGGGCATCAGGCCGACGGTGACGATGACCGGTTCTTCCTCGGGGGCAGACTTCGTGGTCTTCTTGGGGGCCGTATTCTCGATACCCTCCTGAACCATCTGAAGCTGCGATACCATTGCCTTGGTTAATCCGTCATAGTCTTCGGGCCAGCGGTATTGCTGTCCATCGTAAATTGCAATCGCGTGTCGTCCTGTCAAGGAAAGCGAAGATGCGATAAGCGCCGCATCCGCGGGCTTCAGCTTAGGATGGTTCTTCTTAATCTGATCGAGGGCGCTTTCAAGCTTCGTAAGGTGACAAGTGATCAAACGGGAAACTCCTGCTGGGCATCCATTGGATGCGCCATAATGCGGTAGTTTACCCGTCGCAGGGAGGTATTAAGTCGTGAGAAGTAGGATTACTGGTTGGATAGGAGCCTTGGTGGCCCTGGGTAGTGTCATCGGGTGTGCAGGTCAAAACGGTTCTAATTCTGCAATCGACAACCCTGCTTCGCGTGATTTCACGTCCCCCCGAGGCAACAATGTGCGCTCGAACTCGGGAAAGCAACTCCTTGTGGGAGTTGTCTATGATAGCGGCGGACTAGGCGATAAGTCCTTTAACGATAGCGCTCACGCCGGAATTATCCGAGCCAAGAAAGACTTTGGCATCGAAGAGAAATCCATCGAAAGCAAGAGCGAGAAGGACTTTGAAGGCAACTTGACCGGCATGGCAGACGCGGGTTGCGATCTGGTTGTCGCCGTTGGTATCACGCAGCAAAAAGCGCTTGAGGCGGTAGCTCCCAAATACCCCAATGTCAAATTTGCTATCGTGGATGCTCCGGTGAGCGCCCCGAATGTGCGGTCGCTCCTTTTCACTGAGCATGAGGGCAGCTTCCTCGCCGGATATCTAGCCGGACTCACCACCAAGACCAACAAGGTTGGCTTCGTCGGTGGAATGGAGATTCCTCTCATTAAGAAGTTCCAAGCTGGCTACGAGGCGGGCGTAAAAACGGCCAATCCTTCCGCTGAAGTTCTCCCTGCGAAGTACACCGGCAACTGGGACAGCCAGGACAAGGCGAAAGTCGCCGCGAACCTGCTCTTCACTTCCGGTGCCGATATCGTCTACCACGCCGCAGGACGAGCCGGCTTGGGTGTGATTTCGGCGGCCAAGGAACAAGGGAAGTACGCGATTGGCGTCGATAGCGATCAAGACGATGTCGAAAAGGGCTCCGTCCTCACCAGCATGATCAAGCGGGTGGACGAAGCGGTTTACCAAACAGTCAAAGACTTGAATGAAGGTAAGTTCACCCCTGGGAATAAGGTCTACGACTTGAAGGCAGGCGGTGTGGGTCTGAGCGAGATGCGGTTTACCAAGGACAAGATCGGCAAGGAAAACCTCGATAAGGTCAAGGCGATCACAGCCAAGATCATCAAGGGCGACATCAAGGTTCCATCCAACCAAGAGGAATTGGCGAAGTACGAGCAGAAGCTCACCGCCAAGTAGTCCAGAACAAAAAAGGCTCCCTGCGGAAAGGCAGGGGGCCTTTTTTGGTTTTGGATTCGCTAGTTAGTCTCTGTGGAGCAACTCGGGCAGCTTGCTGGCTCGCCAGAGCAGGCCGTGTCCGACTTCGTTTCGGTCTTCGTGCTAGGAGTAGACGTGGATGCGTTGTAGTCGGTCACATAGAAGCCACTGCCCTTAAACGCGATCCCTACCGGCTGAATCACACGCTTCACGGTCCCTTCGGAACCGCATTGACAATCCTTCAACGGATCTTCGGTGATTCGCTGTTCGACTTCAAAGGTCTTGCTGCAAGCTGAACATTCGTAAACGTAGGTTGGCATAGGATTTACTCTCTGTTGTCCCTATTTTGGCAGACTCCGGTCGGGAGTGCCAGGGCCGTTCGGTCATACTTTATGGCTCGGCATGTTTGGCCAGACTTTTCAGATCGCGGACCTCGCCGGAGTTGGCGCGCTTGTTGTCCTGGAAGCTTTGCTTTCTGCGGACAACGCGCTCGTTCTGGCCATCATGGTTCGGCACTTGCCAAAGGCCGAGCAGCGCAAGGCGTTGCTCTTTGGATTGGGTGGCGCGTTCGTCTTCCGCCTCGTCGCTATCCTCTTCGCCTCCATCGTCCTTCAGCAGTGGTGGCTCCAGGCCGTCGGCGCGGTCTATCTTCTCTGGGTGCCCATCAAGCACTTTGTTAGCCACGCCACCAGCGACGGTGAAGCAAAGCCGGTAGGGAAGAAGTTCTGGGCCACGGTTGTCGCGGTTGAACTAACCGACATCGCGTTCGCCGTGGATTCAATCCTTGCCGGTGTCACCTTCGTGGACAACAAGCAAGATAAGATTTGGGTCGTCTACACCGGCGCGGTCATCGGCATCGTTCTTCTTCGTTTTGCCGCTTCACTCTTTATCCGTCTGTTGGAGAAGTACCCCGTTCTTGACCACGTGGCCTACCTCCTCGTGGCGTGGGTCGGCGTCAAACTCGCCTTCCTTGCTGGTCACACTTACGACGTCTATCATCCAAACACCTTGCCCTTTACGTTCCCCGAGATGCCCCACGTGGTTTTTTGGACCGTCTTGATCGGTGTGGCAGGGATTGGCAGCCTCGTTGCCGTAAAGAAAGGCACGGCTAAATCTCACTTGCCGGAGGATTGCGAGGGAACTTTCAGTGGCAAAGACCTCAAAGAATCTTCTCAAGCATCCTCTGAAGTAAGATAGGCCTTTGCTAGAGGCCCAATAGGATGTCAAAGAAGCTCAAGATTGGAATTATTGGTAGCGGCGGTATCGCCCAGGGATGCCACATGCGTGGATACGCGTCCATGCCCGACCTTTGCGAAATGGTTGCGGTTTGCGACGTAAATCCAGAGACGGCCAAACAGGCCGCCGAGAAGTATTCGGTCGAGAAGACCTACACCGACTATAAGCAGCTTCTGGCTGACCCTGAGATCGATGCGGTCTCAGTGGCAACTCCCAACGCCTATCACATGCAGCCGACGATTGACGCGCTCAACGCTGGCAAGCACGTCATCTGCGAAAAACCCCTCGCCATGAACGCGGATGAGGCTCGCAAGATGTGCGCCGCCGCGCGAGACACCGGCAAGATTCTACAGGTTGCCCTTCAGCAGCGATTCACCGGCCAAGCTCGGTTCATGAAGCAGTACATCGATGACGGCAACATGGGCGACATCTACTACGCCCGTGCCCAAGCGCTGCGCCGCCGCGGTGTTCCGCACTGGGGCGTCTTCATTGATAAGGAAAAGCAGGGCGGTGGCCCGCTGATCGATATCGGCGTCCACATCCTCGACCTCACGCTCTTCTTGATGGGCTATCCCAAGCCGGTCAGCGCCAGCGGCAAGACGTGGGACATGCTGGGCACCAACCCCGATATCGTTAATCCGTGGGGCGAATACGACCGAACCAAGTTCACCGTCGAAGACTTCGCCGTTGGCATGATCAAGTTCGATAATGGCGCCGTCGTCACCTTGGAAAGCTCCTTCATGGCGAACTTGGACGGTGATCCTTTCACCACCCAACTCTTCGGCACCAAGGCTGGAGCCATCGTTAAGGGTTGGGGCGCTGATCCTATCGAGATCTTCACCGAGCAGAATCGCCAACTCTTCAACATGAAGCCCGCGAACATCCCATCGGTCGAGTCCGCTCACGTCGATGAGATCAAGGCGTTCGTCGATGCCATCTTGAACAACAAGCCTTCGCCCGTTCCCGGCGAGAATGGCCTGATTCTCAACGCAATCTTCGATGCCCTGTACAAGAGCAGCGAAACCGGGAAGGAGGAATCCGTAGACGTCACTTTCTAGGCGTAAACGGGTAAATTATCGGAATGGCTCTAAGGAAGGACCTTGCCCAAGTAGGTTTGATCGGAGTAATCGCTCTGTCGATGGTCGGTTGTCGAATTAAGGCGATCGAAAGCCAGACGTCAGCGAGCGCTCCCAACACGAAGTCTCCTTACAAAGGAGATCCATACACCTATGGTGGCGTTGCCGAGGGCTCAGGCGGTCTGTTGACCACCACCACCCAAACGATGGACACCCCCAGCTACGAGGGGGCGAAATTCAAAAAGGCAGCCGGTCCCGAAGCTTATACCGATAGCAATAGCGGTCACCACACCGCGGCCGCTAAGCCTTCCGATATCAGCGGAGATTATCAGCCGCTACCTCACAATGAAGGTCATGAAGGTGGTCATGGTGAGCATGATGACGACGAGGGCGAAGGGCACTAAAGGAAAGTAGTGATCCGAATTGGAGTTCTCGGATGCGGGGATGTGGCTAACTTTGGCCACATCCCCGCCATTCTTTCGACCGACGGCGTAGAGCTAGTTGCGCTTTACGATCCAGATCCAGCTCGCCTTAGTTCGACTTCAGCGCGCTTTGATGGGTTGCCGACGTTCGATTCCACGGAGGAATTCTATGGCCAAGGCTTGGACGCGGTAGTCATCGCCTCACCTGCACCCACTCATCTCGCGGGCGTCCTCGAAGCGGCCACGCGGGACGTTCATGTCCTCTGTGAGAAGCCAATATCCGAGGATGAATCGGAAGCGGAGACGATGATTGGCGCGATGAACATATCGGGCAAAATCTTCATGGTAGGGTTCTGCTATCGATTTAGCCCTGTTGCGAGGCAAATTAAACAATGGATTGAAGAAGGAACGGTTGGCAAAATCCGCGCTCTTCGACTTATCTACATCTGGAACCTTCACGGCCGATATCAGCAGCAACCGGATCACTCTTGGGTTGAGAATCCTAGATGGGCCGGTCGAATGGTGGAGGGCGGTCCGATGGTTGACTGTGGTGTACATATGATCGATCTCTCACGCTGGTGGCTCGAGAGCGAAATCGTACGTGCCGCCGCCAGCGGCGCCTGGGTAGCCGATTACGAAGCGCCTGATCATATGTGGCTCAACATGGATCACCGCTGTGGGGCGCACACAAACGTGGAAATGAGTTTTACGTACTGCCACACTGCTCGGGAGCCTATAAATCACTTCTCTTACCACCTAATTGGTGATGGTGGCGTCCTGCGGTATGACCGTGACGGCTACGTCCTTGAAGCAAGAACGGGGCAGGAAACGATTCGGGTCCCGGGCGCTAGCGAGAAGAATTTCGAAGGGATGTACGCGGCTTTTCGCGATGCCATACGGTCCGGAGATACAACCGGCTTGCCATTAGCTCAAGATGGCCTGATCGCAACCAAAATCGCGCGTGAGGCTACAAATTTGGTGATGGGTGACCGTGCCAGACCAACGGCCTAAAACAAACTGACCTCGAAACGCTCGTCTGTTCGTCAACGATAGAAAAGGGACATGAGCAACGAATCGAATTCAAAGATTGGCCGGTATCGCGGTCCGGCTATCACGGTGGGGCTGGCCCTCTCGCTCATCGCAGCCTTGGCGATCCCTTCCTATGTTGCTCACACATCCGAACCTGATTTGCCCCAAGTCGAGCTTGTAACCCAGGAAGCTGGCGCTGTCGATCAGGTGCTCGTGCAGGAAGGTCAATGGGTGCACGAAGGGGCAACGCTTGCAACCCTCAGGAGCGACGAGCTTGATGCCCAGATACGGTCCGTAAAGGAAGCACTGGAGAAGGCAAAGATTCACGAAAAAGTCGCTGTTGCCGAGGAGCCGATTTTGGGTTCTATTGGCACGGTTAGAAGAGTCGTTGAAGTACCTGCTTCGCCTTCGGAAACAGACGCACCCACTTTGTTGCCTCCAGTGAAGACAGAAGATCCGCAAGTTTCAGCAGAAATTGCCAAACTCGAAAAGGAATCGGCGGAAAAGACCAAAGCCTTGAAGACGATCCAGTCTGACCTGACCTCCAACCAGGAGCAACTAGAAGAATTTAACGGACTTCAATCGATTGCACAGGGCAGTGTCGACAACGCCTTGTCCGCTCAAGTCGCCGCGCAAAAGGAAGTGGACCGCATGAGCCGCCTTTACGATATGGGTGCCATCGCACGTCGTAAGCGGGATGCCACGATCGCCGCGAAAGATTCGGCCGATAGCGTAGTCGTGGAAGCCGAAAAACGACTGGAGGAAGTGAAGAAATCGATCTCCCAGGTCAAGGAGACTATTTCAACCCAGCAGAAGACGATTCAAGGAATACAAGATCGTATTCAAGAGATTAAGTCCTCCTTGGCCGACTTGGAAAATAGACGTTTTGTTGTTCGACCAGCGAGCACTCCTGCTCCGACGAAGCCGAAAATTCAGAAGAAGGTCATCTATGGCTCGGTTGGCGTCCAAGCGAGCACGGCGCCCGTTAAGGTTAATCTCATCGATATTGACGATCCCAAAAATGAGGAGCAAATCGTCGCCCTTACGAAGGAGCTGCAAGATTTGGAAGCCAAGAAGGAGCAACTCGTGGTAAGAGCATCTCATTCAGGAAGGATCGTCAAAGTCTTGAAAACGAAGGGATCAAACTTAGAACCGGGCCAAGCTCTCTTCGTCCTTCAACTCACTCAATAGACAGACCCCTCAACAAAAGCGAGCCGAGATCATTACGATCTCGGCTCGCTTTGTTATTGGCCCTTATGCGTCGGCGTAAAGATAGAACTCATACGGATGTGGGCGAAGGTCGATCGCATCACACTCGTGAAGGAGTTTGTACTCCACGTAGCTCTCAATGAGCTCCTTCGTAAACACGTCTCCCTTGAGAAGGAATTCGTGATCGGCTAGAAGTGCCTGAAGCGTCGCACGGAGAGAACCAGGAGTGGTTTCGATTCCGGCCCGCTCAAGCGGCGGGAGCTCATAAAGGTCCTTGTCAAGCGGCTTCGGCGGCTCGATTCGGTTCTGGATACCGTCGAGGCCAGCCATCAGAAGGGCAGAGAAGGCCAGGTAAGGATTGGCCATTGGGTCTGGAGCTCGGAACTCGACGCGCTTCGCCTTCGGCGACTTGCTGACCATCGGGATTCGAACGCAGGCTGATCGGTTTCGGGCGGAGTACATCAGGTTGATGGGAGCCTCGTAACCAGGAACCAGTCGTCGGTAAGAGTTGGTCGTCGGTGCGCAAAAGGCCAAGAGAGCCGGGGCGTGCTTCAGAAGACCACCGATGTACCAACGAGCGGTATCGCTCAGACTCGCGTAGCCAGCCTCATCGAACATCTGAGTCTCGCCATTCTTCCAGATCGACTGGTGAACGTGCATGCCGCTACCGTTGTCCCCGAACAGTGGCTTCGGCATGAAGGTGGCGAAGTAGCCATGCTGATAAGCCGTTTGCTTGACGATGTACTTGTACTTCATCAGCTTGTCGGCCATCTTGGTCAATGTGTCGAACTTCATGTCGATCTCGCACTGACCAGCACTGGCGACCTCGTGGTGGTGCATTTCCACATCGATGCCAACGGCTTCCATATTCAAAACCATTTCAGTGCGAAGGTCTTGAAGCTTGTCAACTGGAGCGCAGGGGAAGTATCCACCCTTGGGCTTGATCGTGTAGCCAGGAGTATCCTCATCGCCTGAAGTCCAATAACCTTCATCGGACTTAATCTTATAGCCGCTATTGTAGGGATCCACATTGAATAGCAACTGATCAAAGACGAAGAATTCGGCTTCAGGACCGAAGAACGCGGTATCGCCGATACCGGTCGTCTTGAGGTATTGCTCAGCCTTTTCGGCGGTAAAGCGAGGATCCTTAGCATATGGCTGTCGAGTAAGCGGATCTTCGATCTTGCAGACCACGACGGCAGTTGGAACCTCGGTAAATGGATCCATGAACATGCTTTCCGCATCGGGGATGAGAAGCATGTCGGACTCGTTGATGGTCTGGAATCCTCGGATGCTGGAACCGTCGAACGGCATACCGTCCGTGAAGTGGTCTTCGCTGAAGTGGCTCACCGGCATGCTGAAGTGCTGCCAAGTGCCCATCAAGTCTGTAAAACGAATGTCGACGATCTGCGCTTCGTTCTCTTTAACGAATGCTACGGCGTCCTTTGGGGTCATTTTTCCTCCCGGAAGTTTGTGTGCGTTCTCGAAATGCCTACGCTCCCTCTGCGTAGGGCTTCCAAGCGACTGGGGTCGATTCGCCCCCCGTACGCCGGCAGCAAAATCAACCAAGGCGACATTGCCTAGGAGATATATGATTATCCTTGATTGGGAAAGGTTAAGGAAAGGTTTAGGACGCCTTTATTTTGCGGTTTATAGTGGTCCTTTGCGTTCATAGACCGCCGAGGCGATCTCAGAGAATGGCGCCGGACGGATGGATGGCAGTTGGATGCCTTCTCCGGTCAATATCTGATAGGCCTCCGATCCCCTAAGGTTCACCCACGGTAAAAATGCGTCGTAAAGTAGTTGGCAATGCCCGCCCACCTGGAGCGCCCGCAGTCGAGAAGACTGCTCCGCGTATTGGTACATCAGCAGATCGCTCAATGCCCCTAACTTAATTTGATTGTCGGTTTCTATGCGCATGGCACGTGACGCTAGTTCACCGACAAAGGAGTCTGCTACGCCGTCGAGACTGGCTGAACCTTCCTTTGCGCGACGACGGAGCCGATCCGCCATGAAAATCCGATTAATTTCGTTTGTGCCTTCATAAATCCGACTTACGCGGGCGTCTCGATAGATTCTGGCAACAGGAAATTCTTCTGTAAAGCCATAGCCGCCATAAACCTGAATGGCCTCATCGACAATCGCGCCTTCCACCTCGGTAGAGAAAACCTTACAGGCAGAGCATTCGACCGCGTACTCCTCCGCTGCCTTGCGATTACCCTCGATGGTGCCACCAAATGTCTCAAATGCGGCATCGATCAATGCCCCTGTTCGATAGATCATGGACTCTGCAGCGTAGTACAACGCCGCCATCATAGCGAATTTCTTTTCGATTAGGCCGAAGGAAGCAATGGAGCGGCCAAATTGCTTTCGATCAAGCGCGTAGGCGGCGGACGCACCAATCGCTTCTCGCGCCGGACCGATCGACATCGAACTAAGTTTGAATCGTCCTAAGTTCAGGGCGTTAAAGGCTACATGGTGTCCCAGTCCGGGTTCGTAGAGCAGATTTTCCAGCGGAACTTCGGCGTTTTCAAGGACGAGACGAGCAGTTGAGGATCCCTTCAGGCCCATCTTGTGCTCTTCTCGTGCAACGCTGACGCCAGGAAAGTCTTTCTCCACCAGAAACGCGCTGAACTTCTCACCGTCGATCTTGGCCATCACCAAGAAAAGGTCGGCCCATTTGGCATTGGAAATCCACATTTTCGTGCCATTGAGAATCCACTTATCGCCCTTCCTCTCGGCGCGAGTGCTTACTGAAAGAGCATCGCTTCCGCTGTTCGGCTCGGAGAGTGCATAAGCGCCGATCCACTGGCCCGAAGTCAGCTTGGGCAGGTACTGCTGCTTTTGGGATTCGTTGCCAAACAACGAAAGGCCCACCTGGCTGATTCCGCTGGTGATCCCGTAAGTGACGCTAAATGAGCCATTGAGTGACAAAAATTCGAGAATTCTTGCGGCAAGATTTTTTGAAAGTCCCAATCCGCCGTAAGCTTCAGGCGAGTCGATTCCACAAAAGCCCAGATCGCCCGCCTTGCGGATCAAAGAGGGCATGAGGCCATCTTCTTGTTGATCTAACCGTTCGACGACTGGCAAGACCTCGCCGCGACTAAATTGTTCGGCGGTAGAGATCATCAGAGCTTCATCACCCTGAAACTGTTCAACCGTAAAGATCGAATCGGGAGTCCTCGAAAAGAATTCGCAACCTTGGGGAGTGTTCGTAGCTGAAAGGGGCATCGGTTTCCTCGACTACATTGTCGTCGAGGCAATTATATTCTGTTTGGCGTGCAGGAACGTGATCACCCAGGCAACTCCCAGCGCCTGGGTGATTGAGGTTAAAGCCTAGTTGTGGAATGATCCGTTGGCGACGAAGGTGCCGGCACCGTGGCCGAATCCAGAAACTGGCGAGTAGTGAACATCGGTCAGGATAACGCTCACCTTGGTGCCGTTCCGTGAAACGAGTGTCATCGTCCCACTCTCTGCGGCCCATGTGTCATTGAGGAAGTCGTCTCCCGGTTGAGCATAAGTGGCGAAGCGGTGAAGGCTGTCGAAGGTGTAGGTATCTCCAACGGCCAGCGAGTTTGGCACGGTGACGCCGAAAGTCCGACCGCTTGCGTCAGTTACGCTAAGAAAAACATCCGCTTCATCGGAATCGAAGTTAGCGGTGAGAGCTCCATTGGGAAAGTGGGAAGTGTCGGCATTCGTATCTACTTCATCCGAGAAAGTTACATCGGCTACTGGCTGATCGGCGTCGGTGTCGCGAACGACTGTTCCGTTGTAAACCGAGTCTCCGTATGAAATGGTTACAGTGCCGGGGGCGGTACCGCTCATGTGAATGCCAAGGCTCGCGGCATCGTCGAGGTCAATGGCACCCGATTGAGGGTCGACATGTCCCAGCATGGTGTAGCTCCCCGCAGGAATGCCGCCCACATCGGCCGTAGGATGCGGGCCCCCCGAGGTGGCAATGACGATAAGGTGGCCAGAAGTCGCGCCGCCTTCTTCGACGGTAAACGAAACGTCCCCTTCGAATCCTGTTTCGAGAGCGATGGAGCCGTGGTAGCTTCCGAGAACGCCGCCTCCTCCGCCTCCGCCATGGCTGCCGCCACCGCCTCCACCGCATCCACCGAGCATAAGCAGCGTGACCGCCGCGATGACGAACGAGAACATTGATTTGCGTGGCATGCCAAGAGGCTAATTGGCGATCGCTAAATGATCGCTAATTAATTCGATTCGAGAATTTCACAGGAGTCCGCTACGATTTCCGAAGCCTGTCCATCAAGCTTCTCAGGCTTACCACTAGCCGCATTTCCAAACTCTTCGCGAATCCACTGAGCAAAACGCTCCTCAGCCACGGAACGGCTATGGTTTGTGTCTGCTCGAAATTCCGTGTAAGCATCAAGGACAGCCATTCCTTGAGACGGGTACCCCGAGGCTGCCATGGCCCCTGCAGCATAGTCAGCCGAAATCTGATGCATCCGGCGATACCTGGATCGATAGGTTTGGGCAAGTCCAATGGCGGCCATTTTTCTACCGTCTGCCTTTTCACCGGTCATGATTTGGGCCAGTCCCATCTGTGCCGTGATCGAGGCGCGAAGGAAATCAAAGCCATTCGCTATCGCCATCGTGTGGGCCCGCATCAAATATTCCTTTGCCTCGGGCCACCGACCCAAGATGGTAAATACAGTGCCCATGTTTCCTTGAAGGCAGCAATAGTTGTAGAGCCCAGACAAGGATTCGTCCTTCTCGAAGAAGTCGATTTGACTTCGATAGTCCTCAAGCGCTTCTTCGATCTCTCCAGAATGCCACCGAAGGGAAGCGATTTGGCTCTTCGCAATGGCAACCTCGACTGGCTGACCGTAACTTTCGCTGATTTCAAGGTAGCGATGCAGATGGCGCCATGCGTCCTCCCAATCCCTGAACTCGAAGTTCATGAATCCGAGCATGTTCAAGGCATGTCGATGCTGCACATCGGATTCGGGTAGGTTCTCGATAATCCATTCCGCGTAGTCGCAAGCCGTCCCATACTGATCCACCATTCCCGCAAGAAGAATCGAGAGCCGCATCACGCGAATTCGCACCTCGTCGGTGCCTTCTGTTCTGTCAACCACATCGCAAAGGAGTTTCCAAGCGTCGAACGGCTTGCGTAATGCTTCCTTTTTGAAGGTATCGCTTGCCAACACCGGAAGCAAGAGATGCGGATCTGATTGTTCGAGGGTATTGCTGAGAACCTCTCTCGCCGATTGGCTGAAACGGTTGCGTTCTGAACTGGGCTTAGGCTGGCTCGTTGAAACTCGCTTGGCAAGCCGAAGCAAATCCCCTGAAAAGTCGAAGCCTATTTCCGTAAGTCTTCGGCGTCGAACGACGCCGAAGCGTTCGATGGCCCTTGAGTGACTTCCCAACTCAATCGTGGCGCGAAGATAGGCAGACCATGCTTCCTCGCTGAAATCGTCGGTAGAGAGCGCCCGCAGAGATTCATTTTCGGCAAGTTGATAGTCTTCAATGGCAATACCGATACTGGCAAGTCTTAAGGCGATTTCGATGCGTTTTTCACGCCAGAAAAGCCGAGGTCTGTCCGTCCATGATTCGGTCCAGTCAGCGAGGAAATCCGTTCCGATGATGGCAAGAAGTCGCTGAAGAATTCCTCGCTCTTCATCTACGTTTTGAGCGACCCGGCTCCGGCGGTATAGACTTTCAGCGAGGATCAGATCGCTGTCTTGATCGGCGGCTGAGAAGTGAATTGTCTGTCGGTCCGAACGAATAGGGGCGAACGGATCTAATGACTTCTTGACAAAAACGAGCGTTGTGCGTAATCGATTGGTGGCCCTATCTGACTCAATATCTGGCCAAACCGCCTCGGCGACAACTTGACGACCGATGGAACGGCCCGACTGGGAGGATAAATACGCGCAAAGACTCTCCGTGGGACGCGTAGGGAAGGAAACGGGCTGATCTTCAACAACGCATCGAAACGATCCAAAATGTTGAACTCTTGCAATCATCGAGCTCTCAGAAGAAGATCACGGAAAAATATACAGGAAGTGTTGGTGGGCCCGGCGGGGTTCGAACCCGCGACCAAGCGGTTATGAGCCGCACGCTCTAACCACTGAGCTACAGGCCCCACCGAGGCATATTATAGCCTTACGCTTAGCGCGTTATACGCCAGCGGCTGAAGGGAAGCCAGATGAATTCGCTACGTCCGATGACGTTGTCACGTGGGACTAGGCCCCAGGCACGACCATCGAATGACTCATTGCGATTGTCCCCCATCATCAAGACGTATCCTTTCGGAACTTTGGCGGCAGGGAGATTGCGTAACTCGGTGAGAACGGTCTGCTCTTCGGTAGAAAGCTGGTCTGATCGCTTCCAATCCCCCGAATTCACCCATGCCTCATCTGTGGAAGCATCTTCCGGAATAGCTCCAACGGCATACTCTTTGGAAATGCCCGTTCCAATGTTATAGTTTGGACCGGATCCAGGTTCGTCAGTCATGATGACCGGGATATAGCGACCCTCCCACTCTTTCTTCACACCGTGATATTCGACTAGTTTCCAGTCGAAGTTCATGTGTTTGTTGCGGTCAGCCAAGAAAGGTTCGGGAGCTTTTTTGTCGTTTCGATAAAGCTCTCCATTCTTGACCTCAACCTTATCGCCAGGGAGTCCAACGCATCGTTTGATGAAGTCAACCTTCACCTCGCCATTTTCGTCTTGTTGATCTTTCTTGGTGGCGTAGACCGGTGGCTTGAATACGATGATGTCGCCAATCTTGGGTTCGGAATAGCGGTAGATCGCCTTATTCGCGACGATAAAGTCGTTGATCAACAACGTGTCCGTCATCGATGCCGAGGGAATCAAGAAGGCCTGAACCGCGAAGGGGCGGATCAGGAGAAAGACAAAGACGCCGGCATAGATGACGGCGTCTAGAAACTCGTTCGCAATGCGCCCCGCGACGTAACCGCCAGAACGAAGATGCGAAGGAGTCTTCTTGAGGAAGGGATACAGCGCAAGCCGAATGACCGTGCAAATTGCAACGAAGGCCACAACCTGACTAAGGGGAGTTCTCGCGACCGAATCGATCAGATCGCGAAAACCGCCGGCTTCAGGATTTGCTTGGGCGAGTATCGGCCACACAGTTTATCGTCGCTCTTTGATGCGCGCGTCCTTACCAACCTTTGTTCGAAGGTAATAGAGCTTGGCGCGGCGAACCTTACCACGTCGTGTGACTTCAAGCTTTGCAACGTTCGGCGAGTGGAGCGGGAAAGTTCGCTCCACGCCTACGCCGTTGGAAATCTTTCGAACGGTAATCGTCTCGGCGATTCCACCATTCTTGCAGGCAATGACGACGCCTTCAAAAAGCTGAATTCGCTCTTTGCCAGCTTCGCGTACCTTTACGCTGACCTTTACCGTGTCGCCAGGCCAAATAGTTGGCAGGTCCGCTTTCTTACAATCCTGTACGACACTCTCTAAAATCGCCGCTTTCGACATTTTCTCAATTCCTGTAACGCAGCCGGACGCGCAATGGTGCCCGGGCGAGCTTAAGAGGATAGCATATCCAAATCACGTTTATCCAGATTTGCCTTCATCAGTAGGTCCGGTCGCCGACTTGCGGTGATTTTCAGGGCCTGCTCTCGTTGCCACAAGGCTATCTTTTTGTGATCCCCTGACAATAGGACCTCTGGGACCGCCATTCCTTCGAATTCTTCCGGTCGAGTGTATTGTGGAGCGCTCAAGAGCCCGTCCGAATGACTGTCCGCCGCTAAGCTGTCCGCGGATCCCAAGACGCCTTCCAATCTGCGCACGATTGCGTCCGTCATCACCAAAGCGGGCAACTCGCCACCGGTGAGGATGTAATCGCCAATACTAATTGCGTGGGTGGCAAACCGCTCACGGACCCGATCATCGAATCCCTCATAGTGCCCACATAAAAAGACCACACGATCCAGGGTAGCAAACTCGTTCGCCAGCGATTGATTAAAGGACTCCCCGGTAGGATCGGTAATGACCACCGCCGTCCGCTCTTGTCGAGACTGTTCGGCGTTCCCAATCCCGAGACTCTGGAGCGTCATTGCCGTCGGCTCCACTCCAATCAACATGCCGGGAGATCCGCCAAAGGGCTTATCGTCCACCTTCCCATGCCGATCGTAGGTGAAGTCGCGAGGATTGGTCGCGTAGAAGGACACAATTCCCGCCTTTTCTGCCCGGTGCAGTATGGAGTGGCGACACGCCGAGAGCGTCATCTCTGGAAAGAGCGTCACAAAGTCGACCCGGAGCATGCTGTGAAGGTACCAGCACGGACGCCTCTCGAAAGGTATCCTGATGGGTATTCAAAATCTTGTGGAGATCGAATGTCGAACGTTCCTGACGGCCTCAAATACACCAAATCGCACGAGTGGGTTCGCCTTGAGGGCGATGTAGCCACCATCGGTATTACCGACTTTGCCCAGTCTGAGCTTGGCGATGTCGTTTTCGTAGAACTTCCCAACGTCGGCCGAGTGCTCGGCGCGGGTGATAGCTTCGGAAGCGTTGAATCCGTCAAGACGGTGAGCGATGTGTACGCCCCGATCGCGGGCGAGGTCGTGGAAGTCAACGACGCCCTCGGTTCCCAATCCGAACTCATCAACACCGATCCGTTCGGCAAAGGCTTCATGATCAAAATCAAGGTTCAGAACGCCGCCGATGTCGACGGTCTCCTCAGCGCCGGCGATTACTCCGGCCTTATTGGCTAAGTCTCGAATTAGGAGCTCATTCACGCAGGATTGAGCTCCCCCCTCAACCCGAAATGCCCTACATCCCGCATACCGAAACTGACCGACAAGAAATGCTCGCGACGATCGGCGCCAAATCGATCGACGAACTCTTCCGCGAAATCCCTGAGAACCTCCGGGTCAAAGGCCAACTCAACCTACCGCCTGCTCTTGATGAGCATCGCCTTTACGCCCACCTTGCCGAGTTAAGCAAGAAGAACGTCAACCTCATGGACGTCACCTGCTTCCTCGGAGCAGGAATCTACGACCGCTATATCCCCGCCACCGTCGGCGCGACGATTTCCCGTGGCGAGTTCCTTACCGCCTACACGCCCTATCAACCGGAACTCTCGCAGGGCTATCTCCAAACCATCTACGAATTCCAGACGATGGTCGCCGAAATCTACGGCATGGACATCGCCAATGCGTCGATGTACGACGGCTCGACCTCCATGGCCGAAGCCGCCATCCTCGCCCACGGCGTGAATGGCCGAACCAAGATTGTCGTGAGCGACGCGGTTCACCCCCACTATCGGCAAGTTCTGGACACCTACTGCTGGTCCATGGACCTCCAGGTAGACACCATCAATCACTCCAACGGTCTTACTTCCGATCTCTCGAAGGTCGATGGCGAAGCCGCTTGTCTCGTGGTCCAGTATCCCAACTTCTTCGGCGGGATCGAAGACCTCGCCGCCGCCCGAAAGGCTGCCACCGAAGCCGGCGCGATGCTGATCGTCGTTGCCGACCCCGTCGCCTGCGCCCTGCTCAAGCCGCCGGGACACTACGGAGCCGATATCGTGGTGGGTGAGGGACAGCCAATGGGCGTTGCCATGGGACTTGGTGGTCCGATGGTGGGCCTCTTCGCCTGCACCCAAGACCTGGTTCGCCGAATTCCTGGCCGAATCGTCGGAAGAACGACCGATCACGACGGTCGCCCCGGATTCGTCATGACCCTTCGAACTCGAGAGCAAGACATCCGCCGAGAGAAGGCAACCTCGAACATCTGTACGAATGAAGCCCTCATGGCCCTCGCCTCCACGATCTACATGGAAGCGCTCGGCAAGAATGGCTTGCAGAAGGTCGCCGAAGGTTCGGTGCGCAACACTCAATACGCGATTTCAGAACTGACCAAGGCGGGAGGAAAGCTCGCGTTCGAAGGAAAGGTCTTCGGCGAGTTCGTCCTCGAACTCCCGAAAGACGCTTCCGAAGTGCGAGATGCGCTGTTAGAGAAGGGAATCCTCGCCGGACTCCCCCTTGGCAGCTACTACCCCATGCTCAAGAACCACCTTCTCATCGCCGTCACCGAGATCCGCACGAAGGCGGAAATCGACCGATTTGCTGCTGAATTGAAGGCGGCTCTGGCCTAAACCCACAAAGCAATGCCCATTAAGACCGTTCCCACCCCTCAACTCATCTTTGAGAAGTCCTATCCCGGACGAATCGGCTGCAATGTGCCGGTTTGCGATACCCCCGAGGTTGACCTGCAAGCCACCTTGGGCGACCTGCGAGAGGATTTACATCTTCCCGAGATCGGTGAGCTTGATCTGCTCCGACACTTCACCAATCTCAGCCACATCAACTACGGAATCGAAACCGGCTTCTACCCCTTGGGCTCCTGTACCATGAAGTACAACCCCAAGATTAACGAGAAGACCGCCGCGCTGCCGGGGTTTGCGAACATCCACCCGATGCAGCCCGTCGAGACGATTCCCGGAGCGCTGGACATCCTTATTGGCGTCCAGGACATGCTTTCGGAGATCACCGGCTTCGACCACATCACCCTTCAGCCCCTGGCTGGCGCTCACGGTGAGATGGCGTGTCTGATGCTGATCAAGGCCTATCATGAGGCCCGTGGCGAGGGTCATCGACACACGGTTTTCATCCCCGACTCCGCCCATGGCACCAACCCGGCTTCGGCCGCGCGTTGTGGTTACGACGTCAAGTCGATCCCCACCGATGCCGAAGGGAACACCGACGTTGCTGCCTTGGAGAAGGCGCTGGAAGGCGAAGGCGGAAAGAACATTGCTGCCTTTATGCTGACCAACCCCTCGACCCTTGGCCTGTTCGAGCCGAATATCGAGAAGATCTGCCAGATGGTTCACGCCGTCGGCGGTCAGGTCTTCTGCGATGGCGCGAACATGAACGCGATGGTCGGCACGACCCGGCCCGGCGACCACGGTTTCGACTGTATGCACCTGAACCTCCACAAGACGTTCAGCACCCCTCACGGTGGCGGTGGCCCCGGTTGTGGCGCCATCGGTCTCCAGAAGCATCTGGAACCGTTCCTGCCCGTCCCGGTGATCCGACGCAACGAGAGCGGTGTAGTCGTCGCCGACTACACCCGACCCCATTCCATCGGTCGAGTTTCCGCATTCTATGGCCAGTTCCTGATGGAAGTTCGCGCCTACACCTACCTCCGAGCCTACGGCAAGGAGCAGATGGCCGAGATCTCTCGCCACGCGGTGCTCAATGCCAACTACGTCCGGGCCCGTCTCAAGGACGTTCTCAAACCCGCCCACGACCGCCCCTGCATGCACGAGTGCATCCTGACGGCGGAGAAGTACAAGAAGGAGCACGGCGTCCGCGCTCTCGATATCAGTAAGCGCCTAATCGACTACGGATATCACCCGCCCACCAACTACTTCCCAATGATCGTGCCCGAGTGTTTGATGATCGAGCCGACCGAGACGGAAGCGAAGGAAACGCTCGACGCCTTCTGCGACGCCATGATCGCCATCTGTAAGGAGGCGGTAGAAACCCCCGAACTCCTCCACGACGCCCCCACCACTCAAATCGTGGGACGCCTCGACGAGACGAAGGCGGTCAAGGACCTGGACGTCCGCTGGAAGTTCGCCGACACTCGGCAACCCGTCACCGTCTAACAAAGGACAAAGGAGGCCGGAATGAAGATTGGTATTTTCGATTCCGGCCTCGGCGGCCTCGCCGTCACCCAGGGAATCGTCAAGCGCCTGCCCCAATACGATTACCTCTACCTAGGCGACACCAAGCGCGTTCCCTACGGCAACCGCTCCCAAGAGACCATCCACGAGTTCCTCGCCGAAGCGCTGAGCTACCTCTTCGAGAACGACTGTCAACTCATCATCATCGCCTGCAACACGGCCTCCGCCGAGGCGCTCAGAAAGAGCCAACAGGAGTATCTGCCAGCGAACTACCCCGAACGGAGAATTCTCGGTGTCCTGATCCCCGGAGCCGAAGCCGCTCTCGAAGGACATGGCGTCGAGCGAGTAGGCGTCCTTGCTACTGCAAGCACCGTTGAATCGGGCTCCTACGAGAGGGAACTCCTCCGAATCGCCCCATCCGTAACGGTATTCCAACAGCCCGCCCCCCTCTTGGTGCCCCTCGTCGAAAATGACGGCTTGAAATATGTCGAGCCCATTCTCGCTGATTACTTAGCACCTCTCAAAGTCAACGGGGTGGAGAGACTGATCCTTGGCTGCACTCACTACTGCCTCCTGAAAGACCAAGTGCGACGACAAATAGATGTCCCAGTCATCGCCCAGGATGAGATCGTTCCTGACAAACTTGCCGACTATCTCACTCGCCATCCCGAAATCGAAACCAAGCTAAGCCGGGGCGGAACATGCGACTATCGAGTCACCGACCTGACGAAGAGCTATCATCAATTTGCCCAACGCCTCACCGGAGAGCAGATCGATCTGCAGTTGACCCGCCTGTGACCCACCTGTCTGAAATCCAAATCGACTCCCAAGCCCTGAGGCACAACCTAACGGCGCTCACCAACCTCTGTCAAACCGGTGTCAAAAGAGCCGCGGTGGTGAAAGGTAACGCCTACGGTCACGGATTGCCCGAAGTGGTCGCTGCCCTAGAAGGTCAAGTCGATTACTTCCAAGTCGATGACGTAGCCGAGTTGGTTGAACTCCGCAAAGTTTCCCAGACCCCCGCCCTTGTCCTCGGCTTCGTTCCCGCCTCCCGAGTGGAAGACGCCTACCGACTCGGAGCCGAATTGGCCTTGTACGATGCAGAACGTCTCCCTGCGTTTCAACGGGCCAGCGAGCAACTGGGCCGCCCCGTACTCGCCCACCTGAAAATCGACGCCCTCCTCGGCCGACAAGGCATCGTTCCCGGGCGTCTCGGCGAATTCATCCAAGAACTAGGGAAGTACCCCGGAGTCCAACTGGCGGGGGCTTACTCGCACTTCGCGAATATCGAAGACACCACCGATCTCACCCACGCCCAAGAGCAAGCAGAGTGCTTCACAAGGGCGATGCAGGAACTTGCCGGGGCTGGTTTCACGAACCTGGAACGTCACGAATCCGCGACGTCGGGCTTGATGGCTTACGAGCCCTCCCGACCAGGCAACACCATCGTCCGGATCGGCGTCGGTCTCTACGGCCTCTACCCGTCAAACGCCTTAGAGCGCTCGCACCGCCAACTCGCGCTCAAACCCGTTATGAAGTGGGTCACCCACCTTGCCCAAGTCAAAACGCTTCCCGCCAAGCATCCCGTCGGCTACGGCTTGACCTACATCACCTCCCAAGAAACCCGAGTGGGGATCGTTCCGCAGGGCTACAGTGACGGCTATGACCGTGGACTCTCAAACTCGGGAGACGTGCTTGTGAGAGGGAAGCGCTGTCCCGTGATCGGCCGAGTTGCCATGAACATGTTCGCCGTCGATCTCTCCGCGGTTCCCGAATCCCAATCCGAAGATGAAGTCGTCCTCCTCGGAACCCAAGGCGAAGACTGCATCACCGCCGAAGAAATCGCCCAACGAATCGGCACCATCAACTACGAGGTCGTAACCCGCATCTCCCCCCTCCTTCCCCGAGTGAGGCAATCCACGCGAGTGAACGAGGAATGAAGTTCGTCGTCGACGGCACTCACGATGGTGTGGTCAATATGGCTCGCGATGTCGAACTGAGAGACCAAGCCGACCAGGGAGAATTCGGCTGCCGCGTCTATTTCTGGTCCGGCCCCTGGGTCACACTCGGCCGCTTCCAATCTGCCCCGAAAGACCTCATCGACCCAACCGCCATCGAATGGATCGTCCGTCCCACCGGCGGCAAAGCCGTCCTCCACGGCCATGACGTGACCGTCGGACTCGCCGCCCCGCTCGCCCAAATCGGCTGCTCATCCCGAGAACTTAAGCGCGCCTACCGGGCCCTCATTCTTCCTCTCGTCTCCGCCCTTAGAGAGTGTGGCGTCCCGTGTGTCCTCGCCGAAGGCACCATCCACGAGAGCAAAGGCATCCGAACCTCCGATTGCTTCGCCTTCAATTCCGCCAATGACGTGGTGGACGAGATCACCGGAATCAAAGTCTGCGGTTGCGCCTTGCAACTCACTGAAACCTCCGTCCTGCTCCAAGCCAGCATCCCCTACACCCAACCCCTTGTCGATCCATCGAGCGTCATTCGGGAAGCCGCCCCCGGCCAAAGTGCCGAGTGGGACCCTCAGGGTTTCCCCGAGAAACTAGAACTGGCCCTGCGGTACAACCTAGTTCATGTCTGAGGCCGTTCCTCCTCCTAAGAAGCCAATCTGGCAGGAGTTCCGAGAGTTTTCGATCAAGGGAAACGTGATCGACCTGACCGTTGGTGTCATCATCGGCGCCGCCTTCACCAAAATCGTCAACTCCATCGTCGAGGACCTCGTCATGCCCCCACTCGGCGTCATCCTCGGGCGCGTTGACTTCACAAACCTGTACATCCTTCTTCCGGGCCAAGAGGCAAAGATCGCAAAGGCGCCCGCACCACTGAACTCATTGGCGGACTACAAAGCCGCAGGCATCGCGACCTTCAACTACGGCCAATTCCTCAGTAACGTCGTCCAGTTCGTGATCATCGCCTTCTGCGTCTTCCTTATGGTCAGGACGATCAACCGGCTCAGAATCCATTTCGGCGAACAGCCCCCCACCCCCGTCAAGAAGCGGCCCTGCCCCTTCTGCCTGACCGAGATTCCGGAAGAAGCCTCCAGGTGCGCCTACTGCACCAGCGAAGTCCCCGCGGTGTCCACTTAAAACAAAATCGGGATCTACCAATGGCAGATCCCGATTTGTCGCTTAACCTAGCCTCGAACTTTAGCTCGGAGTAGGCGTAATGGTGAAGCCCTGGGAAGAGAGCTCTTGCCCGATATGGCGAAGCTTCTTCATCGCTCGAAGCTCGATCTGACGAACGCGCTCGCGAGTAACGTTAAGCTCGCTACCGACCTCTTCCAAGGTTCGAGACCGACCGTCATCCAGCCCGAATCGAAGTCGAACGACGTCTCGCTCTCGGCTCGTCAAACGACCGAGAATGCCGTCGATCTCCTCGCGTCGAATAAGCGTCCAAGTGACGTCGCCCGGCGTCGGCATGTTCGTGCTCTGCACGAAGTCGCCAATGCTCGAGTTGTCCTTTTCGCCAACCGGCGTCTCCAAGGAAATCGGCTCAACCGCCACGCGCATCATTTCACGAACGCGGTCGACGGAGAGGCCAACCTCTCGGGAGATCTCTTCTTCGGTTGCCTCTCGCTGAAGCTCTTGCTGCAAGCGGGAAGCGGTCTTGACGACCTTGTTGATGAGTTCCGCGACATAAACGGGGATACGAATCGTTCGACCCTGATTGATGATCGCACGAGCAATCGCTCGGCGAATCCACCAAGTCGCATAGGTGCTGAATCGGAAACCTTTCGACCAGTCGAACTTCTCGACGGCGCGAATAAGACCCAGGTTGCCTTCTTGAATCAGATCGGCAAGCGGGATACCTCTCGCGTTGTACTTCTTAGCAATGCTGACAACCAATCGTAGGTTAGATTCGATCAGGTGTCGCTTTGCTTCCATACCCTCCGACTCGATGCGTCGGAGAACCATCGTGGTAAGTTCTTTAGGGCGGCCCATGTGAGCAAGCTCACTTCTTTGCAGAAGGCGGAGCAACTCAGCATTTTTGCCCTTGTCGGCCAGTTCCTTCGCCATAACGCGCACCGCAAGGTGCACTTCCTGTTCTGGCGTCAGCAGCGAAGCGCGGCGGGTTTGCCGCATCCACATTTCGAGCTCTTCCGAGTCATCATGGGTACGGGATTCCTCTTCGCCTTCCTCGGTCTCCTCCTCTGCATCGGCAAGAGCAAGAAGATCGTCTTCAGCGGGTTCCGCTTGCGGATCCTCCAGGAGCGGGTTGGCGCTGGCTTCCGCAAAGGAATGTCGGCCGGGAGTGCGAACGGTGATCGCGCGGCCTCTTCGCGGCGGTGTTGCTAACCCATTTTCTACTGGCATGCTGCTTCTATAACCTCCGAGTCTTAACTTTGTAAGACTCACTCATCGTTGGCCGGTCGAGCCCATTTTTTCACCGTTGAAGAACCGGGTCTCCGGACCGAATATTCAAAATAAAAGCCCGCTGCTTAAACCGCTAAGGTTTGGCCGCGAACCACATTAACACAATGACCAACCGATGTCAAGAACGGTAAAGTTCCAACTCTATGCCTGATCGAAGTATCGATCTTCTTTAGCAGCAGGTTTTGTGCCAACTGTTTCTTACAGACGTGAGCCCCGGTACACTCCGTTGCAGATTCGTCCAATTTCTATTGCATTGTACGAAGCTTTTCGACGGCAGTTCGCAGTTCCTTCACCAAATTGGCCGTGCTAACCTTGGAATTATACTTTCCAAAGCTAATCCTCACCGTGCCCCTAAGCCACTCCGGCTCAAGGCCAAGGGCGGTTAGCACATGGCTTGGTTCAGTCGAACGTGAACTGCAAGCAGCCCCACTACTGATGGCATAACCTGCTCGATCCGCTTCAACGACAAGTGTCTCTCCCTCCACGCCGAGGAAGCTAAGACTCACGATATAAGGAGACGTTTGATCTCCTTGGTTCAGTTTGACGTCGGAGATTTTCAAGAGTTCTTCTAGGGCTAAAGCCCTTAGGTCTTTTGCCATCTCGTAATCGGCTTCCATCTCATCAAGAGCGATCGCCGCCGCCATACCCATTCCGACAATCGCGGGCACATTCAATGTTCCGGCCCGAAGTCCCATTTCTTGCTCCCCTCCAAACAGGTAAGGAGAAGGGAATAGATCGCGGCTATGAAGCGCCCCGATTCCCTTGGGGCCATAGAACTTGTGGGCGCTGAAAGATGCCAAATCATAAGCAACCTCATCGACACGAATCTTTCCCACTGCCTGAGTGATATCGCGAAACAGCCGATTGGCTCCTGCTGGCGGTTCCAAGATGGCCCCAGTCTCGTTGTTCACCAGCATCACCACCGCCATCTCATAGGGAGTGGAAGGACCCGAAATCCGATAGCCCTCGTTTGCAAAGGTTCTGGGACCGAGAACGGCATTCGCCTCATAAATCGAAGAGTGCTCAAAGGGCGAACAGACCCAGCCATCGGTCTGGTGGAGAACCCAATTGTTTGCCTCGGTTGCCCCCGACGTAAAAACGATTTCTGACGGATCTCCCGCTCCTACCAACCGAGCGACTCTTTCGCGGGCCAACTGGACCGCCGCCTCTACTCGTCTCCCAAAGCCGTGAATCGAATTCGCATTGCCAAACGCCTCACCAAAATAGGGCAGCATCTCCTCAAGAACTCGAGGATCGACGGGAGTCGTGGCGGCGTTATCGAAATATCGATCAAGTGACATGGCCAAGTCGATTGTGAACCAGCCGCAAAAGAAAAGGGTCGCCAACGCAATTTCGTTGGCGACCCTTCACAACGTCGAAGAGAATTCTTAAGAAGTAACCGAAACCTTCGCGAGGGCGGCCTTGACCAACTCCGCCACATCGCTCGTCTTGTCCGCAACCGCCGCGCCTGCGGCAAGCAGAGCATCGACCTTCGACTGAGGCGTCCCCGAATTACCGGAGATGATGGCGCCCGCGTGGCCCATGCGCTTTCCAGGGGGTGCCGTGCGGCCCGAGATGAATCCAACAACCGGCTTCGACATCGTCTTCACGAATTCGCAAGCGTCCTCTTCGTCGGAGCCACCGATCTCGCCCACCATCACCACCGCCTTCGTCGCCGGGTCGGCTTCGAACATCTGCATGACTTCGATGAATCGCGTTCCCGGAAGAGGGTCTCCGCCGATACCAACGCAGGTGGTCTGGCCGAGATTGGCTCGAGTCAGCTCCCATACGATTTCGTAGGTAAGGGTGCCGCTGCGGCTCACGAGACCGATGGGCCCGGGAGTGAAGATATGGCCGGGCATGATGCCCATCTTGCACTCGCCCGGAGTGATGATGCCGGCGCAGTTGCCGCCGAGTAGTCGAGTCGTTCCGTTGGTCTTCAGCCGGTTGACCACACGAACCATGTCCTGAACCGGAATACCTTCCGTGATCAGGGAGACGAAGGGAACGCCTGCGTCTTCGTACTCAAGCACGGAGTCGGCCGCAAAAGGAGCGGGAACGAAGATGAGGCCAGCATCCGCTTGGGTTGCCGCTACCGCTTCGGCGACGGAGTCGAAGATCGGTACCCCAAGATGCTCGGTGCCACCCTTTCCAGGAGTTACGCCAGCGACGACATTGGTGCCGTACTCAATCATCTGCTTCGCATGGAAGCCGCCTTCACGACCCGTCATGCCGCTGATCACGACGCGAGAATTCTTATCAACAAGGATGGCCATTGAGATAAAGAATACCGAACTGCACAAGCTGGTGAGTCTCAAGACCAGGATTTGATGCTGGAAAGAAGGAGAGGTGAGACAGCGGGAATTTCTAATTTATCCTCGCATTAGAGATTGGGAACGATTCCCCCATATTCGTGGTAGAGTAACTTCGTGGCTGCAAAGCCAAACGTCTAATTTTTCGAGAGATCGAAAGAGCGGGGGACCCGTTCGTTAGGGGTGAATGGATTCGGAAGCGTTTCCTAGGGTAACTCTTGGCCCGAACCCGACAGCTAACCCCGTAGACGCAGCGAGAGTCGGGATAGTCGTTTAGAAGGCCGTTCCTCGGTCTTATATTTGGGTGAACAATGTCGTTCGCTATGCCCAGCGCCTTCTGACTTCAGCCTTGCGGCCATAGGTGACGCGTTGGCGTGCCATGTGGTTTGGCTGCAATGAAGCAGTGATTCGCCATAGGACACAGCTTCCGCGCCGCTTGTCAGTAGCACCTCCTGTTGAGCTGGGCCTTCCGTGAGGGAGGCCCCCATAACCAGTCGAGGGTCCCTTTTCATCCTTCTTTCAGGACCTAGGCAGGTATAACCCTAACTCACCATGAGTAAGAATGCCCCCGGAGTGCGATATGCGGAACTCGACCGAGAAACGAATGAGACGCATATCCAGGTCGTGCTCGATCTGGACGGCGGATCACGCCGAGATATCCTCACCGGAATTGGCTTCTTTGACCACATGCTGGAACTCTTTGCGTTTCACGGCCAGGTCGATATCGGCATCGGCGCCGAAGGCGATCTGGAAGTCGATGACCACCACACCGTAGAGGACACCGGCATCGTCCTGGGCAAAGCCGTCCGCGAGGCCCTCGCCGCCGGTGACAGCATTGAGCGCTACGCGCACACGATCACGCCGATGGATGAAGCCCTCGTCCTCGTGGCCATGGACATCAGTGGTCGAGGGCAGCTCCACTGGAAACTAGACTTCAAGCGCGAGAAGATCGGGGATCTGGCTACGGAGAATGTCCGAGAGTTTTTCCGGGCCTTCACGGCGCATGCTGGAGTAACCCTCCACGTTCAGGAGATGGCGGGCGAGAACGATCACCACATCTGCGAAGCGCTGTTCAAGGGCTTCGGGCTTGCGCTGCACCGAGCCACGCGTGTCTCCGAGCGAAGGGGCTCAACCTCGACGAAAGGGAAGCTCGATTGATCGTCATCCTCGACTACGGAATCAATAACCTCCGCTCCGTCACCAAAGCCGTTGAAACCCTCGGGTTTGAATGTCGCATCCAAAGCCACCTAGAGGGAGCATCCAAGCTCATCATTCCAGGAGTAGGAGCCTTTGGCGCGGCCATGCAGAGTCTTGCTCACACCGCCGCCGAAATTCGAGCCTTCGCTAAGGAAGGGAACCCGGTGATGGGTATCTGTCTCGGCATGCAGCTCCTTCTCGAAAATAGTGATGAGCTAGGAGAATACGCTGGCCTTGGCCTGGTACCGGGGCGCGTCAAATACCTGCCCGCAAACATGGGGCTCAAGGTTCCTCACATGGGTTGGAACACCGTCCAATTCAGGCCAGAATCTGAGCTTGGGCAAGGAATCTCCGCGACCGAGCGCGTTTTCTTCGTCCACTCGCTCTACGCCGATTGCAAAGACTCCGCCGACGTAGCTGCCACGACCGACTACGGCATCACCTTCACCTCTGCCATCCAGCGGGGAAATGTCTGGGGAACTCAATTCCACCCAGAAAAGAGTGGAGAAGTGGGCCAACGAATCCTAAGGAATTTTCTCGAATGCTAATCCTTCCCGCCATTGATCTTCGAGATGGCAAATGTGTGCGTCTGATTCAAGGCGACTACAACCGCGAAACGATTTACGGGGAAGACCCCGGTCAAATGGCGGCAAGCTTTGCCGAGCAGGGCGCTCAATACATCCACGTCGTGGACCTTGATGGAGCCAAAGCTGGCAAACCACAGAATCTCCACGCGATTGAGAGCATCGTTAAAGCGTCAGGCGTTCCCGTGGAAGTCGGCGGCGGAATCCGTTCGCTCGAAACGGCCAGGCAGCTACTTGATCTTGGTGTATCCCGAGTCATCTTCGGTACCCGCCTCCTCTCGATGGGCGACGACGCCAGAGCCTACTTTGAGACCTTGGGCGAACAGGCCGTGGCGGGAATCGATTCGAGGGACGGCCGAGTCGCCGTGACCGGATGGACGGAGGACTCAGGGGTCGATGCCTTGGACTTCGCGAAACAACTTGAAGAGAAGGGCGCCAGGCGATTTATCGTGACCGACATTGCGACCGATGGAATGCTGAGGGGACCGAACCTCCCCATGCTTGAGAGCTTCGCAACGACCCTTTCGGGAGCCGTGATCGCCAGTGGTGGCGTCTCCAGTTTGGATGATCTAAAGGCGATCGAGTCGGTAGCGGGCGGCAAGATCGAAGGGGCCATCGTGGGGAAGGCAATCTACGAAGGTCGCTTCACCGTTGCCCAAGCCGTAGGTCGCCCCTAATACCTAGGATTGCGGTTTGCCGTCGTATACTCCTTAGGTAGGTGATATGGATTTGACGAATTTGTTTCCTTTGGCGGCCATCGAGAACTTTCTTCCGTTCTTGATCCCGATCATGGCGATTTCTATCCCGATCATCGCCATTCTGGTGAGCCACCAGCAAAAGATGGCGCAGATCATTCACAATTCTCAGAAAAATAGCTTGCCCAACCCTGAGATCGATGCCCTTCGCCGGGAGATTCAAGAGTTGAAAGAGATCACGAATCAGCAAGCCATCGCTTTGGATAGCCTTCAGTCTCGAAAGGCCATCCCACAATCGTCATCCGCCGACCGTTTTTCAGAGGTTTAAGACTTCCAATATCGAAACCAATCCACCCCGTATATGTAACAGCCTTGGGTCAACCGACCTAGGGCATCGCTGTGTTTCGAAGGGAATATAAATTCCCGCCCCTTTTTGTTGACTTTTGTGAACCTCATAGGTACTATGAAGGTTCGCGCAAATTCCCCGGAGGCCTGAGTGAGAACAATTCAGCCATCCTCGAAGCGAATCGGCCGGTTCCTCGAGGTACCTAATCTTATTGAGCTTCAGCTTAACAGTTATAAGTGGTTTTTAGAAGAAGGACTTCCCGAACTTTTCCAAACATTTTCCCCGATCTGGGACTTCACCCAGACTAACTATATCGAACTCGTGAGCTTCACGCTTGGTGAGCCTAAGTACTCCATCCAAGAGTGTCGCGATCGCGATATGACGTTTGAAGCCCCAATCAAGGCGATTGTTCGCTTTGGTGGCAGAGATCGTGAAGTTATTGAGTCGGAGGTCTACCTTGGCGATCTTCCGTTGATGACTGATAAAGGCACCTTTATCATCAACGGCCGAGAGCGCGTCATTGTTAGCCAGCTCAGTCGATCCCCTGGTCTTTACTTCGAAGAAGGTGTTGACAGTGCGATGCAAGTCATCGTGTCTGCCCGCATCATCCCGAACGAGGGCCCGTGGCTTGAAGTTGAGTCCGATGCTAACTTTGTCGTTCGAACGCAGATCAGCCAGACGAAGAAGCTCCCGCTGACCCAACTCATTAAGGCCCTCTTCGGTTTCGAGAAGGGTCGTGGTCGCTCCTATCTCTTCGTTGAGAAGTGTGCCGGTAAGCGACTGGTTGAGCCGATTATCGATACCGAGACGGGTGAAGTCATCGCCGAGGCCGGAAAGGTTCTCGACGCGGCGACGATTGCCGGATTCTCGGACGAGATCAAGGCGACGAAGGCATTCGTTGAAACTCCGCTGGGAACCAACGAGGAAATCCTTCAGCTCTTTACCGAAGAAGTTACGCTTGAGAGTCCGACTCTCGACGACCTCGTTGGTAAGCGAGTCATTGAGGACCTTAAGGACGAGAATGGCGATGTCATCGTCAGCGCTGGCGAGAAGATTGAGAAGGAGACGGCTCGACGAGTCGAAGCCCTTGGTCTTGAGTCCCTGCGAGTGATCGATGTTCTCAACATGGTGGAAGCCACGTTGGAGCAAGACCCGACGACGAACACCAAAGAAGCCCTGCTTGATATCTACAAGCGACTTCGACCCGGTGAAGCGGCCAATGAAGAGGCGGCTCGACAGTTGGTCTATGGTCTGTTCTTTGATGTTAAGCGCTACGATCTCGGTCGCGTCGGTCGTCGCTTCTTGAACCAGAAGCTGGGCATCGATGTCCCGCTGGATGTTCGAAACCTAACTTCGGAAGATCTTTCTCAGCTCCTTCGCGCAATGAAGCCTTACGTTCAGCGCGAATCTGAGCGTGACGATATTGACGACCTGAAGAACAAGCGCGTTCGAAGCGTAGGCGAGCTCCTCCAGAGCCAGCTCCGACTCGGTTTCGTCCGAATGGAGAAGGTTGCTCGAGAGCGAATGACCTCGACGGATCAAGAGAACCTCCTTCCCGGAATCATCTTGAGCGTCAAGCCGGTCAGCGCCTCCATCAAGAGCTTCTTCAGCAGCAACCAGCTGTCGACCTTCATGGACCAGACGAACCCGCTGTCGGAAATCACCAACAAGCGACGTCTGTCCTCGCTCGGTCCGGGTGGTCTGCAACGAACCAGCGCCAAGCTGGAAGTTCGCGACGTTCACCGATCGCACTACGGTCGAATCTGTCCCATCGAAACGCCTGAAGGTCCGAACATTGGTCTGATCTCTCAGCTGACGACCCACGCTCGCGTGGACGAGTTCGGCTTCATCATGACGCCGTACCGAAAGGTTGTCGATGGCGTGGTGACCGACGAGATTATCTATCTGACTGCCCAAGAGGAGACTGGTCTTCTGGTCGCCCCGGCCGACGTGGCGGCAGACGAAAATGGTCTGGTCAAAGAGCCTCGAATGCAGGTCCGTTGCGCAGGCGGCGACTTGGGTGGTGCAAGCTACCCGATCGTTCCTCGCGAAAAGATCGACCTCATGGACGTTTCGCCGGTCCAGATCATCTCGGTTGCAACCGCGTTGATTCCGTTCCTTGAGAACGACGACGCGAACCGCGCCCTCATGGGTGCGAACATGCAACGCCAGGCCGTGCCTACGTTGCGATCCGAGCGACCGTTGGTTGGTACAGGCTATGAGCGAGTGGCTGCCGTTGACTCTGGCGCCGCCGTCATTGCCCGTCGAACCGGTACCGTTGAACTTGTAACCGCTCAAGAGATCACCGTCCGGACGGATGATGGGGAAGTCGATCACTACGACTTGATGCACCTGGTGCAAAGTAACAAGTCGACTTGTTTCACTCAGCGACCGATCGTGTTCCCTGGACAGCGCGTCTTGCCGGCCGATCCTCTGGCTGATGGCGCATGCTGCGATCGCGGCGAACTCGCCCTCGGAAAGAACGTGCTTGTCTCGTTTATGCCGTGGAACGGTTACAACTATGAAGACGCGATCTTGATCTCCGAGCGCATGGTGAAGGACGACGTTTACACGTCCATCCACATCGAGCGCCACGAGACCGAAGCCGTCGACACCAAGCTTGGACCGGAAGAAATCACCCGCGACATTCCGAACGTCGGTGAGGACGCCCTGAAGGACCTCGACGAGAACGGAATCATCCGCATCGGCGCCGAAGTTCGACCGGAAGACATTCTAGTCGGTAAGGTTGCTCCGAAGGGGCAGGTTGAGATGACCGCTGAAGAGCGACTCATCATCGCCATCTTCGGTAAGAAGGCGGAAGAGACCCGCGACGTATCGCTCCGACTCCCGCACGGTGAGAAAGGAACGGTCGTCGACGTGAAGGTCTTCAGCCGCTACAAGTATCTGAGCCCGTCGATCAACTACGTCTATAAGGAGTCGAAGAAGCGCGAGCGCCTCGTCTGCGATCGCACGGATGAACCGCTCCTGCAGATTCCCGGAGACGAACTACCCGCCGGTACCAACATGACCGTCCAGGTCTACGTTGCCCAGAAGCGAAAGCTGATGGTCGGTGACAAGATGGCAGGCCGCCACGGAAACAAGGGTGTTATCTCCAAGGTTCTCCCGGTTGAGGACATGCCGTTCCTCAACGATGGAACTCCGGTTGATATCGTTCTGAACCCACTCGGTGTACCTAGCCGAATGAACATCGGTCAGATCCTGGAAACGCACCTGGGCTACGTAGGTCGCCACCTTGGTGTCGAATACAAGTGTCCCGCGTTCGAAGGCGCTACCGAGCACGAGGTTCTTTCCGAAATGGACCGACTGGCAGAGCATATGCGAAAGCAGTGCCTGGCCGGATACGTCAATGGCGAACTCCTTCTGAGAGTTGCCTTCAAGAAGAAGGATTCTCTGGAAGCGTCGTTCGAAAAGGTCGAAGCTCGATTGCGAGAACTGGGTGAAAAGGGTCTGGAGCGCGTCTCAAGAATCGTTGCCGCCGCCCCGGTGATGACCACGGGTGAAATGCTCGAAGTCGACATCGAAGAGTGGTTGCCGGAAGACGAGGATGAGATCGCCGAAGAGAACACGCACAAGGCTGCGGACGAAATCTACGCCAGCATCATGGAGAAGATTTCAGAGAACATCCACCGCCGTGCCGGTATCGATCCTCGATCCTGTAAGTCCACCGTTCGAGACGGCCTTACGGGCGACACGATTCCGAACCAGCTCACCGTTGGCATTATCTATATGCTGAAGCTTGAGCACTTGGCCGACGAGAAGATCCACGCCCGATCGATTGGTCCGTACTCGCTCGTTACCCAGCAGCCGTTGGGTGGTAAAGCGCAGTTCGGTGGTCAGCGATTCGGTGAAATGGAAGTCTGGGCCCTTGAAGCGTACGGCGCCGCCTACACGCTGCAAGAGCTGTTGACCATCAAATCGGACGACGTCATGGGACGTGTGAAGGCATACGAAAGCATCGTGAAGGGCGAGACCTTGGCGGAACCGGGTATTCCGGAGTCGTTCAAGATCCTCGTCAACGAGCTTCGGTCCTTGTGCTTGAAGGTGGCCGTAGAGGACGCCAACAACAAGGAATTGCCGCTGAAGGATCTGGACGAGTTGAGCGGTGGCGACGATATGCGCCTCGCCCGCTCGGTCGGCTTCTTCAACTAACTGGTAAGTCATAATTCGTAAATCGTGAATGGGAAATGTGGGCTGTTCACGATTTACGCTTACCAATAACCCGCATACATTAACGGAGAAAAATGGCAGACGTAAGCCTGTTCGATAAAATCAGGATTGGCATCGCAAGTGGGGAAGACATCCTCGCTTGGACTCATGGTGAGGTCAAGAAGCCGGAAACGATTAACTACCGTACGTTCAAGCCGGAGCGTGACGGTCTTTTCTGTGAGCGTATCTTCGGCCCGGTCAAGGACTGGGAGTGCGCTTGCGGACGCTATAAGAAGATTAAATACAAAGGCATCGTTTGTGAACGATGCGGCGTCGAGGTCACCCGATCGAAGGTCCGACGCGAGCGCATGGGCCACGTTGAGCTCGCTGCGCCGGTCTGCCACATTTGGTACCTCAAGGGCGTTCCGTCTCCGCTGTCGCTGATTCTCGATATCTCGCCGCGACTGCTTGAGAAGGTTATCTACTTCGCCAGCTTCATCATCATCGACATCGATAACGAGAAGATCCAAGAGGCTCTTCCCGCCGTTCGTTTCGCCGTGGAGCAGGAAAAGGCCAGCCTTCAGCAGCAGATGCGAGAGTTGGAAGAGGACTCGTTCAACCGATTCTCGGACGACCTTAACAACAACCGCGAAGAGTACGACGAAGTCTTCGCCCGAGAGCGCGCCAAGGCGGTCAACGACCGAATTAAGGCCGAGTACCGGGACGCCGATGACCGACTCAAGGACCTCGACCTCGCCGTCGAAATCCTGGGCAAGCTGGAGCGAAACCAGCTCATCGACGAAGACAAGTACCGAGCCGTTTCCAAACTTCTGGATGCGGTCGGCGCTCGCCTGAACCAAGACCTTCGAAGCCTTCTGCGTGCCAACATCGGCGCCGAAGCGATCAAGGAACTCCTGGTTCGCGTCGATCTGGAGCGACTCGCTCGAGAGCTTCGACAAGAAATCATCATGACCCAGAGCCAGCGACGAGCTCGCGCGATCAAGCGCTTGGAAGTCGTCGAGGCCCTGATCTCGTCCAAGAGCCGCCCCGAGTGGATGATCCTGGACGTCATTCCGGTCATCTCGCCCGAGCTTCGCCCCATGGTCCAGCTCGATGGTGGTCGATTTGCGACTTCTGACCTGAACGATCTCTATCGCCGAATCATCAACCGAAACAACCGACTCAAGAAGATCATCGAGATCCACGCACCGGAATCGATCATCAACCACGAAAAGCGACTTCTCCAAGAAGCCGTCGATGCGTTGATCGATAACGGTCGCCGATCCCGCCCGGTCGTCGGCTCCAATTCCCGACCCCTTAAGTCGCTCAGCGACATGCTTAAGGGTAAGGAAGGCCGCTTCCGAAAGAACCTTCTCGGTAAGCGCGTTGACTACTCCGGACGATCCGTTATTGTCGTCGGTCCGCACCTGAAACTTCACCAGTGCGGTATTCCGAAGGAGATGGCGCTTGAGTTGTTCAAGCCGTTCGTTATGAAGTCTCTGGTTGAGAAGAAGATCACCCAGAACATCAAGACGGCCAAGCGCATGATCGACCGAATGCACCCGGCGGTTTGGGACGGCCTCGAAGAGGTCATTAAGGAGCACCCGGTTCTTCTGAACCGTGCACCTACCCTGCACCGACTCGGTATCCAGGCGTTCGAGCCGATCCTCGTGGATGGTAAGGCAATCCAGGTTCACCCGCTGGTCTGTAACATGTATAACGCAGACTTTGACGGTGACCAGATGGCTGTTCACGTTCCGCTCAGCACCCAAGCTCAGGCCGAAGCCCGAGTTCTGATGCTGTCCACGCAGAACCTGTTCTCCCCCGCCGACGGTCGCCCTACCTGTGCGCCGGTGCAGGACATCATCCTTGGCAACTACGCCCTCACCTTTGTCTCCCAAGCCGGACGAGCCAGCCTGGAAGAGCAGGAGAAGGCGCACAAGGAGGATCCCGAGAAGAATCCGGCCCCGCACGTCTACGCCAACATCGAAGAAGTGCTGTTCGCCCTGGATTCCCCGGTTGCTGCTGGTCGAATCAAGGTCAACGATCTCGTCAAGGTCCGCCTTCGACGCCCGATCTTCCGACCGGAAAGCGAAGTGGACTACCGAGACACCGTCTCCGGCGTTGAGTATCACAAGGTCACTTCCGTTGGCGAGGATGGCGAAGAGTTCGAAGAACTGGTTCCTTACGACCAAGAGTTCGAGAACATCATCGTCACCGCCACCCCGGGCCAATTGATCTTTAACAGCGTTCTCCCGTATCCGCTGAAGTACTCCGAGAACTGCTTGAGCATGGAACTGCACAAGAAGGCTCTTTCCGAGCTTATTCTTACGTGCCACCGCCAAGCCGGCGTCGGCGCAACCATCAAGTTGCTCGACGACATGAAGGACATGGGCTTCAAATGGGCGACTCGCTACGGTCTCTCCGTTGCGATCACCGACATGGACCCGCCGGAACGACGTGAGGAAATGATCAAGAGTGCGGACGACCGTTCCACCAAGATCACCCAGCAGTTCCGACGCGGAATGCTCACCTATAACGAGATGACTCAAAGTCTCGTTAAGCTCTGGACGGAAACGTACGACGAAATCGGTAAGGAGATCGTGAACGGTCTCAAGCAGATGAACCCGCTTTCGATCATCACCGTCTCCGGTGCTCGTGGTTCGGTGAAGCAGCTTGCTCAGCTTGCTGGCATGCGCGGCCTCATGTTCAACCAGTTCAACGAAGTTATTTACGAACTTCCGGTTAAGAACTCGTTCCACAAGGGCCTTTCGATGCTGGAATACTTCGTTACCACTCACGGTGCGAGAAAGGGTCTTGCCGACACCGCGCTCCGAACTGCTGACGCGGGCTACCTAACGCGACGTCTCTGCGACGTTGCCCAGGACGTCATCGTCAAGGCTCAGGACTGCGGCACCAGCGAAGGCATCCTTGCTCACCGAATCCTCGATCAGGGCGAAACGATCGAGCAACTCACGGACCGCATCAAGGGCCGGGTCTCGCTCAATGTCATCACCGATCCGGAAAGTGGCGAGGAACTGACGCAGATTCAAGAGCCGATCTCCCTGGAGATGGCCAAGCGAATCACCGCCATTGAGAACAAGTTTGTGGCGGAGCACTCGGCAGCCGAGAGCGAAGACGATAAGAACGCAGTGGTCGAGAAGTACACGAAGCTTGGCTTCGAAGCCGACGATCACGGCAATCTCAGCGTCCTCATCCGCTCGCCATTGACCTGCGAACTAGCACAGGGCATCTGCTCGAAGTGCTACGGAACGGACCTGTCCACGAACAAGCTCGTCGAAGTCGGCGTCGCCGTCGGTATCATCGCCGCTCAGTCGATCGGTGAACCCGGAACGCAGCTCACGATGAGAACGTTCCACACGGGTGGTGTTGCGGGTTCGGCTACGATCGCTCGTACCAACCAGTATAAGACCGGTAAGTTCATCCGACAGTTCATGGAAGACTTTGCCGTCGCCACCGATACGGACATGAAGCAGTTCGACCCGACCAAACTTCTGGAGAACCAGGAGTCGGTCGTCAAGAGCTTCTTCCAGAACAAGGACGCCGCTCCGCTCACGATCAATGCCGAGGAAGACCTCGAAGATCCGAAGGCGAAGCGTAAGGCCGAGCGACTGACCAAAGCCGCCCAAAAAGCCGCCCTCAAGGCGGACAGCGACTCGAAGAAACTTTGGGAGCGATCTCGAAAGACCTTCTTCTACGCTTGGACGGGTGAATCCAGCGGTATCGTCCGCGTCGAAGAAATCTTCGAAGCTCGACGACAACCTCGTGGTAAGGCGATTATCTGTCCGGTCACCGGCATCGTTCGCGACGTTCGCGAATCGAGCTTCGGCCGATGGGTTATCGTTGAAGCCACCGTCCCGGTCACCGCACCGATCAAGGACGCCTACATTGGCGATCTCCAGGTATGGGCAGGGAAGGACAACAAGGTTGAAGCCGCTCTGGAGAAGACGATTGGTCAAAAGCTGACCACCGCGACTCTGTCGATTCTTCGCAAGTACGATGTCGACAAGGTCAACATCTTCTACCCGATCCTGGTACCACCGCTCGGTAAGCTCCCGGTCTCCAAGGGCAGCAAGGTCATCAAGGGTGACCCGCTGACTGAAGGTCCGCGAGATCCGCACGAGGTTCTGGAACTGGCAGGCGCCGCCGCGGTTTACGACTACTTCGTCGAAAACCTGCAGAGCGTCTATAAAGCCCAGGGCGTAGACATCAACGACAAGCACATCGAGGTTATCATTCGCCAGATGCTCCGTAAGCGTCAGGTGAAGGAGCCGGGCGACACGCCGTTCCTTCCGGGACAGATCGTCGACCGATTCACCTTCCAAGCGGCCAACGATAACGTTCGAAAGCTTCTCGCCGAAGGCAAGACGATCAAGTACGTCGACCCGATCACCGGCGACAACGTTGAGCGAGATCCGAAGGAAGCCACCGCGACCTGGATTCTCCTCGGTATCACCGAGGCATCCTTGGCCACCGACTCCTTCCTCTCCGCCGCATCGTTCCAAAAGACCACCAGGGTTCTTACGGAAGCCGCGGTTCGAGGAAAGAAGGATCAACTCGTTGGTCTGAAGGAGAACGTCATCATCGGTCGCTTGATCCCATCAGGTACGGGCGTCAAGCAATACCGAGACGTGGCGGTCGATGTCCAGCGTGGTCCGGCATGGGCCGAGCAGTCGCTCACCGCACTCGTTGAGGCGGATGAGCACGAGTTGGACGATCCGCTGAGCGCTCTGGCGTTCCCGTCGCTCGCCGAGATGGCCGCGTCGGATGATATGTTCGACGAAGACGAAGAGTAGGATCTCTCTTCATAAGCTGGAAAAGCCGAGTCTACTAATGGACTCGGCTTTTCTGTTTATCGATGGTCCTAATCAACGTTCGCAAAGGAACAATGAATGTCGTCCGATCTATCCAACGAGTACAGCAAAAAGGGGTGATAGTTGTATGGAATGTGGTCAGACGAGTCATCCATTTCCACCCGATTGGTTGGCGCTTTGTTTGGAAGTGAACGAGGAAGACCTTTTGGATGAACGAGAGGATGAAGGCGTATTAGGCTTTATCTAGTTCAAACTGAGTCGTCCTTTCAGCCAAGTCAATCCCTCGCTCATGGCCTCCATTGCTCGAGAGTTCGTTGATGAAATTTCGTGCTTCATCCCGGGCACATAGCGAGCGATGGTTGCAATTCTGAGCGCTCTAAGTTTTGATTCCAGCCACTTGCTTTGGGCTACCGGCACCACCGGATCGTCAAGACCGTGAATAATAAACACAGGACTCGATCTAGCATCGAGATATGAGACCGGACTTGCTGCCCTGATTTCAGCGGTCGCCGAAGATCTGGGTTTACCCAGAACGGCCATGAAAAGACTGTCATAGCTTTTTGGAAAGTCGCGAGACATGTCCGTTGGTCCAAACATATCAAGGACCGCCATGACTCGGCTCGAATAGCCTGGATGCTCGAGTGGTTTAGTCTCTCTTGTATCAGTGAATCCGAGAAGCAACGCCAGATGACCTCCCGCGCTGCTTCCGCAAGCGCCAATCTTGTCAGCTTGAATCCGGTACTTCTTTGCATTTGCGCGCAAAAAGCGGACCGCCGTTTGCGCATCGTCATAGAAAGCTGGCCAACGATACTTAGGCGCCAAGCGATAATCAATTGTTGCGGCGAGGATGCCTTCCTCAGAAAGTCGACGACAGAGCGAAGCCATTCCTTCTCTGCTACCACCTATCCATGCTCCACCATGAATCACGACTACAGCAGGAACGCGTTTCCCCATTGGCTGAGGAGCATAGATATCCATTCGCAAGGTCTCGCCCGAAACCTTGGAGTAAACGACTCCAAGATCGACACGAGCCGAAAGGGCCAGAACCAATAGCGTCGAGATCATGACCAAATTGTACGGCTTATCCGAACCTAGAGTTCAGACGGCTTCCGAATTTTGATGTTGGGAACCGGAAGCAAGGACTCGTCTTTACGAATCGGTATGGAACTGTTTGCCACAAAGTGTTGGATTCTTCGTTCTGCTTCCTGGACATATTCGGCGAATTGGCGTTCCATATCCACCCGTATCTCCTCCATGTCATCAAGAAGCTTGAGAATAAGCTCTACACCAGCCAGATTCACACCCATATCCTGGGTGAGTCGCTGAATTCGACGGACTCGACGAATATCTGCTTCCGAGTAGAGGCGATTCTTTGCCCCAACCCTGGCTGGAACAACTAATCCAAGTCGTTCATACTGCCGCAAAGTTTGGGGATGGACTCCACAAAGCTGGGCGGCGACGCCGATCATGTAGACAGGCTGGTTCTCCGTCCTCATGCGGTGGCCACCTCCAACTCGGCAAGTTGCTTCAGAAGGTCTCGTTGCTTCTCCGAAGGCTTCTTCGGAACGGTGATCTTAATACGTGCCATCAGATCTCCGCGTCCGCCATTAAGGCGAGTAATCCCCTGCCCACCTAGCCGGAAAACCTGGCCGCTTTGGGTCCCTTCGGGAATCTTCATCGTAACGTTGGATCGCAAGGTGGGAACGCGTATCTCGCCACCCAAAGCCGCTACGGTGAAAGGAACGGAAACTTCGACCTCAAGATGGTCTTCGACGAGTTTGAATTTGCCATGGGGCGCCCACTTCACCGTAACGTAGAGATCACCAGCCTTTCCGTTTGCACCAGCGCCACCTTTTCCTGGCACGCGCAATTTCTTTCCGTCGGCAATTCCTGCTGGAATGGTAACTTCAACCTTTTTTGTTGTAGGCACGGTCGAAATGCCATCTCGTGTGCGCTGCGCGTCCATGGTTTGGTAGGTGAGGGTGCGTTTGGTGCCAGAGTCGATCTCTTCTAATGGAACTTCGATCGTTTTTTCAACATCGCGGGGCTGTGCGGCGTTGAGGTGCTCGAAATCGATCCCACCGCCGCCACGTCCGCCGCCCCCACCAAATCCGCCAAAGAACTGGCTGAAGATCGATTCAAAGCCACCGCCTCCGGGACCCTCGAAATGATATTCATAGCCACCCGGAGCTCCTCCGCCAGGACCACCGGCAAAGTGCCCGGCGTTTTCCCAGTGCTCGCCATATTGATCGTAAAGGGCTCGCTTTTCGGGATCACTGAGTACGGAGTGAGCCTCGCTCACTTCTTTGAACTTGGTCTCTGCAGATTTGTCTCCCGGGTTAACATCCGGGTGATACTTGCGAGCCAGCTTGCGATAGGCCGACTTTATTTCCTTCTCATCGGCCTTTCGTGAAACACCTAAGGTTGCGTAGTAGTCCTTTGCCATACGATCTCGTTCAATCTACATGAGTATATAACACTCAAGTGCTTGACAATAGTTCCATAACCTTAAAGTAGATGTGTAGAGTCTGCCTAAATTTGCCGATCTTATTTACGTGGATCTTCGGAGCCTAGAAATCAAGGTTTCTCGAAGCGAGAACTTACCGGTATTGCCCCAAATCGTAAGCCAAGTATTGAAGTTGGCTGACGACCAGGATGCCTCACCAAAAGATATGGAACGGATCGTCGAGCGCGATCCCGCCATTACCGCAAAGATTCTTCGCGTCGCGAATTCATCGTATTACGGCCTGCAGCAAGTTTCGTCGACAGGTCGAGCGATCAGCATGCTCGGCATGAATGCCGTGCGATCGCTCGTGGTTGGCGTTGCCTACCAACAGGTTATCGCTGGCCGGGCTCTGGCGTCTCACTTCAACAAGTTAGAGTTTTGGCGACACAGTTTGGGCGTGGCCACCGGCGCGCGAATTCTCGCTAAGCTGAAGTTGCCGATGAGATCGGAAGAGCTCTACGTAGCGGGGATGATGCATGACGTGGGCCTTCTGGTCATGGATCGTTTTCATCCGCTCGAACTGGACAAGACGGTCAAATTCGCGATCGAAGAGGGAATGTGCCTCCATGACGCCGAGCAGTTGATGTTCGGATTTGACCATAGTCACGTTGGAGCGATGCTTGCCGATAAATGGGCTCTCGCCCCGGTCATTGCTGATGCTGTGCGGTACCACCACGATCCTATGTCCGACGACGAAAATCAGCAATCCACGCTGATCATTGCCGTGGCAAACCTTTTGGCTCACCAATGTGGGCTGACCAACAACGTTCCCGGGCAACCGAACGAAGTTCCCGAAGCTTGGGTTGAGCAACTTGGCCTTCCCGCCGAACAGCTCGAGATCATCAAGAACGTCATGGCTCAAGAAATTGTGAAGGCCGAACAAGCCTTTGGTATTGGTTAGTCGGGACCCTTTCAGATCCCGACCAACCAAGCTTCAATGCTCGGCTTCGTGCGCGGCTTTCTGCTTCGCGTATTCCGCAATCAAGCTCTGTTGCTCAGGATGCGGAACCTCTTCGTAATGATCCACCGTCTGGCGGAACCGTCCCCGCCCCTTGGTAATGGATCTTAGGTCCAGGGCATAGCGCATCATCGTCGCCATCGGAACCGTCGCCCGAATACGGGTTCGGCCCGGCGTCGTCGGCTCCATTCCCTCCATGCGACCTCGGCGTCCATTGAGGTCACCCACAACATCCCCTACGCATTCGTCCGGAACGTCCACTTCAACTCCAAGTAGAGGCTCCAAAATCACTGCTTGGGCTTTCTCCGAGGCCGCTTTGAGTGCCATCGCGCCCGCAATCTTGAACGCCTGCTCACTGGAATCCACATCGTGGTAGCTCCCGTCAACCACGGTGACCTTGAAGTCGACGACCGGAAAGCCCGCGACCAAACCATGATCGGCCGCCTCCCGAATTCCCTTTTCGATGGCGGGAATAAAGTTCTTGGGAATCGCGCCCCCAACCACCTTATTCTCGAACTGGAAGCCTGTCCCTCGGTTGAGCGGCTCAACCTCCACCCAGCAGTCGCCAAACTGGCCCTTGCCACCGGTTTGTCGCTTGTGGCGACCTTGTGCCTTGGCCGCACCGCGTACGGTCTCCCGGTACGGAACCCTTGGTTCTTCGATCTTGACGTTCACGCCAAACTTGGCCTTCATCTTCTCGATGATCGTATCGAGGTGAATGTCCCCCATGCCCTCAAGAATCTCCTGATGGGCAATCGAGTCTCGCGTGTGACGGAAAGTCGGATCTTCCTCCATCAACCGCTGGATCGCCATGCCGAGCTTATCTTCGTCAGCCTTCGTCAGAGGAACCACCGCAATCCGATAGATCGGCTCCGGAAACTCGATCTGAGGCAACATGATTCGATCCTTGTTGCTTGTTAAGGTATCGCCGGTATGGGTGTCCTGGAGTTTGGCTATCGCGCAGATATCGCCCGCCGGGACAACACTCGCTCCCTCTTGTCCCTTTCCGTGCGGATAGAACAAGTTGTGGACTCGTTCATCCTTTTCGCGATTGACGTTCAGCACGTGGTCGTCTACCTTGAGACTTCCGCTGAACATGCGGACAAAGTTGATCTTTCCCACAAAGGGGTCGGCCGTCGTCTTAAAGACAAAACCCGCCAGAGGACCATTCGGATCGGCCAATATCTCCTTGCCATCGATTACCTTGGGCATGTCGATGGGGGAGGGAAGCTCATGGATAATTCGGTCGAGGAGCGTCGCGACGCCAATCCCGCTGGCGGCGGACCCTAGGAGAACGGGAACGACCTTTCCAGTCTCAACCCCTACCAGCAGGCCGTGCTCAATCTCTTCCTCGGTGAGCTGCTCGCCCTCCAAATACTTCATCGCCAGATCGTCGTCGCCCTCGGCGGCCGCGTCCATCATCTTCTCGCGCCGCTCTTCCGCTTCCGATCGATATCCCGTGGGGACGTCCTCGATCTCCTCGCCACGATCTCTGCCCTTATAGACCTTCATGTTCAAGAGATCGAGAACTCCACTAAAGGCAGCTTGGTGCCCAATCGGGATCTGAACGCCGACAACTTTGTGTCCATATCGCTCGTGCAGGGTATTCATCAGCCCTTCGTAGTCGGCGTTGTCTCGCTCGAGTTTGTTGACGAAAATGCACTTGGCGAGGCCGTGTTCTTCGGCAATGTCCCAAGCGATCTCGAAGCCAACATCGAGGTCTGCCTTGGCCTCCGTCACGATGATCATCGCCTCGACGACGCGAGCGATGCCGTGCAAATCTCCAATGAAGTCGGGGTAACCGGGAGCGTCAATAAGATTGACTTTAACGCCGTGCCATTCGAGGGGGAGCACCGAGGCGTTGAGAGAGATCTTTCGCCGGATTTCAAGGGGATCAAAGTCGCTTTGCGTGTTTCCGGCGTCCACGCTTCCGACTCGGTCGGCCGCTCCGGCGGTGTAGAGCATGTGTTCGACAAGCATCGTCTTGCCGCTGCCGCCGTGGCCTACAATGGCGACGTTTCTAATGTTCTCAGCAGAATACTGCTTCATAGGAACCCTCCGTTGGGTGGATTGGGCGGGTCGTCGCTATGAAGTTCCCTCGGCGTGCCCGCCATATTTCATCTTACGAGGGTTTTAACAAATGCGGTGGCAGAAGTGCGGATTTACTGTGCTAATCGCGAGATCTCTTCAAGCAAAACGAAATTCATTTGTTGAAAAAGAAGAACCCTGTGTTAATATATGAAACGTTTCATATAAACCGATTCATATCATGAGGACCAGGCTCAAAGACGTTGCCGATCATCTGAATCTCTCGACCGCTCTGGTCTCGGGGGTTCTTAACAAACGCCCCAATGTTTGGGCGTCGGAAGAAACGCGACAGCGTATCGTCGAAGCCGCGGAAAAGCTCAACTATCAGCCCAGCGCCGCTGCCCAAGCTCTCATCAAAGGCAAGACCGACACCGTCGCCTTCGTCTATCGCCGATTGGAAGGTTTCAACTACCGCCTCGCTTACAGCGGCTTGGTCGATGCCCTCTCCGACGATCTCCAAACCAGCGGTTACGATCTCGTCGTCGCGAACTTTGCCACTCAGGACGATGTCCTTCGCCACCTTCAAAAGATCGCGAGCTCTCGAGCGTGTGATGCCGTGATCCTTTGGGGAAGAGAAGACGACACCGAACCGCAAGGCGAACTTCTAGAAAAGCTGAGAGTCCCCTTCCTCGTCAAAGGACGGCATGAGCGATCGCACCCCACCTGGAATCAAATCGATTTCGACCATGAAGGCATGATGGAGCGCGCCGTCGATCACCTAGCCGATCTCGGCCACACCCGTCTCGCCTATCTCGGCTTTCCTCACGATGAGGGCTATGTTCATGCTCTTCGAAGAGGCTATTTCTCCGCCCATCGCCGTCGGTTTGGTCACGACCCTGATGGCCGTTTTATCGGTGAACACGAGGACCACGTTGCTCCGAACGAACAGACGATCTTGGAGTGGCTCCGCCTGCCGGAAAGCGATCGGCCCACTGCCTTCGTAATTGGCGCCGGCAATAGCGCGTGGCAAACCCTCGAAACCTGTCTTGCCCAAATCGGTCGTCGGCTCGGATACGGTGCGAGTGACTATGCCGCCGCAGGCATCACCTCGCTTTTCTTTACCCTGATGTTCGGCGAGGCCGTCGCCTTCCAGGGAATCGAGATAGATAACCTCGCCCGCCTCGCGTCGCCTGGGCTGCTCAATGCGATTCTTCGCGGGGAGCACACCCAGCCCGTCCACCGTTTTCTACCTTCGCTCACGCCCGCCCCAACTCTTGACCTGCTTCGTCATGGCGTCAAGTTCGGAGGGAGTCAGTGAACACTTTCGTCAACCTGTCCCCGGTGATCACTGAGGACCCAGAGCATTCATTCGGCAATCTTTCGCCCAGGTCCGGATTTGCACCACGACGTGCAAATCGTTCTCCAATGTCAGGAGGATTTTCTATGTTGAAGCCCCGCCATCGTGGATTTACGCTCATTGAGCTTCTCGTTGTCATCGCAATCATCGCGATTCTCGCCGCCATCCTTTTCCCCGTCTTTGCTCAAGCCAAAGAAGCCGCCAAGAAGACGAGTTGTCTTTCCAATCAGAAGAACATTGGCTTAGGCATCATGATGTACCTCGGAGACTACGACGACACATACAACATGCTCCAGTACTACACCCCCACTTGGGATCAGGTTCGCTGGTATGACATGGTCTATCCCTACATCAAGAATGGTGACAAGTTCGCCTTCAATGGTCGCGCCAGTGGTTCCGGAGGCATCTTCTCCTGCCCCAGCTTCCCCAGCAAGCAAGAAGCGCAGTACGGCATTCACCAGTTTGTGTTTCCCGAGTCGTTCAATGGACCGCTGAATTTCTCCGTCCGAAGCGCAACCGCCATCGACGCCCCCGCCGATAAGATCCTGATGGTTGAAAAGGGCCAAAACGACGGCAACTCCAGCTGGCTCCAATTCATGGCCGACCAATGGGCCTGGACCGGCACCGTCGGAAGCCCTGCCGGTTCGATCAACGGACCTCAGTTCGACTTGGATCAAGACTGCGACTTCGCCTACAGCTCGTCGGCGCCTGCCTACGCTAACTGGGGTCAATGCAGCATGTTCCCACGCTATCGCCACAACAAGGTATCGAACGTGTTCTATGCCGACGGCCACGCCAGAAGTCAGTCTCGTGGATCGATTCGTTGGTTCAAGCAGATCTATATCGAAGGAATGAACCCACCCGCATGGTAATGAAATCCTTCCTGATCGCTTTGGCTGCCGCATTCGCTATCGGATGCGGCAACCAAGAAGAAGCGTCGACTCAGCGTGCTGCCCCCTTGACCGTTGACGAGCAAATCGCCAAGATCGAGAAGCGCACTGACATGCCCGATGCCGTCAAACAACAAACGATCGCTTCCTTGCGTCAGCAGCAATCTGCCGCCGAAGCTCGTAAGCAATAGCCTTAAGCCCCCTTTTTGACCTTGAAAGGGGGCGCTCAATCTCATGCTCTCTCTTCTGGCTGCCTGCACGCTTGCTCCCGCCCATCCTCTCGTCTTGGCGCACTATATGCCCTGGTACGAGAACAAGTCCATCAGTGGAAAGTGGGGCTGGCATTGGACCATGAACCACTTCGACCCCGAGAAGGTCACAAACGGTCGTCGAGAGATCGCTTCAAAGCTCTATCCCCTCATCGGCCCCTATGACTCCAATGATCCGGATGTAATCGAATGCCAAGTCCTCCAGATGAAGATTGCCGGCATCGATGGGGTGATCATCGACTGGTACGGAACCGACGACGTCTACGACTACGCCACGAATCACCGAAACACCCTCCGCATGATCCAAGCGATCAAGAAGGCGGGCATGAAATTCGCCATCTGCTATGAGGACCAAACTGTCCCCAATCTCATCAAGTTCGGAAAGACGACCGCCGAGAAGTCCGTCGCCTATGGCAAGTCTCTGATGGACTGGATCGACAAAAACTGGTTTGCCGACCCCGCTTACGTCAAGGTCGACGGCAAACCCTTGATGATGGTCTTTGGCCCTCAATACTACAAGGCGCCCCAATACAAGGAAATTCTCGCGGGGCGAAAAGTCAATTTCCTCGGCGTCATGTTCGACCACGGCTTTGCCGACGGCGGCTTCGCCTGGCCAAACCCTCGGGGAGGAGATGAGAAGTGCCGCGCCGATTTCGATGCTTTCTATGCCCGAGCGAAGAACTGGAAGACTTTCGCAGCCGGTGCCTTTCCACGCTTCCAGGACATCTATCAAGAGGCAGGCGTTCACGATTCGTGGGGCAGCGTGACCGATCGGGAAGGGAAGACCTACTCGGAAACCCTCGCCCAAGCCTTCGCCAGTGGCGCGCCTGTCGTCCAACTCATCACCTGGAACGATTGGGGAGAAGGAACGGTCATCGAGCCTTCCCAAGAGTACGGCTACCGCGATCTCGAACGAACGCAGAAATCCGTCCGAAAGCACACCAATCCAAAGCTTCCTTACAACCCAGAAGCCCTAAGACTCCCCCTAAGGCTGTACCAGTTAAGAAAGAAGGCTAAAGCCGGACAAGCGAAGGACCTCGACAAAGTTCGAGCCACCCTCCTTGACGGGAAGACCGACGAAGCAAAGCGCTTGCTTGAACGATTAGAGACCCAATAATCGTCATCCAGATGATGCGCTGGACACAAGCCGTTTTCGTTGGATCATTGCTTCAGTCATGTCAAGCGTCAAGCGCCCAGTCTGGCTCTAGCGAGAAGTTGGGTGAGACCCAAATAGGGTTCATTCCCGCCGCGTCTGCGGCTATCGGACTACGGCGGAAGAACATCTGTTGGGACCAAACGGCAAATTCTTATGAGTGGAGTTCTGATGGCCAATACCTCCTCGCCAGCATCCCGAAGGATGACTATGCCGCCGCTAAGCGTGCCGAGGATATTGCCGCCGTCGTCTCCTATTTAGATCAAGTTGCCCTCGGAATTCTCATGTACGCCACGGATCATGAAGACAACTCAGTCGGCCCCGCTCAGAATGGATGATGGTTCTCATTCTCTCCCTGGGAAACAGCGCCCCCCATCTCGGGATGTCAATACCTATTTTGAGGCGGCAACTTGCTAGATCTCGAAAACCTCGCTCAAACTAAATTAGGTTATAAAAAAATGGCCCCGGTGGACGCGCTGTCGCGTACGCAGACGGGCACGTGAAGTGGATTCCAGACAAATAGTCCCTAGAGCATTGGCCATGAAATTACATCTCGTATCTCTAATTGCCATTCCGTTCCTGAGTTCGCTCACCCCCGCTCAGACCATCAATGTAAAGATCGCGACAAATCCCGACCAGGGTCTGGGCATCGTTCTTACCGACACAGAAGCCATCGCGATACTGCCCGCCAAGCTCGCCTGCGGCGAATCGGTTACCTCTTATGCCTGGAGTTCGGATGGCCAATACATTCTCTTCAGTCAAAGCGACCTTGGACTAACTGCTAAGGTGATGACCGATGTTCTAAGCCGCAAAAACGTCCTCCCGCCGCCGACCTTTACGCTGTCTCTCTACGACGTTAAAAAGGGTGAATCTCGAGTCTTGGCCAAGCTGCCTTCTGGAGCATTCCCCACCGCCATGGTCTGGCTCCCCAAAACCCACCAAGCCTACGCAACCGTGACTCAGTTGGAGTTCGATCAAGCAACCGGAACCCAGGTTTCCCACTCAAGCGTCTACGCCATAAGCCCGACCGCTAAGATGGTGGACCGAGTCTTGGTTGGTGCTCAAGAAGAGTACATCGAAGTCTACGCCAGCCCCTCTGAACCCAGGGCCTTTGCCATGGTCACTGGCTTTTGGAAGGGCCCAACCGCAACGCCTGCGGGGGGCGCACCATCGAACCGACCCGTTGGCCCTCCAAGACGCGTCAACGCCCTCAGCGCGGACGGTCGTCTCGGCCCAACCTATCGCATCGAAGACCAACTCTCGCTTTCGCAAATCGAATGGTCCGCCGACGGACGATTGCCCATTCTCTTAAAAGCCGAGATGCAAAACGGCAAACGCAATCAAAAGCCGTTCGCCTTGGACCTTGATTCCGGTCGACAATACGAACTTGCCTCGGTCGATCTCTATAAAGAACCGACCAAGACCGCAGACCTCCGCGTGGAGATGCGGGAAATTGTGGACACTGCCATCACGCCTTCGCCCAAGACTATCGGCACATACCTGGTCTCCAAGTCCACAGAGGAGAAAAAGGAAGCGCGTGTCGCCGCCGACGCAGTTGGAACAATGTCTCCCACTGCCGACGGAGTCTTGTACATCCAGTCCGGAGCCGCTTTCTATCGCCCTCTCTTCAGAATGTCGAAGGAGGCTTACCTCGAAGCCCAACGCGAAGCCCTTCGAGCCCAATTGATCTCCGAGACCAAGCAGTGTGCCATCGGGTTCCTCATATATGCTGCGGATAACGATGACGTATTGATGAGTCCGGGCTCGGATTGGATGTCGGCCATCACGCCCTACCTGAAGAACGACCAGATGATGTCCGGCTTTATCTACACCTTCGGCGGAGGCGATATGTCAAAGATCGAAGACCCGGCAGGCACCGTCCTCGGATACAAACTCGGCCCCGGCGGACGTGCCGTTGCCTACACCGATGGCCACGTCAAGTGGATTCCCGACAAATAGCTAAGAGACCACGTTCTGAGGCGTGCCCGCCGCAAATTGGCGCACATTCTCCACCGTGACTCCCATCAGTCGACGCCTCGCCGCCTGAGTCGCCCACGCAATATGGGGCGTAATCATGGCATTCGTCGCGCTCAAGAGGGGATTGGTTGTCGGGGGTGGTTCAGAAGACAGCACATCCAATCCCGCCCCCGCCAATCGCCCTTCATTGAGGGCATCGGCGAGATCTTGTTCCACCACCAAGGGACCGCGTCCGGTGTTAATCAAGAATGCCGAAGGCTTCATCTTGGCAATTCGCTCTGCCGAGATCAGCCCCTGAGTCTGAGGGGTAAGAGGGCAGTGAAGCGTAATAAAATCGGATTCACCCAGTAGTTGATCTAACTCCACCTGCGTGACCGCTGAGTGAGAAATCGGAGACCGCGTAAAGGTCAATACCCGCATCCCGAACGCCAGAGCAATCTCCGCCACCCGCTTCCCAATTCCACCAAACCCCACGATACCGAGCGTTTGCCCCTCAAGCTCGATCAACGGCGTCTCCCAGAAAGCAAAGTCCTTCGATGCCGCCCAACGACCGTCGCGAACGAGCGAAGAGTGCAGAGCCACATGATGGCAATGCTCTAAGATGTAAGCAAAGACTAACTGCGCAACCGAACCGGAGCTATAAGCCGGCACGTTGCACACGGTGACTCCCTGCCGCCGACAGGCCTCTACATCCACGATGTTGAACCCCGTGGCCGTCACGCCCACATACTTAAGATCCGGCAACTGCCCCAGCATCTCCGCCGTCAACGGTGCCTTATTGGTGATAATCGCATCGGCGCCCTCGCATCGGCTCACCGTCGCTTCCACCGGCGTTCGGTCCAAATAAACAACCTCTCCAAGACTCTTCAGATCGTCCCAAGATTGATCTCCGGGGTTAAGGGTGTAACCGTCAAGAACCACGATGCGCATCGGAATGCCAGGATACCTACGCATTCCGCGAAGAAGAGGGTGAAACAAGGGAACCTTGGTTAGCCTTCGCCAGTAAAATCATCCAATGCGAGTACTGATCGTCTCCCAATGGATGTGGCAGGGCCCTGCTCGCTTCCCCCGCGCGCTCAAGAACGCCGGTTGGGAAGTCGCGGCACTCTGTCGAAAGGGGGAGTGGATCAGCTACACGCGCTTTGTTGATCGGTTCTTCTTCACCGACACCTCGGATGAATATGCCATCATCCGAACCCTTCATGAAGCCATCTCCCAATGGCGCCCGGATCTGATCCTGCCCGGCACAGACCTTATGGTGGAGACTCTCCAAAAGTATCGAGATCTGGTCGAGATGGGCCAACTCGAATTGGACGACTCCATGACCGCCGTCGTCAACAACTCAACGTTTCCCCCCGGCGCCTTCCGGTACGTCCTCTCCAAGATCGACCTCCTCAACGAACTCGCTGAGCGAGGAATCCGCATCGCCCCGCAGCGAGAGCTGGCGACCATGGGCGATGCCGACATCTTCGTAACCGAACACGGCTATCCCGTCCTCCTCAAGCCCGACCAAGGCTTCGCCGGTTCGGGAATCGAAATCTGCCACAGCGAGGAAGAACTCATCGAGGCCCTCAACCGCATCATGTTTGGCCCAGAAAGAGTCCGCTATTGCATCCAGAAATACCTCGGTAACCTCACCGCTCAAATCGAATTCGTCGCCAAGGAAGGAAAGTTGCTCGCCTGGAACTGCGCTTTCCGAGTCAAGACGTTTCCTGGCGAAATGGGCCAAACATCTGTCGCCCGCGTCGTCAAGAGCCTAGAAATGTTGGACGCGGCCAAGGAAATCTCCAGTCTTCTCGGCTACAACGGAGTCGGCGTCGCCCAATTCGTTGTCAGCGACGAGTCATGTCAAGAAGCCTTCTTAATCGAACTGAATCCCCGATTCAGCTCCTTCGTGCACCTCTGGAACCTCCTCGGAACCGACATCGCCAAAGTCTTGAAAGCCGCCTGGTCAGGAGACCGGGTTGCTATCGAACCTCCGCGCGTAGGAGTCACCATCGCCCTCTGGCCCCAAGAAGCCATGCGGGATCCGCAGAGTGAATATATGACCGGGCTGCGGGATAAAGTCGATGACGATCCCGAGCTTTTGAATGCCCTTCAGAGTTCGGTTACCGCTGAATACGAAAAGCGGGGTTGGGAGCTACCAGCGACCAAATAGGCTCGCAAAAAACCGAATGATCATCCCCCACACATAGAGATACCAAACTTTCCGCGTATCAATCCCACTGATTCCTGTCGCCGCATTGTGGGCCAAACCTCGTAGCCGAACCGGTGTTCGGTTCCGCGCACAAACCTTGCAACGCACACCTGCGGAGCCGACCACCAAACACTTCGGGCAAATCGGGCGCTCGCATCGCCCGCAGGTGACCCGAGTGAGCTCTTTGGGATGCTTGTAGCAATAGTAAAGCCCTTCTTCACCCGCCTCGACCGCCTCTGGGACCGGTTCAAATTTCCGACCACAAGATCCGCAGAAATTTGTGTTGGCAGCATTGGCCGCCCCGCATTTGTTACATCTCGCTTGTTTCTCTTCCGGCATAAGGCCCCAGAAAGGTTATATCAAACTCGATCGCGCGATCGCAGGGAAGCCTTACCTGTTAAGTTTTGGAAATCGCGAAACGAATCTGAGGACTGGCCTTCTTTTGCCCAAAAAGCCCGGTGACCCAGTCCATCATCTTGTCGAACAAATTCTTGGGGCGCGTGTAGGCAATGGAGCAGTATCCAGACTTCGTGGGATCGCCGTCTGAAAAGCTCATATTCCCGGTAAGTCCATTTCCCGAGAGGTCGGTCGAAATCGTCACCCGTCCCTCGCCCGATCCAACCGATTGCATCTTGATTTCAATCCCATTGAAAGAAGCCATGCTGCTGCTAGAGTAGCGAAGGTTCGAAGACGTTGCCAATTCGTTCGTCGCGTCCCGAACGACATCGTCATAGTTTCCCTTGACCACGATAAATCGCAGGCTCCCATCTTTGGTCTCCTTCTTCTCAATGACTGGATACTTGGATAGGAAGGCATAAGGAGGAGGCGGCTCACGAGTGATCAAGATCATCGTTGTCACAAGCAGAAGTGAGAGCACCCCCAGAATGAGCCACCGAACTCGCTTTCTCATAGCAAAATAGTATTCGCCGAGGGAAGAGAAAAGTGCCCATTCGAGGCGAGTTTTAAGGGATCGGAGTTCTTAAAGCGAAAGAGGGAGGCCATTCAGCCTCCCTCTTCAAAACCGAGACCTACGATTCGGTCTCAACGGATGGAGCTTCGTCAACGTCCTTCTTTTCCGGCCGCATGGTAGGGAAGAGAAGGACCTCACGAAGGTGGTCCGCGCCCGTCAGCATCATCGCCATTCGGTCGATACCGATTCCGCAGCCGCCCGTCGGTGGCATTCCACATTCTAGAGCGTAGATAAACTCTTCATCCATCGGATGAGCTTCATCGTCGCCCTTCTCTCGTTCTCCTAGCTGCTGCTCGAACCGCTCTCGCTGGTCGATCGGGTCATTGATCTCGCTAAAGGCGTTGCAGACCTCCCGGCCACGAATATAACCTTCGAATCGTCGAGTCATCTTAGGGTTGTTCGGGTCCTTCTTGGCCAAGGGGGAAGTCTCGATCGGGTAGCCGATCACGAAGGTGGGTTCTTGAAGGGTCGGTTCCACGAAGACTTCGAGCAACTTTTCGATGAGACCCCCGAGGTTATGCTCATCGTCTGGATTGATCCGCTTGCCCGTTACAGGATTGACTACGTTCTTGTCGCTCAATGCCGACTTAGCGTTCTCAAGACTTCCCAAGTCTTCCGCGGTAAGGCCCGTATGGCGCTCGATCTCACCCAAGAGGGAAACCCGTCGCCACGGCTTGCTGAAATCGATTTCAAGAAACTCAGGCTCACCCGATTCCCCTTCATCGACAATTTCCCCTTCGGTCAGTTTGAACTTCACCCATGGACTGCCAAACACCTCGATCGCTACGTGCTTGAATAGTTCTTCGACACGCACCATCATGTCCTCAAGGTTTGCATAGGACTCGTAAAACTCGAGAAGAGTGAACTCAGGATTGTGACGATTCGAAACGCCCTCATTGCGGAAGACGCGTCCGATCTCATAAACCCGGGGAACGTCCCCACAGATGATTCTCTTGAGATAGAGCTCCAGAGAAATTCGGAGTTTGACGTCGATGTCGTACGCGTTGTAGTGGGTCAAGAACGGCCGCGCTGCAGCGCCCCCGGCTTCCAACTGAAGAAGGGGAGTCTCAACTTCAAGATAGCCCGCTTGATCGAAGTAGTGACGCACCGCCGTGACGATTCGGGACCGGTTGAGCAGCATACGCCGCGCATCCGGGTTGGCGATCAAGTCAAGGTGTCGGTGCCGGTACCGAAGCTCAGTATCAGATAGTCCACTATATATCTGGCCATCCTTCTCCTTACCGATCGGCAAGACTTCCAAGGCCTTGCTGAGGACGGCAAGGGACCTTGCATGAATGGATTTTTCTTCAGACTTGGTTCGAAAAAGTTCGCCATGGATTCCAACATGATCCCCAATGTCCAGAAGTCGGTAAAGTTCCCATTCGGTCTCCGTCAGGTCGTCTTTGCGGAAATAGACTTGAATTTTCGCATCGCCATCGCTGATATGAGCGAACCCAGCTTTACCCATGAGGCGATAGGAAACAACGCGTCCCGCCATCTTCACCGACTCGCCGACGAGGCTGTCGAAACGGTCCAGCATCTGCTGAGCCGAGCGGCTAATTTCAAATCGTTCGTTCTGATACGGGTCGTGACCTAACTCTCGCATGCGTTGCAGCTTTTCGAGTCGGATCTCCCGAAAGGTTCGTTCTTCGCTCATGGTGAATGGGCGAGTTTACTTCTTATGCAGGCTGCACGTAACCTGACAAAAAAAGGAAGGGCCCCTGTTCCCAGGGGCCCCGTGTTGTGGAGGATATTAAAGTCGTCTTAGAACTTCCCGCCAATTGCTTCCGCCACCTTAGGTGGAATGAGGACCAAGTCGATCGTGTGGACAATGCCAGAAGTCGCCAAAGTCTCTGGACCGACCACTTTCGCGCCATTGACCCAGATCACGCCATCTTCTACTTTGATCTTGACGGTTTCCCCTTCCTGAGTAACCGGTGTCAGTCCATCGGTGAGATTGGAGACTCCCAGCTTTCCCGATGCTATGTGATAAAGCAGCACTTGCTCCAGGAGCTTCGGATCGCTGTTCAGCTTGTCCATGATGTTCTTGGGCACCTTTGCAAAAGCATCGTCGGTAGGAGCAAACACCGTCACCAATTCGGAAGTCTTGTCCTCGATTAGTGTAGGTGAAATCCTTTCCTTGAGGCCGGCACGGTCAATTAAGGCGAGCAAGGTTTTATGTTTTCCAGTCGCGGCCAGGGTGTCATAAACGCTTTTTGTCTGGACCCCTTGGATTTCTCGGTTTGTCGAAGTCTGGGCCAACAAGACTCCGGGGAGGGCTATAGTGGCAAGGACGGCTATTAAGCCGGTCATCGTTCCGAATTTCATGTGTTCTCCCTTTCGTGAGTCAAGACTCACATAGTGTAGATACGACTATGTGATTTTTCGGGTTCGTGGCTTAACGGTAGCGAACTGTCAGCCGATTGGCCGACATTTTTCCTCGAACGTAAGAAAGAAGGCGTTGAAAGGGTCCTAGAGAAACCATGGGTATTGACAAGGATGAGATTTGCGGACCATAATCTCGGATTGTCAGTCGCTTGCGTCTGGCAATTACTACGTCTAGGAGGCACTTCCGGGGTTCGTAAAGAGACCTTGATCTAGTCAGAAAGACTTGAACGAAGCCGGGAACCTGTGCCCTCTCCGTAGTGACGAGAGGGTTTTTTGTTGACTGAAAGACCCTTTGAAGACGAACAACATGAGAGGAATGAATGCCGACAGTTAACCAGCTGGTGCGAAAGGGACGATCCGCGCCCAAGGTGAAATCGAAGTCGCCCGCGCTCAAGAGCAATCCGTTCAAGCGCGGCGTGTGCACGGTCGTACGAACCGTAACGCCTAAGAAGCCGAACTCCGCGCTTCGAAAGGTGGCTCGTGTTCGATTGACGAACGGAATCGAAGTCACCGCTTACATCCCGGGCGAAGGGCACAACCTGCAAGAGCACTCGGTGGTTCTGGTTCGTGGAGGTCGTGTAAAAGACCTTCCCGGTGTCCGCTATCACATTGTTCGCGGTACTCAGCAGACCGCCGGTGCGGCCAAGCGAATGCAGGGCCGATCCAAGTATGGTACGAAGCGACCGAAGAAGGCTGCTGCCAAGTAAGGCAAAAGGGACGAATTAGAATATGCCAAGAAAAGGACCCGCAACTAAGCGACTGATTCTTCCGGATCCGGTTTACGGTTCGGAGATGGTTCAGCGATTTATCAACCGAATGATGGTGCAAGGCAAGAAGGTCACCGCTGAGAAGATTTTCTACGGCGCAATGGCAATTGCTGAAGAAAAGGCCGGCGTGCCTGCCATCGAAGTGTTTGAGAAGGCTCTTCAGAATGCCATGCCCGTCGTCGAAGTTCGTCCGAGACGTGTTGGTGGTCAGACCTACCAAGTCCCAATGGAAGTCCGACCGGAGCGCCGCCGAACCCTCGCTCTGCGATGGTTGATCGGTCAAGCTCGCCGCCGAAGCGGTAAGACCATGATTGATCGACTCAGCTCTGAGCTTTTGGACGCCTACAACAACACCGGCGCCACCATCAAGAAGCGAGAAGACACCCACCGAATGGCAGATGCTAACAAGGCATTCGCTCACTATCGGTTCTAGTCGTTCATTCCCATTCCTGAACGCCCAAGCGAATTTCCGTTTGGGCGTTTTTGTTTGTCTTTTGTTAATGGTTTTGGTCATGTCTTACTATCCGGTAGGACCCGGCCTAGGCTCGATTGCAATTCCGGTTGCCAAATGTCCATAATTACGGGACAGAGCCGTACCTACGCGTGCGGTTTGCGCGATTAACATGCAGGAGGCCCCGTCTCAGGTTCAGATATAGGTGAATCAGGCAAACGCCGCCCCTGTTGCGATGCGCGCATGGGGCTTTTTGTTTGTCTGCCGCCAGTAGGCATGAGAAAGGCCCACCTCGATAACAAAGACTTAACGTAGTCAGTAACTAATTTAAAGAGAAAAACAAATGCCCCGTAGTCACCCTCTAGAACTCGTCCGGAACATTGGTATCGCCGCGCACATCGACGCCGGTAAGACCACAACCACCGAGCGAATCCTGTACTACACCGGAAAGACCCACAAGATCGGTGAAGTTCATGAAGGCGCCGCCACCATGGACTGGATGGAGCAGGAGCAGGAGCGCGGAATCACCATTACCTCCGCTGCCACAAGCTGCTTCTGGAAGGGATCCAAGGGCGATAAGCCAGAGCACAAGATCAACATCATCGATACGCCGGGCCACGTCGACTTCACGGTTGAAGTTGAACGATCGCTGCGTGTTCTCGATGGTTGCGTTGCGGTCTTCTGTGCCGTTGGCGGCGTCCAACCTCAGTCGGAAACCGTTTGGCGACAGGCCAATAAGTATGGCGTTCCTCGAATCATCTACATCAACAAGATGGATCGACTTGGCGCCGATTTCTTCTCGGTCGTGGCGCGTATCAAGGAGCGCTTAGGCGCGAATGCGGCTCCCATCCAGGTGCCCATCGGTGCTGAGTCCAATTATCTCGGTTACGTCGACCTCATCACCATGAAGGCCGCTGTATACGACACCGACGACGACAAGGGCAAGTCCTTCCGCGAGATCGATATTCCCGAAGACATGCAGTCGACCGTCGCCGAGTGGCGCGAAAAGATGATCGAAGCTATCGCCGATTTTGATGACTCGATCATGGAGCGCTTCTTGGAAGGTCAAGAGATTTCTGAGGCCGATATCCGTGCGGCGCTTCGAAAGGGCACTATCGCCAACAAGATCGTTCCCATCATCAGCGGTTCGTCCTTTAAGAACAAGGGTGTCCAGGCTATGATCGATGCTGTCGTGGAATTCTTGCCGTCGCCCATGGACGTCGGTGCGGTTAAGGGTGTCAACCCCCGAACCGAGGAAGATATCGAGCGAAAGCCGGATGACAAGGAACCGTTTGCGGCGCTCGCCTTTAAGATCGCTGCCGACAAGTTCGTTGGTCGTCTGACCTACATCCGTGTGTACTCGGGCATGCTCAAGAAGGGAAGCCCCGTCGCGATCACGTACCGCGATCCGCAGACCAACGACTTCCGCACTCGAACGGAGCGCGTCGGCCGAATCCTGGAAATGCACGCGAACAGCCGAAACGACATCGATGAGGTGTACGCCGGTGAAATCGTCGGCGTTATCGGTCTCGGCGATGTGAACACTGGTCACACGGTTTGCGCTGAGAATGATCTGATCGCCCTCGAATCGATCAAGTTCCCCGAGCCGGTTATTCAGATCGCCGTTGAACCCAAGTCGAAGGCTGACCAGGAGAAACTGGGTACATCGCTTCAGCGACTTGCTCAAGAGGACCCGACATTCCGAGTCTTCACCGATCCGGAAAGCGGTCAAACCATCATTTCCGGTATGGGTGAGCTTCACCTGGAAATCATCGTTGACCGACTGAACCGCGAGTTCGGCGTTCAGGCGAACCAGGGTAAGCCGCAGGTTGCCTACCGAGAGACGGTTCGAACCCAGGCCAAGGGCGAAGGCCGATTCATCCGACAAACGGGTGGTTCCGGTCAGTACGGTCACTGCTGGGTCTCTATCGAGCCCCTTGCCGTTGGCGGCGGTTTCGTGTTCGAGAACAAGGTTGTAGGCGGTTCGATTCCGAAGGAATACATTCCGGCCATCGAAAAGGGTGTCCGTGAAGCGCTCGATGCAGGCGTCTTGGCCGGTTACCCGGTCGTAGACGTGAAGATCACGCTTCTGGAAGGTAGCTACCACGAAGTTGACTCGAACGAAAACGCGTTCAAGCAGGCTGGAATCCTCGCCTTTAAGGAAGCGATGAAGAAGGCTAATCCGGTCATCAAAGAGCCGATCATGCACGTGGAGGTCACGACTCCCGAGCAGAACGTCGGCGACGTTGTTGGCGACATCAACAGCCGACGTGGACGAATGGAAGGTATGGAACCGGCAATGGGCGGTGTTACCATCGTCAATGCTCACGTGCCGCTTTCCGAAATGTTCGGTTATGTCACCACGCTTCGCTCGCTTACTCAGGGCCGAGCTCAGCCGAACGTAACGCCATCGCACTATGAAGAAGTGCCGAACAACGTTGCGACGGAGATCATGGCAAAGGCTCAAGGCGGACGCTAGTCTTCCTGAGATGAATAAGGCCCCAGGGATTATTCCTGGGGCCTTTTTTGTTCCTTAAGCATAAGGAAAGAGCCCACTCCACGGTTATCGTTGGGAGGGGGCTCAGATAACCAGCACGATTGCTTTGGTTATTTCACTTGTTGAAATTGACTGCCCTCGCCCTTGGCTCCCGGAGCAATCATCATCACCGTTCGTCCCTTTGAGTCTTGGGACATTTTCCAACCGTAAGGAGAAGCCGCTTCCTTTTTGAGTTCGTCTTCGGTCATGGAGCGGTCAAAGTTGTATTTGGACACGCGGTTATCCTGAGAAATAAATCGGCCCTTCGCGGCCTTCAAGGTGAAGACCCCATTGGAAACGATCAACTTGCCCTCAGATTCGCTAAAAACCTTAGTGGTCCATCCCGCCGTTGGGGATTGTTCGACATAAAAGTACTTCTTGTAACTGCCATCTTTCCTAAAGATGAAGTAGCAGGACATTCCGCCCCCATGTCCAAGGTAGGCGCCGTTAGACTTGTCATAAAACGTCGTCGGGTTGATGTTTCCCCAACGCCATTCGCCAACCATTTGCGAGGGGATCGTGTCGGCAGTCTTTGCCACCGCAACAACGGAGAGTGCCGCAAGGGCAATGTAAGTTAATCCAGTTCGTGTTTTCATCCTTTCAATCCAATCCGGCATCCTCAATAGGCGCCGCGCCAGAAACCGTACCGCCCAATGGAGGGCTGACAATTCCGCACTGGGACCAAGGATTGGGACCTGTTAAGAAGATTAGGGCCGAAGGCTGGTTGATATGGTGGACATTCGGCAAACCAGGGCCTACGGCATTGCGGAACTAGGGAGGTGGACGGTAAAATGCTGGATTGTCGTTAACCCCTCCGTGTGGTTGGGGTGAGACCGAAATCGGGCGACGGGTCGCCCTCCTAACCACAAAGGACTTAGAAGAAATCAATGGCAAGAGCTAAATTCGAGAGAACTAAGCCGCACGTCAACATTGGCACTATCGGCCACGTCGACCACGGCAAGACGACTTTGACCGCCGCGATCACCGGCGTTCTCCAGACCCTGGGTCTGGCCCAGGCTCGTAAGTACGACGAGATCGACTCCGCACCGGAAGAAAAGGCCCGCGGTATCACGATCAACATCTCCCACCAGGAGTACGAGACCCAGACGCGACACTACGCTCACGTTGACTGTCCTGGCCACGCCGACTTCATCAAGAACATGATCACCGGCGCTGCTCAGATGGATGGCGCGATCCTCGTTGTTGCTGGAACCGACGGTCCCATGCAACAGACCCGAGAGCACATCCTCCTGGCCCGTCAGGTCGGTGTTCCTTATATCGTCGTGTTCATCAACAAGGTTGACCAGGTTGACGATCCCGAACTGCTTGAGCTCGTCGAGATGGAAATCCGAGAGTTGCTCAGCAAGTACGGCTTCGACGGCGACAACACCCCGATCATCAAGGGTTCCGCTCGAAAGGCTCTCGACCAGGTCGAGGCTGGCACCGTTAACGTCGACAGCCCCGAGGTCAAGCCGATCATCGAGCTGATGGACGCCGTTGACAGCTACATCCCGACTCCTGAGCGAGACAAGGACAAGCCGTTCCTCATGGCCGTTGAAGACGTCTTCACGATCACCGGTCGCGGTACCGTTGCTACGGGCCGTGTCGAGCGCGGTCAGCTGAAGTCGATGGAAGAAGTTGAGATCGTTGGTCTCTCCGAAGCTCCTCGCAAGACGGTCTGTACGGGCGTTGAAATGTTCCGAAAGACCCTCGACTACTGCGAAGCCGGTGACAACGTTGGTCTGCTTCTCCGCGGTATCGACCGAACGACGATTGAGCGCGGCATGGTTGTCTGTAAGCCAGGCTCCATCAAGCCTCACCGAAAGTTCAAGGGCGAAGTTTACGTCCTGTCGAAGGAAGAGGGCGGTCGACACACCCCGTTCGTTTCGGGTTACCGACCTCAGTTCTTCTTCCGCACCACGGACGTGACCGGTACGCTCAGCCTGCCGGACGGCGTCGAAATGGTTATGCCCGGTGACAACATCACCATGAGCATCGAGCTCATCGAAGGCAAGCCGGTTGCTATCGAGCAGGGCTCCAAGTTCTCCATCCGTGAGGGTGGCCGAACCGTTGGCGCTGGCACGATCACCGAGATCCTCGACTAATCTCGAAGATCTAAAGAGTTAAAGGCGGCTCCCAATCGGGAGCCGCCTTTTTCTTACCCAAAGATAGCTCTCTATGCTAACGCAAGTAAGTAACGTTTTAGCGGAGACGATTTTACAATTCGGCATGCGTGCATTAACAATCGCCTTTGCCTTGGCCGCGCTCGCCTTCGCCTCCGCCCAACGCGGAAACAAAGGCCCTGACGTGAATTCCAAACGGAACGAGCGCGCGCCCACCTACACCAAAATGACCGACGCCCAGGTCCATGCCAAGATCGACTACCAAGTCGGAAAGGCCAAGTATCAGGGCCCCGCCAGGCTCCCACCGCAACTCAATGCCCGTAAGCCCTGGATCACCGGCGCCAACATCGACGTCTACCGTCCCGGACGCTGGGATTCAAGTTACAACGTGGTCTTCTTTCGCACCATCGTAACGGGAGATTCCGTAGGGGAGTGGGATGGATCGGTCGGTTACGTTGAATTTAAGCCGCCCTCCACCGGCCAATACCTCGTAATGACCCACTTCTCCGGTTATAAAGCCCGCTGTGATGTCTCGGGTCCATGGGGCGTTTCAAGCAGTGCCACGGAAACGACCTCCGAAGAAGGATTGGTGGCTACGGTCTACACCGCAACCAATACGAACAAGCTCTATTTCACCTTCAACTTCAAGCGCACCGACGGAAACACCTTGAGTACGGCCTACTGGCGTGGGACCGAATTCGTAAAGCTGTGAAGTTGGGTACAATGTCGTGTCCACCGAGAGGTTGGGGTCGATTGCCGTCGGCTCGTTTTTCGCGGTGGGATTTGATCGGCAGCTTATGGCTGCCGTTTCAATGTATCGGAAGGCAAAAATGAAAGTACGAATTCGATTACGAGCATACGATCACCGTATCATCGATCAGTCGGCTGAGAAGATCACCGACACCGCCAAGCGAACCGGCGCCCGAGTCAGCGGCCCGATCCCGCTTCCCACCAATATCCGACGCTTCTGCGTCATCCGCGGTCCGCACATCGACAAGGAGTCGATGGAGCACTTCGAACTCCGCACCCACAACCGGCTCATCGATATCCTTGAGCCCACCAATAAGACCATCGACGCCCTCATGCGCTTGGACCTTCCGAGCGGCGTGGACATCGAAATCAAGTCTGCCTAAGTTTAAGAATCAAGAGCGGCTCGCTGGAGAAACCCTCCGGCGGGCCGTCTTCGTGTCCGCCGGGCCAAAAGAGTAAAGACGAAGCAAAGCGGGGAATAGTCGTTCGACCTACTCAGCCTTAATGCTTCCTTGACTTTTCCACCTGTAGGTGGGTACATTTTCCCGTCGGTCCGAAAGGATCGCAAATTCGACGGCTTCAAGCCGGAGACGAGTGTCGCCCCCGTCTTTTCGGGGCAACGACCGCACCGAGCGTCTCGCCTGGCAATCGAAGCTGTACGAATACCGCTAATACGGTGCATCTTCGTCCTGCCTGCCAGGATGTTGACGCCCCAAAGGAGTTGCTGATGATTCCAGGCATCCTGGGAACAAAAATTGGTATGACACACCTCTTCACGGAAGAGGGAAAGATGGTGCCGGTAACCGTTATCCAAGCGGGCCCGGTCTATGTGACGCAGATTAAGACGGAAGAGACGGACGGCTATAGCGCGGTCCAGGTCGGATTTGGCGAAGCCAAAGACAAGCACCTCACCTTCCCGAAGTACGGCCACCTCAAGAAGGCGGGCGTCAGCAAGAATCTGCGCACCCTCCGCGAATTTCGCGTGAGTGAGACTGCCGGTATCGAGCTAGGTCAAGAATTCAAGGCTGACGTTTTCGCTGAAGGCGAGAAAATCACGGTAACCAGCAAGAGCAAGGGCCGAGGTTTTGCCGGTGGTGTGAAGCGTTATCACTTCAAAGGCCAGCACATGACCCACGGTTACATGACCCACCGACGCCCGCTCTCCAGCGGTGCTACCGGTCCTCAGCGCGTCTTCAAAGGCGTGAAGAAGCCCGGTCACATGGGTGATGCAACGGTGACCCAAAAGGGTCTGAAGATCGTTAAGGTCGATGCTGAGCGAAATCTGATTCTCGTCGATGGTAGCGTGGCTGGTCCAAACGGCGCGCTTGTGGTCATCAACAAGGCGGCGAGGTAAGCAAGATGTCATCCATCGAGATTAAAGATACAAAGGGCAAGAAGGTCGGAACCCACGAGTTCTCGAAGGCCATCGCGGAAGCGAATCCTTCGATCTCTACCGTTCACCGAACCGTCGTTGCCGAAGAAGCCAATAAGCGCCAAGGCACCCAAAAGACCAAGACCCGAAGCGAAGTTCGTGGTGGTGGTCGAAAGCCGTACAAGCAGAAGAAGACCGGTAACGCCCGACAGGGTTCGATCCGATCCCCACACTATGCTCACGGCGGTATGGCGCTTGCGCTGACTCCTCGAGACTACGACAAGAAGGTCAACAAGAAGGAGCGCCGAGCGGCGATCCTGGGCGCTCTGAATCAAAAGGTTCAAGCGGGTGATCTGGCTATCGCCGATGCGATCACCTTCACTGAAGCCAAGACGAAGAGTGCCGTTGAAGTTCTGAAGGCGTTTGGTCTGGAAGGAACTCGCCGAGTGCTGGTTATCCTTGCTCAATACGATGAAACCACGTACAAGAGCTTCCGAAACATCCCGTCCGTAACGGTTCGCACCGCTCCCGCCTCTTCGGCCGGCGGCGCCGAAGCCGCCAAAACGGCTGCGTTCTCCACCCGAGACGTGATGGTCGCTCACAAGGTCCTCATCACCAAGGATGCCCTTGCCAAGATTGAGGAGGTTTGGGCGAAGTGAGGAACCCCTACGATATCATCGTTGCCCCGCACATCACTGAGAAGTCGGTATCGCTTTCCTATGGCGATCCCAACATCAAAGATGAAGCGAATTTGGTCCGCAAATATACGTTCATCGTAGCCAAGAATGCGAACAAGATCGAAATCAAGCAAGCGCTTGAGGCGATCTACAACGCCGGCAAGAAGAAGGGTGAGGCTATCACCATCGAGTCGGTTCGAACAGTTCGCGTCCTCGGTAAAAAGCGACGACGAAGCCAGAAGAGCTCCGGTTACGAACCGGATCGCAAGAAGGCCATCGTAACGCTCGGTAAGGGCCAGCTCTTGGAGGACTACGGAGTCTAAGATGCCTACTCGACAGTACAAACCGACGTCGCCTGGCCGACGCTTCATGATCACCGGAACCTACGAGGAGATCACGAAGGGCAAGCCGGAACGCAAACTTACCAAAGCCAAGCCGAAGTCCGGTGGCCGCAACAGTAGCGGTCGTCTGACCTCCGGTAACCGAGGCGGCGGTAACAAGACTCGCTATCGAATTATCGACTTCAAGCGAAACAAAGACGGAGTGGTTGCCAAGGTCGCCGCGATCGAATACGATCCGAACCGAACCTGCCGCATCGCCCTTCTTCACTACCTTGATGGCGAAAAGCGCTACATCCTCGCGCCGAAGAACCTGGTCGTTGGCCAGCGAGTTCAAAGCGGGGAAGGCGCCGACATTTTGCCGGGCAACGCTCTTCCTTTGAAGAACATCCCGCTCGGTACCCTCGTGCACAACATCGAACTGCAGCCTAACCGCGGTGGTCAGATGGTTCGTGCCGCAGGAACCGCCGCTCAGGTCATGGCTAAGGAAGGCACCTATGTCACCCTTCGCCTGCCCAGCGGTGAAATGAGAATGGTTCACAACACCTGCAAAGCGACCGTCGGCGAAGTCGGCAACGCTGAGCACGAGAACGAGTCGATCGGTAAGGCCGGTAAAAACCGTGGCCTGGGCCGCAAGCCGCACGTTCGTGGTGTTGTTAAGTCTCCGCGAGACCACCCGCACGGTGGTGGTGAGGCGAAGTCTCCGGTTGGACGCCGTAAGGGTCCGGTCGACCGATGGGGCAACAAGGCCCTCGGTGAAAAGACTCGCCGTAACAAGCGCTCGAACAAGTTCATTGTTCGAAGGAGAAACGGCTAGTAAGGAGACCGAATTCAGGGTGCCAGAGTCAGTTGGTCTGATTCCTGCACCCTGGTTCAAGTCCCCTGAAGTGCACTGCCCCCTGGCTCGCCAGGGAAGGTTAACACAGGAGAAACATGGCAAGAAGCTTAAAGAAAGGATTTTTTGTCGACGACCACCTCATGAAGAAGGTGGTGGACCTGAATACAAAAGGCGAGCGAAAGCTCATCAAGACTTGGTCCCGTCGATCAACCATTACCCCGGACTTCGTCGGGCACACGTTTGCTGTCCACGATGGTCGAAAGCACGTACCGGTTCTCGTTACCGAGAACATGATCGGGCACAAGCTCGGTGAATTTGCTCCGACCCGCACGTTCCGCGGTCACGCTGGCCAGTTGGCTGAGCGAGGTGCGAAGCTCCGATAAGACCCAGTGAACCTAGAGTCCGCAAAGGTAAACTAAACGGCTTTTGCGAGGCATATAGGCAGCTGAAATAAGGCAGAAAACGATGGAAGTCAGAGCAGTCGGAAAATTTATGAGGGTGCAGCCCCGAAAGGTCCGTATTATCGCGGATCAGGTGCGCGGTCGAAACGCTGTCCATGCCGCCGCACTCCTGCAGTATCACACCAGCAAGGGTGCTCACCTGCTGAGAAAGGTTTTGGTAAGCGCGATGGCAAACGCTCAGGAGAACCACGGGATTTCGCCCGAGACCCTGAGCATCTCCACGATCATGGTTGACGAAGGCCCGCGCCTCAAGCGCATGCAGGCCCGAGCCATGGGACGTGGTAATCGCATTATCAAGAAGACGAGCCACATCACCGTGGTGGTTGAAGAAGTCGAAGCCGTCAAGGCCGTAAAGCCGCATGGCACCAAGGCTAAGCCGCGACCGACGTTCGCCACCGCTGGTAAGGGCAAATCCAAGGCTAAGAAGGCCGCTGAGGAGACCAAGGTCGATGCAGCGCCCGTGGCCGAGGAAACCCCGGTCGAGGAAGTAACCACCTCCACCGAGGAAGTCATTTCGGAATCGACGCCTGAGGCGGAAGCAACGACTGAAGCTGCCCCCGCCGAAGAGGCCAACGCTGAGGCTGAGGCCTCTGACGAGAAGGGAGCTGAGTAACTTTGGGTCAGAAGATACATCCAGTTGGTTTTCGCGTTGGAGTTATCCGGGGCTTTGATAGCCACTGGTACTTCAACAAGAAAGGCTACGGCCCTGCGCTTCTGCAGGACCACAAAATTCGACGTTATATCAAGAATCGCGTAGGTCTCGGCAACGTTTCCCGAGTCGAGATCGAGCGAGCTGCGAACCGCGTGAAGGTCACCATCTTCACTGCTCGCCCCGGCGCCATTATCGGCCGTGGCGGTAAGGGTATCGATGAGCTTACGGACTTTCTTAACCGAATGGTTCGCAAGACCGATCCTAACAACGTGGTTCAGGTCAACGTAACCGAGGTTCGCCAGCCTGAGCTCGATGCTCAGTTGGTCGCCGAGAACATCTGCCAGCAGCTTGAGAAGCGAATTTCTCACCGCCGCGCCATGCGACAAGCCATGACTCGCTGTATGCGAATGAATGGCCGAGGCATCAAGGTTCAGGTTTCGGGGCGCCTTGGTGGCGCTGAAATCGCTCGAACCGAAGGCGACAAGGTCGGTAAGATCCCGCTTCACACGATTCGAGCCGATATCGACTACGGAGTTGCCGTTGCTAATACCGTTTACGGTAGCGTCGGCTGCAAAGTTTGGATCTATAAGGGTGAAGTTCTTCCGGAGCGAAAGCTGCGAGAGATGGAAGCCCAGGCCCCCGCTCCGCGACGACGAGAGCGAAACGCTGAAGCTCCGGCTCCACAAGCCTTTGCCTCAACTCAGGCAGAAGCTCCAACTCCGGCTCCAGCTCCAGCTCCTGCTGAAACCCCGGCGGCGGCGCCTAGCACTACTGGAGGCGAAGCCTAATGTTGATGCCCAAGCGAGTTAAAGAAGGCCGCAGAAAAATGCACCGCGGCCGAATGAAGGGCCAGGCCACCCAGGGAAATCGCATTTCCTTCGGCGAATACGCCATCGTTGCTCTTGAGCCAGCATGGATTACGAGTCGACAAATTGAAGCCGCTCGTATCGCCATGACCCGCCACATCAAGCGCGGTGGTAAGGTCTGGATCCGAATCTTCCCCGACAAGTCCTACACCAAGAAGCCTCTCGAAACCCGTATGGGTAAGGGTAAGGCTCCGGTTGAGGGCTGGGTCGCGGTGGTAAAGCCTGGTCGAGTCCTTTTCGAAATGGCAGGTCCTGCTGAAGAACTGGCGAAGGAAGCTATGCGCCTCGCTATCTTCAAGCTCCCCATTCGATGTAAGTTCGTGACCAAGCGAGACTTCGAAGTCATCCCAGCGGCAGTTGAGACTGAGGAGACGGCTGAGTAAAGAACAAATGAAAGATAACAAATCATCTGACCTTCGCGAAAAGTCGGTTCCTGAGCTCGAACAAATGGTTGAACAGGAGCGAGCTGCGCTCTATAAGGCACGCCGAGACCTGGTCTTCCGACAGATGACCGATACGGCGAGTCTCAAGGTGCGACGACACAACATCGCCCGCATCCTTACAATCATCAACGAAAAGAAGCGAGGTAACGCGTAATGGCAGAAAAGGCAAATACCGAAGCGCGTGCATTTCGCAAAGTTCGCGAAGGAATCGTCGTTTCGAACAAGATGGATAAGACGGTTGTCGTGAAGATTGAGCGACGTGTTCAGCACCCTCTCTACGGAAAGGTTGTTCTTCGAACCAACAAGCTCAAGGCTCATGACATCATCGGTTGCGACGAGGGAGATCGCGTCGAAATCATGGAGACCCGCCCGATCAGCAAGGATAAGCGCTGGCGCGTCACCCAGATTCTCGAGAAGGTTAAGTAACAACAGAAGCCATCCAACTCATCTTGGATGGCTTATCCCACGCCTACCTTTCGCAAGAGAGATGGCCTCTGGACAAGGATAAAAAGCAATGGTACAGCAATTTACAAGGCTCAAGGTAGCCGACAACTCGGGAGCGCGCGATGTCATGTGTATCCGCGTTCTCAAAGGATCGCAGCCTCGCTATGGCACCATCGGCGACGTGATCGTGGCTTCCGTAAAGGTCGCCACTCCGAACATGCCGGTCAAGAAGGGCGATGTGATCAAGGCCGTTATCGTTCGAACGAAGCGCGCAGTGCGCCGAGTCGATGGATCGACTCTTCGATTCGACGACAACGCCTGCGTTGTGATTAACCCGAACAACATGGAGCCACGCGGCACTCGCATCTTCGGCCCGGTGGCCCGCGAGCTTCGCGATAAGAACTTCATGAAGATCGTTTCGCTTGCACCGGAGGTGCTCTAATGCCTACCAAGGCTGAACTTAAGCAGCAAGCCAAAAACGTAAAGCTGAAGGTCAAGACTGGCGATTCCGTCATGATCATCGCTGGTAAGGACAAGGGACAGGTCGGCTTCGTCGCCGCCGTCTCCCCCAAAGAGCAGAAGGTCATCGTTCTCAAGAACAACGACGAGAACCCGGAACAGCCGCTGCCTTTGAACGCTGCGATCAAGCACCGAAAGGCGCGAACGCAGGGTGAGAAGAGCGCTCGAATCAAGATTCCGGTGCCCCTTCACGTCAGCAACGTTATGGTCCTCGATCCGAAGACGGGTGAACCCACTCGAATCGGTCGAAAGAGGGAAGACGGCAAGCTCGTTCGCTATGCGAAGAAGAGCGGCGAAATCCTGAAGGATGTCAAGGAAGCGAAGTAACCTCGCTTCCGTAGGGCCTGGTCAGCAATCAGGCAAAGGGAAAAGAAATGGCTAAGAAAGATAAAGATCAGAACGAGGGCGCCGTCACGACTCTGCCGAAGCCTCGCCTTCGCGAGAAGTACGCAAAGGAAGTCGCTCCGAAGCTCAAAGAGCAGTTCGGCTACAAGTCCGTAATGCAGATCCCAAAGTTGGACAAGATTGTCATCAACATGGGCACCGGAACCGGTGACAAGGATCCGAAGCATCTCGAAAACTCGCTTCGAGACATGACGCTCATCGCGGGCCAGAAGCCCGTGGTCACCACCGCCAAGAAGGCTATCTCGAACTTCAAACTTCGAGAAGGCATGAAGGTTGGTTGTAAGGTCACCCTGCGCGGCGATCGAGCCTATCACTTCTTTGACAAGCTGGCGACGGTTGTTCTGCCTCGAATCCGAGACTTCCAGGGCCTTTCCCCCAAGTCTTTCGATGGCCGCGGTAACTACGCCCTTGGTCTGAAGGAGCAGCTGGTTTTCCCTGAGATCCCCTACGACACCTTTGATCGAATTCGCGGTATGGATGTTGTCATCTGTACAACGGCGAAGAACGATGAAGAGGCTCGCGTCTTCTTGAAGGCGATGGGACTCCCGCTTCGCGAGAAGTAAGAACAAAGAAATTCGATAAAGCCCGGTGAGGTCTTTGACCTTGCCGGGCTTTTTTTGTTGATCGATTGGATACCTATGGAGGGGGGATACCTATGGAGGTTAGGGTGCTTAACGCTTCGTTAAGTCTGGCTTCGTGGGGGCCGGTCAGGAGGTGGTAGGGGCGGTGAGTTTCGGTTAGGCGGTCGATGAAGAGATCGTGCATCCAGTGGCGGATGTGTTCTCCGTCTCGGTAGCCGTCTTGTTCGAAGGGAATGTTGACGTCGGTTAGGAAGTACAGGGCGTAGGGGCGGTCTTTGGGTACTGCTTCGACGGTCTCGGACCTCCGGTCCATGTAACGCTGGAACCAGAGGGAAGTGGCGAAGGCGTCGGTGTCACAGAAGAGGACCCGATTGGCGGTGCGAGCGGCTATGTCTTCTCTCCTGGACTGTTCGGTGGCGATGTGGACGAATTCGTCTTCGGTCCAATGCTCTTCTTCTCCCTTGCGCATCTTCTCAATCCAGTATTCGCGGCCATATTCAGGGACCCAATCGGTTTGATAGCGCTCGGCGAGGGCTTGGGCCAAGGTGGTGGTGCCAGAGGATTCGGCGCCAAGCACGCAGATTCGTTTGACGAAGTGAGCGCGGACGCAAGGGGCGAGGAAGTTCAGGTGCTCGTGGGGATTGCTACGGATGAGCGTTCCTGAGCAGGGAACAGCTTCGCGTGCTTTGTCGACTAAGACGTGATCGCAACCCAGGAACCGCGAGTAGGGCCCCCCATAGTCCTCAGAGGTGAAAACAACGTCCGGACTTTTTCCCAGAACCCGCTTCGTATTCTCTGCCCAGAGATAGGAATCGTCGTCCGGCAAATCGTCATGAATAAGGAGAATCTCGCAGTCCGGGTGAATTTCTTCTAGCCAATCAGCGCGAAGTCGGCCATCCACGCCATACTCCGGCCGATCGCAGATCATCACCGTGAGTCGATCCACTTGAGATCGGGCCGTGTCGATCAGAAACTTGTGGCCGAGGTGGGGAGGCAGAAACTTGCCGATAACAAGGCCGTGGTTCCACCTAGGCAAAGACCGGTTCCTCTTGTTTGGCCAAGGTTTCCCGCCACTCCTTTAAACCGGCAAAGCACATTCCGATGAAGATGGCGTAAAGAGCCGCCGTCAGATAGAGCCCCTTGTGGATGTAAAGGCCGATGGAGATGATATCCATCACAATCCACACGATCCAGTTCTCGATGTACTTCTTCGTAAGCATAAACTGAGCGATGAGGCTCATTGCTGTGATCAACGCGTCCAGAAGCGGCGCAGAGTCTTCGATACTCTTGAAGTAATACGTTCCCCCCGTCGTCGCGCCGAGTCCAATGATCGTGAGGATGACGACGACGTAACCCGGCGTCCGGCTAATTTGGAGCTTGGTATGGCCACGACCGCCAAAGAGCCACATGTACCAGCCGAGGAAACCCAAGATGGCGAACATGATCTGAAGCGTCATGTCCCCCCACAGCTTCTGTTCGAGAAACAAGACAAAGAAGAAGATGTTGTTCGCAATCCCGATCGGCCAGTTCCAAATGTTCTCCTTGACCGTCAGCCACACACACAGAGCGCCTGTGATGAAGGCGAGGTCCTCGGTGGGCGTGAATGGAAGGAGTTTTGAATAGGAGCCAATGAGCAGGACGATTGAGGCGAAGGTGAAGACGAGGGTGAAGATCAGGGTTTGTCGCCGCAAGGTTGCGCTAGATTACCGAATGACGGGCATGGCTGATGGCCAACGCAACCTACAATAGATGAGGCGTTTATGGTCGGCGTAATTCGGCAAATTGACGTTTTCTGCACTAACTTGGATAAGTCCAAGTGGCGTGAGCTTGATTTGTATTACCTACGCCTTTTGGAACTCCGGATGCCGGTGGACTTGGATCGACACTTTTTTCTCCCCTCGGAGCCTGAGCTTGGAGACCATATTGTCCTTGGGGATGTTAGTGACTCGATGGTCCGTCTCTTTCCTGAGAAGATGCGGCAAGGAAACATGGTGACTTTTCCCATTGAGGGGCGGACGGAATATGACACGGGGTACCTGCAACGGATTGAGATCGATGACCTGGGGGTCTTTTGCGATGTCATTGAGGTTTTGATGAATTATTTGGAATTCGAGATGTGCGCTTTGCCGTAGGTGGCGTTAGGCCTTGGGAGTTAAGGCGGAGCTTGTAGGCGGTTACTTACTGTGGCTGGGCGCAAGACGCAGCCCCTTTGGTGGTTGTTAAGTGTGTGGCGAGGTTCTGAAGTGCTGAGCGGCCACCCAGGAACTCACTAAAGGTTTTGCCTGCTTCGATCATCTCGTATATCTTCTATTGAATCGTGGATCTGCGGGTGAGGATTGATAGGGCGAGTGATGGATATGGAAGGTTTTGAGAAAGAACTCTTAACCTGTTTAGAAGCTCTTTGGCAGAAGATTCAGATGGTGCAGGAGGAAGAGCGAACGGCTACGACTCGTGACTTCGAGCGTCGATTGAAGGTGTCTCTGGAAAATCTCCAGTCTCGCAAAGTCGGCCGGTGGGGTAAAGGAGTACCGTCACCCTACTACTTGGATGGTCAGCTGACAGAGACCTCAATAACAGGGATGGCACTTGGCGAATTGATGCCCCAGGATGAGTGGCTGTCCTTGACTCAGAGGATTGGCGGTCTGGAAACGACCTTAAGAATGCTTCACAGGCTGTCTTTGACTCCATCGAAAAAGCAAGCAACTCAGCCACCTCGTCGCCGGCGATGGATTCATACGCGTGAGGAATTGGCGACGTTAAGAATCGAGGCCGAACTTGCGGTCGTGATTGAGCATCTGCATGATTTCCTTACGCCTGATATTGACTTGTCAGAGCAAGGGAAATCGCTGGCATTCTGCCTGGGGATTCTGGGCAGGGCTGACTCAAACCTCTTTATGCGTCGACCCTCCCTCCGGATCTTTACGAGAAGTGGGGAAGAGCCATACTACCTCCGAGAGCAGGTGTTTGGAGATGAAGGCTTAGGGCACCTGCGAAAGTTGTTAGGCGGGCCAAACTCGGGGCCCCCGCCTGAGGTCTTGATCCAGGAAGGAAGAGCACTGGAAGAGGTGTTGATCTCTCGACACCGGCTTTTGGATGGTTTGAGATCAATTCCTTCTCATCAAACGAAGAGTTTGGATTGATGGATGAGACTGGCTCAACACTGCCCTTTGCTATCTGACGCAACCCCTTTGGGGTTGTTAATTTTTGGGGCGAGGTACCAGGGTAGGATCCGCTTTGCGTCTCCAACCCTTCGCTACTTGACTGAATCCCTTTGGGATTCGGTCTAATCTGCGGACAGCGCACTCAGTGCTACGTTCGGACCCACTTAGGGGTATCGGGCGGGAGTGATCGGCTGGCGGAACTGCTCTTTAGCGTTCTGTATTTCCTAGGGGTGGTTATCGCCTCAACGCTGGGAGTGTTGAGGCGCTATTTTGGGTTGCGTTTTGGCGAAGGCACGGAACCTTCGGCTACAAGACCTTTCGGTCTTAGGCGGCGAGCGTGGTTTCGCTCGGTGATCAGCGCGGGACTCCTTCAGCGACTACATTTTGCCGGTGGCCATCTGTGGGACTGGGCGCCAGACGCAACCCCTTTGGGGTTGTTTATTAGGGCGAGGTACCAGGGTAGGAGCCGCTTTGCGACTCCAACCCCTCGCTACTAGACGGAATCCCTTTGGGATTCGGTCTAATCTGCGGAAAGCGCACTCAGTGCAACGTGCGGACCCACTTAGGGGTATCGGGCGAGAGTGAGCGGCTGGCGGAACTGCCCTTTAGCGCTCTGTATTTCCTAGGCGAGTGGTTATCGCCTCAACGCTGCGAGTGTTGACGCGCTATTTTGGTTTGCGCTTTGGCGAAGGCACGGAACCTTCGGCTACAAGACCTTTTGATCTTAGGCGGTGAGAGTGGTTTCGCTCGGTGATCAGCGCGGGACCCCTTCAGCGACTAGATTTTGCCGGTGGCTGTCCGTGGGACTGGGCGCCAGACGCAACCCCTTTGGGGTTGTTAATTTTTGGGGCGAGGTACCAGGGTAGGAGCCGCTTTGCGTCTCCAACCCTTCGCTACTTGATGGAATCCCTTTGGGATTCGTTCTTCCTGCGCATTAACGCAAGTAGGAAGTCGGAACCCTTGTGGGGTTGCTCATTTGGCCAGGCTGGGACAAGAAGATGAGTTTGGGGTGGTGAATTGCGGGGGATGCTAGCGTAAGCTCTTGGGGTGACGGCGATTCGGAAGTGGCGGGCGGTGTTTGGGATTTATTTCCAGGACGGACTGGCGTATCGTGCGAGTGGGTTGATTTGGATCATCACGGACCTCGTGACGGCGGTGACGATGCCGTTGGTTTGGGCGAAGGCGACTTCTAATACGGGGATGATTGGCGGGTTTTCTCGGAGCGATTTTGTGCTCTATTATCTCTGCCAGTTGCTTCTTGGTTCGTTTATCACCTCTCACATCATGTGGGAAGTGGCGATGGAGATCAAGGAGGGGCAGTTTTCGACGCAACTGGTGCGGCCAATGTCTTTCTACCAGTTCACGTTTTTTCGGAACCTCTCGTGGAGGATCATTCGGACGGGGCTGTTCTTTCCGTTCTTTTTGATCTTGCTGTGGGCGTACCGCGGGTACTTGGGCGAGGCGCACGTGACAGTGGGTTGGACATTTTGGGCGTCGGTGATCATGGGACATCTGGTGAGCTTCACCTTTGTGACGATGATGGCGATGCTGGCGCTATTCACCCAGGAAGTGATGTCGATTTTCGAGCTGTACTACGTGCCGATGCTCTTCCTCTCCGGGCAACTCTTTCCGATTGCGGTCTTGCCGGACTGGGCGACGGCGCTGGCGAAGTGGTTCCCGTTCTACTACACCACAGGCGCCCCGACGGAGATCCTTATTGGACGGGTAAGCGGGGATGCGGCTCTACACGTGCTGGGGATGCAGGCGGGGTGGATTGTGTTCTGCTTCTTAATGGCGAAGGTGCTCTGGGCGAAAGGCTTGAAGCATTACACAGGCGTTGGCATGTAGCCCTGGAGGGCTCAAGTGCTAGGGTTCCTTTGGAGGGCGTTGGGCGTTGGGCGTTGGGCGTTGGGCGTTGGGCGTTGGGCGTTGGGCGTTGGGCGTTGGGCGTTGGGCGTTGGGCGTTGGGCGTTGGGCGTTCCCTAACCCCAGTTATCCCCGCTGGTCGAGGGGAATGACTGGGGAGTTACTTTAGGATTTGGCCCTTGGCGGAGATCGCAATGCCGGATTGGTCTTGTTTGGGGTCTCCGTGGGCGTTTTTTTGTTCTTGCTTTGACTCGTAGACAAGGGGGGTTTTGTCGGGGTCTTTGATGTCGTCGATGTATTTCCCGCTGGCGGCATCATTGAGGGCGTAGCCGTATTTGTTGGGTTGATCGAGAAGGTCGGGTCGGATGAGTTTCTTTTCGGCTTCGCCTTTCTTAAGGTCGTTGGAGCGGATTCGGTCTTTCAGGGCGTCCATCCAGCCGTCGCCTTGGGGGAACTGGCCCTCAGAATCGTGGTACAGCATCATGGCGGTGTAGATGGCCTTGAGGTTTTCTTCGCTGGTGGCCGAGTAGGCGTGCTTCTCGGGGCCTTTGTCGAAGAATCCATGGCGGAAGGCGACCATGAGGGTGGGACCGAACCAGATGGCGATACCCAGGATGAGGACGCCGATCACGCTGCCGGCGATGAGGCAGCCTTTTCGGCGCTTCTTCGGGGGTTCGGGGGCGATGGGGGTGGTGTCCGACATTTGGGGAAGAGTATACGCTTCCGGACAGGGGACAGGGGACAGGGGCGGCTATGCCGCAGGTGTTAGGTATTAGGGCGCTTCGCGCTAGGTGTTAGGATTCCTTTGCGTTGGGCGTTGGGCGTTGGGCGTTGGGCGTTTTCTTGTGTACTGCTAGGTATCTTGAGTGCTTGTCCGTTGGATCACTTTGTCAGGGGAGTACCTATTCGATATACGTCTGAAATACCTAGAAGCGAAAAAGTATTTAGATATATTTGTAGTGTTATAATGATTTACGTTATGCAAAAAGTGCATTAAATTACGAACCTTTAGCGATGGATCGACCGTTTAGGTGTTATCGGTCCTAGCTCCATGTGCGATAAGGTTGTGTGGGACCGCCGGAGGAATATGAGTCTAAAACTCTTTTCGCGCGCCATCGCGGTTGTTTCCACGTCGGCGCTGTTCTTTAGTAGTTCGTTTGCTGGTATTCATGCCGCATCGAGCTCGATCAGTCAATGGATCCGAAATCAAAAGCCGGGAGTGTTTACGGAGCGGCCACGATCGCCCTATCTGGGGTCGAAGCCGGGGCGGGCGGCGGCAACCCGGGGAGGGCTTTGGTCGACCCGGGCTCTGAATAACGTCAAACGTCATTCCAAGAAGACGAGCAAGCCGGTTCTTCAGGCTGGGCTCTCTCCCATCCCTCAGATGACGCCCCCCGTCATGCATACCCTTGCGGTGGCGGCGGAGCCGGGATCGGCGCTTCCTTGGGAGGGAAACTTTGGAAGCGTCAATTCCGGAAACGGCAACAAGCTTTCCAGCTTGCATCTCTTTTCCTGGAAGGGGCGGGGTGGGATGCCGGTGGACTTCACGCTGTATCACAACTCGCAAACGAACTACAACGATGAATTGGGGCATGGCTGGAGCTGGACATATGATCTCTATATCAACGTCTCCGGCTCGACGGCGACCGTTCATTACGGGGATGGTCTCAGTATCCCCTTCACCTCAAGCGATACCGCGGGCGAAGGTGGTGGAGAAGAAGAACCCGAACCCCCTGGGGATGGCCATGGACTCTTTGCTTCTTGGGCGCCAGCGCTCTATACGACCACTTACAACCCTCCTACCGGCATCTTTGATTCGTTGGTGCAAAACGGCGATAGCACGTGGACGCTAACGAAGAAGGACCAGACGGTTTATCAGTTCAACGCGGCGGGTTTCTGCACGTCCATCACGGATCGCAACGGGAACGCGATTACCTTCACTCTCAACTCGGGGAACTATGTAACTCGGGTTACGGATCCGAGCGGTCGATATTACGACATCACCCTAGATGGAAGCAATAACTTCACATCGGTAACGTCTCCGGACGGCAAGGTTTGGTCATTTACCCTCGACACCAACGACGACCTGACGACAGTGACTTGGCCGACGCTGGATTCGGTGAGCTATGCCGACGCTTATACGTTTGACTCGTCTCACCGAATTCTTACCCACACGGATAAGCGGGGCAAGGTTTGGACGAAGTCCTATAACACAGATGGCAGCCTGGCGTCTGAAACTGACCCGCTGAGCCATACCTGGACGTATACGTATGCTTCGACCTATAGCGAGGTCACAGATCCGCTTGGAAAGTCGGTTCGACATAACTACTCCAGCGGCAAGCTGGCGAGCGTGGTGGATGAGTCGAGCTTTAGTTCTTCTCAGGTCATGGGGACAAATAACCTGCCCTCAAGTATCACTGACAAGCGAGGCAAGACGACGTCCTTTACTTATGACAGTAAAGGAAACGTGCTCACTCAGACCGACCCGCTGAGCCACACGTGGACGTTTACCTATAACTCCACGAACGACTTGCTTACGGCGACCGATCCGCTGAGCAACGTTACGACGAACACTTACGATTCCAACGGGAATCTTTTGACTTCGACCGACCCCTTGAGCAGGGTTACGGTGACGAACACTTACGGAAGCTACGGACTCTTGTCGACGACGACGAATGCGTTGAGCAAGACGACTTCCTTTGGTTATGACTCGGACGGAAACGTGACGAGTGTGACCGATCCACTTTCACACGTCTCCTCGATGGCGTACGACACGATGGGACGCGTGACCTCGACAACGGACGCGCTTTCGCATGTGGAGTCGGTGGCTTACGACGACTGGGGCCGCCCGGTGACCACTACGCATCCGGGAAGTTCTACTTCGCTGGTGGCTTACGATGCGGAAGGGAATGTGACGGCGAAGACGGACGAGCTGTCCCACACGACGAACTATGTTTACGACAACGCGGGGCGGTTTACTTCGGTGACGAACGCTAACGGCGATGTCGAGAGCTATGGCTACGATAACGCCAACCGACGAACAACGATTACCAACGGCCGCGGCAAGACGCGCACGTACACGTTTACGGATCGTGGCGACGTAGCCTCGCTAACTTTGCCGGATAGCTCGGTGGAGACTTGGAGTTACAACGGGAACGGTCAGGCCACGGCTTACACCAACCCGCTTTCGCAGGTGATCTATTACGCCTACGACGATGCAGGTCGTCAGACCGGCATCGACTACCCGACGGGAACGGACGTTACGTTCTCTTACGACAATGCGAATCGCCGCACCTCGATGGTGGATTCCACGGGGACGACGGGGTGGACGTACAACAACGGCTCCGAAGTGACGGCGCTTTCGACGCCTCAGGGCAACTTGTCGTACACGTACGACAACGCGGGTCGTCGGGCGACGATGGTGGACGGGTCTTTGACCACGACTTATTCTTACGACGACGCGAGTCGAATGACTTCGCTCCAGAACGGATACAGCGAAACGACGACGTTTCAGTACAACGACATCAACCAGATTGACCGGTTCCCCATAATCTGACCACTTATTATCCGTAGGATTCGTCTTCATCGAAGGAGGACGAGGATGCGTAAGAAGTACAGCCAGGAGCAAATCCTAAAGGTTTTGAAGGAGATCGACGAGGGT